>QFCE01001182.1_pt1 | contig 425948 bp, 385 predicted proteins | sample 5346091 | NCBI WGS metagenome assembly QFCE01 (sample SAMN09062252, study PRJNA434731) | Human gut metagenome, whole genome shotgun sequencing project. | isolation source: stool timepoint A chromium assembly | host: Homo sapiens | collected 2015
AGAAAATCTAAAAAGAATTTTGGCAATCCGTAAACATCACATGCCTCGTTGGGAAACCGACGAGGCATTTTTCAGCTGAATCAGACGATACGGAGCATACACCGTTCCCGCAGCCTGCGCTCACCCTCTTTTTCCTCTCTGGCTTTCTCCCTATACAAAGAAAAGCAAACGGCACACAGGAGGTTTTATCCTCAAAAAAAAACCGAAACGCAACATAAAAGAAGCCCAGCACCACGCTGTTCAACGTGATGTTGGGCTTCGTACTTAGTTCCATTCCTCAGCCAAGAGGAAATCACGGATATTTCGGTGCTTAATCCCGTTTCGACTCATATCAAACTCATCGAGCGAAACAACGTACTTCGGGAAGTTGTCTCGAATGTTATCATATGCGCCAAACTCACGGTTGACCGTTTCTTCCGATGCCAGCAGATAGGTGACCTGAACATACAGCTTTTCGCCGCGCTTGTCGCATACAAAATCAATTTCCTTATCGCCTGTTCTGCCAACGGTCACTTCATAGCCCCGGCGCAGCAATTCCAGATACACGATATTCTCCAAGATGAGATTGATGTCCCGCATATTGCCGCCAAAGACCGCCTCGCGGATGCCGTGGTCGGCAATATAATACTTCTCATTGGAGGCAAGGATCTGTTTACCCTGCAAATCTTCCCGCTTCACCTGATAGAACAGGTATGCTTCGCAGCAGTATTTGATATAATTCAGGATCGTCTCCGGGGCAACGGTACGCTGCTCGTTTTTCAGAAACTTCGCAAGCGAGGTCGCAGAAAAGGTCGTACCCACATTGGCAATCACATAGGCAATGATCCGTTCCAGCAAGTCAACATCCCGGATTTTATTCCGCTTCACGATGTCCTTGAGCTGGACAGAGTTGAATAGATCATGAAGGTATTGCTTGGACGGAGCATCTGCATAGCGAAGGTTTGCGAGGTAGGGCATACCTCCGGCAAGCAGGTACTTTTGGAAACACTGCTGGATGGGCGCATCGGGCACAATCGAACGGTAAAGCTCCATGAACTCCCCGAATGAGAACGGGTAGATCACAAACTCCACATACCGACCGCCCAAATAAGTTGCAAGCTCACCGGACAGCAGCTTTGCATTGGAGCCGGTGATGTAGATATCACAATCCAGAGAAACACGGAGAGAGTTGATGCACTTTTCCCAGTCCTTGACCTCCTGTATTTCATCAAAGAACAAATAGACCTTGCCATCTATTTCGGCGGCTCTTGCGGTGATCTCGTCATGCAGAGCCTGTGCGGTTTGCAGGTGGGAATAGCTCATATCTTCAAAGTTGATGGAGATAAACTGTGTCGGGCTGATGCCGGACTCCGTGAGTTCCTGCTTGATCAGCTCCAACATGACCGACTTCCCGCAGCGGCGAATACCGGTCATGACTTTAATCAGCTCTGTTCCGATAAAAGGACGGATACGGCTCATATACAGTTCTCGTTTGATCATAAGTCTTAGCCTCCTTTCCGTGGCTGACTATAGTATAGCGCACTTACAGGTGAATCTCAATGGCGAAATTGTAAATTTATAAGTTATAACTGATATAATACAAAACTCGACGAGAAATTTCAGATAAGCTTTGGCGGAATGAGGACGGTTCTCGTAAATGTCGATTACGTCCTTAAACTACACGCCCAATACACGATATAAAGGCGTGGAATATGGAGAATAATATACAGCATAGATGTAAATATTGCTTGGATATGTGGACTATTGTCCTTGAAATGCTCCTTTAAATATGATATCATTAGTTCGGATAAAGCGAAATAATGAAATGGAGGCTCTGACATGATCGTATTAGACCTTGAGTTAAAGGGAATTTATGGATTCAATGATTTTCATATCAATTTCAGTTATCCCAAAAAGATTGTCAATTCGATTATCGATCAGGAATATCTGAAAGGAAGAGAGCGGTTTCGCTATAAGAAGGCTGTAATTCTTATGGGTGCAAATGCTACAGGAAAGACCAGCCTTGGAAAGGCTTTGCTTCGTATTTTCGGATATATGACTGATGGAAATCCAACACCGCTGTATGATATGGTTGCAGGCGATAAGGGATACTTCAGTATTGATTTTGTAAATGGTGATTACCGCCTGCAGCGGTTGTCAGCTCAGATTGATGCTTCTAATCAGGAGATTGACATTCAGTATCAGACCGCAGACATTGATACGATGGATTCGTATGAAAAATGTGTAAAGAAGCTGAAAAATCAAACGATAGAGGCAACCAGAACCGCTACAGCACTTAAGAAAATGGTAGGTGCTGTTCGATATCGTTTTGCATATCCTGAAATAGAAAAATCTTTGAAACTTACAGGTGCAAATATAAGCATTTTGTTGAAGACACTGCGTGCTGTTATTGGAACGCTTGATCCTACATTGCAGGACGTTAGTTTATCAAAAGATTTGAAGGATACCTTTATTATTCGGCGCGGTGGAACGGAAATCATCATTCAGGAAGGTAAACTGCTGAATCGGGAGATACTGTCCAGTGGTACAGCAGAAGGAATAGATGTCGCAATGTTCCTTGCTGCAATGGCGACAAAAGAAAGCAGTTTCTATTATTGTGATGAACATTTTTCTTATATTCAGAGCGATATTGAAAAACGGATTTTCGGTATTATGCTGGATCGTATCGGAGATGATGAACAGTTGATTTTTACAACGCATAATACAGATATGCTGGATTTGAACCTGCCGAAACATAGTTATGTGTTTTTGCGTAAGCATCTGGAGGAAGATGTATATCAGGTTTCTGCTGTTTCTGCATCGGATGTACTGAAACGAAATACAGACTCTTTACGCTGTGCGGTCGAGAATGATGTGTTTGCCTCGCTTCCGCAGGATTCCCTTTTGGACGAGTTGGAAATGTGGTATTAGGCGCAATATAACTGCTGACGGCATTGAATCTTGGTGGCTAACTTGGTGGATATCTTGATGGGTGTCATCCTCTAAGTTATCATGGGTTGTATCATGGGTTGCGTCATTCAAAACTGTGTGTGGGATGTCCGGCGATTTATCTTGCTCACTAACTTGGTCACTAACTAAGTTTTTCTGACTAAGTTGGTAATTTACATTTTTCAAGATGACCCTGAAATCTGTTGCTGTTGGGGAAATTTCATGCGGTGGAACAGGTCAGCAATCACAAGGCTTTCGCCGTATGGAACGGATACTTTATGGTGTCAAAAACAATTTGGAAAATAAAAACGAAAAATCCGTTGATATTTTCTGATTTGTGACGTATAATAAGGCTGTAAGAAAATAAAAACGAAAAAGCCGTTTTTAGAGGAGGACTATCTATGAAAATACTCCGCATCACCGCACAGGGACTCCCATTATTCAAAAAAGACCTGGATATTTGTTTTTATACGCAGCAACGTGTTTGCGAAGAGGACAAAGACAGTCTTTACCGTTTGACGGATAACTACTATCTCCACTCTGCCTGTGCTTTCATTGGAATTAACGCATCTGGCAAGACCTCGGTATTAAAGGTCATTAGCTTAGCCTTAAATATTGTGAAAAATGAGCCTATCAATCATGTGGAGGCAAAAAGTATTCTTGGCGGAGCGAAGAAGGCTACAATCCGCACATATTTTTATGATAAGCGCAGCTACGTCTGCTGCTTGGAAACTGTAATTGCAGCAAAGAAGTCGAAAACAGGGGAATATGTGTATTCGATTCTGTCTGAAAGCCTTTGGGAAAAACCGATTGCAACCGTTAAGTCGAAAAAGTATCTGACAGATTTTACAGGAATGAAGCCTGTAGAGCAGCGCAATAGCGATGAAGCATACCTTTCTGATGATGTCAGCTTTGTCATTGCACATAATAAAAAGGTGAATGATACAGTGGAAATATTCAGCTTGCTTTCCTATACAAATGTGAATGTGCTTCCATTTACCGAAGATATTCCATTGGAGGTAATTGCATTTCTCGATCCAACCATTGAGAAATTGTGCTTTGAGCAGACAGAGGGAAAAACATTTATCCACTTGAAGTTTAAGGATGAAGAAGAGATTATCCTGAATAATGCGGCAGACCTTGAGCAGTATCTGTCCTCTGGTACGATTAAGGGCATTATTACATTCTCGATGGTAAAGGAAGTTCTTCATTCAGGTGGTTATCTTCTGGTAGATGAAATAGAAAATCATTTCAACAAGGAAATTGTAACGACCTTAGTGCGCTTCTTTATGGACAGCCGACTGAACAAAAATGGCGGAACGCTTATTTTCACTACACATTATCCGGAACTGCTGGATGAATATGACCGAAATGACGGAATTTGTATTGTAAGAAACCGTAACGGCATTACAGCAGAAAATTTGAGCTATATATTGAAACGTAATGATATTAAAAAGAGTGATGCCTACCAGAGCGGCTTCCTTGAAGGAACAACGCCAGCATATGAAGCGTATATGCGCTTGAAGAAAAGCCTGGCTGCTTCAATCAATTAAGGAGGCAGCAGAATGGAATTAGCAAAATACAAGGCGTGTATATGTGAAGGCTCTGCCGAAGAAGCTATTATCGACATACTGGTTGATAATGATCTTCTGATTTTCAAAAGAGAAGAAATGTTGGAAGAACGTGTTATCCGTTGCAGAAGTGCTAAACGATTTGAGGAGCGATACTTACGGAAGGGATTCGATGAGCAGATTTCTGTGATACGGATTTTGGATTCTCGCAGAGAGGAATTTCGATTGAGTAAAGCATATGAGCAGAAAATTGACGTGGTAAATGTCATTACTGCTCCAGAAATTGAAATGCTGATTATTCATGCGGAAGGAGCATATGATCAATTTAAGCGTTCTGGAAAAAAACCAAGCGAATTTTGTAAAACAAATCTTCGGATGCATGATGTGAAGTCGTATGATTTTGTGAAGCAGTATTTCAGTAACCCTCAGCTCTTGGTGAAAGCCATAAAAGAGTATCGCAGAACAGCAAATATCCCCAAAGGAGAATACAGCTTGTCTGATTTGCTGAGATGAGCTTTGCTATTTTGATACATTGGCCGTGACTCAAATGGTCACCAAGAGATAAACGGGTACCAGTTTACAGAAAACAGAATAGAATCGTCTTCGATGCCTCGTTGGGAAACCAACGGGGTATTTTTTCTTGCTCCAATCCGGCTGCATAGGACACTGAAAAAGTCAAAACGAACCGTAGGTAGTCCTGCAAGGACAACCAAAGTGCGCCTACGAGGCCAACGCGAAACCGAAGGATTCTTGTTAAACTTACTTTGTAAGGACGAAAGTCCGGATGTCCCTTGAAAACTGAATACTCATTCTCCAAGTACATTACTGACAGAACGAGCCTTCGACTGCACGCCATGATGCCCAACAGGGGCGAAGCGGAATCGCAGCAGCAAATGTCGGATTGCAACCGACGGTGGTGTAAAAGCCTGTCAGGGACAATGATACTTCCGTAATTCGCGGTCCGGCCATAAAGAAGGCGGGATGGTTAAATTCCAATGGAGCAGTGAAGCACACTGCCGCTTGTGAGAAATCCCCGATCTCTGGGGTGCAAAGAAAAAGTACAGAGAAACCATATTTTAAGAAAAGCTGTCAGAATAAAGCAGTTGTATTATTTTCTGTCAGCTTTTATCCATAGATGATTATGAGATTGGAGGCAACCAGATGAAAGAAAACTGGGTTTACCGGCGAGGAGATATTTACCTTGCCAATCTTGGTGTTCCGATAGGATCAAAGCAGGGCGGTGTTCGTCCGGTAGTGGTTCTTCAGAACGATGTCGGCAACTTTTATTCGCCGACGATTACGGTTGCTCCTCTGACAACGAAGATTCAAAAGAAAAGAAGCCAGCCAACACATTATTTCCTTCGGAAGGCAAAAGGGCTGGCAAGATCTTCGATGGTATTGGCGGAGCAGCTTGATACATGTGATAAGACCTGTGTGATTCGGTATCTCGGCAAGGTAAGTAAGGGACAGATGCGCGGAATTGATGAAGCTGTGAAAGTGCAGCTTGGATATTATATTCCGGAACAGGCAGAGAAAAGAAGACAAGGCAAATGCCGAAAGGAAGTGAATTTTGATGGTGGATAAATTGATTAAGCGTAAAGAAGCCGCTGAGATGTTGGGGAATTAGCCTGGACACCTTGGATCATGCAAGAATGGAAGGGCTGATCACTTACGTTCAGTATGTTGAGAATGGCTGTGTTTATTTTACTGAAGTTGGACTTCAGGAGTATATTGCAAGGTCTACACACCGTGCAAGGCCGAAGGATAACAATCCGACTTTCCGAAAGAAGAGAACGGCCAGGAGCGAAATTCGACATCGTTGAGTATTGGCAGGTTATTCGCAATAATGAATATATCAGCTAAAAGTTTGGAGGTGTCGAAGATGGCAAGAAAAAGATATGCGATTCCTCAGTACGGAACCGTCATCATGGCGGGTAAGGAATATTACCGGACTCGAATTGAGGATGCTGATGGAAAGCGGGTGGCGTTGTATGGCAGAACCCGTGAAGAATTATATGATAAGGTGCTCGAAGCGAGAGAGCAGATTGAGGATAATACATTTCGCAGATCATCCCCCACAGTAAAGGAGTATTGCGAAAAGTGGCTGTTGTTACAATCCGCACAGGTAAGAGCCACTACGTTGACGGATTACACATCGAAGGTAAAACGGCATATTATAAAGCCGCTGGGTCATATGAATATAGCAGATGTTACAGCAGATGATATTCGTCTGGCACTGGTTCCGGTATCAAAAAAATCAGCATCTGTGTACAAATCGGTTAATATCCTTTATAAGAGCATTTTTGCGGCAGCAAAAGAAAGCAAAGTGATTCAGGACAATCCTACAATTTATTTGTCTGGAAAGAACGGAGGCGTTCCTCAAAAAGAGAAAACCCCTTTGACGGATGATCAGGTGGAGAGGTTGCTGGATGCGATAAAAGGATTGCCGCCGTATGTATTTGTGATGCTTGGTTTGTATGCGGGGCTTCGGCGAGAAGAAATTCTTGCATTGCAGTGGGATTCAGTTTTTCTGGATGAAGCAGCACCGTATTTGACAGTGTGCAGAGCTTGGCATACAGAGCACAATCGACCGGTAATAATGTCTGAACTGAAAACAAAGGCTGCTCATCGAGATGTACCGCTTCCTGATTGCCTGACGAAATGCCTGAGAGAAGCAAAGGAGACTTCCACATCAGACTATGTTGTTGCGAACAGCGAGGGTGAACCGCTTTCATATACGCAGTTTAAGAGGCTCTGGCAGTATATTGTGACCAGAACTGTAAAGGAACGGAGCTACTACCGTTATGAGAATGGAAAACGAGTGAAGCATACGGTGAAGCCGGTGCTGGGGCAAAAGGCAGCACACAATGGAAATGTGGTTTACAGTCTGGACTTTGAGGTGACTCCGCATCAGCTGCGGCACACCTATATTACGAATCTGATTCATGCTTCGGTTGATCCGAAGACCGTTCAGTATCTTGCCGGTCATGAAAGCAGCAAGATCACCATGGATATTTACGCCAAAGTGAAATATAATCGCCCAGAGCAGCTCGCAGGAGTGCTGGAAGATGCTTTTGCATCGTGGGATTAAGAGTAAATCAGAAAAAACTTGGGGCAGGGATGGTCAAAAATCCCTGCCCTTTTTACATACATTCGACATCCTTGAAGGAAGTGGTGTACGCCATGATAATAAAAGTGACAACACGCAATGTATGAAGATAGATAGGAGGAGAACACATGGCTAAAGGGAAAAAGCGTCCTGCTGAACTTCCGGAATACGGAACAGTGATGATGAAAGGGGTACAGTATTACCGTACCCGGATTACAGATGCAGACGGAAAGAGAGTGGCGATTTATGGACTGACACGCGAAGAATTGTATGACCGGGTGGAAGATGCCCAGAAGAAAATCGCGGAAGTGGTTTTCCATAGAGAGAATCCGACTGTGGAGGAGTATTGCGAAAAATGGCTGCTGATGCGGTCAGGAACAGTAAGAACCAATACGTTGGAAGGATACGCGCGAATGGTGAATCGGTACATCGTGGGTCCGATTGGACAGATGTATATGGACGAGGTGACCACAGATGACCTGCGGCTGCTGATGGTTCCACTCTCAAAAGGTTCTTCCGGAATGTATGGTCAGCTCAATATGCTGATTAAGAACATTTTTAATTCGGCAGAAGAGAGCAAGGTAATCAAAGAGAATCCATCCAAAACGATTTGCGCAAGAGGCGGAAAGCCTGCGAAACGACGCGAGGCGTTGACGGATGAACAGACTGCCATTTTGCTGGAGAGCATTCGTGAGCTTCCGCCGTATGTCTTCGTGATGATCGGCTTGTACGCGGGATTGCGTAGAGAAGAGATTCTTGGATTGAAATGGGACTGCGTATTCCTGGATGAAAAAACGCCGTACATTTCCGTAAGGCGTGCATGGCATGTGGAAGGCGGTAAGCCGGTAGTCAACACACTTTTGAAGACACCGGCAGCGAAGCGAGATGTTCCGATTCCCAAATGCCTGGTAGCCTGCCTCAGGGAAGAAAGGGAAAAATCAGAATCGGAATATGTGATCTCGAATTCGAAAGGAACTGTTTTGACGGAAAAACAGTTTGTGAGGGTCTGGAAGTACATAACAGTCCGTTCTACCGCAGAACGCTGTTATTACACCTATGTAAATGGACAGTCCATCAAGCATAGAATCAAGCCAAGGCTTGGTGAGCATCAGCCGAATAATCCCAAGCTGGTGTATACGATGGACTTCAAGGTGACTCCGCACATGCTGCGGCACACCTACATCACCAATCTGATTTACAAAGGTGTTGATCCTAAGACGGTGCAGTATCTGGCAGGCCATGAGAACAGCAAAACAACTATGGACATCTATGCGAAAGTCAAGTATAATAAACTTGAGGAATTAAGCAGCGTTGTGAATGCTGCATTCGGGCTGCGTTAAACTGCACCAAAAATTTCGCGATTTCGTGGGTTTACCTATGGGTTTACTGAGAGAGGAAAGCCCGAAAACCCGCATGAATACTGGACTTTTTGGATCAAGGACAGGTGAGTACGGCTTAAAGGCAGCTCGTCGCGCTCCGCAGTTCAGCAAGCGTTAATTTCTGGCGGCCAGACAATTTCAAACGGTATTTTACAGCCCTCCCGGGATTTCTTCCGGGAGGGTTTTTGTGTCACAGGAACCTGTGCCCTATGACATCGCTGCGGGAATGTATATAGGTGATATAGTTTCCATTTTTGGCACAGATCAGCTCTCCATCCGGGCAGGAAGCCAGAAGCTGCTGTAAGTTCTGGATCTCTTTTAGTAAATGGTTCTTTTGTTCAAGCATTTTATGATACAGCAATCGGATCCCTCCTGAAAATATGAAATGATATGAGAAGTGAAACAGAGAACAGGCTGTCTGTACAGTCAGGGGACGTTACGAAACGCCGTCCCCTGCTGTCATATTTTTATAAAGCCCATAGACCATCCAGGTCATGGAGACCGTAAAGAAGATCTCCAGGGCGCTGCTGACGATCCCTGCCAGGATAAAAAGAAAGGCAGAGACGGCCACGATGATCCCGATCCCCCAGAGATATGGCCTGTATTCCCTGGGATCCCTCTGGTAAAGCTTTAGGACCGTAAGGAATACGCAGAGGATCAGACATGCGGCGGCCAGAAAGGCGAAGACGATGTGAAGGTAAGCCTTTAAGGGGAACATTTCCGGCAGATAGGGCGTGGTGACGGCAAAGTCCAGGAGCACCAGGGCCAGAGGCACCAGCCAGGTTCCCGCGGGCTTTTCCGGCATGCGGCGGAAGATCTTTCTTAAACAGACGAAGAAATAGATCCCGACCATAAGACCCCAGAGGACAAAGGCCTCGTTTCGGCCCGCAATATTCCCGAGAACGGAGAAGTTTGTGGTAAACCAGTCGCTTCCCGCCACAAAGAGGAGGGTGTAAACGGGGATCAGGATATAGGCAGTGAACGTGATCAGCATGGAGTTCTCCTTTTCTGGAAATTCTTACGCCGGATACCATGTAAAAGGAAGAAACTCCAGAAGGCACCCGGCGAATGGGTATTGCAGACATTGTAGCATAAATACCAGTCCGGAACAAGCGGGTGAGATTTCCACATGTATACCCATAAAAAGCCTTTGCTGTTTCAGGGCCGGTACAGGGGACTGCGCCGGCTCTCTTCTGCCGGTTGATTTTTTCCCCGGTCCGCGGTAAGATGGTAGCACGGCGGCAGAGGAAAGGGCCGCCTTTCATGACAGGAGGAACACAGACATGTATAATGAACTGACTAAAAATGACATAAAAAAGATGGAGGAGGAGATCGAGTACCGGAAGCTGGTGGTCCGTAAGGAGGCCATTGAAGCAGTAAAGGAGGCCAGGGCCCAGGGAGATCTCAGCGAAAACTTTGAGTATTATGCAGCCAAAAAGGATAAAAACAAAAATGAGAGCCGGATCCGGTACCTGGAACGGATGATAAGGACCGCAAAGGTGATATCTGACGATTCAAAAGAGGATGAGATCGGGCTTTATAATACGGTGGATGTGTATTTTGAGGAGGACGACGAAACAGAAACGTACAAGATCGTCACCACAGTCCGGGGAAATTCCCTTAAAAACTTGATCAGCTCCGAGTCGCCTCTGGGAAAGGCGCTGCTGGGCCATAAGGTGGGCGACCGGGTCCATGTACAGATCAATGATAAGGCAGGGTATGATGTGATCGTAAAAAGGATCGAAAAAACGGTGGACGATGGCAGCGACGCTCTGAGGAGCTTTTAAAAACAGCAGCGGACGGCTTTAAGACGGAGGAAAAGGCTTTGGAAATATGCAGGGAAGCATTGGAAAGAAGACAGGAAGACAAGGCAGGGATGGGAGTGGGTCATAAGGACCATGGCCGGACGATCCTGGGAATGCCCCTGGGGCTGTATCTGGGGGTACTGGCGCTGACATCGGCCTGTATGTATACGGGCTGTGTACCCAAAAGCCTGGTACCGGCATTTCTGGTGCTGATGGTGTTCGGGGAAGGGCTGAATGCCATTGGAAATACGGTGCCGGTGGTGAAAACGTATCTGGGCGGTTCAGTGATCTGCATCCTGGGCGCGGCGGCCATCCAGGCGGTGGGATTACTGCCGGAGCAGACGTATGAGACCATGGATTTTTTCATCAATGACAGCGGGTTCCTGATCTTTTATATTTCAGCGCTGATCACGGGGAGCCTGTTTAACATTGACCGGAAGCTTCTGCTGCGGGCCACGGTGCGGCTTCTTCCGGTGGCGGCGGCTTCCCTGGCTGTGGGGATCCTGGCTTCGGGACTCTTTGGCATCCTTCTGGGCCAGGGCTTCTGGGGCGGGATCCTGTACCTGGGAGTGCCCATGACCAGCGGCGGCATGACTGCGGGCACAGTTCCCCTTTCGGATATATATGCCCAGGCCCTGGGAGCCGACCCATCGGCCATGCTGACGAAAATGGCTCCTGCCACAGTCCTTGGAAACTGCGTGGCCATTATTTTCGGCGGCCTGCTCAATAATCTTGGAAAGAGGCGGCCGGAGCTTACGGGAAACGGGATCCTGGTCAACGACGGCCGGCCGGTGAAGAAAACGCCTCCCATGAAGCCGTCCTTTGGCTCCTTGTGTACGGGAATGGTCATAGCCTTTGCCTTTTACCAGCTGGGGGCGGTGCTCCATAAATTTCTGCCCATGATCCCCACCTACGCCTGGATGATCCTGGCAGTGGTCCTGGTGAAGGGAACGGGGATCCTGTCAGAGACCCTGGAGGACGCGGCCAGGGAGTGGGGGCAGTTTGCCATCCACAGCTGGACGGCGGCAGCCCTTACGGGGATCGGATTCACGCTGATCGACCTGAATTCGATCCTGAAGACGCTGACGGTTCCCTATCTGCTTGCGGTGGCAGCAGTGGTGGCTGTGATCACGCTGACGGCGGCAGTTCTGGGAAAACTGGCGGGATTTTATCCTCTGGAATCTGCCATTGCGGCCGGTATGTGCACCACCAACATGGGAGGCTCTGGAAATGTGGCCGTTTTAAGCAGCGCCCACCGCATGGAGCTCCTTCCATTTGCCCAGATCGTTACCAGGTCCTGCGGGGCTCTGATGCTGACCCTGGGAGGGATCCTGGTGCAGCTGGTGGGATAGCACGTTTTTCTTGCCAGAAACTTCCTTATATGATAAGATATCCGTAATTCAAAAACAATATTATCAGATTTCTTAAGGGAGGGAGCCTATGTATCAGATTTCTAATTTTACAGACAACGATGATGTGAAGATCATTTCCAGGCTTGGGGCGTTCCAGGTGATCGAATACCAGCGGGATCTCAGCATCACTCCGTCATCGGCAGTCACAGCCTTTTACAGCGCCCAGATGAATGTGAAAAAGCGTCAGCTGGTCTGTGATCTGAGCCAGTCTCCGGTTACGATCCAGGCGGGAGCCATGCAGTGGATGCTGGGAAACGTGAACGCCACCACCGGGATCAAGGGCGTGGGGGATTTCTTTGGAAAAGCTGTACGGGGAAAGGCCAGCGGGGAATCCACCATTAAGCCGGAATATACAGGAAACGGGATCCTGGTACTGGAGCCCACCTACCGGCATCTGATCCTCCTGGATGTGGCTGACTGGGGCGGCTCTGTGGTCCTGGACGACGGCCTTTTCCTGGCCTGTGAGTCCAGCCTGAAGCACAAAGCAGTCATGCGGGCCAACCTGTCCTCGGCCGTGGCCGGAGGAGAGGGACTGTTCAATTTAAGCCTCAACGGAAACGGTGTGGCGTGTATCGAGGCCTCCTGTCCCAGAGAGGAGTTGATTGAGATCCGCCTGGATAACGACGTTCTGAAGGTGGATGGGAATTTTGTGATCGCCTGGAGCAGCACTCTGGACTTTACGGTGGAGCGGTCCGGAAAGAGCCTCATCGGCTCTGCGGCCTCTGGAGAGGGGCTGGTGAACGTATACCGCGGCACAGGAAAGGTCCTGATGATGCCAACGGCCAATATGCCCAATATTTAAAAAAGAGGCGGGATCCGGTTCTGATATGTGGGGATAACGGCCATAAGCGGGTATTCTTTTAGAGAAACACCCGCTTTTTTCAATCGAAAACAGAGTGATATCCTGACCAAAAACAGTAAAATTAATGATGAAGCATAATAAAACAGGTTATTTTATTTCCCTGGCGGCCGGAATGGCGGCGGTGCTTCTGCTGTTCTGCGTTTTCCTGGCCAGCCGGGATGATTCCAGGCTGTTTTCCGCCGGGGAGCTGGCTGGAAGCGCTCTTTATATTGAAAATCATACATGTCCCAGAACGTTCAGCGCGCGAAGGGTTAATGAGGAAGAGGTGTGCGAAGAAGTGATCTCTCTCTGCAAAAGCCTAAAAAAATTCCGGTATATTGCAGTGACAGAGATGATACTGGGATGCGTCATGGATGAACCTAGGACGGCAGTATTCCTGTGCGGAGAGGAATACAGGATCCAGATCAGCTTTTTTGATCCGGAAGGCCAGCTTTCCTATGATTCCGCGCACAGGGAGAACCCGGTCGTAATCGCTTCCAGAAGCGGGCCGGATGGTAAAGAGATCTGGGGAGGCTACTGCACGCTACCGCCGGACGATTATGCGAAGCTGTATGACCTGGTCTATGGCTATGAGGAAGGGGAGCTGGTGAGAAAAATTGAATGAGAGAAGAAAAATCTGGAACCATCTGCTCTTTTTCCTGGCAGGAGCCGTAATGATGGGAGGGATCCTGGCAGCAGGCGGCAGATACGGCAGAAGGGACAGGGTATTTTCACGGGGAGAGCTGGAGCGGGATCATACACTGTACTTCCACAATGTGACCTGCAAGGCAGAAACCGATGTCTGGACGGTCGAAGAGGACGACGTTTTTAATAAGGCAACCGGCTACTGTATGGGGTTAAAGCGGTTCCGTCCGCTGACAGCGCTGGATAGCAGGAACGGCGAAGGAAGTACGGATCATCATAGCCCTGTGATCCTGCTGGAAGGGAGAGAGCAGTGTTACCGGATCGGATTTTACTATTTTTCAGAGCAGACGGCTCTGGACTTCCAATACCGTGAGGAGCCGCTGATGGTAGTTTCCTGTTATACGCCGGAGGGGGAGTTCCTTTGGGAATGGTTCTGCAAGATGCCGCCGGACGATCACGTTCTGCTGTACGAGCTGGCCCAGACATATGTGGGAGACCGGGCCGGGATCGTGAGCCGGGAGATCCTTGGGGATTAAATTGTTTATTCACCGATTGAAGCAAACAGCTGACTGATAAATTCAAATGCTTGAATTGCTTTTTTAAAGCTCTGGCGATCCGATGTATAGAGCAGATCCTCATGAAGTGTTTCGTATCGGCTACGAATTTCATCGTTGAAATACTGTTTCCAGTTTTCAAAGGCATATGCCCTCATCGGATCATATTCTTCAGAAATATTACGTTTCTGAAGATAGAGGCTGTCGGTTTCTTTTGTAAGGCTTAAAAGCTGCTTCAGATGTTCCGTATCCTTTAGGAATTTTTGGATGTCACTGCGATCCAGAAGGACTGTAACATCGTATATGTGACGCACCTTTCGTGGAAGCGTTCCGCAGATTGCATGTCTCTTAACAGACATCACCTTATCCAGGAAGGTTCGTGTGATATCAAGTGTATTCACATTGACTTCCTGCAGATCGAATTCTTCTACAACATTATGCATGCCTTTTGCGTCAAGGTATTCCTGAATATAGGTTTTCATACTTCTCTTTGAAAAAGGGTCCGGTCTGACACTGGAGCCAATCTCCAGCTTTATGCGACAGGTTTCCCGGCTTTCATTTTCAGGCCAGACATATGCGCTTTTGTTCCGGTCATTACGCTCAGCCTCTATTTTCTCCATCAGAAAACCAGCTGAGATCGTATTCTCAATCCTTTTTAAGGCCCTGCTGTATTTTTTATTATTCATATCCTCTACAGGTATGAAGGTCAGATCAATATCCTCAGAAAAACGATTGATAGACCCTGGGTAACATTTACTGAGAGAGGTCCCTCCCTTAAACACACAGGCTTCGGCGTATTCGCTGTTTTGAAGATTTTGCATCATTTGAACAATATAGTAATCCCTGCGGACTGCATCGGCAGGGACTCCAATATAATCTGCTGAGATAGCGATCAGTTCTTCAAATTCTTCTCTATGCTTGTGCAGGTTCATAGAATTCCTCCATTTCCGGAATCGCATATGATGAGAGTGCTGATAAGAACTGGCATAAGGTGTTTTCAACACCAAAGTAATTCAGAAATCTCTCCAGAAATGCAATGGTTGATTTCTTATACTTCCGATTTTTAAGGACAAATACTGCGGCAGTATCAGAGTATCCAAGTGCGAATTCTCTCATATATGCAGCCAGTGCGGATTTACTGATATCTTCAATGGACTTATAGTTCTGAAGAATCTCCAGTGTTTCAATTACCGGGATCGTATCCTGCGTCAAAGCAACCCCACTGTATGTCACGCAAACGTTATTGATATTTTTCTTTTGCTCTGAAATGGCAGAAGAAAGGATCTCAACCCGTTTACTGATCTGTGTTGTCAGTTCTTTCTGATTGTAAAGTCTGTAACCAATTACAATGCCTTTCCCATCACTCGTATAGTGACCGACAATTTCTTTTTCGCTGATCGGAATTGCTCCAAATCGTGATTTCTTTGGTCTGTAATATAAGCCTTTGGCAAGATGTACAAGGGAGCCTTGCCTGCTCATTCTTTCCAGTGTTTTATAGTAGGTCATCTCAGGAATAGTGCCGAATGATCTTTGATATAAAACGCTTGCTTCCAGAAGCTTATTTTCAGGCTCCTGCCCGATCACTGTCTTGATGTATTCTGCATAGCTGTTCATACGCCACCTCCCTAACATCATTATATTTCAGACATATAAAATGTCAAGTAAAATTTATTTTTCCTTGACACATGTTCCAAGGAAAGTTTTCTGGAAAATCTTGTGCAGAAAATAAAAATGTGGTAGCCTGTAATCAGAAAAGAATCTGTTGCAGAAGGAGGGATCCGGGATGTTTGACCTGTTCGACATATTATTTCCAATCGTTTTTTTCATGGTCCTGGGGACATTCATCATGACCATAGCAAAGGGGCTCAGCACCTGGAATAAGAATAACCACTCGCCGCGGCTGACGGTGGAGGCAGCGGTCACAGCCAAGCGCATACATGTGACCCATCACCGCCATGCCAATGCGGGAGACGTTTCGGGGGCCCACGGCTTTACGGACACATCCTCCACGAAGTATTTTGTCACCTTCCAGGTGGAAAGCGGAGACCGGATGGAGCTTTCCGTTTCCGGGCCGGAATACGGGATGTTAGCTGAGGGAGACACAGGACGGCTTTCTTTCCAGGGAACCAGGTATCTGGGCTTTGAGAGAGATTGAGAATGGAGATTAAAGGATGAGATTAAGGAATGTACTGATCGTTGTGAAGGACATGGAGCGGTCAATAAAGTTTTACCATGACCTGTTCGGCCTGGACACGGTGGTGGATCAGGATGGAAACGTGATCCTGACGGAGGGCCTGGTGCTCCAGGATGAGAAGCTGTGGAAAAAGTTCCTGGGGCGGGAGGTGATCCCGGAGAACAATTCCTGTGAGCTGTATTTCGAGGAGCGGGAGTTTGACTGCTTTGTGGAAAAGCTGGAGCGCCTGTATCCGGAGGTACAGTATGTGAACCGGCCCATGACCCATAGCTGGGGTCAGAGAGTGGTCCGGTTCTATGATCCAGACGGGAATCTGATCGAGGTGGGAACGCCAATATGATGCCGGAGGAAAGAAGAAGGAGGAAGAAAAATGGACTATAAGATCCTGCGGCTCACAGACCAGCCGGAGTTTAAGGAACAGGCGGCCCGGTGGTTCCATGAAAAATGGAGGATCCCCCTGGAGGCGTATATGGAGAGCATGGAGGAGTGCCTGGAGGAGAAGGGCACGGTTCCCCAGTGGTATATGGCGTTGGACGGGGAGAGGATCATCGGCGGCATGGGAGTGATCGAGAATGATTTTCATGACCGGAAGGATCTGGCCCCCAATGTGTGTGCTGTATACACAGAGGAGGACTGGCGGGGCCGGGGCGTTGCCGGCTCGCTGCTGCGGTACGTGTGCGCGGACATGAAGGAAAAGGGGATCGATCCTTTGTATCTGATCACCGATCATATTTCCTTTTATGAACGGTACGGCTGGGAATATCTCTGTATGGTACAGGGAGAAGGGGAAGCGGAAAAGATAAGGATGTATATCCACAGAGGGAAGGAATGATCCTATGGAAAAAAGGGTGTAGATCAGGGGGATTGCAGGATAAGAGGAGCAGCCCCGGAGCGGCGGGCCGCAGAGCGGAGGACAAAGGAAGGAGTGCGCCATGGATCGCAGCGATGTGAGCTTTACATTTTTAGACAGGATCCGGGAGATCGAGGAAAATATCGAGGACGGGCGGTTTCAGTCGGCCCTGGCGCTGGCGGTGACGCTGCCGGATATCTGCGGCGGGATCGCGTTTCCGGAGCTGGTAAAGCGAGGCCGGGACGGGAGGATCCTGCGGGACAGATCCGGGGAGCCCAGCCGGGATACCGGGCGGCAGTATTCCAAGTGGGTGGATACATACGGGACCCCGTTCCTAAAAAAGGACCCGGCTGACGAAGCGCCGTATATCTGCGGGGAGCGGCTGTGGCAGCTGAGATGCGAGTACCTGCACCAGAACAAGGGCTTCGACAACGATACACCCGACACGGAGGTACGGTTCCACCTGGGGCTCAACTGCGGCAGCAGCATCTGTAACCTGGATACGGAGGACGGATCCGATATCCGCCTGGATATTGAGGAGCTGTGCCGCAGGATCTGTCTGGCGGCCCGGAGCTTTTATGAGGAAAACAGGGAGAACATGGATTTTGCCCTTTATAATACGCCGGTCATTGATTTCACCAGGTGGAAGGAGGAGGCGTTTTCGGCCCGGAAGGTGCTGGGCATCGTCACAGGGGACCGGATCTACGGAAGCGGGCTTAAGGCGGCCCTGGGGCAGTATTACCGGCTGGCAGTTTCGGGAGTTTCCTGGGAGGAGGTCCGGAAGAAGCTGAAAAAGGAAAAGCCCGATGTGTGGATCCTGGACCGGGAATTCTTAAAATATGTGGATCATGAGGACGGGGACGGGAAGGGGCCGGCAGTTTTTATCTTAAAGGAGCCAGGCAGCAGAGAGGCAGGTCTGGAAAGATATCCGTATCTGGATAAGTTTATGGACTTGAAGGAAATGAGGAGGACCATCCGGTCCGGCCAGGAGGGAACAGAACGGAAACAGGACGCTTAAATGGAGGAAGAGGAACGGATGTGGATGATGGCAGCAGCGGCAGGATTTTCCGGGACCCTGATCCTGGGTCTTCTGCTTTACAGGGAAAGGCTGAAAGGAAAACGGCTCGTGGAGCGGAAGAAGGAGCTGGAGGAGGAGCTGAGGAAGGCAGAAAATGAGGCAGAGCGGATAAAAGAGGCAGAAGCCCGTCTTTCCAAAGGGGTCTCAGAGCTGGAAAAAAGCCTGGAGGACCAGAGAAGGGAACGGAGGGAGATCTGCGGGGCGGCGGCCAACGTACACCTATATGCCCAGCTGGGAGGCGAAAAGGCCGCCTCCAGGGAGCTTAAGGGGATCCTCCAGGTGATCGCAAAGGAAAGCCGGAAGATCGCAGAAAGGATGGATGCATGAACCAGCCGTTTATAAAAAGGGCAGTTATTGAGTGGGAGAAGATCGGCCAGGACAGCTATTTAAGGCGGATCCCGGCGCTGGAGGGCCTGGAGGCGCTGGAATTTGACGCTCTGGTCACATGCTTTGTCGGGGAGAATGGCAGCGGGAAATCCACGCTCCTGGAGGCCATGGCCATTGCGGCCGGGTTTAATCCCGAGGGAGGGTCCAGGAACTACCATTTCTCCACCTATGACTCTCATTCAGAGCTGTGGAGGGCCCTCCGGCTGGTGCGGGGATATAAAAAACCGTCCTGGGGATATTTTCTGCGGGCTGAGAGCTTTTACAATGTAGCCACCAGAGAAGAGGAATATGCGGATTTTCTGCATCCTTCAGAGAAATATCATGAAAAATCCCATGGAGAGAGCTTTCTGGCTGTGGCCCAGAAGTATCTGACGCCTGGAGGCCTGTATTTTTTAGACGAGCCGGAAGCGGCCCTCTCCCCCCAGAGACAGCTTACGCTTTTAATGGAGATCTTCCAGTGCGCCAGACAGGGGGCGCAGTTTTTTATGGTATCCCACTCTCCGATCCTTCTGGGCCTTCCGGGGGCCAGGATCCTTTCCTTCGATGACGGGGAGGTCCATCCCTGTGCCTATGAGGAAACGGAAAGCTACCAGGTGATGGAAATGTTCATCAACAGCCGGGAGCTGCTCTTAAAAAAGCTTTTGAAAGATTTATAAAAAAATTTATAAAATATCCCTTGCTTTTTCTTTTAAAAGAGGTATAATACCCATAGTCAATACAAAAAAATGAATAAATATTCAAAATGAGATTTCAGACAGAATGAAGAAGCAGAAAGGGAAGGAAAAATGATGAAGATGATGAAGAAAGCAACAGCAGTGATCCTGGCAGCAGCCATGGCAGCGGCTCTGACCGCATGCGGCGGCGGAGAAAAGGCCGAGACGACAGCAGCAGATACAAAGGCCGAGACAACAGCAGCAAAGGAAGACGCCAAGGGAGCGGAGAGCTCCGCCGAGGAGACAAAGGCCGGAGAAGAGGAAGCCGCTGGCGGCACCATCCTTATGGCTACCAACGCGGAGTTCGAGCCCTGGGAGTTCCATGACGGCGACGCCATCGTGGGCATCGACCCGGAGATCGCAGGAGCCATTGCTGAGAAGTTAGGTATGGAGCTGAAGGTGGAGGATATGGCCTTCGATGCCATTATCCCGTCTGTGGCCTCTGGAAAGTGTGACTTTGCCATGGCCGGCATGACCGTAAATCCGGAGCGTGCGGCTTCCGTGGACTTTACAGATACCTACGCCTCCTCCTCTTTGGTGATCCTGGTAAAGGCTGACAATACAGAGATCACAGGAGAAGATACTCTGGCTGGCCACGTTGTGGGAGCCCAGCTTGGAACCACCGGCGATACCACAGCCTCTGACATCTGCGGCGACGATAAGGTGGAGCGTTATAATACCTTCTTTGAGGCAGTCCAGTCCTTAAAGCAGGGCAAGATCGACGCGGTCCTTTTAGACAAGGCTCCGGCCAACGTATTCCTTTCCCAGAATGACGACTTAAAGCAGGCCGGTGAGGAGCTTGGAAAAGAAGAGTATGCCATTGCAGTGAAAAAGGGCAATACAGAGCTCCTGGAGAAGTTAAACGCAGCCATCGCTGAGCTTAAGGAAGACGGGACCATCGACGAGATCGTGAACAAATATATCCCGGCAGAATAAGGAATGGAAAATTATGGAAAGGGCTTTTTAATCCGGCCCATATAGTGTAAAATGAACATGTAACTGGAAAATAATGGAGCTGTCGCAGAGGAGGAGTTTTGAATTTCTTCTGCGGCAGCCCCATTGTCGTGTCATAAAAATAATTCCAGACCGGAGGAAACGGCTGGAAAAACAGAGAAAGGAATGAAAACGTGGACTGGGAAAAATATCTGACAGCGGAACAATTTTATAACAACTTTGTCGCCGACGACCGGTTCGTAAAGTACATTCTGGGAGGTCTGAAAACGACTCTCATCATTACTTTATTCGCCGTGCTCCTTGGCATTTTTCTTGGGTTCCTGGTGGGGACCGTGCGCTCCACCTATGAAAGGACAGGGAAGCTTGTGGTTTTAAACGCGGTCTGCCGCGTCTATCTTTCTGTGATCCGCGGGACGCCGGTGGCAGTCCAGCTGATGATCATGTATTTTTTTATTTTTGCAGCTCCGGGCTCCTCCAAGCTGCTCAGTGCGATCCTGGCCTTTGGAATCAACTCCGGGGCCTATGTGGCGGAGATCTTCCGGTCCGGCATCATGTCCATCGACAATGGACAGTTTGAGGCGGGAAGAAGCCTGGGCTTCAATTACGCCCAGACCGTCTGGTATATTATCCTGCCCCAGGCCTTTAAAAACGTCCTGCCGGCCCTCTGCAACGAGTTCATCGCCCTTTTAAAGGAGACCTCCGTATCCGGCTTCATTGCCCTCCAGGATCTGACAAGGGGAGCGGATGTCATCCGGAGCCGTACCTATAATCCGGTGCTCCCGCTCTTTACGGTGGCGCTGGTATACTGGATGATCGTGACCTTTTTGACCTATATGGTGGGGAAACTGGAAACCAGGCTCAGAAAGAATGAAAAGAGGTAAGTCATGGCGGAAAATCAGACAAAGAACCGGGAGATCGGCGCAGGAGAGCCGCTGATCCAGGTAAAGGAATTATGTAAATCCTTTGACGGGGTGGACGTGCTGAAGAACATCACCACCACCATTAAAAAGGGAGAGGTCGTATTTGTGGTGGGGCCGTCCGGCTCCGGAAAATCCACGTTCCTCCGGTGCATGAACCTGCTGGAGGAGCCCACCAGCGGCCATATCTTTTTTGAGGGAACGGATATCACTGATAAAAATACGGATATCAATCTGCTGAGACGGAAGATGGGGATGGTGTTCCAGCAGTTCAACCTGTTCCCCCATATGAGCATCATGAAAAACATGATCATCGCTCCGGTGAAGCTTCTGGGAGTGAAGGAGGAGGATGCCGTGAAGGAAGCCGAAAAGCTCCTGGCCCGCGTCGGCCTCCTGGATAAAAAGGACGCTTACCCGGCACAGCTTTCCGGCGGCCAGAAGCAGAGGATCGCCATTGTCCGGGCGCTGATGATGAAGCCGGATGTGATGCTGTTTGACGAACCCACCTCGGCTCTGGACCCGGAAATGGTGGGCGAGGTATTAAACGTAATGAGAGAGCTGGCAAAGGAGCATATGACCATGCTGGTGGTGACCCACGAGATGGGCTTTGCCAGAGAGGTGGCCGACCGTGTCATGTTCCTGGACGGCGGCGATTTTGTGGAGGAGGCCCCGCCGGAGGAATTTTTTACAAATCCCAAATCAGAACGGCTGCGCTCCTTCTTAAGCAAGGTATTATAAAAAACAGAGAAAGCGCCAGACTGGATACGCAGAGATCCGGTCTGGCGCTTTTTTGGAATTTTCTTGCATTTTGCAGAAAATATGTGTAAAATCAAACTTATGAAAGACGAAAGACCGAATGTTTGATTCTTAGAAGGACAGCGGCGAATGCCGCAGGAAGGAGCGATGCTCATGAGCAGACTGGAAATGGTCTCTCCGACGAGAGCAAAGATCGTCATGGAGGGGCTTTATAAGGACCTGGAACGAAGGATCGAGGCGAGCCAGCCGGGACTCTGTCCCGTGGACCTGGCCCGGGCGTTCCTGGAGCTGTGCTACGCCCAGACGTGCGGGAAATGCGTGCCCTGCCGGATCGGCTTAAAGCAGCTGATGTTTCTGATCCAGGACGTACTGGACGGAAAGGCCACCATGGACACGTTAAAGCTGATGGAGGAGACGGCTCTGGCGGTCATGGAAGCCGCCGACTGCGCCATTGGATATGAGGCGGCCAATATGGTCTATAAGGGGTTGACCGGCTACCGGGACGAGTATGTGGAGCATGTGAAGCACGGCCGCTGTACCTGTGTGGCCTCCCAGCCGGTGCCCTGCGTGACCCTGTGCCCGGCCCATGTGGATATCCCGGGATATATCGCCCTGGTCCGGGAGGGCAGGTATGCGGACGCCATCCGCCTGATCCGGAAGGACAATCCCTTCCCCACCTCCTGCGCCTTCATATGCGAACACCCCTGCGAGTCCATGTGCCGCAGGAACATGGTGGACGACGCCATTAACATCCGCGGGCTGAAGCGGGTGGCAGCGGATTTTGCGGGAGAGGTGGATCCCCCGGCTCCGGCTCCGTCCACGGGAAAAAAGATCGCCGTTATCGGCGGAGGCCCCGGAGGCTTGAGCGCGGCCTATTACTTACAGCTCATGGGCCATCAGACCACGGTTTATGAGATGCTGCCGGAGCTGGGCGGCATGCTCCGGTACGGGATCCCCAATTACCGTCTTCCCAAGGAGCGGCTGGAGGACGATATCCACAGTATTTTAAAAACAGGCGTTCAGGTGAAGCATGGATTAAAGATCGGAAAGGACATCACCATCCAGGAGCTCCAGAAGGAATATGATGCTATCCTCATCGCCATCGGAGCCAGCGCTGATAAGAAGCTGCGCCTGGACCATGAGGACGCAGACGGCGTGCTGTCGGCGGTGGAATTTTTACGGAGCGCAGGCCTTGGGGAGCTGCCGGACCTCACAGGAAAGCAGGTGGTGGTGGTCGGAGGCGGCAACGTGTCCATGGACGCGGTGCGGACGGCAAAGCGCATGGGCGCGGAGAAGGTCAGCATCCTGTACCGCAGACGGCGCCACGATATGACGGCCCTGCCGGAGGAGATCGAGGGAGCCGTGGCCGAGGGGATCGAGCTTTTGACCTTAAAGGCACCGTCCTCCATCGATGTGGATGAGAACGGACGGGTCCGGGGGATCTGGGCCGCGCCCCAGATGGTCAGCGCCATAAAGGACGGCCGCGCCGGGATCCAGCCCACAGGAGAGCCGGACGTGTATATCCCCTGCGATGTGCTGATCCGGGCCATCGGCCAGGATATCGAAACCAGCCATTTTGAGGAGGCAGGGGTCCCGGTCCAGAGAGGAAAGATCATCACCAGGAGCACAGGAGACTTTGAAAACATGCCGGGCGTCTTTGCCGGCGGCGACTGTGCCAGCGGACCGGCCTCGGTCATCAAGGCCATTGCGGCAGCCAAGGTGGTGGCGGCCAACATCGACGAATATCTGGGCTTCCGCCACGAGATCTCCTGTGATGTGGAGATCCCGGACGCCAATCTGGAGGACCGGACGCCCTGCGGACGGGTCAACCTGACGGAGCGGGAGGCCTGCCAGCGGGTCCATGATTTTGAAGGCGTAGAAAACTGCATGACAGAAAAGGAGGCCAGGCAGGAGGCCGACCGGTGCCTGCGCTGTGACCACTTTGGCTATGGAATCTTTAAGGGAGGCAGGGATACGATATGGTAAATGTGACGATCGACGGAAAGAAGATCCAGGTAAGAGAAGGAACGACGATCATGGACGCCGCAGCCAGATGCGGGATCCCGATCCCCAGTCTGTGCTATTTAAAGGATATCAACGAGATCGCCGCCTGCCGCGTCTGTGTGGTGGAGCTGGAGGGAAAGGAGAGGCTGATCACCTCCTGCAATAACGTGGTAGCCGAGGGGATGGTGCTTTATACCAACAGTCCCAAGGTCCGCCGCCACAGGAGAAAGATCGTGGAGCTTCTCCTGTCCCAGCACGACTGTCTCTGCGCCACCTGCCAGAGGAGCGGGAATTGCAGCCTTCAGAAGATCGCCAATGATCTGAATATTTTGGAAATTCCCTTCCACCATACGTTGGAGCACCAGCCGTGGAATAAAAATTTCCCATTATTGCGAAAATCTGAAAAATGCATCAAATGCATGCGCTGTGTCCAGATCTGTGAAAAGGTCCAGGGACTGGGGATCTGGACCGTGGAGGGGACCGGTTCCCGGGTGACCATCAATGTTTCCGGCAGAAAGACCATCGAAGAGGCGGACTGCTCGCTCTGCGGCCAGTGCATCACCCACTGCCCAGTGGGGGCGCTGACTGCCAGGGACGATACGGAAAAGGTCTGGGAGGCCATTGAGGATCCGGAGAAGATCGTGGTGGCCCAGGTGGCTCCGGCGGTGCGGACAGCCTGGGGCGAGGAGCTGGGACTTTCCCCGGAGGAGGCCACCATCGGCCGGATCATGGACGCCTTAAAACGCATGGGCGTGGACTACGCCTTTGATACGGTATTTTCGGCGGATCTGACCATTATGGAGGAGGCCAGTGAGTTCCTGGAGCGGTTTACAAAAGGAGAATTCAAAGACCGTCCCATGTTCACCTCCTGCTGCCCCGGCTGGATCCGGTTCGTAAAGACCCAGTTCCCCCATATGGTGAAATATCTGTCCACGGCCAAATCCCCCCAGCAGATGTTCGGAGCGGTGATGAAGACGTATTACGCCCAGAAGCTGGGAGTGGATCCGGAGCGGATCTTCACGGTTTCCATCATGCCCTGCGTGGCCAAGAAGGCAGAGCGGGAGATGGAGCTGTTTTATGAGGAATACGCAGGCCACGACGTGGACGCAGTCCTGACCACAAGAGAGCTGGTACGGATGATCCGGTCCGCCCACATAAGGCCGGAGGGCTTAAACGATATTGAAAGCGACAGCCCCATGCGGGAGGGGACCGGAGCCGGAGTCATCTTCGGGGCCACCGGCGGCGTCATGGAGGCGGCTTTGAGGACGGCCTACTTTGCCCTGAAAGGGAAAAATGCTCCGGCAGACGCCTTCCGGGCAGTGCGCAGCCTGGGCTTCAACGCCAACAATGGCGTCCAGGAGGCAGAATTCAAGATCGACGATCTGGTGCTCCGGACGGCAGCAGTCAGCGGCCTGGGAAACACCAGGGCTCTTCTGGAGCGGATCGACCGGGGAGAGGTCCATTACGACTTCGTGGAGGTCATGGCCTGCCCCGGAGGCTGTGTGGGCGGAGGCGGACAGCCCATCCACGATGGGAAGGAGCTGGCCTTTGAACGGGGAAGGCAGCTTTATTATCTGGACGCCGGCGCCAGACTCCGGTATTCCCATGAAAATCCGGACGTGAAGGCTATGTACGAGGAATTTTTTGAAAAGCCCAATTCCCATAAAGCCCATCTGCTGCTGCATACGGAGCACAGGAAATAGGGCGGAGGATTTTTCTGGCGGACATGAATGGTCCGGGAAAGGAGTCCATGAAACGGAAATATAAGATCGCAATGGTCCAGATGGACACCCAGAACAATAAGGAAAAGAATCTTGAGGACGCCTGTGCCTGGATCGATGAGGCGGCGGCTTCGGGGGCGGAGCTGGTGTGCTTTCCCGAGGTCATGAACCTGATCGGGAAAAACACAGGCCCCGGCGGAGGAAGGGAGCCGATCCCAGGATATTCCACCGGGCGGCTCATGGAAAAGGCGGCGGAGCATGGGATCTATATCCATGGCGGCAGCATTACGGAGGAGATCCCGGGAGAAAAACGGGCCTGCAACACCAGCGTGCTCATAGGCCCCGACGGCGGGATCCTGGCCAGATACAGGAAGCTTCATACCTTTGACATCACCCTGGCCGACGGACGGCCGTTCCGGGAATCTGACCGGATCCGGCCGGGAGACGCAGTGGTGACGGCAGAAACGGAGCTGGGGTGCTTCGGCATGTCCATCTGCTATGACGTGCGGTTCCCGGAGCTGTACCGTCTGCTGGCCATAAAGGGGGCAAGGGTGCTTTTCGTTCCCGTGAGCTTCACAAAGGAGACCGGGGAGGAGCATCTGGAGCTTCTCCTCAGGGCCAGGGCCGTGGAAAACGGCTGCTATGTGATCGCGGCAGCCCAGACCGGGGTGAAGCCGGCCTACACGGCCTATGGGAACAGTATGCTCATCGATCCCTGGGGAAAGGTCCTGGTACGGGCTGGATCGGAGACAGGGGTCTTTTATGGGGAGATCGATCTGGATCATGTCGATGCGATCCGCCGCCGGATGCCGTCCCTGGAAAGCCGGAGGACGGACGTGTACCAGGTGGAGGAAAAAAGGAAGTAAAAAATTTGCAGTTCCATCTTGACAGTTCCAGGAATCTTTTGTATAGTGGTACCATCATATGACTGACGGAAGTGGAAGAAACCACATGAAGTATGATCTTGCTGAGCCGACCGTCTGGGCAATCTGCCCGGATGGACGGCTCTTTTTTGCTTTGCAGGAAGGCGTGAACGGGGCCCCAGGGCAGATCTGGAACTGAGAGGAGTTTCATCTGGTTTTGCTGAGAAGGAGGAGATCGTATGGCCATGGGACGGATCCATTCCTGGGAATCCATGGGGCTTGTGGACGGACCCGGGATCCGCACGGTGATTTTTTTACAGGGCTGCCGCCTGCGGTGCCGGTATTGCCATAATCCGGATACGTGGGAGCTCTGCGGAGGGGGGACCCTGGAATCTCCGGAGGAGATTGTAAACCGGCTGATGCGGTTTAAACCCTATTACGGGGCCGACGGAGGCGTTACGTTTTCCGGAGGGGAGCCGCTGTTACAGAAGGAATTTCTGACAGAGGCCCTTGCCCTGTGTAAAAGCCGTGGGATCCATACCTGCCTGGATACGGCGGGAGTGGGCTGCGGCGGTTATGGGGAGATCCTCAAAAATACGGATCTGGTGCTTCTGGATGTGAAGCATTATACGCCAGAAGGGTATCAGGCTGTCACCAGCCGGTCCATGGATGCCTATGAGGAATTTTTGGACGCGGTCCAGTCCATGGAGGTTCCCTTGTGGCTCCGCCATGTGGTGGTTCCCGGCCTTACGGACGGAGAGGACCATCTGGCGGGTCTGGCAGAGTATGTAAAGGGAATACGGAATGTGAAGCGGGTGGAGCTGCTTCCATATCATGTTCTGGGGGTGCCCAAATACCGCGCTATGGGAATCCCATATCCTCTGGAGGGCGTGCCGCCCATGGAGAGCGGAGCTCTTGTCCAATGGCAGGAGCGTATGAACTGCGGGCTGAAAAACGGCTGAGGGTCTGAGGAGCATCGGAGATCAGATGGAAGAGACTGGGATCACAAAACGTGATCTGTGACAGGGTGAAAGGAGATCAATATGAGTATCGATGTAAACTGTACAGCATGGAGAGGCTTTAAGACCGGCGAGTGGCGCCATGTGGTCAACGTAAGGAACTTTATCCAGAAAAACTATACGCCCTATGCAGGCGGAGATGGATTCCTGGAGGGGACCACGGAAAAGACGAAAAAAGTATGGGAAAAGGCTCACAGCCTGATCCTGGAGGAGGTAAAAAAGGGCATTGTGGACGTGGATACCACAGTGGTGTCCGGCATCGACAACTTTGCTCCCGGCTATATTGATAAAGACAATGAAGTGATCGTCGGGCTCCAGACCGACGCGCCATTAAAGCGGATCGTCAATCCCTTCGGCGGCATGCGGATGGCCAAGAGCGCCCTGGAGCAGTACGGCTACCAGCTGGATCCGGACGTGGAAAAGCACTTTAATCTATACAGAAAGACCCATAACGACGGCGTATTCGACGCATACCCGGAGCGGATCCGTGTGGCCCGGAGCGCAGGACTTCTGACAGGACTTCCCGACGCCTATGGCCGCGGCCGGATCGTTGGCGACTACCGCCGTGTCCCCCTTTACGGCACAGATTTCCTCATTGAGTCCAAAAAGGCAGACCTGAAGCTTTTAGACGGGCCCATGACCGACGAGAGGATCCGTCTCAGAGAGGATGTGAGCGAGCAGATCCGCGCCTTAAAGAAGATGGCGGACATGGCTGCGAAGTACGGCTGCGATATCACAAAGCCTGCGGAAAATGCCCATGAAGCCGTCCAGAACCTGTATATGGCCTATCTTGCCGGGATCAAGGAAAACAATGGGGCAGCCACCAGCCTGGGACGGACCGCCACCTTCCTGGATATTTATATCCAGAGAGACATGGAGGCGGGGATCCTTACAGAGGCTGGAGCCCAGGAGCTCATCGACCAGTTTATCATCAAGCTCCGTCTGGTGCGCCATCTGAGGACGCCGGAGTACAACGAGCTGTTCGGCGGAGATCCCACCTGGGTGACCGAAAGCCTTGGAGGAATGGGCGTGGACGGCCGGACGCTGGTGACGAAGAACACCTTCCGCTATCTCCATACACTGACCAACCTGGGAACCGCCCCGGAGCCCAACCTGACCGTGCTCTGGAGCCAGAACCTGCCGGAGGCCTTTAAGGATTACTGCGCGAGGATGAGCATTGATACAGACTCCATCCAGTACGAGAACGATGATCTGATGCGGCCCATGTACGGCGACGATTACTGCATCGCCTGCTGCGTATCGGCCATGGCTGTGGGAAAGCAGATGCAGTTCTTCGGCGCCAGGGCCAACCTGGCCAAGAGCCTGCTTTACGCCATAAACGGCGGCGTGGACGAGTTAAAGGGACTCCAGGTGATCCCCGGACTGGAAAAGAATACAGAAGAGGTCCTGGACTACTCCCATGTGCTGGCAGACTATAAGAAGACCCTGGCCTATGTGGCGGAGCTTTATGTGGACACCATCAACATCATCCACTTCATGCATGATAAATATGCCTATGAGGCCAGCCAGATGGCCCTTCACGATACATGGGTGGAGCGCCTGGCAGCCTTCGGCGTTTCCGGCCTTTCCGTGGCTGTGGACTCTTTATCGGCCATTAAATTCGCAAAGGTGATGCCCGTAAGGGATGAGAACGGAGTGGCCGTGGACTTTAAGGTGGAGGGAGAGTTCCCCAAATACGGAAACGATGACGACCGGGTGGACGACATCGCCGTGGAGCTGGTGTCCTTCTTCTCCGCAGAGCTTAAAAAGCACGCCCTGTACCGGGATGCGATCCATACGCTGTCAGCTCTTACCATCACCAGCAACGTGATGTACGGTAAGAAAACGGGAACGACGCCCGACGGAAGAAAGGCTGGAGAGCCCTTCGCCCCGGGGGCAAATCCCATGCACGGAAGGGACAGCCACGGCGCGCTGGCATCCTTAAACTCTGTGGCTAAGATCCCCTACCGGGCCGTATGCCAGGACGGAGTTTCCAACACCTTCTCCATTACGCCCACGGCTCTTGGAAAATCGGAGGAGGAGCGGATGAAGAACCTGGTGATGATCTTAAACGGATACTTTATCCAGGGGGCCCATCACTTAAACGTCAACGTCATGAACCGGGAGCTCCTCATCGACGCCATGGAGCATCCGGAAAAATATCCGACTCTGACCATCCGTGTTTCCGGCTATGCCGTGAACTTCAGCCGTCTCAGCAGAGAGCAGCAGCTGGAGGTCATCAAGCGGACGTTCCACGAGAGTATGTAAAAACAGAAAGCCCCTGTTTCCTGGGAATCCTGGGAGGCAGGGATTTTTATATCATAGGAAAGGGTGCTCTATGCCATAAAAGTACTCTGCGGGATGGGTCAGGGCACTTCCTATAAAACGGAAAACATGTTGTAGAGCTTCAGGAGCCGGATATCCTCCCGGGAGATCTTCAGCTGCCGGATCAGGGCCTCATCCTCCGGGAGCCGGGAACGGGAAAAGAGCATTTTTGCGGCGATGGGCATCATGGGCCGGGAGGAAAAGCCGTTGAACAGTCCCCATTTGGTCTCGGAGCTGAGGTAAGAAGCAAGGATCTGTACGCTGGCCTTTTCCATGGTACTGTCCTGGTTGGTAAGCTGGATATTTGTGAGGGCGTCAAAGTGTTCGATGTACCCCCAATATGTATTTTCACAGTTCTTATAACGGTCATGATCCAGAAAATTCATGTACAGCATGACCTTGTATTCAGGACTGCCGGATTCCGAGAGAATGTCGAACCGGCAGCGGATCAGCTGGCTGCTTCTCCCGTCAAAAATATAGGAATAGATTTTTGAGATTCCATGGAAAAAGGAGGGACTGACGCCGGTGCAGACCGGATGGGGAAGGGTTGCCGGGAGCGTATATAAAAACTGCTCTATGGGCGCCTCCAGCGTCCGTGCGATCATATACAGAGTCTCCATATCTACGGGGATCTCTCCCTTTTCATATTTGGATATGGTGGAACGGCTCTTTCCTATGAGCCCGGCCATGTCCTCCAGGGTCATATTCCGCTTCTTCCGGCATTCCCGGATCTGCTGTCCTACCAGAGTGCTTATTTCTGTCATACGTATCCACTGCCTTTCTGTTCCGCTGGACGGAAGGATCCGTCCGGCCCGGTGTTCTTATAAATCAAAAAAGGGATGAATTGGCCGGTATTTTTCCGGTTTTTCAATTATTTTATCATGGAATCCTGGGAAAATCCATTATAGAGAGAAAAAAATGGATATTTTCTATTGACAGGAGAAATGGGGCTGTTTGCACTGGAAACCTCCTTTTGATACAATTACCGTATGATCCCAGAGACCAAAGGGCGTCCGGGCATCGTGATGAAGAAGGAAACAGAAAAACAGGAGGATGATCAGATGTACAATTTTGATGAAGTGATCGACCGGAGACATACCAATGCGCTGAACACAGATGGATTCCGGGACTATATTTTTCATGCGGATGAGACGATGACTTTTCCGTATAAGGATGAAGAGTTTATCCGCATGTGGGTAGCAGATATGGAATTTGCGACCCCGGATGTGGTGGTCGACGGGATCCGGGAGCGGCTGGAGCATAAGATCTTCGGTTATACCCGGGTATTTGAAAAACGGTATTACGACGCATTTTCCACCTGGTGTCAGCGGCACTATGATTTCCATTTTGACCGGAAGGAGCTGGTCATGTCCAATGGGATCGTTCCGGCCCTTTATGAGCTGGTGGAATACATCTGTAAGCCGGATGAAAAGGTCCTGTTCCTGTCGCCGTCCTATGCTTACTTTAAGCATGCGGCTGAATTTTCCGGAAGAGAATTTGTCTGCTCCCCACTGAATAATTCGGACGGATACTATACCATCAATTTTGAAGACTTTGAAAAGAGGGCGGCAGATGAAAAAACGACGTTGTTTATTTTCTGCAATCCTCACAATCCCAGTGGAAGAGTCTGGAAAGAGGAAGAGTTAAGGAGACTGGCAGAGATCTGTGAAAAATATGGGCTCTGGGTGATCTCCGATGAGATCCATTGCGATCTCCTGCGACTGGGACAACATCACATTCCCATGGGGAAGATCATGCCGGAGTATAAAAGGCTGATCACCTGCATGGCTGCCAGCAAAACGTTTAACCTGGCAGGAATGATGATATCCAATATACTGATCCGGGACGAAGAGCTGCGGGCAGTGTGGCTGGACCGCCATTACAATTTCGACAACCCTCTGAGTATTGCCGCCGTCCAGGCAGCCTATGAAAAGGGAGAGCCATGGCTTATGGAGCTCCGGGCCTATCTGGATGAAAATTTTCGCTTCACGGAGAGATATCTGAAGGAGCACCTGCCAGAAGCGGGCTTCAGGATATCAGAATCCACCTATCTGGCCTGGGTGGACTTAAGCGCTTATTTTGAGCCGGACGAGAATCTGCCTATGTTTTTCGCTTATAAAGCGGGCGTGCTGCTGGAGGGAGGAAACATGTTCGTACAGGATTCTGACTGCTTCATCCGGTTGAATCTGGCCTGTCCGCGGGCAACTCTGGAGGAGGGCCTTTGCCGGATCTGCGAGGCGGTCAATACGAAGCATACGGAAAAATATATGGGAGAACAGCAGTAACAGTCATGGAACACAAGGGCTGCCGGGGCTGCCGGAATGATCCGGCTCCGGCAGCCGTTTTGCCTCCGGGCTGTCCCCTGTGCGCCGGGTGGATCAAAGATTTAGGACTTCCCTGGCGATCATAGTATCTGTAATGTCCATCCCATGCTGGATGAGATATGGCGGTTTTTTCACTGTACGGTAAAAAACGTCTATTGCGTATAAGCGACTGTGATCATGGTGATATAATCGCCGCGTTCCCGAAGCGCCATTTCGTTGAGCCCTTCTTCATAGGCGAAGCCGGTCAGTGTGAGCCCCTGGTCCTGGGAATAGGACAGGAGCCGGTCATAAACGTCCTTCAGCCGGTCCCAGCTTCCCACGCTGAACGCCCGCAGATATTCTCCTGCAGGCAGTACTGCATCATATGGCCTTTCATCGTTTGTTCCGTAATAAAAGAAGCAGTCGTAGTCATTGAAATTGTCAGAGCAGATATTTTCAACGGAGATCCGGCTTCCAAAGTTGTCGTACAGACCGAAGATGGTTTTCAGACGGAGAGAAAAATCGGCGGCTACGGAAAAATCATGCTCATCGTAAGCCCCGGTGATGGGCGCAGAGAGCAGAATGTGCCGTTTAGGCAGATGGATCCGTTCGATCTTTCCATGGCTGGCCGAAAGCCCCAGCGCCAGCTTTTCCTGCTTCTGCTGCAAAAAGGCCTTTACCTCCAGGAGCTGATGGACGGACCGGTCGATGAGCTCCTGTTTTTCCTTGATGATCTTGGTAAAGGAAGCGTCAGACGGGCGGTCTGTGTAAGCCCGGATCTCTTCGATGGAGAGCCCCAGACGCCGGAAGATCAGGATCATTTCCAGCTGCACCGCCTGGAAGCGGCTGTAATAGTGATAACCGTTTTCATCGATCATTTCCGGGCGGAACAGGCCGATATCATTGTAATAATGCAGAGTCCTTTTGTTGATCCCGTTCATTTTTGCGAATTCCCCGGAGGTAAGAAAATATTTCTTATTTTTCATGTGAATCTCCCCTTGACTGTACAGTTACTGTATATATTATGATACACTGCGTAAGAAAAATATGCAAGATTCTGGAGGGAAAAATGAGATTTGCAGAAATAGAAGCCAGTCAGTGGAAGGAAGTAAAAAGTATTTATATGGAGGCTTTTCCAAAGAGAGAGAGAAAACCGTTTTTTGTCCTGAAGCATTCGGTGAAGCGGGGAAAGGCCAGGGTTTTTACAGCATCCGATGAAAATGGACTGCTGGGCTTTACCGTTGCTATTCCGTATCAGAATATGGTCATGGTGGATTATCTGGCCGTATCCGGAAAGATCCGGAGCAAAGGGACCGGAAGCTTCATCATGCAGGAGATATGCCAGTATTTTTCAGATAAGAAGGTGGTCCTTCTGATCGAGCGGCTGGACGAGGGAGCGGAGAACCAGGAGCAGAGGATCGCCAGAAGACGGTTCTATCTGAAAAACGGATTCACCTCTGCGGATATTTTTGTGGAGGGAGCCGGAGGGGATATGGAGATCCTGAATTTTGGAGGGAAGGTATCTCCGGAGGATTATATGCGCCTTCAGAAGTATGCCCTGGGAAGATTTTTGTTCAGTCTGTCGGGAATGCGGATCGTGGAACCGGCAAGAGCGTAAGAAAGCCGTCGGTCCGCGGTCATAACAGCTCCATGGGGTACATATGGATGTAACAAAAGAGATGCTTTTATGAAGATTGTTTATGAGGTGAAGTAAGAGAAAGATCGCAGAAATGCGGTCTTTTTTCTTTGAGTGTTTTTATTGTGTTATGGAAGAAAATCGGTTAAAATAGAACAAAGAAAGCAGGTGAAAAAATCATGGCTAAAACTTTTTTGTGGATTGAAGATAGAAAAGGAAAAGCAAGCTATACATTTTGGGCGAATCTCATGAAACAACTTTGTTCTGATGTAATCGTTGAAAGTAAAAAGAATAATAGTGAGTTGGTAAAAGCTGTAAGAATATTACAGGAGACTGAGAATAGATATATCATTGTCTTTGATAATTCTTTTGATAATTTGCAGATTGTTATGGAAAAGAAACGATTAAAGAAATATGTGAATGAGAAAGAAAATGTTTTTCTATTGAATATTATTTGTTTTGAATATCTTCTTTTAGAATTTAAAGAACTGATAGAATGGATTTATGCTCCGGAGGATGAATTCCTGCAAAAGAGAGCCAAAGTAATTGCGGCAAGACACAAACTTGTAGAATCCCTGCAGAATGATAATTTTGATTATAAAGGAATACGAGAAATTTTGGATTATGATAAAAATATTGAAGAACATAATATTGAACAATTGTCGGCAAAGCTATTATTTGATTTGACAAGAAATACCGGATTCGAAGTGTCAAAAGGGGTACTTGGAGAATGCTGGATAAAATCTTGCTGTGAATGGAATGAGCGACAGGAAGATGATATCTGCGGATTAGATTATAGCAGACTGTCTGTGTTTGATAAAATGAAAAGAATTTATGTGGGAAGCTCGTTGAAATTACAGCTTCCGAAAGTTGGATTGGAGGTAATGGCATGATAACGATTTTTAAAAATAAGAAAGACATACCTCAGGATAAAGAATATATAGAACTGAATGACATATTTTTTAATCAGAATACAGCAACAAAACTGGATGACAGAGCAGCAAAGTATATCCAAATGATAGATGGTTCGGAACTTATCAGTAAATATAAAATTCGATCACGCTTTGAAGATATTACATTGAATACGGATCAACTTTCCACAGGATGTAAAACGGTATTGAATGTATTGTATTTTCCGGATAAGGTGTTTTGCCTGAAAGAGTGTGGAAATAATGCTCTGGAAATATTGTATAGTTTTGATGTGGGAAATGTATATAGCGAATATGCAATGATTCCGTTTGACATGGAACAGGTGAAGGCGCAGACGAGTAGAGAATGTAAAGTGATCGAGGATTATGAAGAACTAAAGGAGTGGTGGGAAAATGAAGAGTAAACCAGTTGTAATGGAGCATTTTTCAACAGTGCATACTTCATTTGTAGTGGACTTTACATTTACCAATAATATAACAATCTTAATGGGAGATTCAGGAACGGGAAAGACAGCAACATTTTCATTTATCAGAGAATGTATGGCAGTGAATTCTAAAATTTTGTGTTTGGATAATTATGATTATCAGAAAGATATTAAAGAAATAATCAGCCAGACAGAAGGAAAGTTGGTTGTCATTGATAATGCAGATATTTTATTGAATGATGATACGAGAAAGTATATTTCGTTAGATAATAAAAATCAGTATTTGATTATTGGAAGAAATCCGAAGAATCTGTTTGCAACGAAAGAAAATCTGTTTGAATTGGTAAGTGAAAAGATTGGCGAGCAGACGGTGTTTACGATACAGCCATATTTATAAAATGGAATTTGTGTATTGAGAACTGCAGGTGTCAGGTATGAATATAGAAGCATTATATGATTTCTGATATGCAGGAATTCTATGATGGGTATGAAGAATTCCAGCCCCAAAAACTGTTACAGAATGAAGAGAGGGAAAGTATAGAGGACACGGCTTCCGAATCCTATTCAAAAGAGGCGGTAGAAACAGCTGCTGCAATAGAGGCAGAAAATGGGATGGATGCTTCCGAATACATTCTTCCCGACAGCGATACACGCTGCCTGACAGAAGAGGATGTGACAGGGTTAAGCGAGGAAGAAATCCGAATTGCCTTGAATGAAATTTATGCACGCCACGGAAGAATATTCCAGTCAGAAGATTTAAATGTATATTTCGCATCCAGATCCTGGTATGAGCCAAAATATTCTGCAGAGGAATTTAGCGCGGTAGAAAGCAGCATTATGAATGACTGCGAAAAAAAGAACATCGAATTTCTGGCAGAGGTCCGGGATGGAAAAAATGGTTCAGAACAGGAATTTGAAGAAAACTGGATGTATGGTACATACTATATGGATTTAGGCGAAGGCGGCATTACGGCAGAAGTCGGCTGCTATACGGATAGCGGTAAAGACTATCTTTCCTTGACGGGTTCCTATATGGATAGCTATGGGGAATTTACCGGTACTATCACGTATCTGGAAGATGGGACAATGTCAGCAAGCAGTGAGTTTGCGGAAAATGTTCACTTTACTTATAACGGAAAGGATCCGATCGAGATCCTGTCGGCAGACAATACTGGCGGCATGAATTTCCCGGGATTTGAAGGCATTTATCAGAAAACAGAAGATTTTCCGTAGTAACGATGTAGCAGGCTTGGAGGGGGGCACGGTATTCATGACAGATGAAATGAAAAACTTGATCTTGCAGTATGTGGATTCGGTACAGAAGATATACGGAACACACTTAAAACAGGTTATTTTATATGGCTCGTATGCCCGGGGCGATATTCAGATGTGGACCTTATGATCCTGGTTGATCTGAATGAGGAGGTGACTGGGCAGTTTTCAGATGAACTTTCGGAACTGGGATTCGAGTATAACGTTGGTCATGATATCTGGATGATGCCGATTGTGAAGAATATACAGAATTTCTTCAAGTGGAGTGCTGCGTATCCATTTTACAGGAATGTAAAGGAAGAGGGGGTATCGTTGTATGAAGCTGCCTGATGAACTGGATACAGGCGGTAAGTGGGAACTGGTATTCCATCGTTTGCAGATTGCAGAGGAGGACCTGGCATCAGAAATATTTCCGAAAACGATGGGGAGACGGATCGTGCAGGCAGAAGAAATCCGTCATTCCAGTGATTATGATCCGTTTTATATAGCATCCAAAGGCGGGACGCAGAAACAGATTGAGACAGCGAAAGACCTTTTGGATTATGCCAGAAGATTCATTGTGGAACGGAGAGAAGCAGAAGGATTATAAGATGATCCAGAGAGGAGTATCCATTGCAGGTACTCCTTTTTTGTGCAGAAATGCAAGGATAAAAGCTGGAATGCTCGAGATCAATATTTTTATTTTCCTGTAACAGGGAACGACGGACTAGGTATGTATCGGCTGCGATGGGGAGCGGTGTATCACACCGGATCGGTTTCCAGTGAAGGAAGTGTAAAGAAACGATTAGTTATTAAGATTCTGGAGCAGAGGATTGCCAGAAGATGGTTCTATCTGAAAAACAGCTTCACTTCTGCGGATATTTTTGTGGAGAGAGCCGGCAGAAACGTAAGAAAGCCGCCGGTCTGCGGTCATAACAGCTCCACGGGTTTCATATGATGTACAAAACGTTCCCAGGGGAAGACCCATGAAGGAATATATCGAAGAACGGGCGGTCCAGATCGCCAATTACATCATAGACGAGAATGCTACGGTGCGCCAGACGGCGAAAAAGTTTGGGATATCGAAGAGTACGGTACATAAAGACGTCACCGACCGCCTCACCCACATCAATCCCGCCCTGGCGGCCCAGGCCCGGGTGGTACTGGACATCAACAAGGCGGAGCGCCATATCCGCGGCGGACTGGCCACCAAGGAGAAATATGAGCACCGGCTGCAGGCCTGCAGCCGGGAAAACAGATGACCCGGATGGCGGGAACGGAAAAAGCTGTCTCCGGCAGGCCATCCAGGTACTTGACAAACCACTGAAAATCCTTTAAAATCAGTGGACATAAGACCTATATGAAAAAGCAGTGAAGGGAAAAAGTAAGCGGAATGCGGCATCCCAGAGAGAAGGCGGCGGTGGGAGCCTTTATGTACGCGTCGTTGAAACCGGTCCCGGAGCTTTATGCGGGCAGGAAAACGGACGGAGGAGTAAGCGGATGTCCCCGTTCCTGTGAAGCATAACGTATTTCCGGCGTTAGCGGAAAAAGAGAGAGTTTCCGGCAGGTCCGGGAACTAAATTGGGTGGTAACGCCGGCTGTCGGTCCCTTTATGGGGCTGGCAGCTTTTTTGTTTTAGCCGGCCCGCTTTATGGGAACCGACGGCCGCCCGGACAGCACAGAATATAAAGGAGGATCATCATGGCAAAGGAAAAGAAGATGGTGGAAGCGATCACTTCCATGGAAGAAGATTTCGCCCAGTGGTATACGGATGTGGTAAAAAAGGCGGAGCTGTGCGATTATGCCAGCGTAAAGGGCTGCATGGTCATTAAGCCCGACGGCTACGCCCTGTGGGAAAATATCCAGAATGAGCTGGATAAGAGATTTAAGGAGACAGGCGTAAAGAATGTATATATGCCCCTATTTATTCCGGAGAGCCTGCTGCAGAAGGAAAAGGATCATGTGGAGGGTTTTGCACCGGAGGTTGCCTGGGTGACCCACGGCGGCCTGGAGCCTTTACAGGAGCGTCTCTGTGTAAGACCCACATCTGAAACTTTATTCTGCGATTTTTATGCAGGGGATATCCACTCCTACCGGGATCTTCCCAAGGTATACAACCAGTGGTGCTCCGTTGTGAGATGGGAGAAGACCACAAGACCCTTCCTCCGCTCCAGAGAGTTCTTATGGCAGGAGGGCCACACTGCCCACGCCACAGCCGAGGAAGCGGAAGAGCGCACCATCCAGATGTTAAATTTATACGCAGATTTCTGCGAAGACTTCCTGGCGATCCCGGTGGTCCGCGGCCAGAAGACGGATAAGGAGAAATTTGCCGGTGCAGAGGCCACTTATACCATCGAGGCGCTGATGCATGACGGAAAGGCGCTCCAGTCTGGTACCAGCCATAACTTTGGCGACGGTTTTGCCAAGGCCTTCGGCATCCAGTATTCCGATAAGGACAACCAGTTAAAATATGTGCACCAGACTTCCTGGGGCATGACCACCCGTATGATTGGCGCCATCATCATGGTACACGGCGACAACGAGGGGCTTGTGCTTCCGCCGAAGGTGGCTCCTACTCAGGTGGTGATCGTTCCGATTCGCCAGAATCTGGAGGGCGTAATGGAAAAAACGCTGGAAGTGAAGGACATGCTCTCCAATTTCCGCGTGAAGGTGGACGATTCCGACAAGAGCCCGGGCTGGAAGTTCTCCGAGTCCGAAATGCGCGGGATCCCGGTGCGTGTGGAGTTAGGGCCCAAGGACATTGAGGCTGGCCAGGCCGTTCTGGTGCGCCGTGATACCCATGAGAAGATCACAGTGGCCATCGACGAGATCCACGCAAAGGTGGGCGAGCTTTTAGAGACCATCCAGCACGATATGTTTGAGCGGGCAAAGGCCCACAGGGACGCCCACACTTACGACGCCCACAGCCTGGAGGAGATGAAGGACATTGCCGACAATAAGCCGGGCTTTATCCGGGCTATGTGGTGCGGCTGCCAGGAATGCGAGGATAAATTAAAGGAAGAAGTGGGCGTGACTTCCCGCTGCATGCCATTTAAGCAGGAAAAGCTGGCTGATACCTGTGTATACTGTGGAAAGCCTGCCACAAAGATGGTGTACTGGGGCAAGGCATACTAATATATGAAAGAAAACAGACGGTCCGTAAAGGATCTGGCCTATGGAGGGCTGTTTACGGCGCTGATCGCGGCCGGGGCGTTTCTTAAGATCACGATCCCGGTCCAGCCGGTGCCCATGCACTTTACCCTTCAGTTCTTTTTCGTGCTGCTGGCGGGGCTTCTCCTCGGCTCAAAGGGCGCGCTGTTCAGCGTATGCACATATCTGGCGGTGGGACTCCTGGGTATTCCGGTGTTTGCTTCCGGCGGCGGCCTTTCCTATCTGCTGAAGCCTACCTTTGGGTTTCTGATGGGGTTTGCTGCCGCTGGATATCTGACAGGGCGGAGCCATGAGCTGCACCGCCAGAACTCTTTTGGCTGGCTTCTGTTTTCGGCGGTCTGGGGGCTGATTGCGGATTATGCCTGCGGCATGGTCTGGTTTTATGTGTGCAGCAATTATGTGCTCCAGGCGGCTGTCAGCTGGAAGCTGGTGTTCATCAACTGCTTCCTGCTGACTGTGGGCGAGGACTTTGTGCTCTGTGTGCTGGCGGCTGCGCTGGCCAAAAGACTGATGCCTGTGTTTTCTGATATGCGGGGCTGACAGACTGTGCAGCCAGGAAAGGCGGAGGACCATGAATCGGGATGTAAGGATAGAAATGCCCTGTGAGGCAGAATGGATCATAAAAAAAATACGGGAACGGGGCTTCGAGGCCTTTGCCGTAGGCGGCTGCGTCCGGGATACTCTTCTGGGCCGGACTCCTGGAGACTGGGATATCACCACCTCCGCAAAGCCGGAAGAGGTGAAGGAGATCTTCGGGAAGACTGTGGATACAGGGCTGCAGCACGGGACGGTCACCATCATTAAAAACCGCAAGGGCTATGAGGTGACCACCTACCGCATCGACGGAGAGTACCGGGACGGCCGTCACCCGGATTCTGTGGAATTCACATCCAGCCTTCTGGAGGATCTGAAACGCCGGGACTTTACCATCAACGCCATGGCGTACAGCCATGAAACAGGGATCGTGGACGCCTTTGACGGCATGGGGGATCTGGAGAAAAAGGTGATCCGGTGCGTGGGCTGTCCCCGGGACCGGTTCACAGAGGACGCTTTGCGGATCCTCCGGGCCATCCGGTTCGCAGCCCAGCTGGGATTTTCCATCGAAGGGGAGACGTATGGAGCCATCCGGGAGATCGCCCCGAACCTTAAAAATGTCAGCAAGGAGCGGATCCAGGTGGAGCTTACCAAGCTGCTGACCTCCGCCCATCCGGAAAAGATCGCCATGGTGGAGGACACGGGGATCAGTCCCTATGTGACCGGAGATTTCCCCCTGGTATTCCAGACCGAGCGGGAGAGGACGGCCGGAGGGACATCCGGGCCGGAGTCCTTTTCCTGCCTGGCTCTCCTTCCGCCGGAGAAATCCATGCGCTGGGCCGGATTCCTGCGCCATATGGAGCCGGACATGGTGCGCCGGATCCTGAAGGGCCTTAAGCTGGACAACGAGACTGTGGACAACGGAAAGGCTATGGCAGGGGCTGCCCAGGCGCCTCTGGGGCCGGAAAAGCCAGGGATCCGGAGATTCTTAAGCCGGATGACGCCGTACCAGTTTGACGGCTGTCTGCGGCTTAAGGCCCTGGATAAAGACCCCAAGACGGAAGAGATCCGCAGGCTTTGGGAGGAGATCGAAAGGGACGGGGACTGCGTATCCTTAAAGGAGCTGGCTGTGGGAGGCGGCGACCTGCTGGCAGCCGGTATGGAGGGAAAGGAGATCGGAGAGACCCTCAGGCGTCTGCTGGAACTGGTGCTGGAGGACCCGTCCTTAAACCGGAGGGAGCTTCTGCTGGAAAAGCTCCGGGGCTGAGCGGGAAGGTCTGCGTTTCCGGACTGGAGGGATCCCAGAAAAAATTTCATCTGTGAGCGAAACCATGGGCTGGCCAAAATGTCCTCATATTCTGGCCGGCCCTTTCATATTCTGGAAGTAGTTCAGAAGGGATATGGAGGGGATCAGGATGAATGACTGGAATACAGAGGTGGCCGGACAGTATGAGTTAAACGTGGAGTCCATGCGGAAGGGCCGCGGAGCCTGGATCTTTGAGACGGACCGGGGGCTGAAGCTTCTGAAGGAATACAGAGGCAGCGTAAAGCGCCTGGAGTTTGAGGAACTGGTGCTGGGGGCCGTGGCCGGAGCCGGAAGCCTCAGGGTGGACCAGTATGTGAGGAATAAAGAGGGAGAGCTTTTATCCACTGCCTCCGACGGAATCAGATACGTGGTGAAGGACTGGTTTTCTGATCGGGAATGCGATCTGAAGGATACGGGAGAGATCCTTTCTGCGGTGCGCCAGATCGCCGTACTCCATAAGCTTTTGAGAAAGGTGGAGCCAAGGGAGGAGTGGAACATGAAGTCCATGGTGTCCCCGCCTCTTTTTATGGCCATGGAAAAGCATAACAGGGAGCTTAAGAAGGCCAGGGCCTTTATCCGGGGAAAACAGCAGAAAAACGAGTTTGAGCTCTGCGTCATTGCCAGCTTTGAGCCCTTTTACCAGCAGGCCGTTCTGGCGGCGGAGGGGATGAAAAAGCTGTATCCCGGGGACGAAAAGGGATGGACGGAGCGGTATTCCATCTGCCACGGGGAACTGAACCAGCACCATATTCTCATGGGACGGGATTATGTGGCCGTCACCGGGTTCGGACGGATGCATCTGGGGCTCCAGGTGGAGGATCTTTATTATTTCATGCGGAAGGTCATGGAGAAGCACAACTGGGACTGCGGGCTGGGAAATGGGATGCTGGAGGCATATGAGCGGGTGCTTCCCATGAGCCGGATGGAGCGGGAGTGCCTGTATTTCATGTTCCTGTATCCGGAGAAATACTGGAAGCAGATCAACTTCTATTATAATGCCAATAAAGCATGGATCCCGGCCAGGAATACGGAAAAGATCGAAAGCCTGAAGGCCCAGGAAAAGAACCGGAAACGGTTTGTGGACGGCATTATTTAATGCTTTCTTTTTTCAGATAAATGAAGTATAATGGCACCATGAGACAACTTTGGTTCTGCGGACAAAAAGAAAGATTGAGGGAGTGAAAAAGCACATGAAAGATTACATGAAGATCTATGAACAGTGGCTTGCGGACCCGTATTTCGACGAGGATACGAAAAATGAGCTGAGGGCCATCGCAGACGATGAAAATGAGATCAAAGAGCGGTTCTATATGGATCTGGAGTTCGGTACCGCGGGCCTGCGCGGCATCATCGGCGCGGGCATCAACCGTATGAATATTTATACAGTCCGCCGGGCGACCCAGGGCCTTGCCAATTATATAAAAAAACAGGGCGGAGAGGAAAAGGGCGTTGCCATTGCCTTTGATTCCAGGAGAATGTCCCCGGAGTTTGCCATGGAGGCAGCCATGACCCTGGCGGCCAACGGGATCAAGGCCTACAAGTTTGAATCCCTGCGCCCCACGCCGGAGCTTTCCTTTGCGGTCCGTGAACTGGGCTGCATCGCCGGCATCAATATCACTGCCAGCCACAATCCTCCGGAATACAACGGCTATAAGGTATACTGGGAGGATGGCGCCCAGTTCACCCCGCCCCATGATAAGGGCGTGCTGGAGGAGGTCCTGGCCATCGAGGATCTTTCCACAGTAAAGACCACCTCGGAGGAGGAGGCCTTAAGATCCGGAAAATTCCAGGTGATCGGCAAAGAGATCGACGATAAATATATTGAGAACGTAAAGGCCCAGGTGGTGAACCAGGACGCCATTGACCGGATGCAGAAGGACATCACCATTATCTACACTCCTCTCCACGGCACCGGAAATATTCCGGCCAGACGGGTCATGAAGGAGCTGGGCTTTGAAAATGTATACGTGGTTCCGGAGCAGGAGCTGCCCGATGGAAACTTCCCCACGGTCAGCTACCCCAACCCGGAGGCGGAGGAGGCCTTTGCCCTGGGCTTAAAGCTGGCGAAGGAGAAGAACGCCGATCTGGTCCTGGCCACTGATCCCGACGCAGACCGTCTGGGCGTTTACGTAAAGGATGCAAAGACCGGGGAATACCATCCTCTGACCGGAAACATGTCCGGTTCCCTGTTATGTGATTATGTGCTGGGCCAGAAGCAGGCCAAGGGCCAGATCCCGGCAGACGGACAGGTCATCAAATCCATCGTGACTACCAACCTGGTGAACGCCGTGGCTGAGCATTACGGCTGCGAGCTGGTGGAGGTGCTCACAGGCTTTAAGTATATCGGCCAGCAGATCTTAAAGGAGGAGCAGACAGGAAAAGGCACCTATATGTTCGGCATGGAAGAAAGCTATGGCTGCCTGATCGGTACCTATGCCCGGGATAAGGACGCTATCTCCGCTACCGCCGCACTCTGCGAGGCTGCCGCTTATTATAAAGAAAAGGGAATGACCTTATGGGATGCCATGGTGGCCATGTATGAGAAGTACGGCTACTATAAGGACACCGTAAAATCCATCGGCTTAAAGGGCATCGAGGGTCTGGCAAAGATCCAGGAGATCATGGAAAACTTCCGCCAGGAGCCGCCTAAGACCCTGGGAGACTATACAGTAACTGCGGCCCGGGATTATAAGGCCGGGACCATTATGGACATGGCTTCGGGCGCTGTCCGTCCCACAGGCCTTCCCTCTGCCAATGTGCTCTATTATGAGATGAACGACGGCGCATGGCTTTGCGTCCGCCCGTCCGGTACGGAGCCTAAGATCAAGTTTTATTATGGAGTGAAGGGAACTTCCATGGAGGACGCAGACGCAAGATCCGAAAAGATGGGAGTAGAGCTGACAGAGCTTGTAAATAAGATGCTGTAAAAAAGCGAGCCGAAGGGGCTGCCGCAGAAGGGAAGCTGAGAACCAGCTTTTTTGCGGCAGCCCTGCGGTTTAATCCTCTTCCTCCAGCCGCCGGATTTCTTCCATGCTTTTTTGGGCCTCAGGCATCTGTCGGATATAATCAGAATTCTGGCCATAGCACTGTTCCAGAAAGGTAATGTATGCCCTGGCAGCCTTGGGAAGCTCCTTTCCTTTGGGGAAGATATAGCTGCAGATATAATTGGAACGCCCTTTTTCTGCGGACAGGATGCTGTCCGGCAGCGGAATGGATACGATATGATAATTTTTCTCCTGGTCCAGGATCGGCAGGATCCCGACGCCGAGATAGTCGGTGCGCAGGAGCAGCGTATGGAGGGCGGAACGGCTCTCCACATAGACGATCTGCCGGATCTGGTTCCAGTTGATGAAATTCAGATCCATATTGTTGTAGACGCTCTCCAGGGCCCGGGCATTTCCCGCCTCCACCGAATACAGGGCAAAATTGTACTGGCAGATCTTTTCCATGGTCAGAGAATCCTTTTCCTTTAAGATCGGGTGGTCCTCCCGGCAGAAGAGCTGGGCCCGGGAGGAGAAGAGAAAATGCTCCTCCAGGTGGCGGAAGGACAAAAGCTCTTCGATCTGGCTGCGGGTGTGGGCCAGATACATAAGAACTCCCACATCAGCCCGGTTGGAATAGACATCTCCGATGACGATGCGGGGGGAGCTTTCTCTGTATGAGAACCGGAGCGGTATGTCCGGAATGGATTTCACCATGCGGATAAACGCGTCGTTGGGGTGGGAGCAGGTACAGGCCGAGACTCTCAGACGGTAATGGTCGGCCCGTTCCCGGAAGATCCTTTGAAAGTTGCCGGCATCGTCTAACAGGTCTCTGGCCATATCCAGGAACAGCCGTCCGCTGTCTGTGGGGGTGATACCGGTCTTTTCACGGGTAAAGACTGTGATCCCATATTCCGACTCCACCTCCTTAAGGATCCGGCTTAAGTAGGGCTGGGTGACGAAAAGGCGTCTGGCTGCCTTGGAAATAGAACCGCAGTTTTCAATTTCGATCAGGTATTCCAGATGCTGTAGATTCATGAAATTCCTCCATCCATAATGAAATAGTTATGTCGTAATGAAAATGGGGTATTTGTCAAAATTCACCGATTTTCATATAATCAGTGTATGACTGTTTGGGATATCTGTCAACCCAAATGGATCGGTCCGTATCCATCTTTCCGGAACGGGAAATTTTAGGAGGAAAAAAGTATGACACATCTGAAACTGGCCAACAGCCCGTTAATGGCGGTCCTTTGCGGGCTCACGATCCTGATCGTTCTGCTGCAGCCCGTGATCTTCATGGCAGCCGCTTTTAAACGCGGAAAAGAGCTGAACATGACCAAAGAGGAAATGAAGGAGGCTGCGCGGAGCAGCGCCATCTTTTCCATCATTCCGTCACTCCCCATTATCGTGAGCTATCTGCTGCTGGTACCGGCCCTTGGGCGGTATTTCCCTTGGCTTCGCTTAAGCGTCGTAGGCTCCGCTGTCTACGAGACTATGGTGGCCAATATGGCGGCAGAGGCCTTCGGCCTGGAATCCATCACCGCAGGAGAGATCCCGGTGGACGTATTTGTATTCATCCTCTTTGTGGTCACCATCGGTATCCTTGGAGGAAACATCTTCAACGTATTCTTCTTAAAGAGCTATGACAAAAAGGTGGAATCCTTAAAGAGCGGCAACGCAGCTCTGGTTCCCGTTATTACCACGGCCATGTTCCTGGGAATGTACGGCACCATGGCGGCCCCCCATCTGACAAACTTTTCCAGCCTTCCGGCGGTCGCTGCGATCCTGGTGGCCGGAGTCACGGCCATCGGTGTCAATAAGCTGGCTGCCGGCCGCAAAAAGCTGAAGGAGTTCGCATTCCCCTTAAGCATGCTGGTGGGAATGTTCGCATCCTGTATTGTCAATGCAATGATCGTTTAGGAGGAAGAGAAGATGAAAGAAAGAAGTTTTCACGACCGGATCCATACCATCGGCAGACTCACGGTGATCTGTGCCCTGGTAAGCTTCATGGCCGTTCCCTTTGTGCTGGCCATGGTCAACCATATCCCCATGAATATTCCGCAGATCTTACAGAATGCGTTTCCGATCCTTCTGACCTTCAGTATCAGCGGGATCTGTGAGAACCTGTCCTTTATGCCCATCATTGGCAGCGGCGCTCTTTATATGGCCTGTGTGACCGGCAATGTGAGCAATATGAAGGTTCCGGCGGCTGTCAACGCCATGGAGGTGGCCGGTCACGCGCCGGGCAGTGAAAAGGCTGACGTGGTGGCTATGATCGCCGTAGCTGCCTCTACATTTGTGACCACGGCTATCGTATTTTTAGGAATGCTGTTCCTGGCTCCGATTTTTGCGCCGGTGTACAACAATCCGTTTTTACAGCCCGCATTCCAGAACATGGTGCCTGCCCTCATCGGCGCCCTGTTATTCCCATATATCTTAAAGGCGCCGAAGCAGGCCATCGTACCCATTATCCTGCCGGTGATCCTGATCTTTGTGGTGGGAAGGAGCTTTTTCTCCAGCAACCAGAGCTACATTATGGTGGGAGTGATCGTACTTTCAGCGCTGTATTCCTACGGGCTGTTTAAGAAAAAGATCATTGGATAAAGAAACTGGACAAGGAAGAAACGGAAAGGAGCATCATTATGAACAGGAAAGAGTTTGTGTTAAATGCCGTCAGCCGGAAGCAGGATCTGGTGGTGGAGGTCAGCGACCGGATCTTTGATTTTGCGGAGACAGGCTTCCATGAGTTCGAAACGGCAAAGCTGTACCAGCAGGTTCTGGAGAAGGAGGGCTTTGCAGTGGAGATGGGCATTGCCGGAATGCCCACGGCCTTTAAGGCCACCTACGGAAACGGAAAGCCGGTGGTGGGCTTTCTGGCCGAGTACGACGCGCTTCCGGAGCTTTCCCAGGTGGGCGGCTGTACAGAGAGAAAGCCAGTCTGCGGGGAAAATCCCGACGGCCATGGCTGCGGCCACAACCTTTTAGGCGCGGGGACCCTGGCTGCAGCCCTGGCAGTGAAGGCATACCTGGAGGAGAATCCGGGGAAGGGGACCGTGATCCTTTTTGGATGTCCCAGTGAGGAAAAGGGAAACGGAAAGACCATCATGGCCAGAGACGGGATCTTTGAAGGCGTGGATGCGGCCCTGACCTGGCATCCGGATACGGCCAATGCCGTATGGACCACCTCCTCCCTGGCCAATGTGAGCGTGTTCTTTAATTTCAAGGGCGTTACTTCCCACGCTGCCGCTGCGCCGGAGCTGGGCCGCTCTGCTCTGGATGCCGCCGAGCTCATGAGCGTGGGCGTCAACTACTTAAGAGAGCACATTATCTCCGACGCCAGGATCCACTACGCGTACCGGGATGTGGGAGGTATTGCCCCCAATGTGGTACAGGGCCACAGCCGGGTCCACTACTTTATCCGCGCTCCCAAGTCCTGGCAGGTTCAGGAGATCTATAAGCGGGTCATCGATGTGGCCGAGGGAGCTGCAAAGATGACCGGAACGGAAATGACCTATGAGCTTTACGCGGGACTTTCTGATTTTATCCCCAACCATGTCCTTTCGGAGGTGCTTTACGAGGCCCTGGAAGAGGTTGGGGGACCAGAGTTTGACGAGGCCGATTTTGCCCTGGCGAAAAGGTTCTTTACAGAAACGGCCACAGCCGATGAGCTGGAGGCCAAAAAGGCGGCTGTGAAGAAAAAATATGGCCAGGAGGCGGAGGCCTTTATGGAGCGGCCGCTGAATACAAGGATCGAGCCGCTGGTATGGGCAGGCAGGGTGCTGCCTGGCTCCACCGATGTGGGGGATGCCAGCTATGTGATGCCTACGGCCCAGCTGACCACGGCCACGGCCACCTTCGGAACAGCGGCCCATACCTGGCAGATGACGGCCCATGGAAATACGGAGATCGCCCACAAAGCCATGCTGACGGCCGGGAAGGCCATGGCACTGGCCGGGATCATGCTCTTTGAGGATCCGGAACTGGTAAAGAGAGCCAGGGAAGAGTGGCTTGGAGAGACTGGCGGCGTCTATGAATGCCCGATCCCCGACGGCGTGGGACCGAGACTGAACGAATAAACCCTGCGGGCAGAAAGCCGGCAGGAAAATAGAGGTGAAAACATGCAGAAAATACTTGAAAATGCATTGGAGATCGGACGGAAATATATTCCGGAGGGGGAGTGCGCCTCCTATATCCCGGAGCTGGCCAAAGCAGATAAAAACCATCTGGGCGTCTGCATCCGGACCAGGGGAATGGAAACGTTTTCCGCCGGAGACACGAAGGAGCGGTTTACGATCCAGAGTATCTCCAAAGTGATTACCCTGATGGTGGCGCTCCAGCACTGTGGGTTCGATAAGGTGTTTGAGAAGATGAACATGGAGCCTTCGGGCGACGCGTTCAACTCTCTGGTAAAGCTGGATCTTACCAGCGATAAGCCTTTTAATCCCATGATCAATGCAGGAGCCATCACCACTGCCGGCTATCTGGTGCCCGACGTGAGCTTTGAGGATATGTTAAACTACGCCAGACGTCTCTGTCTCGACAAGGACATCGTCATGGATGAAAAGGTATTCCGGTCTGAGATGGACCACTGCGCCAGGAACCGGGCCATCGCCTACCTGCTCCAGAGCAAGGGCATCCTGGAAAGCGATGTGGAAAAGAGCCTGGAGCTTTATACGCGGATGTGCTCCTTAAGCGTCACGGCAGAGAGCCTGGCCGGCCTGGGGCTGGTGCTGTCCAACGGAGGCAGGCATCCGGAGACAGGAGAACGGCTCATTGACAAATACGCTGTCCAGGTGGCCAAGACCATTATGCTGACCTGCGGCATGTACGACGGCTCCGGCGAGTTCGCCGTCCGGGTGGGGATCCCCTCCAAGAGCGGCGTCGGCGGCGGCATCCTGGCGGTGGTGGAAAAGCGCATGGGCATCGGCATCTATGGACCGGCCCTCAATGAAAAGGGCAACAGCATCGGCGGAAGCCACGTCCTGGAGTATCTCTCCAAGGAGCTGAACCTTCATATGTTCGCAGCCGAGCAGTGATCTCCGGCAGCGCTGCCGTTCACTGGCCTTTCAGTGAGCCGCGGCTTCCAGCGGCCGGGAAGCGGCCTGCTGGGACGGGAATCAAAAAACGCTTGACATATCATGACAGAATGAGTTATGATATTTCCAGTGTGAAGAGACATTATCGTTTTCATGCAAATGTATTTGTGACCACTTTCGCGCTCAGAAAGGCGGAAGTCAAGCCCACACGGACAGGCGGGTCAAACGCCGGCGCGGGAAACCGCATTATTGATTGAGTTAAAAGCTCAAATTTTATAAGCTGATCACTTTATAATCAACGCGCAGTGCGCACATCATCTTGTGAAACGGTCAATAAGAGCAGGAAACATATATTTGCGATTGAAGCATCGGAAACGATAACGGTCATTAAGAAACGGAAAACGGCACTGGACCGTACACGCCCGTTTCTCGGAATAGGAATCGTAAGGCAGATGATGGATTGCATCATCTGCCTTTTTTAACATAGGAAGCCTGCGGAAAAGGATCGTTTCCTGCATATGGGAAAATGGAAAGGGATTTGGGAATGGATAGAGAGAAACAGAAGAGAGCCCCCATTTATGAAGCACTGGAGGCGTTCAAGAAAAAGAGAGTGGTCCCCTTTGACGTGCCGGGCCACAAAAGAGGAAGAGGAAACCCGGAGCTGGTGCAGCTTCTGGGCGAAAAATGTGTGTCCCTGGATGTGAATTCCATGAAGCCGCTGGATAATCTGTGCCACCCGGTATCTGTGATCAAGGAGGCAGAGGAGCTGGCGGCAGAGGCCTTCGGCGCAGCCGGAGCCTATCTGATGGTAGGAGGCACCACGTCTGCGGTCCAGACCATGATCCTTTCCGTCTGCCGTGCAGGAGATAAGATCATCCTCCCCCGGAACGTCCATAAAAGCGTCATTAACGCCATGGTGCTCTGCGGAGCCGTCCCAGTCTATGTGAACCCGGATGTGAACCAGAAGCTGGGGATCTCCCTGGGGATGGAGGTGGACAAGGTCCGCCAGGCCATTGAGGACAATCCGGACGCTGTGGCCGTCTTTGTGAACAACCCCACCTACTATGGGATCTGCTCGGATATTAAGACCATCGTGGAACTGGCCCACGCCAGGGGAATGAAGGTCCTGGCTGACGAGGCCCACGGGACCCACCTGTACTTTGGAAAAAATCTTCCGGTGTCTGCCATGGAGGCCGGAGCGGATCTGGCGGCGGTGTCTATGCATAAATCCGGCGGAAGCCTGACCCAGAGCTCTCTGCTCCTGTTAAATAAAGGGGTCAACGCCGATTATGTGCGTCAGATCATCAACCTGACCCAGACCACCAGCGCCTCCTACCTGCTGTTGTCCAGCCTGGATATTTCCAGACGGAACCTGGCCTTAAGGGGTGAGGAATCCTTTGGAAAGGTAGTGGATATGGCGGAGTACGCCAGGAGTGAGATCAACTCCATCGGCGGCTACTACGCTTATGGAAAGGAGCTGGTCAACGGCAACAGCGTATTTGACTACGACGTGACCAAGCTTTCCGTATATACAAGGGATATCGGCCTGGCGGGCATCGAGGTCTACGACCTTTTAAGGGACGAGTACGATATCCAGATCGAATTCGGAGATATCAGCAATATTCTGGCCTATATCTCCATCGGTGACAGGATCCAGGATATTGAACGTCTGGTGGGCGCCCTGGCGGATATTGAACGTTTGTATAAAAAAGACAGCACAGGCCTTTTATCAGGGGAATATATCTCCCCCAAGGTGGTCATGTCGCCCCAGAAGGCCTTTTATTCTGATAAGATCTCCCTTCCGGTGGAAAAATCCTCGGGAAGGGTCTGTGCAGAGTTCGTGATGTGCTATCCGCCGGGAATCCCGATCCTGGCCCCCGGCGAGATGATCACCGACGACATTGTGGAATATATCATGTATGCCAAGGAAAAGGGCTGCTCCATGCAGGGAACTGAGGATCCGGCTGTGGAGCATTTAATGGTCCTGGCAAATATTTAGAGCCGGTACGGCAATACTAAGGAGACTGGGAGGTGCAGAATGGAATTCTGGTTTTCAGAGCTGCATACGGGAAACGTAAAGCTTTCTGTCCGGATCGAAAAACAGCTTTTTTCCGGAGAAAGCGAATATCAGAGGATCGATGTGTTTGACTCCGAGGAGTTTGGAAAGTTTATTTCCCTGGACGGGGAGATCGTATTCTCTGAAAAAGATGAGTTTATTTATGATGAGATGGTGACCCATGTGCCCATGGCCGTCCATCCCCATGTGAAGAATGTGCTGATCATCGGCGGCGGCGACGGCGGCGTTGCCAAGGAGCTGTTGCAGTATAAGTCCATCGAGAGCATCGACGTGGTGGAAACGGACCGGATGTTCGTGGACGTATGCCGGGAATATTTCCCGGAGGTGGCCTGCGCCCTGGATGATGAGAGGGTGAAGATCCATTATGACGACGGCCTGCGCTTCCTGAGAAATAAAAAGGGGATCTATGACCTGATCATCAACGATTCCACAGACCCCTTCGGCCATACGGAGGGCCTGTTCACAAAGGAATTTTACGGAAGCTGCTACAATGCCTTAAAGGACGACGGGATCATGGTCTACCAGCATGGAAGCCCCTTCTATGACGAGGACGAGGCGGCCTGCCGCAGCATGCACAGGAAGGCGTTCCGTTCCTTCCCCATCAGCCGCGTCTACCAGGCCCACATCCCCACCTGTCCGTCGGGCTACTGGCTGTTTGGCTTTGCATCGAAAAAGTATCATCCCATCAAGGATTTCAAGCCTAAGGAGTGGAATGGTCTTAAGATAGAAACATGGTATTACACGACCCATCTTCATATGGGAGCCTTTATGCTGCCCAAATATGTGGAGGATCTATTAGAAGAGGAGGAACAATAAAAATGAGCAGATTACTGATTATCGGATGCGGCGGCGTCGCTTCTGTGGCAGTCCATAAATGCTGCCAGAACAGCGAGGTATTTACGGAGATCATGATCGCCAGCCGTACGGTCTCCAAGTGTGAGGCCTTAAAGGCAGAGCTGGAGGGAAAGACCTCCACAAAGATCACCACAGCGAAGGTGGATGCCGACAATGTGGACGAGCTGGCAGCCTTAATGGAGTCCTATAAGCCGGACGCAGTATTAAACCTGGCTCTTCCCTACCAGGATCTGACCATCATGGACGCCTGCTTAAAGGCAGGAGTCAACTACATTGACACCGCCAACTATGAGCCCGAGGACACGGACGATCCGGAGTGGAGGGCCATTTATGAAAAACGCTGTAAGGAAGAGGGCTTCACAGCATATTTTGACTATTCCTGGCAGTGGGCATATAAAGAGAGATTCGAGAAGGCCGGCCTGATGGCTCTTTTAGGCACTGGCTTCGACCCGGGCGTGACCAGCGTGTTTACCGCCTACGCCTTAAAGCACTACTTTGACGAGATCCACACCATCGACATCTTAGACTGCAACGGCGGCGACCACGGCTATCCCTTCGCCACCAACTTTAACCCTGAGATCAACCTCCGGGAGGTTTCTGCCAACGGCTCCTACTGGGAGAACGGCCACTGGGTGGAGACAGAGCCCATGGAGATCAAGAGAGAGTACAACTTCCCCCAGGTGGGCCAGAAGGATATGTACCTTTTACATCACGAGGAGATCGAGGCCCTGGCAAAGAACATCCCGGGCGTAAAGCGGATCCGTTTCTTCATGACCTTTGGCCAGAGCTATCTGACCCATATGAAATGCCTGGAGAATGTGGGCATGTTATCCACCTCTCCGGTAGAATATAACGGCCAGGAGATCGTTCCCATCCAGTTCTTAAAGGCCCTTTTACCGGACCCCGCATCCTTAGGCCCCAGAACCGTCGGAAAGACCAACATCGGCTGTATCTTCACCGGCGTAAAGGACGGAAAGGAAAAGACCATTTATATCTACAATGTCTGCGACCATCAGGAATGCTATAAAGAGGTGGGCTCCCAGGCTGTTTCCTACACCACCGGCGTACCGGCCATGATCGGCGCCATGATGATGGTGACAGGAAAATGGAACGGCAAGGGCGTATTCAATGTAGAGGAGTTCGATCCCGATCCGTATATGGAGGCCTTAAATAAGTGGGGGCTTCCGTGGGTAGTGGACGAAAATCCCCAGACCGTAGAGTAAAAACGGCGGGCCGCTGAAGGCGTGGCTTTCGGCGGCCCTTTTTAAAACGACAGAGGTGTGACCATGAACATACATGAGCTTCCGACTCCTTGTTATGTGATCGATGAAAAGAAGCTGAAGGAGAATCTGGAGATCCTGGCAGGCGTAAGGGACCGCACGGAATGCAGGATCCTGCTGGCCCAGAAGGCATTCTCCTGTTTTTATGAATACCCGCGGATCGCAGACTATCTGGACGGTACCACGGCCAGCGGCCTTTATGAGGCGCGGCTGGGCTATGAGGAGATGGGAGAGCCCTTTGGCCTGGAGACCCATGTGTTCGCCCCGGCCTTTAAAGCGGCTGAATTTGAGGAGATCGCCGGGATCTGCGACCATGTGATCTTCAATTCTGCGGCCCAGCTGGAAAAATTCCTTCCGATATGCAGAAAAAACGGTGTGGGCGTGGGACTCAGGATCAATCCGGAATGCTCCACCCAAGGGGATCATGCCATTTACGATCCCTGCGCGCCTGGATCCCGTCTGGGAGTGGCCTTGGAAAACTTCCCGGAGCATCTGGCCGGAGAGCTTTCCGGCCTCCATTTCCATACCCTCTGCGAGCAGAACTCCGACGATCTGGAGACGACTCTGGCAGCGGTGGAGGAAAAGTTCGGGAAATACCTGGAGCTCCCCAACATTGAATGGCTCAATATGGGCGGCGGCCACCACATCACCCGGCCGGACTACGATATCGCCCGTCTGGAGCGGTGCATCCTCCATATAAAGGAGACCTACGGCGTACAGGTATACCTGGAGCCGGGGGAGGCCATTGCCTTAAATGCGGGCTATCTGGTGACGGAGGTTATGGACATTGTGAAGAACGGGATCTCCACTCTGGTGCTGGACGCTTCGGCGGCCTGTCATATGCCGGATGTGCTGGAAATGCCCTACCGGCCGCCCCTTAAGGATTCCGGGAAGCCGGGAGAGAAGGCGTATACCTACCGCCTGTCCTCCTGTACCTGCCTGGCCGGGGACGTGATCGGGGATTATTCCTTTGACCATGAGATCCATGTGGGAGATAAGCTGTATTTTGAGGATATGGCCATTTATTCCATGGTGAAGAACAATACCTTCAACGGCATGGCCCTGCCGGCCATTGCTGTGATGGAGGAGGACGGAAACTGTAAGGTGATCCGGGAATTCGGATACGAAGACTTTAAAGGGCGGCTGGCGTAAATGCGGCCGCCTTTTTAAAACAGGAGAGTACAGAAAATATGAAGAAATTAATGGGAATTCCGGGAGAAGAGGGATATTCCATGCCCGGAGAATTTGAACCCCACAGAGGCTGCATCATGATCTGGCCCAAACGTCCCGGAAGCTGGAATTACGGAGCGGTAAAGGCCAGGGAGGCGTTTAAGAACGTGGCCCATGCCATTGCAGAGAGCGAGGACGTATATATGCTGGCAGAGCCGGACGTGGCTGAGGATGCCAGGAGGGCCCTGGGGGTCACGGGGGAGGCCGCAGCGGAAACGCCAGGGACCGGAGCCCGGATCCATGTGCTGGAAATGGGATCTGACGATGCCTGGGCCAGGGACGTGGGCCCCACCTTTGTGAAGAATAGGGCAGGGGACGTCAGGGGCATTGACTGGGAATTCAACGCCTGGGGCGGAACCGTGGACGGTCTGTATGCCCATTGGGAAAAAGACGACCAGGTGGCGGAGCGGTTCTGTGAGGCCCTGGGGTATGAGTGCTATGAGGCCCATCCCTTTGTGCTGGAGGGCGGCTCCATCCACAGCGACGGCCAGGGGACCATCCTGGTGACAGAATCCTGCCTTTTAAGCGTCGGGAGGAATCCGGAGCTTACGAAGGAGGAGATCGAAGAAAGGCTCCTCTCATATCTGGGAGGGAAAAAGGTCATCTGGCTGCCCCGGGGGATCTATAACGACGAGACCAACGAGCATGTGGATAATATCTGTGCCTTCACAGCCCCGGGCCATGTGGTACTGGCCTGGACCGATGACGAGGCGGATCCCCAGTATGAGCTGTCCATGGCCTGCCTAAAGGCCCTGGAGGCTTCTGTGGACGCCTGTGGCCGCAGGCTCCAGGTCCATAAGCTTCCGATCCCTAAAACGCCTATCTGTGTTACGGAGGAGGATCTTAAGGGCTATGAATTTGAGCCTGGCGAGGACGTGCGGGAGGCCGGAGAGCGTCTGGCAGCCAGCTATGTGAATTTTTATATTTCCAACGGCGGGGTGGTCGTACCCCAGTTCGGAGACGAAAACGATGAGACGGCAGTAAGGATCCTGGCGGAGCTGTTCCCGGGACGGAAGGTGCATCCGGTGGCAGCCAGGGATATTCTTCTGGGCGGAGGCAACATCCACTGCATCACCCAGCAGATCCCTGCGTCCGGCGTCTGTGAGTCTTTATAAGGAGGTTTTTATGCGTAAGGTAACTGTGGCGGCAGTGCAGATGCGCTGCACGGAAAATGCAGAAGAAAATATCGCCAGGGCTGAGGCCCTGGTGCGGAAGGCGGCGGCAGAGGGAGCGCAGATCATCCTTCTCCCGGAGCTGTTTGAACGGCCCTATTTCTGCCAGGAGCGCAGATATGAATATTACGGGTATGCAAAGCCTGTGGAGGAAAACGATGCGGTGCGCCATTTTTCAAAGGTGGCGAAGGAGCTTTCTGTGGTGCTCCCCATCAGCTTTTATGAGAGGGACAAAAACCGCCTGTTCAATACTGTGGCCATTCTGGATGCGGACGGGGAGAATCTGGGGATCTACAGAAAGACACACATCCCCGACGACCATTATTATCAGGAAAAATTTTATTTCACTCCGGGCGATACGGGCTTTAAAGCCTTTAAGACCCGGTACGCTGTCATCGGCGTGGGCATCTGCTGGGACCAGTGGTTCCCGGAGACGGCCAGGTTCATGGCCGTAAAGGGCGCAGAGCTCTTATTCTACCCCACGGCCATCGGCAGTGAGCCGATCCTGGAGGTGGACAGTATGCCCCACTGGAGACGGTGTATGCAGGGCCACAGCGCCTGCAATCTGATGCCGGTGATCGCCGCCAACCGGGTGGGTCTGGAGACGGTGGAGCCCTGTGCGGAAAATGGAAACCAGAGCTCTTCCCTCCGGTTCTACGGCTCCTCCTTTATCACCGACGGAACGGGAGAGCTGGTAACATCCATGGACCGGGATTCGGAGGGCGTGATCACCGCCTCCTTCGATCTGGACGCCCTGGCGGAGGACCGCCTTTCCTGGGGACTGTTCCGGGACCGGAGACCGGAGCTGTATAAGGAGTAGGCTGGTCCGGGCGGCAGGCAGATGAAGGAACTGGCCCGCCCGGCGGGATCTGCGGATCTTTTCTGGCCGTCGGTTATGGATGCCATGACAAATATGTATACACGAAAACGGGTGCTGCCATTGAAAAGGCCGGGGGAATGGGATAAGATAAAGGACATCACAGGGAATAGACGGAGGAATATCTTATGGAATACAGGATCGCAGTGATCCCCGGCGACGGCATCGGGCCGGAGATCGTCACAGAGGCCAAAAAGGTTCTGGACCGGGTGGGCCAGGTCTTCGGCCATACGTTCCATTACACAGAAGTGGATATGGGCGGCGTTTCCATTGACAAATACGGCGTACCGCTGACAAAGGAAGCCCTGGAAACGGCAAAAAACAGCGATTCCGTCCTGCTTGGAGCCGTGGGCGGCCATGTGGGCAATTCCCGCTGGTATGACGTGGCTCCTGAGCTGCGTCCGGAGGCCGGGCTTCTGGCGATCCGGAAGGGGCTGAACCTCTTTGCCAATATCCGGCCTGCCTGTCTGTATGACGGGCTGGAGGACGCCTGCCCGTTAAAGCGGGAGATCATCGGAGACGGCTTTGATATGGTCATCGTCCGGGAGCTGACCGGAGGCCTGTACTTCGGGGAACGTCATACAGAGGAGGTCAACGGAGTCATGCAGGCCACGGATACCCTGGTCTACAATGAGACGGAGATCCGCCGTGTGGCGGTGAAGGCCTTTGAAACGGCCATGAAGAGAAAGAAGAAGGTCACCAGCGTGGATAAGGCCAATGTGCTGGATTCCTCCAGGCTCTGGAGAAAGGTGGTGGCGGAGGTGGCGGCAGATTATCCGGAGGTGGCTCTGGAGAACATGCTGGTGGACAACTGCGCCATGCAGCTGGTGATGGATCCGGGACAGTTCGACGTGATCTTAACGGAAAACATGTTCGGGGATATCCTGTCCGACGAGGCCAGCATGATCACCGGCTCCATCGGAATGCTTTCCTCCGCCAGCTTAAACGAAGGAAAGTTCGGCCTTTATGAGCCCAGCCACGGCTCTGCCCCGGATATTGCGGGAAAGGGCATTGCCAATCCCATTGCCACCATCCTTTCGGCGGCCATGATGCTGCGGTTTTCCTTTGATCTGGATAAGGAAGCGGAAGCGGTGGAAAATGCGGTGAAAAAGGTCCTGGCCGGGGGATACCGGACAGCGGATATTATGGCGGAGGGAATGAAGCAGACGGGAACGAAGGAAATGGGCGACCTGATCTGCAGCCAGATCGCATAAGGACTGTGGATCAGATACGGGGGCTGCTGGAAAGGAGGGGACTTGGCTTCTCCTTTCCAGCAGCCTTTTTGTATGGAATATGGCTCTGGTGCAGAAGGCATGGAAAAACAAATAATCAGAATGATTCTACACAATAACACAATTAAAAGATAACAGAAAAATAAAATAAAAATTTTTAAAAAATGTATTGACAAAACGATACTGTTCGTCTATAATAAAGACAACAAAAACAAAGAGAAACAAAAATCCTTAAAAAAGATTTCAAAACTCTTTGGAGAAGGAAATCCAAAAAAGATTCCTATCTCGAAATGAACGTCCAAATCTAAGCAAAGGAGGTACGGACCACCGAAGACTTAAATCTCGTTTAGCTTTTATAAAAAAATAAAAGTCTAAACATAGGAAAACCACAAAACCGGAACAAACGGATCATAAAAGGTTATCTGATATTACTTAAAGATATGACGAGAAAGTATCAATAAGAAAAATACAATAATCGATATGAAAAAGAAAAAATGACAGAAGAAAAAATTCGAAAAACCGGTGGAGTGAAGAAAGAAAATTTAATATAGATAAAAAACTCGAAAGTGAGGATCGTCCAATGGACAACGAAATGTAGAGTGGGTATCGGGAGAATCAGTAAGTGACTTTTTCGGTACCCACTAAATTTTTGCATGTCAGATCCCGCTCAGATCAAAGGGCGGGGTGTATTCTTCTTTTGCACTGCTTTTTTCCTGCATATATCCGTCTGTAAGCCCAAGTTCGATGGCAGTATCCACGACCTTCTGGTATTCATAGGTGGTGATCCGGCGGCGGATCTCCGGATACTGGCTGCTTTTATAAAATGGCGTATACTGGCTCAGTATACTTAAAAGGAACTGTCCTGGAGGCAGCTCTTCCTTTATCCAGTGAAGGAGCCGGATGGAGTCCTCCTTTGCTCCGGGAAGGACCATGTGGCGGATCACTACGCCTTTTTTTAAAAGCCCCGGGTTTTCCGGGTCCCAGGCCAGCCCGCCGGATATGCGGATCATTTCCTTTATGGCTTTGGAGGCCATGGAGAAATAGTTTTGGGTTGCCGAGTATTTTTCAGACAGGCTGCTGTCATAATATTTAAGATCCGGAAGCCAGATGTCGATGCAATCGGAAAACTCCCGGATGGTTTCAGTCCGCTCATAGCCGCCGCTGTTATAGACCACGGGGATGTGAAGCTCTGGCCGCGCCAGCTCCAGGGCCTGGCGGATGGACGGGAGATACTGGGTGGCCGTCACCAGGTTGATGTTGTGGGCGCCCTTTTCCTGGAGCTCCAGGAAGATCTCAGCGAGTCGGGCTGTGGAAATTTCTTTTCCGAAATTTTCATGGCTCAGAGGATAGTTCTGGCAGAAAACGCATTTTAGGGTACAGCCGGAAAAGAATACGGTCCCGCTGCCGGCTGTGCCGCTGATGCATGGCTCCTCCCACTGGTGGAGGGCTGCCCGGGCGGCTTTGATCTGGTGGGAAGCGCCGCAGAAGCCAGGGGCCTTGGTCCGGTCGGCCCCGCACATCCTGGGGCACAGGGTACAGGATTCATAATTCATGGACATGGGGATGTCACCTCATTTTATGTAGATTCTGCCAGATCCGGGAGGCTGCCTGGGGCAGCTTTTCTGGTCTGGCAGTGAGCCGGGGATGCAGGCCAGGGGCCGTCTCCGGTTTCTGGTCTGGCAGTGGGATAGTTATTCCTCCGGGTCACTCACATGCTCCGGAAGGAACTGATACAGATCGTTATAGTGCTCCACCTCCGCAAAGGACTGGGGCAGGGATGGAATCAGTCCGGTGCAGTCCATGGCGGAGCAGGACTGGATATCCACGTCGTATTCGTCTTTGTTTTCCGCCTTTTTTCCAGGCTTCTGGTCCATGTGTATCACCTCCGCAGCTTATTGTTCCGCGGATCCTGGCGGTTTATGCATGGAGGCTGTCCCGGATGGCGGCCCATTCCCGGATCAGCCGGTCTAAGGACCAGGCGGCGTTGGCCGGGCTGGTGGAGGGAAGGCGGACGGCTGCCCGGCCGGTCCGGGGCTCCTGGTATTTTTTATAATATTGGAAGGAAGCGCCTCCGTTGCAGAAGATCCGGGAGATATCTGCGGCTGAAAGGATCCCGGAAAGGTCGTTGGGGACCACATTTTTTATGGTGCTGTCGCTGGAGCCTTCGATGGTACAGGAGGCGATCACGTCCCAGAGAGCGATGCGGTGCTTTAACAGGAATATTTTCTTTTCCTCAATGGAGCCGGGCACCGGTTCCTCAAGGACTCCGGCCAGTACCTTCCAGAAACGGTTCTGGGGATGATGATAAAAAAACAGGCCCTCCCGGGATTTGACCGATGGAAAAGAGCCCAGGATCAGGATCCTGGAGGAAGCGTCAAAAAGGGGAGGAATGGGGTGGGTCACAGTTTCCATGGAACAGGCCTCCGTATGAGATGGCGGTTTTTATGTGTCTTTGTAGAGTATGGCAAAAATAAAGGATTTTGTCAAAGAAAAGTTTAAATTTATCTTTTTTTTATTGCTATCTGGGGAAACTCAACTTATAATGGTCTAAGTATCGGGGTGCCATGTCCGAAGGATATAGTTATAGAAAAAGTGGAGAAAGACAGAATGGATAACAACAATCAGAACAGAAATAATGGAAAGAAGCCGGGAGGCCCGGGGATCTGGGTCATGGTGATCGTCCTGTGCATCACGCTGGCGGTGGTCAGCATGATGAACTCTGCCCTGAAAAAGAGCCAGAGCCAGGAGGTCAGCTATGACGAGTTTGTCCGGATGATCGAGGACGGAGAGGTGGAGGCGGTCCGGGAGTCGGGCAGCCGGCTGGTGATCGTGCCAAAGAGCAGCTCCACCCAGTATTCCAGGCTGATCCAGTATTATACGGTCCGGGTCCAGGATCTGAAACTGACGGACCGGCTTCTGGAAAGCGGTGTGCGCTTCGAGGGCGAGGACACCAGCGCCAGCTCCAGCATCATCAATTTCATCGTTGGGTGGGTGCTGCCGTCGGTGCTGATGATCGGACTGCTGTATATGATGTTCAGCCGTATGGGCGGCGGAGGCGGCATCATGGGCGTTGGAAAGAGCAACGCCAAGGTTTACGTCCAGAAGGAGACCGGCGTGACCTTTGCCGACGTGGCCGGTGAAGACGAGGCCAAGGAGTCTCTGGTGGAGATCGTGGATTTCCTCCATAATCCCCAGAAATATACAAAGATCGGCGCCAAGCTCCCCAAGGGAGCCCTTTTGGTGGGCCCTCCGGGAACGGGTAAGACGCTGCTTGCCAAGGCGGTGGCCGGAGAAGCCCAGGTGCCGTTTTATTCCCTGTCCGGTTCGGACTTTGTGGAAATGTTCGTGGGCGTGGGAGCGTCCCGTGTCCGGGACCTGTTCAAGCAGGCCCAGCAGTCGGCTCCCTGTATCATCTTTATTGACGAGATCGACGCCATCGGACGGAGCCGTGATTCCAGGTTTGGCGGAAACGACGAGAGAGAGCAGACCTTAAACCAGCTCCTTTCTGAAATGGACGGCTTTGATTCCTCCAAGGGCCTTCTGGTGATGGCGGCTACCAACCGGCCGGAGATCCTGGACCCGGCACTCTTAAGACCGGGACGGTTTGACCGCCGTGTCATTGTGGATAAGCCGGATCTGAAGGGCCGTGTGAATATCTTAAAGGTCCATTCCAAGGACGTGCGGCTGGATGAGACCGTGGACTTTGAAGAAATCGCCCTGGCCACCTCCGGAGCCGTGGGCGCGGATCTGGCCAATATGATGAACGAGGCGGCCATCAACGCCGTTAAGCACGGGCGCCAGGCCGTATGCCAGAAGGATCTTTTTGAGGCGGTGGAGCTGGTGCTTGTGGGTAAGGAAAAGAAGGACCGGATCTTAAGTAAGGAAGAAAGACGGATCGTATCCTACCATGAGGTGGGCCACGCTCTGGTGACGGCTCTCCAGAAGGATGCGGAGCCGGTGCAGAAGATCACCATCGTGCCCAGGACCATGGGCGCACTGGGCTATGTGATGCAGGTGCCGGAGGAAGAGAAATTCTTAAATACGAAAAAAGAGCTGGAGGCCATGCTGGTGGTATCCCTGGCCGGCCGGGCAGCGGAGGAGATCGTGTTCGATACGGTGACCACGGGAGCTGCCAATGATATCGAGCAGGCCACCAGGATCGCCAGGGCCATGGTGACCCAGTACGGAATGTCGGAGAAATTTGGACTCATGGGCCTTGCCACCCAGGAAAACCAGTATCTGACGGGCCGTACCGTATTGAACTGCGGCGACGCCACGGCGGCGGAGATCGACGTGGAAGTGATGCGGATGTTAAAGGGCGCATACGCGGAGGCGAAACGGCTCCTTTCGGAAAACCGGGACGCTTTGGATAAGATCGCGGATTTCCTGATCGAAAAGGAGACCATCACTGGTAAGGAATTCATGAAGATTTTCCGCCAGGTGAAGGGGATCCCGGAACCGGAGGAGGAGATCCGGCCCGAGAAAAAACGCATGGGAGGCGCTCCTGTGGATCCGGCGGCCATGGAACGGCCGGAGACACCCAGGGAATCGTCCGGGGCTGCACCGGAAACGGACAGCCGGACCCAGGTTCCGTCTGAACTGGAAGAGGGGGAGTCTGCGGCGGAAACGGCTGGAAATGTACCGGAAGGCCGGAAGGCGGAGACCGGAGGGGCTGAAAATGAATAAATGGATCTTGTCGGGGGGACTGGCGGCATTTTTGGCCGCCGGACTCCCGTGGACGGCTTCCTACGGCGCGCCTTATGCGCCGGGGGATCCGTCCTTTTCTGAACAGTGGGCTTTTTATAATGACGGGACCTTTTCCATTGAAGAGGAGAAGAACCGGTATGCGGTCTACGACGACCCCTTTGGACAGCCATGGGCGCCCGGGGACTGGCATTTTGAGGAGCCGGAGCTTTTAGGCATGCTGGTCCAGGTGGAGCGGATCCGGGCAGCGGCCGGGATCGATGTGGGGATGGCCGATGCCTGGGCCTCCTACGGAGAGGGAAAGCGGGACGTGGTGGTGGCCGTCATCGATACCGGAGTGGATATTTCCCATGAGGATCTGGCGGGAGCTATCTGGGTCAATGAGGATGAGATCCCGGGAAACGGCCTGGATGACGACGGAAACGGATACGCGGACGATGTGAACGGCTGGAATTTTTACCATAACAATAACCAGATCTATAATGGCTCCGAGGACAGCCACGGCACTCACGGGGCCGGTACCATCCGGGCGTCCTCCGGCAATGGTGTTGGGATCTCTGGGATGATCCCGGGGGACCGGGTGAAGCTCATGCCGGTGAAGGCTCTGGGAGGCGGGGACGGTGAAGGAAATACAGCGGCTCTCATCAAGGCCATCCGCTATGCGGAGGACAACGGAGCTTCGATCTGCAATCTGAGCCTTACTTCTCCTACCAATGACCAGGCCCTGTACTGCGCCATCCGGGATTCCTCCATGCTTTTTGTGGCAGCAGCGGGAAACGACGGGAAGGATATCGACAGGACGCCGGTCTATCCGGCCTCCTATGAGCTGGACAATGTGATCTCCGCAGCCAATATATCCTGCGGGGGAGAACTCCACGAAAGCTCCAACTACGGCGTGGAATCGGTGGACCTGGCTGCGCCGGGAAGCTATATCTTAAGTACCACGCCGGGAAACACATACAGCTATATGACAGGAACCTCCATGGCGGCTCCCATGGTCACCGGGGCGGCGGCCATGGTCTGGTCCCATTTTGACGGCATCGGGGCGGCGGAGGTGAAGGAGATCCTTTTAAATTCTGTGACTCCCCTGGACAGTCTTTCCGGAAAGGTAAAGACCGGAGGAATGCTAAACGTGGGGGCGGCCCTAAGGTATGACCTGGGGACGCTTTCCGGGAAAGCCTTTGAAGCAGGCGGGCACAGGCCGGAAAACGGCACAGCTCCCCACCTGGAGGCCCGGACGGAACGGACCCTGGCCGGATTGTATCTGAAGGTGAGGGTCGTGGATATTGACGGGGATCTGGACGTTCTTTATTATGCGCCGGGAGAACGGAATGCGGAATGGTTCCGGGAAAGGGAGGACTGCCAGTCCTTTACAGTCAGTGACCGTGACATTGCCGCCTTCCGCATCGACCAGGCGGGCGTTTATACGTTTTATGCCAGGGACAGAAGGGGCAACGATACGGCCTATACCGTAAGGATCGCAGATCTGCGGGAGGGTCCGGGGGTCCTGGACCAGTAAATAGAAAACCGTTGTTTTACAGGGGGTATGGCAGGGAGAGCAGCCAGTCTGTAAAACAACGGTTTTTTGCATTTTGGTATTCCCTTTTACCGGATCACATGGATCCAGCCCTGGGGCGCTTCGATGCGGCCCATCTGGATGCCGGTCAGGGTATCGTAAAGCTTCTGGGTGACGGGACCCATTTTTTCCATGCCGCTGGGCAGGCAGATCTCGTTTCCATGGTCCACGATCTTTCCGATGGGAGAGATCACTGCGGCGGTCCCGCAGAGGCCGGCCTCTGCAAATTCCTTCACTTCTTCAAAGGGAACCTCTCTTTCCTCTGCCTTTAAGCCCAGGTAATGCTCGGCCACATAGAGGATGGAGCGGCGGGTGATGGACGGAAGGATGCTGTCGGACTTGGGAGTTACGACGGTGTTGTCCTTTGTAACGAAGATGAAGTTGGCTCCTCCGGTCTCCTCCACATTTGTTCTTGTGGCAGCGTCCAGATACATATTTTCATCATAGCCCTGCTGGTGGGCGTCCACGATGGCGTGGAGGCTCATGGCATAGTTCAGACCGGCCTTTACATGGCCGGTGCCGTGGGGGGCTGCCCGGTCAAAGTCGCAGACGCGGATGGTGATGGGCTTTGCACCGCCCTTAAAGTAGGGGCCCACCGGCGTACAGAAGGTGCGGAACTGGTATTCGCTGGCCGGCTTTACGCCGATGACGGGATCCGATCCGAACATATAGGGACGGATATAGAGGGTCGCGCCGGAGCCGAAGGGCGGCACATAATCGGCGTTGGCCTCTACGACCTTTGTAACGGCCTCCACGAAGCGTTCCTTGGGGAATACGGGCATTTCCAGTCTCTTTGCAGAGTTTTCCATCCGCTCGCCGTTTAAGTCGGGGCGGAAGGTGACGATATGGCCGTCCTCGGTGGTGTAGGCTTTTAAGCCCTCAAAGCAGGTCTGGGCGTACTGGAATACGCAGGCGCACTCATTCAAGAGGATCTGGTCGTCGGTGGTCAGGGCTCCCTGGTCCCAGGAGCCGTTTTTATAATTGGAAACGTATCTGTAATCGGTTTTCATATAGCCGAATCCGAGATTGGCCCAGTCGATGTTTTTTGCTGCCATAGATTTTTCCTCCGTTCTGCCGCTTTTGCCGGAAATGGAGCCTCCGGGGCTTTTTTGCGGCCGGTAATTATTTTTTTCCATTATAATGAGTTCTTCCGCAGACTTCAAGTTTTTTATGGCAAAAAGATGAAAAAAATCTATGAAAAATGCGAAAAATGTGATACAATATAATTTCAAGTTATGACCGATATGAATATATGGAAAGGAAGGGGAAAATGGAACGATTATTTACTGCATGGAAGCTGAAAAATCTGGAGATCCAGAACCGGATCTGCGTGCCTCCCATGGTCTGCTTCGGATGGAGCGATGAAAGCGGCATGGTGGTGGATAGGAACGTGGAGCATTACCGGGCCATGGCAAAGGGAGGACCTGGGCTCATCATCCAGGAGGCCACCTGTGTCAGTGAAAATGGCCGTTTAAGCCGGGACCAGCTGGGGATCTGGAGCGATGCCCATGTGCCGGGGCTTAAGCGGATCGTGGAGGCAGTCCACGGAGAGGGCGTCCCTCTGCTTTTACAGATCCATCACGCCGGGGTGGTGTCTGAAACAGAGGATCCCGTATGTCCCAGCGATTATTCCCTGGTCTTTAAGGGAAGGGAGCGCCATGGGCGGGAGCTTTCTGTGGAGGAGATCCAGAAGATCGAAGGGGATTTCATAGAAGCAGCCAGAAGGGCATATGAGGCCGGTTACGACGGCGTGGAGCTCCATGGCTGCCACAATTACCTGCTGTGCCAGTTTTTTAACCGCCGGGTGAACCGGAGGACAGATCTGTATAATGCGGAAGATATGCAGATCGTAAAAAATATCATCGACGGGATCCGGAAGGTGACGCCGCCGGAATTTGTGGTGGGGATCCGTCTGGGGGCCTTTGAGCCGGAAATTTCCGACGGTGTGGCCCATGCTAAAAAGCTGGAGGCCATGGGCATCGACTTTATAAACGTGTCCTATGGCTTTGATAAGGAAGCTGTGCGTGAGAAGCCGCAGGGCTATCCCTTTGCAGAGGCCATTTACGGGGCAGAACGGATCAGGGCCGCGGTGTCGGTTCCTGTTTTTGCTGTGTACGGAATCCAGGACGGGGAGACGGCAGAGGCCGTTCTTAAGCAGACCGGGGCGGATATGGTCAACATCGGCCGCGGCGTTTTAGTGAATTATAACTGGGCCAGCGATGTGAAGGCGGGACGGGACCCGGGGAAATGCCTGTACTGCAAAACGTGTATGTGGCGGTCGGATCCGGATCAGTGTGCCGGGAAGCTGCTTTTTAACAGAAAGAGATAGGGGAGTCTTACGGACATGGAAAAGGGAAGAAAAAAGATCCATTATGCCTGGTTCATTCTGGCTGGCTGCTGTATCATGCAGGGAGCCAGCCTGGGACTGATCAATAACTGCTCCGGGGTGTTTTATTCTCCGGTGTGCCAGGATCTGGGATTTGAGATGGGGAAATTTACGTTTTACCGGATGCTTTATTCCATAAGCTCTGCTCTGGTCCTTCCATTTGTGGCGAAGAGCTTCCAGAAGCTGGACGTGCGTGCGGTCATCAGCGCGGCGGCAGTGGTGTTCGGCGTCTCCAATATGGCCATGGGGACCTTCACAGAGCTGTGGCAGTGGTATGCGGCCGGTATGATCCAGGGGATCGCGTCCTCATTTTTGTGCATGATCGCGGCCCCCATTCTTTTAAATAACTGGTTCCACAAAAAGGCAGGAATGGCTGTGGGGATCTCCGCCGCATTTTCCGGCCTCATGGGCATGATGGGGAGCAGCGCCCTGGGCTTTATGATCCCGGCCCTGGGCTGGCGGTCCAGCTACGGGATCATCGGGGCGGCCAGCATCGTCCTGATCCTTCCGGTCTCCCTGTTTGTCTTAAGGAACCGGCCGTCGGATAAGGGGATGCTCCCCTATGGGGCGGAGGAGCTTCCGGAAACAGCGGCTGCTTCCGGAGAAAGGCCGGATGTCAGAAAGAATGGTCCGTCAGCCGCAGCGGCTGGTCCGGAAAAGGGACTTTCCCTGGCATCCCTGGCAAAGCAGCCGGTCTTTTATCTGGCGCTTCTGGCCTATGCGGGAGCCCTGGCCGGCTCTTATCTGAATATGTTCCTGACCTCCTGCGGCCTGGATGCGGGCCTTCCCATGACTGCAGCGGCCATGATGACCACCATGGCGCTCCTTGGGAACATGTCCAGCAAGCTGTTTCTTGGAAAGGCCAGCGACGTGTTCGGGGCGGTCCGCACCTTTGAGCTTTCGATCCTGGTGTCAGAGATCGGCCATGTCCTTCTGCTCCTGGGACTTCCGGCCAGCGTCATGGCGGGAGCCCTCCTTTACGGGATCACGCCTCCCCTGTCCTCCGTGATGGCTCCGCTGTTCTGTAAGCTGTTCTGGAAGGGCGAGGATTATGGGACGGCCTATTCCTATGTGACCATGTTCGGGACTCTTCTGGTGTCTCCCTTTAATACCTGGTTTGGAAAATTTTATGATCTCACCGGAAGCTACGATCTGACCATCGGAGTCAGCGGCCTTCTCCTTCTGATCACCCTGGCCCTGGTGTGGGCCGGGGGCCGGAGCCTGAGGGCAGAAAAAAGGGCTTAGGGCGCTTCCTGGGCCAGGCGGATGAAGGCGTCCATCTCCCTGGTGACCCATTTATCCTTGTGATAGAGGATCTGACGCCAGATATGCATATGAAAATCCTTTACCGGCAGGACGGCCAGATGTCCTGCCGATATTTCGTTTTTAATGGAAAACTCCGGAAGAAAGGAGATCCCGGCATTGTTTTTCAGCAGGCGGATGATAAATTCCGTGTTTCCAATTTCTAAAAACGGCTCGATCCGCAGATCCATGGACGTCAGATACCGGTCCAGAACAAACCGGTAGCTGGCGTCCTTTTCAGTTAAGAGAAAGGGCTCCGGAAGGAGCTCCTTAAGCTCCAGGGCTTTCTGGCCAGCCAGGGGATGGGCAGACGAGGCCACGAAGACAATGTCCTCCGGCTCCTCCAGGACCTTGACCCAGCGGTGGTCGTAGATCTTCTGATCCAGAAGGTACACGAAGTCGATGGCGTTGTGGTTCATCCGGTCCAGAAGCACGTCCGGGGAGTCCAGGACCATGCTGACCTTTACCTTTGGGTGGGCCTTATGGAAGGCCTCCATAAGATCCGGGAAGATGGAGGCGCAGATGGATTCGATGGTCCCGATGGTCAGGGCCCCGGTCAGCTCCTGGCTTTCGGTCACTGCGGCCCTGGCGCAGGAGATCTCCCGCATGACGGCGGCGGCATGGTCATAGAAGACCATGCCCTGATGGGTCAGGATGGTCTGTTTTCCGATGCGGTCAAACAGATGGATCCCCAGCTCCTGCTCTAACTGCTTGATCTGGATGGTGACTGCCGCCTGGGAATAGCCCAGGGCCCGGGCGGCCTTTGAAAAGCTCTTTAGCTGTGCCACCTGGAGGAAGGCGGCGATCTCGCGTAATTCCATGGCGTTATCCTTTTATTCGTCCGGAAAGTTCCCAGGTATTGGGAATCAGCAGATCCCGGATCATTTTAATAGCTTCTTCGGCCAGGGGGGAAAGAGGAAGTTCTTTGTTTTTTACCCAGCCGATTTCAGAGGTAATGTCACAGTCGGACAGAGTGAGTGTTTTCTGCTGATGTGCCGCTTTGTTGATCTCCTCCACAGGAATAGAATAGGTATAGTTGGAGTTAAGATACCAGGCATCACAGTGTTCCAGAATTTCATAGATCACAGAACGTGATGAAGTGACAATCCGACTGCCGGATCCAGACAGCTTCAGCTTTTCGAAAATATCTGCAAAGGGACCCGAGTCCATATAGTCATACATGACCATGGGATAAGGCTTCAGCATGTCCCGGGAGATGGAGCTTTCTTTTCGGTAAAAAAGAGGACTCCCGGTACCGACAGTGACGGCAATATTTAACCGGGTAATGGGATAATATTCCAGATTCAAGGCGCGGCACTGGCTGGAATACAGATTTTTATAGCAGCTCCACTGGCGGATGATTCCAATTTCTGCAATCTGGTTGGAAACCAGATTTAAGGCTTCGATACCAAAGGCCTCCCGGGACTCCAGTTTGATGCCTTCGGACTGGTATTTTTTATAGAGTTCCGAACAGATATTACTGATGAAATGGAATCCATTGCTAGCGATGGTAAGATGGTGCTGGGGTTTTTTCTGCTCTTTAAAGATCATGTCATCCAGCTGGCAAAGCTGCATATGGATCGGTGTGATATAGGAGAGAAATACCTTTCCGAAAGGTGTCAGCTCGATCCCACGGTTGGAACGGGAAAACAGTGGTTTCCCGCATTCGGTCTCCAGAGACTTAATGGAGGCTGACAGCACAGGCTGGGAGATAAAAAGGTTGCTGGCAGCTTTATTGATGGAGCCAGTTCTGGCAATTTCAATCACATATTTCAACTGGTTTAATGTCACAAGAAACCTCCTGAATACAAAAATTGTAGATAATACTATCGGATATTCCAATAACGATTACCAGAATTATATATTATGCATATGTAACCGTCAACTGCTATAATAAATTTACAAATAATTACTAAAAACGACATAATTAAGTAATTACAGTATGCGCATCTGTAACAGAGTCGGAGAAAGGAAAGTGGATTATGAGGAAAATGAAAAAACTGTTGTGTCTGTGTATGACGGCAGCGCTGTCCCTGGGTTCATTAGCGGGGTGCAGTACAAAAAATCCCGCACCGTCGGATGGGGAGACGGTCGGAGCGCAGAATGAAGAAAGCGGAGGAGAAAAAAAGGATACGCTGACGGTGGCTCTGACCAGCGAGCCCCCGTCCCTTACCACCTGTGACCATGATTCGATCGTAGGAGTTTACATGAATCTTCTTACTTATAATGGTCTGATGCGGGTGGATCATGAAACGCTGGAGGTGGTTCCGGATCTGGCAGAAAGCTATACGGTGGAAAATGAGACAGACTGGACATTTGTTTTAAAGGATGGGATTAAATTCCATGATGGTTCCGACTGTACTGCCCAGGATGTGGCTGCCAGTATCGAATGGGCAAAAACTTTCCCAGGAAGCGCTAATTATACGAGAAACATTAAAACAATAGAAGCGGTGGACGACAAGACTGTGAAGATTGTGACAGAGGTGCCCTATGCAGGCCTTCCGGCTGACCTGGCCTATCATTATAATTTTATTGTTCCAGAAGAACTGATCGAGAGCGGTCATGACTTCAACAGCGAACCTGTTGGTACTGGTCCATATAAGTTTGTATCCTGGCAGTATGGGGATTCTTTGAATTTCGTAGGCTTTGAAGAATACTTTGATGCAGAGAGAAAGGCATCTATTCCGAATCTGGTGTTTAAGATTATTCCGGAGGGAACCTCCAGAACCATTGCCCTGGAGGCTGGAGAAGTGGATTTTGTGTATGATGTTCCCAGTGCGGACGTAGAACGGCTGAAATCAGATGAGAAATTTGAGGTCAAGGAGATTACCAGTGTGGAGAACTTTTTCCTGGGTATTAATCTGGAGAAAGAACCATTTAATGATGTCAATGTCCGCCAGGCCATTAATTACGGAATTAATAGGGAGGATGTCATTGCAGCTGCGTTAAATGGCTATGGAGCCTCCAACTATACTGCTATTGCCATGGGCTATGAAGGAGATACTGATGCAGGGGCTGCGGTTTATGATCCGGATAAGGCAAAGGAATACCTGGATAAATGGGGCGGTGATCCGTCATCCATTGTTCTCCCGATCATCTGTTCCAATGAGACGAAGGTAGCTGTGGCCACAGTCATCCAGAGTAATCTTTCTAAACTGGGCATCCAGGTGGAGGTGGTTTCTACCGATACGGCCACATACTTTGCAGACTGGGAGGCTGGAAACTACACTGGACTGATCTCTTCCTGGTCTCCGTCCAACTCCCTGACCTATGTACAGAGGTACCATTCGGACCGTGCCTTGACATATCCAGGTTCCTTAAAGGACGAAGAAGTAGATAAAATGGTCCGTGAAGCTGAATCTACCATTGATGATACAGAGCGTATCGGAAAGATCAAAACGATTGTGGAAACTGTAAACAGACTGGCACCCCAGATCTCCCTGTATCAGCCATTGATGTTCCGGGCATATTCTGCGGATCTGGGCGGTGTGACAGCAAGCGCTACAGGATATGTGGGCTTCAATGACATGTATTGGAAATAGCCGGATGTGAAGGAGGCCGGAATGCTGCAGGAGCCAGAAACGGTTTTTGCAGCGGACGGCCTCTCCGCCTGTACCGGCAGCGTTTTATGAGGAGGAAGCTATGATCAAATTTATAATCAGGCGTCTGCTGTCGCTGATTCCCGTTATATTGGGAGTGACCTTTTTTGTTTTCATGGTAATGCAGCTGGCTCCGGGAGATGCGGCAAAACTGCTCCTGGGCGAGGGAGCCACCCAGGAGCAGGTGGAGGAACTGCGGGAAGAGATGGGATTAAATGATCCGGTCATCGTCCAGTATGTAAGATATATGGTCAATTTCTGCAAAGGCGATCTGGGAACATCATATGCAACGAAACGCCCTGTGGCGGACGAAGTGTTTTCACGGTTCCCATATACATTTAACCTATCCATTGTAGCTGGTATTGTCTCGATTCTCCTGGCAATTCCTCTGGGGATCCTGGCTGCAGTCAAACAAAATACATTTTTTGACAATATCAGCATGGTGATTTCTCTGGTGGGTGTTTCCATGCCCATTTTCTGGCTGGCACTACTTTTGGTACTGGCATTTTCCTTAAATTTGGGGTGGTTCCCGGTCCAGGGGGCTGATGGCTGGAAAAGTTATGTGCTTCCAGCTATTTCCCTGGGGTTTATGAATATGGCCTCCATTGCCAGAACGACCAGATCCTCTATGCTGGAGACAGTACGCCAGGATTATATCCGGACAGCAAGAGCGAAAGGAGTTCCCAAACGGGATGCTATTGTAAAGCATGCCTTTGAGAATGCTCTGATTCCCACGATAACAGTCTGTGGTATTCAGCTGGGACAGCTTTTAGGCGGCTCCGTTCTCACAGAAACCGTATTTGCCTGGCCGGGAATCGGCCGACTGATGGTACAATCCATCAGCTCACGCGATGTGCCAATGGTGTTAGGGTGCATGGTTGTCATGACGGTCTGCTTTTCTGTGGTCAACCTTCTGGTGGATCTTCTTTATGCATTTGTAGACCCAAGAATCAAAGCAATGTATTCATAAAACAGGAGGCAATTATGGGAAATACATCATCTGACCTTTCAAAAAAATATAAGAAGGTAAGCCCGGTCAGAGAGGTCATGTCTCTCCTGGTGCGGAACAAGGCCGCCATGGCCGGACTCATCTTCCTGATCCTTCTGGTGGGGGTATCACTTTCCGCAGATCTGCTGTTCGATTACGAAAGCCAGGTTGTGGAGCAGAACATTTCTGAGCGGCTCCAGTGGCCTTCAGTAGAACATCTCTTTGGTACAGATGAATATGGAAGGGATCTTCTGGCCAGAGTGGTTCATGGCAGCAGGCTGTCTCTGTCCGTAAGCTTTGTTTCTGTGCTGGCCAGCTTGATTATTGGAGGCATTCTGGGTGCTGTTTCCGGATATTACGGCGGACTCCTGGATGAGATAATAATGAGGATTACGGATATTTTTCTGGCCATTCCCATGACGCTTTTAGCCATGGTCATTGTGGCAGCTTTGGGAGCCAGTACTACGAATCTTATTATTTCACTGTCTCTGTCAGCAGTCCCTACCTTTGCAAGGATTGTCAGGAGCTCTGTTCTTACAGTCCGGGAAGTAGAGTACATTGAGGCGGCCGGAGCCATTGGGGCGAAGGATGGAACAATCATTTTCAGTCATATCCTTCCCAACTGCATTGGCCCTATCATTGTACAGACGACACTCCGGGTTGCAGCTATGATCTCCAACACCGCCGGCCTTTCGTTTCTGGGCCTGGGCGTACAGGCGCCAGCGCCGGAGTGGGGAGCACTTTTGTCGGCTGGAAGAAATTATATCCGGGATTACAGTTATCTGACCTTTATTCCAGGTCTTGCCATCATGCTCACGATCCTGGCGCTGAATCTTCTGGGAGACGGGCTGCGGGATGCTCTGGACCCGAGACTGAAATAGGAGGACATTATGGCGGAAAAGACGATTGAAATTAAAGATCTTGTGGTGGAATACCGGACACGCAGTGGTGTGGTACAGGCATTGAACGGTTTAAGCCTTTCTATTGAAAAGGGAAAGACCCTGGGCCTTGTGGGAGAGACAGGAGCTGGAAAGACTACGGCCGGCCTGGCAGTATTGGGACTGATCCCTAGTCCTCCGGGAGTGATCGTAAGCGGGGAAATCCTCTTAAATGGAAAGGATCTCCGTGCACTGACAGACAAGGAGATGGATCAGATCCGTGGGGATGCAGTGGCTATGATCTTCCAGGATCCCATGACTTCATTAAATCCTGTTATGACTGTGGGGGATCAGATTGCAGAGGCCATTAAGATCCATGAAGGATTAAATCATGGAGATGCTTTAAAGAAAGCAGAGGAAATGCTGGAAATGGTAGGAATTCCCAGAGAACGGGCAAAGGAATATCCTCATCAGTTTTCTGGAGGAATGAAACAGAGAGTTGTAATCGCCATTGCTCTTTCCTGTACACCGGGACTTCTGATCGCGGACGAGCCTACTACGGCTCTGGATGTGACGATCCAGGCCCAGGTTCTGGAGATGATGAAGGGGTTAAAGGAAAAATATGAAATGTCCATGCTGATGATTACCCATGATCTGGGAATTGTGGCAGAAATCTGTGACGAGGTATCTGTGGTCTATGCGGGCCGTGTTGTGGAGCATGGGACGCTGGCAGATGTGTTTGATAATACCAGACATCCATATACAGAAGGGCTGTTCAATTCCCTCCCCAACATTGAGAACCAGGCGGAAAAGCTGAAGCCTATCCGTGGCTTGATGCCGGATCCCACGGACTTGCCCCTGGGATGTCCGTTTTATCCCAGATGTGACCATGCCATGGAGATATGCCGGACAAAAAAACCACCTAAGGTATACCGGAACGAGACTCATTTTGTGGAATGTCACCTTTATAATGAGCAGAATATCGGGGATAAGGAGGAGAAGTGGAGATGAGCAATTCCAGCAGTCCGTTGCTTGAGGTAAAAAACCTTAAAAAATATTTTAAAACACCTAAAGGAATGCTGCATGCAGTGGATGATGTGTCATTTACCATTGACCGGGGAAGGACCCTGGGAGTAGTGGGAGAATCTGGATGCGGAAAATCCACCACTGGCCGTGCGATCTTAAGGATCGTGGAACCCACTGAGGGGGAGATTCTGTTTGATGGTGAGGATATCCGTTCACTGGGAAAGGACCAGATGAGGAGGATGCGGACCAGGATGCAGATCATCTTCCAGGATCCGTTTTCTTCTTTAAATCCGAGAAAAACTGTCAGTGAAACCATTGCAGAGCCGCTGAAACTCAATGGGATTATCACAGATAAGGGAAAACGTATGGAGCGTGTGGCGGAAATCATGGAGATCGTGGGCCTGGCTGAACGGCTCTATAATGCATATCCTCATGAGTTGGATGGAGGGCGAAGACAGAGAATTGGTATTGCCAGGGCCCTGGCCTTAAATCCACAGTTTATTGTTTGCGACGAACCAGTTTCCGCCCTGGACGTTTCGATCCAGGCACAGATTTTAAATCTGATGGATGAACTCCAGGAGAAGATGGGACTGACCTATATGTTCATCACCCATGATTTATCAGTGGTCCATTATTTTGCAGATGATATTGCAGTGATGTATCTGGGCCGTCTGATCGAAAAAGCACCGGCAAAGGAACTGTTCCGGAATCCAGTCCATCCATATACTCAGGCGCTCCTGTCAGCCATTCCGGTTCCCAGTATCCATAATCAGAGAAAGAGGATCCTCTTAAAGGGAGAGATCACTTCTCCGGTGGATCCTAAGCCTGGCTGCAGATTTGCCAGCCGGTGCCCCTATGCCAGCAGCCGGTGTCATTCGGAGGAACCACAGTTAAAGGAGATTGCTCCCGGCCATTTTAATGCCTGCTTTTTAAACGAATAAAAGGATCCTGGAGGAACATATGAATAATTTGGAAGAAATTAAATTTCAGAATAAGTTTGATTATTTTGCAAAAATGTATGGATTTATTGCCCGATCAATGATGGAAGCCGGAGGAAAACGGGGTGAGCGGGCTGTCAGGGAGGCTGTGATCCGTTATGGAAGGGATCTGGGTGAAGGAATCCGAAAAGCGTATCTGGAACTTGGGAAGAAAACAAATCTTCATACCCTGTTCCAAATGGAGCCTTGCTGCGGTACAGACCCACGCTTTAAAAGAAACATTATAAAAGATACAGAGGAGGTACAGCTTCAAGAGGTGTATCACTGCCCTCTGGCAGAGGTCTGGAAAAGAGAGGATTGTACCGAGGCGGGCAGATGCTATTGTGAAGAACTGGCCCACAGCCTTCTGGATGCGTATACAGATGGGCGGGGGCAGGCGAATATTTCTAATTCCATGACATGTGATAGGGACTTTTTCTGTCGGTTTGCATTTTATCTCCGTCCGGCCAACATGGATGAGGACCAGAAGGAACAATGTTTTGGAAACAGGGGAGAGGAAAGTGGACGTTCAGGACAGTATCCGGTAGAAGACCGTTTCCTTCTTTTGTACGGTCATCTGGCTGCGGCGGCAGAGGAATTTTTAGGCCAGGATGGACTGGCAGCTCTGGCAGATGGCCTGGACCAGTTCCTGGAGGATGCCGTTAAGACCCTGAAAAAAGAGGCAGAGCATACAGGCTCCGCTCTGGATGACTCATTTGTAAGTCTTTATTTTCCGGTGGAGATTCCGGGGCAGACACAGGAATGCCGGGAGGAAAGTTCAGGAGCGGCAGCTTTCCGGCTTCTGGAAAGCCGCCTGGTCAGCCGGCTAAGAAAAAAATTATGTTTATAGGAGGGGACCATGTACAGTAAGGAAGAAATACAGATCATGAATCTGGATGATAATTATACACTCCTCTATCCGTTCCTGGTCAAAAGTCTCATAGAGCATTTTGGGGAGCAGGGAGAGAAAACAGCCAGGGAGGGAACCAGGAGGTTTGGAAGGGACAGGGCGGAAACGCTCCGCAACAAACACTTGAACGCCGGAGTCAAGATCAATATGCACAGCCTGTTTGCAGTAGGTCCGGATCTTCCTCCAGATCCCCGGTTTAAGCGGGAATTGCAGGAGCTGAATCCAGAGGAGCGGGTTTCCCATACGCTCTATTGTCCAATGGCGGAAATTTGGAAGAAATATGGTTTTATGGAGATAGGAAGGATGTACTGTGAGGAATTCCATAATGCCTGTTACAGTTCCTATGCTTATGGATACACAAAGGTAAATCTGGCGAAAACCCTGACCCAGAAGGAAGATGAATATTGTGCCTTCAATGTGGTGCTGCGGCCAGAGAATCTTCCGGAGGAATTAAAACCGGTGTGTTTTGAACAATATGATCCTGGATACGCCGGACCCTCGGCAGATATTCCCCAGGCGTATGGAAAGAGTGGATTCAGCACACTGTTCATCAAGCTTTATTATCATCTGGCATCCACAGCAGAGGAGATGCTGGGCGACGCGGGAAAGGCAGCCATTGGGGAAGGACTGAAGGCTCTGGCACATGATGCGGCCCGACGGATCCAGGAGCAGGCAAAGGAGCAGAACGAGCCGGTGAACCGGGAGTTTGTGGATCTGAATTATCCCCTGGCTCTGGATCCAGAGCAGGAACCGCTCTGGAGTTTTTATACCAACGAGGGAATCAGGGAGCTGTTTGTAAATACATTTTATCCGGTTTTCCATGGTGAACTGGGGATTTTAAAGGAAAATGCATAAGGGTGGCTGCAGGCTGTGGGAGGCGACAATGGACAGAGAAATTTTTGCGAGAGAAATCAGCAGTAAAAGAAAAAGACTGGAAGATCTGGCACAGCAGATCTGGGAAAATCCGGAGGAGCCGTTTCAGGAGACCATAGCTGCCAGATTGGTGGCAGAGCTTCTGGAGCAGGAGGGATTCCAGGTGGAGCGCGGAGCCGGAGGTGTTCCAACGGCGCTTAGGGCAGTCTGGGGACACGGAAGCCCGGTGATCGGCCTTCTGGGAGAATACGATTCCCTTCCGCAAATGAGCCAGAAGGCAACAGACCATAAGGAACCGATGGTGGAAAATGGATACGGTCACGGCTGTGGCCACAATCTTCTGGCTGCGGCTACGGTGGGAGCAGCTTTGGGTATGAAAGCAGAAATGGAGGAACGGAAGCTTTCTGGAACGGTAGTGTTTTATGGATGTCCGGCAGAGGAGGTGCTTACAGGAAAACCGTTTATGGCCAGAGGCGGCTGTTTCAGGGATCTGGAGCTGGCCCTGGCCTGGCACCCAGGCCGGGTCAACAGGGCATCGGCTTCCCGGTCCTGTGGATGCAGCGGAATCCGGTTTCACTATAAGGGCGTTTCCGCTCATGCGGCGTTTGATCCCTGGAATGGAAGAAGCGCTCTGGATGCGGTCTCTTTGCTAAATACCGGTACTGAGTATATGCGTGAACATGTACAGCCAGATGTGAGAATCCATTATGTGATCACGGACGGGGGAGCGGCTCCCAATGTTGTGCCGGAAACAGCCAGTGTCTGGTATTTTGTCCGGGCTCTCAAACGGGAGACTGTGGACCAGGTCTGTGAACGGCTGGTCCGGGCTGCGAAGGGGGCGGCTATGATGACAGATACGGAGCTTCAGACAGAATATCAGGGAGGCTGTTACCCGATGTTAGGAAACCGTGTTCTGGCAGAGACACTGGATCTGGCTATGAGATCGGTAGAACAGGAGCCATGGACGCAGGAGGAGACAGAGTTCGCAAAAAAACTGAACCGCCTGTCAGAACGTCAGTGGAACCAGGCATTAAGGGATAACGGACTGCCTGGGGATACGGAATTATACACGGGTGTGGCTCCGGTTACAGCTGAAACGACCTTTGACTCTACGGATGTGGGAGATGTGGCCCATCTGGTGCCCACAGGCTTCTTTACTACAGCCACTTCTGCCCTGGGGGCGCCAGGGCACAGCTGGCAGGTGACAGCCTGTTCCGGAAGTTCCATTGGAAGGAAGGGGATGATCTATGGGGCAAAGGTCATGGCGGCAGCTGGGATCCGGCTTATGGAAGAGCGGGAGCTTCGGGAAAAGGCATGGGAGGAATTTCGGAGAGAAACAGAGGGAGCGTCATATCACTGTCCGGTGCCGGAGGAGCTTCCTATACCAAATCATTAAAATTATTTAATGATATATTTAAAACGTTAAAATTTACTTTCATCCTTTTTTATGATATGCTAATCTGAAAGGGTATGGGGAAATAAAATTTTTTACCATACAGAGAGACGTGCAGAACTGTATTAGAGAAAGGACAAGGGGTAACCATGGAAAAAACCAATGTAAAGTACAATGCCTACATTAAGATCCTGGAGGAGGAGTTAAGACCGGCCATGGGCTGTACAGAGCCCATCGCTCTGGCATATGCGGCTGCTGTGGCCAGAAAGGTGCTGGGAGAGCTGCCGGATAAGGTGGTGATCGGAGCCAGCGGAAGCATCATCAAGAACGTGAAATCGGTGATCGTGCCCAACACGGACCATTTAAAGGGCATTCCGGCTGCGGCTGCGGCTGGTATCGTGGCCGGGGATCCGGACAAGGAGCTGGAGGTGATCGCCAGCGTAGAGAAGGAAGCGATCACGGAAATGAAGGAGTTCCTTGAAAAAACGCCCATTTCCGTGGAGCATGTGGACAATGGCTTTACATTTGAGATCGTCGTTACCTTATATAAAGGGGAAGCATGGTCCAGAGTCCGGATCGTCAACTTCCATACCAACATCGTACTGATCGAGAAGAACGGTGAGATCTTAAAGGAGGTGCCGGTGGAGGGCGAGACAAACGAGGGCCTCACGGACCGTTCCTTATTAAATATGGAAGATATCTGGGACTTCATCAATACTGTGGATGTGGAGGACTTAAAGCATGTGCTGGATCCCCAGATCCGCTGCAACATGGCCATTGCAGAAGAGGGCTTAAAGGGCAATTACGGCGCAAACATCGGATCTGTGCTTTTAGCCATGAACGGTGATGACATCCGTACCAGGGCCAGAGCCTGGGCAGCGGCCGGGTCTGATGCCAGAATGAACGGCTGCGAGCTGCCGGTGATCATCAATTCCGGCAGCGGAAACCAGGGGATCACAGCCTCTGTTCCGGTGATCGTCTATGCGAAAGAGCTGAATGCAGGTGAGGAAAAGATGTACCGGGCCCTGGCTCTTTCCAACCTGACCACCATTCACCAGAAAACGCCCATCGGTCGTCTTTCTGCCTTCTGCGGCGCGGTCAGTGCAGGCGCGGGTGCGGGAGCCGGTATTGCTTACTTAAACGGCGGAGACTTTGATGCCGTGATCCACACGGTGGTCAATGCGCTGGCCGTTATTTCCGGCATGGTCTGTGACGGAGCCAAGGCCTCCTGCGCAGCCAAGATCGCAGAGTCTGTGGACGCGGCCATCTTAGGCTATAATATGTACGTCAAAGGCCAGCAGTTCTACGGCGGCGACGGCATCGTAAAGAAGGGTGTGGAGAACACCATCCAGAACGTGGGCCGCCTCGCCAAGGACGGAATGAAAAAGACCAATGAAGAGATCATCAGTATCATGATCGAGTGCTAAAGGGGACCGTGCCTGGAGGATACCAGGGCCGGGTGCCTGGATGCCTGGATCGGACCTGTAAGTAAAAAGAATATGGATGCGGCAGACAGCGGGAGACCCGGACGGGCCCCGCTGTTTTTGTGCTGCTGGAAAGTACGTCCCACAGTATGAAACAGCTCCGCGCGGGACCGCCCTGGGGAGGAAAACGGGCTTCTGCCGCAGGAGAGGGGACAGGCCGGGAAACGGTGTATAGCCAGGATGGACAAAATCCTGGGAAGGCGATATACAAAAGACACAAGACTTGTTGAAAAAGTATCATTCCAGTATAGCAAATGCACTATACCGGAGGTGCGAGATTGTGAAAAATATGCAAAAGAATACAATATATGTATAAAAATATTGACAAAATTGTGCAATACTGATATGATTAATGCCATAGGAAAACGGTATTACTATAAAAAGGAGGATTACGTTTATGAGAAAAAGAAATGCAGTCAGAGCGGCAGCAGCAGCTCTTGCGGCCATGATGGCACTTACGGCATGCGGCGGTGGCGGCGGAAATGAAACGACCGCAGCAGCCGGAGGAGATACTGGCTCCACAGCAGCTGGCGGAGATGCGGCAGCTTCCGGCTCCGGCGAGGTTGGAAAGACCGATATCACCGTTGCCATGGGCGCAGATATCGTGACTCTGGACCCGGCTGGACAGCAGGATACGACCACGGCAGTCGTGATCAAGCACGCATACAGCACACTGCTTGATATCAGCGACGAGGGAGAACTGGTTCCGGACCTGGCAGAGAGCTATGAGCTGGTAAACGATACAGACTTCGTGTTCAAGCTGAGAGAAGATGCCGTATGGTCCGATGGGACTCCGGTGACAGCCAACGATGTTAAATTTACCTTTGACCGTGCGAAAAATATGCCGAAGACAAAGAGCAATACTTCCAAGGTAAAAGAAGTAGTTGTGGACAACGAGCACCAGGTAACGATCAAATTAACAGAGCCCTATGCTCCTTTTAATACGATCGTTGCAAGCTCCAACTTAAGTATCGTACAGGAAGCAGCCGTAACAGCAGCCGGCGAGGCCTACGGCGATGCGGACAATATCGTGACTTCTGGTCCCTTCACTGTAAAGGAATGGGTTCCCAACGACCACTATACACTGGAGAAAAACGCCAATTACTGGGGTGAAGAGCCCATTACCACTTCCATCACGGTGCGCGTGATCCCCGAGGGCAGCGCCCGCGCCATTGCCCTGGAGACCGGAGAAGTGGATCTGGTATGGGGTGTGGATCCCACAGACTGCTCCAACATCGAGGCAAATTCCGATGTGAAGCTTTTATCCCAGCCGTCCTCTTCCATCGAGTATCTGGGCATGAATATGACAAAAGAGCACTTTAAGGATCAGAAAGTCCGTCAGGCCATCAACTACGCAATCGACAAGCAGGCGTTAGTGGATACCATCGTAGAAGGCCGCGGAACCGTTGCCAACAGCTATATCAATAATATGATCCCTGGCTGGACCGACGAGGTAGAGGCTTATCCCTACGATCCGGCAAAGGCAAAAGAGCTCCTTACTGAGGCTGGATATCCCGACGGCTTCTCCTGCCAGCTCTGGGTAAACGGCGACGTCCGTACCCGTTCCGCACAGATGGTACAGGCACAGCTGGCTGAGATCGGCATCACCGTAGATATTTCCACAATGGAATGGGGCGCATTCCTGGATGCATTAAATGCAGGCGAGCACGAAATGTTCATCCTTGGATGGTCCAACTCCTCCTTCGATGCAGATTCCAGTACATACCAGTTATTCCACTCTGCAAACCATGGAGCTACCGGAAACCGTGCGTTCATGACTGACGCTACTGTGGATGAGCTGATCACAAAGGCAGCCCAGGAGAATGATAACGAAAAGCGTATGGAATACTACAAGGAGCTTCAGATCTACCTTCACGATCTGTCTCCGTGGTGCCCATTCTACTATAAGAACGACAACGTAGGCGTCCGCGCAGACTTACAGGGCTTCAAGCTCCACAAGGGCGCAAGCCACTATCTGGGCAACTGCCATTACGCAAAGTAATCGCTTTTTCAAAAATTGAATAAAAACTGAGATGGGGAGCGGGTCCTGGACCTGCCCCCATTAAAAAAGACATAATTATCAGAAAAAAGCCGTTTAGCGGCGGAATGGAAGGTATAAATGAGCAGGTACATACTGAAACGTCTGGTAATGCTTATCCCGGTTCTCATAGGTGTTACCTTTATGGTTTACTTCATTTTAAGCCTGTCACCAGGCGATACCGCTGCGATCATCGCAGGAGAGGGCGCAGATGCCCAGACCATCGAAGCAGTCAGAAAAGACCTGGGCCTTGATAAGCCCGTGATCGTCCAGTACGGAAAATATATGTGGAACCTTCTCCATGGCGACATGGGCGTATCCTATTCCACAAAGCGTCCCGTATTTACGACCATCATGTCTTCTTTCCCCAATACAGCGAAGCTGGCCTTCTGGTCTATCCTGGTGGCCGTAGCCATCGCTCTTCCCATCGGTATCATCAGCGCCACCAGGCAGTACAGCGCTGTGGATAACGTGGGAATGGTCGCAGCCCTTTTAGGTGTGGCGACGCCGAACTTCTGGCTGGGCTTAATGCTCATCATCGTGTTCTCGCTGAATCTGGGGATCCTTCCCTCGGGCGGTATGAGCGGATGGAAGAGCTATATCATGCCTGCCATTACCCTGGGAACCGGCGACGCGGCCCTTATCTGCCGTATGACCCGTTCCTCCATGCTGGAGGTTATCCGTCAGGACTATATCCGTACTGCCAGGGCAAAAGGTGTTCCGGAAAAGACTGTGATCCGGAAGCATGCCTTAAAGAACGCCCTGATCCCCGTTGTTACCGTTATCGGCCTTCAGTTTGGTTCTCTTTTAGGCGGCGCAACGCTGACAGAGACGGTATTCGCATGGCCGGGAGTTGGCCGTCTGGTGGTAGACTCCATTAAGAGTAAGGACGCCCCCATGGTTCTTGGATGTATCGTCATGCTGACGATCACGTTCAGCGTTATCAACCTGATCGTGGACCTGCTCTATGCGTATATCGATCCGAGGATCAAAGCACAGTATAAGAAGAAATAAGGAGGCAGCGTATGGCAACGACGAACAACAGCGCCGCACAGGCTGGCACGGCCACCAAGAAGCGTGGTCAGTTTAAAGAGACGTGGCGGCGTTTAAAAAAGAACAGAATGGCCATGATCGGACTTACAGTAGTGGTCTTCCTGGTCCTGATCTCGATTTTTGCAGACGTGCTGTTTGACTATGATACAGTTGTTATCAAGCAGAATACCCAGATCCGTCTCCAGGGCCCCAGCGCAGAGCACTGGCTGGGAACCGACGAATTCGGACGTGATATCCTGGCCCGTCTGGTACACGGCTCCAGAGTATCCTTAAGCGTAGGCGTTGTGGCAGTGTCCATTTCCCTGGTCCTGGGTGGAAGCCTTGGAGCAGCGGCCGGTTTCTACGGCGGCACCATCGACAACGTGATCATGCGTTTTATGGATATCCTGCTGGCAGTACCCAGCCTTCTGCTTTCCATTACCATTGTATCCGCTCTGGGACCCAGTATCATCAACCTGATGCTGGCCATCGCAATATCGTCCCTTCCCGGCTACGCGCGGATCGTCCGTGCCTCCGTCCTTACCGTAAAGGACCAGGAGTTCGTGGAGGCGGCAAAATGTATCGGGGCCAATAACTTTGAGATCATCCTCTCACATATTATCCCCAACTGTATGGCACCCATCATCGTACAGGTATCCTTAAAGGTAGCGTCCGCAATCCTTTCCACTTCCGGATTAAGCTTCCTGGGACTGGGCGTAAAGGCGCCCACGCCGGAGTGGGGCGCAATGCTTTCCGGCGGCCGCGCATATCTGAGAAATGCGCCGCATCTGACGATTTTCCCGGGTATCGCGATCATCATCACGATCCTGTCCCTGAACCTTTTAGGCGACGGACTGCGTGATGCACTGGATCCGAAGTTAAAGAAATAAGGGAGGACAGGAACAGTGGCAGAAAATAAAAAAGACCTGATTCTTGATATTAAGGATCTTGTGATCCATTATGAAACCGACGACGGAACCGTTGAGGCTGTAAACGGTCTGGATATCCAGCTGGAATACGGCAAGACCCTGGGACTGGTAGGAGAGACAGGTTCCGGAAAGACCACCACGGCCCTTTCCATCCTGCGCCTGGTTCCGGACCCGCCGGGAGTCATCAAAAACGGCTCCATCACTCTGGATGGAAAGGATATTTTAAATCTTCCCCAGAAGGATCTGGAGTCCATCCGCGGAAACCTGGTATCTATGATCTTCCAGGATCCCATGACATCCTTAAACCCGGTGCTTACGGTCGGCGAGCAGATCGCCGAGGTAATCGGGCTCCATGAAAATATCAGTGAAAAAGAGGCCGCCGACAAGGCTGGCCAGATGTTAGAGGTGGTAGGGATCCCCAAAGAGCGTTACGGCGAGTACCCCCACCAGTTCTCCGGCGGAATGAAGCAGCGTGTGGTCATCGCCATGGCCCTGGCCTGCAACCCGAAGCTTCTGATCGCCGACGAGCCCACCACGGCTCTGGATGTGACCATCCAGGCCCAGGTACTGGAGACCATGAAGGAACTGAGAGAGAAGTTCGGCTCCGCCATGATCATGATCACCCACGACCTGGGGATCATCGCAGAGGTATGCGATGAGGTATCCGTAGTATATGCCGGTCAGATCGTTGAGCACGGAACCCTGGAGGACGTATTTGAACGCACGCTCCATCCGTATACAGAGGGACTGTTCGGCTCCCTTCCCAACATTGAGGAGAGACGTCACCGTCTCCAGCCGATCCCGGGCCTGATGCCAGACCCCACAGATCTTCCCAAGGGCTGCTGCTTTGCTCCCCGCTGCAAATACTGCACAGAGGCATGTACAAAAGCCCGTCCGGAGATGAAATGGGTCAGCGATACCCACTATGTACGCTGCTCCAGATACGACGAGCCTGGATTTAAGATTGAAAGGAGTGTGCAGTGATGTCCGACACGATCCTGGAAGTAAAACACTTAAAGAAATATTTTAATACTCCCAAGGGAACCCTTCATGCGGTTGACGACGTCAGCTTCACACTGGAACGCGGAAAGACCCTGGGAATCGTAGGAGAGTCCGGCTGTGGAAAATCCACCACTGGCCGTGCGATCCTCCGTCTGATCGAGCCCACCGCCGGCGAGGTGATCTTCAACGGCGAGGATATAACAAAGAAAAACAAAGAGCAGATGCGCCTTTTAAGACGGGAGATGCAGCTGATCTTCCAGGACCCCTATGCGTCCCTGGATCCCCGTAAAACTGTCAGTGAGATCATCGGAGAGCCCTTAAAGCTCCAGAAGCTGATCCCGGATGCCAAAAAGAGGGCAGAGCGCGTTCATGAGCTGATGGAGGTGGTTGGACTGGCAGACCGTCTGATCAACACCTACCCTCATGAGCTGGATGGCGGCCGCCGTCAGCGTATCGGCATCGCCCGCGCCCTGGCCATGGAGCCCAAGCTGATCATCTGTGACGAGCCTGTGTCTGCCCTGGACGTTTCCATCCAGGCCCAGATCTTGAATCTGATGCAGGATCTTCAGGAGCAGATGGGACTGACCTATATCTTTATTACCCATGACCTTTCGGTCGTAAACCATTTTGCCAATGATATCGCTGTTATGTACCTGGGGCAGCTGATCGAGAAGGCTCCGTCTGTGACCTTATTCGATAATCCGGTCCATCCATATACCAAGGCCCTGCTGTCTGCGATCCCGGTGCCCAGTCTCAGGAAGAAGAGACAGAGAGTTATGTTAAAGGGTGAGATCTCCTCCCCCATCAACCCGAAGCCGGGCTGCCGGTTTGCTGTCCGCTGTCCGTATGCCACAGACCGCTGCCGGACAGAGGAGCCCAAGCTGGTGGAGATCGAGAAAGATCACTTTGTTGCATGCCATCTGACGGAAAAATAGTGAAAGGAAGCCCTCGGCATGGTATAATGCAGAGGGCTTGTTTCCTGTCCACACAGGCAGAAACGGCCAGATGGCTGTTTTTATGCCAGGCTGCTTTATTGCGTTGAACCGGAAACAGTAAAATCATTTAAAGAAGGAGACCAGAACATGAAAAAGATCGGAATCAATGACTTTACGTTCTACAATTACCCCACAGGGATCACCGCTTCTCCCGACGGAAAGCATGCTGCCATTGCGGTAGTAAATGCCAACGAAAAGGATAATACATACGATTCCTGCCTCTGGATCCATGACACAGAGAGCAAAAAAACGAGAAAGCTCACCAGTGGGAAAAAGGAACGCACTTTTATCTGGCTGGATAATGAAACGCTTCTTTTCACCTCTGACAGAGAAAAGGAGTATGCGAAAAAGGTAAAGGACGGAGAGGACTGGACCTGCTTTTATAAGATCAGCATTTACGGCGGAGAGGCCCAGTTTGCCTTTGCAGTTCCGTATAAGGTGACAAAAATGCAGCTGGCCGGGACGAAGCTGGTCCTGGGAGTAAAGTATGACTACAACAAACCGGATTTTGCCCATATGGAAGGGGAAGAGAAGGAAGAGGCCCTGAAGGCATGGAAGGACGAAAAGGATTATGAGGTCTTTGATGAGCTTCCGTTCTGGGCCAACGGACAGGGGATCGTAAATAAGAAGAGGACCCGTCTGGCTGTGTATGATATGGAGACCGGCGATGCGAAGATCGTAAGCCCGGATTACGACAATGTGCAGGGCTTCTGGACAGAGGAGGGCAATAAGGTCCTTTTTATCACAAGCCATTATACAGATAAGAAGGATGTATACGAGGGCCTTAAGATGTATACCATCTCCGAGGACAAGGTGGAGACTCTGGTGGAGCAGGGAGATATGAGCATCGACTATGCCTGCATCTTAAACGGCAAGGTGACCTTCTTCGCTTCTTATATGAAGGAGTACGGCTTCAATGAAAACGACAAGCTGTATACAGTGGAGAACGGCAAGGTGGAGCTGCTTTCCGATTACGATGACAGTATCCACAACAGCATCTGCTGCGACTGCAAATTTGCCGACGGCCCGGCCATTGTACACGATGACAAATACATTTATTTCCTGACTACATTAAGAAAGAACACGGCTCTCAGAAGATTTGATGCCAACGGCAATCTGGAGACACTTATTGACCGTCAGGGAAGCCTCCATACCTTAAGCCTGTGCGGGGATAAGGTATACTTCACCGGCATGAGGGAAATGGGACTGACCGAGTGCTACTGCTTTGACGGAAAAGAGGAGGAAAAGCTGACCTCCTTCAACGACGAGATCATGGCAGAGCGTTCCGTCCTTCCGGTGGAGGAGTTTACCTTTACATACAAGGGACTGGAGCTGGACGGCTATGTGATCAAGCCGCTGGATTATGATCCCAATAAGACGTATCCGGGCATCCTGACCATCCACGGCGGCCCCAGAGCTACCTTTGCTCCCACCTTCTTCCATGAGAACCAGGTATTTGCCAACGCCGGCTACTTCGTATTCTATACGAACCCCTTAGGCAGCGACGGACGCGGCAATGATTTCGCAGACCTGTCCGGAAGACACGGCAGCATCGACTTTGAGCACTGTATGGCTGTGACCGACGAGGTATTAAAGCGGTATCCGCAGATCAATGAGAAGCGCCTGGGAGTTATGGGCGGAAGCTACGGCGGATTTATGACCAACTGGGTGATCGGAAACACCACCAGATTCGCGGCAGCTGCTTCCCAGAGAAGTATCTCCAACTGGATCTCCAAGTGCATGACCACAGATATTGGATACTACTTCAACATGGATCAGATCAAGACCGATCCGTGGGGAAATCCAGAGAAGATGTGGTCCCATTCTCCGCTGAAATATGCCAACATGGCAAAGACGCCCACCCTGTTCATCCAGTCGGACGAGGACTACCGCTGCTGGATGGGAGACGCCATCCAGATGTTCTCTGCCCTTAAGTATTTCGGGGTAGATGCAAGACTGTGCCTGTTCCATGGGGAAAACCATGAGCTGTCCAGATCCGGAAAGCCCACCCACAGGATCCGCAGGATGCAGGAGATGATGGACTGGTTCGATAAATATCTGAATTAAAAGGGGAAAACTCCGGAGCTGTCGGGAAGCGTGATCCCAGGGGAATCTGGGCACGGCCATTTCCGGCAGCTCCGATGGGTATAACAAAAAAGGGAGGTTCTACAAAAATGAAGAAGAACAGATGGAAGGCAATGGCTGCGCTGGCAGCAGCTGCCGTACTGGCGCTGAGTGCCTGCGGAAACTCCGGGGAAGACGGGAGCACCCAGGCAGCCGCATCCACAGACGCAGGGGATGCAGCCGCCGTAGCGCCCACAGGAACAGGGGAAGGCTCCGGAGAGGTTGGAAAAAGTGATATCGTGATCGCTGGAAAGTCGGATATCAAGACCCTGGATCCCATGGGTACCAACGACACCACATCCTCCATTGCCCACCGCCACATTTACAGCCGTCTCATTGAGATCGATGAAAATTCTGAGATCGTAGGCGATCTGGCCGAGAGCTGGGAGCAGGTTTCCGATACGGAATGGAAATTCAAGATCCATGAGGGCGTCAAGTTCCACGACGGCACCGACTGTACGGCCAGCGATGTGAAATTCAGTCTGGAGCGGGCCAAGGAAATGCCCCGTGTCAAGCAGTATGTGGAGCAGATCGACAGTATCACTGTGGAGGATGATCACAATCTGACCCTTCATCTGGCAGAGCCTTACGCGCCGTTACTGGCTGCGCTGAGCCATACGGGTACCAGCATCGTGCCCGAGGCCGCTGTGACCGCCCAGGGCGACGCATTCTGGGAGAATCCCATCGGCACAGGCCCCATGCAGTTTGTGGAGTGGGTGCCCAACGACCATTACAGCTTAAAGCGGTTCGACGATTATTTCAAGGGACCTGGAAAGACCACCAGCCTGACCTTAAGGATCATGCCCGAGGGCGGAGCCAGGACCATCGCCCTGGAGACCGGCGAGATCGACATGTCCATTTCCGTGGACGCCACAGACGTGCAGAATGTAAAGGCCAATAAGGAGCTTATGGCCCTGGAAAAGACCTCTGTTTCCGTGGAGTATCTGGCCATGAACTGTGAGAAGGAGCCCTTCAACGATCCCAAGGTACGCCAGGCCATCAACTACGCTTTAAACCAGCAGGAGATCATCGACGTGGTCCTGGAGGGCAGAGGCCAGGTGGCCAACAGCGTCATGAACGTCAATATCCCGGGTTACAGCGAGGAGATCACCGGCTATTCCCAGGATCTGGAGAAGGCCAAGGCCCTGATGGCAGAGGCAGGTTATCCGGACGGCTTTAAGACCACCCTGTTTGCATCCGGCGATGTGAGAAACCGTGAGGCCCAGATCATCCAGGCCCAGCTTCTGAAGATCGGCATCGAGGTGGACATCCAGCTTTATGAGTGGGGCGCATTCTTAGACGCCATCAATAAGGGCGAGCACGATATGTTCATCAGCAGCTGGTCCAACGCCACCATGGATCCGGACGCCAGCATTTTCCCGCTGTTCCATACAAAGAACTTCGGAGCCACCGGAAACCGTGCGTTTTACAGCAATCCGGAGGTGGATACGCTGATCGAGCAGGCCCAGAAGGAGTCCGACAACGCCAAGCGTATGGAGCTTTATAAGGAGATCCAGCAGAAGATCAACGACGACGCTCCGTGGGCATGCCTGTTCTATGGAACCACATGTACAGGCATCCGGGCAGACTTAAAGGGCTTTGTGCTCCATCCGTCGTCTGCAAACCATTACGAAAATCTGTACTACGAAAAATAAAAACTGCAAACCAGTAAAAAATGCAGGCTTTCCGGCGGAAACGCTGCGGAGGCCTGCTTTTTTACATCATATGTATGGGAGGAATCAGCATGAGAACAGAGATCCAGGATTTTATTGACCAGGAGGCGCCGTCCGGGCTCCAGCTGTCTCCAGATGGCCGCTTCGGGGCCTTTGTGGTGACGAAGCCGGATGGGGAGGAAAACTGCTACCATTCCTGGCTTCAGGTGGTGGATGTGGAAAACGGGACCGTCCGGAAGCTGACCAGTGGAAAAAAGGAGAAGAGCTTTGCCTGGGAGGACGGGGAGCAGCTTTTCTTTGTGGGAAACAGGGAAAAAGACAGGAAGGGAGAAGCTCTGCTTTACAGGATTTCCGTTGCCGGAGGCGAGGCCGAGCTTTGCGGGACCCTTCCCAAGGGCACCAGAAAGATCCGGTGCCAGAACGGGATCCTGTACTGCCTGGTCCATGAACATTATTATGAAAAGGAAGAGGACTATGAGGTCTTCGACGAGATCCCCTTCTGGAGCAACGGCGTGGGGATCGTCAATAAGGTCCGGGACCGGCTGTACCGGTATGATCTTAAGACCGGAGAGGCCAGAGTCCTGTCGCCGGAATATGGCCAGGTGGAGGCCTTCTGGGCTGAGAATGGGACCGTATTTTTTACCTGCAATATCTACACCGGGAAAAAGCTTCCGCAGAACGGTCTTTATGAGTATGTGGAGGAGACGGACACCGTGATCCGCCATCTGGACCAGGGGATGTTTTCCATCAGCTACGCGTGCAGACGGAATGGCCGGGTGGAATTCTTAGGCTCTGATATGAAGCGGTTCGGCTACAATGAAAATCCGGATCTGTATGTGCTGGAGGACGGGGCTCCCAGACTGCTGGCCCGCTACGATTACAGCGTGAAGGAGGGCATGTGCCGGGATGGGAGGATCTATGTAAACAGCACCGTAGGGACTGACGTGATGCTGCAATGCTTTGACATGGATGGAAACGTAACGGCTGTGACGGACCGCGCTGGTACCGTGGAGTCCTTCGATATCTGCGGCGGCCGGATCCTGTTTACAGGCATGAGGGACCAGGGGCTTTCGGAGGTTTACAGCCTGGAGAACGGGAAGGAGACGTGCTTTACGGACTTTACGGCCCGCTGCTTAAAGGAAAAGGAAGTCAGCCCCATCCGCCATTTTACCTTTACCCATGAGGGACTGGAGCTGGATGGCTTCGTGATCCCGCCTGTGGGCTTCGACCCGTCTGATACGGAGAAAACGTATCCGGGCATCCTGACCATCCACGGCGGCCCTAAGGCCATCTACGGGGCCACATACAGCCATGAATTCCAGGTCTACGCGTCCCGGGGGTATTTTGTATTCTTTATGAATCCCACAGGCAGCGACGGCCGGGGCAATGCGTTCGCGGATATCGTGGCAAAGCAGGGATCCATCGACTATGAGCAGCTCATGGCCTTCACAGACGAGGTCTTAAGGCAGTATCCGGCCCTGGACGGAGACCGTCTGGGCGTCATGGGGATCAGCTACGGCGGCTTTATGACCAACTGGATCATCGGCCATACGGACCGGTTCAAGGCGGCTGTGCCCCAGTGCTGCATTGCCAACTGGATCACCAAGACCAACACCACTGACATCGGATATGCGTTCAATACCACCCAGCTGGGCGGGGACGTATGGGAAAATTATGATAAGATGTGGGAGCTTTCGCCCTTAAAGTATGCAGACAGGGTAAAGACGCCGTCCCTGATCATCCAGTGCGATGAGGACTACCGCTGCTGGGTAGCAGAGGGAGTCCAGATGTTTTCCGCACTGAAATATCATGGGGTTCCGGCAAGACTGCTCATGATCCACGGCGAGCACCACAGCGTTTCCAGGCTTGGAAAGCCGAAAAAGAGGGTGCGCCGCTTAAATGAGATCGTGAGCTGGCTGGATACGTATTTAAAATAATCCCTGGATCAGGATCACCAGGATCAGTACCGGGAGGACAAAGCGGAAGTAATTTTTAACCAGCTTTCCTCCCGGCATTTTCATGCCCTCGCCTTTGTTGGCTTCAGACAGGTAATTGTCAAAATTCCAGCCCCATTTTGTGACGCAGAACAGCAGATATACCAGGGAGCCAAGAGGAAGCAGCAGATTGCTCACCAGGAAGTCCTCGGTATCCAGAACATCCCGTCCACCGATGAGGCGGAGATCGCTCCAGACATTATAGCCCAGTACGCATGGCAGGCTTAATACCAGAATGAGGACACAGTTGATGAGGACTGCTTTTTTCCGGTCCCAGCCGAAATTGTCGATGCAGCTGGCCAGCAGGTTCTCAAATACGGCAATGACCGTAGAGAAGCTGGCAAAGGTCATGAATAGGAAGAACAGGGCTCCCCAGATCCTTCCGCCGGCCATATTGGCAAACACGTTGGGCAGGGTGACGAAGATCAGCTGCGGACCGGAATCCGGCTGTACGCCGAAGGAGAAGCAGGCCGGGAAGATGATGAGTCCTGCGGACAGGGCTACAAAGGTGTCCAGGATACAGATGCTGACAGATTCACCGGCCAGAGTTCGTTTTTCTTCCATGTAGCTTCCAAAGATCTCCATGGCCCCGATTCCCAGACTCAGGGTAAAGAAGGACTGGTTCATGGCTGCGGTGATGACGTTGGGGAGGCCCACCTGGGCAGCCCGTTCAAAATCTGGGAGCAGGTAGAAGGCCAGGCCCTCCTTTGCCCCGGGCAGCAGCATGCTGTGGACGGCCAGCACCAGGATCAGGACGAAGAGGCAGCCCATCATCCATTTGGTGATCCGCTCCAGGCCGTTTCTGAGACCCAGGCTGCAGATCAGAAAGCCCGCGATGACGGTAACAGCCATCCAGAGGCCCATCTCCATGGGATCGGCCAGAAGGGAGCCGAACACGCCGGAAACGGCTTCCGTGTCCAGTCCGTGAAAGGTTCCGGTGAGGAACTTAAAAAAGTAGCTGATCATCCAGCCGGAGACTGTGGTATAATACATCATCAACAGGTAGCATCCCAGCATACAGAACCAGCCGTGGATGTGCCATTTACTTCCGGGCTTTTCCAGGGCCTTATAGCCGTTTACGGCGCTTTTTCTGCTGGCGCGGCCCACGGCCAGTTCCATGGTCAGTACGGGAACTCCCATACATAACAGGAACAGGAGGTAGAACAGCACAAATACGCTGCCTCCGTTTTCTCCGGCCACATACGGGAAACGCCATACGTTTCCGATGCCGATGGCACAGCCGGCGCTGACCAGGATAAAGCCAAGCCGGGAGCCAAAACTTTCACGTTTCATTTTCTTATTCCCCCTTTATTACTGTTTCATGATAACGTGCCATACTATGATAGTAAAAAAAGGGAAAAAATGCAACGGTAGTTGATGCATTTGTCGGAAATGCTGGTTTTTTTGCGATATTTTTGCGTTTCTTTAGCGGGTTCGTGGTTGTAATTCACTGGGAATGTTGCTATAATGAGTGGCTGTTTGAGGAGAAAAAACGAAAGGGAAAGGTGGTTCAAAGTGAGTGAGATGATCCCGTTATGGCTCTGCATCCCGTTTGCAGGCCTGCTTTTATGTATTGTCGTACTGCCTCTTATAAAGCCCCACTGGTGGGAGGAGCACCAGCCCCATGCTGTGGCCTTCTGGTCCCTGCTTTTTGTGGTGCCCTTCGCGCTGATGTACGGTGTATCCCATGCATCGGAGACGGTGCTGGAGTGTATGATCAATGATTATCTGACGTTTATCGTCCTGCTGTTTGGCCTGTTCTGTGTGTCCGGAAATATCACCATGTCCGGTGATCTGGCAGGCTCACCCAGGATCAATGTGGGACTTTTAGCTCTGGGAACCGTCCTTTCCAGCTGGATCGGCACCACAGGCGCCAGTATGCTGATGATCCGTCCGATCATTAAGATGAATGCATGGCGGAAGCACCGGAGGCATATCATTGTATTTTTTATTTTCCTGGTGTCCAATATGGGCGGCTGTCTGACTCCCATTGGGGATCCGCCGCTTCTGATGGGCTTCATGCGGGGCGTGCCGTTTTTCTGGAGCCTTCATTTAACGCCGGTCCTGCTGTTTAATATGGTCCTGCTGCTGTTTATTTTTTACTGGATCGACCGGAGAGCCTACCGGACCGATATTGCAAAGGGCTTAAAGCCGGATATCAGCAAGCCCGGTACGGAGATCAAGATCCGCGGGGCCCATAACATGATCTTTATCGTGATGATCGTGGCCGCTGTGATCTTAAGCGGGACCCTTCCAGGCCTTCCGATGTTTCAGGATGCGGAGGGGAAGGTGCTGGGGATCCACATCCTGGGGGAGGTGGTCTTAAGCTATCCGGCAGTCATCGAGATCGCCATTATCCTGCTGGCGGCCTTTTTATCCTTTAAGACCACAGACGCGTCCATCCGCCGGGAGAACCATTTTACCTGGAGCGCCATTAAAGAGGTGGCGGTGCTGTTTGTGGGGATCTTCATCACCATGCAGCCGGCCCTGATGCTGTTAAAGGCCAGCGGGCCGAAGCTAGGGATCACGGATCCCTTCCAGATGTTCTGGGCAACAGGGCTTCTGTCCAGTTTCCTGGATAATACGCCCACCTATCTGGTGTTCTTAACGACAGCCGGATCTCTGGGCTTTACCGGCGGCATGATGACGGCTCTGGGCTCTGTTCCCATCAAAATGCTGGAGGCGATCTCTGCCGGAGCCGTGTTCATGGGAGCCAACACATATATTGGAAATGCGCCTAACTTTATGGTCAAATCCATTGCGGACGAAAATGGTATCCGGATGCCGTCCTTTTTCGGCTATCTGCTCTGGTCCTTCGGGATCCTGATGCCGGTGTTTATCCTGGATACGCTGTTATTCTTTTTATAGGAAGGGGGAGGAATCATGTCAATGAACCGAGAAGAGATCAAGGAACTGGCAGAGCATATTTATGACCTGGATGCGGAAGTCTATATCCATCTGGGCTCCTCCCTGGGCCGCGTGTTCAACCGGGACAGGGAGCGGTGCGTCAATGAGCTGACAGAGCTTCTGATGACCCGGCCCCAGGGCCACGTGGTGCGGAGCGAGCTTGCCCTGATCGCCAATATGGCCAGGACCCTGGAGGACAAGGAGGAGAGGAAGCTTTGTATGTCCGAATATGACAGGATCTTAAAAGAGGTCATGAGCCTTCCCACCAGCTTTGCCCATGGAGACGTGCTGGACCCGGATCTGGCGGAGCTGAACGCCTTTAACCTGAAGGAACGGTTCTCCGACCGGGACCACCTGATCGTCTGCATCAGCTGGACCTATGGCAGCGGCGGAAATGAGGTGGGCTTCCGGCTTTCCGATAAATTGAAGATCAGCTATTATGACGCCGAGATCTTTGAAGCGGTCTTAAAACGGCTGGACGCAGAAAAAGATTCCTTCCATGATACAGCGGGATATGCCAGCGAGGTGAAGGATGAGATCAGCCAGAGCCCGGCCAGTGCCTTTGCGCCGGCGAAGAAGCTGACTCTGAGGCAGAGGTTCCGGGAGTTCAGCCGTTATCATGGCCTGTCCAAGCGGGATGCGGTATTCTTTAACCAGAGCGATCTGCTTTGCGATATGGCGAAGAAGGAGGACTTCATCATCATGGGCCGCTGCGGCGATGCCATCATGACCAATAATAAGATCCCCCATATCAGTATCTATATCACAGCCCCCTTTGAGCAGAGGGTCCGCCGGGCTGTGGAGGTCAACAGCGGACTGGATGAGCGGAAGGCCAGAAGGCTCCTCCACCGCCTGGACCGGAGGCATTCCCGGTATTATAATTTCTATACGGGAAGAAAGTGGGGCCATGCCAATAACTATGACCTCTGCATCAACACCGCCAGCTACGGGATCGATGGTACCGTGGATTTCATTCTGAAAATGATCGATGGAGGAAGAAAATAGGAACTGCCCGCCCCGTCCTTTGGACGGGGCTTTTTTTGCGTTATGGGGCGATCCAGGGGCCACTTCAGGCCTCGCTGTTGGGCATAGAAGGGACTTTTTTTCTGCTATGCCCAAAATTCCAGTGTTTTTTGGGCATACACGAAGAAAAACGCAGTATATGCCCAATCCGTTGGAAAAATCCAGTGGAAATCCAGTGAAATTTCAGGTTTCCCCAGTAATCTCTGGGCACTGTGGAAAAAAACGTGCATTTTCGCCCAATATTTTTGATAATACGGGTAGGGGGAATGTGAAGGATGGGAGAATGTGAAAACCAGCCAGAATGGCCGGATCTCGCTGTCCGCGCGTGCTCTTATAGGAAATACTGCCGCACCAGAGCCTCGGCCGTTTCTGTGTTCAGGGGATGCTCCTGGGTTTCATAGGTGGTGATAAGCTGGATCGAGGGGATGATCTGAAAGGAAGTGTACAGCTGGAGCTTTGAAAAGGTGCGGGCAGCGTAGGACGGCTGATCCATCATGCCGAAATGCTCCCAGTAATACGTTTTTCCGCTGGAGGGGTCGCGGATGGTAAAATCCGGGTAGATCACAGTTTTTCCCAAAGTGAGGGCGCATTCATACCGGAAAGGAACCTGGTTAGTATACAGAACCATGTCGATGATCGCCTCAGATTTGGACCGGACCAGGTGGCCGGAGGCACATTTATGGATCCGCTGCTCCGGAAACAGGGGATTCTGGTCATAGGGGGCCGCTGCCCACTGGGCCAGTTCCGGGGACAAAGGGGTAAAATAGGGAGCGAGAAGCGGCTGGTAAGCGGGATTCTCCAGATAAGCCTGTACAGCCTGTTCAGCGGCCTGGCTTTTCCGGGCAAGATAAGAGTCAAGAAAGGCACGTCTGGCCTGGAGGGATCTTAACAGAAGGGAAAGATATTTTCTGACAGCCAGTTTTTCGGCCATAGGACGGGCGCTTTTGGGAAGATAGGAAAGCCCGTCTCCGCAGTTCCAGTACCATTTCCAGTAATTTCCATTACGGGAACAGGCAAGGCTGCCGTCCGGGAGAGTTTGGAGGCGGCGTTTCACGTCTGCGATCTCAAGCTCCAGCTTTTTTAATTCATCGTTTATTTTATCCATAATTTAAAACCTCCGGATGAAAAGATAATAGAAGTGGTGTAAAGACTGGTCTGCGATCCCGGGAGATCCCACCGCAGGGGCAGGGCTCCGGAAATCGCATATAGACAGAAGGACCGGGCCCAAAGGCCGGATGAAGGGCCGCGGCTTCCGGGAAACCCGTCCCAAGAAGCCTGTCCCGAGGCGGCCGGCCGGAACGCGGGCCGCAGAGCCGGACATATTCCCTGGCCTATGGCCGGATGGACGCCTCCTGATAAATCTCATGGAACATCTTTGCCAGGGCCATGGTGGCCTTGGAGCGGTATTCGCCGGCGGGATAGGCCAGGGAAAGATCCAGAAAGAGCCCTTTCCGGCCCACGGACAGATATTCCACGCCTGGGGCCTTCACCATACAGGAATGATACGTAAAGGAAAGGGCGATCCCCTCCCGGGCCATGGCGGCAGCGAAGGGGGCGGTGATATTGGTGTTCTGGGCCAAGGGCTCCAGGTGCAGATCCTCGAAGGCCTTCCGGATCATGGAGCCCAGGATGGTCCTTGGCGGTCCCAGGATACACTCGAACCGGGCGATGTCCTTCAGATCGACCCAGCGTGTCCCGTCTTCCTCCCGGTGAACGAATTCCATGACAGGGTGCTCCGAAACAGTGACCAGATAGATCTCATCCCGGGTGAGAAAATCCAGCTGCTTATGGAGCCGGGGGCTGGGAAGGGCCAGGAGCGCCATGTCCAGAAAGCCCTCCAGGATCATTTCCTCCAGATACATACTGTCTTTTTCTGTGATCTCCACATGGATCCGGGGATACAGGTCACGGAACCGCTTGAGTACAGGCGGCAGCAGATAAGTGCCCCGGAAGGTGCTGATCCCCAGCTCGATACGGCCGCCGGAAAGCTCTTCGATATCCCACAGCTCGCTTTGGGCCCGGTGGTACTGGAGGAGGATCTGGCGGGCATGGTTTAAAAATACCGAGCCGGAGGCCGTAGGACGGACGCCCCGTGAGGTCCGCATAAATAAAGGCGCTCCCAGCTCTGCCTCGTAGAGCTGGAGGAACTGGCTCAGGCTGGACTGGGCCATATAGAGCTTTTCCGCCGCCCGGGAAATGCTGCCCTCGTCGGCAATGGTCACGATATAATTCAGCTCTTTCAGATTCATAGGACTCCTTTCACGGCAGCTCTGCCATCGGTTTTTCCGATATAAACTATTTGATATTTTATATTTCTCTAATTATGGGAATAGTATAAGATAAATATTGACAGAAAGCAATTCCATATGAACGGATGGATGAACGAATTGCACAAATGAAAAGATTGGAAGGGGAAAAGAAAATGAGCAAAGTGTCAATGAAAGGCGTCATCGACATGCATGTGCACACGAATCCGGATCTGCGGCTCCGGGCGTATGACGATTTCGAGATGATGGAAGCCGGGATCCGCGTGGGTGCTCGGGCCATTGTGTTAAAGACCCACCAGGGAACCACCATGGACCGGGCCTACCTGTGCAACCGCCACAACGAGATCGTCCATGGAAAGACCAACAATTTTACCATGTTCGGCAGCATTACCTTAAATAAGGTGGTGGGCGGCATCAACCCCAAGGCCGTGGACGTGGCCTTAAAGCTGGGAGCGAAGGTCGTGTGGCTTCCGACCCAGTCAGCCAGGAACCATATGGTGAAAAACAACCTGGACCCGGCGGGCTGCGTGGACGTGGTGAGAGACGGAAAGGTGGTTCCGGAGCTGAACGACGTGTTCGGTCTTATCCGGGATCATAATGCAGTGCTGGGGACGGCCCATGTGTCTCCGGAGGAGGCCTTCATCGTAGTGGAGGCGGCCAGGAACGCAGGCGTTAAGAACATTGTGGTCACCCATCCCGAGTGGTGGATCGTGGACATGAGCGTGGAGGACCAGGTGCGGATCGTAAAGGACTATGACGTGATCCTGGAGCGCTGCTACGCCCAGAACATGGGCGGCGGAAAGTATAAGAGCAACCTTCCGTCCAACGTGGAGATCATCAAAGAGGTGGGCTACCAGAACGTGATGGTGGACACCGACGGCGGCCAGACGGAAAATCCCCACTGGGAGCTGGCCATGGAGGAGTACATGCAGTATCTGGTGGATCACGGGATCCCGGAGGAGCACGTATACCATATGACAAGGACCATCCCGTCCCGTCTGCTGGGACTGGAGGATTAAGATACCGCATTTAAGGAGGAAAATGATATGATCAGCGTTGTTCTTGTGGCATCCATAGCCCTGGCCGTCGTGCTGGGTTACAAGACAAAGATCAATACGGGATTTTTCTGCATCGCATTCGCATACCTCATCGGATGCTTTGCACTGGGCATGAAGACGAAGGAGCTGATCGCCTGCTGGCCCACCAGCACCATGTTCGTCATTCTGTCCGTATCCCTGTTTTACAATTTTGCAGCCATCAACGGAACCCTTGAAAAAATGTCCTCTGCCCTGCTTTATGCATGCAGGAGCTTTCCGGGACTCCTTCCCTTTGCCCTTTTCTTCGTGGCAGTGATCCTCTCTGTCATGGGAGCGGCATACTTTACCGTACTGGCTTTCCTGGCCCCCATCACCTTAGTGATCTGTGACGAGGCCAAAATGGATAAGCTCACCGGAGCCGTGGCCATCAACTGCGGCGCCCTGGCAGGCGGAAACTTCCCCACAGCGGCCCTGGGCGTTGTATTCCGCGGTCTGATGGAGACTGCTTATGAGGCGGAACCGGCCCTTACGGCTCCCGACTCCTTCAGCGAGGAATTTAAGATCTTCGGCTTTGCCATCGTGTTCTCCCTGATCCTCATCGCCATCTTCCGCTATGGCTTCAAGGCCAACCGGAACATAGGAAAGGGGATCACCTTTAAAAAGCCGGAGCCCTTTGATAAAAAACAGAAAATGACTCTGAACCTGATGCTTCTTATGATGGCAGTGGTGCTGGTATTCCCCTTATTAAAGCTGGTAATGCCGGGCAATGGCGTGATCGCAGCCATCAGCAGTAAGATCGACGTGGGCCTGGTGGCAATCTGCTTCACCGTGATCGCCCTTTTAATGAACCTGGCCCCCCAGAAGGAGGTCATCGCCCGCGTACCGTGGAACACCATCATCATGATCGCCGGAGCAGGCATGCTGATCGCAGTGGCCGTTAAGGCAGGCACCATCGACGCCCTGTCTGCATGGATCGGCTCCAACGTACCGGTGGCTCTGGTCCCCATTGCCTTCAGCCTGGTGGCAGCATTCATGAGCTTCTTCAGCTCCACCACAGGTGTGGTGGCCCCGGCCCTGTTCCCGCTGATCCCGGCCCTGGCCGTGTCCACGGGACTGAACCCGGCTGTGCTCTTTGCCTGCACGGTCCTGGGCGCACAGTCCAGCGCCATCAGCCCGTTCTCTTCCGGCGGCAGCCTGATCCTGGGCTCCTGCGGAAACGAGGAGGAGAGAAACGCATTGTTCAACCGCCTGTTATTTGTGGCCGTACCCATCAGCGTTGTAAGCTGCGCAGTCTATAACGTGATCGTAGCCATGGTTCTTTAATTTAGGAGGAATATGGAAATGGAAAAGATTCAGATGAAGACTCCCCTGGTGGAGATGGATGGAGACGAGATGACCAGGATCCTCTGGCAGTACATCAAGGATGAGCTCCTTACGCCCTTTATCGACTTAAATACAGAGTATTATGACCTGGGCCTGGAATACCGGGACAAGACCAACGACCAGGTGACCGTGGATGCGGCAGAGGCCACAAAGAAGTACGGCGTGGCAGTAAAATGTGCTACCATCACCGCCAACGCGGCCCGGGTAAAGGAATACGGCCTGAAGGAGATGTGGAAGAGCCCCAACGGCACCATCCGCGCCATCTTAGACGGCACTGTGTTCCGCAGCCCCATTGTGGTCAAAGGCATCGAGCCCTGCGTGAAGAACTGGAAAAAGCCCATCACCCTGGCAAGACACGCCTACGGCGACGTATATAAAAACGCGGAGCTCAGGATCCCCGGCGCAGGTGAGGTGAAGCTGGTGTATACGCCGGCGGACGGCTCTCCGGAGGAGACTCTTTCCGTCCATGCCTTTGAGGGTCCGGGCGTGGTCCAGGGCCAGTACAACCTGGATGATTCCATTGAAAACTTTGCAAAGAGCTGCTTTGAGTATGCACTGGAGACGAAGCAGGATCTGTGGTTTGCCACAAAGGATACGGTTTCCAAGAAATACGACCACCGGTTCAAGGATATTTTTGCAGAGATCTACGAAGCGTCCTATAAAGAGAGATTCCAGGCCGCAGGCATTGAATACTTCTATACCCTTATTGACGACGCCGTTGCCCGGGTCATGAAGGCAGAGGGCGGATTTATCTGGGCATGCAAGAATTACGACGGCGATGTGATGAGCGACATGGTCTCCTCTGCCTTCGGCTCCCTGGCCATGATGACCTCGGTGCTTGTATCCCCCAACGGATATTATGAGTATGAGGCAGCCCATGGAACCGTGCAGCGCCACTACTATAAGCACTTAAAGGGAGAGGAGACCTCCACCAATTCGGTGGCCACCATCTTCGCCTGGTCCGGAGCGCTGAGAAAGCGCGGCGAGCTGGATGGAAACCAGGAGCTGGCAGCCTTTGCGGACAAGCTGGAAAAGGCCACCATCGATACCATCGAAGGCGGAAAGATGACGAAGGACCTGGCCCTTATGACCACCCTTCCCAACCCCACCGTGTTAAACAGCAGGGATTTCATCCTGGCCATCCGGGAAAAGCTGGAGGCCATGCTGTAACAGACGACAATTACCCAATATTGGATACATACCTTATATACCCCCAAATACCCCAACAGGAAACTCTCCCAGACAGCCATGGGCTGTGGGAGAGTTTTCTGTATGTAAAAGATGAATATAAAAATATATTGACAATTTTGGAATGGATAGGTATACTGGTACAAAATTACCGCCGGACAGCGGAGAGGGAGGAAGAGCAATGGAAAGAAATGGAAGTGTCAGCTTAAGGCCCTGGACCATGGAGGATAAGGAGGATCTGGCAAGGCTCTGCAATGGTGTGGACCGGTCTTATGTAAGGAACAGCCTGCCGTTCCCATATACAGAAAAGGACGCAGAATGGTGGATTGGAATGACCCTGGACCGTGACGGGAAGGATGGGGTATTCCGGGCTGTCTGTCTGGATGGAAAGGTCGTTGGAAATATCTCGGTGGAGCAGGGAACGGACGTTTACCGCTGCGGCGCGGAGATCGGCTATATGCTGGACCGGGGCGTCTGGTCCCGGGGGATCATGACAGAGGCAGCAGGGCTCATATGCAAAGAGGCATGGAGGCTCCTGGATATCCTCCGGATCACCGGACGGGTCTATGAGCCAAATAGGGCATCCAGGCGGGTCCTGGAAAAGAACGGTTTTGAGCTGGAGGGGCTTTTAAAGCAGGCGGTGGATAAAAATGGGAACATATATAACCTGTGCATTTACGGGAAGGTGAAGCCATAAAGAGGAATGAGCCGGGGCAGAGGACCTGACAGACAGCGTTTCTGGCTCCAGGACAGGAAAAAGGAGGCGTATCCTACGCCTCCTCATCGCTCCGGCCGGACCTGGCCTCTTCCAGATAGTTATACAGAGTGTACTTGGAGATCTGAAGCGTCTCGCAGAGGAGAACGCTGGTCTTTGAGATCTTGAATACGCCCTTCTGGTCCAGGTAGTCCAGGGCTTTTATTTTTTCTTCTTTATTCATCAGGGACATGGGCTTGCCCACCAGGGCTTCGGCCTGGTTCATATAATACTGGAGGATATCGTCCACGTTTTTCGTCGCCAGGGCGTCCATATCGGTGGCCGGGGGCGTGTGGATATCCGTAGCCGGGTGCTGGATGAAGGCCTGTAAGGCGTTCTGTGCGATCAGAAGCTGGGACACATCCAGGTTGACGCAGACAGAGCCGATGATCTTCCCGTTTTCATCGGGGATCAGTGTCGTAAAGGATTTAAAAAAACGATCCTTGGGCCCGTTGGAAAAGGTCTGGATACTGTCCTTTAAGGGCTCAATGCTCTTTCCGAACTGGGTGATCATACCACCCTTGGGAGAACCGCCCACGTGACGGCCGCTTAAGTCTGCGTTCAGCGCGTACACGATGGTATGGTCGTAGCCCTTCCGGTAGTCATGGATGAGGATCTCGCTGTCCTCACCAAGAAATTTCTGGAGCCCCTCCAGAAAACGGATCAAAAAGTCAAAGTCCAGGTAGTTTCCTATCTCCACAATGTTCCCCTTTCGGTGCTGGTTCAGATTTGTCCGCCCGATGCGGACATCATATCTATTATAATTCCGCAGAGGCCATTTGTCAAATTCCGGAGGACGCCGGGATAGTGTAACTTTACCTGGGGATCCATCTACACAGACCTTACCCGCATATCTTATTGATTGCAGGATAAAGATATAGCTTCGCTAATCTATAATTGTTCAGCCTGGCCTGTACTGCATCCACATATTTTCCATTATGTTTTTTCGTCTGCTTCTCCCAGTGTATCAGCTCTGCTGCACTCAGGATCTTTTCTTCCCCTCTCTTTTCCTCACACCTCCTCTCTTCTGACAGCAGTTGTTCCATCTTTCCTCCATTTTTCCAATATATTCTCAAAAATGAAAGCTTTTTTGCTCCTTCTTTACTCCAACCCATCGGGCGGGAACTCATCCTCGCTGATATCACATGGCTCACATGGCTTTCCGTACTGCTTCCCAGCACTCCCGCCTTCTTTCCTACACGGTTTCGGACTCCTTTCCAGTTCCTTTTTATATATCCATAACTATTTTCCAGTTTTTTCCCTTCCTTCTCTTCCAGTACCGCGGCTTTCTCTTTTACCCACTCCTCCAGTTCTTTCTTTTTCCCCTCTTTTATCCACTCATTTACTTCTGCTTCACGCTCCGGCTCTCCCGTACTACGCACCATCCGTTTCACATACTTTTTCAGATGGAATTCATCCAGCACAAAATCTGCTCCTAACAGTTCCATTCCTTTCTTCATCCAGCCTCCTCCATCTGACTGGAAGTATATCGTTTCAAGGGAATCCGTATCATACGTTTCTTCAATATATTCTTTTACTTCTTCCCACAAACGTTTATTTTCCTCTCCTGTGTAATACCCTCCAAAATACTTCCGGTGTTTCAGACTTCTACGCTTTCCCTCCGTTTCAATCCCTTCATGTACATACACCAGTTTTATGATGCGGCCATTATCCCCATGCCCCTTAAAACGTTTTATGTCTCCTTTTTTCTCATGGAACTGCAGTGCGATATGATCCTCATCTGCTTCTACATACAGCTGCTTTACACGGCGTTTTTCCTGATCCTGACCGTTTTCCTGCCGGATACATTTTAAACGGTGGACATGGCGCATCACGGTCTGGCCGCTTACCGGATCCTGTTCACTGGCCGTATAACCAGCTTTTCGGTAACTGCTCTGGGCTGCCTCTTCCAAAAGACGGCACTCTAGATCACGGCTGATCCTTGCATGGGGCTGGATCCCCAGGATCTGGTCCAGCAGGTATGCCGTTTTTCCCGTTTCCTTGTGTTCAAAACGGGTATGGGTAAATCCAATCATCCCTACAGAAGTCAGCAGATGCTTTTTTGTCCGGTCTTTTATCCGCCAGAAGGCACGGCGTTTTATACTATTTTCCAGTATTGTATTACATTCTTCTAATAATTCGGAAATAACTGCGGCTCCAAACTTTCTTAATATCTGCTGGATTCCCAGGATTTGATCCGTCCAGTTAAGGGGATTTTTCATTAAACTTTTTTCACATTCTTCTAAATTTGCTATTCCATTTTCAATGAAATCCTGTATACTATAATACATAAGGCGATTCCTTCTTTCGTAAATGTTTTTGTGGTGATTACATTATACTATAAAAGGAAATCGCCTTATTTTTTTATTTCTTAATTTTCCCCAGATAAAGTTACACTATCGGACGCCGGAGGCTGCTCCGATACAGGATACAGGGTGATGATGTCCATGACATCCCGGGTCCACGATTCCTGGCCGGAGAAGCCGCACTGCACCGTTTCCCCGTCGGAATAAAGGGTCAGGTCTCCATAGAAATTATTCACAAGGAGAAGATCTCCGGTTTCCGTATCTTTGGAGGGAAAAAGAACAGATTCAAACCGGAACAGGACGATCCACTGGAAATCACCTTCGCTGTATCGGTGGGTTTTTGTTCCGCGGGGGAGGAGATTCCCCAGTTTTGTCCGGAAGGCAGGGGAGCCAAACAGCCGGAGCGCTTCTTTAAAGTGCGGGTCCTCCGGTGTTATGAGGAAGCGGGTGTCCTCTGCCTGTATTCCTTCACTGTAATATCCGTGGATCTGGATACACTGGTCCAGGTCCAGGAACGGATACCGCTGGGCGATGGTCCGGGGGCGGGTATAGATGGCTGCGGCCAGAAGGCCTCCCGCCAGGATGGCTGCGGCAGCCAGACATTTTGTTTTTTTCTTCATAAGGTCCCCTCCTTTCACATCCCCCTCCGAGAGAATTAAGCGCCTGGATTTTCGCGGTAAACGCAGAAACCAGATTCGCGATAGTATACGGTCTGTTTACACAGCCAGTATACCATATGGAAGAAAGCCTGGGAAGCCAGGCTTGTACATAAATTCATACAGAAAACCCCTTGACAACCAGAAAGGGAGACAGTATAATGAAATCATCCAAACAATTTGGAATCCATACAAACTTTTTGTAATACCATACAGTTCTCCGTGTGAGAGATGCCCCATTCCGCAGAGTGGATGCCTGCGGATCAGCCATCCTGGATCTTTTCTCCAATCTTTTTGATCCGGATGCTGCCGTTTCCCATGAGGAGGGGAGACCGGGGCAGAAACAAATCAATGCTGCAACAGAAAAACAGGCCATGCGTAAAAAGCGCCGGGCCTGTTTTTCTGTCTGAAAAAATAAGAAGAGCATCTGTACTGTGTCCCGAAGATGAAGTATAATGGGAGCATATAACAGAACAGGAGGCGGAAGGCCATGACAATATCCCAGTATTTTCCCATTTATGACCAGCTGGACAAAGCAGACCAGGAAAGGCTCGATTATGCGGCGGTGAAGCGGAGTGTTCCAAAAGGCACGCTTCTCCATGGCGGAGACGGCGTATGCACCGGCCTGCTGGTGATCGCCTCCGGCCAGCTCCGGGCCCATATGATCTCCGAAGAGGGGAGGGAGATCACTCTGTACCGGCTGTTTGAGCGGGATATCTGCCTGTTTTCGGCTTCCTGCATTATGAGCAGTCTCCAGTTTGACGTGTTCATCTCTGCGGAGAAGGACACGGAGCTCTGGATCATCCCGCCGGATTTTTATAAGGGGCTGATGGAGCGGTCGGCCGTGGTGGCCAACTATACCAGCCAGATCATGGCATCCCGGTTTACGGATGTCATGTGGCTCATGGACCAGGTGATGTGGAAGAGCTTCGATAAACGGCTGGCGGGCTTCCTTCTGGAGGAAAGCGTCCTGGAGGAGACGGATACCCTTAAGATCACCCATGAAAAGATCGCCAGCCATATGGGCACCGCCAGGGAGGTGGTCACCCGGATGTTAAAGTATTTCCAGACCGAGGGCCTGGTACGGCTTTCCAGGGGGGCTGTGGAGATCCTGGACCGGAAGGGGCTTTCCCGCTTATTTTCCAATGAATCTTAAGATCTCCTGTTTTGGCATGGCGCCCATGGTCTTACGGACGACTTTTCCGTTTTCCATGTAAAACAGGGAGGGAATGCTCATGACGCCGAACTGTCCGGCCAGCTCCGGCTGTTCATCCACGTTGATCTTTCCCACCCGGATCTCCGGATGGTCCTCTGCGATCTCATCCACAATGGGGGATACCATCCGGCAGGGGCCGCACCAGGCCGCCCAGAAATCCAGAAGGACAGGATGGTCGCTTCCCATGATCTCCTGTTCAAAGTTTTCGCTTGTGATATTCATAACTGACATAGAAAAACCTCCTTGTGGCTGATCGTTTATTTTCGTTCTTTATATCTGTATCATACCAGAAGGAGGCGGAGGCTTCCGTGACAAGATCACAAAAGCCCATGCCGGGCCGCCCGGGGCGGTACGGACTGGAAAATCAAAAAAGGAGGAGCAGAAACATGAACTGCAGACCGGAGGACATGCTTGTATATGCGGTGACAGACCGGGCCTGGTTAAAGGGGGAAAGCCTGAAGGACCAGGTGGAAAAGGCATTAAAGGGAGGAGTGACCTTTGTGCAGCTCCGGGAAAAAAATCTGGACCGCCGCTTATTTTTAGAGGAGGCTGCGGCCATAAAGGAACTGTGTGATTCCTTCCATGTTCCCTTTGTCATCAACGACGATGTGGAGATCGCCCTGGCCTCCGGGGCCGACGGGGTCCATGTGGGCCAGAAGGATATGGACGTAAAAGAGGCCAGAAGGCGTCTGGGGCCGGGAAAGATCATCGGCGTGTCCTGTAAGACCGTGGAGCAGGCAAAGGCGGCGGAGGCCGGAGGGGCCGATTATCTGGGCGTGGGAGCCATGTATCCCACAGATACCAAATCGGATACCTCCCAGGTAACGGTGGAGACCTTAAAGGCCATATGCCGGGCGGTGGATATCCCGGTGGTGGCCATCGGAGGGATCCGGGCGGACCGGATCCAGCCTTTAAAAGGGACCGGGGCCGACGGAGTGGCCGTGGTCAGTGCCATTTTCGGCCAGCCGGATATTGAAGCGGCCGCCAGACGGCTTAAAGAGACGGCGGAGATGTATCTGGGAAGGCACAGACGCCGGAAGACGGTCCTGACCATTGCGGGCAGCGATTCCAGCGGCGGGGCCGGGATCCAGGCAGACTTAAAGACCATGCTGGCCAACGGTGTTTACGGCATGAGCGCCATTACGGCCCTGACGGCCCAGAATACCACAGGGGTCTCCGGGATCTTTCCTGTGACGCCGGAATTTTTAGCCATGCAGATCGACAGCGTCTTTTCGGATATCCGTCCCGATGCCGTAAAGATCGGGATGGTATCCTCAGGGGAGCTGATCCGGGTCATTGCAGAACGGCTTTCCTATTATAAAGCGGAGAATATCGTGGTGGATCCGGTGATGATCTCCACCAGCGGCTCCAGGCTCCTGGACGAGGATGCTGTGGGAGCCTTAAAGGAGCTCCTTCTGCCTATGGCTGCGGTGGCGACGCCCAATATCCCGGAGGCGGAGGTGCTTTCTGGGATCTGCATCCGGTCATCTGAGGACATGGTCCGGGCGGCGGAGATCATAAGCCGGGAGTACGGCTGTGCTGTTTTATGTAAGGGCGGTCACCGGTTAAACGATGCCAACGATCTTTTGTACCGTGACGGCGGCTTTTGCTGGTTCATGGGGCGGCGGATCGACAATCCCAACACCCATGGGACCGGCTGTACGCTGTCCAGCGCCATTGCCTCAGGGCTTGCCAGGGGATACAGCCTGGAGCAGGCGGTGGAGAGGGCCAAGGAGTATCTGTCCGGCGCGCTGGAGGCCATGCTGGATCTGGGCTCTGGTTCCGGCCCCATGGACCATGGGTTCCAGATCCCATAGGAACCGTCTTTACAAGGAGGACGGGTCTGTGATATAGTTGACTAAGTATTTAGAACTGCATACACTGGAGGAAAAATCATGAATTTTTTGGAAGAACGGATCCAGAAGGACGGGATCGTAAAAGAAGGAAATGTATTAAAGGTTGACAGCTTTTTAAACCATCAGATGGATATCCGTCTCCTGGAGCAGATGGGAGAGGAGTTCAAGCGCCGCTTTGCAGACGTACAGGTGGACAAGATCCTGACCATCGAGGCATCCGGGATCGGCATTGCCTGCATTGCCGCCAGATATTTCGATGTGCCGGTGGTATTTGCCAAAAAGACCCAGAGCATCAATCTGGACGGAGAAATGTATGTGGCAGAGGTGGAATCCTTTACCCATAAATGCAAAAACCAGGTCATCGTATCCAAAAAGTTTTTAAAGGAAGGGGAGCATGTGCTCCTGATCGACGACTTCCTGGCCAACGGCTGTGCGCTTCAGGGGCTTTTATCCATCGTAGCCCAGGCTGGAGCCATTACAGAGGGGATCGGGATCGCCATTGAAAAGGGCTTCCAGAGCGGCGGCCGGATCATAAGAAACCTGGGCTACCGTCTGGAATCCCTGGCTATCGTGGATGCCATGGACGCAGAGACGGGAACGGTAACCTTCCGTGAGCAGTAGGGGGCGGAATCCGTTCCTTCTGCTGATCCTGGCAGCTTTTCTGGTGATGAATGTGGTGGGGACAGGTCTGACGCTTCGGGCCTGCCCCCAGTTTTCTATTTCCAGGGAAGCGCTTTTTGGGGAAAATGGAAGGAACCTAAAAGAATTTGAACTGGGAGAACGGGGGGAGCTGACGTCTCTTTCCAGTGATCCGTGGATCTATTACGCCTTTGGAGAGCCGGTGAACGTCCGGTTTCTTACGGTGGAGGTATCTGGTGTAGGAGGAGCCGGCTCGGAGGCCCAGCTTTATCTGATCCCGTCGGCGGGCTACCGGACGATGGCGCTCACAGACGGAAGGCTCTCGGCCCGGTTCGGCCGTGCCCAGGGGTACCGGGGAGTCAGTGCCATCCGCCTGGATCTGGCCACGGAGCCGGGGGCAGTGCTTACGGTGGAGGGCGCGGTGGTCAACGACCGCCTGGCAGTGATCCTGGATTTTCAGAAGCTGTATCTGTCCGCCTGGGCTCTGGGGCTTCTGGCGGTCCTGGAAGTACTGGGATGGAGGCGGCTTTTCATGCTCCGGCAGGAGGAACGGAGGGGATCCTCTGGGAGATCCGGACCGGCGGCCATGGGCTTTCCAAGAAAATGGCCCCCCATCCTGGCCGCTGCGGCGCTACAGGCAATTTTAAAGGCCGGGATTCTGTGGACCCTCAGAAAACCCCTCATGGACAATGACGGAGCGGGACGTCAACATCTTTTGTGCTGGATGTTTGTTCTGGGCCTGGAGGTCTTTACCATTATGTCCCTGCATCTGGGAGCGGGAAGAAAGCGGAAAAACATCTGGTGCAGCCTGGGACTTGCGGTCCCCTTTTCCTTTGTATGGTTTTCCGCGGCCGAGCTTCTGAACCTGGCTACCTTCGATTTCCAGACACCGCTTTATCTGGTCCTGAACCTGGTCCTGTGCGCCCTGGTGCCGGCGGTATTTCTGCTGGTCCTGGGAAACGCGGCTCTGGCCTTTTCGGGAGCGGCCCTGCTTTTTGGAGTGCTTTCGGTGGCTAACCATTATTACGGTGCGCTGAGAAACAATCCCCTGGAATACTTTGATATTGCCAATGCGGGGACGGCTGTCCATGTGCTGGGAAATTATTCCCTGTCTCTGGATGGAGTGTCGGCAGCTGCGGTCCTGGCCCTTCTGGTGACAGTCCTTACGCTGTTTTCTGCCCTGGGCACAGCCCGCTGTGAAAGAAGGCTCAGAGGATTTCTGGGGAATGTGGCCCTGGCGGCTGCGGCGGCTGCGGTCTTTGCGGCGAAGCTTCCCACCTTTGACAATTTTTCCAATCTCCAGATCATCACAAGAGAAAAGGGATATCTGCTCTCCTTTGCTTCCTTTATAAAGATGGGGAGGGTGAAGACGCCGGAGGGCTATACGGCAAAGCGGGCGGAGGAGATCCTGGAGACGGCTTTGGACGGTGCTGGGAACGAAACGGGACTTCTTAGGGAAGCCGGAGACCGTTACCCCAATCTAATCGTTATTATGAATGAGACCCTGGCGGACCTTCCGGCCATTTACGGCTTTGAGACAGACACAGACGTGTTTCCCAATATCCATTCCATGGACAATGCGGTCAGAGGAAAGGTCCTTACATCGGTTTACGGAGGGGGAACGGCCAACACAGAGTATGAATTCCTCACGGGCAACAGCCTTTATTTCCTGCCTCCTGGCAGCAGTCCCTATGTCCAGTATATGGGAAGTGTCCAGCAGTCCCTGGCCTGGAAGCTGAAGGAGCTGGGCTACCAGACGGCGGCGTATCATCCGTACCTGCCCATCAGCTACCGCAGATCGTCGGTGTATCCGCTTCTGGGACTGGATGCGTTCTATTCAGAGGAGGACAGCCTGCCCCACGAGGAATATCTCCGCACCTATGTGAGCGACCGGGCAGATTTTAAAAATGTGATCCATCTTTATGAGGAAAGGGAGCCGGGCCGCCCATTTTTCATGTTCAATGTGACCATGCAGAACCACGGCGGATATTCGGAGGACGAACCGGCGGTGGATGTGACGGTGATGCCTGTGGATCAGGAGCTCCAGACGCCGCAGATGTTAGAATATCTGTCTCTGATCCGCGAATCTGACGCGGCCTTTAAGGAGCTGACTGTTTACTTCTCAGAGGCAGAGGAGGACACGGTGATCCTGATGTTCGGCGACCACCAGCCCAGCATGGACGAAGGCGTATCGGAGTTCATGGACCAGAAGCTGGAGGAACGGGACGGGGAGCTGGACTCCCAGAGGCGGTATTACGCCAGCTTTATCCTTTGGGCGAATTTTGACATTCAGGAGATGTCAGATGTGGTCACCTCCCCGGGCTTTCTGCGTCCCCTGCTGCTGGAGGCGGCGGGAGTGCCCCTGAATGCCTATGAGAGCTTCCTTTTTGAGACGGCGGCCGCCTACCCAGCCATGAACGCCTTCGGCTGCTTCGACGCCTCCGGCCAGTGGAACTCCAGGATGGAGGATGAGGAGGGGGTGCTGGAGGAATACCAGTATCTGGTGTACCAGAACGTGTTTGATAAGAAGAGCATGGGAGAGGGGTACAGATAGAGGGGGAGACGATCTTGATCTCTTTGCAGTCAGGATTTGTCAGTTTTTTAGATCTTTGCCACAAGACGGTTGAAATCATTCTGATATGCCCTGTCCTGTGGCAAGTATCCGGCAGTTATAATAGTATCCAGATTGTCATGGATGGCTGCTCCTTTCTGCCCGTAGGCATAGAAAGAGGACAGTCGGTTTTCCCGGCTGTCCCTTGGGGTGGTTTATTTAATTTTACTGTGTACTGCTTGATAAGTGGGAATCTGCTGGCTCTATAATCGCTCCTGGTCTTTTGGTTTTTTCACTGTATGATCAGCCAGTGCAACGCTTATAATAAATGCAATTACCCAACACGTCACTGTATATGCTCAGGGTATTTCTGAAAACCAAATCAATAAAATAGCAGAAGATAAGAAAGTATACTACTGTAAAGAAGACCATAAGAATCTTTTCCTTCATAACATCCGCCTTCTATCATCGAATCTCAGAATTCTGCTTTGTCTTTTTAATTTTACATACTCAAACCATCCAATACGAAAAAGTTTTGAAATATAATAAGTTTTTACGTATTAAACGTAAAAACTATTGATATCCAAGAACTTTTTCTGTATACTATGAGTAGGAAATGAGGAGGCGAGTGATATGATTATCCGGTCAGACTATATGAATACGCTGAAAACCTATCGGGACGTTCCGCTTGTGAAGATATTAGCGGGAATCCGGCGCTGTGGCAAATCCACAATTTTAGATATGCTGCGGGATGATCTGCTGGAAAGTGGGATTGCCGCAGACCATATTATCAGTATGCGATATACGTCGGAGGATTTTGATGACGGTATGACCGACAAAGATATGTATAACGGTATAAAGAGGCAAATGACCAATGAAGGGCGCTACTACCTTTTGCTGGATGAAGTACAGGAAATCGAAGGTTGGGAAAAAGCGGTCAATAGTCTGTTGGAGAATGCCAACACTGATATTTATGTGACCGGCTCCAATTCCAAACTGATGTCCAGCGAAATATCCACCTACTTGACAGGGCGGTATATTTCCATTCCGGTTTATACGTTGTCTTTTTCTGAGTATTTAGAATTCAAAAAATCAGATTCCCGTCATCCAAAGGAATTGTTAAATGAATATCTGCGATTGGGTGGTTTCCCAATTGTGGCGCTGGGCAACTTTGATGAACGCTCCGCCTATCAGATCGTGGAGGGTATCTATAACTCTGTTATTACGAACGATATTACAAAAAGGCATAATATCACGAACTTTGATTTATTTAATCGTGTTGTAAAGTATATCGTGGAAAACGTGGGCAAGACCTTTTCGGCCAATGCCATTGCGAAGTTTCTCAAAAGCGAGGGGCGCTCTCTGTCGGTGGAGGCGGTTTATAACTATCTGAACTGGCTGGAAAAGGCGTTTGTGATCTATCGCTGCCAGCGGTATGATCTGCAGGGAAAATCTGTACTGAAAACCCAGGAAAAATTCTATCTGGCAGATGCGTCCCTAAAATACTGCATCATGGGATTTAATCCAAAGTCCATAGCGGCTATGCTGGAGAACATCGTGTATTTTGAGCTGCGGCGTCGAGGCTATGAGGTCTATATCGGAAAAAACGGAACGAAAGAAATTGACTTTGTGGCAGTGCAGCGCGATGAGCGTATCTACGTTCAGGTATGCCGCAGGCTGCCGGAGGAATCTGATCGGGAAATCGCCAATCTCCTTGAAATCAGGGATCACTATCCTAAATACGTTGTGACGCTGGATGAATTGGCCTCAGGAAATGTGAATGGTGTAAAAATCATACACCTGGCGGATTTTTTGCTTAGTGCTGAGTATTGAAATAAGAGAGAATATGACGAATATGGCAGAAAGCAAATATAAATTCGAGAGGCTGACGCCAACTGATGATGTGGATTTAGCTGTTTATGAGAAAGCAATAGATTATGTATTTCAAAATCCTGATATTAAAAATGTAGCTATTTCTGGTGCATATAGTGCCGGAAAAAGCAGCGTTTTGGCTTCAAATAAGAAAAATCATAGTGGCTTACGCTTTCTGCATATTTCACTTGCACATTTTCAATCACCAAGTGAAAAGGATGAGCCAGAGGCTAAAGAGTCCGTTTTAGAGGGAAAAAATTTAAATCAGCTAATACATCAAATTTCATCAGATAAAATTCCTCAAAAGGTTTTCAAAAATGGGAGAATCATTTAAAAATAATTAAGCGACTGCATTCCTTACGAAAAAAGTCTGAAAAAAGACTTTCGCAGAGTGTCTGCAAGGAAGCCTGTGCGGAAACGGGCAATCGTGCTGTGGCAGGGAGCTTTCTGCCTGGCAAGCTGTAATCTAATTCCTCCGGTTCGTGGCTGAGCAGCCGGACAGATTCATTGTTGGGAACCAAACCTTCCATATTTAATGGCAAAACCCGTTGATAAGCCTCGCTGAAATTAGGTATAATTTTTATGGTATTTGGAATTACTGGATATTAATTATACCATGGATTACGGGCTCTTCTGAGTCCGTTTTCTGTTTTTTGACATAAAAGAGGAGCCCTTGCTCCATAGATGATTTCTCATCTATTTTGCAACGGCCCCTGGTTGATATAAGCCTCTATGATTGATTATTTCTTTTTCACATCTGCAAGCTTTAAAGTGGAGGAGAAGAAGCTGTAAAGAGCAGATCCGGCAATACATCCGGCACCCAGAATATACAGAAGATCCTGTGCCTGTTTCTTTTTCCACTTTAATGCAGCTACACGGATGGCCAGGGCTACAAATACTGTAAGGCCATTTAATGTGTTTCCGATCAGGAGGCCAGTGGCAAATAAGATTCCCAGCTGCCGGTGGCCGCCTAATATCTGAATGATGGCTCCCGGGATGGCCCAGATGACCAGCCATTTGGCAATTTCAAAATTCGCTCCAGCTTCAATGGTGGCGATATACGTTCTCGCAGTAGGTACAAATAAATCCTGACTGAAGTATGTTTTTGCCATTAGTGCGACCATGACAAAGGCAACCAGATACCCGACCATTTCACTGATAAATTGCTGTTTGCGGCCTGCAAGTTCAAATTCACGATTGACACCGCGTCCTCTTAAAATCCAGCCAGCTTTTAAGTCAGTGGCCATATCGGTAAAGGCAGGGCCGGTAGCGGCTGTATAGGCGACCAGAATACCTAAGGCCAGCGGAGGGAATCCCATCATGATGCCGACCATTAAGAAGATCAGGGCAGTGGCCATGGCCGGGAACCATCCGGAATGCATGGCAGAGAGACCGACTACCAGCTCTGAGGCAATGGCGGCAAAGGCAGCAAACAGGATCCAGATAATAAGCTGCACGATTCCCATTTCTGTATAGATGCCTGTAATAAGGGCCAGGAAAAGGGCAATGGCCAGATAGGCCAGGAAGCCTGTGGTCAGAGTTTTTCTCATGCTGTCCATGGTTACAGAGCAGTTCATCTCATCCTGGCTTTTCTTGGTTTTTTCGCTGCGTTTAAAGAGCATTAATGCAGCCTGAACCAGAGATACGAGCCCCGCGCCGATCATAATTCCATGAGGCAGATACGAGATCATAACTGGTGCAGTTCCATCAGCACTGATCGCTGCGGTCCAGGCAGGAATCACGCTGCCTTTTACAAGGCTTCCAATGGCAAAGGCTGTCATGGCGGCGACATTTCCAAACCAGGATACGCCGAAAAGATCCATGGGAATGCCGAACATCTTTCCGCCGGCGCCGGCTGCCATACCTACAAACAGCAACAGAGATCGTTTTCCCCGGTTGGCCAGAGCCAGGATCGTTTCTGAGGTGGCAATACCAGACGGAAATGGATTGGTAGCCACAAACATTGGGGAGTCAAAGACCTTATAGATCAGGAAACCATCCACAATAGTGGCCAGGGTCGCGCCGATGAGCATTGGGAACATAAGATCACTGCGCCCCATAAGAACGGGAACGCCAATGGGCATGATCATGGCGTTGGCAGCCGCATAGGTTGCACCGGAAATAGAGGTCTGGACAAGATTCTGCGCATGGATGTTGCGGAAACGCTTAAAGAGCGGAAGCGGGATCATACTGAGCACCACAGCCAGAAGGGCCCCTGTGATTGAGGTATTCTGGGTAACTCCCACACGGGTGATCAGTTCCAGTCCGATGATGGCTCCAAGGCATGCGGTGAGAGCAGTGATGACTAAAAGTACAGGATCCAACGCTTTTACATGATCAGACGCTTTTAATGTACGTGCATCCACGATCTTTCCAGGCTCCATGGTGACCATGACCGATTCCTGGGGGGACGGAGAGGCTTTTGTTTTGTCTTTATTCATACTCTGATCCTCCTTTTATTTTGAAATTTCTAACAGATCTGCAGCTTTGGAAAAGAGAACCTCCCTGGGCAGCAGGATTTTTTTGGTACACTGTTTTTCAAGTTCTTTTTTCATCTGCATGGAAAAGCCAAGGCAGTCCATGATTACTAATCCGGTATCGCTGGATCGGGATATGGTTTTTATGGCTTCAGAAAAATCTGGCGGTACGGCGTAGGGAGATACAGGCAGGGAGGTAAAAGTAAATTCCGGAAGCCAGGACCTCCATCGCCGCTCACTCTGGTCAGCTTGTGCCGGAGATGGAGTGAGGGTGATAATGTGTCGTGAGGAACAGGCTAAGGGAACGGTCTGTCTTAGAAGAGCACCAGGTTCCAGAAGCGGAATCGAGGAACAAAAACTTCCCAATTCTCCAGTACAGAACATAAGGATCAGTTCTGCTCCAAGGTACTCCAGATGCGAAATGCATTTCTGGAGATTCAGAAGAATATGGCTTCTGGCCACATGGACTTCTGCACCGTCCCGCATCCGGCTGGTCAGAAGATAGTCGCCCTCTGGCCGGGAAAGGGACTGGACCTCTTCTAAAGAATAGGAATCCAAAGCGCCGGATTCAAGAATTTCGACCTGCCCGTGAAAGAATGTATCTGCATCTGCTGTAATATCGGTGCGCGGAGACTGCCCCACAGTGACCGCACCGATTTTTCTCTTTTTCATCATTGTTCATGCCCCATGGTCTGAAGATGCCGGAGTGAACCGTACCGGTGAATGAGACGTTCATATTCTTCTTTGTCATAAAACTGTATTTTCCCGGCACCAAAGCCTTTGGCAGTTTCCAGCATGAACCGGGCGGCCGCTTCCACGTCCTCGAAATGGGTGGCTCCCGTAGCGCAGCCAGCTACCACAGACTGGGTCGTGATCGCGACTCCGATCATCGGTGCCGTTGTCATAGTACCGGGCTGCATGATTCCATTCAGATGATCGATCCCGTTTCCGTAAGGAGTAATGTCCTGGTTTGTTACAGCAAAAACCTTTGGAAGTTCCCCAGTGGTATTCTGGAAAACCTGAAGCAGATCCTTGCTGACTTTTAGGATCCAGCCTTCCTTGACTGTGGGAGAGATGGCAAAACCACGGCAGTTGATAATGGAATTTCCCTTTGTGGTATCACAGGAAATCAGGGCATCCAGATGCTCGGCGCGAGCAAAAGCCTCTTCCTTGACACGCTCACGGAATGGCTCGGAATCCATGAGAGGAACAGGATCGTGAGGCCTGGTGGGAGCTGCAGGACAGATATGGGTAGCCAGATAAACATCGCCTTCCAGGAAGTCGCCTTTATTCTGCATATCCAGAAGCTTTGCTGCCACGGAAAGAGCAGCCAGGGCACCATCGCCGTCGGATACATAGCCCACAGCATCTGGACGAGCTCCGATCCCTCCAAGCCAGCCCATAAGGCCAATGGTGGGGGCGGTGCCGTTCTGGCTGCGTCCATTCTTTCCTTTTACCAGAATTCGTATGATATCGGTGCTTCCTTTTGGAGTAACGATAGGGACTACTTCCACATTGGCATCTGAGCGGATCCTCAGAAGATGTGTTTTGATGGAATTTCCATCTGCATGTGCACTATCCAGTAAATTATAGATGTCTAAGATTTCTTTTAAAAGCAATGGTAACTCCTCTTTTGTGTGTTTTGCTGTACTTTAAACGATATTATAGAATATAAACGTGAAATTGCCCAATATAAAAAACATATTACTTTCCATATATATTTTTTCCTGTTTTAAGGGAATAAGCGCAGATATGGTGATTTTTCGTAAGGATTTCTTGATTTTGGCAGGATTTTATATATGGGAAGTCATATTTTTGCTGAGAAAACAATCAGAAATATATGTCGAAAAAAATTATTATTATATACGAAATAGTTACTATTGAGGAAAAAATAGAATGTAAATATACATTATAAACAAAAAGTAGGAAATGGATTCTGTAAAAATTCCATCTAGGAAAAGTACAGTATCCCGTTGTAAGATAGAAGCATATAAAATTTCTACAGAAAGAGGGTTTCATCTATGCAAAAGCACCAATACCTCGTATCGTTAATGGAAGATCGAAAAGAAGAGCTGTTAAAGCTGTGCAGTGACCTGATAAAAATCCCCAGCGTCAATCCGCCGGGAGAGATGGAAGCGATCACTTCATTTATATGCAGATATTTAGAGGAACATCATATTTCATACGAGGTACTGTATCCGACTCCGACAACCCCCAACATAGTGGCAACATTGGGCAGGAAGGGAGGCCGTCGGCTAATCCTCAATGGTCATTCAGACGTGGTGCCGCCGGGAAACCTGGAAAAATGGGAGTTTGATCCATTTTCCGGGGAAATCCGCGATGGAAAAATTTTTGGACGCGGAGCTTCGGATATGAAATGTGGTTTAGCAGGGCTGCTGTTCTCTATGGGAGTCCTGTCAGATGAACAGGTGGAACTGGACGGAGAGGTAATGCTGGCGATTGTTCCAGATGAGGAAGTAAGTGGTTCCTGGGGAACGAAATGGCTGGTTGAAAGCGGCATGGTTACAGGGGATGCCTGTATAATTGCTGAGCCCTCTGGGTATTTTAACTGCGAAATTGGTCAGAAGGGGTGCTGCTGGCTGAAGCTTACTGCAAGTGGGGTTCCGGCACATGGAAGTCTGGCGCCCTTTGTAGGAGAGAATGCCATTGAAAAACTCATGCGGGTACTGGGGCGTATCACAGACCTTAGAAATATTCCTGCCCGTTATGACGATGATACAGCGGCAGTGATGGAGGATTCAAAACAAAATGCCAGACGGAGGCTTACAGCAAAGGGGGCAGCCCACGTTCTGAATCACTGCAGTGTAAACATTGGGAAGATAAATGGAGGTACAAAGATCAATATGGTACCAGACCACGCAGAGGCGGAGGTTGATATACGGGTTCCCATTGGAATTTCCACAAAAACTGTAGAGGAGGAAATCTGCAGGATCATTCAGGAATCTGGAGCGCAGGATGTGGAATACTCCTTTTCATGGCGTTCAGAGCCCAACAGCACACCGAGGACAGCGGGTATTGTAGAATGCCTGGCAGAGAACGTCCAGGAGATTTGGAAAGAGCCTTTGACACGTACATACCAATGGGCCAGCAGCGATGCCAGATTTTTCCGGTATGCGGGTATCCCGACGCTGCAGTATGGACCTTCAACTCCTTCCGGGATCCATTCCTATAATGAAACGGCGGAAGTGACAGATGTGGTCAATATTGCAAAGGTATATTTATGTACCATCGTGGATTTTCTTAACAAAAAATAGACGGGAGGAGCTGTTTCATGCGCATTGAACAGATAGGGCAGATCCTGGAGATCGTAGAGTGTGGATCTATTGGAAAGGCAGCCCAGAAGCTTTATATGCAGCAGCCTAATCTGAGCATGGCAGTGAAAGCAGTGGAAGAGGAATTTCATCAGCCGATTTTTTACCGTACCCCAAACGGGGTCTGTCTGACTCCGTTTGGGAAAGATTTTCTTGCATTTGCAGAGCCATACTATAAGCAGTATCAGGTTTTAAAGGAACTGGGAGAAAACAGCGCCAGCGCTCCGATTGAAGAGTTTCATGTATGCAGCCATCATATGACGATCGCGCGCTGGGCATTTTCAGAATTATGCAGAAACTATTCGGGTCAGACGGTTCATCTTCATATGAATAATATTTCCTTTGAAAATATTCCAAGAAGTGTAGCCTCGCATGAGTATGATATTGGGATCTTAGGTCTGGTAAAGGATCAGAGCCGGATCTGGCATAAAACGTTTACGTCTCTGGGATTGGAATTTGTGCCCCTCGGAACCTCTCCGTTCAGCATTATTGTGGGAGCAAATCATCCGTTTGTCAAAGACCGGATCCGGTCAGTGACGCTTCATATGTGCAAAGCATATCCGTTTGTGCTGTATCGTCCGATGGAGGTTTATCTGCGTGCTCTGGAATCCTACCAGAGGCTGATCAGCTGCCATACCTTGATCGATGTACCGGATTATGTTCTGGCACAGGATATTTTACGTCAGGGAAAAGCATTTTCAGTGGGTCCCCTGAAATATCTTTATAATGCCCGGTACCAGCCGTCAGAAACGGGGCTGGTGGAGCTTCCGTTTGAGGACCGCAGTGCAGAGCTCTGTTTTGGGTATGTGAAACGAAAGGATAAAACTTTTTCTGAGATCGGAGGGGAATATGTGGCGCTCCTGACGGCGATGTTTGCGAATCCGTAAGGAGGGAGATTGGTGGTCGTTATAGAGAAATACGCAGAAATAAAGCTGCCCATCCTGTCTGCAGACAGAATGGGCAGTTTCCATTAAAACACTACAATCAGCATTATACATCCACTTTTTAAGCAGCTGTATTATTTCTGTGCCTGGTAAGCGGCCCGTTCGCCGCCGATGTATTTGAGCCGTGTCCTGGCGCAGACCACATGGGCGGAGCCGATGGATCTTACTTCGGTGCGCACCGGAACGGCCACAGGGCGCAGGTGCATGCCGATGAGGGTGTCGCCAATGTCAATGCCTGCGTGGGCCTGGATCCGCTCCACGGCGCAGGGAGAAGCGAAGCCATTCCAGGCGGCGGTGGAGAAGGAGCCGCCGGCCTTCAGCTGGGGCTTTACATTGACCATTTCCAGGCCGTATTTCAATGCGGCCTCTTCTTCGATGATAATGGCGCGGTTCAAGTGCTCGCAGCACTGGGCAGCCAGATAAAGGCCGTGCTTTCTCGTTACCTTATAGAGGGCGTTGAATACGGCTTCTCCCACCTCCTTGCTGGAATAGCAGCCAATGGTATGGGCCGCGATCTCGCTGGAGGAGCAGCCCACCACCAGGATCTGGCCCTCCTTCATTTTTGCAGCTGCGATCAGCTCTTCAGCCACGGAAGCGGCCTGTTCCTGGACCAGATCCAGATCCACATCCACAGATTTTGCAATATCAGTTGCACTCATAAAAACACCTCGGTTTCATTCAGTTTATCTTTTTACTCAAAGTGGTAAGCATCCAGGAGCCTGGTCTTCATATGCCACAGCTCGTTGGAAAGATCCACATGGACCTCATGGGGGTTTACCAGACGTTTTGTCTCATCCCACAGGGTATCCAGCTCTTTTTTGCAGTATTCTCGGATCTCCATGACCTTGGGAGAATGGTATACGCAGACCCCATCCTTGAATATGGGGACCATGATCTCCTTCATAGTGTAGGTTCCCGGAGCCAGCAGCGTCTTTTTCCAGGTTGCCACAGGATCGAACAGCAGAAGAGAGTTGTTTTCGTCGTAAGTCTCGCCCACCAGGCAGATCAGGTCGGCGATGATCTTATGACTGTCCCGGCTGTAGATCCTGTAAATAGTCTTATTGCCGGGATTGGTGATCTTTTCCTCATTTTCAGAGAGCTTGATCTTGGGGATGAACTTGCCGGTGGCCTTATCCTTGATGGCTGCCAGCTTGTACACACCGCCGAAGGACGGACAGTCCTTGGAAGTGATCAGGTTGGTGCCGACACCCCAGGAATTGATGGCGGCTCCCTGGTTCTTAAGGCTGGAGATCAGTCCTTCGTCCAGGTCGTTGGAGGCGGAGATCACCGCATCGGTGAAGCCCTCGGCATCCAGCATTTTTTTTGCCTCCTTGGAGAGGTAGGCCAGGTCGCCGGAGTCCATGCGGATCCCGTAGAAGGTCAAGGGGATCCCGGCTTCCCGCATTTCCTTAAATACCTGGATGGCATGGGGGATCCCGGATTTTAAGGTATCATACGTATCCACTAAGAGGATACAGGCTGACGGATAAAGCTTCGCATAGGTACGGAAAGCAGTGAGCTCATCGGGAAAGCTCATGATCCAGCTGTGGGCGTGGGTCCCCTTCACTGGTACGTCGAACATCTGGCCGCAGAGCACGTTGGAGGTGCCGATACAGCCGGCGATCATGGCCGCCCTGGCTCCGTAGATGCCTGCGTCCGGTCCCTGGGCCCTGCGGAGACCAAATTCCATGACTCCGTCGCCTCCGGCCGCATGGACGATGCGGGAGGTCTTGGTGGCGATGAGGCTCTGGTGGTTGATGATGTTTAAAAGGGCTGTTTCCACCAGCTGGGCCTGCATAATGGGGGCGATGACCTTTACCAGAGGCTCCCTGGGGAAGACCACGGTTCCTTCGGGAACGGCGTAGATATCGCCGGTAAATTTAAAATCAGCCAGATATTCCAGGAAATCCTCTTTAAAGATCCCAGTGGAGCGCAGATAATCGATGTCCTCGGGATCGAAATGGAGATCCTCGATGTATTCGATGACCTGCTCCAGCCCGGCGGCGATGGCAAAGCCGTTGCCGTCGGGATTGTCGCGGTAAAAAGCGTCAAAGATCACAGTTTCATTGGCGTCCTTGGCATAAAAATAACCCTGCATCATGGTCAGTTCATAGAGATCCGTCAGCAGCGTCAGGTTGCGTTTACTCATAATACCTTCTCCTTGTGTACTATCCCATATCGTTGCCGACATTATAGCAATAAAGGAAGGAAAACGCAAATTCTTTGTTAAACAAATAACAAAAACCTTGCTTCCAATAAAGCAGTTTATAGGAAGCAAGGACGCAGAAAATTCTTTCCATTCAGCTTAATTTTACCATTTAATTCTGACGTTTTCAACCATTTAAAGGGCAGAAACTGCAGATTTGCTGTTTCTTGACTGCAATCTGCCTGGAATGGATGTGTTTTTCTTCCAATAAACTGCTTTATTTGCAGAGGTTCCTTCCATTGGGAGCCCAGCTTCTGGAGAGAACTGGAAATTATTCAGAAAGAAGGTAGAGTGTGTGAGAAACAGGCAAACGATGAAACAGGCAGGAGCGCTTCTGCTCTCTCTGGCCATCATAGGCGGGACGGTGTTCCCGGCCGGTCAGATCCGGGCAGCAGCGGAGACAAAGCAGCCAGAAAACGGCATGAAAGCAGCCACCGTTTCCGATGCGGAGAAAATTCCTGGAACAACAGTCCCGGGGCTTTTATCCAGACGGCCGGAAACGATGGGGAAAAAACGGAGCAGCGGCGGAGAGGTCTATGTTTCCGCTTCCTCCAGCAATGCCCGGTGGGATTCGGGAGCAGGGACTGAGGAGGATCCATATATTTCTCTGGCTTATGCAGTGGACCAGGCAGAGGATGGGGATACTATCTGTCTGATGTCAGATCTTACTGAGACGAAAAGCGCCAGGTTCTGGGATAAGGATCTGACCATTGACGGACAGGGCCATACGGTTTTCCGGGGAGATGGCTTTGAAAAGGCGCAGGACCTGGCCAGAGGCGGTTATCATCCAGCTATGATCGAGGTGGGAGGAACAAGGCCGGGCGAGGCGCAGACCGCGTCCCTGACACTGACGGATATCGTTCTGGACGATGGCGGAAAGACCGAGGGTGTGAACTTTAAACAGGCCTCCACGGATGGAAAGGGAGGAAATGAAAGTCTGGTACAGGACGCCATTGTGGCGACCTATAACGGAACGGCAGAGATCATACTGGCTTCCGGGGCCACCCTTCGGAATTTTGGAGGAATGTCAGCGGTCCGGCTTTCCGGCGGTGACCTGGTGATGGAGGATGGGAGCCAGATCTGTGATGATACGGACGGTGTTGCTGACAGGACGAAGGAGAAGGGGGATTACGGAGCCGCGGGAGCTGTATGGATCCAGGGCGGCAGCTTCCGGATGGAGGCCGGAGCGGAGATCAGCCATATGCGCGGCCGCGCCGTTTACCTGGACGGCGGCAGCGCGGAGATCGGCGGATCGATCTCTGATATACGGTCAGATAAGGACATGTGGCAGGGAGGAGCAGGCGCGGCTGTCCATGTACGGAATGAAGGAACAGCGGTCCTTTCCCAGAGCGGCAGCATTAAGGGGATCGCAGGAGAGAGTGCAGAGCATACGGTCATTGATACAGCCAGCGGAGATTTTGAGGCCGTATCGGGATCAGAGATCTCCGGCTGCCGGGACATTATGGTGGCCAGCGCCAATGACTATGAAAACGATTATGTCCATAAAATGCTGCTCAACGGCCTTATCTCCGATTGTACCACAAAGGACTCTCTGATGCGCAGCTGGTATGCGGAGATCACAGTGGGCCCCACCGGCCAGGTGACAGGCTGTACGGCAACGGGAGAGGGAGGACTCTTGTATACACACAATGGTTCCAGATACGTATTTGAAGGAAAGATCACTGGAAATACGGCCCTCAAGGGGATCGTCTATCTGGCCAACCAGGGCGGAGGAAGAGTATCTGCCCGGATGCTGGAGGGAGCAGAGATCAGCAATAACAAGGGCCTGGGCATTAAGGTGAACAATGGCGCCCTGCTGACTATGGAGGGAGGAAAAATCTCGGGCAATACGGGAGCCGGGATTGAGGTGAAAGGAAAAACCGAAAAAAAGGGAGCAGCCTTTATTATGAACGGTGGAGAGATCTCCGGAAACGGCAGTTATGGGATCTCGTATGCCAATGCAGGAGAATCTGTTGTGGAGCTCAACGGCGGAACGGTTTTTGGAAATGGGAGCAGAGCGCAGATCTCAGTAACAGGAGGAAGCTCCAACGACAAAAACGAGTTCATCCATATTAAACCAGGAACACTGGCGGGAAACCGGGAAATTTATCTTTCAGCCGGAACGATGACCCTGGATGAGGATTATCAGGAGGTATGGCTGGGAAAGGCAAAGCAAGACGCAGTCGATAAGATAAAGGAGCTGCTGGCAGTATGCCAGCCCTCCTGGAAACTGGCGGGGACAACGAGTCTCTGGATCCGGCCATCTTCGGAAGATTATCATTTCCTGATATCCAGACCGTACAGCGCAGATACCTCCGGGCTGTATGCAGTCTATATTCCCTTGAACGCCGACGGGCTTCCCGCTGCAGATCTTACGGCAGAGGATATGAAGCTGATCCCGGTGGAGAACCAGAAGACCCTCGACGTCACCATGGAGGGCGCAGAGGGGAACCGGTCCTATGCGCTGATGTTTGTCAATAATGACCAGTACACATTGTATCCGGACCAATGTGGGATCTATTCTGGAAACGCCATGCCGGAACCAGAGGATTTCTCCATCGGAGGACTGAATAAGATCACATCCATCAGCGTGGATGGAAAAGAAACCGTCTATAAGACGTATGGAAACGAAAAGGAAAAGGCATGGAGCGATCTAAAGGCTCTGTTTACCGTTCATTATGTGAAAGCCGATGGGAGCCCGATGGATGGAGCGGAAACTCCGGGCGCTTACAGGGCCGTGTTCCAGTATGCGGATCCGGATCTGGATGGAAAGGTACGGATCAATAAAAATGAGGTGAAGCTGAAGGATGGCGTTCTTGTGATCCGCTACACCAGCAGTCCGGCAGAAGAGCTGTCCAGTCCGCTCCTTTCCGGAGAACCGGCGGAGCTGCCGGATCAGGCGGTGGCTGTGGAGCAGAAGAAGAATGGCACCCGTGATGCGGCCTATTATCTCAACGGCGACCAGGACCGGGAGCTTTCAGATACGTCCGGGATCGTGCTTCTTGAGGACCGCCCCTATGTGACAGGCGCCCCCGACGGGGAGGAGCAGCTGGAGGAACGGATCGAAGAGCATCTGGGGACTGTATCAGGAATGGAATATCATTTTGAATTCCGCTATCTGGATCTGGTGGATCAGAACAGCGCCAATGCGTGGGTGACCTCCAATACGGAAAAGCTGGTCTATCTGCCATACCCGGAGGGAACAGACAAAAATACAGAATTTACTCTGCTCCGGTTTCCGGAGCTGAACCGGGAATACGGAATGAATGGACACCCGGGACTAAGGACATCCATTGCCACCACTGGGATGGAAACGATCCCGGATCTGGAGAATACCGATCAGGGGATCCAGTTTCCTGCGTCGGAGTTTGGATTGTTTGCCGTAGTATGGGGGGTTCCGCAGAATACCGTGACCATCCGGTACCTGGATGAATCCACTGGAAGACCGATCGCCGGAGATTCGGTACGAAGCTTTGCTTCTGGTACAGAGTACGATGTGACCCAGGATGCGGGGATGGAGATCTCTGGATATACCTTGAGCAGGATCGACGGCAGTGTGACGGGAACGATCACAGAGGATCTGGTCATATGCGTTTATTACACAAAGGACCAGGAGCCGGCGGCCCCCTCGGACCCTGCTGAGCCGACGGATCCCACCGACCCCACAGATCCGGCCGATCCCACTGACCCTTCCGGATCTGAGACTCCCGAGCATCCGGAAAAGGAAACTGCCCAGGTGGTCTTCCGTGTGGTGAATGGCACGTTTACTGAGAACGGGGGCACCGAGATACTGAAAACGTATGAGGTGGGCAGCATCATCGATTCTGTACCCGCAGTCAGAGCCGACAGAGGATACAGAAGCCGGCGGTGGGACAGAGATCCCATCGGAAGAACGGTGGAGCCGGGAGGCATGACCTTTGTGCTGACCTTTTACGCAGAGTCTGTGAGCGGGGATGACGACGATGAGGAGGATACGGGCCGCAGCCGGCAAAGGGCAGTCAGCGATACCGGAAAGACGGGACGCTGGATCCTGGAGGGCCGTGAATTTACAGAAAATAATGGAAGGCTGCCGTCCAATGAATATCTGAAGATCGGAGGAAGTATTTACGGTTTTTATACCCATGGGATCGCCATTGGCTTTGACCATACAGAGCGTTACACAGAGGAAGCCATTGCTGCCGGAGGCGGATACAGGGATGCGGAGGGAACCTGGCGTCTGAACGGCTGGTGGTTCTGCTATGACGACGGTACATATCCCCATGGAGAGTGGGAATACCTGGCATACAATGGACGCGGAGACTGGTATTACTTTGACGAGGACGGCTGGATGGAGGATGGATGGCTGTTCTGGAATAACAGCTGGTATTACCTGCACACCGGCTACGATGGTTTCCGGGGCCACATGTATACGGGATGGCATGAGATCGGCGGCAGCTGGTATTACTTCCGCACAGGGACAGACGGAGGCCCGGCAGGAGCCATGCTGGAGTCGGCGGTGACTCCCGATGGCTTCCAGGTCGGAGCTGACGGTGCGTGGATCCAGTAAAAAGCTGATTGATTTGCCCATCGAAGTCTTGACATTTTTTTGCGAGATCCGTATAATAAAAGGGCGTAACGCATAAGAAAAGGCGATGACGGAGACAGTAGATCTGCGGGAAGGCCAAAGCGAGCCGGGGATGATGGAAGCCTGGCGCCGGATGCAGATGGAAGATCACTCCCAAGCTGGCGTCTGAACGTCCGGGAAGTCCCTGGGCCAGTAAGTCAGCCCGGTTTTCCACCGTTAAGGGGAACTCATATGTCAGTATGCAGTAATAGGTGGTGCAACGAGTATATTTCGTCCTGTTCGCAAGAACAGGACGATTTTTTATATCATAGGAACGGATATCCTGTGACATAAAAATGCTCCACGGGATCTTTTTATCAATCAGACCGCATCCCGCGCGGGAGCCGCAGACACAAACTGCATAACCGAAACGCGCAGGGAAGAGAAAGCTGCGCATACAACAAGATTGGAGGAAATGTGTCATGTACCAGAAGGTGTCAACAGATCTGAACTTTGTGGACAGAGAAAAGCAGGTGGAGAAATTCTGGAAGGACCAGAAGATCTTTGAAAAGAGCATCGACAGCCGCCGTAAGGGACAGCCCTACGTGTTCTACGACGGACCGCCGACAGCCAACGGAAAGCCCCATATCGGCCATGTCCTGACCCGGGTGATCAAGGATATGATCCCCAGATACCGCACCATGAAGGGGTATATGGTTCCTCGTAAGGCCGGCTGGGATACCCACGGACTTCCGGTGGAGCTGGAAGTGGAGAAGATGTTAGGCTTAGACGGCAAGGAGCAGATCGAGCAGTACGGCCTGGAGCCGTTCATTGAGCATTGTAAAGAGAGTGTCTGGAAGTATAAGGGCATGTGGGAGGATTTCTCCAGCACCGTCGGCTTCTGGGCGGATATGGATAACCCCTATGTAACGTACCATGACGATTATATCGAATCCGAGTGGTGGGCATTAAAGGAGATCTGGAACAAGGGCCTTCTTTATAAGGGCTTTAAGATCGTTCCCTACTGCCCGCGCTGCGGTACCCCCCTTTCCAGCCATGAGGTGGCCCAGGGATATAAGGACGTAAAGGAGCGCTCGGCGGTGGTTCGGTTTAAGGCCAAGGGAGAGGACGCATACATCCTGGCATGGACCACGACTCCCTGGACCCTTCCCAGCAACGTGGCTCTCTGTGTAAATCCGAAGGAAACGTATGTGAAGGTCAAGGCTGCCGACGGCTTTACCTATTATATGGCAGAGGCTCTGCTTGACACGGTTCTTGGAAAGCTGGCGGACAAGGAGAATGGGACTCCGGCCTACGAGATCCTGGAGACCTATGTGGGAACGGATCTGGAGGGCAAGGAATACGAACCCTTATACCAGTGCGCCGCCGATGTGGCAGAAAAGCAGCATAAAAAGGGCCATTATGTGACCTGTGCAGATTATGTTACACTGACCGACGGTACCGGCGTGGTACACATCGCCCCGGCCTTCGGTGAAGACGACGCCCAGGTGGGAAGAAAATATGACCTGCCCTTCGTGCAGTTCGTGGATGCAAAGGGAGATATGACAGAGGAAACGCCCTTTGCAGGTCTTTTTGTGAAGAAGGCGGATCCGGAGGTATTAAAGGATCTGAGAGAGCGGGATCTTTTATTCGAGGCTCCCGTATTTGAGCATAGCTATCCCCATTGCTGGCGCTGCGATACTCCGCTGATCTACTATGCCCGTGAATCCTGGTTCATCAAGATGACCGCCGTGAAGGAGGATCTGATCCGCAATAACAACATGATCCACTGGATCCCGGAATCCATCGGAAAAGGCCGGTTCGGCGACTGGCTGGAGAATATCCAGGACTGGGGCATCTCCAGAAACCGTTACTGGGGAACTCCGCTTCCCGTATGGCAGTGTGAGTGCGGCCATATGCACTGCATCGGCAGCCGGGAAGAGCTTAAGAAAATGAGCCCCAACTATATGGATGTGGTAAAGAAATACAGTAAGGAAATGAACGGCGACCAGGGAGAGGTGGAGCTCCACCGTCCATTTATCGACGACGTGGTCATCACCTGCCCCGAGTGCGGAAAAGAGATGCACCGGGTGCCGGAGGTCATCGACTGCTGGTTCGACTCCGGAGCCATGCCCTTTGCCCAGCACCACTATCCCTTTGAGAATCAGGAGCTGTTCCATGAGCAGTTCCCGGCCCAGTTCATCTCTGAGGCCGTGGACCAGACCAGAGGATGGTTCTATTCCTTACACGCCGAGTCTACCCTGCTGTTCAATAAGCCCTGCTTTGAGAACGTGATCGTTCTGGGCCATGTACAGGATGAGAACGGCCAGAAGATGAGTAAGAGCAAGGGCAACGCCGTGGATCCCTTCGATGCCCTGGAAAAATACGGCGCCGACGCCATCCGCTGGTACTTCTATATCAACAGCGCTCCGTGGCTGCCCAACCGGTTCCATGGAAAGGCTGTAATGGAAGGCCAGAGAAAGTTCATGGGAACCCTGTGGAATACTTACGCATTTTTCGTGCTTTATGCGAATATTGATAATTTTGACGCAACAAAGTATGCCCTGGATTATGAGAAACTGCCGGTGATGGATAAGTGGCTCCTGTCCAAGTTAAACTCCACAGTGAAGGAGGTAGACGACGACCTGGCCAACTACCGGATTCCCGAGGCTGCAAGAGCCCTCCAGGATTTTGTGGATGACATGAGCAACTGGTACGTAAGAAGAAGCCGTGAGCGTTTCTGGGCAAAGGGAATGGAGCAGGATAAGATCAACGCCTACATGACCCTTTACACCGCGCTGGTGACCATTTCCAAGACAGCGGCTCCCATGGTTCCGTTCATGACCGAGGAGATCTACCAGAACCTGGTACGCTCCATCGACGAGACGGCTCCCGAGAGCATCCATCTCTGCGATTTCCCGCAGGTGGAGGAAGGCTTCATCGATAAGGAGCTGGAGGCCAAGATGGACGAGGTATTAAAGGTGGTCGTTATGGGCCGTGCAGCCAGGAATACGGCCAATATCAAGAACCGCCAGCCCATCGCAAAGATGTTCGTGAAGGCAGAGGCTCTTCCGGAATACTACCAGGAGATCATCGAGGACGAATTAAACGTGAAGGCAGTGGAATTTACCGACGACGTCCGCGTCTTTACCTCCTATACCTTCAAGCCCCAGTTAAAGACCGTTGGACCCAAATACGGAAAGCAGCTGGGAAATATCAGAAAGGCCTTAACGGAGCTGGACGGCAACGCCGCCATGGACACCTTAAATGAAAAGGGAGCCCTGACCTTTAATTTTGACGGGGCCGAGGTGGTGCTCACCAGAGAGGACCTTCTGATCGATATGGCACAGACGGAGGGCTATGTATCCGAGGGAGACAACACCGTGACCGTGGTCCTGGATACCAATCTGACTCCGGAGCTTGTGGAGGAAGGCTTCTACCGGGAGCTGGTCAGCAAGATCCAGACCATGAGAAAAGAAGCCGGCTTCGAGGTCATGGACCATATCTACGTGTACGCAGACAACAACGATACCATCACCGGTATCATCAAGAAATATGCAGATCAGTTAAAGAGCGAGGTGCTGGCAGACAGCATCACCCTGGGACAGATGGCCGGCCACGCCAAGGAGTGGAACATCAACGGCGAGACTGTCATGCTGGGAGTTGCAAAGGTAACAAGATAATCAGAAACAGGAGGACATGAACGTGGACCACACCATTCATAAGACGGAATTTAAAAAGGCTGTGATTTACAATCTGAAGATCTCATACCGGAGGACCATTGAGGACGCCACCGCCGCGCAGATGTACCAGGCGGTGGCTCTGGCGGTGAAGGATATGATCATCGACCGCTGGATCGCGACTCACAAGGAGTATGAGAAGCAGGATGCCAAGGTCGTATATTATATGTCCATGGAATTCCTGACCGGGCGCTTCCTGGGCAACAATATCATCAGCCTCTGCGAGCAGGAGGAGATCCGGGAGGCCCTGGCTGAAATGGGCTTTGACTTAAATACCATTGAAAACCAGGAACGGGATCCGGCTTTGGGAAACGGCGGTCTGGGACGTCTGGCCGCCTGCTTCCTGGACTCCCTGGCTACCCTGGGCTATCCGGCCTATGGCTGCGGGATCCGTTACCGCTACGGTATGTTCAAGCAGAAGATCGAGGACGGCTACCAGATCGAGGTGCCGGACGAATGGTTAAAGGACGGCTATCCCTTTGAGATCCGCCGCCCCGAATACGCCACAGAGGTAAAATTCGGCGGCTATGTGGACACCGAGTGGGACGGCCACAGGAATCATTTTGTCCAGAAGGGCTACCAGTCGGTTCTGGCAGTCCCCTACGACATCCCCATCGTGGGCTACGGCAATAACGTGGTCAATTCCCTGCGGATCTGGGACGCCCAGCCAGTGAATACCTTTAATCTGAAGGAATTCGATAAGGGCGATTACCAGAAGGCAGTGGAGCAGGAAAACCTGGCAAAGACCATCGTGGAGGTGCTGTATCCCAACGATAACCATTACGCAGGCAAGGAGCTGCGCTTAAGGCAGCAGTATTTCTTCATTTCTGCCAGCGTCCAGAGAGCCGTTAAGAAATATCTGGAGAACCACGACGACATCCATAAGTTTTATGAAAAAGCCGTGTTCCAGATGAACGACACCCACCCCACGGTGGCTGTGGCAGAGCTCATGAGGATCCTTTTAGACGAGCAGAACCTGGAATGGGATGAGGCCTGGGAGATCACCACAAAGACCTGCGCTTACACCAACCATACCATCATGTCCGAGGCCCTGGAAAAATGGCCCATCGAGCTGTTCTCCCGCCTGCTTCCGCGTATCTACCAGATCGTGGAGGAGATCAACCGCCGGTTTGTGGAGGAGATCAAGCAGGCATACCCGGGCGACAATGAAAAGATCCGCAAAATGGCAATCATCTACGACGGACAGGTGCGTATGGCCCATCTTGCCATTGTGGGAAGCTTTTCTGTCAACGGCGTGGCAAGGCTCCATACAGAGATCTTAAAGAATGAGGAATTAAGGGACTTCTACCAGATGATGCCCGCAAAGTTCAACAATAAGACCAACGGCATCACCCAGAGACGGTTCCTGCTCCACGGAAACCCGCTGTTAGCCAGCTGGGTCACCGATAAGATCGGAAACGAGTGGATCACAGACCTGTCCCATATTAAAAAGCTGGCCATTTACGCCGACGATGAGAAGTGCCAGAGAGAGTTCATGAACATCAAGTATCAGAACAAGATCCGCCTGGCAAAATACATCAAGGAGCACAACGGCATCGACGTGGATCCCAGGTCCATCTTCGATGTGCAGGTAAAGCGTCTCCATGAATATAAGAGACAGCTGATGAACATCCTGCATGTGATGTATCTGTATAACCAGTTAAAGGATAATCCAAATATGGATATCGTGCCCAGGACCTTTATTTTTGGAGCAAAGGCTGCGGCCGGTTATACCCGGGCGAAGCTGACCATCAAGCTGATCAATGCCGTGGCCGATGTGATCAACAACGACCGTTCCATCAACGGCAAGATCAAGGTGGTATTCATTGAGGATTACTGTGTATCCAACGCAGAAATGATCTTTGCGGCAGCTGATGTCAGCGAGCAGATCTCCACCGCCAGCAAGGAGGCCTCCGGTACTGGAAACATGAAGTTCATGTTAAACGGAGCCCTTACCATCGGCACCATGGACGGAGCCAATGTGGAGATGGCCGAGGAGGTGGGAGCTGAGAACATGTTCATCTTCGGCGCTTCTTCCGACGAGATCATTAACTGGGAGAACCAGGGCGGCTACAACCCCATGGAGATCTTCAACAGCGACCAGGAGATCCGCCGGGTGCTGATGCAGCTCATCAACGGCAGTTACAGCCCGCAGAATCCAGAGCTGTTCCGGGATATCTACAATTCCCTGTTAAATACCCAGTCCAGCGACCGGGCGGATACGTACTTTATCTTAAAGGACTTCCGTTCCTATGCGGAGGCAGAGGACCGGATCGACAAGGCGTACCGGGATGAGAAATGGTGGGCCCGGACGGCCATCTTAAACACCGCCTCCAGCGGCAAGTTCTCCTCAGACCGTACCATTGAGGAGTACGTAAGGGATATCTGGCATCTGGATAAGATCAAGGTAGAACTGTAATACAAACCAGGGGAACGCGGCCCGTCCGGGGACGGAGCTGCTCCCCAGGTTCTAAAAAGAAAGCCTGTCTCATAGACTTTACAAAAAAGGATATGAGGTGGGCTTTTTTATGAAGCGGTTTCTGACTGTTTTGATGATCATGGTGATGATCCCCTATGTGACGACCATGGCCTGGACAGGCCGGATCGGCGGCGGGGATTTTACGGGCTTTGAGGAGCTGGCGGGAGCCGGGGGAGAAGGAAGCCAGGGCGGCTCTCTGGGAACTGATGGGAACGGAGTGGCCGGAAGGCGGTATGTGGCTGTGGAGCGGGAAGGAAAGGTTTCGCGGGTCCCGGCGGAGGATTTTCTGGTCCATGTGCTGGCGGCCCAGATCCCGGCAGATTTCGGGCCGGAGACTCTGAAGGCCCAGGCAGTTATAGCCCGGACGTATATCTACCGGGAGATGAACGGGGCGGAGGAGATCCCGGAGGAGGCCCTGGACATGGACGCCTTGAGCGGAGCGCAGATGGAGGAGCTGTGGGGCGGGACTTACCAGGAGGATTACAGCAGGATCAGGGAGGCGGTGTCCGCCACCAGCGGGCTTTATCTGGCTTATGAGGGAGAACCGGCGGAGGTGTTTTTCTGCCGGGCGGCCTCGGGGGCCACAAGGCCTGGAGGACAGGAGCATCCATGTCTCAGACAGGCGGAAAGCCCAGGGGATCTTCTGGCCGACGGATATCTGTCCATTGCGGTCTTCACGCCGGAGGACCTGGCCCGGAGGGTGAGCGCCATTCCGGGGGCGGTCTCTCCGGATGCAGACCGGCTCCTGGAGGAGATCCAGGTGGCGGAGCGGGATGGGGCCGGATATGTGGTCCAGATCCAGATTGGTCCGAAGACCTACTCCGGGGAAGAGGTCCAGTACGCCCTGGGCCTGTCCTCCCCGTGCTTTTATTTCGATGAGCTCCAGGGAAAGGTCCGGGTCACCTGCAAAGGGATCGGTCATGGGTACGGCTTCTCCCAGGCCGGAGCCTCGGCGCTGGAAAAGGAGGGGCTCGGCTTTGAAGCACTTCTGGACCATTATTTCCAGAATGTGGAAATTTTAAAAGAGGGAATCTGAATAAGACGTGTCACTTTGGTAAGAATAGTACCGAGGTGATAAAACGTGAAAGAGAGAGTAAACCAGCTTTTCAAGGATAAGTTAGTTCTTGTGATGCTAGTGCTGGGCCTGCTGACTATTGTTGCCGCAGCAGGCGCTGTGAGGATCCGGAAGGGCGCCCAGAACATGGAGGAGAGTCCCTATCTGGAGATCAAGGAGCCGGAGGGGATGATCGCCGGGGAGACAGAGCCGCCCAGGACCGTGGCGGGAAGCTCCAACGCCCAGGAGGCGGAGCTGGCCGGGGCCGGAGCCGGTTCCCATGTGACCGAAAACACCCTGGGAGCGGCAGAGACAGAAGCCGCGGCCCTGGAGGATCCGCCGGCAGACGAGGCCGGAGCAGCGGCCGGGGATTCTCTGGTCCTGGATTTTACGGAAAGCGACAGGCTTTTGTGGCCGGTACAGGGAAATGTGATCCTGGGATACAGCATGGACACCACCACCTGGTTCCCGACCCTGGAGCAGTATAAATGCAATCCGGCCAACGTGATCCAGAGCGAGGTGAGCACGCCTGTTTCTGCCCCGGCCGACGCCAGGATCCTGGAGGTAGGCGTCAATGAGGAGATCGGCAATTATGTGCGGCTGGATCTGGGCAACGGCTACCAGGCCGTCTGCGGCCAGTTAAAGGAGATCCCGGTGGTGGAGAACGAGTACGTCAGCCGGGGCGATGTGCTGGGCTATGTGGCCGAGCCCACCAAATATTATTCCCTGGAAGGGGCCAGCCTGTACTTTGAGCTGCTTTCCGGGGACGAGCCTGTGGACGCTCTGGATTATCTGGAGTAGGGGACAGGGAAGAAATTATAAGGATCTGGAAAAATGGACCGCCTGGAAAATACCCGGCGGTCTGTTTTTTGACGTTAATATGAATTTAATAAAAAGTTCACAGAGTTTTCGTGAAAATGTGAGAGAAATATGGTAAACTGTACATAACTTTACAGAGCGGTAAGAAAAAAGATGGAGGAAAAGCAATGGATTACGGGAAATTAAAAAAGAATTTTGAGGACCACAGGTTTCTCACCTCGTACTTTGAGACCAGGGAGGAAGCGGCTGCTTATCTGAAGGAAAAGATCCGCGGGGAGCGGGTGGGCTTCGGCGGCTCCATGACCTGTCAGGAAATGGGGCTGTACGAGCTTCTGAAGGAAAACAACCAGGTGGTCTGGCACTGGAAGGACGAGATGACTGCGGCAGAGGCCAGAAGAGCGGCCATGGATTCCACCGTATATATTTTAAGCGCCAACGGCGTTTCGGAAACCGGGGAGCTGGTGAATATTGACGGTACGGGAAACCGGGCGGCGGCCAGCCTGTTTGGTCCGGAACGGGTCTTCTATGTGATAGGAAGGAATAAGATCGCCCCGGACCTTCACAGCGCCATTGCCCGGGCTAAAAATACGGCCTGTACGAAAAATGCCAGACGCCTTGGGGTCAAGACGCCCTGTGCCGCGTCCGGGGAGCTGCGCTGTTACGACTGTAATAGTCCGGCCCGGATCTGCAGCGCCACAGTGATCCTGGAGCGTCCCTGCAATGGAATGACTGTGGAACTGGTATTCATCAACGAGGAGCTGGGGTATTAGGCCGCAGGGAACGGGCGCTTTCGGGCGGATATAGACTAAAGGAGAGAGATGAAATGAATATATTGTTTTTTCTGACACCGAAGAGTGAGGTGGCTTACATCCATGATGATGAAAGCCTCCGGCAGGTTCTGGAGAAGATGGAGTACCATAAGTATTCGGCGGTGCCGATCATCAGCAGGCAGGGGACCTATGTGGGGACCATCACCGAGGGGGATCTTCTGTGGTACATAAAAAACCAGCTGGATCTGAACCTGCAGGAAGCAAGAAGGATCCTGATCACCAATGTTCCCCGCCGTTCTGACAATACGCCGGTGAGCATTGACAGCAATATGGAGGACCTTTTAGACAAGGCCATGAAGCAGAACTTCGTTCCGGTCCTGGACGATAAGAAATCTTTTATCGGGATCGTCACCAGAAAAGACATTATGAAGTATTTTGCGGATAAAATGAAAAAAACAGAATAAATGAAAAAATTTTCTTTTCAAAAAACGTCTGATGTGTTATACTGGGCGTCATGAGACGGGGAAATAGGATCCGGCCAGAAATCTGATTCTGACCGGATTTTTTATTTGATAGGAAATTCCTATCAAATAAAAAAGCACTTCGTGCAGAATCGCACTGCGGCGGTATGGAATTTCGTCGCAAATGCGACCCGCCGCAGGCGGAGAATCCTGCAAGAGCAGGATTCTTTCTTGTGCCATGGGGACCGAAGATCCCCTGGGAAATGGATACTCCGCAGACAATAAATCTGATCCATAGGAGGAAAGAGTGAAAAGAACTGTGAAAAAGAGAACGGGAATGCGGTCGGCAGCGGCTCTTCTGGCGGTCCTTATGGCTGTGCAGAGCCCACTGGGACGGACGGGAGCCATGGGAATGCCGCAGAAAAACCAGAGGACCCGGATGACCGCCACCATGTCGGATGCGGCGGCCGGGGAAGAAGCCTTAGCCGGACTTCTGGAGGAGAGGAACGGGATCCTTAGGGTGGAGGTCCAGGGCGTCGTAAAGGCTCCGGAGACCACCTGGAATGTGGAGCTGTATCCGTCGGAGGAAGAGGATGCCTCCATAGCCGAACCGGCCTTTGGAAGCCTTACCCTGCCGGCCGGAGACGGGAATACATACACAGAGGGGAGCTGTGAGCTGACGGAGCTTCCCGATGGGACGTATGATCTCAGGATGGAGCCGGAAAACGATACGGTCTCCTATGTGGCCTATGAGCAGAAGGGGATCCGGATCCAGGGGGACATGGTCTCCATCCGTTTAATGAACGATGCGCCGGAAAACCACGGATACGGGGAGAGCGGAGCCGGAAGCCGCATCGGCGTTCTGGCCATGGGCGATATCGACGGCAGCGGAGCTGTGGATGAGGACGATAAGGAGGAGCTTCTGAAGCTGGCAGCCTCCGGCCAGGTCCATGACGATCTGTTTTATGACCGGGCCGATCTGAACGGCGACAGTCAGGTGGATCTGGCGGACGTAGCATGCTTTGCAAAGTATTATAAGGAAGACGCAAGGACTGCCCGGGAGACACGGACCATGCGGATCACAGAGGAAGAGATCCATACGGCGTCCGCCAGCAACGCGGAGATCTCCCAGGGAACGGTGGAGCAGCTGTTTTCCGGTGCGGCCAGCCTTACCCTGGAAAGTGAGGCGGCCATTTCCGGGGAGAATCCGGTGACCATTTCTGCGGAGTTTGACTCCGGAAAGACCATGGCCGGGTTCGTCATCGACCCGGTGGACGGCTCCGGCAACACCATTGTGGACGGAACCGTTTCTGTGGAGACAGAAAAAGGAAAAGAAAAGGTCTTTGAGATCGAAAACGGAAAAGTAAAGGAACGGAGCCTGGGAAGGGCGCTTCTGGAATTTTTCACGGGAAAAGAGGAGACCGTAAGCCAGGGAGGCCCCATCGTCATCGATCTGAAGGGCCAGACAGCCGTGAAGAAGGTGACCATTAAGGTCAGCCGGACCCTGGGGAACACTGCCCTGGTGGATATTGCAAAGGTGGAGTTCCTGGGGGACATGAAGGAACGGATCCCGGAGCCGGAAATGACAGCGCCGGAGCGGGTGCAGGTGGAGAACGGGGACGCGTCCTTTACTGTAACCTGGCGGAGACAGCCCAATGTGACGGGCTACGAGGTGACGGTCCATGGCATCAACAGTAAGAAAAATGAGGTAACACAGACCTTCCAGACAGATAAGCCGGAATTCCGGGCAGAAGGCCTGGGAGACGGGGCGCTGGCCAATGGAAATTCCTATGAGATCCAGATCCGTTCGGTGAACGGGGCCTGGAAGAGCCCGGCGGCAGAGGCTGTGGGACAGCCCAGGGCGGCCAGCCTTCCGCCTGCGCCGGAAAATATCACGGTGGCATCCCGGTATAAGGGGCTTTCCATCAGCTGGAAGGATATGATGGATACAGACAGCTATAACCTGTATTACAGGAAGTACGACGACTCCCAGGAAGCGTACACGAAGATCCCGGATATCCGGGAGAACCGGTATGAGCTCAAGGGGCTGGAGGATAAGACAAAGTATGACGTTTATCTGACCGGCGTGAACCCGCTGGGAGAGGGACCGGAATCGGTCCACTATACGGGAGTGACGGCGGCCCTGGATCCGCCGGTGACGCCGGATTACAAGCGGATCAATGTGGAGGTGCCGGGAGAGCCGGTGACCGCCCATATCGAGTCGGTGCGCTATGGGTATGATGTCTCCAAAGGTGAGTATGATATTGTAGATGGAGACTATGAGACCTCCTGGGTCCGCAAGGATGACTGGGATTCGGGAGCAGAATACTATGATCTGAAAAAAGCCCCCATTGTTTCCTTTGACGGGTCCTATGAAATGGATACTCTGGTGGTGATCCCCGACGGGGACCAGATGTATTCCTATTATAAAGCAGTGCTTTATTACTGGACAGACCGGAACGACATCCAGGACAGCACAAAGAATTCTGTTTCCGGCGTCCTGGAGAAAAAAAACAGCAACAATAAGGCCTACTACGAATTCCGGGCGGACAGGCCCATTGAGGCCGAGGCTGTGCAGCTGACTTTAAGCGCCAGTGACCGCCGGATCTCCATGGCAGAGCTTAAGTTTTATTACTACGACCCGCTGGAGGACGAGATCATGGACCTTTACGGGGATCCCTACCATGTGAGCCTGCGGCCGGACGTGGACCGGGAGACCATGGGAAAACGGATCCAGAGCCTTAAGGACCGGCTGGACCATCCGGATCCGGTCAGCGGGGAGCTGCACCCCAGGAAGGAGATCCTGGAAACGGAGCTGGCCAACGCAGCGCGGATCTTAAAGGACGGCGCGCTCCAGGCGGAGATCCTGGCGGTGGACAGCAAGGATACAGGAAACTCCGACAGCCACATCACCTTTAAGGGCGGTCTCAATACGTACCAGCCCCTGGGCGTGACCGCAAGGGCCGGGGAGACGGTCACCGTCTATGTGGGAAGCCCCGCCCATAAGACCGGGGACGGCACCAGGCTTCAGCTCGTTCAGACCCAGTACCATGGAAGCTCTGCTGCCTGGACCAGGACATTGGGGAATTTAAAAGCCGGAGCTAATGATTTTACGCTGGAGGCCCTGGACCATATGGACCTGGAGCGGGGCGGACAGCTTTATGTGGTCTACACCGGAGAGGCAGGCCGGGAGCAGTACGGTGTCCGTGTCAGCGGAGGAACGAAGATCCCGGTGCTGGACCTTTCGGATACAAAGGATCCGGCGGAGCGTCTGAAGCTGGCGGAGGCCTATGTGAATGGGCTGGAGGCCATGGTCCAGGATATGGAGGCTCTCCATAACAGGGATCATCAGGACTATTCTTATGATGAAAAGAACTGTATCTACGGAGCCACGGACATCGTGAGCCGGTATACCATGATCTCCGGCCCCTCGGACCAGATCCTGGAGGGACTGTCCGGGAATACGGCGGCGGAAAAGGCAGCGGCCCTGGAGCAGTCCATGACAGCCATGGATCAGATGGTGGAGATGTTCTATGCCCATAAGGGCTTAAGCACGGCATCCGATGCCGAGCCCCACAACCGGGTACCGGCCGGCCGTCTGAATATCCGCTACCAGAGGATGTTTGCCGGTGCCTTCATGTACGCCGGAGGCCTCCACATCGGTATCGAGTGGCCCCAGTTTAAAGAAATGGTAAACGGAAAGCCCGTGATTGCGGACGCAGAGGGAAGGTATCAGTCCGGCAGCCTGTTCGGATGGGGGCTTTCCCATGAGATCGGCCATGAGATCAACGAAGGGGCCTACGCGGTGGCGGAGGTGACCAATAACTACTATCCGCTGCTGGCCCAGGCCAGGGATACCAATGATTCCCTGCGGTTCAAATACGAGGACGTATTTAAAAAGACCACCTCGGGAGCCAGGGGAAAGGCGTCTGACGGGGCGGTGCAGCTGGCCATGTACTGGCAGCTCCATCTGGCCTACGATATGGGCGGCTATAATTTCAAGACCTTTGATACCAGCAAAGAGCAGCTGGAAAATCTGATCTTTGCCAGAATGGATTCCTATGTGCGTAAGCCATCCTCGGCACCGGGAGCGGAAGGAAATAAGCTGAAGCTTTCCGGGACCGATAAGGACAATGTGCTGATGCGGCTGGCGGCGGCTGCGGCCCGGAAGGACCTTCTGGACTTCTTCCGCCACTGGGGCATGGAGCCGGACGCAGACACTGTGCGCTATGCCTCCCAGTTTGAGAAGGAGGAGCGGGGCATCTGGTTCGCCAACGATGAGAACCGGGTATGGCAGATGGAAAACCGGAACACCTCCCAGAAAACGGAGTCTTCCGCTAAGGGAAGCGTTCCCCAGGGAACCATCCAGTATGTGAATGGAGAAAACCAGGTGAACCTGGAGATCTCCGGGGACACAAACGTATGGATCTACGAGATCGTCCGCTGCGAAAGGGACGGCGGAACGGAGAAAAAGCAGTCTGTGGGCTACGCATACGCACATGATGGAGAGGCTGTATTTACGGATGTGGCCGCCACAGCCAACAACCGGGTCTATACGTATGAGATCACCGGATACGACAAATGGCTGGCGAAAACGGCTCCCGGAAGAACGGGAGAGGTGAAGGTGAGCCACAGGGGCGACATCGACCGGACCTTATGGACCGTCAGCACCAACCTGACCAACAGTGAGCTGGAGGAGCCGGGAGAGGATCATCCGGATACCTATGTGCAGCCAGGGCTGGAAAAGATGGTGGATCTGGAGACTGAGGGCGCTGTTACCACCTTTACAGGCTCTGTAAAGGCCGGCCAGACGCCGGAGATCGTCCTGGAATTAAACCAGCCGGAGCTGGTGACCGGGCTCGTTTACACGGCGGCTGAGGGAACTCCCATAGGAAAATTCAGCGTCAGCGTCAGCCAGGACGGAAGCTCCTGGGAGAGGGTCCCGGTGAGCGCAGATACATTTACCCTGGAAGACGGCAGCCAGACCGTGTACTTCCATGACGGCACCGTTCTTTATACGTACGACGCGGCCTTTGTGAAGCTGACGGCAGACGGCCAGGGAGGCCGGGAGCTTTCCATATCGGATCTTTCCCTGCTGGGCCAGACAGGAGACAATGTGGAAATGGATACGGCCGGTATGGGAAGGCTCACGAAGGACTTTGCCATCAACGGCGGGGCAGACGGAGTGATCCCGGAGGGCAGCATCGTGTTTACAGGAACCTATAAGGGAAACCCGGCCTATAACGTGGTGCTTTTATGGGACGAAAAGGGCCAGATCGTGGGAGGAACGGATGCGGATGGAAACATCCAGGCAGAATCCCTGATCCTGGCAAAGGTTCCGGAAAACGGCCTCCTGGGAGAGGTCAGCGACGGCATCTGGATCTATTACCTGCCGGAGGGGACCAGTCTTCCAGAGCATGTCCGGGCAGAGCTTTACCGGGTGGACGATGCGGAGACTTTGGAGGGCCAGAGGACCGTCAGCTCCAGTCTGACCATAACGGTTCCGGAACAGCTGCCGGAGCTGGAGCTGGATCCCGGCTCCGGCCCGGCGGCCGGGAATGAACGGCTGAGGAAAAGAGACGGCCTTGGGGGCCGGACCAGAGAAGGAGAGAAGAATTAAGTGAGACGAAGGATCATAGGAAGCCTTATGGCCGCGGCATTTATAGCCGCGGGGACGGGGATCGCTGCCCTGGCTGCCGGAGGCGGATATATTCAGATGGAGTCTGGAAAGAAGGAGAACCAGGTAAGGATCTCCCTGGATTTTTCCGGAGACCGGGAATTCGGGAAATACATGGAGGATATTGGGGCTGTCCAGGTGGATCTGGCCCTGGAGACCCCGGAACCGGAAGATATCACCCGGGCAGAGTTTACCTTTGAAGCCAGTATCCAGAAGGATCCGGATGTGAAGATCCGGGATGGGATCTTTTTAGAGGATACTGGCCGGTTCAGCATTTTCCTGGCTGGAAACGGAACGGGAGACGGCCTGTTTAACGGCGGGAAAAAGCTGGAGCTGGGCGTGCTCCAGACGGCCTCCACGGAGGACATCACCCTCCGGGTGGAACGGATCGCCGCAGCAGCCGGAGAGGAGCTGGTCTTTGAAACGGACGGAGGAAGGGAAACCGAGTTTCTGCTGAAAGCCACTGACCCCGGAGAAGACCAGGGAGAGAACGGCGGCTCCGGAGACGGAGATAACTCTGGAAATGGAGATGGTTCTGGAGGGGAAGATGGAAACGGCGGAGATCCCGGAGACGAAGGGGGTTCCGGGGATGACGGCACCAGCGGCGATGGAGACGGCACTGACGGAAATACCGGAAATGGACAGGGAAATAACGGCGGTTCCGGGAATGGATCCGGAAACGGCTCCGGCGGCAGCTACCGCCCTGTGAAGAGCACAGGCTTTATCTGTCCCCAGGTATCTGCCAGAGAGACCGCAGGTCAGTGGATCCAGACAGGAGAGGACTGGCAGTTCCGGTTTTCTGGCGGCGCGATGGCTATGGACTGCTGGATCTTTAAGGGCGGCGAATGGTACCATATGGGAGCAGACAGCCTTATGGACCGGGGCTGGCATTACCAGAAGGAAACAGGAAGCTGGTATTATCTCAGGGAGAACGGCGCCATGAAAAAGGGCTGGATCCAGCTTTCCGGCATCTGGTACTACCTGGGAACGGCAGATGGCCGCATGGCTGTGGGCTGGCAGAGCATCGGTGAGAAATGGTATTACTTAAATCCGGCGGAGCCTGTGCCTGTGCCGGCAACGGATCCGGTCACAGGACAAACGGTGCAGAGCACGGAGGGACAGCTTCCCTACGGGGCCATGTACCAGAACCGGAAGACTCCCGACGGCTTCATGACAGGAGCCGACGGAGCCTGGATGGAATAGGAAACGTCAGGAGAAACAGAAGACAGCTTTGGCAGACAGCCGGCGTCCATGGAAACTGCATCCATGGACGCCGGTTTTTTATGTCATAGGAAAGTGCGTCCCATGACATAAAAAACGCTCCGCGGGGATCGCCATGCGGCGGAAGGGAATTATGCCGCAGAAGCGGCCCGCCGCAGGCGGAGAAGCCCACAATCGGGCTTCTTTCTTGTAGGAAACTGTGGCAAAGGCGCTCCGCAGGGACCGCCATGGGCCGAAGGGAAGAAAGGCACCGGGACCTGTCCTCTGGCCTGGAAAAAGGAAACGGGCCTTCTATGTACCGGAACGGTAGAATATGCATACCTTATTACTAGAAAATGAAAGGAGAAGGAGCTTATGAATTGTAATCAGAATCCTGACGGGACCGCCCGTATTCCCGGGATGATGCCTGTTCCGGGACCTGGACCGGTCCATGTGGATGGAAATATGCCGGGCGTCTGGGACCGTTTTCCGGTGGGCATGGGCTATGTTCCCATGCAGAACTGGGAAACGCCATATCCCATAAGCCACGGTTTTATGCAGGGAACGATTTTCCCGTCTTTAGATTATCCGTTTATGATGGGAGGGTGCAGAAAATGGCAGAGATGAATTGTGGAGCCAGCGGAAAAGATCCTGGCGTAACGGGACAGTGCTGTAAGAAGAGCTGCCAGGTCCAGACCTGCTGCCGTCCGGTCTGTCCGCCCCCGGCCCCCGGCGGAGGCGGCTGCGGATTTCCTGGTATGTATCCGCCGGCAGGAACTGCCTGCGGGATCCGTCCCGGTACGGGCCAGGGCTGCGGGATGTGTCCGGGAATGGATCCGTCCCGGCAGGCGCTGATGAAGCAGATCAACGAGGCCAGCTTTGCTGTGGATGAGGCGGTCCTGTTCCTGGACACCCATCCGGACTGCGCCCAGGCCATGCAGTATTACCAGAGCGCTGTCGGCGCCAGGAAAGCGGCCATGGACGCATACCAGAGCCGGTTCGGCCCCCTGCTGGTGGATGACGTTATAGGGAATACCTGGACCTGGGTGACGGAAAAATGGCCCTGGGAAGGAGGATGTTAATATGTGGAGGTATGAAAAACGGCTTCAGTACCCGGTAAATATCAAGGAGCCCAACGCGGGGCTGGCGAAGCTGATCATTAGCCAGTATGGCGGCCCAGACGGTGAGATGGGAGCGTCCATGCGTTATCTTTCCCAGCGGTATTCCATGCCCTATGGGGAGCAGAAGGCAGTGCTTACGGATATCGGCACCGAGGAGCTGGCCCATCTGGAAATGATCGCAGCCATTGTTCACCAGCTCACGAGAAACCTTTCGGCAGAGGAGCTGGAGGCCCAGGGCTTTGCTCCCTATTATATCGACCATACGGCCGGGATCTGGCCCCAGGCGGCGGGCGGGATCCCCTTCAATGCCTGTGAGTTCCAGTCCAAGGGCGATCCCATCACAGATCTGTTTGAGGATCTGGCAGCAGAGGGTGCGGCTTTGTAAGAACAACAAAGAGCTCAGAAGTTCCAGTGTATTTCGACTGGGATATGTTTTGTCCCGGGGATCCGTTTTCCGACTCGTATATGATCGATCATGGCTTCAACGGTTTCACGGTCTAAGTGTTCGATCTTTGTATACTGCTCGATCCGCTGGCGGCGGTCACCGCCTGTCTGGATTTTTCTTTCGATTGCATTAAGCTGTTTTTGCGTCTCTCCCACCAGTCTTTCAAGCCGTTCTCTGTCATTTGTGAAATCCTTTGACAGATTCAGAAAATCATGTTCCGAGAGGATCCCTTTTGCCTTATCAAGATAAAGCTCCCGGATGATCGCTGCATCTTCTTCCATTTTTTTCTGACAGGAGGTAAGCCGTACTTCTAAAGAAGCCTTTTTTTCTCTTATATCGGAGCAAAATTCCACATTCTGTTCCAGCAGGTCCATATCGAGATATTCCTGTGATAATCGGTTCAGCTCAGTGATAACTGCCTGCTCCAGCTTTTTCACAGAAATAAAAGAGCCTATGCAGGCGTCTTTTGCGGCATGCCGGGTAGAACATTGCAGATAATATCTTCCATCTGTCTGTTTGCTGGAGCGCATTGTGTATCCGCAGTTCATGCAGCGTGCCTTTCTGGAAAACAGTCCGATGGTGCCTGCTGTAAATGGTTTTGCCTTTTCCGCCACCATAGATTGTACCCGGTCCCAGAGTTCACGGTCAATGATGGGTTCGTGTGTTCCCTCCACCCTGTACCATTCCTCTTTCGGCCTGGGGCGGTTTTGCTTTGTCTTATATGAAACACTGCCGTATTTTCCCTGGACCATATTTCCAATATAGATTTCATTGACCAGCATATGGGAAATTGCAGAGTATTTCCATAAGGTACTGTTTTTTCCTGCGGGCTGTTTGTAGCGTAAACCATGAAGCCGTTTATATTCCGTAGGATTTGGGATCCCCCGGTCATTGAGCATACGGGCAATGGCTGTCTTTCCATATCCCTGTGAAAATAAAGTAAAAACCTCTCTGACAACAGCGGCGGCCTCCTCATCAATGATCAGGCGGCCCTTTTGCCCAGGGTCTTTTTTATATCCATAGAGCGCAAAAGCGCCAATATGGAATCCGTTCTTCCGGCGGTCAGTCAATACGCTGCGGATATTTTCGGACATATCCTCTAAATACCATTCATTGACCAGACCGTTGATCTGCCGTGACTTTTTATTTCCCTTATTGGCGGTATCTGCGTTGTCTACGATACTGATGAAACGGATCCCCCAGATAGGAAATAATCCGTGTATATATTTCTCCACCAGCTCTAATTCCCTGGTAAATCGGGATTGGGTTTTGCAGAGGACAATATCAAATTTCCTCTGTTCAGCGTCCTTTAGCAGCCGGTTGAATTCGGGTCTTCGTCTGTCTGAACCCGTATAATCATCATCACTGTATATATGATAGACTTCCCATCCCTGCTCCAATGCATATTGGACCAGCATGGATTTTTGATTCTGGATGCTGCTGCTGTCGTCAGTTTCATGCACTTTGTTCCTGTCCTCTTCTGATAAACGGCAGTAAATGGCGGCTTTTGGCTTTGCGTTTATCATTTCGCAGATAAGACCTGTCCTTTTGATTTTTCCAGCTGATTGATGAGCCCGATCCATTTCTCGTTGAACGCCTTTTTCATTGCCGCTTTATCTTTGCACTTAAATACATTTTTACATGAAAGCTCGGTTTCCTTTGACATGATTCCGCCTCACAGTCTTTGTTATGTTTACAGGCTATGCCAAAATGCTTGTTTATTATGAAAGGATCCCTCTTAGAGGCCATAAAAACAGCGGTGTTCCCTTTCTCCTATGAAGGAGCGGAGAACACCGCAGTACAGATGGCACATATTCAATTTTCGGTCCGGCATTCTGTATGGGAGGAGGCCCGTAAGCAGGAATTTGCCGATGTTTTTTCGCATAGATCTTTCATATAGTCAGAGTACCGGCAGAGAACATCGATAACGGCATCCTTTGATTCTTCTGGGAGAGAGTCAAAATAGGAGTAGAATTCATAGCCTACGATTTTGTGAAACTCAATGTGTGCGTTGAATACTTTTAAGCCCGTTTCGGTTCCCCTGTAATAGACTTCCTTCCGGTTTGAATCATCTTTAAAGCAGTCAATGAGCTTCCTAAGCTGAAATTCTCTTGTCATTTTGGATATGGTTCCCTTTGGGATTCCGGTGATCTGGGCAAGCTTTGTTGTATTTATCCCCGGATGGAGGATTATTTTTTCCAGCGTGTGCATTTCTCTGGGCAGCAGGCTGATACCGGGAATATATTCCCGATGGTTTCTGTTATCTAAATTTGTATAATTGCATATGCGAAGAATTGCTTCATCAAATTTTAAACGTTTATCAGACATAGATCCTACCCTCAACATTTTGTAATAGTCTTGTATTATGATGTATCCTCCCGCAGGCAAACCTGCGTTAGATCGATCGGCCTTTTGACCCTGGTAACATATTATCGCATATGATTTATAAAATCAACAGTCAAAAAAGTCCCCAGATCCCATGTGCAGCAATGACCCTATGTCAGAATATAATAATAAATTTCGGGATTATAATTGATAAAATGAAATATATGCATAAAAAATAATAATAAAATCATAGGATATATAAAAATTTTAAATACAGTATTGACTTTTTGTTAAAAAAATGATAGTTTTGTTTCAAACAAAACAAAAACCGGTTTTTAGTGTAAGTGAATTTCAGCATTAGGAGGAAGGTTTATGATTGAAAAGTGTACTCCATATGATGTAGTGGTGATAGGAAGCGGCGGGGGCGGTCTGAGAGCTGCGATCAGTGCGGCAGAAGAGGGAGCCAGAGTACTTATCATAGCAAAGGGAAAAATAAACCGCAGCGGCTCAACGCTGCTGGCAGGGGCCAATATAAGCGCAGACATTGCGTGCGATGGCGGCAGTCTGTATGAAATGGGCCTTAGTGAGTGGAATAAGGACGATACAAAGGAAAAGTTTTTTTCCGATGTCTGCCATGAAGGCTTTTATCTCGGAAACCAGAAGCTGATAAAAAAGTTTGTGGACGGAGCGCCTGAAAGGATCCGGGAGTTAATGGGATGGGGCATGAACGTGCTTGGTACAGAGGGAGAACGCGGGATCTCTGTATTCGGCTCCTCCATTTTAGATTCGCTTTTAAAACGTGTAAAGGAATTAGGGGTCTCCTATGTTGAGGATACTGTATTTACAGATATAGTGTCAGAAAACGGAGCAGTAAAGGGCTGTATCTGTGTGGAGCTTTCCACCGGAAGCATTAAGTATTTTCCCGCAAAAGCCGTGGTAATAGCGACCGGAGGAAGTCATGGGATATTCAGAAATAACAGCGGTCCTACGGATTGCTGCGGCGAAGGCCCAGCCGCTGCGCTCAGGGCAGGCGTAGAGCTGATAGACATGGAAATGATATCGTTCTGTCCCTCTGTCATCCTTCATCCTTTAATGTATAAGGGCAATATACTTCCATACATTTTAAACACAACAGGATATGGAACATATCTCAATAAATTTGGCAAGCCCTTTACACACCGGCATTTAACGCCGGAAGTAGAGGCGCTGGCGCTTGATACGGAATGGAATAAGATGCTGCTTTCCTATGCGCTCCAGAAAGAAATAAATTCCCAGAGATGCAATAAGCACGGCGGCGTTTATTATACGATTTCATTTAACCCTGAGGAGATCAGGGATGAGCTTTACAGCGATCTTCCGAACCTTTCCAAAGGAATTTATAAGGATATCATGGAGATCTTCCTGAACAATCATTGTGTTACCTGTGCTCCGTTTGCCCATTATTTTGAAGGCGGTATCAGGATCAATGAAGATATGGGAACCGGGCTCCCAGGATTATTTGCCGCAGGCGAATGTACAGGAGGCATGTTCGGTGCAAACCGGGTATCGGCTGCAACAACAGAAATGCTGATCGAAGGGAACATTGCAGGAGCTTCCGCAGCAAAGTATTCGGCAGAGGCGGGATCTGAATATGCGTCCGACGATATCTTATCAAAAATGGAAGCGGAGCTGATCCGGCCGTTTAATAATAAAAATGGCATCAGTCCCATTGAGATCCGCGAGGCTCTTCATGATATTACTGCGGAATCACTTACCGTATTACGAAACGGTGAAAAACTGGAAAAGGGCATGGAGGATGTTTTAAAGCTTCAGAAAGAACTGGATCATGTATCTTTATCCTGCCAGGACAGAAGATACAACAAGGAATGGATCGAGTATCTGCAGCTTAGAAACGGCCTTGTTACCGCAGCTGCAACCATTAAGGCGGCAGGCATGAGAAAAGAAAGCCGCGGTGTCCATGTGAGAGAGGATTATTTCTATACGGATAATAAAAACTACCTCAAAAACCTTGTTATTAAAAATATGGATCTGGATACGGAATGGGTACAGCCCGTCCATACGGAGATCTGTCCGGAAGAAGTATGCAAAGATTATATTCCTTATGTGGAAGATGTAATTTCAAAGCTCAGCTAGGAGGGGTTTAAATGAGAGAGATTGAAGTAAAGATCCTGCGGGGGGCGGAAACAGACAACAGGCGATACCAGACGTATACAGTTTCTGTCGAGGAGGATGCCGCAGTATCTGTCATGAACCTTTTGGAAGAGATCTATAATAAACAGGACCATTCTCTGGCTTTCTTCTCCCATGCCGCATGCCGCCAGGCGGCATGCGGAAAATGCATGGTAAGAGTGGACGGCGCGGTGAAGCTGGCCTGTAAAGAGAGGGTGATCAAAGACAAGATCACATTGGAACCCTATTCCGATAAGGTAATAAGGGATCTTGTGTGTGAGTCAAAGTAACATTGCCGGCCAGAACAACGATTTGTAAGGAGGGAAATTATGGGTGAAAATGCAAAACTTACGGAGGTACAGGAAATTGAGCGCCTGAACAATGAACCGGCTTTAAAGCGCTGGCGCGGTTTCGCTAAATATACGGGTCCTGCATTTATGGAAGCGGTAACGACTCTGGGAGCTGGCTCCTTTGCTTCTGTTGCCGCAATGGGCGCAGCATACGGATACAAAATGCTGTGGATACCATTCTACTCATATCTGCTTGGAATGTTCATGCTTACCCTGGGTACAAAATTTGCCGTTCACAGTAAGCTTGACGTGATCACGGCACAAAACAAATACCAGAACAGGCTGGTAGGTTCAGTGGTCACGGGATTGATTGCCTGCTATTTTGGATATGTAACCTTTACATTTGGACAATACGCCCTGGGAACAGATGCGCTTGAAAATATGTTTGCGCTTGTAAACATAAATTTTCCAAGATCTGTAAACTGGATCATAATTTTTGCGCTCTCATTCCCCTTTGCCTGGATGTATGGAAAAAATGACAAGGCAGTACGGTTTGTAGAAAACTTCTGCAAGATCCTTATCGTTGTAATGCTGATCGTGTTCGTGGCCGTTATATTTGCCACCGGCGTTGACTGGGGAGCATTGCTCAGCGGATTGCTCATCCCTACACTTCCCAGCGGTATGGAAGGCATCTCGACCGGTATAGCGGCACTGATCTCGGTTGTTGCAGTCGGTGACTGGGTTCAGTATCATTATGCTATGAAGCAGCGTAATTTTACACCTGTACATGAGAAGCTTGCTCATTTTGACCTTGTTGTGGGAGGCCTTATTCCTGTAACCATGGTCCTTACCTTCGTGGGAGTTGCCTTTGCAGTGACCTTCAGCGGCGGATCCTTCCCTGATGATACATATGCTCTGGCCAATGCCCTGGTCGGCGCGATCCCCAGTCTTGGGATCCAGATCGGATTCTATATCGGGATCCTTGCGATCACTGTCTCGACCATGATCGGCATGAGCACGATCGCAGCCCAGTCCCTTTGCCGTGCTTTCGGCAGGCCCCTGGATCCGCACTCAAAGCTCTGGAAATTTGGCCTTATAAGCACACAGATCGGTTTCCTGGGGGCTTATATCGGAAAGCCCATGTGGGCAGTTATACTTGTTGCCGGACTTCAGTCCTGTTTCTCGTGGGTAAGCGGTTCTTCCTGGTTCCTGCTTGCCAATGACCGTAAGTTCCTGGGCAGACACGTTGTAAAAAATTACCTTTTCAATTTAGGCGTTCTGATCAGCGTAGTAGTATTAAATCTTACGTTTGTTACTTTTGTTTTAACTGAGTTAGGAGTGTGGGCATAATGGCAAAAAAGATGTCGGAATTTTTGGAATCTAAGATAGGGCCGCTTCGTATGCGTTCAGCTTTAACACTGTTTCTTTGCGTAGTAAACTTTGCTCTGGCGTACGGAATCTGCCTTTACTATCTGATGGACGGCGGTCCCGTCCTTCTGATGATCAGCCTGATCGCAACAGTGGCACTGGTTTTGATTTTGGCTTTCCCAAATTTGGAGGTGCAGGATGACGAAAAAGCAGCCGATCTTGTTGACTGAGGCACATCATGGAGGAATCCTTGTCTCCTTTTATAAAGCGATCATGGATCTTTGCGGCAGAGACAGAGGGTATGACCTGTTTATGACAGCATCCAGGGCTTATGGTGAAAGAAGGGGGCGCAGAATGGCATTGAGGGCAGTCAGAGATGGAAATCCCCTGGATGTCACCTCCTATTTTGCCTATGGTGAGCTTCTCTGCACAGACAAAGGGCTGATGGATGAAAGCTCCTATGAGGCCTGCGGCGGTACTGTCCATGAATGTCAGAGAGACTGCCTGTGGGCCAGAGAGTTCAGAGCCATGGACTGCCTCCAGTGTGGGATCGATTATTGTAAGGAAATTGACGGCTCTGTGGTCCGGGGCTTCAACCCGGCAATGGGCTTTGAGTGTATGCAGAACATGCATTTAAGCTCTTCCTGTGAATTCTATTTTCACAGCCCCGAAGTAAAAAGTGATTTCATGGCCACCTTTGCTTCAAGGCTTAAGCCGGGGCAGAATGTAAAGCGGGAAATGGCATATCATTGTGCCGATGTTTACAATATGTTCTGCCATATTGTTTCACAAGCGCTTCCAGACGAATCTGCAGATCTCATCAGCAGGGTCAGGGATATGCTGAAAGAACGTTACGGCGAAGAGTTTCTGCCGGTTCTGGATTCATACAGTGATACAGACTTTGATAAAATATAAGATCATTTATGGATTGCCATAATAAAAGGTTCCTGTGCCTCCTGGCCGGAGGATAGGAACCTTTTATTATGATCATGTTGTACTTACGAAGCCGCAGCAGAGCAGAAAGCCCGCACCACCTACGACAACATCCTGCGTCTGGTGAAGGAGCCGGATGTGTGCGATCCCATCCGCTTCCTCCGGGAACGGGAGATCGTTCATTTCCAGAGATTCGGTGAAGCCCTGCGCGGCCTCCAGGAACGTCTGGACAGCCGGAACTTTTATGCCTTCAATCCCAGCTTTGACCAGGCGGCGGCTCCCCAGGGGCCTGGCGGCTGTATGAGACAGGGAAACGCATAAAAAACCAGAAATCACATGAGGCGGAAACGTCTGAAATAAGGATGGACGGATAAAAAAGGCCTGGCGGCTGCAGATCGGTGCAGCTGCCAGGCTTTTCCCATACCCCGATGGCAGATCAGCCGCCTCAGGACATTTTATACTGGAAGGAATCACAGTCGGTACATTCCTTCTTTGTGGGGTTCAGTTCATGGGTCCCCACATGGATCCGGTCCAGTGTGCAGTAATCCGCAGTCCCCGCGTGGTGTACGCAGTTGTGGATGGAGCACTGGATACATTCGTTCTTTTCCTGGTTCATGGTCGTTCACCACCTTTGTTTTCTGGGATGGTGTTAGTATGTCACGGACCAGGAAAATCATGTTGGAAGATATTGGAATCGTTTAAAAAGATTTAATAATATCTCCATTCATGGATTTTACGATTTCTACGGCCAGTTTTACGGTGGCTTCAAAATCATAGTAGGAGGCAATGCCGTGGACGGAATGGATGTACCGCACCGGAACGCCGATGACGATGGACGGGATCCCGTCTAAGGACGTATGGACAATGGCACCGTTGTTGCCGCCGCCCTCCCGGACAGACGCCTGGGCCATAAGACCGCGCTTCTCAGCCAGATCCAGGGCATAGCGCTGGTATCTGGGAGTGCAGATGATGGATTTGTCCATGAAGCGCAGCATGGGTCCTTTTTTGAAGGCCGTCTGGACTGCGTAAGGCTCAGTAAACGTATCGTCCGCCGGACAGCCCTCGAAGCAGATGGCGATCTGGGGCTTTATGTGGTTTACGGCCACCTTCATGCCGCGTTCGCCTACCTCCTCCTGGGAGGAAAGAACACCCACCACGTCCACGTCCAGCTTTTCATCCCTTAACCGGCGGAGCGTCTCGATGAGAGCTGCGCAGCCGATGCGGCAGTCAAAGGCTTTGCCGAACATCAGATCATGTTCTTCATCGTATTCCAGGGTAACATCCGGAACCACCGGCTCGCCGATGCGGATCTTAAAGTTTTCAGCTGCGTCCTTTGCGCTCACAGCGCCGATGTCGATGGAGAGGGAGGAGATATCCGCTGCCCCGGCAGATGCTTTTTCTGAAGCCGACATAAAGTGTACCGGTTTTGCAGCAATGACGCCGGGAAGATATTTTCCCTCAGAGTTTCTCACAAGCACCTTGGAGGAGGCAAGGGAGCCCACGTTCCAGCCGCCTAAGGCCACGAAACGGAGGGTTCCGTTGGGGCGGATGGAATGGACCATGAATCCCACCTCGTCGCTGTGGGCATCCAGCATGAACACCGGCTTATTGCCGGAGTTGGCAGTGCGGTACATATAGAAGTTGCGCAGGCAGTCCTCTTCGGTGGTATAGCCCTCGCCAATGTGCTTTGCTGCCGCCTGGACTGTCTCGTCCTCGAAGCCGGAAGCGCCCCTGGCGTTGGAAAGATCGGCGATCATCTGGAGTGTTTCCTGATTTACTTTGATTCCCATAAGAATTCCCCTTTTATTTTTTTATAGAGCTGTTAGGCCTCTTTAAACTGGTCTTTGCCGACGGAGCATAAGGGGCATACCCAGTCCTCGGGAACGTCCTCCCATTTGGTGCCGGGAGCGATGCCGTTATCCGGATCTCCGGCTGCTTCATCATAAATGTAACCGCATACTTCGCATTCATATTTCTTCATAGTCAGTTCCTCCTGTGGATAAAATATAGTAGTATATTGTTGTATAACCATTTCCAGAAAAAATTATGCGAGAGACTGGAAAATGGAATCAACCAGAGCTTCCAGACAGTCTCCCTGGCAGTTCTTTAAGGAAGACCGGATGGTCAGACTTTCCTCCAGCACCTTCATGTTCTTTAAGGATGCGAAGGTATCCGTCATATGCTTTACAGACACCGGGGCCCAGGAGCCGTTTTCCAAGAAGGCCACGGTCCGGTTCTGGAGGTTATGGGCAGCGATCTGGTGCAGCAGGGTCTCCATGTTGCAGAAGATCCCATTGTTGTAGGTGATGGATGCAAATACCAGGGCTGAGCAGCGGAAGGCGTCAGCCAGGATATAGGACGGATGGGTCTTGGACACATCGTAAACGGCGATATTGGGTACTCCCCGCTCCGCTAACCTTGCAGCAATGGCATCGGCGGCCTGCTCTGTGTGGCCGTATACGGAGGCATAGGCGATGAGCACGGTTTTTTCCTCCGGCTCATAGGAGCTCCAGCGGGAATATTTCTCCAGGAGCCAGTCCAGATCCTTCCTCCATACCAGGCTGTGGAGCGGGCAGATCATGGAGATCTCCAGCCCGGAGGCCTTCTTTAATAAGGCCTGCACCTGGGGACCGTATTTTCCGACGATGTTGCAGTAGTATCTTCTGGCTTCCGGCAGCCACTGGTTTTTATAGTCTGTTTCATCGGCAAAGATATTTCCGTCGATGGCGCCGAAGGAGCCGAAGGCGTCTGCGGAGAACAGGATCTTCTCCGTGGTCTCATAGGTGACCATGACCTCAGGCCAGTGGACCATAGGGGCCATAACGAAGGTCAGGGTATGGACACCCAGGGAAAGGGTGTCGCCCTCCTTTACGGGAACCACATACTGGTCCACATCGAATTCAAAAAACTGCTTCATCATATTTGCAGCCTTGGCAGTGCAGACGATCTTCACCCCAGGATACCGGAAGAGAATGTCAGCGATGGAGGCACAGTGATCGGGCTCCATGTGATTGACGATCAGGTAGTCCAGAGAACGTCCATCCAGCACAGAGGAAACATTTTCCAGGAGCTGGTGGGTAAATGCCTGGTCGATGGTATCAAAGAGAGCTGTCTTTTCATCTAAGAGCAGATAGGAATTATAGGAAACGCCCCGGGGAACGGGGTATACATTTTCAAACAGGGCGATCCGCCTGTCGTTGGCGCCGACCCAGTAAAGTGTATCGGTGAGTCTTCTGCTGCAGTTCATGAAAAACCTCCTTAAGCATTGTTTCAGAACCGGCCCTGGCACAGCAGGTCCGGCGTTTACCCATATTTTAAAGTGTATGGACAAAGATTTCAAGCAGTTTTGTGTACGAAATAAAATACGAAAAAAGGGTTGACTTTTTCAGCTGAGAGGAATATAATTCATTTGAAATTGATAATTAGTATCAAAAAGAAAAGAGGTGATCCAATGAGTCTGGCAGATGGGATCGTACTGCTCCTGGTGGCGTGCGCGGCGGTGGCCGTGCTGAGATTCATGAGGAGCCAGAAGAAGGCAGGAAAAACGGCCTGCGGCTGCGGAAGTTGCTCCGGGTGTTCTGGAGGCTGCTGCTGCGGCAAAGAAAATGCGAAGGAGGGAGCATGATGCCAATTACTCTTTTGCGTCCGGGAGAGACCGGAGTGGTAAAACGGATCGGGGGAGCTGCCGATACAAGGCGGTTTCTGGCTAATCTTGGATTTGTGGACGGAAGCCAGGTCCGGGTGGTCTCCGAGCTTTGCGGAAATATGATCATCCATATTAAGGATTCCAGAGTAGCCGTCAATAAAGAAATGGCAAAGCACATTATGGTATAGAAACAGGAGCCGCAGGGCCTTAAAAGCCTCCGGCTCCATCAAAAAGCCCACGGGTTAGCCGTGGGTAACTAAAAAACGTGAAGTTAGTATAGGGTAACTAAAACTATGCCAGGAAGCAGATGTGCCCCCATATAAGGGGATGAAAAAGAGGAGGAGGAAGGAGAACGCTATGACATTACGGGAGGTTCCAGTGAGGACAACGGTTTCTGTGGTGAAGATCCACGGAGAGGGGGCATTCCGCCGCAGGATCATGGATATGGGGATCACAAAGGGGAGTGAGATCTATGTCCGGAAGGTGGCTCCCCTGGGAGATCCGGTGGAGATCACGGTCCGGGGATATGAGCTTTCCTTGAGAAAGGCCGATGCGGACAGCATCGATGTGACGGTAAAAGAAGGCGTTTAAGGAGGAGAAACATGAGTATCAGGATTGCTTTGGCGGGAAATCCCAACTGTGGAAAGACCACCATGTTCAACGCGCTCACGGGAGCGAACCAGTACGTGGGCAACTGGCCCGGCGTGACGGTGGAAAAGAAAGAAGGACGGCTGAAAACCACCAAAGGAGATGAAGAGATCATCATAACGGACCTGCCGGGGATCTATTCCCTATCCCCATATACACTGGAGGAAGTGGTAAGCCGTGACTATCTGTTAAAGGAGCGGCCGGAGGCGGTCATCAACCTGGTGGATGCCACCAACATTGAGAGAAATCTGTATCTGACCTCCCAGCTTCTGGAGCTGGGGATCCCGGTGGTCATTGCTCTGAACATGAGCGATCTGCTGGCGAAAAAGGGAGACCGGATCGACACAGAACGGCTTTCCGCGCTCTTTGGATGTCAGGTGGTGGAGACCTCCGCCCTTAAAGGAACGGGCTTAAAGGAAGTGACAGACCAGGCGGTGGCTGCTGCAAGGGAACAGAAATGGAAGGCCCCTGGCCGTGTGTTCCCGGCCCGGGTGGAAAGCGCCATATTAAAGGCAGAGGAGGCTCTTGGGGACCGGGTGGAACCGTCTCTGAGACGCTGGTATGCCATTAAGCTTCTTGAGAGGGATCCAAAGGTGGAAGCTGACCTGAAGCTGTCCGCCTCCGCCATGGCATCCATCCGGACAGAGGCGGAGAGCCTGGAAAGGGATATGGATGACGACATGGAAAGTATCATCACCGATGCCCGTTACGGCTATATCGGAGAGGTGATCGGAGAGGCTGTAAAGAAAGCACCGGCGAAACTCAGCACGTCGGATAAGATCGACAGGATCGTTACAAACAGGATCCTGGGACTCCCGATCTTTGCGGCAGTCATGTATTTTGTATATTATATTTCTGTTACCACCCTGGGGACCATGGGTACTGACTGGGCCAACGACTCCTTTGTGGTCGCTGTTCAGGAGGCGGCTGCTGGAGCACTCAGCAGCCTGGGAGCCGGAAGTATGGTGACAGGTCTGGTGGTGGATGGGATCCTGGGAGGTCTGGGAGCAGTGTTCGGCTTCCTTCCCCAGATGGCCATTCTGTTCCTGCTCCTTTCCATCCTGGAGGACTGCGGCTACATGGTCCGCATCGCCTTCGTCATGGACCGGGTGTTCCGTCATTTCGGGCTTTCCGGCAAAAGCTTCATTCCGCTCCTGATCTCATCGGGCTGCGGGATCCCGGGGATCATGGCTTCCCGTACCATTGAAAACGATAATGACAGACGGCTGACCATTATGACGGCTACCTTCGTGCCCTGCGGCGCAAAGCTCCCGGTGATCGCTCTTATGGGTGGGATCATGACGGGCTGGGCCACGGGAAATTATGAGGCCGCCGGTTATATCGCTCCCCTCATGTATTTCATCGGAGTGGCGGCCGTACTGGTGTCTGCCATCATCTTAAAAAAGACGAAACCGTTTTCCGGAGAGGCGGCTCCCTTTGTTATGGAGCTTCCGGCATACCATATCCCGTCTGCTAAGACGGTGCTCATGCACACCTGGGAAAGACTCTGGGGCTTTATTAAAAAGGCAGGCACCATCCTGTTCCTGGCCTGCATCGTTATGTGGGTGCTTTCCACCTTTGGCTTTGAGAACGGAGGCTTCGGAGCCGTGGAAGATGTATCTAACAGCCTTATGGCCCTTCTGGGCGGCGCCATCGCCTGGATCTTCGCGCCGCTGGGCTTTGGCTCCTGGCAGCCGGTGGCGGCTTCCATTTCCGGATTTTCCGCCAAAGAGGCCATTGTGACCACCATGGGTGTCCTGGCCAACGTGGATGAGTCCATGGTGGAGGAGACTGCAGTGGTGGGAGCAGCCATCCAGAGCTGGTTCCCCAATGTGGCGGCAGCATTTTCCTTCCTTGTGTTCAACCTTCTGGATTCTCCGTGCCTTGCCGCCATTGCGACCATGGCCCAGCAGATGCAGTCCAGAAAGTGGTTCTGGTTTGCAGTCCTTTATCAGAATGTATTTGCTTATGGGGTAAGTCTCTGCGTATACCAGTTGGGTTCCGTGATACTGGGAGCACCGGTGGGGCTGGGAACAGCCGCCGCCGCGCTGATACTGCTTTTCCTTCTGTATATGCTGTTCCGCAGGGATCCGTATAAGAATATGAAAAAGGCTGTACGCCGTTCGGTGACAGCGTAAATGACCGGAGAACCGCGTTTCCTTAACGGGAGACGCGGTTCTTTTTGCGCGTTTCGCCATTGTTTTTGCGGGCGGGTCTTGTGGATTCCTGCGATCAATAGTATAATAGAACACAAATCCTTAAAAATACTCAGAAAAAACTCAGAATAGGACAGAATGCATATGAAGATTATTATTGTTGGCTGCGGAAAAGTCGGCACCAGCCTGGCAGAACGTCTCAGTGTGGAGGATCATGATCTGGTGATGGTGGACCTGTCGGAGCAGAAGGTGGAAGAGGTCTCCAACCGGTACGACGCCATGGGAATCGTGGGAAACGGAGCCAGTTTTAATGTACAGCAGGAGGCGGGTGTGGATACAGCCGACCTTTTTATTGCGGTGACGGGCGAGGACGAGCTGAACCTGCTCTGCTGCCTGATGGCTAAAAAGAACGCCAAATGCCATACCATCGCCCGTGTGAGGAATCCTCTCTATAATAAAGAGATCCGGTTCATAAGGGAGCAGCTGGGGATCTCCATGATCATCAACCCGGAGCTGACCACGGCCAGAGAGATCTTAAAGGTCTTAAAGTTCCCGTCAGCCATTAAGATCGATACCTTTGCCAAGGGCCGCGTGGAGCTTCTGCACTTCCGCATAAAGCCGGAAATGGGCTTTGACGGAAAGACCATTATGGAGCTCATGGGCCGGTTAAAGACCGATGTACTGATCTGCGCTGTGGAGCGGGATTCGGAGGTGGTGATCCCCAACGGAAGCTTTGTGCTCCAGGACAATGATATCCTGTCCATCGCAGGCTCCCTGGAGCAGACGGCGGAGTTCTTTGAAAAGATCGGCGTGCGTTCGAAAAAGGTACGCAATTCCCTGATCATCGGCGGCGGGACCATTGCCCACTACCTGGCCCTGGATCTGCTAAAGATCGGCTTCCGCGTGCGGATCATCGAGCAGAGGAAGGAACGCTGCGAGTATTTAAGCGAGATGCTTCCGGGAGCCGATATCATAAACGGCGACGGCAGCGACAAGAACCTTCTCCTGGAGGAGGGACTTACCTATGCCGATTCCATGGTAGCCCTCACCGGTCTGGACGAAGAGAATATTTTCCTGGCCCTGTTTGCCAAGAAGCACTCCAATGCCAAGCTGGTGGCCAAGGTCAATAAGATCGCTTTTAATGACGTGATCGACAGCTTTGCCATCGACAGCGTGGTATATCCCAAATATCTCACGGCCGATTATATCTTACAGTATGTGCGGGCCTGCCAGAATACCATCGGCAGCAACGTGGAAACGCTGTACAATATCCTGGACGGCCGGGCTGAGGCCCTGGAGTTTTCCATCCGTGAGGCTTCGGCTGTGACAGATGTGCCTCTGATGGATCTGGATCTGAAGGATAATCTTCTGATCTGCTGCATCAACCGGAATGGAACGATCCTTACGCCCCGCGGACAGAATAAAATCCAGGTGGGAGATACGGTGATCGTGGTGACCACCAACCGGGGTCTCCAGGATATCCGGGATATACTGAAGTAGCAAAGGAGAAGCTCCATGAATTATTCCATGATATTTTTCATCATTGGCTGGGTCTTTATCATAGAGGCGGCTCTTATGGCTCCCTCTGCCCTGGTGGCAGTGCTGTATTCGGAACGCAGCATCTGGGCGTTTGCAGCCGCCATCGGGCTCTGCCTGCTTCTGGGTGTGCCTCTGGTGCGGAAGCAGCCGGCCAATAAGGTGTTTTATGCAAAGGAAGGCTGCGTGACAGTGGCCCTAAGCTGGATCGTTATGAGCCTTATGGGGGCACTGCCCTTTGTGTTTTCTGGCGTGATCCCCAGTATCGTAGACGCCATGTTTGAGACTGTATCTGGCTTTACAACCACGGGAGCCAGTATCTTAAAGGATGTGGAAGTCCTGCCCAGGTGCATGCTGTTCTGGAGGAGCTTTACCCACTGGATCGGCGGCATGGGCGTTCTGGTATTCCTGTTATGCCTCCTGCCCATGTCTGGCGGCGGTTATTCCATGAACCTGATGAAGGCGGAGAGTCCGGGACCATCGGTCAGCAAGCTGGTCCCCAAGGTGCGGTCCACAGCCAAGCTCCTGTACGGCCTTTATGTGGCCCTGTCTCTTCTGGAGCTGGCGCTGCTGCTGTTGGGGAGCATGCCGCTGTTTGACGCTTTGTGTACCACCTTCGGTACGGCAGGAACCGGAGGCTTCGGAATAAAAAACAGCAGCATCGGCGAATATTCCGCTTATATACAGTCCATTGTGACGATCTTTATGATCCTGTTCGGCATAAACTTTAATGTATATTTTCTTCTTTATATGAGGAAGCCCAAAGAGGCGCTCCGCTGTGAGGAGGCCGGCTGGTACCTGGCAATTATTGCCGTTTCGACGCTGATCATCACGGTGTTTATACGGAATTCCTTCCCTGACCTGGTCACAGCCTTCCGTCATGCGGCCTTCCAGGTGGGCTCCATCATAACCACTACGGGATTTTCTACGGTGGACTTTAACGTGTGGCCGGCAGTGCCCCGGGCCATCCTGGTGCTCCTTATGTTCATCGGAGCCTGTGCGGGAAGCACCGGCGGCGGCATCAAGGTCTCCAGGATCGTGCTCCTGTTCCGTACCATGACCAGAGAGATCGGGCAGATCATCCATCCCCATATGGTGAAGAAGCTGAAATTTGAAGGCCGGGTCGTGGGCCAGGAGGTGCTAAGGAGCGTAAACGCCTTTATGGTGGCGTATGTGCTGATATTCGCAGTCTCCACGCTGTTTGTATGTCTGGACGGCTTTGACCTGGTGACCAGCTTTACGGCAGTGGCAGCCACCCTCAACAACATCGGCCCCGGATTGGAGATGGTGGGACCCATCGGCAATTTCTCCTGCTTTTCCGATCTGTCCAAGATCGTTCTGATCTTTGACATGCTGGCAGGGCGTCTGGAGATATTCCCTCTGCTGGTGTTATTCTTCCGGGATACCTGGAAGAAGTTCTAAAGCCTTAGGCAGAAGGGCTTTGCCCGGGCTTGGGGAGGATCCCCGGCAGGCGGACCACGTTCTATAAAAATATAACGGCCGCGGCAGTGCTTTTACATTGCCGCGGCTGTTTTTATGGATCTTTTATAACTTTAGCTGTCTCAGGCTTCCCACCGGCCGGACGCACCGCAGGGCAGTACAAGGCCTGTGGAGGACACCGGAAGGCCGATCTCGTCGGAACGCACCGCACCGCCGAACCGTGGCTTTACGGTACAGCCCAGCATATAGGTGAGCACGGCGGGAGCCAGGCCGGTGGTGTAGGAGTTAATGAGGAAAAACAGGGGTTTTTCCGATAAGAGTCCGGCGCAGAGCTTTACCAGGGGGAAGATGGCATCCTCGATCTTCCAGATCTCCCCCTTGGGACCACGGCCGTAGGAGGGCGGGTCCATGATGATGGCGTCGTAATGGTTGCCCCGGCGGAGCTCCCGCTCCACGAATTTCACGCAGTCATCCACGATCCAGCGGATGGGAGCGCTTTCCAGGTTACTGGATCTGGCGTTTTCTTTGGCCCAGGCCACCATTCCCTTGGAGGCGTCCACGTGAGTCACAGAGGCCCCGGCCTTTGCGGCCGCCAGGGTGGCTCCTCCCGTATAGGCAAAGAGGTTTAAGACCTTCACAGGCCGGCCGGCATTTTTTATTTTTTCTCCGAACCAGTCCCAGTTGGCGGCCTGCTCCGGGAAGAGTCCCGTGTGCTTGAAGCTGAAGGGCTTCAGCTGGAAGGTCAGTTCCTTATAGTTTATGCTCCACTGCTCCGGGAGATGGAAAAACTCCCATTCACCGCCGCCCTTGGAGCTGCGGTGATAGTGACCGTTGAGCTTTTTCCACTGGGGAGCCGTTTTTTCTGTATCCCAGATCACCTGGGGATCCGGACGCAAAAGGATGTATTTTCCCCAGCGCTCCAGCTTTTCTCCCTTTGAACAGTCGATGACTTCATAATCCTTCCATCCGTCTGCAATCCACATATATGATACCGTCGCTTTCTATGATTATCGTTTGGTTTCTGTGGATATTATACGTGATTCGGGGGAACGTGTCAAATACCATATGGGATTGCGGCAGTTTTGCGGCATTTGCCGGGAGTATGTAAGAGAATTGAAAGATTCTTCTGGTTGAATATTTTGTAAGATACTGGTAGAATGATACCAGGGATATACGGCTCCGGGATAGATCGTAAAGCAGGGGCTGTATGAAAAAAGGCAGATGGTAAGGAGATGGAGCTATGAAAACGAAGGGACTGAAGGTACTGACAGCTGCCGCCGTTTTAAGCCTCGGGCTTATGACGATGGAGGCGCTGGCCGCAGAAGGCTGGGCCATGTCTGGCAATACCTGGGTATATATGGACCAGTACGGAAACCGGGTGACCAATGAGTGGAGAAAGGGCGCCGATAATCTGTGGAGATATTTAAACGGAAACGGAGAGATGGCGGTCAGCTGCTGGGCAGACGAGGATTATTTTGTGGATTCCAACGGGATCATGGTGGCCAATAAGTGGGTAAAGACCCGTTCCTATTACGGCGGGGATGAGGACGTCTGGTTTTATTTTGGAAACAGCGGGAAGGTCGTAAAGGACGGCTGGAAGAAGATCGACGGAAGGAATTATCTGTTTGATTCCGAAGGCGTGATGCAGACCGGCTGGACAGAGGACAATCTGTATTATCTGGGCAGCGACGGAGCTATGAAGACTGGCTGGAGATACCTGGAGCCGCCTTATGACGAGGATGAGGACGATTATACCTACGGTCCGGAGAGCGACGACGGTCAGTACTGGTATTATTTTGCTCCCAGCGGAAAGAAGTACTGCACCTCCACCGGAGACGAGGAGGGCGAGTACCGGGTCAGCCGGATCGACGGAAAATATTACTGCTTTGATTCCACCGGAAAGATGCAGACCGGCTGGGTGTATATGGATGGAGATCCGGATTCTGCCAGCTCCAATACCATTGAGCACTGGCGGTATTTCGCAGAGCCTGAGATCAAAAATGCCAAAGTAGGAGCCGCCATCAGTGGATGGCTTTCCCTGGAGCCGCCGGAACGGCTGCTGGACAACGTGGACGAGTCGGTGGAATGGTACTACTTTAATAAAGACGGAGAGCCCAAGACAGGACCGGAGTTTGGGGAAGCCTCCACCGATGATTTCGTAAGGATCGATGGAAAGAACTATCTGTTTGACAAGCGGGGCAATCCGGTGAAGGGGCTCCATAAGGTGGAGATCGGGGACACAGGAGAATATACGTCCTACTATTTCGATGAGGATTCCAGGACCGTAGTAAAGGGAAAACGGACCATCGAGGAGGGTGACGGGACCAGGAGCACCTTCTACTTCAACGAGGGAAGCTATGCGGGCCGCGGCTTCACAGGCGTCAGGAGCAATTATCTGTACTATATGGGAAAACTTCAGAAGGCAGATTCTGACAGCCGCTATATGCTGGTGAGCCTTCCATCCGGCGGCCAGTATAAGACGTATGTGGTCAATACCTCCGGCCGTATCTCAAAGAATACGACTGTAAAGGACAGGGATGGAAACCGCTATAAGGTCAACAGCTCCGGTATCTTAACGGAGATCAACGGTGAAGCCGCTGGAAACGGCCTGCTGGGAGATCCCGTGGAGCCGGTTTATGAAGAATTTGATTAAGGATAACAAACCGCCTGTACCGGGGCCGAGGGGCTCCTGTACAGGCGGTTTTTACGCGGGCCGCGGGTCAAAGTCCGTTTGTTCCTGCACGGGACCTTTCCAGCTGCCGCCATAACCATGAGAAATCCGCGCAGCGTGCTTCTTATGATTTATATGATGATAGATGGATTCTTTTCTTTTAAAAAACGCCAGAGATCGTCCCATACCTGGCCGCCGTCCGGATCCCGGAAGGGAATACAGAGATTTTCTCCGGTAAATACGGCCATGATCCCGTCCTGGCAGGCGATCCGGTTGATCCGGCTGTAATAAACGGGAATGAGCTTCTGGTCCTTCTGGCGGACGATGGAAAAGTAGTTTTCGTAAAAGCAGACCGTAAAGCCGGGGTCACCTCCCAGGATCTGATCCAGCACCGAGGAAAGCCGGCGGACCAGAAAAGCCTTTCCTGCAAGATTAAAGACCAGGAGAAGGAGGGCGGAGCCGGCGTAATAAAGGGCCAGCTTATGGCGGCCCCCAAGGAAAAAGAAAAGGCCTGCGGCGGCAAAGAGGGCGGAAAGCAGGCTGACTGTGACGGAAAACCACCGGGGGAAGACATGTCCCCGGAATTTTTTTACAGCCTCCCTGGTACCGCAGCCCTCGAATATAAATGCTGGTGACATGGAAACCTCCCTGAATGATACCTTATGACATAAGAAGACCGGCATACCCGCGGGAGCATGCCGGTCGGTTTATATCCTAGATCTCTTCTCCGTCAATGAATACGTGCTTTACAACACCCTCAACAGTGAACGGTGTGCCGTCCATGATCACGATGTCAGCGTCCTTTCCTTCCTCCAGGGAACCGACTCTGTCGGCAACGCCAATGTGTTCAGCGGGATTGATGGTGATGGCGCGGAGCGCATCATACTCATCCATACCAGCCTTCATGGCAAGGCCTGCGCATAAGGGCAGGTAGTGGAGCGGGATCACCGGAGCGTCGGTGATGATGGAAACGTGGCAGCCTGCCTTTGCCAGAACACCGGGGGTCTCCCAGGTCTTGTTCTGAAGCTCAAACTTGCTGGCATGTCCGAAGGTGGGGCCCACAGCCAGGGGAACGTTCTCCTTGGCCAGCTCATCCACGATCATATGGCCTTCTGTTACATGCTCTAAGGTAATATCCAGATCGAACTCTCTTGCAATGCGCAGGGCAGTGCACAGGTCGTTGGCCTGGTGGGCATGTGCCTTTAAGGGGATCTCTTTATTTAATACCGGGATCAGGGCTTCGGATTTCTGGTCGTAAGCCGGAAGCTTGGAAGCATCGTCACCGGCAGCCTCAACCTTTGCCTTATAAAGGGAAGCCTTCTTTAATGCCTCACGGATCAGGGCAGCATTGGTCATACGGCTGGTAATGGTATTCTTCTGGTAGCAGCGCTTCGGGTTCTCACCGAAGGCGCATTTCATTGCAACGGGGAATTTCACGATCATGTTGTCCACGCGTTTGCCGTGGGGCTTCATGGCCACGAAGGTTCCGCCGATGGCGTTGGAGCTGCCTGGGCCAGTTGCCATACAGGTAACGCCGGCCTTTGCCGCCATTTCCATACACGGATCAAAGGGGTTGATACCGTCGATGGAGCGGAGCTGGGGAGTAACCGGATCATTCAGCTCGTTGTAGTCGTGGCCTTCATAGCCGATGCCGTATCCGTCCAGTCCGATGTGGCAGTGGGCCTCTACGAAACCGGGGTATACATTGAGGCCGGAAGCGTCGATGACTTCTGCGCCCTCACTGCTTAAGCCGGCGCCGATCTTTACGATCTTTCCGCCGTCAACCAGGATATCTGCCTGGAGCGGCTCTTTGGAAACAGCAGTATGGAGCGTTCCGTTTTTAATTAAGATCATGGGATAGTTCCTCCTTTTGGACTCACAGGGAGTCTGTTTTTATTCTTACGCAGCCAGGGCTGCGGTTAGAAGCTGGGAAACAGGGATCATGATACCACATTTACGGGCATTCCCTGAAAATAAGCTTCGATATTTCCGGCCAGGATGGATACCAGCCGTTTTCTGGTCTCCAGACCCTTCCAGCCCATATGGGGCGTCAGGATCACATTGTCCATGGTATAGAGCGGATTTTCGGGAAGCGGGGGCTCCGTTTCCTGCACATCCAGCCCGGCTCCGGCGATCACTCCGGTCTTTAAGGCCTCGATCAGCGCCGGTTCGTCCACCAGGGCTCCCCGGGAAGTATTGATAAGGAAAGCCGTAGGCTTCATCATGGACAGGGTCTCCCGGTTGATCAGGTGTCTCGTCTCCGGAGTCAGGGGACAGTGAAGGGAGACATAGTCGCTTTCCCGGAGAAGCGTTGGAAGATCCACGTAGTGAACGCCGTCTGCGTCCTCCCGGAAGGTCCGGGTATGGGCCAGGATCTTCATGTCCATGGCCTGGGCGATCTTTATGACCTCCCGGCCGATGTTTCCGGCTCCAATGATGCCAAGGACCTTATCATTGACCTCCACATGGCTTACCTGGAGATTTTTTGTGAAATTGTCATGGCAGCCACGGGCCAGCATTTTCATCTGGAGCTGCATGGATGAGCTTAAGTTCAGGATCATCATAACAGCCGTATGGGCAACCCGTTTGGAGCTGTATGCCGGGATGTTGCAGACCGTGATCCCCTTCTGGCGGGCGGCCTCCAGATCCAGATTGTTGTATCCGGTCCCGGCTTCGCAGATCAGCTTCACGGAATCTGGAAACTGGCGGATCAGATCCCCGCCTACGGGCATTTCCTTGGTGACAACCACTGCTGCACCCTGGATCCGGGCGAGAAGCTGGTGCTGGTCCGTATCATCATAAACGGTCACATCCTCCGATAAAACAGAAAAATCAAGATTTCCGTCAAAATTCATTTTGGCGGCATTTAAGACCACGGTTTTATGATTCATGGGCGTCCTCTCTCAAAACTTATTTTGTACCTATTGTAGCATAAATTTTCCAATAAGGAAATGTTTTTTGTATAAAACTTCTTAAAAGTCTCTGTATCAGCTGCGCTTTTCATAGTCGTTCAGGGCGTCGATGGCCTGCTTCGACAGAGGGAAGATCACCAGCATATTGAAGATGGTCATAAGGCCGATGCCCACGTCGCCCAGGTCCCATACAAAGGTGTAGGCAGCCATGCCGCCCACAAACAGCATGACCAGGGCCAGGAGCTTATAGACTGTCTGGGAAAGCCAGTTGTCGCCGAACAGGTAGGCCACATTGGAGCGGGCATAAAACAGGATCCCGATGAAGGTGGAGAAGCTGAACAGCCAGAGGGTGACGGCGATGAAGATAACGCCGAAGGAGCCCAGATGGTAATTCATGGCCGCCTGGAGAAGATCCATGCCCTCCAGACCGTTTATGAGATCTGCCGGAGCCAGGAGCATGATAAAGGCTGAGCAGCTGCAGATCACGATGGTGTCGATGATAACGCCGAAGGCCTGCATCAGTCCTGCTTTGGCCGGATGATCCACATCGGCGGCGGCAGAGGCACAGGGAGCCGATCCGGAGCCGGCTTCATTGGAGAAAAGGCCGCGCTTGACTCCGTTCATGAGAACAGCGCCGAAGCCGCCGGCAGCCACCTGGCGGAGACCGAAGGCCTCGGAAAAAATATGATGGAAGACTGCTGGGAGCTGTCCGATGTTTTTTAAAATAATAAACAGGGTGATGAAAAAGTAGCAGCCAGCCATAATGGGGACCATAATATCCAGGACCTTGACCGTGGCATTTTTTCTCAGTACGATCACAGCCGCCAGAAGCACCAGAAGGATGGTGGTATAAAGAGGCGGGATGTGGAAGGCGTTGGAAAATGCCGTGGATACAGAGTTGCTGATCACCTGGCTGATGCCGCACCAGCAGATCAGGCCGGAAATGGCAAACAGGACGGCGATCAGGGAGTAACGGGGCTTTGTCTGGCTTTTGCGGGTGAAAAAGTTATGGATATAATAGGCAGGACCGCCCCGGTAGCCGCCGTATAAGGGATCCTTTTCTTTATGGAGCTGTGCCAGGGTGGCCTCCACAAAGGCTGTGGAGGAGCCTAAAAGGGCTGTGACCCACATCCAGAATACGGCTCCCGCGCCGCCGGCGGAGATGGCGGCCACCACGCCCACCAGATTTCCCATGCCCACACGGGTGGCAGTGGCGATGATCAGGGTCTGGAAGCCGGAAATGGAGTTTTTCTGGGAAGAGGTCCGTTTTTCCACGGCAGTCTTCAGCATTTCGGGGAAGAGACGCACCGGAAGAAAGCGGGTGCGCGCCGTAAAAAAGATCCCGGCGGGGATCAGCAGAAGTACCAGGAGCGACAGACCCAGAGAGCCGCCGCCGGGCAGCGGGATCGTAACCAGATCGCCCCATAGAAGGTTGTAGATGGTTGTGATAAGCTTCATGATAGTTTTCTCCTGTAAAGTGTTATGCTTTAAAGTTATAGAAGGTATTATACTACACAGACAGGGAAAAGGGAAGGGGTATCCGGCTTTCGGAAATGAAAACGCAAAAAGCGCCGCGGCATCCGGTTTATCCGGCTGCTGTGGCGCTGACGGGAGGTTTCTGTTTTAAAGAAGATGATTTCTAATGGACCATATATTCTTTGTTTACCACATGGGCCGGGGTCCTGCCGTCTGCCAGAGCCTTGATATCCTCAGTGAGCATGGGGATGATCACATCTCCAATGTCGGCGGTCCCTCCCCCGATATGGGGCGTCACAATGATATTGGGATCCGACAGCAGTTCATGACAGGCAGGAAGGGGCTCTTCCTCCACCACATCCAGCCCGGCGCCCGAAAGCTTTCCGCTGCGGACGGCTTTGGCCAGGGCCTTATCGTCCACCAGGCCGCCGCGGGAGGTATTGATGAGAATGGCCCCGTCCTTCATGGCGGCGATCTCCCTTGCTCCGATCATATGGTGGTTCTCTTCGGTGAGAGGAACATGGAGGGTGATGATATCGGATGTGGCCAGGAGCTCCTCCAGGGGTTCAAAGGAGAGCTGCCACTGCTGCTCCATTTCCGGAGAAAGGCGGAAGGGATCATAGTACCGGGTCACTGCGCCGAAGGCCTGGGCCTTTTTCGCCACCTGGCGGCCGATGTTGCCGGCTCCGATGACGCCAAGGGTCTTTCCGTTTAAACAGAAGGAACTGTTGAGGAAGGTATTTTTGCTCCAGGAGCCGTGGGCAAGGCTTTTTGTGTGGCAGAGGAGCTTTCTTCCCACTGCTAACATCAGGAGGACGGCCAGCTCAGAGACGGCTCCTGCATTGGCTCCCGGGGTATTGGTCACATAAACGCCGTTTTCGCCGGCGGCCTTGATGTCCACAGAATCAAAGCCGGCTCCCCAGCGCAGGATCATTTTCAGGCGGGGATTCCGCTCGATGACTTCTCTGGGGGCCTTGAAGATCCGGAGGATCATGATCTCTGCATCGGTCATTGTTTCATAGGCCTCCGGGGTGTCCACGGCGGTCAGATCAAACTCAGTCTCCGGCAGCAGAGCACGGAGCTTTTCATAGGTATGGGCAGGGTAGTTTCCTGCGAGGACAACGTGCATCATGATTTTATGCCTCCTCCTTCTGTGCTTTTATAAGACGGTCCGCCGTCTGGGCGATCAGCTCTTCGGAGGGATTTTTCTGGTTGGCGGCGGATACCTCTGTGATCAGGCGGAACAGGTTTACTCCCTTTTCAGCAGCAGCTTTTTTGAACAGCTTCAGGAAGCTGGAGTGACAGCCGGAATAGCCCAGGGTCAGGTCGGTGGGAGAAATCGGATTATGGTAATTGTGGGCGGCCATGGCAGGCTGCAGGCGGTTTTCGATGAAATCCAGCATACCGAACAGATCGATATCCTTCATTTCACCGTGGCGCTGCATCAGGGCAACGCAGACCTCTGTGGCCAGATTTCCGGCGCTTCTTGCCATTCCCATAAGGCCGCAGTCCAGGATTGCCGCTCCGTTCTGCCATGCGGCCAGAGCATTGGCGGCAGACAATCCCAGGTTGTTGTGGCAGTGGAAGGCCACGGGGATGGATAAGGCATCAGCCAGGGCTTCTGTATAAGCGGCAGCCTGGTCTGGGAGCATGGTGCCGGCGGAATCCATGATGGTATATTCGTCAAGGCCGGCAGCCTCCAGCTTTTTTGCCTCCTCGGCCAGCTGGGCCGGGGGGAGAAGGTAGGCCTTCATGGCAGAATAGAACGCCTTCATATTTCGCTTTTTAATATCTTTGATGGCGGTCATGGCGATGGCTCCATCGCCTGCGTCCGCGCCGACACGGAGAAATGCCATCCCATTTTCTGCCGCCAGGTCCACATTTTTTTCCCGGTACCGCTTGGCGTTTAAAAACATGCCGATGTCAGAGCCGCGGTTTAAATATTTCTGGGCGATCTGCAGGTACTCTGTGTCGGTCAGGGCATCTGTGAAGCCGGCGACCTCATAGGCCCCGATCCCGCCGGAGTTGCCGAATTCAATGAACGGCACATGGCAGGCGGTGAGTCCGTCCAGCACCATATCTGTAATATCGGCAGGGAAGCCCTTGCCGACCACGTTTCCTCCATCCCGTAAGGTACAATCCATCAGTTTTATTTTACTCATAATGCATCTCCTTTTACAGCTGCTTTCTGAGGGATACTGCAAAAAACTCGTTAAGGAACATCTGAAACGCTTTGCTGATCCGTATCCCCTGGGTGAATTCGCTTTCTTTTTTCACGAGCCTATGATATCATTGAAATATAACAATGTCTAACATCTTATTTTTAATAAGTTCACAATATAAATATTGTGAAAAGGGCGGAGATATGAATTTAAAAAGCATCGAATATTTTTTAGTTACCGTTGAGGAGATGAATATCACCCGGGCGGCAGAGCGTCTGTTTATCAGCCAGCAGGCCCTGAGCAGCCATCTGAAGCGGCTGGAGGATGAGTATGGAGTATGCCTTTTTGACCGGAAGCCTTCTCTGAGGCTGACGCTGGAGGGAGAGCAGATGGCATTTTATGGAAAACGGATCGTTCAGGCGGAGGCAGACCTGCGGGCTGCATTTTCCGATATCTGTAAAAATCACAGGGGCGTGCTGCGGGTTGGGATCTCCCGGCTCAGAAGCAGCGTGTTTTTTCCTGTAATATGGGAATTTTATCATGATTCCCACCCAAACATTTCCGTTGAGCTCATCAACGGGAACAGCAATACCTTTGAGGAGCAGCTTCAGGCGGGAAAGCTGGACCTGTATATTGGAGTGGATGTCGGGGAAAACGCTAACCGGGAACGGATCGAGCTGACCAGGGAAAAGGTGCAGTGCTGCTTTTCAGAGGAGCTTTTAAGGGAATATTACCCGGAAGAGTGGGAGCGGATCCTGGAAGATTTCCGGAAGGGAGCGGATCTGAGGCAGATCCTGCGGCTTCCGTTTATTACTGTGTGCCAGGGAAACCGTCTGAGAAAAGGGATCGATGCCTTTTTCTCCACCTGCAGCCTGCCGCAGTACGTATTTGAATGTGACGAGCAGGGGCTGGTGTATGAGCTAGCGAGAAAAGGAAATGGGGCGGGGCTTTTGTCCCCGGTGATCTGCTGGAAGAATTATCATGAAGAAAAAAAATCAGGGAAACCGTTTTATGTATTCCCGGTCATCAATGAAATACCGGAAAACACGGTTTCCCTGGTGTACCGGAAGGATGCTCCGGTCCCTGGATACATGAAGGCGTTTATCCAGGATGCCGGGATGGTATTCCAGAATTACTCCAGATCCATCCGCCGGCATTTTGGGTAGGAGTCAGTCTCCGGAGGTCCAGCGGAAGACGTAGCTCATTAAAAAGGCTGTGATGGCAGTCAGGGAGCACATGATGCAGACCGGGGCCTCCAGATAGGTTTCTGCCCAGACCGTGAGGGCACCGTTTCCGATGACAACGGCGGCCGCCTCGACAGCCACATAGCCAAAGGCCAGGGCCACAGCCAGGAACGCGCAGGCCAGAAACAGGCCATTCAGTATTTTTTTCATGATCAACCTCCTATGATCGGAAGGATCCCCATGGCGATCAGAGATCCCACAAGAACAATGGGAACCACGTAATGGAAGATCAGGGCTTTAAACATAACGCTGACATCTTCGACTCCGGCAATGCTGCTGGATACAAAGATCGGCGAGGACATTGGCGGAGAGGCACCCTCGGTGGAGGCAAAGATCAGAAAGCTGACGATTGCCGTTACAGGGGGAACACCGACGGCGACCATGGCGGAGTATGCCACAGGACCGAGGCTTACAGTGGTCGAGGTGGCGTTCAGGGGCCCTGCCACCAGGGCGATGATGAAGCCGATGATCAGGATCATTAAGAATTTCGGCATATCCATGGCGGAAAGGATCGTGGTCAGATCATCTCCAAATCCGGTGTCTGTAAGTGCGTTGCTTCCGGCCATGGCAAACAGGGAAACTGCGCCGCAGGAGCAGCAGGTCTTTGCTGTTGAGGAGAGAAGGCTGCACCAGCCCTCAAGGTTTTTGGGAAGCAGCTTTCTGCCCTCGATCAGACATATAAACATGATGAGGACCGGAACCCAGATAATGATATTCATGGCATCCACGCCGTCTTCGCCAAAGGACGGAAGTGTCTTCAGAAAGCTTCCCACCGGACCTGTGATCACCACAAGAGGGATGAGGATCCCCAGGAACATGGTGAGAGAAGAGCCCCCATTTTTGACTGCTGTACCAAGGGAAACGATCTTATCCTTTGGAACTGCCGGGATCTTATATCTTCCTACGTAATACCGGGTCAGGAGAAGCCTGTACGCCAGGGTCCAGAGACCGCCGCACATCAGGGCGATATAAAGATCTCCCGCAGTGACCGCACCTGCTACCACCGGCAGCCCCAGCATTAAGAACATGGACGAGGACGGCGGGATACAGATCCCCAGGCCTGCGTTTCCTGTGTTCATGGTGGCTGCCACCTCCTTGGGCCAGCCGGACTCGGTCATCCAGGGGATGGTGATTGAGCCCACTGTGGCGGCGTTGGCGCTGCTGGCTCCGGATACCATTCCGAACATAGCGCTGGCACAGGCGGATACATAGGCCGGGCCGCCGCGGAAGCGTCCCAGAATGGAGTTCAGGATATTGACGAGACGGGTGATGATGCCGGTCTGTGTCATAATAGAGGCCATTACTGTAAAAAGGATAATGGCAGCCATGACATCCTGCTTCAGAGCCTTTGTGAGGCTGGCAGCAAAGGTCTGCGGCAGTGTTCCTACTCCATTAAAGGCACAGACGATGATAAGTCCCAGAAGCATCGCCTCCGCGATACTTCGCTTTAAGAGCAGATACCATGCCATTACAAAAATGATGTAGACAAGGAATGCCAGGATTCCTATACCGATTTCCAAATGAAATCCCTCCTTTGTTCTTCCTGCGCTGCAGCACGCGAAATGTATTTGACAGGGCCAGGATACCATTCCCCAGAGAAAATGTCCAACAGCAAAATAATAAGGATCGTACAAGACAGATCTTGTGAAGGCCTCTTTGAAAAATAGAATTTTGTTTTCCATAGTACTTGACATTACATAGTAGTAGATATAATATAGTATTACGAAAGAGAAAGGCCGGGAAAGGAAGGGTGGACAGATGAATGCGCAGTTAAAAAAGGGCGTCCTGGAGCTGGTGGTCCTGGAATCGGTCCGGCAGAGGGATATGTACGGCTACGAGCTGGTGGAGGAGGTATCCAAGGTGGTGGACGTCAACGAGGGAACCATTTATCCTCTTCTGAAGCGTCTGACCAACGAGCGGTATTTTGAAACGTATCTGCGGGAATCCACAGAGGGACCGCCCAGAAAATACTACCATCTGACGGCGGCCGGCGTCTTGTACCGGGATACGCTGGAGAAGGAATGGAGTGAGCTGACGGAAAAAGTAGGAGCATTTTTGGAGGGATGTAAGAATGGATAAAAATACATTTATGAGAGAACTGGAGCGGTCGCTTTCCGTGCTCCAGGAATCAGAGCTCAGGGATATATTAAGCGAATATGAGCAGCATATTGATATGAAGGTAAAAAGCGGGCTGTCGGAGGAGGAGGCCATTGCGGATTTTGGAAGTATTCCGGAGTTGACGGCGGAGATCCTGGAGGCCTACCATGTACGGGCCGATTTCGGCCCGGGACAAAGGGACGGAGACGGCTGGAGAGCAGCGGAAGACGGCCGGAACGATGGGGACGGATCCAGCGAAGACCAGGGAGACGGAGAAAAAGAACGCCGGGCGGCGGAAACATGGAAGGCCAGGGCAGCCGGATTTTTTTCGGAGCTGGGAAGACGGGCCGCAAGGCTTGCCAGGAGGGCCGGACGATGGGGCTCAGACGTTTTTGTATTCTGGAGGGAGTTTCTTGGGCGGCCTTTCCGGCGGTTTTCCAGGCTCTGGAAGCAGCGGAGGGAGGAACGGCTGTATCGGACCGATGGAAGTATGGAGATGGAAAATGCCGGAAAGAAGAGAGAAAACGCCGGGGTATCTTTAGGAAGGACCGCCGGTTCCTTTGGACGCAGGCTGGCAGGTATGACAAAAAGGTGCTTTGACAGTCTGATCCGGCTGATCGTCTGGACCGCCAGGCTTTTCTGGAACGGGGCCTGGATCTTTCTGGCAGGATGTATGGGCGGTACAGGACTTATGTTTTTATTCTGTCTTGGAGTCCTGGCCGTGCTGATGGTCCAGGGATATCCGGTGGCCGGAGTGACACTAGGCTGTCTGGGAGCGACGATGAGCCTGTTTTCTGCCGCCGGTCTGGGCATGACCCTTCGGTGGAAAAAGCAGAAAAAAGGACCGGGAGCCGTTTCCCAATGGGAGAATGGGGAAGCCAGGGAGACAGAACCAGAGCATGAAAGCGGATGCGGAAAGGAAGGCGGACAGTATGCGTAGGATACAGAAGATTTTACTTGGGACATTCCTGGGAGGCGTCCTGCTCTGCGGTGTCGGGGCAGGGACCGCGCTGGTGGAATATTCGTCCTTTACATATGCGGGGGAGAAGAAGATCGGCTGGGAGGATCTGGAGACGAAGAATCTGGATTTTTCATTTGACCGGCAAAAAGGCAGCCTGATCGTGGACACAGGCTTCTGGGGACGGAGAGTCAGCGATGGGATCGAGGCCGATCCGGCGGTTCCGGAGGGGATCATCCGGTATGAGGTCACTTATAATAAGAAGCGGGTGGAGCCGTTCCTGGAGTTTTATGAATTTCTGGAGGGACCTGGAGCGGAAGATCCAGGCGGGGACGGCGGACAGACCAAAGAAAAGACGGCCGGGGAGCCTCAGGGGCATCTGGAGCTCATGGCCTCCAGCCGGGGAGGCGACCTGGAGATCTTTATGGAATGTAAGGACGAATTTTTAAAGGAAGTGAAAGAGAAACGGATCTCCAGCTATGAGCCGGCGTATATCACAGAGGTGCGGATCCTGGTGAATCCGGCCGACATGGAGGCAGTGGAAGAAAACAGATAAAATTGACCGGGGACGCGTATTGTGCTACAATAAGGAAGGCGGCCTCCCACAGATGTAAGAGGCATACGCCAGAGACGGAAGATGCGGAGGCAGAAGATGAACGTAAGAAAAGAACTGGTCCAGGGGCTTAGGGATGGCTTTCCCATTGGGCTTGGATACGCACCGGTGGCGTTTACATTTGGATTTATCGCGGTTTCCGGGGGACTTCCCCTGTGGGCGGCGGCGCTGATCTCCTTAACGAATCTGACCAGCGCCGGACAGTTTGCAGGTACGAACCTGATCCTCCAGGGAGCCGGATACATCGAGGTGGCCATGACTACCTTTGTGATCAACATCCGCTACATGCTCATGTCCCTGTCCCTGGGACAGCGGCTGGAGAAGGGAACAGGGATCCTTTCCAGAATGGGCTTTGGCTTTGGGATCACAGACGAAACCTTTGTCATGGCGTCACTGAAGCCTGGGATCCTCCGGGCGCCCTATCTGTTTGGACTGATCCTATTCCCGATCCTGGGCTGGAATCTGGGTACGATCCTGGGCGGAAGCATTTCTGCAGTGCTGCCGGAAGCCCTCCAGAATGCCATGGGGATCGCTTTATACGGTATGTTTATTGCGCTGATCGTACCGGCCTCCCGGGATTCCATTCATGTATTTCTGATCGTTGTGATGGCAGTGGCGGCCAACTGTATGTTAAAATATATCCCTGTATTTTCCTTTATCTCCCCGGGCTTCCGGATCATCCTGTCCACGGTGGCTGGAGCCGGACTGGGAGCGGCCCTGTTCCCCAGGGATGAGGCGGAATACGTGAAAAAGGAGGGGGAGACGGAGTAATGGAATCGCTTGATATGAAGCGGGCAGTGATCTGTATATTTCTCATGGCGCTGGTGACGTACGTGCCCCGGGTACTGCCCCTTACAGTTTTCAGAAAACAGATCAGGTCCAGATATATACGGTCGTTCCTGGATTATACGCCCTATGCGGTACTGGGGGCCATGACCTTCCCTGATGTGTTCACATCCACAGGAAATCTTGTTTCGGCCCTGGCAGGAACGGCGACGGCGTTTGTGCTGAGCTATTACAGGAAGGGACTGGTGACGGTGGCCTGCTCTGCCATCGCAGTCGTGTATATTGTGGAGCTTCTTTTATAGGAACTGGCAGTTTTGGGTATCTGAGGAGGTGTTTTGCATGCTGGTATTAAAGGGATCAGAAGCGGCGGCAAGGATCAAAAAAGAGGTGCAGGAAATGGTGGAAGGGCTTGGGGGCCATGTTCCCACGGCGGCCATCGTCCGGGTCGGCGAGAGGCCGGACGATCTGTCGTATGAGAGGAATGTGATGAAAAAGATCGCATCCTTTGGCATGGAGGCCCGGTCCTTTGCATTTCCGGAATCCATCCGCGAAGGGGAGTTCCAGGCAGAATTCCAGAAGATCAATGGCGATCCTTCCATCGACGGGATCCTGTTATTCTGTCCTCTGCCGCGCCACATGAACGGCCGTACCTTTGAGGAGCTGATCCGGCCGGAGAAGGATCTGGACGGGATCAGTCCGGTGAACCGGGCCAGGATCTTTGCGGGAGAGAAGGACGGCTTTGCCCCATGTACGGCGGAGGCGGTCATTGAGATCCTAAAGACCTACCAGATCCCCATGGAGGGAAAGCGGGCCGTGGTGGTGGGCCGGAGCATGGTGGTGGGCCGGCCGCTGTCCATGCTGTTTTTAAAGGAAAACGCCACAGTCACCGTCTGTCATACGAAAACGGCGGATCTGAAAGCCGTGTGCCGGGAGGCGGACATCCTGGTGGCGGCGGCCGGTAAGGCGGGAATGATCTCCGGGGAGTTTGTGAAACCCGGCGCAGTGGTGGCTGACGTGGGGATCAATGTGGATGAAAACGGAGCCCTTAAGGGCGATGTGGAGTGGGACGGACTGGAAGCCGCAGCGGCGGCCGCCGCCACACCGGTGCCTGGGGGTGTGGGTTCTGTGACAACGGCAGTGCTGTGCCGTCATCTGGCGGAGGCGGCCATGCGGAAATATGGAGCGGAACAGGCGCAGAACTGAGCAGACTGAATAAAAATCTCCTGGAAATGGCATACTGGTTACAGGTAATCTATTTTCAGGAGGTTTTTTATGTGGGGAATTCTGGTGGCGCTGATCTCGGGGGCGCTCATGAGCCTTCAGGGCGTCTTTAATACGGAGGTCACAAAGCAGAGCAGTATCTGGGCAGCGGCCGGCTGGGTCCAGGCCACGGCGCTTATTACGTGTGTGGTCCTTTATTTCTGTACGGGCCGCGGAGAGATCTGGGGCATGTTTTCCATAGACAGAAAATACATGCTGCTGGGCGGAGTCATGGGCGCGTTCATCACATGGACGGTCATTAAGAGCATGGATGGGCTGGGACCGGCCAGGGCCACGCTGCTGATCGTGGTGACGCAGATCCTGGTCTCTTATGTGGTGGAGGTGTTTGGGATGTTCGGAGTGGAGAGGGCCGGGTTTGAGTGGAGAAAGCTTCTGGGAGCCGCTGTTGCCATTGCCGGGATCATTGTGTTCCGCTGGTAAGGGCAGAGAGAAAGTTTTCAAAAATAGACTTGTTTTTGGCCGGTGGTTTGGATAGAATAGAAGAAGGCAGAGCAGTATCTTCCGGAATATTTTTCGGGAGGTGCGAATATGGCAAAAGGATACTGGAAGGCCGTTCTGGCAGCGGCTTTTTTCATAGTGGCCGGAGTCTGCTACGGCGGTTCTCTTTTCCAGGAGGGAAGCATAGTCCTGGAAGGGGAGACGGAGGCCGGAGGGGCCGGGGTGCAGACGGCGGACGGGGCAGAAGGAAGCGGCCCATGGGCCGGTGAAGGGGCGGGCAGCCCTGGGACCCATGGAGCAGAAGCCGGTCCAAATACAGAAACAGAAAGCGCCCGGGCAGAGGTTGAAAGGCCCGGGTACTTTGTACATATCTGCGGCCAGGTGAAGGAGCCGGGCGTTTATGAGCTGCCGGAGGGAAGCCGCGTGTACGAGGCTGTGGAGGCGGCCGGAGGCTTTACAGAGGAAGCGGCTGCCGAAGCCTTAAATCTGGCAGAGAAGATCACGGACGGAATGAAGATCACCGTATATGACCGGGAAGAGGCCAGGACCCTGGAAGCATCCGGGACGTCTGAAGGCGGAGGTCCGGGATCCAGTGGGCTTGTGAACCTTAATACAGCCGGTAAGGAAGCGCTGATGACCTTGAGCGGGATCGGCGAATCAAAGGCGGAGGATATCATCCGTTACCGGGAAGAATCCGGAGGCTTTAAAAAGATAGAAGATATCATGAAGGTCCCTGGCATCAAGAATGCTGGTTTTCAGAAGATAAAAGACAGGATAACAGTTTGAGTGGAGGAGAAAATGGCAAGAGTTCTGGTTGTTGACGATGAAAAACTGATCGTAAAGGGCATCCGGTTCAGTCTGGAACAGGATGGAATGGAAGTAGACTGCGCATATGATGGAAACGAGGCGATCGAAAAGGCGAAGGAAAGGGAGTACGATGTGGTGCTTCTGGATGTGATGCTGCCCGGCCATGACGGGTTTGAGGTCTGCCAGGCGATCCGGGAGTTTTCTGAGATGCCTATTATCATGCTGACCGCCAAGGGCGGGGACATGGATAAGATCCTGGGCCTGGAATATGGAGCCGACGATTATATCACCAAGCCCTTCAATATCCTGGAGGTAAAAGCCAGGATCAAGGCTATCATGCGCCGGAACTCCAGAAGGAATGGGAAAAACGGACGCCAGGAGGATCATATGGTGGTGTGCGGCGATCTGAAGCTGGACCGGGAAGGAAGACGGGTTTTCATCCAGGAAAAAGAGATCAAGCTGACCGCCAAGGAGTTCGACCTTCTGGAGCTTCTCGTGACCAACCCCAATAAAGTATACAGCCGCGAGGCCCTTCTGGGCTACGTCTGGGGCAATAAAGCCATGGACAACGGAGACGTGCGCACCGTAGACGTCCACGTCCGCCGCCTGAGAGAAAAGATCGAGCCCAGCCCCAGCGACCCCAAATACGTCCACACCAAATGGGGAGTGGGGTACTACTTCCGCGCATAGCAATGAGCAGTGCGAAAAAACACAGCCCGAGATCTGCGTCATGCTTGCATGAAAGCAGATCGACGGCTGCGTTTTTTCATAGGGCGAACGCCCGCGAGCCAGGGGAAGCCTCCGGCTTTCCCTGGCTTGGCACTGCGGAGTCTATCATCCCAATCCCGGCGTCATGCCCGCATGAAAGCAGATCGACGGCTGCGTTTTTTCATAGGGCGAACGCCCGCGAGCCAGGGGAAGCCTCCGGCTTTCCCTGGCTTGGCACTGCGGAGTCTATCATCCCAATCCCGGCATCATGCCCGCATGAAAGCAGATCGCCGGCCTCATTTTTTCATAGGGCCTGGCACTGCGGAATCCCCCATCCCAATCCCCCCCAACACCCACCTTCAAAGGAGATCACCATGCAAAATACAAACATCAAAACAGACATCAAAATCATCCAGGCCTCTCCCGCAGACCTTGACGCCGTTACCGCTGTGGAGGCCGTCTGCTTCCCCGCCGCCGAGGCGGCGGGACGCCAGTCCTTTGCCCATCGTCTGGCCGCGTTCCCGGAGTCTTTTTTCCTGGCCGTACACGACGGACAGATCATAGGCTTTATCAACGGCTGTGTGACCAATGAGACCACCATCCGGGACGAAATGTACGAGGACAGCAGCCTCCACGACCCTGAGGGCGCATATCAGAGCATTTTCGGCCTGGACGTGCTGCCGGAATACAGAAACTGCGGCATTGCCGCCCTGCTCATGGAGCATATGATCGGAGACGCCAGAGCCAAAGGCCGGAAAGGCCTGATCTTAACGTGCAAGGACCGACTGATCCATTACTACGAGAAATTCGGCTATAAAAACATGGGCGTATCCGCCTCGGTCCACGGCGGGGCAGTGTGGTACGATATGCTTTTGGAATTTGGGGACCAGAAATCATGAGGATCACGCTGATCACCGTAGGGAAAATCAAAGAAAAATTTTACCAGGACGCCATAAGCGAATACGCCAAGCGCCTGAGCCGTTACTGTAAGCTGGATGTGATCCAGGTGACCGACGAAAAGACGCCGGATGGAGCCAGCGAGGCCCTGGAGACCCAGATCAAAGAAAAAGAAGGAAAACGGATCCTGGAAAATATCAAGGACGGCAGCTTCGTCATCGCCCTTGCCATCGACGGGGCCATGCTGGATTCGGTGGAGCTGGCGGGAAAGATCGAAAAATGGGGGATCTCCGGCGTGAGCCAGCTGGTGTTCATCATCGGCGGCTCCCTGGGACTGTCAAAGGAGGTGCTTTCCCGGGCCGATTATAAGCTGAGCTTTTCCAAAATGACCTTTCCCCATCAGCTGATGCGGGTCATTCTGCTGGAGCAGATCTACCGCAGCTACCGGATCATCCAGGGAGAACCATACCATAAATAATGCCAGGGGCGAACCACAAGCCCGTCTCCCGGCCATGCCGGAAGACCAAACAGACAGCGGGGATACGATGAAAACGATCGCGATCATAGATGATGATATCCATATTGGCGATATGCTGGAGGAGATCCTGACAAAGGAAGGCTATTCCGTTCTCCGTGCCTACTCAGGCACAGAAGCGCTGTATCTCCTGTCAAATAAAAAAATGGATCTGGTGCTGCTGGATCTGATGCTGCCCGGACTTTCCGGCGAGGAGGTTCTGCCGCATATTGGGAAGATCCCTGTGATCGTTCTCAGTGCAAAGGTGGATGTGCAGGATAAGGTAAACCTTCTGCTGGGAGGCGCAGCAGATTATATGACAAAGCCCTTTGACACCAAGGAACTTCTGGCCCGCATTACGGTCCAGCTCCGCAGGACAGAGCAGCATGGGAAAAACGGTGTTCTTTCTGTTGGAGATCTGGCGCTGGATACAGAGACGTTTTCTCTGACAGTCCAGGGACAGGCCGTGAAGCTGACCCGGACAGAATATGCCATTCTGAAGCTTTTGATGGAAAATCCCAGACAGGTCATTGCAAAGAGCGTCCTTCTGGACCGGATCAGCATGGACACGCCGGACTGTACCCAGAGGTCTTTGAAGCAGCACATCAGCAACCTGCGTAAGAAATTACAGGCCGTCAGCGGTGGGGATCCCATTGAAACGGTGTGGGGGATCGGGTTCCGGTTAACAGAACAGAAATCATGACCATATTTTGACGTTTTTCCTGACCACTTTCTTGACTTTTATTTTGTATACTGGAGTCATTAAAGGAGGTAAAAAGTATGCGCTATGTTTTGCAGACCAACAGCCTGACAAAAAAATATAAAAATTTCCAGGCGCTGAACGGCCTTACGATGAATGTTCCCGAAGGCTCGGTCTATGGCTTTGTGGGAAAGAACGGGGCAGGCAAGACCACGCTGATCCGTCTGATCTGCGGACTGCAGGAGCCGTCTTCCGGCGATTTTACTCTTTACGGCATCCAGAGCGGCAGCAGGGACATGTCCAGGGCCCGCCGGCGCATGGGAGCCGTGGTGGAGACACCGGCTGTTTATATGGATATGACGGCGGAAGAGAATCTGAAACAGCAGTATCTTATTCTGGGGCTGCCGTCTTATGATGGGATCCCCGGGCTGCTGAAGCTGGTGGGACTTGAGGACACTGGAAAGAAAAAGGTAAAGAACTTTTCCATGGGCATGAAGCAGCGGCTGGGCATTGCCATTGCCCTTGCCGGGGATCCGGATCTCCTTGTCCTGGATGAACCGGTCAACGGACTGGATCCCCAGGGGATCGTGGAGATCCGTGAGCTGATCCTGAAGCTGAACCGTGAAAGGCGGATCACGGTCCTGATCTCCAGCCATATTCTGGATGAGCTTTCCCGCCTGGCGACCCACTATGGGATCATAGATCATGGCCGCATGGTAAAAGAACTGAGCGCAGAAGATCTGGATGCCGCCTGCCGCAAGTGTATCCGCATGGAGGTAAGTGATACAGGGATCCTGGCCCGTGTCCTGGATTCCATGCACCTGGAGTACAGGATCACCTCGGAAACCACGGCTGACCTGTTTGCAAAGCCCAGTGTAACGCAGCTTGCCGTTTCCCTGGCAGAGGAGGGCTGTGAGGTATTGTCCATGACGGAGAAGGATGAAAGCCTGGAAAGCTACTATCTTTCCCTGATCGGAGGTGGAAGCCATGATTAGACTGCTTTCTGCCAGCTTATACCGTCTGAAAAAAAGTGCAGCTTTCTGGTCCTGCCTCATTGGAATGCTGGTCATAGCCTCGGTATTTATGGTGATGCAGGCCACCAGTATGGAGTATACGGTCCCCTTAAGCCGGGTGATCTTTCTTCCTCTGAGCTTTTATGGTGTGGCTGCTGCCGCCATGGTCAGCGTGTTTACAGGAAGGGACTTTGCCGATGGGTTTATCCGGAATAAGCTGATCTTTTCCAAAAGCCGGAGCCAGGTGGTCCTTTCCCAGATTGTGACAAGCTGCATTGCCTGCGGCCTGGTCTATTCCGTTACGGTCCTCTATACCTTTGGGACGGCCCGGTTCTTTTTTGAAAATAACGTGGAGCCGGACCTGTTTGCCGGGTATTTTGCCCTGGGCCTCAGCATGAGCGCAGCAATCGCCTGTCTGTTCTGTGTCATTACACTTTTGTGCGGGGACCAGACCCGGGCGGTCGTATGGTGTATGGGGATCTCTTTTGGAATGCTGTTTCTCAGTCTGCACACCAACCAGATCCTGGTGCAGACCCGGTATAAAAACGGGGCCCTGAACCCGCATTACGTGGAAGGAGCAAAAAGAGTCCTGTATGGGATCTTACATGATCTGAATCCGTGCGGGCAGGCCGCCCAGCTTTCCTGCTGGGAGGTTTTGGAGCCCATAAGGGCGGTCCTCTGCAATGGGCTGTGGATCCTGGGAACAGCGGCTGCCGGAATCGTTCTGTTTCAAAGAAAAGATATAAAGTAAGAGGGATATTATGGAGCTTCCACAGTTGATCATCCTTGCAGTCCTGCTTCTGACGGCCGTTATCCTGGCTGCAAAGGTTTATTTTCTGCACAGATCCGCAGAGGAGATCGCAAAAGCGTTCCATGACATACGGATGTCGGATACCAACACGCTCATTTCAGTTTCCTCCAGGGACCCGTATATGCGGAGGCTTGCTGCGGATATCAATCTCGAGCTCCGTCTGCTCCGCAAAGAGCGCCGGCGCTGTCAGCAGGGGGACCTGGAATTGAAGGAGGCCGTTGCCGGACTTTCCCATGACCTGAGAACGCCGCTCACGGCGCTCATCGGCTATCTGGATCTTCTGGAGCAGGAGGAAAACGGCGAAACGGTTAGGCGTTACCTTTCGCAGATCCGCAACCGGACAGAGGCGCTGAAGGATCTGACGGAGGAGCTGTTCCAGTACAGTGTGGCCGCGTCCTCCCAGGAGCTGCATCCGGAGCCTGTGGATGTGGTCGGGGTGCTGGAGGAAAGCCTTCTGTCGTTTTACGGCGTCATGCAGGAAAAAGGCATAGAGCCTGTGATCCATCTGCCGGAAGCTCCTGTCTGCCGCAGTCTGGATATAAGTGCGGTGAACCGCATTTTCTCCAATATCGTCAGCAACGCCCTTAAGTATTCAGACGGGGATCTCTTCGTCTGCATGGATCTGGACTGTGGAATTTCTTTTATCAATACGGCACAGAACTTAAACGCCGTCGCCGTGGGAAGAATGTTTGATAAATTTTATACAGTGGAGGCCAACAGAAATTCAACAGGCCTCGGATTATCCATAGCAAAAATCCTGACCGAGCGGATGGGCGGCAGCATTGAGGCAGAGTACAGCGAGGGAAAATTAAGGATCCGGATCCGGTTCCCAGAGGCTGGAAAACTGCTGGAGTGAGCCGTTCCCCCTCTGGCACGCTGGCACGCCCGATGGTGCCGCCGGCTGCCAGGAATGGGCCGCTCCCTTTAAAACCTTTCTTAAAATCAAAACCCATAGCTTTACCCCTGTCTGATTCAAAGTTTTCATTGTACATGATCTGATCCTTTATTCTGCAAGAACTGCTGTTGCCATGAGCATTTCATGATCTAAACATCCCCCAAGCACAGAACGAAAAGCCATTGCTGCGCCGCAAAATAATTTTTCCTATAAGCCTTCCGGTTAGTCCTGACTGCATAACATCCGCTTTCCTTACCATCCTTTTGTCTGGGAAATTCCATTGGCCCTGCCGGAAATTCAGATTCATAAACCTGTCCCGCCGTCATATACTGAGGTAAAGGAGCGTGAGGAATATGACGGCAGAAGAGCTGAAGCAGATATTTGGACGGGCTGTTCCGGATAGAGGGAAGCTCCAGGAGATCCGCCTGCGGGCGGGGAAGCCGGTGCTGGTCTTTATGGACGGACGGGAATATATGGTGGGCCGGGAGGGGCTTCTGGAGCCGGATGCAGATCTGTCTCCGGTCCTGGCAGATCCGGCGCTGATCCGGGAGATCCTGGGGATCTTTTCCAGGCATTCCCTGTATGCCTTTGAGGATGAGATCCGCCAGGGCTTTCTGACCATCGAGGGAGGCCATCGGGTGGGGATCGCCGGAAAGGCCGTCACCGAAGGCAGCGGTCTGAGGACCATCAGGGACATATCCAGCCTAAATATCCGCCTGGCCCATGAAAAGCCCGGCTGCGGGGATCCGGTACTCCCCTGGCTCTATGAAAACGGCCGGCTTCAGAATACGCTGATCCTGTCGCCGCCGGGAGCCGGGAAGACCACACTTTTAAGAGACGTGGTGCGCCAGGTATCCAATGGAAACCGGTACGGGCCGGGTCTCCAGACAGCGGTGGTGGATGAACGGTCAGAGCTGGGAGCCTGCTTTAAGGGTGTACCCCAGTGCGATCTGGGAATGCGCACGGATGTGATGGACGGATGTCCAAAGGCCCTGGGAATGGTCATGATGATCCGTTCCATGGCTCCCGGCGCGGTGGCGGTGGATGAGATCGGCGACCGGGAGGATCTGGAGGCGTTAAGATACGTGATGAAATGCGGCTGCCGGATCCTGGCCACGGTCCACGGAAGTTCCCCGGAGGATCTGAAAAAGAAGCCGGTGCTGGCGGAAATGGTCCGTGAAGGAATGTTTTCCCGGTATGTGGCGCTTTCCAGGCGGTTGGGTCCGGGAACTGTGGAGGCTGTGTGCGACGGGGAACTGAGGCTGCTGGCGGGAAAGGGGTGCCAGAATGAGGAGAGCGGGGCCGGAAGCCCGGAAACAGAAGGAAAAGCGGAGGCTCCGGGAGCATGAGATATATAGGGATCCTTATGATGGCGGGGGCATTGGCTGCGGGAGGCTTCTGGGCCGCAGACCAGTGGAAGGAAAAGCTGGAGCTTTTGCTCCTGTTCCGGCAGATGATGTTTTATTTGAAGGGACAGATCCTGTATGCCAACGCCACCCTGCCGGAAGCGCTCCGGGAGGTGGGAGGACGGTACGCAGAGGGACGGAGCGGTTTTCTTAAGGAGCCGGGCGCGTTTTTCCTGCGGGTGGCAGAGCGTCTGGAGGAGCAGGGAGACGTGCCGTTTCCTGTGATCTGGAAGGAGGAGGCGGAGCGGTTTCCGCCGGGATTTCCCCTGGAGGCAGGGGACCATAAAAATCTCCTGGCCCTGGGAGAGAATCTGGGCTACGCCCATAAGGACATGCAGGAGCGGACCCTTCTGTTTTATCTGGAGGAGACGGACGGCTCCATCGGGTTTTTAAAGAGGGAAATGGAGAGCCGGACGAAGCTGTACCGGTGCCTGGGCATGGCGGCCGGGCTGTTTCTCATGGTGGTCATGGCGTGAAATGGCATAGGAGGATGGCATGGGTGTAAATCTGATCTTTAAAATTGCGGCAGTGGGGATCCTGGTGTCGGTGATCTGCCAGGTGTTAAAGCACAGCGGAAGGGAGGACCAGGCGTTTCTCACCAGCCTGGCGGGGCTGGTACTGGTGCTCTTCTGGATCGTTCCTTACATATATGAGCTGTTTGAAACCATAAAAAATCTGTTTGCCCTGTGAGGAAGGGGGAAGGCGTCATGACGATCATACAGGCGGCGGTCCTGGGGATCACGGCGGTGGCCCTGGCGGTCCAGCTAAAGCCCCTGCGCCAGGAATATTCGGTGTACCTGATCCTGGCGGCCGGTCTGGTCATTGGCTTTTTAAGTATTTCCAGGCTGGAGCTGATCCTGGACACAGTGCGGGCCATCGGGAGCCAGATCCGGGTGAAGAACATTTACCTGGGAACGCTTTTAAAAATGGTGGGGATCACATACATCGCGGAATTTGCCTCCGGGATCTGCAGGGACGCGGGATTTTCGGCTCTGGGGACCCAGGTGGAGATGTTCGGGAAGCTGTCCATCCTGGCGGTGAGTGCGCCGGTGCTCCAGGCGCTCTTAGAAACTCTCCAGGTGTTCCTGTCATGAGGAGGCAGAAGAAGGCCCTGTGTTTTTTTCTGGCCCTGGCCCTTTTCCTGTTCATGTTTTCCGGCCTGGCCCGGGCGGAGGAGGCAGTGGAGGAGCCCTATGCCCTGGAGGATTTTAATATGGAAGAGATCCAGAGGTTTCTGGACAGCCTGGACCGGGATCAGACAGGCGGCCTGTCCTTTGGCAGCGTCATGAAGGAGATCATGGACGGAAACCTTGGAGGAGTGCTTGGGGAGCTGGCCGGGAGGATCCGGGAAGGATTTTTTTCTGAGATCCGGACCAACGCCAGGTTCGTAGGACAGATCATCCTGCTGGCATTCATTGGAGCCGTTTTTTCGGGTTTTTCCAATATTTTCGGGTCGGGCCATGTGTCGGAAACGGGCTTTTACGTGGTATACCTTTTAAACATGGTCTTTCTGGCGGCCAGCTTTTTTGCCAGCGTGACCATTGCCGGTTCTGTGGCAGAGGAGCTGATGGAATTCATGCGGGTGCTCCTTCCGGCGTATTTTCTGGCCGTGGCCATGGCGGGCGGCGCGTTCACCTCCACGGCGGTCTGCGGCTTTACCTTTGGAGCCATCGGCGTGGTCCAGGCCGTGGTCTCCAGCGTGCTCCTTCCTCTGATGCGGGTCTATATGATGCTGGTGTTAGCCGGGAACCTTTACAGGGAGGACATGATCTCCAGGACCACAGAGCTTTTGCGGCAGGGGATCTTGTGGACCTTAAAGACCATGTTCGGGATCATCGTGGGCTTCCATGTGATCCAGGGATTGGTGCTGCCCCAGGCGGATGCCTTAAAAAATGCATCGGCCATGCGGCTGGCCCAGATGATCCCCGGCGTGGGGGCCGGAGCAGGAGCCATATCCCAGATGGTCATGGGCTCGGGGATTTTGATAAAGAATACAGCCGGGGCGGCAGCGGTCCTGGTGCTTCTTTTTATGGCGGCGGTCCCGGTCATCAAGCTGCTGGTCCTGATGTTCCTTTATTATATGGCGGCGGCGGTGATGCAGCCGGTCTGCGATAAGCGGCTGGTGGCATGCATGACCGGGGCGGCGGCTGGCCATGGGATCCTTTTAAAGATCGTGGGCTGCTCCCTGGCTTTGTTTTCTGTGACCATCGCCGTTCTCTGTGCGTCCACCAACGCCGTCTGGTATGCGGGGTAGACGGGAAAGGAGGAGGATTGGAAGCAGTATATGAATGGATCCGCAGCCTGGTGTTTTATCTGATCCTGATGACCACGGTCTTAAACTTCCTTCCGGACCGGAAATATGAAAAATACCTGAGGCTTTTTACCGGGATGGTATTCATTCTCCTGGTGTTCGGGCCCCTGGGGGATCTTACAGGGCTGGAGGAGCGCATGGCCGGGGCCTTTGGCCGGATCACCTTCCAGAATGATGTGAAGCTCTTACAGAGGGAGATCGCCGACGCGGACGGGACCCGGATGAAGCGGCTGGCGGACAGCTACCGGCGGGCGGTGGAAACGGATCTTATGACCATGGCGGAGAGTGCCGGTCTGGAATGCAGACAGGCAGAGGCAGTGGTGGAGGAGGATCCGGAGCGTCCGGGCTTCGGTTCAGTGCTGGAGGTGAAGCTGATCGTGGGGATCCCCGGAAGCGGGATCCCGGGGCCCCTGGAAGGGGACACGGAGGCCTTCCGGGGACAGGGAGCGGAAACCTGGAGCCGGGAGGAAAACGGCCGCGAGGCTGGGCTGGAGCGGCGCAGAAGGGCCAACCGGGAGATCGGAAATCTGAAAATAAGGATAGGAGAGTATTATGGAGTGGAAGAAGGACGGATCCGGATCGATCTGGAGGATGAATAAGGAAAAGCTGATCTTTGTATTCTGCTCCGGGCTGCTGCTGTTCGTGCTTTCCATGCCGGGGACAGAAAAGGAACGATCCCTTGAGGCGGCGGCTGTGGGAAGCGGAGGGATGGAAAACATGGACCGGAGCGGAACCGGCCGTCTTCTGGACGGGCCAGCGGACGGGCCAGAGAAAGGGGAACTCCCGGGCCTTTCCGGAGGGGCGCAGGCCGTCTCCGGAGGCAGCGGCGGATCTCTGTATGAAAAGGAGCTGGAGCAGCGGATCGCCAGCCTCCTGGACCGGGTAGAGGGCGTAGGAAAGGCAGATGTGATGGTGGTGCTGAAATCCTCGGAGGAGCGGGTGTTCCATGTGGATAAAAATTCCAGGACCTCAGCCACAGAGGAAAAGGGAGAGGACGGGCGCACCGTAAGGGAGCAGGAACTCTCTGAGAGCACCGTCATGGGTGGCGGGAACCAGGGGCCTGTGGTAGAAAAGGAGCTGACGCCGGAGGTGGCCGGTATCGTCATCAGCGCTGACGGCGGGGGAAACGCCAGTGTGCGTGCGGAAATTTCTGAGGCCATGGAAGCATTATTCGGGCTGCCGGCACATAAGATAAAAGTATTAAAGAGGGTGAAAGAAGGAGTCTGAGGAATGAAACGGATATTCAGGAGAAACCAGGTGATCATCACCACGCTGGCGATCATGATCGCGGCAGCCGGATATTTAAATTATTCTGCAAAAAAGGAGGTGGCGGGCTCGGATGTGTTTGAGGCGGGGATGATGGAGATCTCCGATGAGGACATTCTGGCGGAAAACCAGGCGGTGAACCGGGCGGACGACGGTACCTTAAAGGAGATCCAGAGTCTGGACGGGGAGCTTGAAAGCGCTGGAAGCCTGGACGCAGAGGCCGGAGGGGAGACACAGGCGGCAGACTCTGCGGGAAGCAGTGAACCGGCGGGAAGCGAAACAGAGGCCGCAGGCCTTGAAAATCCCGGGGAGGCGGTGCTCACCGGAGGCACCAGTGTGTCCGAGTACATAGCCGGCGTCCAGCTGAGCCGTGAGCAGATCCGGGCGAAGAATAAGGAGACGCTCATGGAGCTGATCAATAACGGCCAGATCCCGGATACGGAAAAGCAGGCAGCCATCCAGAGTATGATCCGGATGACGGAGATCTCTGAAAAGGAAAATGCGGCGGAGACCCTGCTCCGGGCCAAGGGCTTTGTGGACCCGGTGGTCAGCATCACCGAGGACCAGGTGGATGTGGTGGTCAACGCGGTGACCCTGACCGACCCGGAACGGGCCCAGATCGAGGATATCGTAAAAAGAAAGACAGAGGTGGGGGCCAACGGCATCGTGATCACGCTGATGGATCTGGCCGAGTAAGGCGGTCCCTGTATGCGCGCCGCAGAAATCTTCTGGAAAAGCCTATGCAAAGTTTTGCGGTTATGGTATAATGTCTGGAAACAGACATTATACCATCGCGCATCTGGTTTCTGCGTTCACCGCAGAAATCCAGGCGCCCAATTCCCCGAAGGGGTACCATGCCTGAAGGACATGGTATAATGTCTGGAGGACATGGTAGGAAAACTATGATCGCAGGAGGTAATCATTGTGGCAGCGGATACAGTAAGAATCAGTCATAAAGTATATGAGAAGGATCAGATCGGCGAGGTACAGATCGCAGACGAAGTCGTGGCAATCATTGCCGGCCTGGCGGCGACAGAGGTGGAAGGCGTGGACTCCATGGCCGGAAACATCACCAACGAGCTGGTTGGAAAGCTGGGAATGAAGAACCTTTCCAAGGGTGTAAAGGTGGATGTAACGGAGGAGCACGTTTCCGTGAGCCTGTCTCTGAATCTGAAGTATGGGTACAGCATCCCCAAGGTATGCGAGGTGGTCCAGGATAAGGTAAAGAGCGCCATTGAAAATATGACGGGGCTCATCGTTCTGGATGTGAACATCAAGATCGCCGGCGTAAGCCTGGAGGAAAACCAGTAAGGAATAAACGTAAGGGCCGCTGTCCGCAGAAATTGCGGGCGGCGGCTTTTTTCCTGTGTCCAGAAGTCCGGCGGAAAAACCATAAGAAACACGCTGCGTGGATTCCTCATGGTGATCGCGGCAGCCGCCAGAGTCTCGTGCAGCCACGGACGTTTGGCCGCTGCCCGCGTAAACAAAAAAGGAGCCTTATCATTTCTGATAAAGCTCCTGTATGACCTGTCCGGGAATCGAACCCGGGTTTACGCCGTGAGAGGGCGTCGTCTTGACCGCTTGACCAACAGGCCGAATCATCAAGCCTGTTTATAATACCATGGATTTCAAAAAAAGCAAGTCTTTTTTTAAAAAAATAAATTTTTTTTGTCTGCCTGCTGTGTCCGGGAAGCGCCGTGCGTCTGTCCTATGGGGATACTGTTTTTTGCATCCGTATACATAAAGGTCTTGTGAAACTATGCAGATTCATGTATAATCGAAAGATAAGACCAGAAAATGAAATCGAAGAAACGGTTCAGATTATAAATGGAGGTAATCCGATGACCAGAAGGGAAGCTCGGGAACATTGCTTTAAGATGCTGTTCTGCCAGGATTTTTATCCGGCAGAGGAAAAGGAGGAACAGCTGGAGCGGTATTTTGACGCTCCGGTGGAGGACGTTACAGGAAAGGACGGAGCGGACGAGGTGCTCCACCAGGTGGACCTGGAGGGAGCGGATAAAACGGCCCTGGAGGCCCGGGTGGAGGCCATCATGAAAAAGATCCCGGAGCTGGATGAGAAGATCAACGGGGTGGCCGAGGGCTGGAAGACCAGACGCATGGGCCGGGTTGAGCTTACGATCCTCCGGCTGGCTCTTTTTGAGATGAAGGAGGATCAGGAGATCCCGGAGAAGGTGGCCATCAACGAGGCTGTGGAGCTGGCCAAGAAATTCGGCGGAGACGGGGCCCCGGCCTTTGTCAACGGGATCCTGGCGAAGCTGGTGGAAGAAAGATCCGAATAAAATCAAGGCCGGAGAGCAGCTATGGCGGGAGTATATTCAGTCACGCAGGTGAATTCGTATATCAAAAATATGTTTGTCCAGGACTTCCTTCTTCGCCGGATCTCGGTGAAGGGGGAAGTTTCCAACTGTAAATATCACAGTTCCGGCCACATTTACTTTACCTTAAAGGATTCGGGAGGGACCCTTTCGGCCGTCATGTTCGCGGGCCAGAGAAAGGGGCTGGGCTTCCGTCTGGCAGAGGGCCAGCAGGTGGTGGTCAAGGGGACCGTTGACGTTTACGAGCGGGACGGAAGATACCAGCTTTACGCGTCGGAGATCGAGCTGGCAGGCCGGGGCGACCTGTACGTCCGGTTTGAAAAGCTTCTGCGGGAGCTGGAGGAGATGGGGATGTTTGCAGCCCAGTATAAGCGGCCGATCCCCAGATATGCCATGTCCGTAGGGATCGTGACAGCCCCCACCGGGGCGGCCATCCGGGACATCATCAATATCAGCAGGCGGAGGAATCCCTATGTGCAGCTGATCCTTTATCCGGCCCTGGTACAGGGACAGGGAGCCAGGGAGAGCATCGTAAATGGGATCCGTACCCTGGACGCCATGGGACTGGACGTTCTCATCGTAGGCCGGGGCGGCGGCTCCATCGAGGATCTGTGGGCCTTCAATGAGGAGGAGGTGGCCCGGGCCATTTTTGCCTGTGAAACGCCGGTGATCTCTGCAGTGGGCCACGAAACGGATGTGACCGTTGCCGACTATGTGGCGGACTTAAGAGCTCCTACGCCTTCGGCAGCGGCAGAGCTGGCGGTCTTTGATTACGCCAGGTTTGCGGCGGATCTGGAAGCCAGAAAGCGGAAGCTTTCCCGGGAGATGGGCTTTTTCCTGGACCAGGTAAAGGGAAGGCTGCGCCAGGATGAGCTGAAGATCCGGCTTTACCATCCCCAGCATGTGATCCGGGAAAAAAGGCAGCGGCTGGCGGACCAGGAGGAACGGCTGGAACGGATCATGGACGCCCGCACCGGGGAGAGCCGGTCACGGCTCCAGACCCGGAAAGAACGTCTCTCCCGCGCCATGGACCGGAGGATGGAAGACGACAAAAAAAGACTGGCAGAGGCCAGCGGCAGGCTCTGGGGGCTTTCTCCTTTGAGAAAGCTGAGCCAGGGCTTTGGATATATCGAGGATCAGGAGGGAAAACGGCTGGGCTCTGTAAAGCAGGCGCCGCCGGGGAGCGGGATCACCGTACAGGTGGCAGACGGAACGCTTTCGGCCCTGGTAACGGAAAGGAATGAGGAGTCGGGATGGCAGAACTGGATAAAAACGGAGCAGACATGACCATAGAGGAAACGTTTGCGGCCCTGGACGATCTGATCGGCCGCCTGGAGGGCGGAAAGGGCTCCCTGGAGGATGCCTTTAAGAATTATGAGGAAGGCATGCGGCTGGTGAAGAGCTGCAATGAGAAAATAGAAAAGATCGAAAAGCAGATCATGGTCCTGGGCGGAGGACCGGCGGAGGAAGAGGACGATGGAACGCAGTTTTAAAGAATTACTGGAACAGAAAACGGCGGAAACAGAGGCGGCGGTGTATGCGTACCTGCCGGAGGAAAAGGGCTTCCAGAAGACGATCTTCGAGGCCATGAATTACAGTGTAAAGGCCGGAGGCAAGCGGCTCCGTCCCCTTCTCATGATGGAGACGTACCGGATGCTCGGCGGAAAGGGAAAGGAGATCCTGCCCTTTATGGCAGCCATCGAGATGATCCATACCTCATCTCTGATCCACGACGACCTGCCCTGCATGGACAATGATGAGCTTCGCCGGGGAAAGCCCACCACCTGGAAGGTGTACGGCTATGATATGGCGGTGTTGGCTGGAGACGCACTGATGATCTTTGCCTTTGAGACGGCGGCTAAGGCGCTGTCCCTGGGCGGAGATCCGGAGCGGGTGGCCAGGGCCATGGGGATCCTGGCAGAAAAGACCGGGATCTATGGAATGATCGGCGGTCAGACGGTGGATGTGGAGCTGACAGGAAAGCCGGTTCCGGAGGAGCAGCTCTCCTTTATCTACCGGTTAAAGACCGGGGCGCTCTTGGAGGCGTCCATGAGGATCGGGGCAGTGCTTGCCGGAGTCGGAAAAGAGGAAGAGGAAACGGTGGAACGGATCGCTGCCGACGTGGGAATGGCGTTCCAGATCCAGGACGACATCCTGGACCTGGTGAGCACCGCAGAGGTCCTGGGAAAACCGGTCTTAAGCGATGAAAAGAATGAAAAGACCACTTATGTGACGTTAAAGGGACTGGAAAAGGCAAAGGCAGAAGTAAAAACACTCTCAGACCGGGCAGCAGACGCTTTAAACAGCCTTCCGGGGGATAAGGAATTCCTGGGAACGCTCATTAAGACCCTGGTGGACCGGGAGAAATAGGACTTAAAGGAGTAGGAACGGAATGCTTCTGGAAAAGATAGAACAGTCTTCGGATATCAAGAAGCTGAAAGCGGAAGATTATCCGGTGCTGGCGCAGGAGATCCGGCAGTTTCTGCTGGAAAAGATCAGCCGTACAGGCGGTCATCTGGCCTCCAACCTGGGAGTCGTGGAGCTGACCATGGCCCTGCACCTGGCCTTTGATCTTCCGAAGGATAAGATCATATGGGACGTGGGCCACCAGGCCTATACCCATAAGATCCTCAGCGGGAGAAAGGACGGCTTCGACGATCTGCGCCAGTTCGGCGGCATGAGCGGCTTCCCAAAACGGAAGGAGAGCCCCTATGACGCCTTTGACACGGGCCACAGCTCCACCTCCATTTCCGCAGGCCTGGGGATCGCCCAGGCCAGAGAGATCCTGGGCGAGGACTATTCGGTCATCTCCATCATCGGAGACGGCGCTTTAACGGGCGGCATGGCCTATGAGGCATTGAACAATGCGGCCCAGCTGAAGAAAAATTTTATTATCGTATTAAATGACAACGAGATGTCCATTTCAAAAAACGTGGGCGGCATGTCCCGGTATCTGAGCAATGTCCGCACCAGAGAGGGCTATGCGGATCTGAAGCTTAAGGTGGAACGCACCCTGAGGTCCGTGCCGGTGATCGGAAAGGCCATGGTCAACGGCCTTTTCCTGGCTAAAAACGGGATCAAGCAGTTTTTAGTGCCGGGGATGCTGTTCGAGGACATGGGGATCACCTACCTGGGGCCTGTGGACGGCCACAATGTGGAGGAAATGGTCCAGGTCTTAAAGGAGGCCAAGCGGGTCCGCCATGCGGTCCTGGTCCATGTGGTGACCACCAAGGGAAAGGGCTACGGCCCGGCGGAGCAGAACCCCTCCCGGTTCCATGGAGTGGACCCCTTTGATATTGAAACGGGGAAGCCGTTAAAAGAAAAGCAGTTCCCGGGTTATACGGATGTTTTTTCGGAAAAGCTCTGCGAGCTGGCAGAGAAGGATCCACGGATCGTGGCAGTCACGGCGGCCATGCCCGACGGCACGGGGCTTTCCAGGTTTGCAAAGCAGTTCCCGGACCGTTTTTTTGACGTGGGGATCGCTGAGGCCCATGCGGTCACCTCGGCGGCGGGAATGGCATCGGCGGGCTTAAAGCCTGTGGTCGCGGTGTACTCGTCGTTTTTACAGAGAGGCTACGATCAGATCCTCCACGATGTCTGTATCCAGGAGCTTCCGGTGCTCTTTGCCATCGACCGGGCCGGTCTTGTGGGCAGCGACGGGGAGACCCACCAGGGGATCTTTGATATCTCGTTTTTAAGCCTGGTTCCCGGAATGAGCATCATGGCGCCCAAAAATCTGTGGGAGCTGGAACGGATGCTGGAATTCGGCGTGGGCTTTGACGGTCCCCTGGCCGTCCGTTACCCGAGAGGACAGGCCTACCGGGGCCTTTCCGAATTTGATGCGCCGGTGGAATACGGAAAGGCGGAAATGCTTTTTGAGGAGAAGGACATCGCTCTTTTTGCCCTGGGAAGCATGGTCAGCACCGGAGAGCATGTGAGGGAAAAGCTGAAGGCCAGAGGATATTCCTGTACCCTGGTGAACGCCCGGTTTGTAAAGCCTCTGGACACGGATATGATCGACCGGCTGTGCAGGAGCCATAAGCTGATCGTCACCCTGGAGGAAAATGTGCTGCGGGGCGGCATGGGCATGTGCGCCACCCGGTACATCCATGAACACCATCCGGAGATCCATGTGATCCAGGTGGCTCTTCCAGACGCCTATGTGGAGCATGGGAACGTGTCGCTCTTACGGGAAATGCTGGGGATCGACAGTGATTCGGTGATCAAACGGATCTTTGCAGAATATTTAGATCTATATGACAGTCATGGAAATATGAAAATACAGAACAGTTTCGATTGTCCAAATAGTACAGAGAAGGAGCGTCAGGATCCATGAAGGAACGGTTAGACGTGCTGTTAGTAAAAAAGAATCTGGCGGAGTCCAGGGAGAAGGCCAAGGCGGTGATCATGGCCGGGATCGTCTATGTGGATGACCAGAAGGAGGACAAGGCCGGCTCCATGTTTGAGGAGACGGCAAAGATCGAGGTCAGGGGGAGCACCTTAAAATATGTGAGCCGGGGCGGTTTAAAGCTGGAGAAGGCCATGACCCATTTCGGCGTGACCCTGGATCAGAAGATCTGCATGGACGTGGGAGCGTCCACCGGCGGGTTCACCGACTGCATGCTGCAGAACGGGGCTGTGAAGGTCTATTCTGTGGATGTGGGCCATGGACAGCTGGCCTGGAAGCTCAGGAACGACCCGCGGGTGGTCTGCATGGAAAAGACCAACATCCGGTATGTGACCCCGGAGGAGATCCCGGACAAGATCCAGTTCGTCTCCATTGACGTATCGTTTATCTCCCTTACCAAGGTCCTGGGGCCGGTGAAGGCCCTTATGGAGCCGGACGGCCAGGTGGTATGCCTCATTAAACCGCAGTTTGAGGCCGGCCGGGAAAAGGTCGGGAAAAAGGGCGTGGTCCGGGAGCGGTCCGTCCACCTGGAGGTGATCCGCATGGTGGCGGCTTTTGCAGGAAGCATCGGCTTCGAGGCCCTGCATCTGGAGTTCTCACCCATTAAGGGACCGGAGGGAAATATTGAGTACCTTCTGCATTTAAGAAACGATGCCGGCGGAAACGTTTACGAAAACAGCTCCATTGATGCGGAGGAGATCGTAAACCAGGCACATGAGACGCTGGATTAGGAGTTCCGGCGGGAGCAGCATATGAAACATTTTTATATCATTGTCAACGAAGATAAAGAAGATACAAAAGCCATGGGTGCGAGGATCACCCGGTATCTGGAGGACCATGGATGCACCTTCAGGACCTCCAAAGGCGTGTTCAGCAAGGGAAAACGGTTTACATCCGTTTCCGACGTTCCGGAGGATACGGAGTGCGTCATCACCCTGGGCGGAGACGGGACCTTTATCCAGGCGGCCAGGGATCTGGCGGGTACAGGCCTTCCTATTGTGGGCATCAACCTAGGGGATCTGGGATATCTGACCCAGATGGGAAAGGGGGGCAACCTGGAGGAGCTTCTGGATGCCCTGCTTTCAGACCGTTATGAGATCCAGGAACGGATGATGCTCACAGGCAGGATATACCACAAGGGAAGACCGGAGGCCAGCCATATTGCCTTAAACGATATCGTACTGGCCCGGGAGGGGGACATGCGCGTCCTGAAATTTAAGATCTACGTCAACGGCCAGTTTCTGTATGAATACAGTGCCGACGGGGTGATCGTCTCCACACCTACGGGCTCCACGGCCTATAACCTGTCTGCAGGGGGCCCCATTGCCCAGCCGGACGGGGAGCTTCTGATCCTGACGCCGGTGTGCCCTCATACACTGACGTCCCGGACCATCGTTCTGGGACCGGAAAGCCGGATCCGGATCGAGATATCGGAAAAAAATGAAGGGTGCCAGGCAGCCGCCTTTGACGGGGGAACCAAGGTGGCGCTGACCCATGGGGATTATATTGAGATCGAACGGTCCAAGATGGTGACCCGGGCAGTGAAGCTGGACGACCGGTCATTCCTGGATATCTTAAAGCACAAGATGTACGACGCATAGGGGAAGAGGGCGGAGCCGGCCGGGGGCCGGAGCCGCGGATGGAAAAGGCAGAGCACGTTGTAACCGGAGGGATACGGAACAGTTACAGGAAAGGGGTAACAGACATGAAGGTAGACAGACACAGCAAGATCGTAGAGCTGATCGGCAAGTACCAGATCGAGACGCAGGAGGAGCTGGCTTCCTATTTAAAAGAGGCCGGATACCATGTGACCCAGGCCACGGTCTCCAGGGATATCCGGGAGCTGAAGCTTACGAAGGTGCAGAAGGAAAATGGCCGCCAGTGCTATTCGGTGATGCAGCATCAGAGGGACTTCGGGGAGAAATATATCCGCATCCTGCGGGACTGCTTCGTATCCATGGATATGGCCCAGAATATCCTGGTCATTAAAACTGTGTCCGGCATGGCCATGGCGGTGGCAGAGGCTTTGGATGTGATCGGCTTCCACGAGATCGTGGGCTGTGTGGCCGGAGACAATACCATCATGTGCGCCGTAAGGACTGTGGACGATACGATCCTTCTGATGGATAAGCTGAAAAAGATCCTGAATGAGCAGAATTGAGGTGATGGAATGCTGCTGGGCTTACACGTAAAAAACCTGGCCCTGATCGAAAAGGCCGAGGTGGAGTTTACCGGAGGGCTTAATATACTGACCGGAGAGACCGGAGCAGGAAAATCCATCCTCATCGGATCTGTGGGTCTGGCGCTGGGAGGAAAGGCGTCGAAGGACATGATCCGCCAGGGCGAGGACAGCGCCCTGGTGGAGCTGGCCTTTTCCGTGGACGATGAGAAGAAAAAAAACGCTCTGGAGGCCCTGGACATCGCGCCCGATGAGGACGGCCTCCTTATCATTTCTAAAAAGATCACCCCGTCCAGGACAGTCAGCCGGATCAACGACGAGACGGTGACCACCGCAAGGCTTAAGGCCGTCACCGGACTTCTCCTGGACATTCATGGACAGCATGAGCATCAGTCCCTTCTCCATAAGCAGAAGCATCTGGAGATTCTGGACGAATATTCCCGGAATGAAACGGAAAATCTGAAAAGAGACGTGGAGGAAGGCTACCGGAAATATCAGGCCCTCAGAGAGAAGCTTTCGGGCTTCCATCTGGATGAGGAGACGAGAAAGCGGGAGTCGGATTTTCTGCGGTTTGAGATCCAGGAGATCGAAAATGCGGCCATCCGCCCGGGAGAGGAGGAGGAGCTTTCTGCCGTCTGCCGGAAATTTTCCCACAGCAGGAAGATCGCCGAGGCCATGCAGACGGCGTTTATGGCTGTGGACGGAGCCGATCTGGGACGTGCGGTGAAGCATGTGGAGAATGCCGCCGCCTATGATGAAAATTTAAACGATATTTTAAAAGAACTTTCTGATGCGGAGGACATCTTAAACGGTGTGGCCCGGTCCATTTCCGATTATATGAATGAAATGGAGTTCGATGAGGAAACCTTTAAACAGACGGAGGAGCGTCTGGACCGGATCCGCAGCCTGATGGCCAAGTATGGAAATTCGGAGGAAGCCGTTTTAAAAAGCCTGGAAGAAAAAAGGGAACGCCTTCAGGAGCTGGAAAACTATGAAGAGCTGGCAGCGCTGGCATCCAGGGAGCTTGAAGCCCAGACCCGGTCCATGGAGCAGCTTTGCGGGACCCTTTCGGAGGCCAGAAAGCGTGCGGCCCGGGTCCTGGAGGAACGGATCGGGGCAGAGCTCATGGACTTGAATTTCCTCCATGTGGATTTCCGGATCGATGTGAGGGATCTGGAGCATTTTACGGCCCAGGGCGCCGACGAGGTGGAATTTATGATCTCCACCAATCCGGGCAGCGTTCCGCCCAGACCGCTGGGCGAGGTGGCCTCCGGCGGCGAGCTTTCCAGGATCATGCTGGCCATCAAGACGGTGTTGGCGGATACGGACGATATCCCCACTCTGATCTTCGACGAGATCGACACCGGCATCAGCGGGCGCACGGCCCAGAAGGTGTCAGAACGGCTTTCCTATATTGCCGGAAAGCACCAGGTTTTATGCATCACCCACCTGCCCCAGATCGCGGCCATGGCCGATACCCATTTTGAGATCCGAAAAACCGTGGAAAATGGAAAAACGTCCACCAGGATCCATAAGCTGGGAAAAGAGGAGCAGACCGAGGAGCTGGCAAGGCTTCTGGGCGGTGCGGAGATCACAGGCGCGGTGCTTGAAAATGCAAGGGAAATGAAGCGGCTGGCGGAAAAGAAGAAGAGGGAGCTGCTGGAAGAACGAAACGTCATCTAAAAACTGACAGGCTGAAAAGAGAAAAGGATCACATACTAGGAGAGGAGCATATCACTGCCCTCTCCTTTGCCGTTACTGGGGAAATTGCAGACGCCGTATGTTATGGACAGGGAAAAGCCGGGGCAGAATCATAAAGAAGAGGAGGTTTTGCCGTGACAAGAAAGGAACGACTGAGAAGGATCCTGGCCGGTGTCTTTTGTTTTTCTCTGGTCTTTACCATTGCGTTCACATGGGGCTATGTGAAGCTTGCAGTGCCGGACCGTCTGAACCTGGTGGTCAGCGAGGAGGAGATCTTCCATTTTACCCTGCCTCCGGGCGTCACCCTGGAGAGCGACAGCGAGGAGGTAGTCCTGGGGAATGCGTCCAACATCCCTGCAGGAAAGGTCCGGATCCAGACCACAGAGCCGGTGTCCATGTATGGCGCATCTGAAGGAAGCTACCACCTGGGAATGAAGCTTTTCGGGCTGATCCGCATGAAGGACATCCAGGTGGATGTGGTGGACGGGATGTATGCCGCGCCCTGCGGCGTACCTGTGGGGATCTATCTGAAGTCCAGGGGAGTCATGGTCGTTGGCACCGGGGAGATCGTCAACGACGCGGGCAACGTGGTGGAGCCGGCCTTCGGCGTTCTGAAATCCGGAGACTACATCGAGACAGTCAACGGACGGGAGATGGAGGACAAGGACGATCTGATCCAGGCCGTCAGCGCCAGCAGCGGAAGTCCCGTTTCCCTGGAGGTGCGCAGGGACGGGGAACTTTTAAAGGTGGAGCTGGAGCCGGTGCTGGCAGAGGATGGGACCTATAAGCTGGGGGCCTGGGTCCGGGACGATACCCAGGGGATCGGGACCGTCACCTACGTGGACATGAACGGCTCCTTCGGCGCCCTGGGCCATGGGATCAGCGACAGCGACACAGGAAAGCTGGTGGATATCCGGGAGGGAGGGCTCTACGATACCCAGATCATGGGGATCGAAAAAGGAACATCAGGAAAGCCCGGAGTCATGTCCGGGGTCATCTATTACGGAAAAGGTACAAAGCTGGGGGAAGTGACCGCCAATACAGAGGAGGGGATCTTCGGGACCGTCAACCGCCGGTTCCTGGAACGGTTCCAGTCCGAGGCCATTCCCGTGGGCTTCCGCCAGGACGTCCACAAGGGTCAGGCCTTTATCCGCAGCGACGTATCGGGGGAGGTGAGAGATTATGAGATCGAAATTCAAAAAGTGGATCACGCGAGTCTTCAGAAAAATAAGGGGATGGTGATCCGCGTCGTGGACGAAGAGCTTCTGAAACTCACCGGCGGCATCGTACAGGGCATGAGCGGCAGTCCCATCATTCAGGACGGCAAGCTCATCGGAGCCGTCACCCATGTATTCATCCAGGACTCCACGAAAGGATATGGGATCTTTATTGAAAACATGCTGGAGCATTGAGTCCAGGCTAGACAGGAGTAATAAGGAGGCGCTGCAAGCTTGCTTGTAAGCGCCTCCTTATTGCGAGTGTCCAATTTGGCGAAAGCCAAACACCGAGGAAAAGCGGAGCTTTTTCGAGGTGCCTGGACGGGTCAGCGGAACCGTAGGCAAGCCTGCTTGCAAGCGTCTCCTTATTGCGAGTGTCCAATTTGGCGAAAGCCAAACACCGAGGAAAAGCGAAGCTTTTTCGAGGTGGCCTGGACGGCCCGGTGGAAAAACCAATATAGCCCGCCTTTTAACGATGCATACCATGTTTGACTTTTTTTCAAAAAATATTGTATTTATTTATATTTTGTGATACTATATCCACACAATGAGTGGATACATAAGGAGAACGAGATGGATAAAAAAGAAAGGATTGAAAAGCAGATAGGTACATTAAAAGGAATTCGTGAAATGCTGGATATGAACAGGACAGAATTTTCACGATACATGGATATTCCACTGAGAACATTAGAGGAATGGGAAGCGGGAAGAAGGCAGATGCCGGAGTACGTACTCAGATTAATTGCATATTACGTTAAGGTGCAGAAGTTGATGAAGGAAAAAGGAATAGAATTGGAGGAACGATATGAACAAAAATGAAATTGTAATTTTTGAAACAGAGGATAAATTGATAACGCTTCCTGTGGCAGTAGATCATGAGACGGTCTGGCTGAATAGAAATCAAATGGCTGAGCTTTTTGACCGGGATGTAAAAACAATTGGTAAACATATTAATAATGCTTTGAGAGAAGAGTTAGAAAGTGATAAAGCAACTGTCGCAAAATTTGCGACAGTTCAAAAAGAGGGTGAACGTGAAGTAGAACGACAAATTGAATATTATAACCTGGATGTTATCATTTCTGTCGGCTACCGTGTAAAATCAAAACGAGGCGTTGAATTCCGGCGTTGGGCAAATTCAGTTCTTAAACAGTACATATTGAAGGGCTACGCAGTAAATGATAATCGTATCAGGCAGTTAGGCGAGGTGATACGAATTATGAAGCGGACCGAAAACGAGTTGGATAGCAGACAGGTTCTTTCTGTAATAGAAAAATATAGCAGTGCACTGGATTTACTGGATTCTTATGATCACCAGAATATGACACGGCCAGAAGGAAATCGTGCGACATATGTTCTTACCTATGAGGAATGTATGGACGTGATCCAGAGCATGCGATTCGGAGATGAATCCGATTTGTTTGGAAAAGAAAAGGATGATTCTTTCAAAGGCAGTATCGGTAATATTTATCAGTCATTTGGAGGAACAGATATCTATGAATCTTTGGAAGAGAAAGCTGCAAATTTGCTGTATTTGGTGACCAAGAACCACAGCTTTTTCGATGGAAATAAAAGAATTGCTGCGACAATGTTTCTCTATTTTCTTGATAAAAATGAAGTACTGTTTATAGATGGACAAAAGAAAATAGAAGATGCTGCTTTAGTAGCACTAACCATTATGATCGCAGAGTCCAGACCAGAAGAAAAAGAAATGATGATAAGCGTGATTATGAATTGTATGTTATAAAGCTTGATTTTAACTTTGGAATATTGTTCTTAATGACGATCACTCATGAGCGGTAGTCGTCAAGGTCTCGTGCAGGCACGGACTTTGGTTCTTGCCCGCGTAAACCAAAGCAGACAACACAACGCGAACCATTGTGACGCCTGCTTTTTGACTGTCCCGATTTAACTTAGATGGCTCCAATACGGCGCGTCTTTTAACGACGGATGCCATATTGAGCTTTTTAAGAGTAAAAAAGATTGTATTTCTATGTATTTTGTGATACGAATTATGAAGCGGACAAAAACGGACCGGACAGCAGCCCGGTCCCCTCTTATCTCGTTCCTTTTTCCCTCAGCTTACAGCCGGCAAATGTAACACCGACCATGAGAATAAAGCCAGCGGCATAGGCGGGGAAAACTCCATGGCTCCAGTTTGTCAAACAGAAACCGAGGTTCAGCACCGGCAGGTAAAAAAGCTGTGTCCAGATCCCAATGCCATTGAGCCAGTAGGCATGGAGGACCAGTATCTGAATGCCGATCAGTACCAGGTCGAAAGCTGCGATCAGATTCAGGAAAATAACGATCTGCTTTGTCCTTTTTCCGTTTCCGTTCATGAGAAATGCGAGGAGGACCCAGGCAGACAGGAAAGCGAGGGAGATCACCCCGTACGGCAGGGAGGAATTGAGATTGGCGGACATATACCAGTCCTGTATGCGGCCGACAGCAAAGGGCAGTGCGCCTAAAATAAGTAAAGCAGCAGTCATCGTACATCCCTCCATCGTTTATTTTTATACTTTTATTATACATTGCCATGGAATGCCCTGCAACAGAAACCGTTGTTCTGCACACACATGTATGCGCCTGTTACGCAAATGGAGATATACACCAATGAAAAAGAAAAATAGTCCGGACGATCACATACAAGGCTGTGGACCCCATGGGGGCCGGGAACAGGGAGGCGAGAGCATCCCTGGATCTGGACAGCCGGTCAGACGCGGCTGAAGCAAGCACCGTGCATTGAGTTAAATACCAATTTTACATAAAAGGAGAGATCATATATGTCACAGGATAGAATCAGTTCCGGGAAAACAACGGTGTACTTCCATCTTCCAGGCCTGTTTGAGTTTTATGAGCTGTACAAAAGATTTCTGCCGTTATTTTTTGAACATAGGGAATATTTTTACGAATGGTGCGGGATCGGCTCCATATACGGCGCTCCGGCGGGATGCATCTGGGGCGGGGGCCGTGTCGGGGAAGGAGATCAGAATCCGGGAGAGGTCCTGGCGCTGCTGGAGAAGTACGGGATCTCTGCCCGTCTGACCTTCAGCAATTCCCTGCTCAGGGAGGAGCATCTTGCGGACCGGAAATGCAACGCTCTCTGCGCCATGTTTGAGAAGAGCGGGAAAACGAAAAACGGCGTTATCGTTCATTCGGAGCTTTTGCTGGAGTATTTAAAAAAGAAATATCCAGGCCTTTATTTTGTTTCCTCCACCACAAAGGTACTGACAGATTTTGACCGGTTCACAGAGGAGATCGACCGGGAGGAGTTTCGCTATGCGGTGCCGGATTTCCGGCTGAATAAGGCCCTTGACCAATGGGATACGCTGTCAGAACGCCAGAAGGCTAAGGTGGAATTCCTGTGCAACGAATGCTGTTTCTATGGATGCAGGGACAGGAAACGCTGTTACGAGGCCGTCAGCCGGAAAAATCTCGGGGAGGACGGTCCGGACCACTGCTGTACGGCTCCCGGCGCAGGGGAGGGCTACCGATTTTCCAGAGCCATGAAAAATCCAGGATTCATCGGAGCAGAAGAGATCCGGAGCGTCTATCTTCCCATGGGCTTTTCTGATTTTAAGATCGAAGGCCGGGGACTGGGCAGCGCCCTGGTCCTGGAGTTCCTTCTTTATTACATGACCAGGCCGGAATACCAGATCCATGTGAGAGAGGAAATGTATCTGGATAATATGCTGGATCTGTTTTAAGTGCGGCCTGTAAAACGGCGGAAAATCCACTTGCAGCCTTTCTGCGGATGCGCTAAAATAAACCGGGAAATTAAAAGGAAGCGAGGCGTCATATGGGAACGGATATGACAAAGGGACGGCCCCTGCCGGTCCTTCTGCGGTTTACGATACCGCTTTTGCTGGGAAACCTTTTCCAGCAGTTTTATAATATGGCCGATACGATCATCGTGGGCCGGTATGTGGGAGCCGGAGCCCTGGCGGCCGTGGGCTCCACCGGGATCATCATGTTTCTGATCACAGGCTTTGCCCAGGGACTCACCTCCGGCTTTACGATCCTGACGGCCCAGCGGTATGGAGCCGGGGATACGGCCGGTGTAAAGCGGAGTGTTTCCGCGGGGATCTTTCTCTCAGCCGTCACAACAGTGGTTCTCACAGGCTTTTTCCTGGCGGTCATGGATCCGCTCCTTCGTCTCATGCAGACTCCGGAGGACATTTTCAGGGAGGCGGGCCGGTATATCAGGATCATTGCCGCAGGAACGGCGGTCTGTGTATTCTATAACCTGTTTTCTGCCTTTCTGAGGGCGGTGGGAAACAGCCGGGTCCCGTTGTTTTTTCTGGTCTTTTCCGCCTGCTTAAACGTGGCGCTGGATCTGGCGCTGATCGTGGGCGGAGGCATGGGCGTGGAAGGTGCAGCTCTGGCAACGGTGCTTTCCCAGGCAGTATCGGCAGTATTATGCGGCGGATATATTTTCTTAAAAACGCCGGATCTGATGCCGGGAGCCGGTCAGTGGCGTCCCCACAAAGGAGACGTCAGACGGGAGCTGTCCATTGGAATTCCCATGGCTCTCCAGTTTGCCATTACAGCCTCCGGGGGCATGGTCATGCAGTCGGCTGTGAACCAGTTCGGTTCCCTGGCGGTGGCGGCCTATACGGCGGCCGGAAAGCTGGAGACCCTGGTGGAGCAGGGAATGATCGCCCTGGGCCAGGCCATGGCCTCCTATGCCGGCCAGAATTTTGGAAAAGGGGATCTGGACCGGGTAAAAAAGGGAGTCCGGGCGGGCATGACCGTAACAGTGGTCTATGCGGTTATGGCGGCAGTCCTGGGGACTGTTTTCCTGCGTCCGGCCATGAGCCTGTTTTTTGCAGGCGATATAAGTGCCATGATGCCATGGGCCAGGACCTACATGAACATCTGTGTGGTGTTTTTTATCCCGTTGGGTGCGATCTTTGTATACAGGAACGTGATGCAGGGATGCGGATACGGCTTTCTGCCCATGGCCGGGGGGATCGCAGAGCTGCTGGCAAGGCTGGTGACGGCGGTCTTTGCCATGAAAATGGGAAGCTACGTTCTTACATGCTTCTGCCATCCGGCGGCATGGACGGCAGCGGCGGTGTTTTTGTGGGTCTCCTATGAGCGGGTAATAAGAAAGGCAGAGAGGGAGAAACGGGCTGAGGATCCCCCAGCCGCATTTTAACCAGGAAAGGATAAGAGTATGAAGAACAGTGAATGCAGCATCAGCAACATATACAGGCTGGACGGGAGGGTGCCTCTTTTAAAGGCAGTGCCCTTTGGACTCCAGCATATTCTGGCCATGTTTGTGTCGAATCTGACGCCGATCACGATCATTGCGGCCGCAGGGGGGCTTTCCCAGGCAGAGGTCGCCGTTCTTCTGCAGAATGCCATGCTGGTGGCCGGGATCGCAACGCTGATCCAGCTGTTTCCGGTCTGGAGGATCGGTTCCAGGCTTCCGATCGTCATGGGTGTCAGCTTTACGTTTGTTACGGTGCTGAGCATCGTGGCGGCCAGCTACGGATATCCGGCCGTCATAGGCGCAGCGATCTGCGGCGGAGTCTTTGAGGGCGTCATCGGCCTGTTTGCCAGATACTGGAGAAAGATCATTGCCCCTGTGGTCGCCTCGTCGGTGGTGATCGCCATAGGATATTCCCTGTTTACGGTGGGGGCCAGGTCCTTTGGAGGCGGCTATGCGGAGGACTTCGGCTCGGCCTCCAATCTGCTTCTGGGAGCTGTCACACTGACCGTCTGTCTGGGCTGGAACATCCTGGCACGGGGATATCTGAAGCAGCTGTCTGTGCTGGCAGGACTTGTGGTGGGATATATCCTGGCGGTGTTTATGGGCAAGGTGGATCTGTCAGTGATCTTTTCAGAGGGAATTGCTTCCCTGCCAGCTCTTCTGCCCTTTGCACCGGAATTCCATATGGGAGCCATTTTTTCCGTTGCCATTATCTTTATGGTTTCTGCGGCAGAAACCATCGGGGACACGACTGCCATGGTTTCCGGAGGGCTGGGCCGGGAGATCACCTCAAAGGAGATTTCCGGTTCCCTGGCCTGCGACGGCTTTGCTTCCGTCGTTTCTGCCCTGTTCGGATGCCCTCCGGTGACCTCATTTTCCCAGAATGTGGGGCTTGTGAACATGACGAAGGTCGTAAACCGCTTTACCATTGCCACCGGGGCCGGCTGTATGCTGCTGGCCGGATTCCTGCCACCGGTGGGGAACTTTTTTGCATCCCTCCCGGAATCCGTTCTGGGCGGGTGCACGATCATGATGTTCGGGACCATCATGGTATCGGGGATCCAGATGCTTTCCAGGGCTGGATTTACCCAGCGGAACATGACCATCGCCGCCCTGTCGCTCTCTGTGGGCATCGGTTTTACTGCGGCCAGTGAGATCGACCTGTGGCGGATCTTCCCGGAGGTGGTCCAGTCCGTATTTTCCGCCAATGTGGTAGCTGTGGTGTTTGTCGTATCCATATTGCTGAATCTGATCCTGCCGGAGGATATGGAGCTGGAGCGGATCCAGGGATAGTGGAAACAGGCGGTCAGGCGTTTCGTCAGCCGCAGAACTGAATAAAGGAACCGCCCCGGAAAAGGCGCTGCAAAGCAGATAGGAATGTATCTGCAAAGCAGCGCCTTTTTACGCGGGCAGCGGGCCAAAGTCCGTGCCTGCACGAGACCTTGGCAGCTGCCGCGATAACTATGAGAAAATCGCGCGGCGTGCTTCTTATGGTTCCGTGGAATGGCTCTGGAGCCGGAAAAGAAAAAATCCTGAAAAATTAGCACTCACATCTTGACAGTGCTAATAACATGTGTTATATTCTGCCTAGAACAAATAAACAAGATCATTTCCTTTTCAAAAGGAGGATTGTATATGAATATCAGTAAGTTTACACAAAAGTCAGTGGAGGCCGTCCAGGGCTGCGAGAAGCTGGCTTATGAATATGGAAACCAGCAGATCGACCAGGAGCATCTTCTGGTGAGCCTCCTGCGGCTGGAGGACAGCCTGATCATGAAGCTGGTAACGAAAATGGGAATCTCCGGCGGACAGTTTTTAAACGAGGCGGAGCAGGCGTTAAATAAGCTTCCGAAGGTTTCCGGCGGCGGCCAGGTCTATCTGACCAACGATCTCAACAAGGTCCTCATCAGCGCAGAGGACGAGGCAAAGGCAATGGGAGACGAGTACGTTTCCGTGGAGCACCTGTTCTTATGCCTGTTAAAGGAGCCCAACCGGGCTTTAAAGGAGCTGTTCCGCTTATACGCCATTGACCGGAACAATTTTTTACAGGCTCTTTCCACCGTCCGCGGAAACCAGCGGGTGGTCAGCGACAATCCAGAGGCTACTTATGATACCTTAAATAAATATGGGGCCGATCTGGTGGAGCGGGCCAGGGACCAGAAGCTGGACCCGGTCATCGGCCGGGATGCGGAGATCCGGAATGTGGTCCGGATCCTGTCCAGAAAGACAAAGAATAACCCGGTGCTCATCGGAGAGCCAGGCGTCGGAAAGACGGCCGTGGTGGAGGGGCTTGCCCAGAGGATCGTCCGCGGCGATGTGCCGGAGGGCTTAAAGGATAAAAAGCTGTTTTCCCTGGATATGGGAGCACTGGTGGCAGGAGCCAAATACCGGGGCGAATTTGAGGAGCGGTTAAAGGCTGTTCTGGAGGAAGTGAAAAAGAGCGAGGGGCAGATCATTCTCTTCATCGATGAGCTTCATACCATTGTGGGAGCGGGAAAGACAGAGGGTTCCATGGATGCCGGAAATATGTTAAAGCCCATGCTGGCCAGGGGCGAGCTCCACTGCATCGGCGCCACGACCCTGGACGAATATCGGAAATATATTGAAAAGGATCCGGCCCTGGAGCGGCGGTTCCAGCCGGTGACGGTGGATGAGCCCACGGTGGAGGATACCATCTCCATCCTCCGGGGACTGAAGGACCGGTATGAGGTCTTCCATGGAGTAAAGATCACCGATTCGGCCCTGGTTTCGGCGGCGGTCCTGTCCAACCGGTATATCAGCGACCGGTTCCTTCCGGATAAGGCCATTGACCTGGTGGACGAGGCCTGTGCCATGATAAAGACCGAGCTGGACTCCATGCCCACCGAGCTTGATGAGCTGTCCAGGAAGATCATGCAGCTGGAGATCGAGGAGGCAGCCTTAAAGAAGGAAACTGACCATCTGAGCCAGGAGCGGCTGGCGGATCTCCAGAAGGAGCTGGCGGAGCTTCATGACACCTTTGCCTCCCAGAAGGCCCAGTGGGAGAACGAGAAGGCGTCGGTGGACCGGCTTTCCAGCCTCCGTGAGGAGATCGAGAGCCTGCACCGCCAGATCCAGGACGCCCAGCAGAAGTATGACCTGAATAAGGCGGCGGAGCTCCAGTACGGAAAGCTTCCGCAGCTGGAAAAGGAGCTGGAGGCCGAGGAGGAAAAGGTAAAGAACCAGGATCTGAGCCTGGTCCATGAAAGCGTTACAGAAGAGGAGATCGCCAGGATCATTTCCCGGTGGACGGGGATCCCGGTAGCAAAGCTTACAGAAAGTGAGCGGAATAAGACACTTCATCTGGATGAACAGCTCCATAAGCGGGTGGTGGGCCAGGATGAAGGCGTGGAGAAGGTCACAGAGGCCATTATCCGGTCCAAGGCCGGGATCAAGGATCCCACCAAGCCCATCGGCTCCTTCCTGTTCTTAGGCCCCACCGGCGTCGGAAAGACGGAGCTGGCCAAGGCCCTGGCGGAGAGCCTGTTTGATGACGAGAACAACATGGTGCGGATCGATATGAGCGAATATATGGAAAAGCATTCCGTGTCCCGTCTCATCGGTGCTCCTCCAGGATATGTGGGCTACGATGAGGGCGGCCAGCTGACCGAGGCAGTCCGCAGAAAGCCCTATTGTGTGGTCTTATTCGATGAGGTGGAAAAGGCCCATCCGGACGTGTTCAACGTGCTTTTACAGGTACTGGACGACGGGCGGATCACCGATTCCATGGGAAAGACCGTGGACTTTAAGAATACGATTCTCATCCTGACCTCCAACATCGGCTCCCAGTATCTCCTGGAGGGCATCGATGAGAACGGGAATATCCGACCGGAGGCGGAGCAGATGGTCATGAACGACCTTCGGGCCCATTTCCGTCCAGAGTTTTTAAACCGTCTGGATGAGACCATCCTCTTTAAGCCTCTGACAAAGGACAACATCGGAGGGATCGTGGATCTTCTGGCGGCAGACATCAACCGGCGTCTGGCCGATAAGGAGCTGACCATCGCCCTGTCCGATGAGGCAAAGCAGTTCATCGTGGACAATGGCTACGATCCGGTTTACGGAGCCAGACCGCTGAAACGGTATCTGCAGAAAAATGTGGAGACCCTGGCGGCAAAGCTGATCCTTTCCGACGGCGTCCATACAGGAGATACCATCCTGATCGATGTGGTGGACGGACGGCTGACGGCGCTGGCTGAACGATAACTGAACGGATATGACTGAAATCACCCGGAAGGGACGGTTCCATATGGGAACGTTCTTTTCCGGGTATTTTAATATCATGGGAAAATGCGTCCCATGATATTAAAACGCTCCGCAGGGACAGCCATGGGCCGGAAGCAGTTTTTCCGCAGAGGGAGCAAAAAAGCGGCCCGTCCGCAGGCGGAAAAGCACGCAGGTGCGTTTTTTCGTTCCCCCGGACAGCCCATGCTCATATATTAATAGGAAAGAAATGGATGGGGAGCGGGAGAACGTGTCAGTTTACGTGGTAAAGGAAGGAGACAATGTGGACCGGATCGCAGAGACGGCCGGTATCCCTGTGGGAGAGCTTCTGTGGGCCAACCAGATAGAATATCCATACCGCCTGGCTGTGGGCCAGTCGCTCCTGATTCCGGAAGGATCGGCGGCGGACCGGGAACAGTCCAGGCGGGAGCTATACTCATTTGGTTATACATATCCGTTTATTTCAAGGGAGACGGCGGAGCAGACGCTTCCGTTTCTGACAGATCTTTATATTTTTTCCTACGGCTTTACAGAACAGGGAACACTGATCCCGCCTCTGTCCGATGATACCTGGCTGATCCGTCAGGCAGCGGATGCCGGTGTGGATCCTGTGATGGTCCTGACGCCCCTGGGGGCAGACGGCCGCTTTAACAACAATCTGGTGACAGCGCTGATGGAGGACCGAAGGCTCCAGGAGAGGCTGATCTGGGAGCTGGGACGTACGATGACAGAAAAGGGCTACCGGGGGCTGGACATTGATTTTGAGTACGTCCGGGCAGAGGACGGGCCGGCCTTTGCAGAATTTACAGGCCGTGTGCGCCGTGTGCTCCAGGTATTCGGTTATCCGGTCTCTGTGGCCCTGGCTCCGAAAACGTCGCCGGACCAGAAGGGACTTTTATATGAAGGAATCGATTACCGTCTGTTAGGGGAGGCGGCGGACCGGGTGATGCTGATGACGTATGAATGGGGATATACATACGGTCCGCCTATGGCCGTAGCCCCCCTCAATATGGTCCGCCGGGTGGTGGAGTACGCGGTTTCAGCCATTCCGGTGGAAAAGATCAGCCTGGGGATCCCCAATTATGGGTATGAATGGCCCCTTCCCTATGTGCGCGGGACCACAAAGGCCCAGTCCATCAGCAACCGGGAGGCGGTGGCCCGGGCCATTGATCATGGAGTCCCGATCCGGTTCGACGAGACGGCCTGGTCCCCATACCTTCGTTACTGGCAGTACGGGATCCAGCATGAGATCTGGTTTGAGGATGTGCGGAGCATTCAGGGAAAGTTTGACCTGATCCGGGAATATGGCCTTCTGGGGGCCGGTTACTGGCAGCTGATGAATTTTTTCCGTCCCAACTGGCTTTTAATGGAAGAAAAATTCCGAATTATTAGAAATAATTAAAGTTTCTGAATATTCATTGGGTTATTGACTTTTTTTCTCCTATCGCCCATGATAGAGGGGCTGAAAAAAGCAGAAAAAGGCTAAAAAGGAGAGAGAAAAGTGGAAAAAGCAGAAACAAAAGGAGCGGCGTTTGACTTTTATGGGAAGCTTCCGCTCACAAAGGCAGTTCCCCTGGGGCTTCAGCATGTGCTGGCCATGTTTGTGGGAAATCTGACTCCGATCCTCATCATCACAGGCGCCTGCGGCATTGGAGCAGGCAGCGAATTTGCAGAGCTGCAGGTGGATCTGCTGCAGAACGCCATGCTGGTGGCCGGGATCGTGACATTGGTGCAGCTTTACGCCATCGGTCCTGTGGGAGGAAAGGTCCCCATTATCATGGGAACCAGCTCCGGCTTCATCGGTGTATTCAACAGTGTGGCAAAGGTCATGGGCGGCGGCATTGCCGGCTACGGGGCCATTATGCTGGCCTCCGTTCTTGGCGGCCTGTTTGAGACGGTCCTGGGCTTTTTATTAAAGCCCCTGAGGCGGTTTTTCCCGGCAGTGGTTACTGGAACAGTAGTCCTTTCCATCGGCCTGTCCCTGGTATCCGTGGGTGTCAATTCCTTTGGCGGCGGAAATACGGCAGCCGATTTTGGTTCCATTGAGAACCTGGCTCTGGGCGCTCTTGTGACAGTGGTGATCATCGCATTCAAGCACGGAACAAAGGGCATGACCAGCGCATCATCCATTCTGATCGGCATCATCGCTGGATACATTGCGTCGGCTGTCATGGGCCTGTTTTTATCCCCCACCGGCATTACTGCTGATGGCGTGGAATATACCAAGGCATGGGTCTTAAACTGGGACAAGGTGGCGGAGGCCTCCTGGTTTTCCATACCGAAGCTGATGCCGGTCCCCCTGGTCTTTGACCTGCGTGCCATCGTCCCGGTGCTGATCATGTTCATCGTAACGGCAGTGGAGACCGTGGGCGACATTTCCGGCGTGATGGAAGGCGGCATGGGACGGGAAGCGACCGATTCTGAGCTTTCTGGCGGCGTTATCTGCGACGGTCTGGGTTCCAGCTTTGCAGCCCTGTTCGGCGTGCTGCCCAACACGTCCTTCAGCCAGAACGTGGGCCTGGTGGCCATGACAAAGATCGTCAACCGGCATGCCCTGGCCACAGGCGCCGTATTCCTGGTGTTCTGCGGCCTGCTCCCCAAGCTGGCGGCGCTGATCTCCATTATGCCCCAGAGCGTTCTGGGCGGAGCGGCGGTGATGATGTTTTCATCCATCGTCATCAGCGGCATCCAGCTGATCACAAAGGAGCCGCTGACAGCCAGGAACATCACCATCGTATCCACGGCCCTGGGACTTGGCTACGGCATTGGTGCCAATGGCGCAGTGATCGCCGGACTTCCCGAGGCAGTACAGCTGATCTTCGGAGGCTCCGGTATCGTTCCGGCAGCGATCCTGGCCATTGTCCTGAACATTGTGATCCCCAGGGAGAAGAAGGCTTAAAGAGCCTGGCTGCTGGCTTCCGGACTGAAAACAGGAAGGAGGCCGGAACAGGCCAGACGGGTCCTTTTTAGAAAGTAAAAGTGGAAAATATCCGCCCTGCGGCTTATAATAGAAAATCATATGGAGGAGGGAAACGGATGCTTAAATTCAGAGAATATGTGCGGGCGGAGAGCCTGGAGGACGTTTATGTGCGGAACCAGAAAAAATCGGCCCATATCCTCGGCGGCATGCTGTGGCTGAAAATGCAGAACCGGACGGTTCAGACGGTCATCGATCTGTCGGACCTGGGACTTTCCGGTATTGAAGAGACAGAGGAGGAATACAGGATCGGGGCCATGACCAGCTTAAGGGAGCTGGAGCTCCATAAGGGGCTTGACGCCATGACCGGCGGGGCCGTCCGGGAGAGCCTGCGTCACATCGTGGGCGTCCAGTTCCGGAACCTGGCCACCGTGGGCGGCAGTATTTTTGGACGGTTTGGATTTTCTGACGTGCTGACCATGTTCCTGGCCCTGGATCCCTGGGTGGAGCTGTACCATGGAGGTCTGGTGCCCATGGAGCGGTTTGCGGCAGAGGGAGCAGAAAATGATATTCTGGTGAGGGTCATCGTAAAGAAGGAGAAACGGCGGTACGCCTACCTGTCCCACCGGAACACAAAGACGGATTTTCCTGTGATGGCCTGTGCGGTGGCCGTTGGGGAAGGATGGAGATCCGGAGAAGGGGAACGGGCTGCCGGACGGGCTGTTTTCGGGGCGACTCCGGCCCGGGCCAGATCCTATGAGCTTCCGGCAGAATGGCTGGAGCGGTTTCAGGGCTCCGGAGAGGAAGAGCGGAAGGCTCTGGCTGCGGAGCTTGCATCTGTGGTCCCCACGGGCAGCAATATCCGGGCGGGAAAGGAATTCCGCAGCCACCTGGCGGGTGCTCTCCTGTACCGGGGACTGATGGAAGCATTGTACGGCGGAAGCGGACAGGCCGCAGGAGCCGGCGCTCCGGCCTGCCTGACAGAAGAGAAGGAGGGACAGAGGGCATGAAGATTTCACTGGTCTTAAATGGGAAAAATGTGGAGGCACAGATCCCTGATGGCAGGCTTCTCATTGATTTTTTACGGGATCACGGCTGTCTCAGCGTGAAGCGGGGCTGCGAGTCGTCCAACTGCGGCCTCTGCACGGTGTTTATGGATGATAAGCCGGTCCTTTCCTGTTCTGTCCTGGCGGCCCGGGCCGACGGCCACAGGATCGATACCCTGGAGGGGCTCCAGAAGGAGGCTGAGGAGTTCGGAGCGTTCATCGCCGACCAGGGAGCAGAGCAGTGCGGCTTCTGCAATCCGGGCATGGTCATGAATGCCATTGCCATGTTCCGGGAAAATCCGGACCCCACGGACGATGAGATCCGGGAATATCTGGCCGGGAACCTGTGCCGCTGCTCCGGCTACGAGGGACAGCTCCGGGGGATCCGTGCATTTATCGAATATAAAAAGAAGGGAGGAGCGTCATGAAGAATGTAAATCAGGGGATCCGTAAGAAGGACGCCATGGCGCTTCTGATGGGAAAACCGGTGTATATGGACGATCTGGCCCCCAGGGACTGTCTGATCGTTAAGGTGTTAAGGAGCCCCCACGCCAATGCCATGATCCAGTCTGTAAAGACGGATGCGGCCATGAAGGTGCCGGGGATCGCAGCCGTTTATACCTGGGAGGACGTGCCTGCAGAGCGGTTTACCATGGCCGGGCAGACGTATCCGGAGCCCAGCCCCTACGACCGGCTGATCCTGGACCGGCATGTGCGGTATGTGGGAGATCCGGTGGCCATTGTGGCCGGGGAGACCGAGGACGCCGTGGACCGGGCCTTAAAGCTGGTGAAGGTGCAGTATGAGGTGCTTCCGGCTATTCTGGACTTCCGGACTGCCAAGGATAACGAGATCCTGGTCCATCCCGAGGACAGCTGGAGATCTCTTTGTCCTGTGGGAGCGGACAATAAGAGAAATCTGTGCGCCAGCGAGGTATCCGGACAGGGAGATGTGGATGCGGTCCTGGCAGAGTGCGACGTGGTGGCAGAGGGTACATACCATACCCTGGCCGACCAGCAGGCCATGATGGAGACCTTCCGGACCTGCTGCTATTTTGACGCCTACGGACGGCTGAACATTTTAAGCTCCACCCAGATCGTGTTCCATGTGCGGCGGATCATTTCCAACGCCCTGGGGATCCCCAAGTCGAAGATCCGGGTCGTGAAGCCCAGGATCGGCGGCGGCTTCGGAGCGAAGCAGACGGTGGTTTCTGAGATCTTCCCGGCTTTTGTCACCTGGAAGACGGGGCGGCCGTCCAAAATGATCTTTTCCCGGACGGAGAGCCAGACGGCCTCCACTCCCCGCCATGAGATGGAGGTCTCTGTGCGGATCGGAGCCAATAAGGACGGGATCATCCAGGCCATCGATGTGTATACCTTATCCAATACAGGAGCATATGGCGAGCACGGACCCACGACTGTGGGACTTTCCGGCCATAAGTCCATTCCGCTGTACGGTACTCCCAAAGCCCACCGGTTTGCCTACGATGTGGTCTATACCAACGTGATGTCGGCGGGAGCCTACCGGGGCTACGGAGCCACCCAGGGGATCTTTGCCGTGGAGTCGGCAGTCAACCAGCTGGCGGAAAAGCTGCACATGGATCCGGTGGAGCTGCGTCTCAAAAATGTGGTGCGCCAGGGAGATGTGATGCCGGCCTATTACGGCGAGACAGCGGCAAGCTGTACCCTGGATCAATGTCTGATGCGTACAGCGGAGATGATCGGCTGGAAGGAAAAATTCCCCTGCCGGGACATGGGAAATGGAAAGGTGAGGAGCGTCGGCATCGCCATGGCCATGCAGGGCTCCGGGATCTCCGGCGTGGACGTGGGCTCGGCTTCCATCAAGCTCAATGAGGACGGATACTATACGCTGACCATCGGGGCGGCAGACATGGGAACAGGCTGCGATACCATCCTGGCCCAGATGGCGGCGGAGTGCCTGGACTGCTCCACAGACCAGATCACCGTTTACGGGGCGGATACGGACGCCTCCCCCTACGACTCCGGATCCTATGCATCCAGCACCACCTATGTGACGGGAAAGGCCGTGGAAAGAGCCTGCGGAAAGCTGCTGGAGAAGATGGAGGACAAGGCGGCGGAGCTTCTGAGAGCGCGGTATGCGGCGGATGTTTCCGGCGCGGAACTGGAGTTTGACGGGACACGCTTCCTGGATCCGGCTACCGGAGAGTCGGTGACTCTGACAGACCTGGGGACGGCGTCCATGTGCGGCAGCCAGGAAGCCCTCCAGGTGACGGAGACCCACAGCTCTCCCGTATCGCCGCCGCCGTTCATGGCAGGCGCGGTGGAGATCGAGCTGGATAAGGAGACAGGCCATGTGGAGATCCTGGACTATGCGGCTGTGGTGGACTGCGGAACGGTCATCAATCCCAACCTGGCCCGGGTCCAGACCGAGGGCGGCATTGTCCAGGGCATTGGAATGGCCTTATATGAGAATGTCCAGTACGACAAAAAGGGTCATATGCTGAACAACTCGTTCATGCAGTATAAGATCCCCACCCGGCTGGATATGGGAAGGCTGCGGGTAGAATTTGAAAGCAGCTATGAGCCCACCGGCCCCTTCGGAGCCAAGTCCATCGGAGAGATCGTCATCAACACGCCGTCCCCGGCCATTGCCCATGCCATTGCCAACGCCACAGGGCTGTGGTTTAAGGAGCTTCCCATCACCAGTGAGAAGATCGCCATGGGACTGCTGAAGAAATGAAAATAAGATGTGTGTATCTGGCGGCTGGAAACAGCCGCCGGTTTGGAAAAAACAAGCTTTTTCATATGGTCGGGCAGAAGCCCATGTACCTGCATCTGCTGGACCGGCTGGCGGCTGTGGCAGAAAGGCATAAGGAGCTGGAGATCGTGGTAGTGTCCCAGTATGAGGAGCTTTTGCAGGAGGCAGTAGGAGAAGGCCCCGGGCCTGTCTGCGATCCCTCTGTGGAAAAGGAGCGGAGGGCCCTTCTTGCCGGCTCCGGCCGTCTGTATCCTGTATACAGTCCCCAGAGCCGGGAGGGAGTATCCCACAGCATCCGGGCCGGGATCCTGGCGGGAATGCCGGAATCCAGCCCGATCTCTGGAATGTGCAGGCAGGAGACCGGGAGAGAGCCGGATGTCTATGTGTTTTTTGTGGCCGACCAGCCGTGGCTTTCGGAAAGGACTGTGGAAGCTTTTCTGGAATTCATGAAGAAGGTTTCAGGCGAAAACCGGGAAAGCCATCCGATCGGCTGCGTTTCCTGCCTGGGGGAGCCGGGAAATCCGGTGTGGTTTTCTGCATTTTATAAGGATGAGCTTCTGGCTCTGTCCGGGGACCGGGGAGGAAAACGGGTTATGAAAGCCCATATGGACCAGGTACATTTTTTTGAAGTAGAGGAAGAGAGAGAACTTTGGGATGTGGATACCCTGGAGGACCAGGCCGGCCGGTAAGCCAGGGACATCCATGGAAAAGAGAAAGGAGTCTCATATGAAACCAGAATCCAGCGTAATATTCTTTCCATGCAAAAATATGGAGGAAACAAAAAAATATTATACCACTGTTTTAGGGCTCCCCGTTTATAAGGATCTGGGGTCCAGCGTGTGGTTTGACTGCGGGTACGGCTATCTGGCCTTCTGCGATTATGGTCCAGCCCGGCCCATGGCCACAGGCCAGTGCATTTCCTTTAATCTGCCGTCCCTGGAGGATGTGGACCGCATGTATGAAGCCTTAAAGAGCCGACCGGCTCTGGGACTTTCTGCCCCGCCGGCTCACCACACGAAATTTCCGGTGTATTCCTTCTTCTTTTCTGATCCCAATGGATATACGCTGGAGTATCAGAGGACGACGGACTAGGGTATTGGGAGCAGGATAGGGAATGAGCGGGTGGGAATGATTTCAGAGACCCGAAAAAGCCTGGAATGCCTGGGTTTTCTAAGGCTTAATACCCTCTGTGGCAACGATTTTGCAACATGTTTTCATGATCCATAAAAGAGGGATAACTGATTTTGATTCGTCAGCTAGCTCTCTTATAAAAATATCCCACATAAAAGCGGGCATATGAAACACATGGTCAAGAGAAAAGCGGAGCGATTATTAGAGAAATATATGCGTCTTTCCGACAGAGGAAGGATGATTGGAAGAAACCAGCTCGGAAACGGGATGGTTTCTTCTGTTATATAGGGATATAATGCTTTTGCTTTCAAAAGTGAAAAATATTCAAAGTTTTGAAAATGAGTAAAGTGCAGATTTTAAGTTTTCATACAAAAAATAAACAAAAAAACGAGGAAAAGTGAGTTGTAAAACGGATTTTCATTTTAGGTGAGGTTTTTGTCGTTGGTAAATCACACAAATTTTATGAAAATATGCTGATAATTATATAAGTATAGTTTTATTGTCGAGTTGTCGTTGTCCTGCTCATCTGTATATTTTTACCCCAATCGGCAAAAATAAAATATGAAACGATGTATAAAAAACTGTAATAATTGCCGATAATGTGGTATAATTATTCTGAGATATTCGATTATCGTTAGAATGCGAGGTAATGTAATGCTTGAAAACAAACTGGGAATTACAGATTCAGCGGAATTAGCAAGAATAGAAGAAAAAATCAGCAAGCAGAAAGCAGTTGAAATGTTTGAAAGTGGATATTTGGAAAGTTTAGAAGCTGGAACCTTTGAAAGCCTTGCTAAGATTCATAAGTATCTTTTTGATGAAATATATGATTTTGCCGGTGAGGTTCGCAAAGTGAATATTTCAAAAGGGAATTTCCGTTTTGCTCCATTGATGTATCTGGATGCAGCTTTGCAGAGCATTGACAAAATGCCTCAGTCCACATTTGATGAAATTGTCGAAAAATATGTGGAAATGAACGTGGCTCATCCGTTTAGGGAAGGCAACGGCAGAAGCACAAGAATCTGGCTGGATCTGATGCTGAAAAAAGAAATCGGATATGTCGTTGACTGGAGTAAAGTGGATAAGGAAGATTATCTGCTGGCCATGGAGCGCAGCCCGATTAAAGATATAGAAATTAAGTTCCTTTTGAAAAATTCCCTTACAGACAATGTAAATGACAGAGAAATCTATATGAAAGGCATAGATCACAGCTACTACTACGAAGGCTACTATGTATACAAAACCCAGGAACTGTAAATGAGTTGGAAAATCTGAGATTGAGATAGGCGGAGGATATTAGATGCGATACCTTTCTGTTGCAGAGACAGCAAAAAGATGGGATATATCGGAGAGAAGTGTTCGTAATTATTGTGCTCATGGACGTGTTCCAGGGGCGTTTCTTACCGGAAAGACCTGGAATGTACCGGAAGATGCAGCAAAGCCATTACGAGCAAATCAGAAGGAGAATAAGCCGAAAACTTTGCTTTCTATTCTTCAGGAAGAAAAGAAAAGTAAATATTCCGGGGGGATTTATCATAAGACACAGATTGATTTAACCTATAATTCCAATCATATGGAAGGCAGCCGGTTGACTTACGATCAGACAAGATATATTTTTGAGACAAATACCATCAGCGTGGAAAATGAAACATTGAATGTGGATGATGTGATTGAAACAGCCAACCATTTTCGATGTATTGATATGATTATTGATAATGCGAAATCTGCACTGTCCGAGAAGTTTATCAAAGAGCTGCATTTGATTTTGAAATCCGGAACCAGTGATTCACGATTGGAGTGGTTTTCGGTAGGTGATTACAAGAAAAGGCCCAATGAAGCTGGTGGTATGCCGACAGCAATGTCGGAAGAAGCTGCCGATAAAATGAAAGCTCTGCTGACTGAGTACAACGGAAAAGAGGAAAAGACTTTTGAGGATGTTCTGGATTTTCATGTGAAGTTTGAGAGAATCCATCCGTTCCAGGATGGCAATGGCCGTGTGGGCAGGCTGATTATGTTTAAGGAATGCCTGAAATATAATATCGTTCCGTTCATTATCGAGGATAATTTGAAGATGTTCTACTATCGTGGCTTGAAAGAGTGGAACAATGAGAAGGGGTATCTGACAGATACCTGTTTGACAGCACAGGATAAATATAAAGCATATTTGGATTATTTTAGGATTAAATATTAAGCAGGAAACGGGGTGCAGCTATGTCAGCAGAAAAAAACTGGCAATTTGAGCTTGAAGAATATATCAAACAGGGTGAACCTGATCAAATTGAAAAAAGTGAAGCGTGGCAGACTGCAATCGGCTTGCAGGCGGTAGATGGTTTGAAAACCTCTGCTTATCTATTAGATACTGCCAAGGAACATATCGAAGGAAAAATCAGCATTGACGAAGCACAGAAACGTATTCAGAGTTATTACGAGCAGCGTACGGACCGTATGGAGATTGAGAACGACACCAGGGAAGCGGATATTGTGTCCGCAAGAATTGCGAAGTTGTTGGGCGAGAAAGCATTTCAGTTCTCACCGGCTGAATGGCTGACGATTCATCGCAGACTGTTTGAAGGTGTGTTTCCCCATGCCGGTCAGATTCGTCAATACAATATTACGAAAAAAGAATGGGTGCTGAAAGGCGATACTGTCACCTACGCAGCGTGGAACAGTATCAAAGACACCCTTGACTATGATTTCGCAACAGAGAAGCAGTTTTCTTATGGAGGTTTGTCTGTAGAACGTAGCGTGAAGCATCTTGCCAAATTCGCTTCGGATATATGGCAGATTCATCCGTTTTGTGAGGGCAACACCAGAGCCACGGCAGTTTTTATGATTAAGTACATGAAAACCTTCGGATTTAAGGTAAATAACGATGCCTTTGAAAAGAACTCTTGGTATTTTCGCAACGCATTGGTAAGAGCAAATTATAATGATTTGCAGAACAGTATTCACGCTACTACAGAATTCCTGGAAATGTTTTTCAGTAATTTGATCTTGGGAACGGAATATGAACTGAAAAACAGATATATGCATGTGGACTATACGGAGGCTAATCTCCAAAGTGTCAATCCTAAAGTTCCAAAGTCTCATTTTGACACTTTGGAATGCACTTTAGAAGAACTGGCGGTCTTAGAATTGATTTATAAGAACCCGTCAATTAAGCAAAAAGACCTTGTGTCAGAGATCGGAAAATCTCTCAGCACTGTAAAGCGAATTATGGAATCCTTGCAAAAGAAGGAATACATTCGCAGAGTCGATGGAAAACGCTATGGAAAATGGGAAGTTTTGATTTAAACAATTATTAAGAAAGAGGAACCGACAATGGCTGAAATCATTCGTGACATCAAAATGTCAGATGCAAAGTGATGTTGTATAAATAAAGTTGACACCTTATTCTCAAAGAATTCATGTATAATAAAGAGAATAAGGAGCTTCCTGTATAATAAAAAACGTGGATGTTGAAAATTAAAAATACCTCAGAGTACAATAAGACTACTGACTGGCAGGTTAGTAAAAATCTTATTGAACAGAGAGGTATCTACAATGAAGTCTAACACACAGAATGCAAAAATTGAAGCTATTACAGAAAAAACTTTGATACTCGGAATCGATGTCGGAAGTGAAACGCACTATGCCAGAGCCTTTGATTACAGAGGAATCGAGTATTCAAGGAAGCCATTTAAGTTTAGCAACACAGAGGAAGGATTTGTGACAATTAAGGAATGGATCCTGGACCTCAAAGATAGACATGAGAAGGATAAGGTGGTTCCAGGTATGGAACCGACCGGGCACTACTGGTTCAATCTTGGAAAATTTCTACAGGATAATGAAATGAAACCGGTTCTTGTGAATCCTCACCATGTGAAAAAATCAAAAGAACTCGACGACAATCATCCAACTAAAAATGACCGTAAGGATCCGAAAGTTATAGCAGGATTAGTTAGAGAGGGACGTTACATGATCCCATACCTGCCGGATGGAGTTTACGCTGATCTTAGAACAGCATCAAACATTGAAGTGCTATACTAATGTTGTAACAGGAGTGGCTAATAAGATATAATCAATCTTATAAAGAAAAGAGGTACACATTATGCCACAGAGTTACACCCCTGAATTTAAAAAGAAGATTGTCCGCCTTCACGAGGAAGAAGGACGCACTTACAAAAGCATCACTGCTGAATACGGCGTATCCAAAGCCAGTATTTCCAAGTGGTGCAGTGAATTTAGCAAAGAATGCCGAACAAAAGCCCTCGAAAATCCAGATATTCCAAATGAAATGGAACTTATGAAAGAGAATCTCCGATTGCGCAAGGAACTGGAAGAAGCAAAAAAGGAAAATCTCTTCTTAAAAAAAGCAGCGGCATTCTTTGCAAAGGAAATCGATTAGAGGCTTATCGATTTATTGAACAATATCATGAGTTGTTTGGTCTACGGTGGCTCCTTCGCGGGCTTGAAATCTGTCCAAACGCGTATTATAACTACCGGAAACACAGGAAGGCGGATTATTATGCCAATAAAGCAGAAGTACACGCGCAGATTCAGGAAATCTATCATATCCACAATGGTGTTGATGGTTACCGGAGCATGAAAGTCTATCTGGAACGCAGAGGCTACTCTTACAGTACAGCTACCGTTCATAAATATATGAATACAGAGCTGGGACTCCATTCCATTGTCCGCCCAAAGAAGCCTGAATATGAGCACGGAAAACCGCATAAAATATTCGACAATAAACTTAATCAGGATTTCACAGCAGATGAAATCAACCGGAAATGGTGTACGGATTTTACATATCTGTTCCTTTCGAATCATGAGGTACGCTACAACTGTACCATACTAGATTTGCACGACCGAAGTGTGGTTGCCAGCATTACAGACCGCAGGATCACCAGCAATCTTGCCATTCGAACATTCCAGAAAGCATTGGAATCCCAACCGCCCATCAAAGGTGGCCTGATTTTGCACTCAGATCAGGGATCGCAATTTACATCAAAGGCATTCGTTGAATTCTGCGAGTCAGTAAATGTGACACAGAGTATGAGTAAGGCAGGATATCCGTATGACAATGCACCGATGGAGCGTTACTTTAACACACTGAAAAACGAGTGTACAAATCTATATGAATTTGAAACAGAAAAAGCACTCTATCAAAAAGTAGAAGAATTTGCATATGTTGACTACAATCATGTGCGTCCGCACAGTTTTAATGATTATCGTACACCATACGAAGCCCGGATGGCAGCGTAACTGATTCATGATATTTTTTAGCCACAAGTGTTACAAAAGTGCTTGACCACAACAATGCAGGGGTTGGAAAATGCAAGAAAAGAGATGGGGATTTCGGACAAGGATGATAAGCCTTTGAAACAGAATATGTTCAAGGTGATTTGATAATAGAATATTGATATAGATTTGTGGCACTCAGGCTTATAGCTTGGGTGCCTTTTTGACTGGTGAGAATGTAGTTTATATGGTAAAATATCATAAAGGGGATTTTGACTATGTAGGAGAGGGATGATTTTTATTTTGGAAACCGTAGTAGAAAGAATAGATGTTATGGTAGGAATGAAATGTGGGTGTTTGCAAGTTTTAGATGATGGTGAAGAATATAGAAAAATTATAGAAAAACGCATATCTAATATAGAAGAAGAAAAGAAAAATTTTCTTCAAGCTGTGGAAAAAGGTGAATATGCTCGAAGAGATTGGCATGGGTGGAATGGTGAAAAAAGTATTATTACACCAGCATATTTATATAAGCCTGTTAATTTTGAAGTTTATGGTGATTCGGTTACGATTGCTGATTTTGAAAAAGTTATTTCCAGTTTACATAAAGAAAAGGAAATCATACATTATAAATGTAAGTGCAGAAAGTGTGGAAAAATACGATATTATTCTGAACGAACATTGAAAACAGAACCGAAGGTCTGTTATAAGCCAATGTATTGCTCATCGAAGTTTACTTATTCTATAAAAGCTAGTAATGCTAATTACAATAAAAGAAGGAAGTATGAGAACAATGAAGCAGTATGTTTGGTAGATAATAAAGATAAGATTGTTCCGGCAACAGACTATTGTGATGCATGGAATGAAAAAAGAAGCAAGGAATTAATAAAATTAGCAGAAAAGGATGCAAGGACAATAGCTACAATTCCGAGAAAACTGGCAAAGAATTATAATATTGATTATGTGGGAAGAAGGTACGAGTCGCTTGATGTACTTGAATGTGTGAACAATTCATTAGAGAGTGTACCTACCCCATATTATACGCAACGACATGAAAAGAAATATCATGATATTACAATATATAAAGAGTATCGTTGCAGATGTTATTTGTGTGGAAAAGAAAAATTGATAAAGTGCGATAAATTTGGCATTTTTCCACCTACTGAATATGAATATAGAGCCTATGGAGGATATTGGAGTGATGTTTTATGTGATTGCCATGCGATTTCTTCGTTTCAGTGGATTGTAACTGATATTTTGATGAAAAATGGTATTGATTATAGGGTGGAAGTCTCTTTTGATGGTGTGTATGGAATTGATAATGAAACACCGCTACGATTTGATTTTGCTATATATAAAGAAGGAAAGGTATGGGCATTAATTGAATGTCAAGGTGAGCAGCACTTTATGCCAGTTGAAGAATTTGGTGGAGAACATAAATTTATTATCCAACAAAGAAATGATGAGGAAAAAAGAAAGTATGCAAAGGAACATAAAATAAAGTTAATTGAGATTTCATACAAGAATAAGAAGTATGAAACCGTGGAATCCATATTGAGAGATCAACTTGTTATTTAATTTAAAAAATAAGGATGTGACAAACAAAATGAAATATATAGATGCAAGAACACAAGAGTCCTTAAAACAAGGAATAATGGAATTCTTGAATCTTTCGGCAAGTGAGATGATACAGATTTTTATGTCCATTTATGAAGATACAGAAAAGGAGCCATGGGAATGGGTTAGTGATTTCCTTTCTGATAATATGGTAGATGAGGTACTCGAACATATTCAAATGTTTCATCTTTCTCGAAGATTGGAAGGAACTGATCCGAAGAAGAATAACAATTTGGAGCAACTCTTGTTAGAAGATTCTCCGTTATCAAACTTTTTCAAAAAGTATAAAATAACCTTTAAACCGAGCAAAGGTCATATTGACTTGTATTACAAGGACGAACTACAATCACTTGATAATGAATTTAGATATGATGGTGGGAATGTCTGCTATATAAAGTCTAGGCTGGGATACTATAAGAATCAAGATTACTGTGTAAATGGGTTTGCGTTTCGGTCATATTTAGAGAACAATGGTTATTTTTCGTCATTGTCGAGTTGCCCAGAATTGGTAGGAAATATAGAAAGTCTTTTGGGTATTCGTGGAATGGTCACTGATTACTATGATAATAGTAAGTATTATTGTATTGAGTATTTGATACCTATGTCAGATGTGATTTTTGATATGGGAAATCCACCAGAAACAGATTATGGAAAGACAGTAGAATTTTTGAAGCAAGCAATATTAAGATTATATGATGAATGGGTAGGAAGTAGTTTTATTTGTGATGAGAATCTTATATTAAGGCTTTCGGATGATGCCAATATTAAACCAGAGTGGTTTGTGATGGCAGAAGAACTATAATGAACGCATACGATGTTGTGTTCTGTACCCCCCTTTTGTTAAATAATGCACACCCCCATCCGTAGTCTGACCCCCCTTAACTGACTACGATTTGACTACTACACAAGGCATTGATTTGCTCCGTTTTGCATTATTTTGCAAAAAGTGTAGTTTTAGAGAATAAAAATACGATGCTCGGAAAAGCCGATAAAACCTTGCAAAACTCGGCATTACAGGGCATTTCAGAACAGGAGAATTTTATGATTAGAGTTTTATTCATCTGCCACGGCAATATCTTGAAAAGCCTTGAAAAAGCCTGTAAAATCAATAGATTTACAAAGCAAATAGGCACTTACTACACCACTACTACACCATTTTTTCAGTAAGAGCCTTGAATGACAAAATTGTAAATGGAAAAATTTAGCGGCAGCGTCCTTTGAATGGATTGCTGCCGCTTGTGTTAGGGACTAATAATAGAATATCTACCCTAAGCAAATGCTCATGTGCGGTAAAGTAACACACACTCAAAAAGTATCGGGACAAAATGAAATCTGTCCCGATACTTTTTATACGTTTTGGGCTTTATATTCCTCTCCCCAATTCCACATAGCGTCCAAAATCGGTTTAAGGCTCTTACCTAATTCTGTCAGACTGTACTCAACACGTGGTGGAACTTCTGCATAAACCTTTCGATTGACAAGCCCTTTTTCTTCCATATCACGCAGCTGTGCTGTCAATACTTTTTGAGAAACATTCCCTATGGATTTTTTTAATTCTCCAAATCGTTTTGTTCCGGGCATTAAGTCACGCAATATGAGAACTTTCCATTTATCGCCTATCAGCATAAGGGTGGTTTCTACTGGGCAGGCTGGCAAATTTTTTTCGTTTGGCATGGTATCTCTCCTTTTCTATAGTTTCATTTTGGTAATTATAGCACAATTATGTGCTTACTTTACAAAAGGGCTTTACGGAATTATTATAATCTTGCAAACGAAAAATTGCAAACGAAAAAACTTATTTAATATCAGGAGGTCATTTATCATGAATGAAGTTGTGAAATTTTTACAGGAAAATCCCGTACAGTATCTTGCCACAGTTGGTCGTGACGGGAAAGCAAAATGCCGTCCGTTTATGTTCTGCTTTGAGCAGGACGGAAAGCTGTGGTTCTGCACAAATAATACGAAAGATGTTTATAAGGATATTCAGAATAACCCCTATATTGAAGTTTGTGTTTCTTCTCCGGCGTATGCGTGGATTCGCTTGAACGGGAAAGTTGTTTTTGAGAACAACATGGCAGTAAAAGAAGGCTGCATGAACAACCCGATTGTAAAGGGACAGTATCAAACCGCAGACAACCCGATTTTTGAGGTATTCTATCTTGAGGACGCACACGCAGTAATCGCTGACTTTTCCGGCAACCCGCCGAAAGAATATGACCTGTAAATAGCAAGAGCAGCCCTGCGAGCCGATAAGGTTGCAGGGCTGCCCTATATGGAGGACACATCATGACTATCCGAGAATATTTTTCCTTTATTGTGGATGAAATTCATTCCACTGTTATAGCTACTGTAGACGATAACGATCTGCCTGTAACTTGTGCCATTGACATTATGGATTTTGATGAAAATGGTTTGTATTTTTTAACCGCAAAGGGAAAAGGATTTTATGACAGACTGAAAAAACAGGGCTTCATAGCTCTAACAGGAATGAGGGGAAAAGATACCTTATCCTGTGTGGCTGTTTCTGTTCGTGGAAAAGTGCGTGAAGTTGGAACAACACTCCTGCCAACACTTTTTCAAAAAAAATCCTTATATGAATGAACTCTACCCCAGTGTGGAATCCATGTCTGCCCTTACGGTATTTCAGCTCTACGAAGGAAGTGGGGAATGGTTTGATTTATCCAAAAAACCGATTGAACGGGCTGGTTTTACATTTGGAGGCGGAAAAGATAATCAAGAACGTTATTTTGTTACGGATAAATGTATTGGGTGTAAATTATGTTATTCCCGTTGTCCTCAAAAATGTATCGACATAGAAAAAAAGCCTGTTGTGATTCAACAGGAACATTGTTTGCATTGTGGAAACTGTTATGAAATCTGCCCTGTACGTGCAATAGAGAAAAGAGGTGGTAGCTTATGACGCAGCTTGAACGGCTATATCAACTCAATTCTTTTCTCTTAAATGAAATGCCGCAATATAAAAAGCAGGCGCTCTCTTTTGGGAAAGATGAAAAAAATCAATTTCAGCTATTTCGGTCACTTGTAAATGTACGCCCGCCAATGCCAGCGTCTTTTCAATTTTTGAAGATACAGGACGAATATCTGCAAGCAGAGCTTAGGGGCAAAGGGATTACCGATATTGAAAGCTTGACTGCCATTACAGAAGATTTATATTTATGGCAAGGGGATATTACAACGTTAAAATGCGGAGCGGTTGTTAACGCAGCAAACAGTCAAATGTTAGGGTGCTTTTGCCCTTGTCATGGCTGCATTGATAATGCAATTCATACCTTTGCAGGAATACAGCTCAGGCTTGAATGTGATAATCTGATGAAACAACAAGGGCATGAGGAACAGACAGGACAGGCAAAAATCACGCCAGCCTTTAATTTGCCAAGTGAGTTTGTAATTCATACAGTCGGACCGATTATTCAAGGAAAACTCAAACAATCTGACTGTGAACTGCTTGCAGACTGCTACCGTTCTTGCCTGTCACTTGCAGAAAAGAATGGAGTAACCAGTATAGCATTTTGTTGTATCTCAACAGGAGAATTTCATTTTCCAAATGAGAAAGCTGCGGAAATTGCGGTACGGGCAGTTAGGAACTATAAATCTCAAACGCAAAGTAAAATCAAGGTGGTATTTAATGTTTTCAAAGATATGGACGATGAAATCTACCGAAAACTATTCGGATAATATAAAAAGACTAAAACAGGCAATCGACAATGCTGATGCAATTCTAATAGGTGCGGGAGCCGGACTATCTGCATCAGCTGGTTACACTTATGACGGTGTACGTTTTCAGAAATATTTTGCTGATTTCAACCAGAAATACGGGATTTCTGATATGTATTCCGGCGGTTTCTATCCATACGAAACGCTGGAAGAATACTGGGCGTGGTGGTCAAGGCATATTTACTGTAACCGTTACGACCAACCGCAAAACGAAGTGTACCAAATGCTGCTGAAATTGATACATGGCAAAGATTATTTTGTTCTGACGACCAATGTAGACCATTTATTTCAAATCAACCATTTTGATAAAAAGAGATTATTTTACACACAGGGTGATTATGGCTTATGGCAGTGTTCAAAAGCGTGTCATCAAAAGACGTATGATAATGAAACGGCAGTCCGAAAAATGATTGCCGAACAACAGAACATGAAAATTCCTTCCGAACTCATTCCCTATTGTCCTGTTTGTGGCGCACCAATGACAATGAATTTACGGTGTGACAATTCTTTTGTTCAAGACGAAGGCTGGTATCAGGCGAATATCCGATATGAGGATTTTGTCCGCAGACATAAAGTCTCAAAATTGTTGCTTTTTGAACTGGGTGTAGGCAATAACACACCTGTCATAATTAAATATTCTTTTTGGAAAATGACAGTGCAAAATCCTAATGCAATATATTCCTGTGTTAATTTATCTGACGCTTATGCACCAACCGAAATTAAGCGACAGTCAGTATGTCTTGACGGAGATATAGGTACTATTTTGAAAACAGTATCTTGAAATCTTGCTGGAATAGCAAACCCAGCCGAGCCAGTCAACGGCAAGTAAATGGACTGCGCCCACCGTTGACAGCCCCGCCTGTCCTTGCTGGTGGGTAATCAAGGGGCGACAGCAAAAAAGTGCTGCCGCCCTTTCCCATAATCGAAGAAAGGGGGATTTTCCATGACTGAATACGAAGCCTATCTTTTTGTATTACTTCCAGCACTTGACGCAGAAAGAAATCGGAGAACAAAACGGCTGGACACGCAGCACAATCGGGAGGCATATTCAGCTTGTATTGGTGTTTCCGCCGAGGGATGAGAATGACAAGTTTGCTATCTTGCCTTATTTCTGGATTCCGGAAGATACGTTGGAGTTGCGAGTCAGAAGAGACCATGTTCCGTATGATGTCTGGGAAAAACAGGGGTATCTTATGACCACAGAGGGAAATGTTGTTCATTATGGATTTATTGAAAAATTCATAGAAAGGCTGGGAGAGCGTTTCAATATCCGAGAGATTGCATTTGACCGCTGGGGAGCTGTACAGATGGTCTTAATCAATGATTCCAGTAAACGGGATGCAGTGGAGCCAAGCGTGGAGAAGCGATTTCTGGACTTTGTGAAGAATGACGAGACCTATCGTGAGTGCTATGACGGGATGTTTATCCTGTTTAAAACCGGACTTCGGGTTTCAGAGCTGAGCGGACTGACATTGAGAGACATTGATATGAAAGAGCGTACAATCAATATCAACCATCAGCTGCAAACCACAGGACATAAGGGGAAGTACATCGAGGAAACCAAGACCAATGCAGGAACAAGAATCCTGCCGATGACGGAAGAGGTTTATGAAGCATTTCAGAGGGTGCTTGAGAACCGGAAAGCCCCAAAGGTGGAGCAGATCATAGACGGATACAGTGGATTTTTGTTTCTGGACAGACGGGGAAAGGCAATGGTATCGTATCAGTGGGAAAAGCGTTTCCAGCGTGCAGTTGAGAAGCACAACAAAGAGAATAAAAGGAAGCTGCCGAAGATTACCCCTCATATCTGCCGCCATACCTACTGTACGAATATGGCGAAGAGCGGTATTAGTCCGAAAACGCTGCAATATCTGATGGGGCATAGTTCGATTGAAGTGACGATGAATGTGTATACCCATCTGGGTCTGGCAGACGCAAAAAGAGAAGTAGACCGGCTGGAGGCAATGAAGGAGATCAACGAAAAAGAACAGGCAGGAAAATGGTTCCGGATGGCATAGTCCGGAATCTTTTTTGCTTGAAATCCATATGGACAGAGAATTTACCTGTGAATTTACTTTTTTTGCTGGCCTAGATATGCGAAGATATGCTATACTATGCCTACATATAGTATTAGGGCAAATGCTTTGAAATGTAGAGAATACAAGGAAAAACGAGGTTATACCAGGATATGAAACGATATGTCAGAGTGTTATTTATTTGCCACGGCAACATCTGCCGCTCCCCCATGGCAGAGTTCGTTTTAAAGGATATGGTATCCAGGCGGGGCATGGCCGATCAATTTGAGATCGCGTCGGCGGCCACCAGTACAGAAGAAATATGGAATGGGGTAGGAAATCCGGTTTATCCGCCGGCAAGAGAGGAACTGGCAAAGCACGGGATCCGCTGCGACGGCAAGCGGGCCGTCCAGCTAAAGGCGGCGGATTATGATCATTATGATTATCTCATCGGCATGGATTCCATGAACATCAGAAATATAGAACGCATGACTGGGCACCGCAGCGGGGATAAGATCAGAAAGCTGCTTGAGTTTGCAGGCTCCACAGCAGATTGCCGGGATCCCTGGTATTCCGGGGCGTTTGATGAAACGTACAGGGATGTGGTCACTGGATGTACGGCATTCCTGGAATATCTGGAAAGAGAGGGCAGGATCTGATGGAAGATCCTGCTGTTGACCAGAGGAAGGCCTGCTTTCCTGATTGAAAAGAAAACAGCTGAGGAGGTTTGCGCGTATGAAATTGCTGCATCTTTCGGATCTCCATATTGGAAAACGGGTGTATGAGTTTTCCATGCTGGAGGATCAGAGGTATATTTTAGATGAGATTCTGGGGATCGTGGACCAGGAGAGGCCGGACGGCGTTCTCCTGGCCGGGGATATTTATGATAAGACCGTGCCGTCCGGGGAGGCAGTGCAGGTGCTGGACGGATTTCTGACGTCTCTGGCGGACCGGGGGATCCCGGTTTTTCTGATCAGCGGAAATCATGACTCTCCGGAACGGATCGCTTTTGGGGCAGAGATCATGAGCGGCCGCCGGGTGTATGTATCTCCGGTGTACGACGGAACAGGAAGGAGCATTGTTATGGAGGACCAGTACGGTCCGGTGACCATATGGCTCCTTCCTTTTCTGAAGCCGGCGGCAGTCCGCCATGTGTTTCCGGACCAGGAGATCGGGACGTATGAGGAGGCGGTCCGGACGGCGGTGGATCACCTGGATGTGGATACGGGAATGCGGAACGTACTGGTGGCCCATCAGTTTGTGACGGGAGCCGTCCGGTGTGAGTCGGAGGAGGTTTCGGTGGGCGGCCTGGATCAGGTGGGCGTATCGGTGTTCGCTCCCTTCGACTATGTGGCCCTGGGCCATATCCATGGTCCCCAGCATGTGGGACGGGAGACGGTGCGCTACTGCGGAACGCCGCTGAAATATTCATTCTCAGAGGCGTCGCAGGAGAAGTCAGTGACTGTAGTGGAACTTTTTGAAAAGGGAAATATAAAGATCTCCCAGATCCCTTTAAAGCCGCTGCGGGACATGAGGAAGCTCCGGGGGACATATATGGAGGTGGCCAGCCGGGAATTTTACAGGGAGATGAACACAGAGGACTATGTCCAGATCACGCTCACGGACGAGGAGGACATTCCCGAAGGGATCCAGAAGCTGCGGGCAGTTTATCCGAACCTGATGCGGCTGGAGTATGACAACCGGAGGACTAGGGAGGACCGGGAGATGGAAGCTGGGGACCATGAGAAGGAGAAGACTCCCATGGAGCTTTTTGAAGAGTTTTATGAGCTTCAGAATAACCAGCCCATGAACCATGAGCAGAAGGAGCTGGCAGAATATATGATACAAAAAATACTCAGTGGGGAGGCGGGAGCATGAAGCCCGAAAAATTGATCATCAGTGCCTTTGGCCCTTACGCGGCGGAAACAGAGGTGGATTTCACAAAGCTGGGGGACGGCGGCCTGTATCTGATCACCGGAGATACCGGTGCAGGCAAGACGACGATCTTTGACGCTATCACCTTTGCGCTCTTCGGAGAGGCCAGCGGGGCCGTCCGGGAGGCCGGTATGTTCCAGAGTAAGTATGCAAAGGCCGGGACACCGACTTTTGTGGAGCTGACGTTTTTAAGCCATGGAAAGCGTTACCGGGTCCGCCGGAATCCCGAATACGTGCGTCCCAAGGAACGGGGCCAGGGTGTTACGACCCAGGCGGCCAGGGCGGAGCTGTATTTTTATGACGGCAGGCAGCCTGTGACAAAGACGGGTGAGGTGACCCGGGCTGTGGAGCAGATCCTGGGCTTTAATTATGGGCAGTTCACCCAGATCGCCATGATCGCCCAGGGGGACTTTCAGAAGCTCCTTCTGGCAGATACGGCAGAGCGGGGAAAGATTTTCCGCCAGCTGTTCCATACGGAGCTTTTTTCTGACCTGCAGAACCGTCTCCGGGAGGAAAAAAATGCCTGTGATGCGGAATACAGGGAGATCCGCCGGAGCATTGCCCAGTCTCTGGATGGGGCGGACTGCTCGGGGGAGCCAGACCTGGAGGAACGGCTGTCGGAACTGAGGAAGGTGAAGTTTGAGGGCCAGGTGGAGGCAGGGCTGGAGCTTTTAAAGGCACTGACAGACCGGGGAAGTGGGCGTCTGAAAAATCTGGACGCCCGTCTGGAGAAGCTGGACGGCCAGATACGGGAGCAGGCCGCATACCTGGAGAAAGTGCGCCAGAATGGAAAAAGAAGGAAGGAGCTGGAGGAGAGGAAAAAGGAGAGAGAACAGTTCCTTCCGGTACTCCAGGCAGCGGCCGGCGCCTGGGAGGAGGCGAAAAGCTCCGGGGATGCAGTGCCGGAGCTGGACCGGATGATCCAGGAATGTACGGAATGGGAAAGGCAGTATGTGGGCCTGGAACAGGACCAGTCCCGTCTGGCCAGTCTGGACCGGAGACGGGAGGAGGAAGCCGGGGGACTGGAACGCCTTCTGAAAAGGCAGGCGGAGCTGGACCAGGAGCTTCTGGCTGAAAAAAGGGAGATCCGTTCACTCTCTGAAGCAGATGGAGAACGGGAACGTCTGCTGGGACGTCAGACAGGACTCCAGAACAGAAGGAACGGACTGGAGGGGAAATTTTCCCAGTGGAAGGAGGTCCGGGAGCAGCTTGCCGGGAACCGGGAGCGGCTTTCAAGGCTTTCGGAGCAGGAGGCCGGAGAGCGGGAAAGAAAGGATGCCCTGGAGCAGAGCCTTCTGGAAATGGAGGGAGCAGAGACCAGAGAGCAGGCCATGGTCCATGAGGCAGAACGCTGCACAGAGCAGAGGCGGAAGCTGGACCTTCTGGACCGGGGCATCCGGGACGGGAAGGAAAGGCTGTGCCGGGCAGAGGATTCCTGGAAGCAGGCTGGGGAGCAGTGGAAGGCTGCCCAGGCGGATCAGTCTGCCCTAAAGGAGATGGGAAAAAGGCTCCATGAAACGGAGCTTTCACTGGCAGCCTGGAAGCAGGAGGAGCTGAGGCTGACGGAGAGGCTGGCTTCAGTGAAGCAGTTTTATGGAAGGATGGAAAAGCTGGACGCCATGTTCCAGGAGCTGGAGCGGGTCCAGAAGGAGTATGAGCAGGCGGCTGCCGTTCATGGAAGAGTCCAGGAGGATCTCGGGATCATGGAGCAGCTTTTTTATGACGCCCAGGCAGGGCTTCTGGCCAGAAATCTGACAGAGGGAGAGAAATGTCCGGTCTGTGGTTCTGTCCACCATCCGGAACCGGCCAGGCTTTTAACGGGAGCGCCCGAAAAGCCAGAGCTGGACAGGAAAAAGAAGGAGGCGGACCGGGTCAGACAGGCCATGATCGAGGCCAGCGCGGCGGCCATGCAGGGCGGCCTGCGGCTTCGGGAAGAGGAGGAGAGCCTGAGGGCAGAGGCAGGGGAGCTGTTTGACATGGCCATATCCTGCGAAGACCGGGAATGGAGGACGTTTTTCCAGAGCCGGGCAGCCGCAGAGATCAAGGCTGCAGAGACAGCGCTGGATGCAGGGAAGGAGCAGGCGGGAGCCATGATCCAGCTCCTGGAGCAGAAATCCAGGGTGGAACAGGAGAATGCCAGGCTGGAGACCACGCTTCCAGAGCTCCAGAAGGCAGAGGAAAGGGCCAGGGAGACTGTGACGGCTGCGGAAACGGCACTTTTGGGCCTTCGTGACCAGCGAAAGAGCTTCCTGGAGGAGCTGGGGCTTCCAGACAACGGGGAGGATTTTGAGGAACTGTCCCGGCGGTGCAGGGAGAAAACGGATGCGCTTTTAAAGGCCCGGGAGGAAACCGCCTGTTGCCGGAGGCTTCGGGAGGAGCGCCTGGAGCTCCAGAAGCGGCTGGAGGCTGTCCAGAGGGAGCTGGCAGAAAAACAGCAGGAGGAGTCTGCCGGCATGGGCCGGCTGGAGGCATTGGAGGATCAGATCCAGGCGGAGCTGGAGCTTCCGGGGACCGAAGCCGGTCTGAAATCTGGGAAAGCGATGGAAAACGAGCTGGAGGATCTGGATGCGGCGCTTTCAAAGATCCAGGCGGAGCTGGAGGTGAACCGGAAAAAGTTGCTGCGGAGAGAGCAGCTGGAAAAGGCGGCAGAGGAAACGGAACGGCTGTCTGAAGACTGTCAGAAACAGGCCGGGGATAAGAGGCTCCTTCTGGCCCGGATGGATGCGGAGCGGGCCGGTCTTCTGGGCTCCATAGAGGAGAAAAAGGCGGTTCTGGGAGCTCTTACCAGGGAGGAAAACCGGAGAAAGGGAGAGGAGGCCCGGGAAAAGAAGCGGGTTGTATCGGAACAGACCGCAGAGGCAGAACGGGCATATCTGGAATGTATGCAGAAGGATGCCGGCCTCCGGGAAGCAATAACAGCCCTGGAGGGACAGACGGATCCCATGGTCACGGAGAGCGAGGCAGACGCCGCAGAGGCACTGGCGCAGAAAGAAAGGGAAAGAGAGGCAGCCCGGGAGGAAAGGACCAGGCAGTATGCAGAATATGAGAACAACCGCCGGATCTATGATGCCGTTTTAAAAAGCCGGGACGCCATGGTGAAGGCAGAGAGACGCTACATCTGGGTGAAAGCCCTTTCGGATACGGCCAATGGGAATCTGGCCCAGAAGCATAAGATCGAGCTGGAGGCGTATGTGCAGATGGCGTACTTTGACAGGATCCTCCGGAAGGCCAATGTGCGGCTCATGACCATGACCGGCGGCCAGTATGAGCTGGTGCGGAAAAAGGAACAGGACACCAGGCAGGGAAAGGTGGGGCTGGATCTGAATGTGACCGATCATTATAACGGAAGCCAGCGCAGTGTGAAGACGCTTTCCGGCGGAGAGTCGTTCATGGCGTCCCTTTCCCTGGCCCTGGGGCTTTCTGATGAGATCCAGGCCAGGGCAGGGGGGATCCAGCTGGACGCCATGTTCGTAGACGAGGGCTTTGGTTCCCTGGATGAGGAGGCCTTAAACCAGGCGGTGAAGGTATTAAATGGTCTGGCCGGAGGAAACCGTATGGTGGGGATCATTTCCCATGTGGCGGAGCTAAAGGAACGGATCGACAGGAAGATCGTTGTGAAAAAGGACAGGACCGGAGGCGGGGGTGGAAGCAGGATAGAGGTGGAGTGAGGGGCCATGCGGGGGTGCGGGTCCCGGAACGGACCAGGAAATCCGGGCTGGTTTCGGGGCCGGGTACATCCAGGGACCCTGCAAATGCCCGGCTTTCCTGGCCCGTTCCGGGCGGCAGAGACGCTGGCTGTGTGAGGGAGGGAAAGGAAAAGGGATAGAGAGAAGCCGCAGAAGGGGCCAGTGTGGCGAGGCTTTCTGCGGCTTTCGTTGTGTGCTTTTGGCGTGCTTCCGGTGCCTTTGGGTTTTGGGGCTTCCGGGAGGTTTTTAGTTTACATGAAGATGTATTTCAGGATGAAGAGCAGCGCCAGGACGTACATCATGGGGCTGATCTTTTTTGCCCTGCCGGTGACGGCGTTGACGGCCACATAGGAGATAACTCCCATGGAGATGCCTTCGGAGATGCTGTAAAAGAACGGCATGGCAGCGATGCAGATGAAGGCGGGGATGCCCTGACCGGGATCCTTAAAGTCGATGTCGCTGACCGCGCCCACCATGTAGAAGCCTACGACGATGAGGGCCGGGGCCGTGGCGAAGGACGGGATCGCCAGGAAGACCGGGGACAGCAGCAGGGACAGGAGGAACAGCACAGCGGTGGTCAGGGAGGTAAGTCCGGTGCGGCCGCCCTCGGATACGCCGGAGGCGCTTTCTACGAAGGTGGTGACTGTGGAGGTACCTAACATGGCTCCGGCGGTGGTGCCGATGGCGTCTGCCATGAGCGCGCCCTTGATCCGGGGGAGCTTTCCGTCTTTGTCCAGCATATCGGCCTTGGAGGCCACGCCGATCAGTGTTCCTATCGTATCAAAAATATCTACAAACAGGAATGCAAAGATAATTACGGCAAATTCCAGGAGCGGCACCCCGTCCAGGCTGAACTTACAGAAGATCGGAGCCAGGCTGGGGATGGAGATCCCGTTGGAGAAATCCGGAAGCAGGCTGTAAAAGCCCAGGTCCGGGTTGGGTACGTAAAGTCCGGCAAACTGGCAGATCACGCCAAGTCCCCAGGTGATCAGGATCCCCCAGAGGATATTGCCCTTGATGTTTTTTACCACCAGGACAGCAGTGATGATCACGCCGATGATGGCCAGCAGGACAGTGATCCCGGCGTCGCTCATGGAGGCGGTCAGTCCCTCTGCCAGGGTCTCGTTATAGCCCTTTAGGGAGAACAGGCCCACCAGGGTGGAGCCGCCGATGACGATCTTCGCGTTCTGCAAGCCGATGAAGGCGATGAACAGGCCGATGCCCACGCTGACGGCCTTTTTCAGGTTGAAGGGGATGGCGTTGAAGATAGCCTCCCGGATATTGAACAGGGACAGAAGGATGAAGATCAGCCCCTCTGCCAGGACGGCTGCCAGAGCCACCTGCCAGGAATAGCCCATGCCCAGGACTACCGTATAGGCAAAGTAGGCGTTTAAGCCCATGCCGGGTGCCAGGGCAAAGGGGTAGTTGGCAAACAGGGCCATGCACAGGGTTCCCAGGAAGGAAGCGATGGCGGTGGCGGAAAAGACGGCCCCATGGTCCATTCCGGCAGCGGAAAGGATGTTGGGGTTTACAGCAAGGATGTAGGCCATGGTCATGAACGAGGTGACTCCGGCCATGACCTCCGTTTTTACGTCGGTGTGATTTTCTTTTAAGTGAAAGATTCTGTCAAGATCCATGATATCCTCCGGTCATTAATTCATATACGTCATCATAAAGGCAGCCACGATCTCCATTCCCATATGAAGATCCTTTACGTTCAGGAACTCCTCACGGGTGTGAGCGCCGGTTCCCATATGTCCGCCAAAGCAGAGGGAGGGAACGCCGGTGGAAAGCGGGATGTTGCAGTCGGTGGAGCCGGATTCGCATTCCACGCGCTTTCCGGTGAAGGCCTCGATGATGTCTAAGGCTTTGTTCACCAGGGCATCCTGTTTTTCCTGGTCCACGTCTCCGGTGCAGGGACGCTCTCCAAGGAGCTCCAGATCCACGGAAACCTTATCCATGTTTCTGTATGCGTCCACAACGGACAGGAAGTATTTGTTCATGGCCGCCAGGCTTTCGCGCACGTCGGAACGGTATTCAAACCGCATCTCTGCGTACTGGGCGATGGTGTTGATGGAGGTGCCTCCGGTGATGGTGCCCACGTTGTAGGTGCTTTTTCCCGGCGCCGGAACCTTATAGGAATAAAGGGTATCGATCATGGAGGACAGTACCTGGATGGCGTTCAGGTTGCCGAATTTTCCATAAGAGTGGCCGCCCTCAGTATGTACGCCCACACGGTAGCGCAGGGAGCCCACAGCGCCGGTGACCACGGAATCGTAGGAGCCGTCCAGAGCCACATGGACAGCGATCTTTCCCTCATAGTCCTTCATTAACTGGCGTACGCCCTTCAGATTCCCAAGTCCCTCTTCTCCGGAGCTGGCAACGAAGAGGATGCCGCATTTGGGAACATAGTTGTTTTTGGTGAACCATGCGGCTAAAAGCATCATAATGGCCAGATTGGATGTATTGTCGCCCACACCGGGACACCGCATGATGTCGCCGTCATAGACCACATCAAAGGGCTCCATATCCGGGAAGACCGTATCGGAATGGGCAGTGAAGGCCAGAAGGTCCTTCTGGGACTCGCAATGGAACGGGTAGATCACGTTTAAGGCACTGTCGATATAAGCGCCCCTGCAGCCCTCTTTTTCAAACCAGTCCCGGATAAACTCCGCACGAAGCTCCTCATGGTTGGATGGGGCCGGGATGCGGCATAAGGTGTCCAGAAGCTTTACCAGTGTGTCCTGGTTCTGGGCGATGTAGTCCTTCAGTTCCTTTGGCAGAAATTCGTTCATGTTGTAACCCTCCTGATTGTATTTGATATGGGGAAGGATCTTCCCCTCTGCTTCCAGACGGCTCTGCACCTGCCGTCCGGCGGCATGAGATCTATAAAACGGTCCGCCGGGTCCGAGGGCCTGGCGGACCGTCATAAGAAAACGCAGAAAACTGCTATTTCTTATCCTCCTGGACTGGTTCGCACGTCAGCTCGATCCCCAGCTTTTTAAAGATATTGGTGTCCACATCCGACAAAAGGACAGAGGTATGGACCTGGCAGCCTCTGAGCTTTGGAAGCTGTTCCAGGGCTGTTCTGGCATTCTGGTCCGTGGCGGCGCAGGTGGACAGTGCAATGAGGACCTCATCGGTGTGGAGCCTGGGATTGGTGCTTCCAAGATACCGGACCTTCAGCTCCTGGATGGGCGCAATGGATTCGGGCGAGATGAGATCCAGGTCATGGTCGATGCCGCCCAGCTCCTTGATGGCATTTAAAAGAACGGCAGCGGAAGCCCCGAGGAGCTCCTTGGTCTTTCCAAGGACGATCTTTCCATCGGGCAGCTCCAGGGCTGCGGCCGGAGCTCCCAGGGACCTGGCCAGGGAGAGGGCGGCCGGGACCACCGGACGGTCATTGGGGGTGATCTTTGCCTGCTTCATGATCAGCTCGATCTTATAGGCCTCGCTTCTGGCGGATTCATCGTCCACGATCTTTCCCAGGGCCTGGTAATAGCGGCGGATGATCTCCTGGCGGGATGCCTCCCGGCAGGCCTCGTCGTCCATGATGCAGAAGCCGTTCATGTTGACGCCCATATCCGTGGGGGATTTATAGGGGCACTCTCCGAAGATCCCTTCAAAGATGGCGCTTAAGACCGGGAAGATCTCCACATCCCGGTTGTAGTTTACCGTGGTGGTACCATAGGCCTCCAGATGGAAGGGATCGATCATGTTTACGTCGTTGAGATCGGCCGTGGCCGCCTCGTAGGCCAGGTTCACCGGATGCTTTAATGGAAGATTCCAGACAGGGAAGGTCTCAAATTTCGCATAGCCGGCCTTGATGCCCCGCTTATTTTCATGATAGAGCTGGGAAAGGCAGGTGGCCATTTTCCCGCTTCCAGGACCGGGAGCCGTTACCACCACCAGAGGCCGTTCTGTCTCGATATAGTCGTTTTTTCCAAAGCCGTCGTCGCTGACGATCAGGGGGATATTGCTGGGATAGCCGTCGATGGTGTAGTGGCGGTATACCCGGATCCCCATTTTTTCCAGCTTTGTCTTAAACTGGAGGATGGCCGGCTGGTCGGAGTAGTGGGTGATGACTACGCTTCCCACATAGAGCCCCCGGTCCGTAAAGGCGTGGATGAGCCGCAGAACGTCCACATCGTAGGTGATGCCCAGATCGTAGCGGATCTTGTTTTTCGTGATATCGGCGGCGCTGACGGCAATGATGATCTCCGCCTGATCGGAAAGCTGCATCAGCATCCGCAGTTTACTGTCGGGCTCAAAGCCCGGAAGCACCCGGGAGGCATGGTAGTCGTCAAAAAGCTTTCCACCGAATTCCAGGTACAGTTTATCTCCAAACTGGCTGATCCGCTCACGGATGTGATCGGACTGCATGGCCAGATATTTGTTGTTGTCAAATCCTAGTTTTCTCATGTTTCTTTATGCTCCTCCTCCTGTGATCTGCCATAGATTTTCACATACATTCCTATTATCGTACAAAAAGGAGGTTTTGAACAGAGGTTTTTTGAATTTTTTTCTTTCCTAAATGCCCATACTTATGTTAGTATAGAGATAACGGAAAAAAATACGCAGAAAGCTGCTTGTGAAAAGGAACGATACGATGAAAAAATGGTTATTTGCATTTTCCATGGCCGGTCTTCTGGCCCTGACCGGCTGCTCCAGGCCTGCACCGGAGGAAGAGACCAGTCCGGCGGAGACAGAAACCGTGGAGGAGGCTCCTGTTGAGGAGGAGACCAGCGGGATCAAGGTCATTGAAAATGTGGGACCGGATAAAAACAGGACTGTATCCTTAAGGATCGTGGATGAGAACAATCCGGCGCTGCCTGGAAGGGAAGCCGTGAAGGTACGTGGAATCTATATTTCCGGCCCTATGGCTGGAAGTACGGAGCTGTTCCAGAATATTTTAGACAGCGCCGCCGGGACGGAGATAAATACGGTGGTCATTGACTTTAAGGATGACCAGGGCCGGATCATCTGTCCGGTGGATTCGCCGGTGGCATCGGAGATCGGCGCCTGCCGTCCCTATGTCCAGGATATGAAGGAACTCATCGCATCTTTGAAGGAACGGGGCCTGTATGTGATCGCCCGGGTGGTGGCCTTCAGGGATCCCTGGCTGGCGGAGAAAAAGCCGGAGTGGAGCCTGCATCTGGCTGATGGGAGCCTTTACAGGGACCGGCAGGGGATGGCCTGGGTGGATCCCTACCGGAAGGAGGTCTGGGACTACCTGGTGGAGGTGGGAACGGAAGCAAAGGAGGCCGGCTTCGACGAGGTCCAGTTCGATTACATCCGGTTTTCCACCGAGGGGACCATGAGGGATGTGGTCTTTGACGAGGCGGTGACCGGAGGGCGCAGCAAGACCGACGTGATCACGGAATTTGTAAAGTACGCCTATGAAAACCTGGCTTCCCAGGGGCTTTTTGTGTCCGCCGACGTATTTGGAACGATCATCGGCAGCGACATCGACGCCCAGGCCGTGGGCCAGGTCTATACGGAGATGGCCAAGCATCTGGATTATATCTGTCCCATGATCTACCCGTCCCATTACGGGCCGGGGAATTTTGGCCTGGAGCATCCGGATACCATGCCCTATGAAACTGTGCTGGAGGCGCTTAAAAAGTCCCAGATGGTCATGGACCAGGCGGCGGAGGCCGACGGCCATGTGAGCAGCCAGGCCATTGTCCGGCCCTGGCTCCAGGATTTCACAGCCTCGTACCTGGGGGAAGGAAACTATATCCCCTATGGATATAATGAGGTCCAGCGGCAGATCCAGGCCGTAAAGGACGCCGGCTACGATGAGTGGATGCTGTGGAGTGCCGCCAACCGGTATCATTTTAAGGAAGAGGCCCAGTAGGGAGGAGCAGATGGAGCAGAGAAGATTACCAGCACCGGGAGAGTTTTACCGGCACTTTAAAAATAAGATGTATCAGATCGTGGCTGTTGCCTCCCACTCCGAAACGGGAGAGGCTATGGTGGTCTACCAGGCCCTTTACGGGGATTTTAAGATCTGGGTCCGGCCCCTGTCCATGTTCATGGAAGAGGTGGACCGGGAAAAATATCCGGATGCGGACCAGGATTACCGGTTTGAGCGGGTGACGGAGCCGGGACGCCGGATGGGAGAAGGGCCGGAAATCCAGGCCGGGGAAGGACCGGAGGAGGAGAAGCCCATGAATCCCCATCTCCTGGAGTTTTTTGACGCCATGGATGTGAGGGATTACGATAAGATGCTGGAGGCCCTGGCCAGGCTTTCCCGGAAGGCGGGACAGAAGGAAGTGGACGATATCTGCATGGTCCTGGATATCCGTCCACAGGGGGATTCGGCGGCAGAGCAGATCGCCGGGATCCGCCAGCATGTGCAGATGCTGAAAAAATTTGATGGGGAGCGGCTGCGTTGACAGAGAAAGACGAGAATGGCTTTAATATAGAAGAGGAACTGAAAAAACTCCCAGCTTCGCCGGGAGTTTATATCATGCACGACAGGCATGACGAGATCATTTACGTGGGAAAGGCCATAAGCCTGAAAAACCGGGTGCGCCAGTATTTCCAGGAAAGCCGCAGCAAGACGGCCAAGATCGAAAAAATGGTGTCCCGGATCGCCCGGTTCGAGTATATCATTACGGATTCAGAGCTGGAGGCCCTGGTCCTGGAGTGCAATCTGATCAAGGAGCACCGTCCCAGGTACAACACCATGTTAAAGGATGACAAAACGTATCCTTATATCAAGGTGACCATGGACGAGGCCTTCCCCAGGGTCCTGTTTTCACGGACCATGAAGAAGGATAAGTGCCGGTATTTCGGCCCCTATACCAGCGCCGGGGCGGTGAAGGATACCATCGACCTGATCCATAAGCTGTGGAAGCTCCGTACCTGCACCAGGCGGCTCCCGCAGGATATAGGGAGGGAGCGGCCCTGCCTCAATTACCACATTAAGCAGTGCCAGGCTCCCTGCCAGGGATATATTTCCCAGGAGGAATATGGAAAGGCCGTGGCCCAGACCCTGGATTTTTTAAACGGAAAATATGAGCCGGTCCTCTCCATGCTGGAGGAAAAGATGATGCAGGCCTCGGATGAGATGGATTTTGAAACGGCCATCGAATACCGGGAGCTTTTAAACAGCGTAAAGCAGGTGGCCCAGAAGCAGAAGATCACCAGCCAGAGCATGGAGGACCGGGACATCATTGCCATGGCCAGGGACAGTGAGGACGCGGTGGTCCAGGTGTTCTTTGTCCGGGACGGAAAGCTCATTGGACGGGAGCATTTCCACGTTTCGGCCTCCACGGCCGGAGACGACAGCCAGATCATCGGCAGCTTCATAAAGCAGTTTTACGCCGGAACGCCGTTTATCCCCAGGGAGGTCTGGGTCCAGCAGGAATTTGAGGAAATGGGGCTGGTGGGCCAGTGGCTTACAAAGCGCCGGGGCCAGAACGTAAAATTTGTGATCCCCAAAAAGGGGCAGAAGGAACGGCTGGTGGAGCTGGCGGCCAAAAACGCCCTTCTTGTCCTGTCCCAGGATAAGGAAAAGATCAAAAGAGAAGAGCTTAAGACCATAGGAGCCATGAACCAGGTGGGAGAATGGCTGGGGCTTTCCGGAGTGAAGCGGATCGAGGCCTTCGATATTTCCAATATCAGCGGCTTTGAGTCGGTGGGCTCCATGGTAGTCTATGAGGACGGAAGGCCCAGGCGCAACGATTACCGCAAATTTAAGATCAAAACGGTCCAGGGGCCCAACGACTACGCCTCCATGGAGGAGGTGCTCACCAGACGGTTTGAGCACGGTCTTTCAGAGCGGGAAGAGCTTATGGCCATGGAGACGGCGGACGGGGATCCGGGAAATATGGAACGGTTCGGGAGCTTCACACGCTTCCCGGATCTGATCATGATGGACGGCGGAAGGGGCCAGGTAAACGTGGCCCTGAAGGTCCTGGAGCGTCTGGGGCTCTCCATCCCGGTCTGCGGCATGGTCAAGGACGATAACCACAGGACCCGGGGCCTCTATTACCAGAATGTGGAGATCCCCATTGACCGGTACAGCGAGGGCTTTAAGCTGATCACCAGGATCCAGGACGAGGCCCACCGGTTTGCCATCGAATACCACAGGAGCCTCCGGAGCCAGGGCCAGGTCCGCTCGGTCCTGGATGATATTGAGGGCATCGGGCCAGCCAGGAGAAAGGCGCTGATGCGCCGGTTTAAATCCCTGGAGGCCATCCGGGACGCCAGCCTGGAGGAGCTTTCCTCCACTGAGGGGATGAACCGGCGGGCAGCAGAAAGTGTATATGGATTTTTCCACGGGGAGCCGGAAGGAAAGGGATCCGGTCCGGAAAGCCCGGGAATGAATCGCCAGGAAGGAGAATAATATGTACGGGGTTACTATTACGGAACTGATAAAAAAAATGGATTTCAGAAATCTTACGCCGGAGATCGATGCCGACAAGATCGTTTTATCCCATCCGGACGTGAACCGTCCGGCCCTGCAGCTGACAGGCTTTTACGATCATTTCGATAACGAGAGGGTCCAGATGCTGGGAAATGTGGAGCTGGCTTATCTTTCCGGCCTTACCACAGAGCGGCGTAAGGCCATGTATGATAAGCTTTTGTCCAGCAAGATCCCATGTATCGTATTCTGCCGCGGCCAGGAGCCGGGTGAGGACGTGCTGGCGCTCTGCTGCCATTACGGCGTTCCCTGCCTGTCCTCTGCAAAGCCCACCTCGGACGTGATGGCGGAGGTGACCCGTTGGTTAAAGGCCAAGCTGGCTCCCTGCATCAGCATCCACGGCGTTCTGGTGGACGTGTTCGGTGAGGGCGTTCTCATTACAGGGGAAAGCGGCATCGGAAAGAGCGAGGCGGCCCTGGAGCTCATCAAAAGAGGCCACCGGCTGGTGAGCGACGACGTGGTGGAGATCCGGAAGGTGAGCGACGAGACCCTGGTGGGCTCCGCTCCCGATATCACCAAATATTTCATTGAGCTCCGCGGCATCGGGATCATTGACGTGAAGACCCTCTTCGGCGTGGAGAGCGTCAAGGATACCCAGTCCATCAACATGGTGATCCGTCTGGAGGAGTGGGATAAGAGCAAGGAATACGACCGTCTGGGCATGGAAGACCAGTATACGGAGTTCCTGGGCAATAAAGTGATCTGCCACGACATCCCCATCCGTCCGGGAAGAAACCTGGCAGTGATCGTGGAGTCGGCGGCTGTCAATTACCGCCAGAAAAAAATGGGCTACAATGCGGCCAAAGAGCTTTATAACCGGGTCCAGGCGAATCTGGCCAGAAAGAGCTGACAGGAGGTTTCATGGAAATAAGGATCAATGAACCAATGAAGATGCATACCTCGTTCCGGGCCGGGGGACCGGCCGCCTGGTATGCGGAGCCGGAAACGGCAGAGGAGCTGGGGGCCCTGGTCTCCCTCTTCCAAAAGGCCGGCCTGCCCTGGTACATCGTGGGAAACGGGAGCAACCTTCTGGTCAGCGACCAGGGGTATCCGGGCCTCATCATCAGCACCAGCCGGTTTGACCGGCTGGAGACCGAGGGGGAGATCCTGCGGGCCGGCTCCGGCGTTCTGCTTTCAAGAGCCGCCAGTCTGGCCTTAAAATGCGGCCTTACAGGGTTAGAATTTGCCGCCGGGATCCCGGGGACCGTGGGAGGAGCCTGTGTCATGAACGCCGGGGCCTATGGATCGGAAACAAAGGATGTGCTTCTGTCCGCCACGGTGCTGACGCCGGAGGGCCAGATAAAGAGGATCCCGGCAGAGGAGCTGGAGCTGGGCTACCGCACCAGCTGCATCCCGGGAAACGGCTATGTGGTGCTGGAGGCAGAATACGCCTTAAAGCGCGGAGAGCCAGAGGCCATAAAGGCCCGGATGGACGAGCTTTCCGCAAAGCGCAGGGAAAAGCAGCCGCTGGAATATCCCAGCGCCGGAAGCACCTTTAAAAGACCCCAGGGCCATTTTGCGGGCCAGCTGATCCAGGAAGCCGGTCTTAAGGGCTTCACGCTGGGGGGAGCTGCCGTGTCAGAAAAGCACGCGGGCTTTGTCATCAACCAGAACGGGGCCACGGCGTCGGAGATCTACGGACTCTGCATGGAGGTAAAAAGACGGGTGCAGGAGCAGTCCGGAGTGGAGCTGGAGCTGGAGGTAAAGCTCCTGGGCGGATTTTAGGAGGAAACGGCCGTGAGACTGATCATTGTTACAGGCATGTCGGGCGCGGGCAAATCGACGGCTCTGAAATTTTTTGAGGATATGGGGTTCTACTGTGTGGATAACCTGCCCATCCTGCTCATAGAGAAATTTGCAGAGCTGACCTTAAGGGACGAGAACAACGCCAGTGATATCGCCCTGGGCATCGACATACGCAGCGGGCGGGAGCTGCCCCAGCTGCAGACCATCATCAATAAATGGCGGGAGAATTCCTATCCCTTTGAGATCCTGTTTTTAGAGTCCAGCGACCAGGTGCTCATAAAACGCTATAAGGAGACCAGGAGGAGCCATCCCCTGTCCCGGTCCGGCCGGGTGGAAAGGGGCATCAGCCTGGAGAGGGAGAAGCTGGCCTTTTTAAAGGACGAGGCCGACTATGTGCTGGATACCAGCAAGCTCCTTACAAAGGAGCTGAAAAAGGAGATCCGGACGCTCTTTTCCAGGGACCGGGAAAAGAGCAGCCTGTTTATCACAGTCCTGAGCTTTGGCTTTAAATATGGGATCCCGTCGGACGCAGACCTGGTATTTGACGTGCGGTTTCTGCCAAACCCCTATTATGTGGAGGAGCTGCGGTTCCATACGGGGATGGAGGAGCCGGTGCGGGACTACGTGATGCAGGGCGGTACGGCCGCAGAATTTTTAGAAAAGCTCATGGACCTTCTCCGCTTCCTGATCCCCAGGTATGAGCAGGAGGGGAAGAACCAGTTAGTGATCGCCGTGGGCTGCACTGGAGGGAAGCACCGGTCTGTGGCCATTGCCCATGAGGTATTTAAGCGCCTGAAAGAGGCGGAACGGTACGAGGTGCGCATGGAGCACCGGGATGCAGATGTGGATGGAGTGAGATAGATGTCATTTTCTGCCAGAATCAAGGAGGAGCTGTCCCGGCAGATGAGTCCTGCCAGGCACTGTCAGATCGCAGAGATCGCGGCGATCCTGAGCCTTTGCGGAGGGATCCAGATATCGGGGGACGACCGGTATACCATCAAGATCCATACGGAAAATGTAACAGTTGCAAGAAAGTGCTTTACTTTATTGAAAAAAACATTTAATATAGAAGCTGACATATCGATACGCCGGAATGCGCACCTGGGAAAGAACCGGGTCTATTCCGTTTGTGTAAAACAGCACGAGGATGCGCTCCGGGTATTGAAGGCCACAAAGCTGCTTTCCGAAGATGGGGAGATCGGAGAAAACCTGTCGGTGGTGGGAAACGTGGTGGTACAGAATCCATGCTGCCGCCGCGCGTTTTTAAGAGGCGCCTTCCTGGCGTCCGGCTCCATCAGCGATCCGGAAAAGTTTTATCACTTTGAGATCGTCTGTGCCACGGAGCCCAAGGCCCGGCAGATCCAGTCCATTATGGCGACTTTTGACATAGAGGCAAAAATTGTCATGCGGAAACGGTACTATGTGGCATATATTAAAGAGGGAAGTCAGATCGTCGACATGCTGAATGTGATGGAAGCCCACCTGTCACTTATGGAGCTGGAAAATATCCGGATCCTGAAGGAGATGAGAGGAAATGTCAACCGCCAGGTAAACTGTGAGACGGCCAACATCAACAAAACGGTGTCCGCTGCGGTGAAGCAGATCAACGATATTGTTTTCATTCGGGATACGGCCGGGTTTGAGAGCCTGCCGCCAGGGCTGGCGCAGATCGCCAGGGCGCGGCTTGAAAAGCCAGAAGCGACGCTGAAAGAACTGGGTGAAGACCTGGAACCGCCTGTTGGAAAGTCGGGGGTCAACCACCGGCTGAGAAAGCTCTGCGAACTGGCAGAACGCCTGAGGGAGGAGCAGGGAGCTGGACAGTGAGGTTTGCTGTCCATGTGTTATGAGGAGGATTGTTATGACAAAACGGACCGTTACTATTGAATTGGCTTCCGGTCTGGAGGCACGTCCGATTGCAATGCTGGTTCAGCTTGCGAGCAGCTATGAAAGCAGGATTTATGTTCAGAGCGACAATAAAAAAGTCAATGCCAAAAGCATCATGGGGATGATGACACTGGACCTTCCGGTTGGTGAACAGGTGGTCGTTACGGCTGACGGAGCAGATGAAGAAAAGGCGATCAACGATATTGAGAAATATCTGAGCAATAATTAAGTCCAGGAGGCTGTTTTCCCATAGGAAACAGCCTCTTTTTAACGGAGGAGGCAGCAGATGGCTTTTACACACTTACACGTCCATACGGAGTACAGTCTCCTGGACGGTTCCAGTAAAATAAAAGAGCTGGCGGTCAGGGCAAAGGAGCTGGGGATGGACAGCATGGCCATCACCGACCACGGGGCCATGTACGGCGTCATTGATTTTTACCGGGCGGCCAGGGAGGCGGGGATCAAGCCCATTTTAGGCTGTGAGGTCTACGTGGCCCCTGGTTCCCGGTTTGACCGGGAAAATGTCCATGGCGAGGACCGGTATTACCATCTGGTGCTTCTGGCGGAAAACAACGAAGGCTATCAGAATCTGATGAAGATCGTTTCCAAGGGATACGTGGACGGCTTTTATTATAAGCCCCGGGTGGATATGGAGGTACTTAAGACGTACCATAAGGGGATCATTGCCTTAAGCGCCTGTCTGGCCGGAGAGGTGCCCAGGTTCCTGGCGCGGGGGCTTTACGAGGAAGCGAAGGAGGCCGTCTTAAAATACCAGGAGATCTTTGGACGGGGAAATTATTTCCTGGAGCTCCAGGATCACGGGATCCCCATGCAGCGCCAGGTGAACCAGGGGATCATCCGCCTTTCCAGAGAACTGGATATCCCCCTGGCAGCCACCAATGACTGCCACTATATCAACGCCGAGGACTGGGAGGCCCACGATATCCTGTTATGTATCCAGACGGGAAAAAAGGTGGCCGATGAAAACCGGATGCGGTATGAGGGCGGCCAGTATTATGTGAAATCCGAGGAGGAGATGCGGGAGCTGTTTTCCTACATCCCCGAGGCCATTGACAATACGGCAAAGATCGCAGAGCGGTGCAACGTGGAGATCGAGTTCGGTGTCACAAAGCTGCCGCGCTATGAGGTGCCGGAGGGCTGCGATTCCTGGGGCTATTTGAATCATCTGTGCAGCGAAGGCCTTAAAGAGCGGTATCCGGAGGACGACGGGACCGCAAAGGAGCGGCTGGAATATGAGCTGGGCGTCATAAAGAGCATGGGCTATGTGGATTACTTCCTTATTGTATGGGATTTCATAAACTTTGCCAGATCCCATGGGATCGCTGTGGGCCCTGGCCGCGGCTCCGCAGCCGGAAGCATCGTTTCCTACTGCTTAAAGATCACCAACATCGATCCCATCCGCTACCAGCTTCTGTTCGAGCGGTTCCTGAACCCGGAGCGGGTGTCCATGCCGGATATTGACGTGGATTTCTGCTATGAACGCCGCCAGGAGGTCATCGACTACGTGGTGGAAAAATACGGAAAGGACCAGGTGGCCCAGATCGTCACCTTTGGTACCCTGGCGGCCCGGGGCGTGATCCGGGACGTGGGAAGGGTCATGGACCTGCCGTACAGCCTCTGCGACCAGGTTTCCAAAATGGTCCCGGCGGAGTTAAACATCACCCTGGACCTGGCCTTAAAGAAAAATCCGGAGCTCAAGGGCCTTTACGATACCGACGAGCAGGTCCATAAGCTCATCGACATGTCCAGACGGCTGGAGGGGCTTCCCAGGCATACGTCCATGCATGCGGCCGGAGTGGTCATCAGCCGGACGAACATCGATGAATACGTCCCCCTGTCCCGGGGCTCCGACGGCACCATCACCACCCAGTTTACAATGACCACACTGGAGGAGCTGGGACTTTTGAAAATGGATTTCCTGGGGCTCAGGACCCTGACCGTGCTCCAGGACGCCGTGGCCATGATCCAGAAGGACCACGGAGTAAAGCTGGATCTGGACCACATTGATTTCAATGATAAAAAGGTCATGGAGTCCATCGGAACGGGAAAGGATGACGGTGTGTTCCAGCTGGAGAGCGGCGGAATGAAGAGCTTCATGAAGGAGCTGAAGCCGGAGAGCCTGGAGGACATCATCGCCGGGATCTCCCTGTACCGCCCGGGCCCCATGGATTTCATCCCCAAATATTTAAAGGGAAAGAACGATCCAGCGGCCATTACCTATACCTGCCCCCAGCTGGAGCATATCTTAAAGCCCACCTACGGCTGTATCGTGTACCAGGAGCAGGTCATGCAGATCGTCCGGGACCTGGCCGGGTATACCCTGGGAAGGAGCGACCTGGTGCGCCGTGCCATGTCCAAGAAAAAGGCGGACGTCATGGCCAGAGAGCGGAAGAATTTCGTTTACGGCAACGAGGAAGAGGGAGTAAAGGGCTGTGCCGCCAACGGCATTGACGAAAAGACGGCCAACCAGATCTTTGACGACATGACGGATTTTGCCAAATACGCCTTCGGTAAGTCCCATGCGGCGGCCTACGCTGTGGTGGCCTATCAGACGGCCTATTTAAAATACTACTATCCCAGGGAATTCATGGCCGCCCTTATGACCTCCATCATGGATAATGTCACAAAGGTGTCAGAATATATCCTGGCCTGCCGGAACATGGGGATCGGGATCCTGCCCCCGGATATCAACGAGGGCGTGAGTGGCTTTTCCGTTTCCGGGAACAGCATCCGCTACGGGCTTTCGGCCATTAAGAGCGTGGGACGGGCTGTGGTGGACGTGATCATCTCCGAGCGGGAGGCGGGCGGGCCGTTTTCCACCCTGGAGGATTTTGTATCCAGGATGTCCAACCGGGAGGTCAATAAAAGGACCCTGGAGAGCTTCATAAAATCCGGTTCCCTGGATTCCCTTCCAGGCACCAGGAAGCAGAAGCTGTACGTTTCATCGGAGCTCCTGGAAAACAAGGCACGGGAGAAAAAGACAGTAATGGAGGGGCAGATGAGCTTCTTCGACATTGCGCCGGAGGAAGACAAAGGCAATTTCCAGGTGTCCTTCCCGGATGTGGGGGAATTTGATAAGGAGACACTCCTGGCCTTTGAAAAGGAGACCCTGGGGATCTACGTCAGCGGCCATCCCATGGAGGCATACCAGGAGCTGTGGCAGAAGAACGTGACGGCCCGGACCTCAGATTTCATCGTGGATGAGGACGGCCATACGGTGGTGGAGGACAATTCCATTGTGGTGGTGGGAGGCATGATCACGGCCAAAAAGGTAAAGACCACCCGCACCAGCCAGCTGATGGCCTTTGTGTCCCTGGAGGACATGGTGGGGACCGTGGAGGCCCTGGTCTTTCCGAAGATCTATGAGAAAAACAAGCAGTATCTGACGGAGGATTCCAAGGTCTTTTTACGGGGCCGGGCTTCCATTGGAGACGATCCGGTGGGAAAGCTGGTATGTGAGGAAGTGATCCCGTTTTCCGCCATTCCCAACGAGCTGTGGCTTCAGTTTGAGGACCAGGAGTTTTATGAAAGGACCGTGGACAGCGTCATGGCGGTCCTTCGGGAATCCGAGGGGAAGGACCGGGTGGTCATGTATCTGAAGAGGGAGAGAAAGCTCAGACGGCTGTCCCCCAGCTGGGCCATCGACGCCCAGGGAAGGCTTTTGGAGGAACTGTACACTTTACTTGGTGAAAAAAATGTCAAAGTTGTGCAAAAAACCATTGAAAAGCGGGATAAAATAGATTAAACTAGGGATTAGGCATCAATGAGCATGCAGGTAATTTGGAGGAATGAACATATGGCAAAAAAAGAGGTTAAGACCATCGGCGTACTGACAAGCGGCGGCGACGCGCCCGGAATGAACGCGGCGATCCGTGCAGTCGTAAGGACGGCCATCAATAAAGGCCTCAAGGTAAAGGGCATCATGAGAGGATATGCGGGACTTCTCCAGGAAGAGATCGTGGATATGGACAGCGTCAGCGTTGCCGATACCATCAATCGGGGAGGCACGATCCTTTATACAGCACGTTGTGAAGAGTTCCAGACGGAGGAAGGCCAGAAGATGGGTGCAGAGATCTGCAGAAAGCACGGCATCGACGGAGTCGTTGTCATCGGCGGCGACGGTTCCTTCCGGGGAGCGGGAAAGCTTTCTGCCCTGGGGATCAATACCATCGGACTTCCGGGAACCATTGACCTTGACATCGCATGTACCGATTATACCATCGGTTTTGATACAGCCGTCAACACGGCCATGGAGGCTATTGATAAGGTAAGGGATACGTCCACCTCCCACGAGCGGTGCAGCATCATCGAGGTAATGGGCCGCCGTGCGGGATACATTGCCCTGTGGTGCGGGATCGCCAACGGAGCTGAGGATATCCTGCTGCCGGAGCGGTATGACGGCAATGAGCAGTATCTGATCAACCGTATCATTGAAAACAGAAAGCGCGGCAAAAAACACCACATCATCATCAACGCCGAGGGGATCGGCCACTCCACGTCCATGGCAAGACGGATCGAGGCGGCCACAGGGATCGAGACCCGGGCCACCATCATCGGCCACATCCAGCGGGGCGGCACTCCCACCTGTAAGGATCGTGTCTACGCCTCCATTATGGGAGCCAAGGCGGCGGAGCTTTTATGGGAAGGAAAGAGCAACCGGATCGTAGCGTACAGAGGCGGACGGTTTGTGGATTACGATATCCAGGAAGCGCTGAACATGACAAAGGATATCTCAGAGGAGCAGTTCGAGATCAGTAAGCTTCTGGTCCGCTAAAAGAGGGAAGAGAATGGGAAGAAAAGAGGACGAAAAAATAGCCCCCCACTGTGATTTTATCCACGTCCATGAGCAGGTGGTAAAGCAGGTCATGGACGTGATGCCCCAGGGAGACGAGCTCCAGCAGCTGGCGGAATTTTTCCGCGTGTTCGGGGACTCCACCAGGATCCGGATCCTTTATGCCTTAAGCCAGTCGGAGCTGTGCGTCTGCGACATCGCCAGCCTTTTAAATATGGGCCAGTCGGCGATCTCCCACCAGCTCCGGATCCTGAAGCAGATGCGTCTGGTAAAATTCCGCAGGGATGGCCGGAGCGTTCTTTATTCCCTGGCAGACAGCCACATAGAAACAATCCTCGCCCAGGGGATGGAGCATATCGGAGAGTAGAAAAATGAAATTTACAAAAATGCAGGGACTGGGAAACGACTATGTCTATGTAAACTGCTTTGAGGAGACTGTGGAACGTCCGGAGGAGACGGCCAGGTTCGTCAGCAGCCGGAATTTCGGGATCGGCTCTGACGGACTGATCCTCATAAAGCCGTCAGAGAAGGCAGACTGCCAGATGGATATGTATAATCTGGACGGTTCCCAGGGGACCATGTGCGGCAACGGCATCCGCTGTGTGGGGAAGTACGTTTACGATCATGGCATTGTGGATAAAACAGAGATCGACGTGGAAACTCTGGCGGGGATCCGCCATTTAAGCCTTCATGTCAGAGACGGAAAAGTGGAGACGGTGACCGTGGATATGGGCCGTCCGGAGCAGACCTCAGAGATCGGGGAGGCCATCACGGTCCTGGGAAAGGAATATGCGTTTACAGGAGTTTCCATGGGAAATCCCCACGCAGTGGTGTTCATGGACGGAGTGAAGGAGATGGATCTGAAGGAGATCGGACCGGCCTTTGAGTCCCATGAGCGCTTTCCGGGAAGGACCAACACAGAGTTCGTCCAGGTAGTGGATGAGGGCCATGTGATCATGCGGGTCTGGGAGCGGGGCTCGGGAGAGACCCTGGCCTGCGGCACCGGAGCCTGCGCCGTGGCTGTGGCCTGCGCCCTAAATGGAAAGACCGGAAGCCAGGTGGATGTGGAGCTTCTGGGAGGCGTTTTAAATATCCGCTGGGACCGGGAGAACGACCGGGTCTATATGACTGGTCCGGCCGTGGAGGTGTACCATGGCGAGATCGGTTTAAAGGAGAATAACGTATGATCGACCGTGTAGATAAGGAGATCCTGAAGCTTCTGCAGCAGAATGGACGGCTTTCCTTAAAGACCATTGCAGAAAAAACATTTTTATCCTCTCCGGCAGTATCCGCCAGGATCGAGCGGATGGAGAACGACGGGATCATCCTGGGCTATGAGGCAAAGGTGAGCCCTATCCGGATGGGATACCATATCCTGGCGTACATCAATCTGAACGTCCAGCCGGAGGACAAGAATAAATTTTACAAATATGCAGAGTCCATACCGAATATACTGGAATGCAGCAGTGTGACCGGTGAATATTCGGTGATCATGAAAGCAGCCTTTGAAAGTACCATGAAGCTGGATACCTTTCTGGGACAGCTTCAGAAATTTGGAAAGACCAGTACCCAGATCGTATTTGCGACTCATGTAGGTCCCAGAGGGATCCAGATCCAGGAATAATCCGTATATTTTAAGCCCCGGAACAGTCAGTTATGCAGGAAAATGCAGAAAAGACTGTTCCGGGGCTATTATATTTATAAAATGTGCTTGCATTTTTATTCATATAGTCGTATAATAGCATGCATAAACATTCAGACAGTGACATAAGGAGGAGAGCAGATATGAAAAAGAAGGTCCTTTCAGCCGTTCTTGCGGCTTCCATGTGTATGAGTTTTCTGGCCGGATGCGGAAACAGCGGCTCCGGTGATTCCGGAAGCTCCCAGTCCGGAGAGACATCAAAAGAAGCATCCAAAGAGGCAGATACCTCTGCGGCAGAAAAGGGAGACGGCGAGCCGGTTTCCATTACCGTCGGCGTTGGCCAGCAGTTTACGACTCTGGATCCGGGCCTTTCCACAGAAACAGTCAATCGGTATGCCCTGGCTCATATGTATGCCGGTCTGTACAAAAAATTAGAGGACGGCAGTGTGGTGCCGGATCTGGCAGCCGGAGAGCCGGAGGTCAGCGAGGACGGCCTTACCTATACCATCAAATTAAAGGATGGCCTGGTATGGAGCGATGGTGAGCCCATTACAGCCCACGATTTTGTTTTTGGGATCAACAGGAACCTGACCTACGGTGCAGAAAACGGCTTCGTTACAGATAAGATGGTCCGCTATCTGGAAGGCGCAGAGGAGTATCTGGCAGATACAGAGGTGGATCTGGAGACCTTCTCCTTTGCCGGTGTGGAGGCTCTGGATGATGCAACAGTGGTGTATCATTTAAAAACACCCTGTGCATTCTTCACAGGCCTTTTATGCGGCGGCGGCTTCCTTCCTTTAAGAGAGGATGTGGCAGAGGCCGGATTTTCTGAGTGGGCTGTGGAGCCGGGATACCCGGTGACTGGCGCCTATGTGCTGGACTACTGCAATGAGAATGAGAAGGTGGTCCTTACAAAAAATGAAAGCTTCTACGATGCAGAGAATGTAACGGTGGATGAGATCACCTTCCAGGTAATGCCCGATATGGATGCCCAGGCGGCAGCCTTCAAGACCGGCGATCTGGATGCGGCCCTGGCCATCAGCGCCTCCATCGTTTCCACCTATGAAAATCAGAATGAGCTGTGGAACCGTCCCCAGCAGTCGGTATACTCCATCGACTTAAACTCCGGGGAAAAGGGACCGGAGGCATTAAAGGATGTGAATGTGCGCCGCGCCCTGGCTATTTCCATTAACCGGGATGAGATCGTGAAGGCCATCAATGCCGGCAACTTCTATACGCCCCTTTACGGATACGTTCCTTTTGGAATGAAGGGAGCAGAGGACGATTTCCGTAAAGAAGGAGATGCAAAGCAGCTTTACCAGGCATACGATCCGGAAAAGGCCAAGGAGCTCTTAAAGGAAGCCGGCTATGACGAATCCAATCCTCTGACTTTAAAGTATAAATATTCCAACAACTCCATCCACGCTGATGTGGCCCAGATGTTAGAGCAGATGTGGAAGGCCGTGGGCGTCAACGTGGAGCTGGAAGTGGTTGAGTCCGGCGTGTTCTACGACCAGATCGACCAGGGCGACTTTGAGATGGCCCGTTATGCGCTTATGTGCACCAACGATCCGTCCGAGTTCTTAAACCAGTGGACCCAGGCCATGCAGCCGGTGGCGGCCGTGGCGGACGATACCTACGACCAGATGATGACAGACGTGACAAAGATCGTTGACAGGACGGAATATATGAACAAGCTCCATGAGATCGAAACGTATTTGGTGGAGGAGCAGGTATATGTGATCCCGTTATTTGATTTCAACGAGCCGGCATTAAAGAAAGAGAACCTGAAGGGCGTTTACATGACGCCGGGCGATGTTCCGGTCTACTCTTACGGATATTTTGAATAGGAGGACTTAAAAAACGGTCATGGAAAAGTTAAAAATCAGCGATTTACTGGATTATAAGTTTCTGTCGGGGATCGTGGCATCCCCGTCGGGGAAAAAGGCGGCTTTCCTGGCAAAGCAGGCCAATAAGGAAAAGAACAGCTATGATTCATGGGCATATATCGCGGATTTTTGCACAGGGGAAGTCAGGAAACTGACTTCCTTTGGCGCGGAATCCCATCTTTTATTTGACAGCGAGGATACGCTTTTGTTCTCCTCAGTGAGAAAACACGAGGACAAGGCAAAGGACGGAAAGGAAAAGACCGTGTTCTACCGCCTTTCCTTAAAGGGAGGAGAGGCAGAACGGGCCTTTGAGATCCCATATTCCGTCAATGACATGAAAAAAATGGCCGACGGCTCCTACGTATTTTCCGCCACAGTGGATCTCAATAAGCCGGAGGACGAGGACGGCCTGAAGGAATACCAGGACTACCACATCATCGAGGAGCTTCCCTACTGGGAGAACGGCGCATATTTTGTGTCCAGGTTCAGAAATACCCTGTTTACTTACCAGGAAGAAGAAGGAGTCTGTGAGCGGGTGACAGCTCCCCTGTTTGCCGTAAGCGGCTTTGAGCTTTCCGGGGAGACCATTGTGTACACAGGCGTTTCCTACGACCAGGTGCTGCCCATGAAGAACGGCATGTACGGCTACGACTGCCGGACAAAGACCACTACGGAATACGTGAAGGACGGGGACATGCACATCGGTCTTTTCGGCTGCTGCGGAGAAGGCCGGGACTTGAAGGTGTTCTTTGCCGGAAGCACCATGGACAAATACGGCAGCGGCCAGTATCCGGATCTTTATGTATGGGAAAACGGAAAAGCAGCGCTTTTTGCAAAGCACGGAAATTCTGTGGGCTCTGTTCCCACTGGGGATATCTCCCTGGGAGGAGGAAAAAAATTCCTGGTGAAGGAAGGTATCCCGTACTTTACCTCCTGTGCCCGCACCAGGGGACTGGTGCTTTCCGCAAAGGACGGCTGTGTTTCCACGGCAGTGGATTTTGACGGCTCCGTGGACTGCTTCTGCCAGGTGGAGGGCGGTTTCGCCATGGTGGGAAGAACACCCGGAAAGCTCCAGGAGATCTACCTCTATGATTCTGCCTCCAATACATACCGCCAGATTTCTGACCTTAACGGTGCGGCCTTAAAGGACCGGTATGTGGGTGAGCTCCATCCGGCGGGCTTTACGGATTCCGACGGCGTGGACATCGACGGCTGGGTGATCCTTCCCAAGGATTACGATCCCTCAAAGAAGTACCCGGCGATCCTGGATATGCACGGCGGCCCCAGAGTGGCCTTTGGAAATACCATGTTCCATGAGATGCAGGTATTCGCCAACAATGGATATTTCGTCATGCTCTGCAACCCCAGGGGCGGCGACGGCCGCGGCGACGAGTTCGCGGACTTGAGAGAAAAATACGGTACCATCGACTTCCAGGATTTCATGGAGTTTGTGGATCACGTATGTGAACAGTATCCGGCCATCGATACGGCCCGGATCGGTGTCACCGGCGGCAGCTACGGCGGCTGGATGACCAACTGGATCATCGGCCACACGGACCGGTTCGCGGCTGCTGTAAGCCAGAGGAGCTTCTCCAACTGGCTCAGTGATTTTGGCTGCAGCGAGATCGGATTTTCCTTTGACGTCAACGAAAACGGAGGAAAGACGCCGTGGACGGCTCCCAAGGAGCTGTGGGAGCGTTCTCCGGTGGCTTACGCAGACCGGGTAAAGACTCCGACCATGTTCATCCATTCCTTAAAGGATTATAACTGCCCCCTGTCAGAGGGAATGCAGATGTTCGCGGCCATCAAATATCACGGAGTACCCTCGAAGGCCGTGCTGTTCGAGGGAGAGAACCATGAGCTCTCCAGAAGCGGAAAGCCTCTGCACCGGATGCGCCGTCTGAAGGAGATGAACGACTGGTTTGATCTGTATCTTAAAGGAGAAAAAAGCGAATGTTAAAGTATATTGCAAAGCGCCTGGCAGTGGGCGCTTTCACCCTGTTTCTTCTGGCCACTGTCACCTTTTTCCTGATGCATGTGATCCCCGGCTCTCCCTTTGCCGGAGAGACCAGCAAGCTTCCGGCCAAGGTGAAGGAGCGGCTTTATGAAAAATACGGCCTGGATAAGCCTGTGTCCGAGCAGTATGTGATGTATTTAAAAAATGCCGCCAAGGGCGATTTCGGCGTATCCATTTACAGAAAGGGAAAGAGCATCGATAAGATCATTAAAAACGGCCTTCCCTATACCATGCGCCTGGGCGCGGTCAGCATCACCTTTGCCCTGGTGACGGGGATCTTTCTGGGGACCGTGGCGGCGTTTACGAAGAAAAAATGGCTGGCGAACCTGGTACTGGTCATCGCCACGGCGGGGGTCAGTATGCCCGGCTTCCTGCTGTCGGTGCTGCTGCTCCTTCTGTTCGGCGTGGTGCTCCAGTGGCTTCCCTTTGTGGGCCTGGACAGCCCCCTCCACTATATCCTTCCGGCCGTGGGTATGTCCTTTGCCCCCATCTCCATGATCGCCAGGCTGGTGCGCTCCAGCCTGCGTGAAGTGATGAAGCAGGACTACATGGTTCTGGCCCGGTCCAAGGGTACGCCGGAAAAGCTGGTGATCCTGCGCCATGGCTTAAAAAATGCCATGCTCCCGGTGATCACCTATGCGGGCCCCATGATCGCCACCCTGCTTACGGGCAGCTTCGTTATTGAGAGCCTGTATTCCATTCCCGGCATCGGCGCGGAGTTCGTCACCAGCATCACCAACCGTGACTATACCATGATCATGGCCCTGACGATCCTTTACGGAGCGTTCATTATTATTGCAAACATCATCACAGACATAGCCAACGCGATGATCGACCCGCGGATCAAGCTTGGCAGATAGGAGGCGGTAAAATGGAAGAGACAAAGGTACTCCTGGACGATTCCATGTTTGAAAAACTGGACGACAGCGAGAAGAATACGGAATTTATCGCCATGGAGAGCAAGACCTATCTGCAGGACGCCTGGCGGTGCTTTAAAAAGAATAAGCTGGCCCTGGGAGGTCTGGTATTTTTATCCATCATGATCCTTCTGGCCATTTTCGTACCCATGGTATCCCCTTATACATATGACGCCCAGGATCTGGACCTGCGCAACGCCCTTCCGTCGGCGTCTCACCTTCTGGGGACCGATAAGCTGGGCCGGGATATCCTGGTACGCCTGATGTTCGGAGCCAGGATCAGCCTGGCTGTGGGCTTTGTGGCTGCATTTTTAAACCTGATCATCGGTGTGGTATACGGCGGCATCTCCGGCTTTGTGGGAGGAAAGGTGGACATGGTCATGATGCGGATCATCGACTGTATTTATTCCATCCCGTCCATGCTCTACGTGATCCTTATCATGATGGTATTCGGCTCCAACATCGGCTCTGTGCTTTTAGGCATCTGCGTATCCTCCTGGATCGGAATGGCCAGGCAGGTGCGTACCCAGGTGCAGACCTTAAAGCAGCAGGAGTTTGCCCTGGCGGCCTATGTCATCGGCGCCGGAAAGCTCCGGATCCTGTTTAAGCATCTGATCATCAACTGTATGGGCCCCATCATCGTTTCCACCACCTTAATGGTGCCGGAGGCCATTTTCACCGAGTCCTTCCTGGCCTTCATCGGAATCGGCATCTCCCTGCCCCAGGCCAGCTGGGGAACCCTGGCCAGCGAGGCCAGATCGGTGATCCAGAGCTATCCCTTACAGATCGTGTGGCCGGTGCTTGCCATCTGTCTCACCGTGCTTTCCTTAAACTTTATCGGCGACGGCGTGGGAGAAGCGCTGGATCCCAAGAACCGTTAGGAGGTGTACCATGGCATTATTGGACGTAAAAAATTTGTGTGTAGACTTTCATACCGACCAGGGTACGGTCCATGCGGTGCGGGACATCAGCTTCTCTGTGGGAGAATCGGAGGCCGTGGGCATCGTAGGTGAATCCGGAAGCGGAAAGAGCGTGACCATGTATTCGGTCATGGGCCTTCTGGCCGGAAACGGCTCCATCACTGGCGGCAGCGTTTCCTTAAATGGACAGGAGATCACAGAAAGCGCCTTCCCGGACCATAAGGCCTATGAGGCGGCCATGGATCAGATCCGCGGCAATCAGATGGCTATGATCTTCCAGGATCCCATGACCTTTTTAAATCCTGTGGTGAAGATCGGAAAGCAGATCACAGAGGTCATTAAAAACCACCAGAAGGTGACGGACGCCGAAGCCCGTGCCCGTGCCGTTGAGCTTATGGGGCAGGTGGGGATCCCGTCTCCGGAAAAGCGGCTGAACCAGTATCCCCATGAATTTTCCGGCGGCATGCGCCAGAGGATCATCATTGCCATTGCCCTGGCCAACAATCCAAAGCTCATCATTGCCGACGAGCCCACCACGGCCCTGGACGTGACTATCCAGGCCCAGGTGCTGGATCTGATCCGGGATATGAAGGAAAAAATGAATTCCTCGGTGATCATGATCACCCACGATCTGGGTGTGGTGGCCAGTCTCTGTGACCGGATCCTTATTATGTACGGAGGAAAGATCGTGGAATCCGGCAGCGACCGGGAGATCTTCTACGATCCGAAGCACCCCTATACCAGGGGACTTTTACAGTGTGTCCACAATCCGGAAAAGAAGGAGAAGCTGAAGCCCATTGCAGGCTCTCCGCCGGATCTTTTAAAGCCGCCGGCCGGATGTCCCTTTGTGGACCGGTGCCCGGAGGCCATGAAGGTATGTAAGCTCTACATGCCGGAGGTGACCACATATTCCGCCACCCACCAGTGCGCCTGCTGGCTGGAGGAGGCCAACAGGAGAAAGGGGGAGAACCATGGCTGATGCAGAGATCAGAAAGGAAGCGGCAGGAGAGAAGGCCCCGCTTCTTCAGGTTGACCATTTAAAGACGCATTTTGATGTGACCAAGGGCCTGTTTTCCCCGAAGCAGATCGTAAAGGCTGTGGACGACGTGAGCTTTTATGTGGGCGAGGGAGAGACCTACGGCCTGGTGGGAGAATCGGGCTGCGGAAAGTCCACCCTGGGCCGCACCCTGGTAAAGATCTACCCGGCCACTGGAGGGAAGATCCTTTATAAGGGCCAGGATATCGCAAGGCTGGGGAAGGAGGAGGAAAAGCACTTCCGGAAAGAGGTGCAGATGATCTTCCAGGATCCCTACGCGTCCTTAAATCCCAGAATGACCGTGGGCGAGATCATTAAAGAGCCCATGGAGATCCACGGGATCTTAGATTCCTCCAAGGACCGGGAGGACCGGGCCGCAGAGCTTTTAAAGACCGTGGGCTTAAAGCCGGACCATATCCGCCGGTATCCCCACGAGTTTTCCGGAGGCCAGAGGCAGAGGATCTCCATTGCCAGGACCCTGGCCCTGAATCCCAGGTTCATCATCTGTGATGAGCCCATTTCGGCTCTGGACGTTTCTATCCAGGCCCAGATCATCAATCTCTTAAAGGAGATCCAGGACGAGCTGGGGATCTCCTACCTGTTCGTGGCCCATGATCTGAGCATGGTCAACTATATTTCCCATCGGATCGGCGTCATGTATCTGGGCCATCTGGTGGAGGAGGGGCCGGCGGACCAGGTATACGAGCATCCGATCCATCCGTATACAAAGGCCCTTCTGTCGGCAATTCCCATTCCGGATCCTGACGTGGCCAAGTCCCGGTCCCGGATCAAGCTGGAGGGCGAGCTGCCCACGCCCATCAATCCCCCGGCGGGCTGTCCCTTCAAGGGGCGCTGTCCCATGGCCACGGAGGAGTGCGGAAAGTCCCGGCCGGAAATGCGGGACTTTGGCGGACATAAGGCGGCATGCTTTTATGCGGAGGCTGGGAAGTAGAGAAAATTGAAGAAGCAGTGAGCTGGAAAACACCGGCTCCGCAAGCCCTTTTAAAGGGAGCGGAGCCGGTGTTTTTTCTATAAGAGTCCATATTTGGAAAGCTTGTTTAAAAGGGTCTGACGGGTGATGCCCAGTTCCCGGGCCAGGCGGGAGCGGTTGCCGCAGGCAGCCATGCGCCGGCTTAAGAGATTTGCTTCATACTGCTCCATCAGAGTTTTAAGACTGGCAGAGGATGGGGCCGGGCCAGCGGTACATCCGGCGCTGTCTGCGGGAGCAGTACGGGTGATATAGCTGGGAAGATCTTTTGGAGTGATCTCAGAGGACTCTGCAAAAATACAGGCGTACTCAATAGCATTTTTCAGCTCGCGGACATTGCCGGGCCAGTGGTAGCCGGATAACAGGGCGGCAGTGTCCTGGGACAGTGTTTTGCCGGGACCCTGGGGACAGAATTTTTTTAAAAAATATTCAGCCAGCAGGGGGATATCGTCCCGGCGCTGGCGGAGCGGGGGGACCTCCAGGATCACTGTGCTCAGGCGGAAAAACAGGTCATTGCGTATTTTCCCGGATCTCATGCAGGCGAAGGGGTCCTCGTTCATGGCTGAAACAATACGGAAATCACTCTGGATCTCCCTGGTGCCTCCCAGACGGCGGAGCTTTTTGGTCTCCAGGGCCCGCAGGATCTTTCCCTGGACGGCCGGATCGAGGGAGTTGATCTCATCCAGAAAAACGGTGCCTCCATCGGCCTGCTCCAGGATCCCTTTGGAGTGTACGGAGCCTGTGTATGCCCCTTTTTCTGAACCAAAAAAGGTGCTTTCCAGAAGAGATGAGGGGATGGCCGCACAGTTCTGCGGGTAGAAAAGACGTTTACACCTGGGACTGGCCGTGTGGACCGCATGGGCCACCAGCTCCTTTCCTGTCCCTGTTTCCCCGCAGATCAGAACATTTGCGTCGGTACGGGCAACCCGGAGGATCTGTCTTTTCAGAGTCTGCATGGCGGGAGAATTGCCAATCATATCCGGGATCTCTGCCAGGTCTGGAGAGACGGACGGATCGTCCTTCACATCAAGGAAGCGGTTGGGCCTGCTTAAAAAGCGGCTTACACTGATGGAGCCGATGATCGAATCCCCCATACGGATCGGGAAGATCGATTCAATGCCGCTGGATCGCTGACCATTGAACAGCAGGTGGGTATATGCCCTGCTGATAGTAGATTCTCCATGGAGAGCCCTCAGCACTCCGCTGTCCGCAGGATCCACATCCAGAAACGTTGAACGGAAATGCGTTCCGACCACATCTGAAGCAGTAAAGGGGACTATATCTGGATTGAAGGGCTGGAAGTGGCGGATGATCTGCTGATCGTCAATGATCGTAACAGAATCCGCCAGAGTGCCCATGGTGATGATCTGGTCAATATAGTTCTCAAGCATGAAAAACCCTCCCGGAAATATGATTCCATGGCTGTCTGCCTTCGCTTGTAAAAATATTTATACAGTAGATATCAAATATATTATACATATATCACAAAAAAGTCAATGACGGGAGTGAAAAATTGTCTATTTTGAGTGAAAAAATGGTAAATGTATGGCTTTTTTTGTTTGGCATGGAAGTTGCTTTATATGTATGGCATCAAGACTGTTACAGTAAGCCGGGGAAATAAAAACGAGAGGAGAGGAAGAATGAAAAAGAGTACGCTTTATGTAAATGGAAGGATCTATACCATGGATCCAGACAATACTGTTTACGAGGCCATGGCCGTAGAGGACGGACGGATCGTCAGGCTGGGGACAACAAAAGAGCTGATGGAGGAGATGGCTCCGGACCAGGAGCTGGAGGATCTGAAAGGCTGTCCGGTGCTGCCTGGAATGTGCGACTGCCATGTACATATGGATATGACGGGCGCGATCATGGTAGCCATCGATGCGGCAGGAAAAGGAAAGGAAGAGCTTCTGGAAGAGGTAAGGATGAGAGCCCAGAGCCTGGAAAAGGGAAAATGGATCACAGGCATGGGATGGAACCAGGACAGCTGGGATGGAAAATTCCCGACAAAGGAAGAGCTGGATGCGGTATGTCCGGATCATCCGGTCAAGCTGACCCGCTGCTGTGGTCATGCGTTCTGGTGCAACAGCCTGGCGCTGGAGCTGGCTGGATTTTATCTGGATGAAGTGAGCAAGCTGGATCCCAAGGAATACCCGGTCAATGAAGAAGGAAAGCTTCTGGGGGTTCTCATTGACGGCGGGTGCAAGTCGATCGAAGGCGTACTGCCGGAGGATACCAGGGAGGATACAGTCTCTCATTTCAAAATGGCAGAGGAAGAAGCCCTCCGGTTCGGCATCACCGCTGTGATGAATAAAGGAGCGGGCCTTGTCACGGCGTCCAGCACCGACTGCGGACGCAGCGCAGTGGCGCTTGAAAAGGAATTGTTTGAGAAGGAAGAACTTAAGATCCGTTATTATGAGGCCCTCGCCGGACAGGATGAATATTTTGACGATTGCTTTAAGGATGGCCTGCACATTGATCTCTGCCATGGAAAGTTCACGCTCCGCAGCATAAAGCTGTTCGGAGACGGCGCATTTGGAGCAAGAAGTGCATGGATATCCAGGGATTACAGAGACCAGCCGGGAAAGCGCGGTTTTGGGATCCTTACGGATGAAGAAATGATCCGGCTGTTTAAGCGGGCAGACGAAAAGAATGTCCAGATCAGTATCCACAGCATCGGGGACGTATCCATCAAGCAGATCCTGGACTGCTATGAGATCGCTTTTGCAGACAGCCTGCATAAGGACCGGAGGTTCTGCATCGAGCACTGCCATCTGCCGTCGGATGAGGATCTGGCAAGGATCGTGAGCTATGGGATCATTTTCTCCACCCAGTTCCTCCAGTTATCCCTGGATATGGATGTGATTCCTGGGATCCTTCCGGATGCACTGTTAAAACGCCTTTACATCTGGCGCACTGTGGTGGAAAAAGGCGTGATCGTGACAAACGGTTCGGATTCTCCGTGCTCTACCATGAACCCCTTTGAATCCATGCATACGGCTGTAACGCGGCTCAGTGAGCGCGGGACCAATACATTTGAGGAAAAGCCTTATAAAGAGGCCCTTACCAGGCTCCAGGCCCTTAGGGCGTATACAACGACAGCGGCGTACAGTATGTTTAAAGAGAAGGAACTGGGGTCTCTGGAATGCGGGAAGCTGGCAGATTTCGTGGTGACGGATAAGGACTACTTTACCTGTGTGGAGGAAGAGATCCCGAAGATCCGCGTACTGAAGACCTATATTGGCGGAGAACTGTGTTACAGCGCAGAATAAAGGACAGGAGGGTTTATGTTTATGAAAAAGGGTAATTTATTACTGGATGCCGGGATCGTCGGCCTGGCTTTATTTGCAACGATCTTTGGAGCAGGAAACCTTGTTTTTCCGCCGATCCTGGGATTGACGGCGGGAACAGACTGGGTTCCGGCGACCCTGGGGCTCCTTCTTTCGGGAATCGTTCTTCCGGTTCTGGGAACATGGGCGGTAAACTGTGTGGGGGATCATGCCAAATTCCTGACCTACCATGTATCTCCGAATTTTTATACGATCCTTACGTGCTGTTCAGTGCTTCTCGTATGCGTGGGATCCACACTTCCCCGTGTAGGAGCCACAACCCATGAAGTGGGCGTACAGAGCATTTTCCCTAATTGCCCGATCTGGGTTACAGTGACGATCTTCTTTGCTGTGACGTATTATTTTGCAAGAGAAAGGGAGTCAGTCATCGACAAGGTTGGAAAATATCTGACACCGGCGCTGGTAGTTATCATCGGCATCATCCTTGTGAAGGGAATCATCACGCCGATCGGTGAGATCGCGGATCCTGTGCTTGCAAAACCGTTTGTCTCCTCGATCCTGGAGGGATACAAGGTTGGAGATCTGACCACGACCTTAATGCTGGCGCATGTTTTTATCTATGCACTGGAAGAAAAGGGATACATAGGTGCTGATCTGAAAAAGGGCGTATTTATGGCTGGTATCGTCTGTATTGTCGTAATGTCAGCAATTTATGTGGCGCTCACCTATATCGGAGCTACTGGAGGATCCTTATATCCAGCAGACGTATCCAGGACGGCATTGTTATCCGGTATTGCTTTAAATATTTTTGGAAAGACCGGTCAGGTGGGCCTTGGGATCGTAGTCGCCCTGGCCTGCCTTACCACCTCTGTGACTCTGGCTGCCTCTGCCGCTGCATTCTTTGTGGACTTATGCCGCGTAAAGTTTGGCGTCCAGGTCTCCTATAAGTGGCTGATCCGCGGAATCTGTATATTCTGTGCAGTGGCAGGAACCTTTGGCGTTACCAATATCATTAATTACGTGACTCCGATCTTCCTTACCATGTATCCGCCGCTGATCGTTCTGACAGTGCTTGGCTTTGTGGATAAGTGGATCCCCAATGATGGAATTTACAAAGGGGCTGTATATACATCCACCTTTTTTGGATTCTTAGACGGCGTGATCGCAGTGTTTCCAAACTTCACGGGACTGTATGACGTGTTATCCTATATCCCGCTGTTCACAGATGGATTTGGCTGGGTCATCCCGTCACTGGCAATGGGTGTGATCATGGGAATCGTATACCGCGGAAAGCCCAGGAATTACTGTCCAAAGACAGACGAGCGTCTGGCGCTTTAAGGGGATAAGAGAAGAGGAAAACAGACTTGATTTAACAGGGGGCAGGAGTGATGGATATGGATCGCTCCTGTCCCCCTGTCGGCGGCTTTCTGTATTCAAAAACCAGTCTACGCCAGCTCCTTCACCACCCGAGCTGCCAGGGTCCGCGGGAGAAGCACGGATTTTCCGGTGAGGGCCTGGACCCGTTCCTTCATTTCCACGGTGTAGCCGATGCAGTCCAGGACGATGAGATCGGCGTCGGAGGGGATGCTGCGGGCAGCCGCAGCCACGGTCTCTACGCCATCATAGGGAGAGGCGGCCAGGCCATAGACAGAATTGGCGCAGCCGGCCCACTTGGTCTGCATCTGGGGCAGCTGCTCTTTTACTGGAGCAATGACGGCCAGACGGTGCGGATGGATGGCAGAAACGATGGATGTCAGGATCTTACTGGGGAAGATTAGCGGCACGTCTGCCTGGAATGTGTCGGGAAATTCTCCGGTGCAGAGGAAGAGGATCAGGGAGACCTGGTCCTTTTTCAGCTGGTCCATGCAGGCCTCAAGCCTTGGCAGGATATGGGACTCTCCAAAGGAAACGGAGCTTCCGTCCTTTAAGCGGGATACGAGCACATGATCGCCGGGAGCCGGAGTCATGGTCTGGATCTCCTCCTTTGTCAGTCCGTCCAGTCCGCCCATCTGGATGATCTCGATGGAGTCACCGAGGATGGGAGCGATCTCAGGGATCAGATCTGTGCGCGGCGTCTGGCCGACGGTGATGGCGCCTATTTTTTTCATGGGTTACCTCCTGTGGTTCTTTATTTATGATCTTCGATTCTGGCCTTCTGGCCTGCCAGCATCATTATATCACAGACGACTGCAGATTGGCATGGATACAGACAGATTTTTTTGCTTTTTGGATCTGGCTTCCAGGCATGCTCCGGATCTGGCGGATCCACTTTTCCCCTTTTATCATAGAATAATCTTACAGAAACGAAAAAGGGGAGATTTTATGAATGAGAACAGAAAGGTCATCATCGACGCCGGTCATGGAGGACCGGAGCCGGGAGCCGTATATAATGGAAGGAAGGAAAAAAACGATACCTTAAGACTGGCCTTTGACCTGGGAAGCGCTCTGGAGCGCCGGGGGATCCAGGTATCCTACACCCGGGTGGAGGATGTATACGACACCCCCTATGAGAAGGCCGCCATGGGAAACCAATCGGGCGCAGACTTTTTTGTGTCCATCCACAGGAATGCCATGCCGGTGCCGGGAACTGGCTCGGGGATCGAAAATCTGGTGTTTTCTTCTTCCGGCACAGCCGGACTGCTGGGAAAAAACATCGGCCGGCAGCTGGCGGCTGTGGGCTGGACAGATCTGGGCGTCAAGGAGAGACCGGGCCTGGTGGTCCTACGCCGGACGAAAATGCCGGCGGTGCTGGTGGAAGCCGGATTTCTTGACAATGAAAAGGACAACGCCTTTTTTGATGCCAATCTGGCGGCCACAGCCGACGCCATCGCCGACGGCATCCTTGAAACCTTTGAGGAGTTAGAGGCCCGGGAGGACCAGGCGGCCAGCGGGGAGGTCCCTGGATTTTATATGGTGCAGACCGGGGTATTCCGGCTGCGCTCCAATGCCGAGGCCCAGCTTCAGGAGCTGAAGGACCAGGGCTTTCCAGCCTTTATGACCGTAAAGGACGGCCTTTTCTATGTGCGGGCCGGGGCGTTCCGGGAGATGGACAACGCGGTGCAGATGGAGCGCCGTCTGAGGCGGCTGGGCTACGGGACTCTGATCACAAGATCCTGAAAAAGGGCTTAAAATCCAGTGGGGAATGTGGTATGATAAAGCTGTCAGAAACAGATGTAAACACGTTGAAATTTTCATGAAAAACAACAGAAGGGGGCGCTTTTATGGAAAAACAGAATCTGATCATCACCATCGGCCGCCAGTACGGCAGCGGCGGAGCGGAAGTCGGGAAGAAGCTGGGCCAGAGGATGGGCCTGGACGTTTATGACAAAGAGATACTGAAGATGACTTCCGATGAGAGCGGGATCCGGGAAAGCTATTTTCACCTGGCCGACGAGCGGGCGGGAAAAAAGCTGCTTTATAAGATCGTCCAGTCCCTGATCCCGGAAAATACGTCCCCTTCCACAGGCTCCGACCTGGTATCCGCCGACAATCTGTTTCGGTTCCAGTCTGCGGTCATCCGGCGTCTGGCCCAGGAGGAATCCTGTATTTTCATTGGCCGCTGCGCCGACCATGTGCTGGCGGGAACCGAGCGGCTGGTGAGGATCTTCATCTACGCGGACATGGAGGCCAGGATCCAGAGGATCCGGGAAAAGGGCTATTATGAGGAACATGAGATCGCCAGAAATATCCGGCGCATGGACCGGGAACGGCGGGATTATCACCGGTATTACACAGGAAAAGAATGGGAGAACGTGGAAAACTATGATATGATGCTGAATTCCGGAGTCCTGGGTACGGACGGCTGCGTGGAATGTATTTTGTCCTACCTTAAGATCCGCGGCCTGTATCCGGCATAGGCCGGGAGGGGCGTTTTTTGGAGGCCGGGAAGTCCAGGCTCCGGGAAACCCGCTCTTGCAGTTTGGCCTTCCAGTTGCTATAATATCGGAAGCCATCATAGTTGGAAACAAGGAGATAGAAAACAATGGAGCATAAGAAGATAAGCGCCGTGATCTTTGACATGGACGGTGTGATCGTGGACAGCGAGTTTGTATATATGGATTACCTTCTGGAGTTTGCCAGGAAAAAGAATCCGGAGGTGACCATGGACCAGTTAAACCCCATGGTGGGCCTCAGCCGGAAGGACAGCTGGACGGTAATGAAAAATGCAGTGGACAACGGCCAGACCTGGGAGGAGCTGCGGGATGAATTTGCGGTCCTGGATATTTACAGCCAGGTGGACTATAAAAAGATCTTCCGGCCCGAGGCCTACACGACGGCCATGGAATTAAAAAAACGCGGCTACAAGGTGGCCCTGGCCTCCTCCACAGGCCCGAAGCTGATCGCCCGGATCATGGAGGAGACGGGGATGCGTCCCGTATTTGATCTGATCGTCAGCGGCGGCCAGTTTAAGCAGAGCAAGCCCAATCCGGAGATCTACCATTATACGGCCAAGACCCTGGGAATCCCGGAAGAGGAGTGCTTTGTGGTGGAGGATTCCACGGTGGGGATCCAGGCGGGAAAGGCGGCCGGGATGACCGTGGCAGCCCTGGAGGATGACCGGTTCGGCTTTGACCAGAGCCAGGCGGATATCCAGATCCGGCAGATCTCTGAGATCTTAAAATTTCTTCCGGGGACAGAAAATATAGTCCTCTGCGGAGCCAGCTCCTATGAGCAGAAGTATTATTTCAACCAGGATTTTAAGGCGCTGCCGGATCATATAAAAAAAGAGCTGCAGATCATGTGCGTGCTGTTTACCGAGGACATCGGCGGCGTCCTGACCATGGAGTTTACGCCGGAGGGGGAGCTGGAGTTTAAGGTCCAGGCTGACGATAAGGACTATTTATTTGATGAGATCGGCAGCGGCTTAAAGATCCGCCAGTACCAGAGGGAGAAAAAGGAACTTCTGGAGTCCCTGGAGCTGTATTACCGGGTGGTATTCCTGGGAGACAGCCTGGCGGACCTGGAAACAGAGGAGGAGACGGATGCGTGATCGGAAGAATGGAATAGGAAGGCAGGCGGTCCTGGCAGCGGTCCTTGCGGGGGCCCTGTCCATGGGGACCGTATCCGCCGATGCCCTTGCCTTTAATTTTGGTCCCGGCATGGAGGATCATGAGGTGATCATATATGACGGCCAGGCGGCCAACAATCCGGCCTATGACAACGGCTGGAGCGGCGGGGCCGGTCCCGGAGAGGTGGGAAATAATCCCATGGGAAACCAGGGGCAGACAGAGGAAGAGGCCCTGTCCGGCGGCCCCAACTCCGAGGCGGCGAAAAAATATCTGGAGGACCAGGAACGGTCTCTTTATATATTCAGTACCTACCGGGGAGGGACCTGGGAAAAACTGGAGGATGGAAAATGGCGGCTGATGGCGTCTGACGGGCAGCCCGTTTCCAGCCAGTGGGGCTATGTGGACGGGAAAACGTATCTGCTGGACATGTACGGGATCATGCAGACCGGCTGGCAGATGGTCAATGGAAAATGGTATTATTTAAACAGTGTGGGAGCTATGCAGACGGGCTGGCTTCTGAAGGAGGGAAAATATTATTTTCTCAATGCAGACGGCAGTATGGCCACCGGCTGGGTCAATTCCCAGGGGATCTGGTATTATTTTGACCAGCAGACTGGCGTCATGCAGACCAATACATATGTGGATGACGGCCGTTATGTGAACGCGGAAGGAGCCCTGGTACCATGAAGCTGACGATCGGAAATGTGACCCTGGACAACAATGTGATCCTGGCTCCCATGGCAGGGGTGACGGACCTTCCCTACCGGGTGCTGTGCCGGGAGCAGGGCTGCGGTCTGGTATGTATGGAGATGGTCAGCGCCAAGGCGGTGCTTTATAAAAACAGGAATACAAAGGAGCTTCTGGAGGTGGATCCCAGGGAACGGCCCGTATCCCTTCAGCTATTCGGGTCAGATCCGGAGATCCTGTCAAAGATCGCAGGAGAGCTGGAAGAGGGGCCCTACGATATTTTCGACATCAACATGGGCTGCCCGGTCCCAAAGATCGTTAAAAATGGAGAGGGCTCGGCGTTAATGAGGAACCCGAAGCTGGTGGAGGAGATCCTTTCCGCCATGGTGCGCACCCTTAAAAAACCAGTGACGGTGAAGATCCGCAAGGGCTTTGACGATTCATCCGTCAACGCTGTGGAGATCGCGAAGATCGCCGAGGGCTGCGGTGTTTCGGCCATTGCCGTCCATGGCCGCACCAGAGAGCAGTATTATTCGGGAAGGGCGGACTGGGACATCATCCGCCAGGTCAAGGAGGCGGTATCCATTCCGGTTATTGGAAACGGAGACGTGTTCACGCCGGAGGATGCGAAGCGGATGGTGGAGGAGACTGGCTGCGACGGGATCATGGTGGCCCGGGGAGCCAAAGGGAATCCCTGGATCTTCCGGGAGATCGCAGAATACCTGGAAACAGGGAGAAAGCCTCCCAGGCCGTCGACAGATGAGCTTAAGGCCATGATCCTGCGCCACGGGCAGATGATGCTGGAATTTAAAGGCGAGACAGCGGGAATGCGGGAAATGAGAAAGCATGTGGCCTGGTATACAGCCGGGTATCCCAATTCTGCGGCGTTGAGAAACGATATCAATACGGTGTCCACCATGGATGAGCTGACGGCTCTGATCGGAGAACGCCTTTAAGAACAAAAAAGAAAGAACGGGAAAGGCCGCAGGCCGGTCCGGGACAGCGAAGGCTGCCGGAGCGGGCTGCGGCCTTTTTGCGGCTGCGGGGCCGGAGGCGTCAGAATTTAATGGTGCCGTTGTCCATGCCATCGAAGATCAGCTGGAAGGTGGATTTTTTTGATTCCTCCAGGTGATACAGCATTTTTTCTGCAGCCTCGTCCCAGTTTTTCTGAAGGCAGGGGCGGATGATGTCCAGATGCTCTTTGAAGGTGTCCTCCAGACGGTTATTGGAAACGTTGCCCGTCATGTAGCGGAACCGGGCATTCTGGGTGAGGATCAGGCTGTAATTGTTCTGGATGTAAACGTTGGGGCAGGATCGGACGATCATCAAATGGAAATCAGAATCCAGTTCATAAAAATAGTCGTTGTTTTTAAAGCATTCGCTGTTGGAATCGGTGTGGAGGAAAATATCGTAAAATCCATGAAGCCGTTCCACAGGGAGAAGGGAGCCGTAATTTTTCAGGATATAGGGTTCGTACATATTTCGTACTTCAAAGATCATGTTGATGTCACTGACGGTTAAAGATTTAACGATAATTCCGCGTTTGGGACGGATCTCGATCAGCCCCTCCTGCTCCAGACGGCCTAAAGCGTCCCGGATGGGCGTGCGGCTTAAGCCCAGGGCCTCCGTCAGGATCTCTTCATTTAGAAAGGTGCCGGGAGCGTATTCGCAGGTGACGATCTTCTGGCGTATCTTATTGTATGCTAAGGTTTTCAGATTTGTTTTCGGCATATGGGACTCCTTATGATGAAAAATGACACGTAAATAAGCACTGATGTATATAACAGAAGTTTACCATAGAATCGGAGAATTTTCAAGGTGCTGAAATGTTAAAAGAATAACAAAATAAAACACAGCGGAATGCACAAAACACAGAAGAATGCTTTGTTAAAATGTACAGAACAGAAGAAAATAGTCGGTTCCATATTGACATATTGGCAGAAGGTGTCTATAATCTGATGTATACAACAAAGAATACAAAATGAAACCGATGAGGTATCAACATATCATTCACAGGAGGAATGAACCATGAAAGCAATGTATATCAGCGCTCCCGGCCAGGTCGAGATCAAAGACGTAGAAATGCCGGTGAGAAAAGAAGGCGAAGTTTTGCTGAAGCTTCTTTACGGCGGGATCTGCGGAAGTGATCTGGGCTCCTACCGCGGGACCTTTGCATACTTCGATTATCCCAGGATCCCGGGCCATGAGTTTTCCGCAGAGGTCATCGAGGCCGACGAGAACAATGCCTATGGGATCAGGAAGGGAATGATCGTGACCTGCAACCCGTACTTCAACTGCGGCCACTGCTATTCCTGCCAGCACGGCACTGTAAACGCCTGCATGGACAACCAGACCATGGGCTGCCAGAGAGACGGCGCCTTCCAGGAGTACATAACAATGCCCATCGAGCGTGTGTACGACGGTAAGGGCATGGATGCAAAGACACTGGCAGCCATCGAGCCCTTCTGCATCAGCTACCACGGTGTGAGCCGGGCCAACGTAAAAGAGGGAGATAAGGTCCTGGTAGTGGGAGCCGGAACCATCGGCGTTCTGGCGGCCATCGCAGCCAAGGCCAAGGGCGCGGCTGTTTACATTTCCGACGTATCCGCCGGAAAGCTGGAGATGGCCAAGGACTTTGGCGTAGATGGAACACTTTTAAATGATTCTCCGGAAAACTTCGAGAAGAGAGTGAACGAGATCACAGACGGCAATGGCTTTGACGTTACCATCGAGGCTGTGGGCCTCCCGTCCACCTTCCAGAACTGCATCGATGCCTGCTGCTTTGGCGGCCGCATGGTTCTGATCGGCGTTGGAAAGAAGAACCTGGACTTCAACTTCACGCTGATCCAGAAAAAGGAGCTGAACGTTTACGGCTCCAGAAACGCATTAAAGAAGGATTTCCTGGAGCTGATCGACATTGTGAACGCTGGAAAGGCTCCCCTGGAGAAGATCATCACCAACGTATATCCCTTTGATGAGGCTGCAAAGGCCTTTGAGGATTTTGCCAACAATCCGGGAGATATGTTAAAGGTCGTATTTGATTTCTCTGCTATCGGGAAATAAATACAGCCGGGCGGGACGGATCCCGCAAAGAAAAGGAACGTGAAGGCCCTGGAGGGCTTTACACATAAACCCAAAATATGCAGCGGCCCAGGCGGCCGGCGCAGAGGGCGCAAAGAACAGCCGGACCGCTGCAAAAAGCTAAAAACGGAGGGAAAACATTATGAAACTGAGAAAGGTTATGGCCCTGACACTGGCAGGAGCAATGGCAGCAGCAACTCTTACAGCCTGCGGCGGCGGAGCAGACGAGACGACTGCGGCAGCAGCCGGAGCTGACAAGGAAACAACAGCAGCAGCTGAGGACAAGGAGACGACCGCAGCAGCAGCTGATTCCGGCAGTGCAGACGCAGAGGTAGTTCTCCAGGTCGCATTCGAGAACTCCATCACTGAGCCCGTTGGCGAGGGCTGGACAAAGGCACAGGAGATCATCAAAGAGAAATCCGGCGGAAAGATGGCCATTGAGGTTTATCCGGACTCCCAGTTAGGAGACAAGTCCTCCCTGATCGACTCCATGCTCTTAGGAGAGAATGTCTGCACACTGGCAGACGGCGCTTTCTATGCAGACTACGGCGTACCGGATTTCGGTATCGTATTCGGACCGTTCCTGTTTGATAACTGGGATCAGTGCTGGACTCTGATCGAATCCGACTGGTATAAAGAGCAGTGTGATAAGCTGGAGGAGAAAGGTCTTAAGATCATCGCTTCCAACTGGATCTACGGCGAGAGACATACATTAACAAACGTTCCGGTGAACACAGTTGAGGACTTAAAGGGCTTAAAGATCCGCGTTCCTTCCAATGAGATCCAGTCCAAGGGCTTCGACGTTTTAGGCGCAACCTCCACAGGTATGGCTTTAGGCGATGTTTACCAGGCTCTTCAGACCAAGACCATCGACGGCGCTGAGAACCCGTTGGCAACTCTTTATGGAAGAAAGCTCCATGAGGTTGCCAAGTACCTGATCCTTGACGGACACGTAAAGAACTTCACCACATGGGTGGTTTCTGCTGACTGGTTCAACAGCTTAACAGAAGAGCAGCAGACCTGGCTCTTAGAGACTGCTTCTGAGGCCGGTGAGTACAACAACGAAGTACAGCAGGCTGCTGAGGCCGATTACCTCCAGAAGATGAAGGACGAGGGCGTTACCGTTGTGGAGCCGTCCGAAGAGGTTCTTGCAGGCTTCAAGGAAAAGGCACAGCCCTTCTATGAGATGGACTTTGGCTGGACAGATGGTCTCTATGACACTGTAAGAGCAGCCATGGGCGCAAACGAATAAGACTGACGTGAAATGATCTTCTGCGGCGGACCGTTGCGGTCTGGCCGCAGAAGCCAATATTAGGAGCAAAGGTATGGAAAAGAAACAAAATAAAATTGCTTCTGTCCTGATGAACCTGGATATCGCAGTTGCATCTGCGATCCTGGCGATCCTGATTGTCCTTACCTTCCTGGGCGTGATCTGGCGTTATATTTTCGACGCTCCCTTCACATGGCTCGAGGAGGTGCAGACTTCCTGTTTAGTATGGATCGTATTTGCAGCGGCCGGCGCCGCTTTCAGGACCGGAAACCATGTGGCCATCGAAATGATCGTGGATCTGATGCCTGCGAAGGTGCAGAAGATCATGGAATGGTTCATTTCCATCGTGGTGGTGGCAGTTGTAGGCTATCTGTTCTTCCAGAGTATCGGCTTCATCCAGGTATTCATAAAGAGCGGCCGTTCCACCAGCATGTTAAAGATTCCTTATACAGCCGTATACGGAATTGCGATTTTTTCTTACATTGATATGATCTTCAGCTATTTTTACAGCATCATTAAAGGTGTAAAATCGGAAGCAAAGGAGGCGGCAAGCAGCAATGAGTGATGTTCTTATGTTATCAGCCATCGTAATGCTGGTCCTGTTATTCCTTAAGGTTCCGGTGTATATTGCCGTTCTTGGCGGCTCCATGGTGTATTTCGTATTGAATCCCGATATCAATGCCGTGGTATTTGCCCAGCAGGCCATCATCGGTACGGAGAAGATCTCCCTTATGGCCATCCCGTTCTTTATCTGTGCGGGTATCTTCATGAACTATACGGGCGTTACAAAGCGGATCATGGACTTCTGTGAGGTTGTCACTGGCCGTCTTCCCGGCGGTCTTGCCCAGGTAAACGTTCTCCTTTCCACCGTCATGGGCGGTCTGTCCGGCTCCAATATCGCCGACGCGGCCATGGAGTCCAAAATGATGGTGCCGGAGATGACAAAGAAGGGCTTCTCCCTGGAGTTTTCCAGCGTGGTTACGGCAGCTTCCTCTATGATCACTCCGCTGATCCCCCCGGGAATCGCCATGATCCTTTACGGATGTATTGCCAACGTATCCATCGGTAAGCTGTTCATTTCCGGCTTTGGCGTAGGCGGCCTCCTCTGCATCACCATGATGATCTTAGTGGGCTTTATTTCAAAAAAACGCGGATACGGAAACCTGACCACAGAAAAGCTCACCTGGCCCCGGTTCTGGAAGGCCTTTAAGCCGGCAGTCCTGCCCTTATTGCTTCCGATCATCATTATCGGAGGCATCCGTATCGGTATCTTCACCGCAACGGAGGCCGGAGCTGTGGCGATCCTTTACGCTGCCCTTTTAGGCATCATTTACCGTGAAATGCATGTGAAGGATATGGTGCAGGGCTTAAAGGAGACCGTGTGCTCCACAGCATCCATCATGCTCATCGTATCCGCGGCATCTGTATTCTCCTGGATCCTTACCAAGGAGCGGATCCCGCAGACGCTGACCGCATGGATGTTAGCCAATATCCACAGTAAATTCGTATTCCTGATCGTTGTGAACGTGTTCCTTCTCCTTGTGGGCATGTTCATTGAAGGAAACGCTTCCATGATCATCCTGGTTCCGTTACTGGCTCCCATTGCTGCCGAGTACGGGATCAACGAGATCCAGTTTGCAATGATCTATATCTTCAACAACGCCATCGGCGCATTATCTCCGCCAATGGGCACGCTGATGTTCGTTACCTGTTCCATTACCAAGTGTAAGACGGCGGCCTTCATTAAAGAGGCAGTTCCGTTCTACATCCTGCTGGTGGTCAACCTGATGCTCCTGACATGGTTCGAGCCGTTCACCACCTTCCTGGTAAATCTGTTCTATTAATAAAGAGCCCTGCTTCCAAATGGAGGTGGCTTCACCTGCCGGATGGATGGTCATGCATTCATCCGGCAGATTTTTTAAGAAAGTCGAGGAAAGCTTTATGGAACGTTTAAATTATGAAGTGTTAAAAAAATCCGGTTATGACGGATATGTATTAAAGGATGCGCCGGAGAAGGTGCTGCAGTTCGGCGAAGGAAACTTTTTACGGGCGTTCGTGGATTACTGGTTCGATCTGGCCAACGAGAAGGCCGGCTGGAACGGAAAGTGCTGCCTGGTACAGCCCATTGCTCCAGGCCTTGCCAATATGATCAATGATCAGGAGGGCCTTTATACCCTGTATCTGCGCGGCAGTGAAAACGGCCAGAAGGTGGATGCAAAGCGCGTGATCTCCAGCGTGAGCCGCTGCTTAAACCCCTATGAAGCCGACGACTACAAAAAAATGATGGATGTGGCTGCCAGCGACGATCTGGAGATCATCGTTTCCAACACCACAGAGGCAGGCATCCAGTATGATCCTTCCTGCAAAAAGGACGACTGCCCGCCGTCCAGCTTCCCGGCAAAGCTGACCCAGGTCTTATATCACCGCTATAAAGCCGGAAAGCCGGGGATCGTGATGTTAGCCTGCGAGCTCATCGACAACAACGGAAAAGAACTGTTAAAGTGCGTGAACCAGTACATTGACCAGTGGGAGCTGGAGGATAGCTTCAGAAAATATGTGAATGAGGACTGCACCTTCTGCGGCTCCCTGGTGGACCGGATCGTACCGGGCCGTATCCGGGATGAGAAGGAAGTGGCTGAATTAGAAGAAAAGCACGGCTATGCAGATCCCCTGCTGGACGTGGGAGAGGTGTTCGGCGTATGGGTCATCGAAGGCGACGAGAAGTTAAATGATGTGCTTCCCTTTAAGAAGGCCGGACTTCTGGATAAGGTATTCGTAACACCGGATATGAGCCCCTACAAAAAGAGAAAGGTGCGTATCTTAAACGGCGCCCACACAGGCTTTGTCCTCGGCGCATACCTGGCAGGTGAAAATATCGTCCGGGACTGCATGAACGATGAGACCATCAAGGGCTTTATGAACAAGATGCTCTACGATGAGGTGATCCCGACCCTTCCGCTGGATAAGGACGATCTGATGCAGTTTGCTGCCGCCGTGGAGGACCGGTTCAATAATCCCTTTGTAAACCATGAGCTCATGAGCATTTCCTTAAATTCCACCTCCAAGTGGAAAGCCCGGAATATGCCGTCCTTCTTAGGCTACATTGAGGAAAAGGGCTGCCTGCCCCAGTGCCTGACCATGTCCCTGGCTGCTTATATCGCATTTTACAGCAATGAGATCCAGTCCCTTACGGACGCCGGACTGGTATGCAGACGCCCGGCTGGAAATGAGTATACTGTAAGCGACGACCGCTGGGCCCTGGAATTTTACTATGCCCACAGAAACGACACTCCAGAGGCTCTGGTCCATGCCGTTCTTACCAACGAACAGATGTGGGATCAGGATCTTACAAAGATCGCCGGACTGGAAGAAACCGTTACTGCCGACTTAAAGATGATCCGCACGGAAGGAGCAAAGGCTGCGTTTGCAAGCTGCCTGTAATTTGAAATATGAAAACAATAAGGATTTCTGATCTGGACAACGTGGCAGTGGCTCTCCATCCCATCGCAGAAGGCGAGGAGATCACCGCCGGAGGGATCACTGTTAAAGCTCTTATGGACATCCCCCAGGGCCATAAGATCGCCCTTCTTCCCATCAGAAAGGGTGAAAATGTGGTAAAATACGGATTTCCTATCGGTCATGCCACCGAGGATGCCGCTCCGGGAACCTGGATGCACACCCATAACGTAAAGACCAACCTGGAAGGTGAGATGGAGTACACCTATACCCCAAGCCTCACATTCCCTGAAAAGGTGGAGCCGGAGACCTTCCAGGGCTTCCGCAGAAAGGATGGCCGCGCCGCCATCCGCAATGAGATCTGGATCATTCCCACCGTGGGCTGCGTCAACGATGTGGCCAAGAAGATGGTGCGGGACAATCAGGATCTTGTGACAGGGACCATCGACGGTCTTTATACCTTCCCCCATCCCTTCGGATGTAGCCAGACCGGCGAGGACCATGCCCAGACAAGGAAGCTTCTGGCGGCCCTGGTGCGCCATCCCAACGCGGCGTCTGTGCTGGTGCTGGGACTGGGCTGTGAAAATCTGACCCACGAGCAGTTCTTAGAGGAGCTGGGCGATTACGATAAGGACCGGGTAAAATTCCTGATCTGCCAGGAAGCCGGGGACGAGTTTTCTGAGGGCCGGGAGCTGTTAAAGCAGTGCGCGGAATATGCATCCCAGTTTAAGAGAGAGCCCATTCCCGTAAGCGAGCTGGTCATCGGCATGAAGTGCGGCGGCTCTGACGGCTTATCCGGGATCACGGCAAATCCGGCTGTGGGCCGCTTCAGCGACATGATGGCAGCCAGAGGCGGCTCCACCGTGCTCACAGAGGTGCCGGAGATGTTTGGCGCAGAGGGCTTCTTAATGAACCGCTGCGTCAATGAAGCGGTGTTTGAAAAGGCCGTGGACATGATCAATGGCTTTAAGAATTATTTTATCAGCCATAATGAGGTGGTTTATGACAACCCCAGTCCCGGAAACCGTCAGGGCGGGATCACCACCCTGGAGGACAAGTCCTGCGGCTGTGTCCAGAAGGGCGGTACGGCTCCCATCATGGACGTGATCGGCTACGGAGATCCGGTGACAGCCAAGGGGCTCAATATGCTGTATGGACCTGGAAACGATCTGGTCTCCGCCACAGCCATGACAGCGGCGGGAGCCCATATGATCCTGTTCACCACAGGGCGGGGAACCCCCTTCGGAGCTCCGGCCCCGACTCTTAAGCTGGCCACCAACAGCCAGCTTGCGGAAAAGAAAAAGGGCTGGATCGACTTTGACGCCGGCCCCATCGCCGATGGAGAATCCATCGATGACGCTGCAAAGAGACTGCTGCAGCTGGTGATCGAAACGGCAGACGGAAAGCAGACAAAGGCCGAGGAGAAGGGATTCAGAGAGATCTCCATCTTCAAGGACGGCGTTGTGCTGTAAAACGTATGGGCGGCTCCAGAAGGGGCCGCCCATACGTTCTTTTTTTTAATTCACACAGTCTTTACAATCCCTTCCTAATCACAGGGAAACTTCCGTCAGTTTCTGGGTGATGCGCTCAGTGACCTCCAGATAATACAGAAGCTCTGAGTTATTTAATTCCTGGTTATCCAGTCGGTTAAGGCTATCCATGGCTTCCTGGTACTTTGAGAGGAAGGCGAGATAGTCTCCCATCATTTCGGGGCTGTAACCGGAATTGGAGTACCTGTTCATGAAGGCGCAGTACTCGTCGAAAAACTGCTCATATGTATCCAGCGCCTTTTTAAATTCGGACCGGATCCCATCTGTGGCTCTGGATTCCCTGGGGAAAGCCTTCACCTGGACCGTGTCATTTATGGTCCAGGCTCCATACTCGTTCACCGTGCTGCCGTCGGGGGTTACAGTATTCGTCATACAGTATCCCTGGCTGTCGAAGAAGTAACATTCGGCTGCTCCATCACTGTTTCCGTCGATCCACTGCCAGGCGTCTGCTGGATAGCTTCCATCCTCGTTTTGGTACCACCAGCCGTTGGCATCAGATCTCCACTGTCCTCCAAAGGCGGTGAGCCCCATGGAAATTGTCATGGCCGCAGCACAGACTCCTGCGAGCGCTGTTTTCTTCATGTTCATTATGATTCCTCCTAGTATAATGGTTTTTGGTAATTCTTGGGAACGTTCCTGCCGGCAGCGTATCATGAGAGCGAGTCCAGCAGCTTCAATGCTTTTTCTATCAGACGTTTCAACTCATCCTGCTCCCTTTTTAACGCCTTGATCCTGTTTTTTAGGGCTTTGCGCTTCACTGGGATGGAAGCGTCAATAATCCCGGATATTTCGCGGACCGGAAACCCGATCTGCTGATAGAAACGGATGTTCCGGATCCGTTCCTCTGCCGCTTGGTCATAGAGCAGGTGGCCATATTTATTTTTACCGGAGGCAGAAACCAGCCCGGCTTTTTCATATCCCTGGATGGTACGCCTGGATACTCCGGTACCGGCGCATATTTCTCGCAACGTTTTCGCTTCCACATCATTACCTCATCTTCCTTTTCAGCGTAAGACTGCACGCCGCGTGCAGTCAATGATTTGTTTTTATGAGGCAGGACCGCTTCCCGCAAAAGACTTTGTGATTTTCGCGGATAGCGGACTGGAAGATGAGAAAAACAAAAATACGCCCTGCATCAGAGCATGTATGCTCTTACAGGACGTATTTGATATGATTTTTCAGTTGAAACTGATATTTTATATACGCCGGGGCGGACTATCTCCTTAATGGATCTCCCCGCCCACTGCCCGGATATCGCATGTGTTGCGGACGGCGGCCTCAATGGCGGCCTCCAGGGCTGCGGTGATGTCTGCAATGGCCATGGACGGCGTATTGGGCTTATTGACTGCCTGGGATGCGGCGTAGGGCACATGGATAAAGCCGCCGCGGACATCCGGGAATTCCTTATGGATATAATAGAGGATCCCGTACATCACATGGTTGCAGATATAGGTTCCGGCGGAGTTGGACAGACTGGACGGATATCCGGCGTCCTTGATGGCCTGGACCATGGCCTTCACGGGAAGATTGCTGAAGTACGCGGCATCCCCATCCGCAAATACCGGCTCGTCAATGGGCTGGTTTCCTTCGTTATCGGGGATCCTGGCGTCGGTGATGTTGATGGCTACCCGCTCCGGCGTTACGCCGAACCTGCCGCCTGCCTGGCCGACGCTTATGACCATATCCGGCTGGAGCTCCTTCATCTTTTCATGGATCCTTTCGATGGATCTGCCGACTACGGTCGGGATCTGCATGGTGACGATCTCCGCCCCGGCGATCTCATTTCTGATACATTTTACGGCCTCCCAGGCCGGATTTATGGATTCGCCGCCAAACGGATCGAACCCTGTGACTAATACCTTCATGACGTTTCCCCTTTCCTGCTGTACACCCCTGCGCAGAATGGTTTGACAAACCCATTCTGTGAATGTATGATAAGTGGCGGGGACCCGGGCCGGAGCCGGAAATATCCAGTGCCGGAGCCAGAGCCCCGGGCCGCAGAGCGCGGCCCTCTGATATCCTCATTATACCGAAGGCTGGAAAAATATGCAAGGAGCGAAAACATCCGATGAAGATCATTATTTCCCCCGCAAAGAAAATGGAAGAATGCAGCGATCTGTTTGAACCCGGCGGTTTTCCGGTGTTTCTGGACCGGACAAAACGGCTGCATGAACGGCTCTGCTCCATGTCAGAAGAGGAGCTTAAGGAGCTGTTTAAGGCCAACGACCGGATCACACGGGAAAATTTTGAACGGTACCAGGCCATGGATCTGGACCGGGCGCTGACGCCGGCCCTTCTTTCCTATGTGGGGATCCAGTACCAGTATATGGCGCCCCACCTGTTTTCCCATGGTCAGTGGGAATACGTAAAAAACCATCTGCGGATCCTGAGCGGCTTTTACGGGATCCTGCGGCCCGACGACCGGGTAACTCCCTACCGCCTGGAAATGCAGGCCAGGCTGGCAGTGGATGGAAAGAAGGACCTGTACGATTTCTGGGGGAGCAGTCTGTTTGAGGAGCTGACCGGAAAGACAGAAGAGGAGACGGAGCCGGGCAGCGGCGGGAAGGCAGAAAATACGCCGGTGATCTTAAACCTGGCCTCCAGGGAATACAGCAAAGCCATCGAGCCGTTCCTGACGCCGGATATCCGGTTTGTTACCTGCGTCTTTGGCGTGCTGAAGGACGGAAAAGTAAAGATAAAGGCCACGGAGGCCAAAATGGCCAGAGGAGAGATGGTCCGTTTTCTTGCAGAAAACAACGTTACAGATGTGGAAGCGGTCAAAGGGTTTTCCGTATCCGGCTACGGGTATTCCCCGGAGCATTCGGAGGAAAACAGCTTTGTGTTCATAAAAAATCATGGAAAAGAGGAAAAATAAATGTTAAAGAGAATCGGAAGCGGAGACCCATGCTGGTGCGGGAGCAGAAAGCCCTACGGCCAGTGCCACCAGGAATTCGACAGGAAGGTGAGCAGGGCCCGGTTCATGGGCCATGAGGTGCCGTCCCACAAGATCATAAAAACGCCGGAGCAGATCCAGGGGATCCGGGAGAGCGGAAAGCTCAATGTGGCGGTGCTGGACTACGTGGCAGAGCGGATCAGGGCCGGGATCACAACGGCGGAGATCGACCAGTGGGTGTATGATTATACAACAAAGCACGGAGGGATCCCGGCTCCTCTGGGCTATGAGGGCTTCCCCAAAAGCGTCTGCACCTCCATCGACGCCCAGGTGTGCCATGGGATCCCGTCAGAGGACGTGGTCTTAAAGGAGGGCGATATCATCAACGTGGATGTGTCCACCATCCTCCACGGCTATTATTCCGATTCCTCCCGTATGTTCATGATCGGGGATGTGGGACCGGAAAAGGAGAAGCTGGTGCGCGTCGCCAGGGAAGCGGTGGAAAAGGGACTCCAGGAGGTGAAGCCATGGGGATATCTGGGAGACATGGGCCAGGCCGTCCATGACCATGTGAAAAAGCACGGCTATACAGTGGTGGAGGATGTGGGAGGCCACGGCGTGGGACTGGAATTCCATGAGGATCCCTTTGTCAGCTATGTGACCCGTCGGGGAACGGAAATGCTCATGGCCCCGGGCATGATCTTTACCATTGAACCCATGGTCAACATGGGCGGCGACGAGATCTTTGTGGACGATGGAAACGGCTGGACCATTTATACGGAGGATGGGAAGCCGTCGGCCCAGTGGGAGATCATGGTGCTGGTGACCGAGGCCGGTCATGAGGTGCTGGCCTGGTAAAGGAAATGGGAAAATAGTAACTCTATTTCAAAAAAATAGATAAAATGTGTAAATTTTTCTTGTGATACCTCGGAAGGTTTAGTATAATAGAGTCAGATATCTGAACGGTTATGTACGTGAACCCTATGAAAAGGAGGCAGATCTATGGAGCTGAAGTACGAGAAAATTTATGCACCCGGAACCGACGTTGGCTTAAAGGTCACAAAAGGCCATTTTGCCACCAACCATGCCCACACCAATTATTATATCGATCTGACGACCATCAAGAGCCGCGTCAGTGAGGCCCAGGAGATCGCCAGGGCACTGGTACATATGTACCTGTACGACATGGTCGTGGATACCATCGTATGCATGGAAGGAACAGAGGTCATCGGAACGCTTCTGGCAGAGGAGCTGACAAAGGGCGGCTTCCTGTCCCTGAACGCCCACAAGACCATTTATATCATCAAGCCCGAATTCAACAGCAACAGCCAGATTATGTTCAAGGATAATTTCCGTCCCATGTTAAACGGGAAGAATGTGATCCTTCTGACTGCCACCGTGACCACGGGTCTTACCATCAACAAGGGCATCGAGGGAATCCAGTATTACGGCGGCATCATCCAGAGCGTATCGGCAGTGTTCAGCGCCCTGGACGAGATGAACGGGATCCCCATCAAATCCGTATTCGGAAAGCGGGAGCTGCCGGATTATATGTTCAGCGATTACCGCAACTGTCCGATCTGCAAGGAAGGAAAGAAGCTGGATGCGCTGATCAATCCATACGGATATTCAAAACTGTAAACGGGAAAACGAAAAACGGCGTCCTGCGGCTGTCCCTGGACGCCTTTTTTATGCATAGGAAAAAGCGGCCGGCAGCCGGTCCTTCCGGGGTCCCCATTCCGTGAGAGAAAGCCGTACCATAAGAGAAAGGATAACAGAACATGGAATTAAATAAAAATATGATGCAGAAGACGGTCCTGGCCCTGGTGCTGCTTGCAGTGGCGGCGCTTTCGGCTTTTGTAGTATCGGAAAGAGTATCTGCGCCGGAATACCATAAGGCCTCCATGGAGGCCCTGGAGGAAAAGAAGATCACGGTCATGGAGATGACGGCGGCTGTGGCGGCCAGCTCCATCGCTGTGGCAGCCATTCCGGGGGACGCCACGACTCCCCTGGCGGACCAGATCGCAGAGCTTGGGAGCTATCTGATGATCGCCGCGGGGGCTGTGATGCTGGAGAAGTTCCTTTTGGCCATTACGGGCCATGCGGCCTTTTCTCTTCTGATCCCGGCTGCCTGCGTCCTGGGGATCCTGGGAATGTTTTTATCCTCCGGTGTTTTAAAACGTTTAGCCCTGCGCCTTGCTGTGACCGGCCTTGCCATATTTATGGTGATCCCCGCGAGCTTAAAGGTCAGCAGTCTGATCGAGGAGGCCTTTGAGGTCAGCCAGACCATTGAGGAGGCGGAAAAAGCCGCAGGAGCGGTGGAAGAGGAAGCGGCGGAGGCATCCGGAGAGGAAAAGGGACTGTCCGGCTGGATCTTAGGGGTAGGAGAGAAGCTCAATGGAGCAGTGGATCAGGCCAAAAAGGCGCTGGGCCGCTTTGTGGATGCAGTGGCGGTCCTGATCATCATTAACTGTGTGATCCCGGTGCTGGTGCTGTGGTTCTTCCTCTGGCTTATAAAAACGGCGTTCAGTGTGGACATCCATGTGCCGGCAGACCGGTTCCTGCCAGGAAGATGACCGAAGGCCGGAGCACTGTGACTCTGCCGGGAAGACGACCGGCCGCCTGGCCCCGCAGCGGGGCGCACGGTTTCGTCGTACCATAACCAGGATTTATGGAAAATATGAAAATAAAGCACTTGCAATTTCAGATGAAATTTGTATAATATAAACTAACATTAAGGGAAGGAGACGCAGATACAATGATGATGGAACTGGTACTAATCGCAGTCGTGATCCGAATTATTGGCAGCATTATCGTCGTGGACGGGAATGCTTATTTGCGTTATGCTGAAACTTAAGGGATCTGACGGCAGTATACTCAAAGAAATTTGGGATAGAGAGAAACCTTACAGCACGACGCTGTAAGGTTTTTTTGTATCATGGGAAAGTACATCCTATGATATAAAAAACGCTTTCTGCGGGGACCACCGTGCGGCGGAAGGGAAATTTTCTGCGGAGGCGGCCCGGAAGATCTGTTTCCATCAACCAGACAAGGGGAAGACTTTATGAAAATGAATGGTGCACGGATCCTGGTGGAGGAGCTGATCCATCAGGGAGTGGAAGTGATATTTGGATATCCGGGCGGCGCGGTCTTAAATATTTATGATGAGCTCTACCTGGCATCAGACCGGATCCGCCATGTATTATCGGCCCATGAACAGGGAGCGGCCCATGCGGCCGACGGCTATGCCAGGGCCAGCGGGAAAACAGGAGTGGTCCTGGCCACCAGCGGGCCCGGAGCCACCAACCTGGTGACCGGCATTGCCAACGCATACCTGGATTCAGTGCCCATGGTGGCCATCACAGGAAACGTGGCAGTCAGCAGCCTGGGGAAGGACTCCTTCCAGGAGGTGGATATCGTGGGGATCACCCAGCCCATCGTGAAGCACAATTTCATGGTGCGGGATATTAAGGATCTCCAGAGGACGATCCAGGAGGCCTTTGAGATCGCCAACGACGGGAGGAAGGGGCCGGTGCTCATCGATATCCCAAAAAACGTCCAGGCGGCGGAGTGGGAATACGATCCGGATATGAAGGCGCCTTCTGTGAAGAAGGCGAGAAAGACCAGCATCAGCAGCCTGGACGAGCTGCTGGAAATGGTAAAGAAAGCAAAGCGGCCGTTTATTTATGCAGGCGGCGGCGTGATCGCCTCGGGTGCTGAAAAAGAAGTCCTGGAGCTTTCAAGGCGGTTAGATGCGGCCGTGGGACTCAGCATGATGGGCCTCACCTCAGTGCCGGCCTCTTATCCGCTGAACCTGGGCATGTGCGGCATGCACGGACAGTACGCCTCCATCATGGCCCAGTCCCAGTGCGATCTGCTGTTTGCTGTGGGCGTGCGGTTTTCGGACCGGGCCACCGGCGACCTGAATGAATATACCAGCAAATGCATGACGGTCCATATCGATATCGACCGGGCGGAGATCGGAAAGAATGTGAGTCCCGATATCAGCATGTGGGGAGATGTGAAGATGATCCTTCAAAGGATCCTGGATGTGCTTCCCCAGTGTGAGCATCCGGACTGGCTCCGCCAGATCGAAGAGTATAAGAGCGCGGAGGTCCTGCCGCCTGCAAAGGGCTTCAGTCCCAGGGCGATCATTGAAGAGGTGAACCGCCACGGGGACGCGGACACGGTGGTGGCCACCGACGTGGGACAGCACCAGATGTGGACCATGCAGTTTTATAAATTTGAAAAGCCCCAGAGACTTCTGACCTCCGGCGGCCTGGGGACCATGGGCTACGGCCTGGGAGCCGCCATCGGAGGCTGCATCGCCAATGGAAGAAAGCGGACAGTGCTTTTTACAGGGGATGGAAGCTTCGGGATGAATTTAAACGAGATGGCCACGGCGGTGAGCCAGAACCTGCCCCTGACCATTGTGGTGATGAACAACGATGTTTTAGGCATGGTGAGACAGTGGCAGACGATCTTTTACGATTGCCATTACTCCCATACCACCCTGGACCGGAGGACGGATTTCCCGGCCCTGGCAGCAGCCTTCGGGGCAAAAGGAGTTTCTGCCCATACCATGGAGGAGCTGAAGAAAGCCCTGGACGAGGCGGATCAGAGCGACGGACCGGTGCTCATCGACTGCCATATCGGTATGGACGAAAAGGTGCTCCCCATGATCCCGCCGGGCCGGTCGGCCAGAGACATGATAGTGAAAGGATAAGCCTATGGAAGAGAGATTTGCCGTTGGCCTGATCGTCAACAACCGCTTTGGTGTCCTGGACCGGATCGCCGGACTTTACGCCAAGCGCTGCTATAACATCGACGCCATCTCCGCCGGACCCACAGAGAACCCGGAATACACCCGGCTCACCATCGTGTCCACGGGAGATGAGTATATGAAGGACCAGGTGGTACGCCAGCTTTATAAGCTTTATGATGTGAAGACTGTGGCCCTTCTGGAACAGGAGCATACATTATTTGCCCAGCATATGTTTGTAAAGATGCATCTGACCGGAACGGAGCGCGGCTCCTCCAAGCACCAGGTGCTGGAGCTGATCAATGAATACGGAGGGAAGGTGGTGGACTTTGGAGAAGAGCACCTGACTGCCGAGATCACAGGGACCAAGGAAAAGGTGGATTCCTTCGTGGAGAAGATCCGCAAGTTTGGGATCCTGGAGTTAAGCAGCTCCGGAGATATCGCCATTGGGATCGGCTGGGACAATACCTTAAGCGTCGCCCCCAGGGAGGCGGAGGAAGATCAGCCGGAACCGTAAGCGCGGATGAAAAAGGCTTTAACCAAATTTTATATATAAAAAAGGAGAAAAAACTATGGCTACAATGTATTATGAGAGAGACTGCAATTTATCACTTCTGGATGGAAAGAAGATCGCTGTGATCGGATACGGTTCCCAGGGCCATGCCCATGCGCTGAACTTAAGGGATTCCGGCTGTGACGTGGTGGTGGGTCTGTATGAGGGCTCTAAATCTGCCGTACAGGCAAAAGAGGACGGCTTTACTGTAATGAATACCGCTGACGCCGTAAAGGCCTCCGATATCATCATGATCCTGGTAAACGATGAAAAGCAGGCGGTTCTTTATAAAAACGATATCAGGGAAAATCTGACCGACGGAAAGACCCTGTGCTTTGCCCATGGTTTTAATATCCACTTTAAACAGATCATCCCGCCGGCCGGCGTGAACGTGATCATGATCGCTCCCAAGGGTCCGGGCCACACCGTCCGTTCCCAGTATGTGGCCGGAAAGGGCGTGCCGTGTCTGGTGGCCGTGGAGCAGGATCCCTCCGGAAATTCCATGGAGGTGGCAAAGGCCTATGCAGCAGGCATCGGCGGAGCCAGAGGCGGGATCTTAGAGACTACCTTTAAAGAAGAGACAGAAACCGATCTGTTCGGCGAGCAGGCAGTCCTCTGCGGCGGCGTGTGCGCCCTGATGGAGGCTGGCTTCAATACGCTGGTGGAGGCTGGATATAAGCCGGAGAACGCATATTTTGAGTGTATCCATGAGATGAAGCTGATCGTGGATCTGATCTTCAACGCCGGATTTGAGGGAATGCGCTATTCCATCTCTGATACGGCTGAGTACGGCGACTACATGACTGGAAAGCGGATCATCACCGATTCCGTAAAGGCAGAGATGAAGCAGGTGCTCACAGAGATCCAGGACGGCACCTTTGCCAAGAACTGGATCCTGGAAAACCAGGTAGGCCGCACCATGTTCAACGCAGCCAGAGCCGCCCATGCGGACACGCTGGCAGCAAAGACCGGCCGTGAGTTAAGGGCCAAGATGGGCTGGAAGCAGTCCCAGAACTTAGACGAGGCAAAATAATCTTAAGGAAGGACAGGAGTGCAGCATATGAATTCTGATCAGGTAAAATCCGGCGTGGAGCGTGCTCCCCACCGTTCCCTTTTAAAAGCCGACGGATACAGCGACGAGCAGATCCGCCGCCCCTTTGTGGGCGTGGTCAACTCATTCAATGAGATCGCCCCGGGCCACGTACACTTACAGACCATTGCCAGGGCCGTCAAGGACGGCGTTCTGGCGGCCGGCGGGACTCCCATGGAGTTTAATACCATCGGCGTCTGCGACGGCATCGCCATGGGCCACAAGGGCATGCATTTTTCCTTAAGCTCCAGGGAGCTGATCGCGGATACCATCGAATGCATGGTAAGCGGCCACTGCTTCGACGCCCTGGTGTTCATTCCCAACTGCGACAAGATCGTGCCGGGAATGCTCATGGCGGCCCTGCGCCTGAACCTCCCCTGTATCTTCGTGTCCGGAGGCCCCATGCTCTCCATTGGACAAAGAGACTTAAATTCCGTGTTTGAGGCCGTGGGAGCCAGGAAGGCCGGTCTCATCGGCGACGGTGAGCTGGCTGAGATCGAGGGAAGCTCCTGTCCCGGCTGCGGCTCCTGCTCTGGTATGTTCACGGCCAACTCCATGAACTGCCTTACAGAGGTCCTGGGCCTGGGCCTTCCCGGAAACGGGACCATCCCGGCGGTTTACGGCGAGCGGATCCGCCTGGCAAAGACGGCGGGGATGCAGGTCATGAAGCTTCTGGAGGACAACATCTGTCCCAGGGACATCGTGACGGAAAAGTCCTTTGAGAATGCACTGACCGCAGATATGGCCCTGGGCTGCTCCACCAACTCAGCCCTCCATCTTCCGGCCATTGCCCATGAGGCGGGGATCTCCATCAATCTCCATATGATCAACGAGATCAGCGAGAAGACGCCCAACCTCTGCCACCTGGCTCCGGCGGGCCATCACCACATGCAGGATCTGATGCAGGCCGGAGGGATCTCCGCCGTGCTAAAGGAGCTGCTGGACGGCGGGATGATCGACGGAAGCTGTATGACCGTCACAGGAAAGACCCTGGGTGAGAACGTGGCCCATGCGAAGAACCGCGATCCGGAGGTGATCCGGCCTCTGGACCGTCCGTATACAAAGACCGGAGGGCTGGCAGTGCTCTTTGGAAACCTGGCGCCCAACGGAGCCATTGTAAAGCGCTCTGCCGTAAAGCCGGAAATGCTGGTGAACACAGGAACAGCCCGGTGCTTCGACTCTGAGGAGGAGGCCATTGCAGCCATTTATGCCGGAAAGATCGTGCCTGGAGATGTGGTGGTGATCCGCTACGAGGGTCCGTCCGGCGGACCTGGAATGCGGGAAATGCTTTCCCCCACCTCCGCCATCGTGGGAATGAAGCTGGATACCACCGTGGCCCTTCTGACGGACGGAAGATTTTCCGGCGCGTCCTGCGGAGCCGCCATCGGCCATATTTCTCCAGAGGCAGCGGCCGGAGGCCCCATCGCCTATGTGAAGGATGGGGATCAGATCGCCATCGACATTCCAAATTACAGCATAAAGCTGCTGGTTTCCGATGAGGAGATGGAGGAGCGCAGAAGGACCATGAAGTTAAAGGAGCCGAAGCAGGTGACCGGATATCTGAAACGGTATGCCAGAATGGTATCCTCAGCAGACAGAGGAGCAATCGTAGAATAATGAACCAGATCGTATCCAATCTGCTGGTATACGGAAAACTGCCGGAGGACTCGATCCTCTGGCAGCTTTCTGATATCTGCATGAGATTAAAAGACGGGAGCCAGGACAGGGACGTGCTGCGCACCCGGGTATTCGGCCAGGTGAAAAACCTCCTTTCTGTATCCACTGATTATGCCTTTGATAAAAACCTCTGGCAGAATTACCTGACCTTTCTCCTGATCACCAGTGAGAATCCCTTCAGCCTGGTATGTGAAAAGGTGGGAGCCCAGGACGGAACGGTCAATATCTTTGTAAAGCATGATCTTGAAATGTTCCGGCAGCTGTTCCATTACGATTTTTCCTGGATGGAGGAGGCGCTTTCCATCGACTGCTTTTACCATCTGACCCATTATAAGGCCATCCGGAAAAAGGAACTGATGTATAACAGGAACGTCAGTGAGAAGGTGCGGGCCCTGAGTGAAAAGCTGGCGGAGGCAGAGGATGCAGAGGCCTTTTTTTTCCATGTGACCGGGTTTTACCGGGATTACGGCGTGGGTATGTTCGGACTGAATAAGGCCTTCCGCATTGCCGGGAATGAGGACGGGACCGTCCGCTTCCTTCCCATCAACAATATGGATGCAGTGATGCTGGACGATCTCATTGGCTATGAGCTCCAGAAAAAGAAGCTGGCGGATAATACCCGGGCCTTCGTGGAGGGAAGGGCTGCCAACAATGTCCTTTTATTTGGAGATTCCGGTACAGGAAAATCCACCAGCATCAAGGCCATCGTGAACCAGTTTTACCCCGACGGCCTCAGGATGATCGAGATCTACAAGCACCAGTTCAAGGATCTCTCCGCCATCATCGCCCAGGTGAAGAACCGGAATTACCGGTTCATCATTTATATGGATGATCTGTCCTTCGAGGAATTTGAGATCGAGTATAAGTTCTTAAAGGCCGTCATTGAGGGAGGCGTGGAGACAAAGCCGGATAATGTGCTGATCTATGCCACCTCCAACCGCCGTCACCTTATAAAAGAGACCAGCCGTGACCGGGACGACATGGAGCACGGAGAGGACATGCACCGGTCCGACACCATGGAGGAAAAGCTGTCCCTGGTGAACCGGTTCGGCCTTACCATCTATTACGCCAAGCCGGATAAGAGCGGCTTCAATGCGATGGCTGTGGAGCTGGCACGCCGGGCCGGGATCACGCCGGAGGAGATGAGCGATGAGGAGATCGGTTATGAGGCCAACCGGTTTGAGATGCGGGGCGGCGGTCTTTCCGGCCGGACGGCCCAGCAGTTCGTCAACCATCTTGTGGCAGTGAAGCGGTAGCCTGGGGACAGGGGGATCTGAAGGACACAAGGGAAAAACGATAAAAGACATATTATTACATTATGTTCAGAAAAAAGCGTCGATCATGAAAAATGATGATGCTTTTTTTGCGTTCCATGCAAATTGTCAAACGTTGTTGAAAGTTGCGGACGAATTTCATTGCTTCTTTCTCGGTTAAAAGCCTATAATAAAACCGCTTGTTCCCCGTTTTTTAAAAGAAAATGGAAAATGCAGGGGGATAGACATTGATTATGACAGTTCAGGAGGGAATGCTATGGCAGAGGTTTCGGTTGCAATCGCGGATGATAACAGACAGACATTAAATCTGTTGGGAGAGATACTTGAGAAGGAAGACGGGATCCATGTGGTGGGAAAGGCGGACAACGGTGAGGATGCGTATAACATGATCGTGGAGACGAACCCGGATATCGTTCTGATGGATGTGATCATGCCGAGACTGGATGGGATTTCCGTGATGGAGCGGGTCAGGAACAACAGCCAGATGAAGGGAACTCCTTCTTTCATTATGGTAACGGCTGCCAGCAGCCAGGATGTGACCGAGGACGCGTTCCGTCTGGGAGCCAATTACTACATAATGAAGCCGTTCAGCCGGGACGTGGTGCTGGATAAGATACGCCGGGTCAGCCGGGGAAGGGTACGGGCTGCTGCTGCCGGCGACCACGGAGGCGTGCGGCGGGTACAGCCATATCTGGATAAGGCGGCGTACATGGAGCAGAACCTGGAGACCGATGTGACCCAGATGCTCCATGAGATCGGGATCCCTGCCCATATTAAGGGATATCAGTATCTGAGAGATGCCATCATCATGTCGGTGCAGGACGCGGAGATGCTGTCATCGGTGACAAAGATCTTATATCCCACCATTGCCAAGCGTCATCAGACCACGTCCAGCCGTGTGGAGCGGGCCATCCGCCACGCCATTGAGGTGGCCTGGAGCCGGGGAAAGATGGATACCCTGAATGAACTTTTTGGTTATACGGTCAACGGGGGCAAGGGAAAACCGACGAATTCAGAATTTGTGGCACTGATCGCAGATAAGATCCGCCTGGATTATAAGAGAATGTAACCGTCCAGCCATATATAAGAGAATCTAAAAAGTTTATGGACCTACTTTCTAAATCCCTGGGAATGTGGTATACTGAACCTAATGAAAATGAGCGAAAGCTGTATTAGCGGAAGGATGGGTTCAGTATGAAAAACATATTATTTATCGCTTCGGAGGCTGTGCCTTTTATCAAGACCGGGGGCCTGGCGGACGTTGTGGGTTCTCTTCCCAAATGTTTTGACAAAAAATACTTTGACGTACGTGTGATGATACCCAAATATCTCTGTATAAAAGAAGTGCTCCGCAATGAAATGACCTATATAGACCATTTCTATATGGATTATCTGGGCCAGAGCCGTTATGTGGGGATCCTCCAGTATGTATATGAAGGGATCACATTTTATTTCATCGATAATGAAAGCTACTTCTGGGGGGAAAAGCCCTACGGCGACTGGTATTATGATCTGGAAAAGTTCTCCTTCTTCTCCCAGGCAGCCCTTTCGGCCCTTCCGGTGATCGGATGGAAGCCGGATATCGTCCACTGCCACGACTGGCAGACGGGACTGATACCAGTCTATTTAAAGGACCGGTTCCGCGGCGGAGAATTCTTCCGCGATATGAAGACGGTCATGACGATCCACAATCTGAAATTCCAGGGTGTGTGGGATGTGAAGACCATCCAGAGATTTTCCGGCCTTCCGGATTACTATTTTACGCCGGATAAGCTGGAGGCCTACAAGGACGGCAATATGTTAAAGGGCGGCCTGGTATATGCGGACGCCATCACCACCGTGAGCAGCACCTACGCAGAGGAGATCAAGACCCCGTTTTACGGTGAGGGCCTGGACGGACTCATGAGAGCCCGGGCCAACGACCTGAGGGGGATCGTCAACGGCATCGACTACGATGATTTCAACCCGGAGACCGATCCCTATATCGCCCAGCAGTATAACGCGAAAAATTTCCGGAAGGAAAAGGCAAAGAATAAGCTGGCGCTCCAGGAGGAACTGGGACTGGCAAGGGATGACAAGAAATTCATGATCGGCATCGTTTCCCGTCTTACGGATCAGAAGGGCCTGGATCTGATCCAGTGCGTGATGGACGAGATCTGTACCGACGATGTGCAGCTGGTGGTCCTGGGAACGGGAGACGATAAATACGAGAACATGTTCCGTCATTATGACTGGAAATACCATGACCGGGTATCTGCCCAGATCTATTATTCGGAGCCCATGTCCCATAAGATCTACGCGGCCTGCGATGCCTTCCTGATGCCGTCCCTGTTTGAGCCCTGCGGCTTAAGCCAGCTGATGGCTCTCCGGTACGGCACTGTGCCCATTGTCCGGGAGACCGGCGGCTTAAAGGATACCGTATGGCCGTACAATGAATACGAGGGGACCGGGACCGGCTTCTCCTTTGCCAATTACAATGCCCATGAGATGTTAAACATCATCCGCTACGCAAAATATATCTACTACAATAAAAAGCGTGAGTGGAACAAGATCGTGGACCGGGATATGGCGGTGGATTTTTCCTGGAATACATCCGCAGGAAAATACCAGGAGCTGTACGACTGGCTGCTGGGCTACTAGGGAATGCAGTTTGGAGGAAACCATGGAGATTTGGAATGAGATACTAGGGAACCAGGTGCTGGTGTGTTCCGTGGCGGGCTGGACGGTGGCCCAGGTCTTAAAGACCATCATTGACGTGGTCTTAAACCGGTCGTTCAACCCGGAGCGGCTGTTCGGCTCTGGCGGGATGCCCAGTTCCCATTCGGCCACGGTATGCGCGCTGACCACGGCATCGGGGCTTAAATACGGCGTGGGCAGCTTTGAATTTGCCATCAGCTTTGTGGTGGCCATGGTCGTCATGTACGATGCCATGGGTGTCCGCCGGGAGACGGGAAAACAGGCGCAGCTTTTAAATAGTGTGTTTTTTGAAAATATACTGAACCTGGACGGAGTCCTGCTCCAGGAGAAACTGAAGGAGTATGTGGGCCATACGCCTCTCCAGGTGGCGGCAGGCGCGGTCCTGGGGATCGGCATGACTCTGGTCATCAGCAGTTTTTACTAGGATCCGCGGAAAAATGGGGATGAAAACCTCATAAGCTATATATTTTGGCGAAAAAATCATTAGGGGATATTGCAATATCTGGCAATATCCCTTATAATGTCAGCAGACCGTTTTCCGGCCTGCTGTTTTTGTGCGCAAATTTCCAAACCATATGTCCTGGCAGCGGACATGGGAAAACGCATGGCAGGAACCGGGAAATGGAGAAACTAGTCACGTAGAAGCTTTTCTACAAATTTGATAGGAGGAAGAAAAACTTATGGCAAAGTGGGTTTATAAGTTTGAAGAAGGTAATGCTTCGATGAGAAACCTTCTCGGCGGTAAAGGCTGCAACCTGGCTGAGATGACGATCCTTGGCATGCCGATCCCGCAGGGCTTTACTGTTACGACAGAGGCCTGCACCGATTACTACAACAGCGGCAAGCAGATCACAGAGGAGATCCAGAACCAGATCTTCGAGGCTATTACATGGTTAGAGGGCGTAAACGGAAAGAAATTCGGTGATACCGAAGATCCGTTGCTGGTTTCCGTTCGTTCCGGTGCAAGAGCATCCATGCCGGGTATGATGGATACCATCTTAAACCTTGGTTTAAACGACGTGGCTGTTGAGGGCTTCGCAAAGAAGACCGGAAACCCGCGTTTCGCATATGATTCTTACAGAAGATTCATCCAGATGTACTCTGACGTTGTTATGGAAGTTCCCAAGTCCTACTTCGAGAAGATCATCGACGAGATGAAAGAGGCAAAGGGCGTTCATTTCGATACAGAGCTGACCGCTGACGACTTAAAGGAATTAGCAGACAAGTTCAAAGCCGTTTACAAAGAGGCTATGAACGGGGAAGAGTTCCCGCAGGATCCCAAGGAGCAGTTAATGGGCGCCGTTAAGGCTGTATTCCGTTCCTGGGACAACCCGCGTGCCATCGTATACCGTCGTATGAACGATATTCCGGGCGACTGGGGTACCGCTGTAAACGTACAGACCATGGTATTCGGAAACAAGGGTGAGACATCCGGTACAGGCGTTGCCTTCACACGTAACCCCTCCACTGGCGAAAAGGGTATCTTCGGTGAGTACCTGATCAACGCCCAGGGTGAGGACGTGGTTGCAGGCGTTCGTACACCGCAGCCCATCACCCAGCTTGAAAAAGACCTTCCGGACTGCTACAAGCAGTTTATCGATCTTGCAATGAAGCTGGAGAACCATTTCCACGACATGCAGGATATGGAGTTCACCATCGAGGAAGGCAAATTATACTTCTTACAGACACGTAACGGTAAGAGAACTGCTCCGGCTGCGATCCAGATCGCCTGCGATCTCGTAGACGAGGGACAGATCACTCCCGAGGAGGCTGTATGCAGAATCGAGGCTAAGTCTCTTGACCAGTTATTACATCCCACCTTCGATCCGGCTGCATTAAAGGCTGGCGAGGTGATCGGACAGGCTCTTCCGGCTTCCCCGGGTGCAGCAGCAGGTAAGGTATGCTTCGACGCAGAGACTGCCAAGGCTGCAGGCATCGGCGGCAAGGGCGAGAGAGTGATCCTGGTTCGTCTGGAGACATCTCCGGAGGACATCGAGGGTATGCACGCTGCACAGGGTATCCTGACTGTACGCGGCGGTATGACCTCCCACGCAGCAGTAGTTGCCCGTGGTATGGGTACCTGCTGTGTATCCGGCTGCGGCGAGATCAAGATCGACGAAGAGAAGAAGGAATTCTCCCTTGGCGGATATACCTTCCACGAAGGCGATTACATCTCCTTAGACGGAACCACAGGTAAGATCTACAAAGGCGACATCCAGACTCAGGAGGCTTCCGTTGGCGGAAACTTCAAGAGGATCATGGACTGGGCTGACAGCTTCCGTAAGCTGGGCGTTCGTACCAACGCAGACACACCGGCTGATACTGCAAACGCAGTGAAGCTTGGCGCTGAGGGTATCGGCCTCTGCCGTACCGAGCATATGTTCTTCGAGCCCGAGAGAATCCACAGCTTAAGAAAGATGATCCTTTCTGATACCGTTGAGGCAAGAGAGGCTGCATTAAACGAGCTGATCCCGTTCCAGAAGGGCGACTTCAAGGGCATGTACAAGGCTCTGGAAGGAAGACCGATGACCGTTCGTTACTTAGATCCGCCGCTGCATGAGTTCACTCCGAAGACAACGGAGGAGATGGCTGACCTTGCAAAGGATATGGGTCTGACGGTTGAAGTTGTTAAAGCAAAATGTGATGAGCTCCATGAGTTCAACCCGATGATGGGTCACCGTGGATGCCGTCTGGCTGTTACTTATCCGGAGATCGCAAAGATGCAGACCCGTGCCGTTATGGAGGCTGCCATCGAGGTTAAGGAAGAGTGCGGCTACGACATCGTTCCGGAGATCATGATCCCGCTGATCGGTGAGAAGAAAGAGCTGAAGTTCGTTAAGGACATCGTTGTTGAAGTTGCTGAGCAGGTTAAGAAAGAGAAAGGCTCCGACATCCAGTACCATATCGGTACCATGATCGAGATCCCGCGTGCGGCTCTGACAGCCGGACAGGTAGCTGAAGAGGCAGAGTTCTTCTCCTTCGGTACCAACGACCTGACACAGATGACCTTCGGCTTCTCCCGTGACGACGCCGGCAAGTTCTTAGATTCCTACTACAAGGCTAAGATCTACGAGTCCGATCCGTTTGCAAGACTTGACCAGACAGGTGTTGGCCGTCTTGTGGAAATGGCTGTAAAGGAAGGACGCGCAACCCGTCCGGAGCTTAAGTGCGGTATCTGCGGCGAGCACGGCGGAGATCCGTCTTCCGTAGAGTTCTGCCATAAGGTAGGCTTAAACTATGTATCCTGTTCTCCGTTCCGTGTGCCGATCGCAAGACTGGCTGCTGCCCAGGCTGCTCTGCACGAGAAAGGGTATAAATAAGATTGGGATCACCGTAAGGTGAAAAAATAGAGGGGGTTCTGGCTGTTGGGCCAGAGCCCCTTTTTTCAAAGCAGACATTGCATCCGGCGGATGGATCATAAAAAAGGACAGAGGAGGGGTAGATTTGTCCTCTTTCAATAAGAAAGCGGCAGAGACTGTTACGATTGACTGGAAGCCGAACAAGAATCTGGATGTTCCTTTGTATGCACAGATCGTCACATATTTTACAGACAATATCTCCACCGGAAATTGGACTGGAGGACAGAACGTGCCCTCCCAGCGTCAGCTAGCCAGGGAATTCGACGTAAATCGAAGCACGGTAGTAGAAGCCATTGCAGAACTGATCTCCATGGGACTTCTGGAAACGAGCTATGGCGGGGGGACGAAGGTAACCCGGGACAGCTGGCTGCATATGATGCATGCGGATTCCTCTCATTGGAAAAATTATGTTGATGCGGGGAATTTTTATTCCAATCACTCAGCCGTCCAGCTGATCAATCGGTTTGAATTTGAACCGGGGTATATCCGGATGTGTACGGGGGAGCTGTCGCCGGATATCATTCAGCAAGGGCTGGTAAAGAGGGCGCTGGATCATCTTTCTGAAAAGGACCTGGAACTTAATTATTCCAATCCCTACGGTTCTCCAGGGCTGAGAACAGCCATCCAGAGTTATTTAAAGGGCAAGGGGATCGAAGTACCGATTTCTAATATACTGATAACGTCAGGAGCGTTACAGGCGCTTCACCTGATCGCTTCGGGGATGGTACCTCCGAAATCCAGGGTTTATGTGGAAAGCCCCTCCTATCTGGAATCTCTGAATATTTTCCAGTCCACAGGGTCTTATCTGGTTCCGGTTCCCATGGACAGGAGCGGGATCCTGCCCTGGATGATTCCAGGAACTTCTCAGGGAACGGCACTGCTTTACACAATTCCCACGTTTCAGAATCCAACGGGAAGGACCATGCCTCTGGAGAGGCGAAAAGAGCTTCTTATGTGCTGTTTAAAAAATAATATACCTGTCATAGAGGATGATACTCTGTATGACCTGTGGCTGGACGAGGTGCCTCCGCCTCCTTTGAAGTCTTTGGATGGGAACAATAATGTGATTTATATTGGAAGCATGTCAAAATGTTTTTCTCCTGGCCTCAGAGTTGGATGGGTCGTGGCGCCTGAGGGTGTCATACGGCGTCTCGCAGATGTGAAGATGCAGATGGATTACGGCGTAAGCTCCCTGTCCCAGCAGATCGCCCAGAAATTATTTGAGAGCGGACTTTATGAAGAGGGTCTGAAAAATATAAGAGATTCCCTGAGGGAAAGGAGAGACCAGATGGGCCAGCTTCTGGAAAGGTATTTTTCTGATCTGGCTGTCTGGAATCTTCCATCGGGAGGTTTCTTTATATGGCTGCGGCTGAAGGGGAAGGTTCTGGCCCAGCAGGTGTTTGAGAGCGCACTGAAAGAAAAGATCCTGGTTCCTCCAGGAAGTATTTATGATGCAGATTGTTCTTCCTGTATCCGTCTCAGCTACGGTTTTCTGGGCGAAGAGGAGATGGAGTCGGGAATGGTGCATTTGTCGGATATAATCCGGCGGTTAAATTTAAATTAAAATAAAAGGAAAAGAACTGTTGTGTTTGTAAAATTGCAATCACAGCAGTTCTTTTATTGTCTAAAAACCGATATATTTGGTTGGTATTTTTTTGTAATTTGGTTGGGAACAAAAAAGGATTGTGCATATACAATAAAAATAGAGATAAAAACAAATGAGAATTATCTAAAATATATAATAGAAATGCAGGAGGAAAAGAAGCAAATGGGAAAACTGGATGGAAAAATTGCAGTTGTCACAGGGGCAGCCCAGGGAATCGGGTATGGATGCGCGAAGGTCATGGCAAAGCATGGAGCGACCGTAATCCTGGTGGATTTTTCTGAAAGTGTCGCTTTGGCAGCAGAAGAGATCCGAAATATGGGATATAAAGCGGATCATTTCCGTGTGGATGTGAGCAGCCTGGAGGATGTCCAGAAAATGGCAGATGGGATCATAGAAAAATATGGTAAGATCGATATACTTCATAACAATGCGGGAGTCAACCGCAGGGTGAGATTTGAAAACCTGGATGTGAAGACCAGAGATTTCATTATGGGAGTCAATATCCTTGGAGTATGGAATATGACAAAAGCCGTTTATCCATATATGCTGAAGGAAAAATATGGAAGGATCATCAACACATCCTCAGTAACAGGAACCAGAGTCGTTGACGAAGGGCAGACGACTTATGCACTTACAAAAGGTGCGGTATCGAGTTTTACAAAAGCTCTGGCATATGAAGCCGGTCCGTATGGCATTACTGTTAATGCGGTCCTTCCGGGGTGGGTACGGACTCCAAAGGTTGAACAGGTAGCCGCAGACAGCAGGCCAGAAGATCCGGAAAGCGCACTTAGGGATATGGCTGGTTTTATTCCCTTAAAAAGATTGTGTGATATCGATGAAATTGGGGATCTGGTCGCTTTTCTGGCTTCAGATGAAGCAAAATATATCACAGGAACTGAAATGGTCATTGACGGAGGGAGCACCCTTCCAGAAACATTTGATATTTTACACGCATAAAGGAGGAAAAATTCAATGCTGCATTATCCTTATATTCCTAACTCCAACGAAGCGGTCCGTAAGGAAATGCTGGACTTCATTGGAGCGGAGTCAGTGGAAGAAATCTATGCATTCATTCCTGATGAAGTGAGAATGAAACGGCCGCTGGATCTTCCAGAACCTTTTACATCGGAAATGGATCTGAAAAAGCATGTGGACAGTATTTTAATGAAGGACAGCACCTGTGATGAAAACATAAGCTTCCTGGGGGCAGGATGCTACAACCATTATGTACCCGCAGTATGTGATGAAATAAATGGAAGATCTGAATTCCTTACGGCGTACAGCGGCGACACTTATGCGGATCATGGAAAGCTCCAGACATTCTTTGAGTTTACCAGTATGATGGGGGAACTGCTGAATATGGATGTTGTCAGCTTCCCCACATATGACGGAGGGCAGGCCGCTTCCACAGCAGTTATGATGTCACACAGAATCAATCATAGGAAAAAGGTGCTGATCCCGGAAACGATGAATCCCAATCTCCTGTCACAGCTGGAATGTTATTGTGAGGGAGTGGATCTGATAAAAGTCAGGCCTCTGGAAAACGGACAGATCGATCTGGAGGATCTGAAGGGAAAATTATCCGATGATGTTTCCTGTGTATTTATTCAGAATCCGTCCTTCCTTGGATTTTTTGAGGAGCAGTGCAAAGAGATCGGATGCTTAGCCCATGAAGCTGGTGCACAGTACATTGTATATGCGGATCCGGCTTCGCTGGGGATCATTTCCGCACCAGCGGATTATGGGGCAGATATTGCATGTGGAGATATCCAGCCGCTGGGGATCCATATGAGCTATGGAGGGGGATTAGGCGGATATCTGGCAACAAGGCAGGAAGAGCAGTATGTGATGAACTATCCCCATCATTTATACAGTATATTTAAGAATTCAAAAGGAGAATTTGGATATGCCAGAGCCCTTCCCAAGAGGACCAGCTACTACGTCAGGGAAAAAGCCGTTGAGTACCTGGGAACCTGTGTGGGCCTGTGGGCTGTGACAGCGGCTGTTTACCTGGCGGTCATGGGACCGGAAGGCATGAAGGAAATGGGGGAAAATATCCTCTATAAATGCAATTATGCGCAGAAAAAGCTGGAAACAGTGGAAGGAATCCGTCTGCCATACAAAGAAAGCAGAGGATTTATGGAATTTGTCATCAATGTGGACGGCACAGGAAAGACCGTTGCCGAGATCAACAAAGAACTTCTGAAATACAGGATCTTTGGAGGATATGATCTGAGCCGGCAGATGCCTTCTATGGGACAGTCCATGCTGGTCTGCGTTACCGAGAAAACAGATTTTTCCGATATTGATACGCTGGCAGAAGCTTTAAAGAAGATTTTATCAAAGGAGGAGTAAGGAAATGTCAGATCCGAAATTACGCAATTTCCATGAAGCAAAATGGGATGAGCCAGTGATCTTTGAACAGAGCGTGCCGGGAAGCCGCAGCATTCTGTTTCCAGATGTGTCCCAGAAGGCGATGCCAGTGACAGGAGATGTGTCAGATCTTATCCCAGATCATCTGAAAAGACAGAAAAGTCCTGCACTGCCAGAAATGGCCCAGCCACAGGTACTGCGTCATTATCTCCGGCTGTCCCAGGAGACCATCGGCCAGGATATTAATATTGATATCGGTCTGGGTACCTGTACTATGAAATACAGCCCCAAAATCAATGAACAGTTTGTCCGCTCTTCTAAGTTTACAGAGATGCACCCATATCAGGATGATGACACGGCTCAGGGAATCTTGAAAATCATATATGATTTTGAACAGATCATGAAGGAAATTTCTGGTCTGGATGCTGTTTCCTTTCAGGCTGGCGGCGGCGGACAGGGAATTTACGCCAATGCGGCTGTGTTAAAGAAATACTTTGAGGATAAAGGCGAGGCGGATCAGAGGACCCAGATCATCACCACCATCCTGTCGCACCCTCTGGACAGTGCGGCCCCTGCGACAAAGGGGTTTGAGGTGATCAGTCTTTACCCGGATGAGAATGGCTATCCCAGCCTGGAAAATCTGAAGGCTGTGGTATCAGAGAAAACTGCTGGAATTTTTATTACAAACCCAGAGGACACCGGAGTGTTTAACCCCATTATCCGTGAATTTGTGGATGTGGTCCATGAGGCAGGCGGATTATGCGTCTGCGATATGGCCGACTATAACGGGCTCTTCGGTCTGGTACGGGCCAAGGAGCTGGGAGCCGATATGTGTCACTTTAATCTCCATAAAGCGTTTGCGTCCCCCCATGCATGCATGGGACCCGGCTGTGCAGCCCAGTGTGTCAGCGCGGAACTGGAGAAATATCTCCCCAGACCCAGGGTACGGTTCGATGGAACCAGATATTACACAGATTATGACGATGAAAGCTCGGTGGGAAAGATCCGCCAGTTCCAGGGAAGCCTGGCAGCTGTACTGCGGGCATACTCCTGGGTTATGAGCCTTGGAGTGGATGGACTGAAAGCTGTCGCGGAGACGGCGATCCTTAATAACAATTACATGATGAAGCGGGTATTGAATGAAGTACGCGGTATCTCCATGTCATGGGCAGAGGAAGCTCCCAACCGCCTGGAGCAGGTGCGGTATAGCTTTGAAACACTTTTACAGGAAACCGGCGTGGATGCAGAGCATGTGAACCGCCATATGCTGGATTTCGGATTCCAGAGATTTTTCCCGAGCCATCATCCGCTGATCGTACCGGAGCCATATACGCCGGAGCCTACGGAGTCCTATTCAAAGGCTGATATTGACGAATATGTGGCGGCACTGAAGAAAATCAGCGACGAAGCATACAGTACTCCGGAGGTAGTTCTGACGGCGCCTCATAATGGTCCCATTTCAGCGTTGGAAAATGATCATATTGAAACCGTGGACCAGCTGGCGGTTACATGGCGGTCCTATCTGAAGCAGCATGGCAGACCGTAAGGCGGTGATCGGTCTGGTGATCAATCCTATTGCCGGCATGGGCGGAAAGGTGGCCTTAAAGGGAACCGATGGGAAGGAAACGCTGGATAAGGCCAGAGAGAGAGGAGCCAGACCGGAATCGCTGAAAAAGACGGAAAGGGCGCTGGAGAAGCTGAGGCCCTATTCGGGACAGCTTCAGCTTCTCACGGTTTCCGGGACGATGGGAGCTGCGCTTTGTGAAAAAATGGGTTTTTCCTACACGATAGTTTATGAAAGTAGGGAAGAGACCACGGAACATGATACAGTGGCGGCAGCAGAGATCATGACGGAAAAAGGTGTGGATCTCCTCCTGTTTGCGGGAGGAGACGGCACAGCCAGAAATATATGCCAGGCTGTTGGAGAACGCGTTCCGGTTCTGGGGATTCCTGCGGGAGTAAAGATCCAGTCTGCTGTGTTCGGGCTTACGCCGGAAGCAGCCGGGGCCATGGCGGCTATGGTAGCCCAGGGACTTCCCGTATCCATGTCGGAACGGGAGGTAGTGGATCTGAATGAGGATGAATACAGGAAGGGACGTGTTTCTTCAAAGCTTTATGGTTCGCTCAGAGTCCCATACGAACCATCCTATGTCCAGAACATGAAACAGAGCGGTTTTTCTTCTGAAAATGACCAGATGGGAGGGATCGCTGCATATCTGGAAGAAAAAATGGAAGATGATATATTTTATGCCATTGGATCGGGATCTACTGCCAAGTGTATTTCCAGACGGCTCGGAATTGACTATGAGCTTCTGGGCGTTGATCTGGTCCGAAATAAAAAATTAGTAAAAAAAGACATGACGGAAGAGGAACTGTGGAAGATAGCTTCTGGGAATCCTGTCCGGATCATAGTTTCCCCCATTGGGGGCCAGGGATTTATTTTTGGAAGAGGAAATCACCAGTTCAGCGCCCGCATTTTAAAGGTCGTGGGAAAAGAAAATATTCAGGTGATCGCACCGGAATCAAAACTGATCTCGATCCCTGGACATACATTACATGTGGATTGTGGAGACGAATGTGTCGAAAAAAGTCTGAATGGATATTATAATGTATTATGCGGATATGGATATTTTCACTCCTTCCGGTGTAAATGAAAATGAAAGGCAGGTGGAGGAAGCGTAATGGCGACTGTATATGTGAACGGAACGGTCTATACCATGCGTCATGAAGGCGATCAATGCACGGCATTTGTGGTGGAGGACGGAAAATTTATGTATTGTGGGACGGATGAAGGCGCCAGGGCTTTTGGAGAAGGATGCCAGGTGGTAGACCTGAAAGGAAAGACCGTTATACCAGGAATGATCGATACTCATCAGCACTTATTTGCGTACGCGAGAGATCTCCTGAAATTAAATTTAAAGGGGGCAGGATCCAAAAAAGAGCTGCTGGAAATGATCCGGGAAAGAGCTCTGCACACACCCGAGGGAGAGTGGATCCTTGGAACCGGATTTGACCACGAGAAGTTTACCGACCAAAAAGAACTTCCCACCAGGGAGGAGCTGGACCAGGTGTGTCCGGATCATCCGCTGATCATTACCCGGTACTGCCTTCATGTGAATGTGGCCAATTCTCTTGCTTTAAAAGCAGGCGGGATCGGACGGGGGTTCCAGGCAAAGGTGGAAGGCACGGTAGAGTTTGATGCAAATGGAGAACCTACGGGGACTTTAAGGGATCAGGCAGCGGCGGATATTATTGCAGCGATCCCGGATCCGCTGGCTTCATTGGAACAAAAGAAGGATGCAGTGGAAAAAGCGTGCCATGAGCTGAACAGCCATGGGCTTACAGGGGTCCATGCAATCCAGGGGATCCACTGCAATCTGCCGGAATATACCGATGTGTACCAGTCTCTGGCAGATGACGAGCGCCTGACTGTGCGGGTGTATCTGGGATATGATGAACTTCCTGGATGCCATATCCGCACGGGACTGGGAGATGAAATGGTCAAATATGGGTTCTATAAGCTGTATGTTGACGGAAATATGGGAGGGAGGACAGCTCTTTTGTTTTCTCCCTATTCAGACGACATAGATTCCATGGGGATCCCCAATTATACCCAGGAAGAGCTCGACCAGAAAGTGAAGGATGCATATGAAAGAAATATCCAGGTGGGTGCCCATGTGATCGGCGACAGAGCTGCTGATATGCTGACGACGGCCATTGAACGGGCGTACAGGGAAAATCCAAAGCCGGACCCGAGATTCCGCATGATCCACATGTCCCTGCTGAATGAGGACATAATTTCCAGGATCGCGGACCTTCCGGTGGTTCTGGATATCCAGCCCATGTTTGTATCTACCAATGTGCGATGGTCGGAGAGCCGGGTAGGCCATGAACGTTCCAGATATCACTATTGCTGGAGAACACTTCTGGATAACAATATGATCCTGACAGCGGGATCCGATTCGCCGTGTGAGTCTTACGATCCCATGGACGGCATCTATGCCGTTACAACCCGGTGCGGGATGGATGGATACCCGGAGGGAGGCTGGTTCCCGGAAGAAAAGGTGACGGTGTACGAAGCATTGGAAATGTATACAAAGAACGCGGCGTATGTTTCCTTTGAAGAGGATCTGAAAGGAACCATTGAAACTGGGAAGCTGGCAGATTTTGTGATACTTAATAAAGATTTATTCCATACGGAGCCGGAAAAGATCAAGGATATCCAGGTTGAAAAAACATATCTGGGCGGACGGATGGTATATGAAAGAGGAAGCGGCCTGCAATGAAAAAATAACGACGAGAAAAGGAGAGGTTACTATGAAAAGAACATTAAGTGTTGTCCTTGGAGCAGCTATGGTTTTCTCACTGGCGGCATGCGGAGGAAAAGGCGGAGATCCGTCATCAGAGACCAAGGCACAGAATGCGGAGGCTGATACTGCCAATACGGCTTCGGCCGATCCGGGGCTTGAAACAGAGATCACTTCCACAGATCCGATTACGATCCGCCTGGCTTACGATGTGGCAGAATCCCATCCGTCCCACAAAGCATTTGTAGAGAAGTTCCAGAATGCGCTGCAGAACGCCAGCAATGGGAATATCACTGTGGAACTTTATCCCAATTCCCAGCTGGGCTCCCTGGCAGAGAATATGGAGGCCATGCGGATCGGAGATCTTGAAATGGCTGCATTGAATGATTCCATTGTTGCGGGAATTGTACCAGAGTATAATCTGGTAGGCCTTCCTTTCCTCTGGACATCCCTGGATGCAGCTCATGAAGCCATGGACGGAGATTTTGGACAGGCTCTGGACAAGAAGCTGGAAGAGCAGGCAGGGATCACAACACTTGCCTGGGGAGATGTGGGATTCCGTAATCTGACCAACTCCAAACATTCGGTCACCTCTCCGGATGATCTGAAGGGATTAAAGATCCGTACCATGACAAATAATCTGCATGTGGAATATTTTACGGCCCTGGGAGCGATTCCGACGCCCATGTCCTTCTCTGAACTTTTTACTGCCTTGCAGCAGAAGACAGTGGATGGCCAGGAGAACCCGACGGCGCTGATCTACAACAATGCTTTATATGAGGCCCAGAAATATATGAGCGTTTCCGAGCATGTATTCACTGCGGTGGCCCTTAATATCTCTTCTGATTTCTACAATGGACTGCCTGAGGACTACCAGGCGGCGATCAAAGAAGCGGCAGAGAATACCATGGAGTATCAGCGGGAGCTGATCACAGAAGAAAATGAAAGCCTTCTGTCTGAGATCGAAGCCTCCGGCGTAGAGGTAACGGTTCTTACGGATGATCAGAAGGCGGCTTTCCAGAAGGTTGCCGAGGATACTGTTTATAAAACGGCTGCCGGAGCTTACGGACAGGAACTGATCGATATGGCTGCAGATCATAACAAGTAGCTGCGTTTAAGAAGAGGAGATGTCTGCTTATGAAGATCCTGAAACTATTAGATGAAAAGCTGGAGGAGGTTTTCCTGGTCATTATTCTCATCGCGGCGGTTGTGATCGTGGCCATGCAGGTTGTGACCCGGTATGTATTTAAAATTCCGCTTCCATGGAGCGAAGAGATCGCCCGTTATCTTTTCCTGTGGCTGACCTGGGTGGGGGCTTCCTATGCCACCAAGGAAAGAAAACACGTAAGCATTGATCTTGTGTATGAGAAGCTGCCGGAAAAGGGGCAGATGATCTGTAAGGTGATCACTAATATAATCTGGCTGGTATTTCTCCTTATGATGGTGCGGCTTTCCATGAAACTGACTCTGAGCGTGGCCTCCGGCGGCCAGACGGCCACCGGCAGCGGGATTCCCATGTGGATCCCCTATGCCTCGATCCCCACCGGCATGGGGCTGATGGCTTTTCGGCTGATACAGAACTGCTATAAGGATGTAAAGGCGTATACAGAAAAAAAGAGGGAGGCGAATGTGAATGGTAATTAAGATTCTTGTCCTGTTTGGAACCATGTTCCTTCTTATGATGATTGGCTCTCCCATTGCAGTAGCTCTGGGAGTGGCTACCATGGTTACCATGACAGCTACTACAAATATCAGTCTGACAACCATGTCAACAGCCTGTCTGAGCGGACTGGATTCCTTCCCTCTGATGGCGATCCCGTTTTTTATGCTGGCTGGCAATCTGATGAAATCCGGCGGCATATCCCGGAGGATCCTGGATTTTGCTGATGCTGTTGTGGGATGGGTAACGGGAAGCGTCGGAATGGTAACGGTCGTAGCATCCATGTTTTTTGCGGCTCTTTCTGGTTCATCTCCGGCAACTGTGACAGCAATTGGAGGCATCACGATCCCGGAGATGAAAGAGGAGGGATATGATCCTGCATACGCTACGGCCATTACAGCGGCAGCAGGTACCATTGGCGTTATCATTCCTCCAAGTATTCCGTTCGTTATCTACGGAGTTGCCGCCCAGTGTTCGATCTCGGATCTTTTCCTGGCTGGTATTATTCCAGGGATTCTCATTGGAGTAGTGCTTATGATCGTAAACTATGTGACGGCGAAAAAACATGGATTCGGACATACAAAAAAGTTCCATGCGGGTCATCTGCTCCGTACTTTGGGAGATTCCATATGGGCGCTTCTGGTACCGGTTATTATCCTTGGAGGAATTTATGGAGGAATCTTTACCCCTACGGAATCAGCAGTAGCGGCGATCCTCTATTCCATTTTTGTAGGCGTATTTATTTACCATGAACTGGATCTGAAGAGCATTTTAGAAGCGTTTAAAGAAACGGCGCTGATCAATGGTCAGACCACATTCCTGGTGGGAATTTCCATGGCATTTGCAAGATTTCTGACCATGTCCCAGGTTCCAGGAACCCTTGCAAAGGGTATTTTAGGTATCAGCAATCCCATTGCGATCCTTCTTGTGATCAACCTGTTCCTTCTGGTGGTAGGATGCTTTATTGATAATATTTCTTCCACAGTGATCCTGACGCCGATTCTTTTGCCGATCGTGGCAGGGATCGGGATGAGTCCGATCCAGTTCGGTATCGTTATGACTGTGAATCTGGCCATTGGATTTATTACGCCTCCCTATGGATGCAATCTGTTCTTCGCATCTGCGATCTCAAATGTATCGGTGGTCGATATTGCGAAAAAGATACTGCCGATGATTGGAGTTATGCTGATCGTTCTCATGGCGCTGACATTTATACCGGCGCTTTCCATAGGAATCTTAGATTTTCTGTAAGATCATGACATGTGATGAAGGGCACAGAGTAGGAATGCTTTCGTAACCCGTGTCATAGATGAAACAATGAAGCAGGATGGCAGGAAAGGACCTGATAAGGAATAGTACACCGGAAAAGCATATGCATTCCCCTGTGGTCCCGCCCCCCGTTACTGTGGTTTCCTGCCTGCTCCATGTTTTCATTCCACATGCCGAGCTGCCGGACTGTCTGACATTTGGTTATCAAGTACAGATATCTCTTATAAGGTATGCAGGTAGAGAGTGTGAAAAAGTGGGTTTTCCTCTTGTATCCCGCCTTCGGAGATGCCCTATTGATAATAGAAAAGGGAAGGCCAGAGCGATACGGTTAAAATCTTACATTTTATAAGCCGTCACTATTGACAGTAGTGGCGGCTATTTCGTTCCCAGGAAGATTGTATAACAGGATCATACGGGGGCTGCAATGAACATTCCAATCTGGAACAAGTTCTGATATGAAGAATACATTGGCTTGCCCTCTTTTCTTTTATCTGGAGGGTTAGCCCCCTCCGAAGATGGGAAACCAGGCCGCCTTTATGCACTCAGATTTTCTGCATTGCCGGTATAGCGCACTTTTTCCGGTTTCTCGATCATATCATTCTACTTTTCCTGTCTGCGCTGGTAAAACGTCGTTTTTATCGGTCTGTTCCCCCATAGCTTATTCCCTGTACTTTAACTTCGTAATGACCACCAGGACCAAATCTTTTGCACAATAGAAGATTTGTCACAAAACTACGTCTCCCAGATCTGAAAACATTGTCTTTGGCTGATTTATTGTAAATCCATATCAGGATTTTTTGTTGACAACCTCGATTATCGAGTATACAATAAAATTACAGATACTCGATGATCGAGGTTATGAACGGAGACAAGATCCACATATAAAGGAGGGATAGCATGGCGAGAGAAAAATTCCACACGCTGACAGAGCAGATGTTTTACGTCCTTCTCTGCCTGGATGAGGAGTGCTGCGGGACGGATATCCTGGACCGGGTGCCGTCCATGACCGGAGGCCGGGTGACCGTGGGCTCCGGAACGCTTTATAACCTGCTGGAGCAGTTCTCAGAGGCCGGGATGATCCGGGAGACAAAGGTGGAGGGGAGACGGAGAAGCTATCTCCTCACTGACGCGGGAAGGGAGCGGCTGGGCCGGGAATATGAAAGGATCTGCGCTCAGGCCCGGGATTACCAGGAGATATTCGGGAACAGAAAGGCGGAACGGGAGGTTCTGGACACAGGCTGGGAGGGCCCCATGACGGGAAAGGAGGCGCTGGCATGAAGGACAGAAAGAGACAGCTGGAAAACCTGGCTTTTTATGATAAGGCAGCCATTGAAGACCGGGCGGCCTGTATGGCGGAAAAGGGATGGCTGGTGGAACAGCCGGGGCCGTATTTCTGGAAATACCGGCGGATCGAACCAAAGAGGCTGGCAGTGAACGTGGTCTATTTTCCCAAGGCTTCAGAGTTCGATCCCAGCCCCACCGAGGGCCAGATACAGTTGGAGGAGCTGTGTAAAAGAGACGGCTGGATCCTGGCGGCCCGCTGGGGCCAGATGCAGATCTTTTATAATGAGCAAAAAGATCCGGTGCCCATTGAAACCGATCCGGTGATCCAGGTGGAGACCGTCCGGGCGGCCATGAAAAAGGGGATGCTTCCAGGCCAGCTTCTGCTGGCGGGACTGAGCGTGATGCAGCTTATGATGCTGGGCTGGCAGCTTTGGGAATCCCCGGTGCGCTTCCTTTCAAGACCGGCCACCGCGTATATGATCCCGGTCTGGTTCCTGGTCCTCTGCGCTGTTTTATGCGAGCTCTGGGGATTCCTGGCCTGGACAAGGCGGGCGGAGAAAGAGGCAGAAAATGGCAGATTTTACGGGCTCCGGGGGAACCGGAGACTGTCCCTGGCTCTGGCTCTCCTGGCTCTTTTCCTCAGCGGGCTGATCCTCTGCCAGATGAGCGGCGGTCCATGGGGGACAGCGTGGCTGGCGGTGGTCCTGGGCGGGATCATGGCCATGACGGGTGCTGTCATATATATCCGGGAGCGTATGAAGAAACGTGGGGCCTCCCGGAAAAAGAATCTCTTTTTTACCATTGGTCTGACAGTGATCATGTCCTCCTGCTTTGTGGTGGCCCTGACGGCCATGGTATCTTCTGTGGGGATCACGAAGCGGAGCAGGCCTGTGGGGACCTATGACAAGGGCGGCTGGGAGATGGAGGTGTATGACGATCCCATTCCCCTGGAAATGAAGGATCTGAGGGATGCGGGCTGCGATCAATGGTCCACTATGGCGGACCGGGCGGAGACGATATTCCTGGCCCATACGGAATACAGCCAGCAGCCCCTGACAACGGACCAGTCTGTCCCAGATCTCCGCTATGAGGTGACGGAGGTAAAGGCTGGCTTTTTATACGGCTTTTTAAAGAAACGGCTGCTCTGGGAGCAGCAGGACGTGGTGACCGACCAGAAGGTGGTCATGGCATATCACTACAAACCGGTGGATCCGGCTCCCTGGAAGGCCCTGGACGCATACCGGGTATACTGGAGAGACAGCTATCTCAACGTATATCTGGTATTTTATGAAGACAGGATCCTGGAGATCCGGTTTGGCTGGGAGCCGTCAAAATGGCAGATGGCCGCGGCGGCGGAAAAGCTGGCGGGGAAAGTGGAAGAAGGTAAAAAATAATATAAAATAAAAAGGAGAAAAAGGTATGTATGATCTTTTAATCAAAAACGGAACCGTAGTGGATGGAACGGGAGCGCCCCGTTTCCAGGCGGATGTGGCTGTGAAGGACGGGAAGATCGCCAGGATCGCTCCGGAAATTGCAGAAGAGGCGGAGACGGTGATCGACGCCAGGGGGCTGGTGGTGGCTCCCGGCTTCATTGATACCCATACCCATTCGGACGGTACGGTCTTCAGCCCGGAGACCACAGGCTACAACCATCTGGAGGACGGGGCCACCACGGAGCTGGCAGGCCAGTGCGGTTCCATGGCAGCTCCGTATTACGGGGAATTTGATCCGTCCCATGGGATCTCCAGGGAAGAATATGAGAGGATCTGTGAAAGCTATACTTCTTACTTTGCCTATGTGGACAGCATCCCCCACGGTGCAAACCTGGCGTTTTTCGCAGGCCAGGGCCCCATCCGCGGCAAGGTCATGGGCTTTGGAGACGGAACTCCGGGTGAGGAACAGCTGGAACAGATGCGCGGTCTGATGCGGGAGGCCATGGAATGCGGCTGTCTGGGCTTTTCCACGGGCCTTGTATACACACCGTCGGTGTTTGCAGGCACCCATGAGCTGGTGGAGATCGCCAGGGTGGCCCATGAGTACGGCGGCGTATACACCACCCATATCCGCGGGGAGGGAAACCAGCTGAAGGAATCCATCGAGGAGGCCCTGGTCATCGGCCGGGAAAGCGGGATCCCTGTGAATATCTCCCATATCAAGGTCATCGGCCGTCAGAATGAGGGAAACAGCCGGGACATCATCCGGTATATTGAAGAGAACCAGAAGGCCGGAATGACCATCACCGCCGACCAGTATCCGTTCACCGGAGGCTCAGCCCCGCTGATCTCCCAGATCCCGCCCAAATATCTGACCGCGGGAAAGGCCGAGGGACTGCGCTGCCTGGCAGAGAGCGCAGAGCTGAGAAAGCAGGCGGAGTGGTCCATCTTCCATGAGGCCCATGAGTTTGAGAGCAACATCTACTCCGCGGGCTATGAGGGCTGTCTGATCGCCGGCGCATATAAAACAAAGGAGCATATCGGAAAGACTCTGGCGCAGCTGGCAGAGGAACAGGGAAAGACTCCCTTCGACGCCTGCATCGACCTGCTGGCGGCCAACGACGGTATTGTCCAGGGCATTTATTTTTCCCAGAACGACAGCGACCTCTTAAACTTCATGAGCCAGCCCTGGGTGATGTGCGGCAGCGACTGGAGCGATTATGGAGCGGTGGTGGATCGTGAGAAGAAGTATGGAAGCCATCCGAGAGCCATGGGAACCATGGCCCGCCGCCTGGAGCTGATCCGGGACAACGGCCTCTGGACGCTGGAGGATGCCATTTACCGTCTGACCGGCATGCCGTCAGAGGTTTACGGACTTCCCATGATCGGTAAGCTGAAAGAGGGGCTCAACGCCGACATTACGATCTTTGATTATAAGAATGTCCGGGCCAACGCCGATTACGACCATCCGTTCCGCAAAAACAACGGGATCGAATACGTCATCGTAAACGGAAAGACCGCGGTAAAGAATGGCGAGTTTACGGGAGTTAAGAATGGAAAGGTCCTTCGGATGAAGAGGGAGAGATAGGAGAAAGCTGCAAAAAGATCTTTAAAGAGAAATCGCTGAGGCCGTGAGGCTTCAGCGATTTATTGGTATAATTAATTATACCAATAACCAAAGATGGGATTGGATAGGGCAATTCGTTGTAGGAATGATGTCATAGCATCTGTTTATGATGAAAGAGGTATCCTGTTCATTTAAGTAGAAAATGTTAAAATGTAAAAAAATATTTTACAATCATATTGATGAATCCTTCATTTTGCCATATAATAATGGTGAGAAAATAGAAGGAGGTCATCACAATGAGGTTTGATGAATTATTTGAACAAAGAAGTCTGGTGGCTTCAAAGTTAAAAGAGTGTATTAGAGATAAAGGCTACACGAAAGTGTCCTTTGCCGGCAAGGCGGACATATCACGTCCGACATTAGATCGATTGTTAAATGGTGCTGTTGATAACAAAAGTACATTTGATCGTCATCTGCAGAAGATTTTGAAAGTGCTGAATATGTCAGTAGAAGAGCTGCTGCTTTACCGTTCTGTATCTGCTAAGCCGGTCACAGCAACAGTGTTTTCACAGAATGCCCCTTTGGAACATGAAATGAGCGAAACAGCGAAGAAACAGTATAACCTGCTTCTTGATATTATTGATCTGTGTGAAATATATTATTAAGGTCGCTGAACAAAGGTCCAGTGGACCTTTGTTCAGCGACGACCGAAGTGAAACGGAGAAGAGCATGTATGAGTGAATTAATAACTGCTGCGAATATAGATTTAGTTATAGAAAAGAATAATGAAATTAGAAATGAAGTGTTGGAGCAGACAATGAAATTGCAGGTGAATCCTGCAATTATGAAGGTTGCATCAGGACCGCAGCTTGCTTTGCTGATTTTACAGGGATTTGGTTTGATTCAGATGCCTATTGAAGACAAATTTTGGAGTGGAGCAATTTTTGTAAAAAGCGGGAAAAGAATACCCGTCCTTAATACAGCACTGCCGCGTGCAAATCAATATTTTGCAGCATGGCATGAAATCTATCATCTTATTTTTGATAAAGTGTCATTTGATCATTTTATTGAAAGAGATAATACGATGGAGGAAAGAAAGGCTGAATGCTTTGCAGCAGGTATGTTGTTGGCGGGTGTTGACAGATATTTTATAGAACTTCCTGAGATGGATTTTGTTTCAAAAATATTCCTCTGTATGTCAGCATTTCAGGCGACCTATAAAGCAGTGTTGGTTTCTCTTTATGAATATGCGGTGCAGAGCGAAAATGAAACACTAGCGAAAAGAATTAAGGAAGTTTTTGACTTGGAATTTGAGGATATACCACAGAGGTTTCAGAAATTGGGGCTGGATGATAGTCTGGTAAAACCATCTTATGTAGTCAACGCATCGTCCTTGCAGGAACGGATAAGAAGAAGCAAAGCTACGAATCCAGAACTTAATTACCATAAAGATAATGAAGAATTTCTGATAAATATTATGAAAGAAATTTCTATGATTACGAGGAAGGGAGAATGATGGAAATAACGAGAATCACAAATATTGATAATAATAAGCATATCGCCCTTTTGGACACGTCTTCCATTTCATTTATGCAGGGATTAGAGGGAAAAGGGATACCATCAGATGATATTTTGAGGGATTATGATCTTATTCTTATTCCAGAATGGGTATTGGTGGAAATTAATGATGCTGCAGGCAGAGCAAATTATGTGCAAAAACTGATTGAACTTGGATATCCGATCCATAGTATCGCAGAAGAAGATTATTCGGATCTTACAAACAATGAGGAAGGTAATCTTTATCAGATCGTTCTTGCTTCTACGTATCAGATTGGAAAAATAAAAAGCTATTTACGCCGTTTTGTGGAAAAGTCAGACGTACTTGATATGGATGCATACAAAGACTGGATGAATAAGCTTTATGACGAGTGGCCGATTTCAGGCCAGATGTTACCTTCGGGCAGAATAAAAAAGAAGAATGCCGGAGAGGTTTCTATCACAATTTTGGCAGAAGTAGTTTCCTGGTATTATCCGGAGACGGAGGCGCTGACTATATATTCACAAGATAGTGATACGTATGAGTTCCAGCGTAAAGCTGAGGCCAGTTTAAGAGAAATATTTACTTCAAGGATGCCAGTGCCGATTTCGTATAAGAGCAATGATGCGATTCTTTGCCAGCTTTTCCGTGATGGGAAAATAAGCATTGAAAATCTGGGGGATTACAGAAAGGATATTCGTAAGATTACTTACAGTAAGGTACAGGATGACCATTCTGTGATTTTAGTAACGGAAGTGGTTGATAATGACCTGTTTTTAGATCTGGTTCAGGATACATCGGTTCATATTATTTTTTAGTGAATATGAGGAATAAAAAACTTTCATAGACTCCATGAAAAAACGCTGAAGCCTCACGACCTCAGCGATGTTTCTTTCGATGGATCTTTTTACAGCCTCATTCCTTTTGACGTTGTATTTTGTTGAGCGATTTTAGTAAACGTTGTTTATATTGCTCTAATTCACTTGGAGTTGGCCGATATTTTTCTGCGTACATTTCTTTCTTGTCAAGTTTCCACACCGGTCCCTTTACGGGAATATCACCTTCCCTCCTTGGAAATAAGTGCCAGTGCATATGTATGGCATTACCAGTTCCCAATCGTTCATAATTTAGTTTATCTGGCTTAAATGCATCATAAACCGCTTCGCTGACGATCGGCATTTTTTCAAGAAACTACAATTCTGGTTCACATCCTTTTCTTATACGGACGTCTGCTTTAAATGGTCCTTAATGGCGGCAAAGCTCTCCTCGCTGATGACATGCTCGATCCGGCAGGCATCCTCGGAGGCAGTCTCTCTGCTGACGCCCAGGGATTCCAGCCACTGGGACAGGATCCTGTGGCGCTCATAGATCATTTCCGCGATCTTTTTTCCAGGGGGAGCCAGGGTAATGTGGCCGTTTTCGTCCACGCGGATATGGCCGCTGTTGCGGAGATTCTTCATGGCCACGCTGACGCTGGGCTTGGAAAATCCAAGCTCATTGGCGATATCGATGGAACGGACGTATGGCTTATCCAGACTGAGGACCAGTATGGTCTCCAGATAATTTTCTGCTGATTCCTGTATTTTCAAACGAGCACCCCCAAAAACATTTTGCAGTGATACCGGAGACCAAAAGCCGTCCGCCCGGCATCTTTTATGACCAGTATAGCATAGGAAGATCCGTGGGTCAAATTGAAAAAGCTTGACAAAAAGGTTAGCATGTGCTAACTTATAAGCATAAGTTAGATAGAGCTAACTAAAATAGAAATCACAGACCGGGAAGGAGAATGGATATGAGCGTTGTGATCGTTGGAGGCCATGACCGGATGGTCAGGCAGTATAAGGAAATCTGCGAGGACCATCAGTGGAAGGCGAAGGTATTTACCCAGATGCGGACCGGACTGGATAAACAGATCGGATGTCCCGATCTTCTGATCCTGTTTACCAGCACGGTGTCCCATAAAATGATCCGCAGCGTACTGGATGGGATCGACGAGGCCAGGACCAGCGTCGTCCGCTGCCACACCAGCAGTAAGAGTGCCCTTACAGAGATCCTGGAGAATCACAGCGTTTAAGGAGGGAGGAGAGACTCATGAGCGAGGAAGCTTTTCGCATTATGACGCAAATGGATCTGGAGGGGGCTGAGACTCAGGCAGTGCTCCAGTGCGCGCCGCTCCTTACGGGGATCAAAATGTCCAACCTCCTCCATGTCCGGGAAGGGCAGCAGAGGGAGGTGGCTTCCATGTTTGAAGCAACGCCGGTCTCCAGCCGGATCCTCTATAAAAAGAATGGCCGGATCTCTGTTTTCCTATACAGGGAGCAGAGGCTGAAGCGTTTCCTTTCGGTGGGAAAGGTGCGGAGGCTTTTGGATTCCTTTGGATACAGGGGCATGGAGCTTCCGGAGATCCTGTCCAGGCTTTCGGACCGGTATCAGCGCCATATGGACGGCAGGGGAGACTTCCCCCATGAGATCGGTCTCCTTCTGGGATATCCGCCCGAGGATGTGTCCGGCTTTATCGAAAACGGAGGAAAAAATTTCCTCTGTTCCGGCTACTGGAAGGTCTATAAGGACCCCGCCAGGGCAAGAAGGATCTTTGACGGATACGACAGGGCCAGGGAGGCGGCCATCCGTATGGCGGGAAACGGGACCGGGATCCGGGACATTATAAAATATACATCATAAATCACAGGAGGAAGAATCAATGGATATGATCATCATCGCGTACTGGACACAGACAGGAAATACAAAGGCCATGGCAGAGGCTGTGGGAGAAGGCGTGGAAATCGCCGGGAAAAAGGCGGATGTGCGTCATATTTCGGAGGTGTCCATGGACAGCCTGAGAGAGGCGCAGGTATTTGCCATGGGCTGCCCGGCCATGGGGGCTGAGGTGCTGGAGGAGGGGGAGATGGAGCCCTTTGTGATGGAAGTGGAGGGCTTTGCCCAGGGAAAGAGGATCGGTCTGTTCGGCTCCTACGGCTGGGGAGACGGCCAGTGGATGCGGGACTGGGAGGAAAGGATGAAAGCGGCTGGAGCCGTCCTTGTGGGAAGAGAGGGTGTCATCGCCAACGAAGCGCCGGACGAGGACGCCCTGGAGCAGTGCAGGGCCCTGGGACGGGAGCTGGCCTCCATTTAGAAAGCGCGCCTTCCAGGGCAGCCTGCATTTTAGAAAAAGGCATCGATGAACTGTTCTTTTAAGAAACGGTATTGTCTTGTGGGCCGCCCCTTTCCCTCCTGGCGGAGGGGTTCGAACTCTTCAATGAGACCGGAGTCCAGGAGCTGCTGCAGGATCCGGTTGCAGCTGCGGCTGGTGATGTTCAAAAGCTGGGACAGGGAGGCAGCGGTGACCACGGCATCATTGTCCATCTGGAACAGGCCCACGATCCTCAGAAGATTGCTCTCATTGATGCCGTTTTTCTGGGAGTAGGCCAGAGCCTTGGTATTGGAGTAGCTGTAATTTAAATTCCTGGTAAGAGAGAGTGGGCCGGTGAGGACATTTTCATCTCCGTGGATAATGAACCCGTCGTTCTTTCCGTAACGGATGGCCTCCTGGAGGGCCTTTTCCGCCTGGTAATGGCTCTCCCCCAGGGAGTTCCCGAAGCCGGCGCCCAGGCGGAATTCCAGGTCTCCCTTCTGGTCCAGATAGGAGATCAGATCCTGGATCCGGTCGAAGCTCTTCTTATAAAGATCCGTGTCCATGTCCAGCTCGAACCGGTTGGATACGGAGCGGATGGCAAAGTCATAATGGTATTCCCGGCGGAAGTCCAGAAGATATTTGTGCAGGGTGATCTCCAGATACTCCCGGTCCTGGGAGGTGATGTGCTCCGGATAGATCAGCTTCACCAGGACGATGAGCTTTGTGTCCTGGCTCTGCTGCTTCAGGCGGATGGCATTGACCGCGCTCTTTATGGAGTCACGGATCATCTCCTCTGTGGGCAGGATATGGATGTAGGGGATCTTCAGCTTATTGAGCACGTTGAGCTGGTTGGTGGTCCGGGTCAGCATGATATCGATCTTTCCGCCTTTCCACAGCTCCTCGGCCCGTTCCTTTAAGGTCTCATAATTGTATACGGGATTTTCAAACAGGTAAGGCATGTGGGCGGGGGCCAGATACTGCTTCAGGTTCATATAATCGTTGACAGGGGTCAGGAAATCGATGTAGACCCGAGTCAGCGGGATATGGGGATACCGCACCACAAAGTTTAAAAGGATGGACAGGATGTGCTTATCCTCATAGGAGATCAGGGTACAGGGGACCTTGATATCCGGGACATGGGTCAGCATGTAGGAATAGCCCAGCTCCCCGGAGAAGAACATAACGTCGCAGGAATCCTTGCACTGTTCGTAAATATCCTCGATCTCCTCCAGTCGGTCGTACACATATTTATGGAAAAGACAGCCGAAATCCTTCATTGCGATGGCCCGGTCGATGAGATCCATGGATTTCTGTGGGCTTACGATGCTGATGGTAATCATGGAAACGCTCCTTTCTGAGGCGCAAAAAGTCTTTTAATGACAGTTATGTCGATAAATCGCTTTGCAGTAAAATCGTATCACAGATTCTTGACAATGTCAAAAGCGTATGTTAAAATGAAGACAAATAAAAGACGTGAAATGCATAAGTCCGAAATAAAAGAGCTTTTCTGCTGTTTACTTTCCGCCGAGGGAAACGGATGATACGGAGGGGGAACGGAATGGACAAGGGTAGCGATATCCTCGAAACTCCGCAGAACTGCTGGATATTACATATTTTTTCTGAACAATAGGGACAAAAGATGGAAATATCCTCCCGGAGTGGCTCTTTTATAACCTTAATTGGGACGCAAGTGTCCCATAAAAGCCTTTATGTATTCCGAGTCTCTTATTTTGTGCAGAGCACAGGGGTTAAGTAATCCAAATTTTAAGGAGGTATTTGCGAAATGAGCAAGTATATTGACAGAGTATTGGCGGAAGTTAAAGAGAAAAACGCAAACGAGCCGGAATTCCTTCAGACTGTTGAGGAAGTGTTAGGAACCTTAGCGCCGATCGTTGACGCTCATCCGGAATATGAGAAAGTTGCCCTTCTTGAGAGAATGGTAGAGCCGGAGAGAACCATCGAATTCCGTGTTCCGTGGGTTGATGATAATGGCCAGACACATGTTAACCGCGGCTACCGTGTACAGTTCAACGGCGCAATTGGACCGTACAAGGGAGGCTTACGTTTCGCTCCGTCCGTAAATCTGTCTATCATGAAATTCTTAGGTTTCGAGCAGACATTCAAAAACAGCCTTACAACACTCCCCATGGGCGGTGCAAAGGGTGGTTCTGACTTTGACCCCAACGGTAAGAGCGATGGAGAGGTTATGAGATTCTGTCAGTCCTTCATGACTGAGTTATACCGTCACATTGGTCCGGATGTAGATATCCCGGCTGGTGACCTTGGCGTAGGCGCTCGTGAGATCGGCTATCTGTATGGCCAGTACCGTAAGATCCGCGGTGCATTCGAGAACGGCACGATCACAGGTAAGGGACGTTCCTTCGGTGGTTCCGTGATCCGTCCGGAGGCTACTGGTTACGGCGCTGTTTACTACGTAGAAGCTGTTATGAAACACGAAAACGATACACTGGCTGGCAAGACAGTTGCAGTATCCGGCTTCGGTAACGTTGCATGGGGTATCTGTAAGAAGCTTGCTGAGTTAGGCGCAAAGGCAGTTACACTGTCTGGTCCGGACGGATACATCTACGATCCCGACGGAGTTGTAACAGAAGAGAAGATCAACTACATGCTGGAAATGAGAGCATCCGGACGCAACCGCGTTCAGGATTACGCTGACAAGTTTGGCGTACAGTTCTTCCCGGGTGAGAAGCCGTTCGGTCAGAAGGTTGACATCGTTATGCCGGCAGCTATGCAGAACGACGTTCACATGGCAGAGGCTGAGAAGATGGTTGCCAACGGTCTTAAGTACTACATCGAGGTTGCCAACATGCCGACAACAAACGATGCTCTTAAGTACTTAATGAGCCAGCCGAACATGGTTGTTGCTCCGTCCAAGGCTGTAAACGCAGGCGGCGTTCTCGTATCTGGTCTTGAGATGAGCCAGAACTCCGAGAGATACTCCTGGACAGCAGAGGAAGTTGACTCCAAGTTACATCAGATCATGACTGGTATCCATGATGGATCTGCAGAAGTAGCTGAGAGATACGGCTTAGGCTACAACCTGGTTGCAGGTGCTAACCTGGTTGGCTTCCAGAAGGTAGCTGACGCTATGATGGCTCAGGGTATTGCCTGGTAATTAGCTGGCAGTCTATTGAGTGTCTTAACTGAATCCAACTGAAATATTGGGGGCTGTTACGGGTAAATATGCCCGCGGCGGCCCCTTATATATTCCTGGCAGCAGAGGCTTGTAAACCTCTGGTACCGGCGGGGGCGAGAGATCAGAACCCGAAATCCGTTAATATCAATACGATGTACAAATAGGAAGGAAGTATTGGAAATGGCATTTACAGTTTTTTACACCGTTCAGATCAGCGACGTTGCAACAAAGATCTTTGAAGCAGCGGGTGGAAAAGCCGTTGTAACAAACCACTTTTTCGACGAGGCTGGCTACATTGAGGAATTAAAGGCATTAAAGCCGGAAGCGATCATGTGCCGTACAGAGCCCATTACCGCAGCGATGATGGACGCCGCCGGCCCCAATTTAAAGGTCATCGGCAAACAGGGCGCAGGCCTCGATAATATCGACATTGCAGCAGCCACAGAAAGAAAGATCCGCGTGGTATACGCACCGGGCCAGAATGCCCAGTCCGTTGCTGAGCAGGCCGCATTCTTAATGCTGGCATGCGCACGCCGCTATAATTATGTAGACAGACAGTTCCGTTCTGGAAACTACAAGGTACGTTTCGGCCTGACCAATACCTATGAGCTTCAGGGAAAGACCCTGGGTCTTGTGGGCTGCGGCCGTATCGGACGTATGTTAGCCACCATCGCAAAATGTGGTTTTGGCATGAATGTGATCGGTTATGATCCGTTCTTAAAGCAGGAGCAGCTGGGCGACCTGATCACACTTGTGGAGAGCCAGGATGAAGTATTTAAGCAGGCAGATTTTGTGAGCCTCCATACTCCGCTGACTCCGGAGACAGAGCACAGCATTGGTATGAGAGAATTTAAGCTGATGAAACCGACGGCTTCCTTCATCAACGCCAGCCGCGGCGAGGTCGTAAACGAGGCAGAGCTGATCCAGGCTATGCAGGAGAATGTGATCACCTGTGCCGGTCTTGACGTAACAGAGAAAGAGCCGCTGCCGTTGGACAGCCCGTTATACAGCCTTGACAATGTGATCCTGACACCGCATACTGCAGCTACCACAGAGCAGTCTGTGATCCGCTGCTGCGAGACCGTTGCCAACGACATCTGCGCCGTTGTTGACGGGAAAGATGCAAAGTTTGCAGCGAACAAGTTCTAAAAACAGAAAACCATAAATGGGAGGGAACTCCAGCGGCCGGGCCACTGGGGCCCTCCCTTTTTAATAAGGAGGGGATGGCATGGGTACGATGACAGAATCCGCAAAAGCGCTGCTGCCGGAGCTTATAAAGATCCGCAGGGATTTCCATGAATATCCGGAGCTTTCTGGAAAAGAGGAGGAAACGGCTAAAAAGGTGGCTGCTTATTTAAAGGAAATGGGCTGCGACCAGGTGATCGAGCATGTGGGAGGCCATGGCGTCATCGGCGTGATCAAGGGCGCTTCGGAAGGCGGCGTGGTGGCTCTCCGGGCAGATATGGACGCTTTGCAGATCCAGGAGATGAATGAGACGGAGTACAGATCCAGAAACGACGGCGTCATGCACGCCTGCGGCCATGATAACCATATGACCGGGCTTTTGGGAGCGGCAAAGCTCCTTTTAGAGCGGCGGGACCAGATCCATGGTACTGTAAAGCTGGTGTTCCAGCCGGCAGAGGAGTTGTCTCCCGTGGGCGGCTCCAGAGGGATGCTGGAGTCCGGATATCTGGATGACGCGAAGGCGGTCTACGGACTTCATGTATGGCCGGACCTTCCCCATGGAAAGGTGGGAGTAAAGGCAGGTCCCTTAATGGCTGCCACCGACCACTTTACCATTACGATCCATGGAAAGACGGCCCATGGAGCAAAGCCGGACCAGGGCATTGACGCGGTGGTCCTGGGAGCCCAGTTTGTTATGGCGGCCCAGTCCATCGTCAGCCGGAAGGTGGATCCTCTGGATAATGCGGTGGTCACATTCGGGATTTTCAATGCGGGAACCAGGTATAACATCATTGCCGGAGAGTGTGTTCTGGACGGGACCGTAAGGACCCTCAACGAGAACACCAGGGATATGATCGAGGATTCCATGAGAAAGCTCCTGGACGCCATCTGCCTCCAGTCCGGGGCCACAGCGGATATCGTATACGGACGGGGATATCCGGCCCTGGTCAATCACGAAAGGGATGCGGCCCTGATCAAAAAGACGGCTGTGTCCTTATTTGGAGAAGAGGATGTGGTGGATGTTAAGAATCCCGCCATGCCCGCCGAGGACTTTTCCTTCTATCTGAGGGAGAAGGAAGGAGCGTTCGTATGGCTGGGAACCGCCCAGGAGGGAAAGACTCCATGGCCGCTCCACAACAGCCGGTTCGACGTGGACGAGGATATTTTATGGAGAGGGGCCGCGCTTTTAGCCCAGACGGCCATCGACTATCTGAACGCATAAGCGGAGAATTTTATGGGAAGCCGGGGGAGACTCCGGTTTCCTTTTTCTATTTTATATTTTTTTGAACCTTTTGACGGCTTCAGTCCTCTATATAGCAGGTGCACCAAATAAGAGGGAAGGAGGAGCAGGCGGATGGAAGAAGCAGAGCTGGTAAGAAAAATGATATCCGGCGATAAAGACGCGTTTGCCGGTTTAATGGAAATATATCAGAAACAGGCTCTGAGAGCTGCGTACCTGATCTCTGGAAACTATGCTGACAGCGAGGATATCGTACAGGAGACCTTTACATCCTGCTATATCAACCGGAAGCAGATCCGGGACCCGGAGGCCTTTAAGGGCTGGTTCTATAAGACCCTGTCCCGGACGGCCTGGAGGGTCTGCCGGAAGGCCAGACGGGAACAGCCTGCAGAGGAAGTGTATCCGGAGGAAAAAGAGGCTCCGGGCGGGCTTTTAAGCCGCGTGATACTGAAGGAGGAGGAGCAGGCCCTTTACCGGGAGATCTTAAGGCTGCCGGTGAAGCAGCGGACCGTGATCATCCTTTATTATTATAATGAGATGACCATAAAGGAGATCGCCGCAGCCTGCAGATGTCTGGAGGGGACCGTCAAATCGCGTCTTTTTCACGGAAAGGCCAGACTAAAGGAAGCCCTGACGAAACAGGATCAAAAAGGAGGCGCCACATGGACGATCTTATCTTAGAAAAAAATTTAAAAGAGACCTTAAATAAGAAGTCAGAGGAAATCGGCGGCTCCCTGGCAGACCAGAGGATCCGTACAAGAGTTTTTGAAGCCATTGAGGAGGAAAAAAATATGAAACATAGGAATTGGAAAAAAACAGTAGTTGCAGCAGCCGCCATCTGTATCCTTGGGACCATGACTGCCGTTGCCGTAGGGCGTCCGGCGTTTATCCTGTCTGGAAGCAGCCGCAATGAGATCGTAAGGGATTATGATCAGGCGGTACAGATGCAGGAGGGCTATGACGGCCGTGTGAAATCTGTGGAAGGCTTTTCCAACGGTTATACCTTTAAGGAGGCAGTCCCCAAGCATGAGGAGACCCAGGATGAAGGGAAAAACCGTCTGGACCAGGGCATGTCCATGGCATTTACCTATGAAAAGGAGGGGATGGAGGACGTGGAGCTTTCCGGAAGCCGCCTCTTTGTGGGGATGCAGGACGAAAGCTCTGCGGATCAGGTCATGACCCTGGAGGACGGTACCGTGCTTTCTTATTCCAGTACGGTCAATAAGTTCGTGCCGCCGGATTATGAGATCACAGAGGAGGAGAAGAAGCTCCAGGAGGAAGGAAAGCTGAACGTGGCCTACGGAAGCGATGAAGTCGAGGTCATGACCTCTGCCGCAGTGACATGGGAACAGGAGGACATCAGCTACTGCCTGTTTACATTTGAAGAGAGTATGAGCGCGGAGGAGCTGCTTTCCATGGCAAAAGAGGTGGCAGAGCAGGAATAGAAATATCCTGCCTGGAACGCCATGGGACGGAAGGAGATCCTGCCGCAGATAAAGGGGCCGCTGCAAAATAGATGGGAAGTCATCTATAAAGCAGCGGCTCCGCTGCTGTTTAAGAGAAAAACATATTTTTGATCAGGGCCACAGGCATTTCTTTTCCGGTCCAGAGACGGAATGCCTCGGCTCCCTGATAGAGGAGCATATAGGATCCGTTGAAGGCGGGGAGGCCTTTGGCCCGGGCCATGGAAAGGAGCCGGGTCTCCTTTGGATTATAGATGATGTCGGAGACGATGAGGCCGTCCGGAAGGAAGGCTGCGTCGGGAATGGGGCAGGCATCCTCGCTGGGGGCCATTCCCAGGGAGGTGGCGTTGGTCAGGATCCGGCTCTGGGACAGTTCAGAGCGCAGCCGGTCATGGTCGGAAAAATCGCAGAGGGTGATGATACAGCCGGTCTTTCTTTCCAGAGCCTCTGCCGTCTCCCTGGCCCGGTCATAGAAGCGGCTGGAGGGCCTTAAAAAGACGGAGATTTCCCGTACTCCGTCCAGGGCCGCCTGGACCAGAATGGCTGTTGCAGCTCCTCCGGCTCCCAGGAGGGTCATTTTTTCTCCGGAAATCTGAAAGCCCGCATCCTTTACAGACTGCATATAGCCTGCGCCGTCGGTATTGTGTCCGGTGAGGACACCGTTGTCGTTTACGACGGTATTTACAGCCCCTATGAGCCGGGCTGCGGGGGAAAGCTGGTCGCAGAGGGACACCATCCTGTTTTTATCGGGCATGGTCAGATTAAAGCCACGGGCATTCATGGCCTTCAGACCGTCCACGGCGGCGGGAAGGGTCTCTTCGTTTACGTCAAAGGCCAGGTAGCGGTAGTCCAGGTCCAGGGCCTCGAAGGCCGCATTGTGCATCATGGGGGAAATACTGTGGGCACAGGGGCTGCCAAGGAGGCAGATGAGGCCCGTATGCCCGGTGATGGTATGTTTCATATAAGCCTCCAGATAGATTTAATGAAGCTATTATATCAGCGGAGGGAGAAGATTGCAACGGCAGCCGATCTTTGGTATACTCATGGAAAGGGTCCGCCGGGACGGCGGAAAATCATAGTGAAGGAAGAGCAGAAACAGATGAAATTGGACCAGCATATTTTTTTGATCGGCTTCATGGGCTGCGGGAAGAGCACCTGCGCGGCCTGTATGTGCAGGATGACCGGCGCAGAGCAGATAGAGATGGATCAGGAGATCGTAAAACGCCAGGGTATGGAGATAACGGAGATCTTCCGGGTCCATGGGGAGGAGTATTTCCGGGATCTGGAGACAGATCTTATAAAGGAGATCGGGAATATGGAGCCCATGGTGGTCTCCTGCGGCGGAGGGACTGTCCTGCGGGAGGAAAACGTGGCCCTTATGAAGGCGGCCGGAAGGATCGTCCTTTTAACGGCGGAGCCGGAGACGGTCTTTGACCGGGTGAAGGGGAGTGCAGACCGGCCGGTGCTCAACGGAAATATGAACCTTTCCTATATTAAAGAGCTGATGGAAGCACGCAGGCCCAGGTATGAGGCGGCGGCGGACGCGGCTGTGGCCACAGACGGCCGGACTGCGGAGGAGATCTGTGAAGAGATCCTGGAACAGAGAAAAGAGGGATCCCATGGAGCCCGTTGAATTCCGGGATATGGAATATGTGATGGCGGTCCATGAGGAGCAGAGCTTTTCCGGAGCCGCCAGAAAGCATTTTATATCCCAGCCGGTCTTAAGCCGGGTGGTGCGGAAGGTGGAAAGAAACCTGGGGGTGACGCTCTTTGACCGCAGCTCCATCCCTTTAAAGCCCACGCCCCAGGGGCAGAAGGTGCTGGAATATTTTGAGCAGATGCAGAAGCTCCGTATGGAGCTGGAGCAGTATTGTGAGACCGCCGGACAGCAGGGCGGGCCTGGTCTGACGGTGGCGGCTCCGTCGTTTTTCTGTACCTACGGGCTGCCGCCGGTGATCGCTGCCTTTAAGGAACGGTATCCGGACTGGGAGATCCGTCTGGTGGAGGCCAATGACCGGGACCTGGTGGATTTCCTCCGGGCCGGGGTGGCGGAGCTGGGGATCTCTGCCAATGGAGATACTGCGCCGGATATGGAGTCGGAGGTGCTGAGAATGGAGAACATCATCCTGGCGGTTCCGGCAGGCTTTCCGGTGAACCGGGGGCTGGAGGCGTATGTCCTGGATCCGGTCTGTGGGAACGAGGTTCCGGGAGTCCCTCTGGAGCGGTTTGCGGAGGAGCGTTTTTTATTTATGAAGCCGGGAAATGATATGCGGGAGCGGGGCATGAGGCTCTGCCGGGAGGCGGGTTTTTCCCCCAGGATCGTCATGGAGCTGGACCAGATGATGACCGCCTATTATCTGGCGGCCGCCGGAGAAGGGGCCGCCTTCATACGGAAGGAGCTTCCGTATTATGCCGGAGGAACAGAAAAGCTGCGGTTTTACAGGATCGACAGCCGGGAAACGACGAGACCGATCCGGATCCTCCAAAGACAGAGGGGAGAACGGACGGCGCGGCAGAGGGGGTTTGTGGAGTTTCTGAAAAGCTGGGATGGATGGAGCGGCAGAGGGCCGAAGCCTGTCGGCTTATGATCTCCTGTCGCCTGTTATGACAGCCATAGAAGATCTGTGCAGGCGCTCTTATGGCTTGATCTGTATCCGGTCCAGGAGATCATCCCGGATCTTTGTATAATTCAGAGCCGGGATGGGGAGCACGGCCCCAGAGATCAGTTCTGCCTCAAAGCGGCGGATGGCGGTGATATACAGGGTGTTTACATAATATCCCCGGTGCAGGGGATAAAAAATATCAGGAAGCTCCCGGGCGAGATCGCTTAAAGAGCTATTGCAGGAAATGACCTGATCGGCGCAGACGAGCTCGGTCCGTTTATTCTGGCTCTGGACGTACAGGACTGTATAGGGATCGACGAAGATAGTCTGGTTTCCGCTGCGGACTGCTATGCGTTTTCCGGAATGCTGTTTTAAGATCAGACTGCGGACGAACTTCAAGGTATTTAGGTCCAGCTTCAGGGAGGGAGTTTCCCCAGCGGGCACATACTCATAGGAATTGTGGATATGGGACAGCTGGAGCCTGCCTCCGGCGTTCCGGTAAACCAGAGTGAAGCGGGTGATCACGCAGAAAGTCTTTCGCTGGTTCTGGACCAGGATCTGGCCGCAGACCAGGGCAGAAGAAGAATCCAGCGGAACGGGATGGTATTCTTCGGTCAGGATATCCAGGAGAATTCCGGAAAAATCCTTGAAACGGGCCCGGATGGCGTCTCTGCCGAATAACGCCGGTTCCCCGGTGCCCAGATAAATGCTGTCCGGGGAAAGGTATGAAAACCATTTTTCAGGTTCTCCGGAAAAATGGGCGTGGAACAGTTCTTGAGAGAGACAGACTGCCTGTTCGCAGTCGATTTTTGTTTTGGACATAAAAGACCTCCTTCGCTGGCCTTTTATTTTACCAGAGGACTGCGGCCAGCGCAAGTCCGGGAGGGCAGAGGACGCATTTTTTCCCGAGCGCCGGTCCAGGGCGGAGTCATGCGGATCCGGACATAGGCTTATGACGGTCTCTGTATTGGACAGAGTCCGTTTCTGGTGGTATGCTGGAGGAAAGAAATAGATGGGAGGTTTGCAGAATGACGATTCAGGAAAAATTTGCCGGCCTGGGCATTGACAATGCGCCGGGACAGGAGGCACTCCAAAAAAAGGAGGCCCTGGACCTGCGGGGAGAGAAGCTTCTGGGGGCCAGAGTTGACTTTTCCCATGGGGATGTGGACGCTCATATGCCCACGCCAGGGAGCTTTGATGTTTTTAAGGAAGGCTTTGAAGAGGGCGGCAGCCAGGCGTATACGCCGTACCGGGGCAGAAAGAAGATCCTGGACCATGTGGCCGCCAGTCTTTCTGGCTTTACAGGGGCCAGCATCGATCCAGAGGAAAACCTGATCCTGACGCCGGGGACCCAGGGTGCCCTGTTCCTGGCCATGGGGGCCAATATCATGCCGGGAGACAAGGTGGCCATCGTGGAGCCGGATTATTTTGCCAACCGGAAGATGGTGGAGTTTTTCGGCGGGCAGATGGTGCCGGTGGTCCTGGAGTATGAGAACGAGGGCGGACGCGCCGGGATCAGCCTGGAATCCCTGGAGGAGGCGTTTAAGGACGGCGTGAAGCTGTTCTTATTCTCCAATCCCAACAATCCGGTGGGCTGTGTCTATTCCTATGAGGAGATCACAGGGATCGCGGCTCTGGCAAAGAAATATGGAGTAACGCTGATCGTGGATGAGCTGTACTCCCGTCAGGTATATCCAGGCATTCCCTATACCCATCTGTGCGCCCAGAAGGAGATCCCGGAGAACCTGATCACGATCCTGGGGCCGTCCAAAACAGAATCCTTAAGCGGATTCCGCCTGGGAGCGGCCTTTGGAACAGCAGAGATCATTGAACGGATGGAAAAGCTCCAGGCCATCATGGCCCTGCGGTGCAGCGGCTATAACCAGGCAGTATTCCTGACCTGGTTTCATGAGCCGGATGGGTGGCTGGAGGCCAGGGTCAGGGCTCACAAAGAGATCCGGGACGCGGTCATGGAGGTGATCCGGGAGGTGCCGGGCGTTTCGGCAAAGCCCACAGAGGGCGGAAGCTATCTGTTTGTGACGATCCCGGAGCTGGATGTGTCCCTTCACCAGTTCATCCGCATCGTCCGGGAGCTGGCGGATGTGATCGTGACGCCGGGAACCGAGTTCGGCCCCCAGTATGTCCATCAGTTCCGCATCAATTTCTCACAGGATAAGGAAAAGGCGGCAGCGGCCATGAAGCGGCTGTTTGCAGTCATGGAGCGGTACAGAAAACAGTAAACAGGGAGGAAAAGACAATGGGAAAAGAAGCAAATCCGATCCCACAGGGGAAATACGTTCCGGCTGTCCGGTTTGGAGATCTGGTATTCACGGCGGGGGTGACTCCGAGAAATAACGGAGTCCTCATAAAAGAGGGGAAGGTCCTCTGTGCAGACGCCATTGAGGATTACAGGGATGCGGTGCGCCAGGCGGCAAGAAACGCCCTGACATCGGCAAAGAACCGGCTGGAGGAGGGCGAGGAGATCGCCGGGATCCTGTCAGTCACCGTGTATGTGAATGCAGAGGAGGGCTTTACAAAGCAGTCGAAGATCGCGGATCTGGCTTCAGAGTATTTCTGCGAGGAGTTAGGGGAGGCCGGAGTTGGAAGCCGCGCCGCCGTGGGTGTGGCGTCTCTGCCTGGAAATGCGCCGGTGGAGATCTCCATTGTGGCGGGTGTGAAAAAGAACCATTAGAAAAGAAAAATCATGGATGCAAACGGAACCGCCTGGAAAAATCGTCCGGGCGGTTTTTGTAAATGCAGGGCTGTGAAAATACTTGTGCTTTTTCTCTCTGCCAGTTACAATAAACGGAAGGAGGATGATATGGAAAAAGGAAAACGGATCCTTCTGACACTCTTATTTGTGATCCTGGCAGCCATGGGGATCATGGCCGGGACCTTTCTGGCAGGCGGAGGCTTAAAGCCGCGGCCGGGAGTGGACAGAGGAGAGAGAGAAACAGTCCAGGCGTACCCAGAGCCATCAGAGGGGCAGACAGCCGGGGCAGAGGCTGGACAGGAAATAAAGGACAGCCAGGAAATGAAGAACGGACAGGAAACAAAGACCAGCATCCGGCTGGAAACGGCGGCAGAAGAAACGGAGATGGAAACGGATGCGGACGTGCCGGAGGAAGCCGGAGGGGAGAGCGGGGAGCCGTGTACTCTTTTATTTGCCGGGGACGTTTATCTGTCGGAGCATGTGCTGGGCGCGTACAGCCGTGCCGGAAATATCACCGGAGTCCTGGACCAGGGGATCCTTAAGGAGACTCTGGGAGCGGATATTTTTATGGTAAACCAGGAGTTCCCGTTTACAGACCGGGGAACAAAGGCGGCAGATAAGCAGTTTACCTTCCGTCTGCCGCCGGAAAAGGTGTCCATACTCACGGAGATGGGCGTGGATCTTGTGACCCTGGCCAATAACCACATCCTGGATTTTGGTCCGGAGGGGATCACCGACAGTATAAAAGCCCTGGACGGGGCGGGGATCCGCCATGTGGGGGCAGGAGAAAACAGGGACCAGGCGGAGCGCCTGGAGATCCTGGAGGTCCATGGAAAACGGATCGGGTTCCTGGGGACGTCCCGGGTCTATATGTCCGCTGACTGGGCGGCGGGACCGGACCATCCCGGTGTGTTTTCCACCTATGATCCGGCCCGGGCCCTGGAGGCCATAAAGACGGCCAGAGGCCAGTGTGATTACCTGGTGGTCTACGTCCACTGGGGCGTGGAGCGGGAGACAGAGCCAAAGGATTACCAGAGGGCCATGGGCCGCCAGTATATCGACGCCGGGGCAGACCTGGTCATCGGAAGCCATCCCCATGTGCTGCAGCCGGTGGAATACTATAATGGAAAGCCCATTGTGTACAGCCTGGGGAATTTCGTGTTTGGCAGCAGTATTCCCAGCACCATTCTGTTTAAGGTGGTGCTGGACGGGGAGGAGATCCAGGTGACGGAGATCCCGTGTACCTCTTCCGGCGGATACACAAGGCTGAAATAAAAATATAGGCGTATGAAAATGCATGGAAAGCAGAAGAAGGGAGAACGGAGCATGGAACGGAAGACTATGGGAACACAGGCGGGAGTCCTGATCACGATCCTGGGGGGAGCGCTCTGGGGGCTATCGGGGGCCTGCGGACAGTATCTGTTTGAGTATAAGGGCGTGACCTCGGGGTGGCTGGTGCCGATCCGCCTGACCATGGCCGGCCTGACCATGCTGCTGTATTATATTTTTAAGGAAAGAGGAGCGGCCTTCCGGATCTGGAAAAAGGGCAGGGACGCGGCGGAGGTGATGATCTACGGGATCGCCGGTCTCATGCTCTGCCAGTATACATATTTTGTCACCATCGAGCTTTCCAATGCCGGAACGGCCACTGTGATCCAGTACCTGTCTCCGGTGCTCATCATGGTGCTGGTGTGCTTTATGGAAAAGCGGCTTCCCAGGGCAGTGGAGGTCCTGTCCCTTATCCTGGCCATATCGGGGATCTTTCTGATCGCTACCCATGGAAATGTCCATCAGATGGTGATCTCCAGGGAGGCCCTGGTCATGGGGCTTTTGTCGGCGGCCACAGTGGTCCTTTACAATATGCAGCCCCGGCGGCTCATGGCCTATTATCCCACAGCATACCTTCTGGCCTGGGGAATGACCATCGGCGGGATCGTCCTGGCCCTGGTCTTTCAGCCATGGAGATACCGCTATACCCTGGATCTCCCCTTTCTTCTGGCTCTGGGAGCCATTATCTTTCTGGGGTCCATGGCGGCCTTTACCTTGTATATGCAGGGGGTAAAGCTCATCGGCCCGGCCCGGGCCAGTCTCTACGCCTGTGTGGAGCCCATTGCGGCCACGCTGCTGTCGGCTGTGTGGCTGAAGGCACCGTTTAAGCCCATTGATTTTCTGGGTTTTTCCATGATCATTGCCACGATCCTGATACTGGGATATGGAGATCTGAAGAAGGGGAACGGAGCTTCTGTGCAAAAACGTTAGACAGGCGGCAGGAATGCTGATATAATAAAAATTATGAACGAAACAAAGACAAGGGGTTTACATGGATGAAGAAATACCGGACAATCCATGAGCAGAGCAGAATAACCCTGCCCTTTTTAGGGGAGAGCTTTATTAAAAAGCCATCACAGTTTACGCTGCGGGTATGCGCAGTGTAACTGTGGTGGCTTTTTGCGATGAAAAATAACGATAAGGAGGAAGAGGAATATGAAAAAAAACGGCGGGGACTGCGCTCCTTAATGGCGGCAGCCCTGTGCTTCAGCCTGGTGGCCGCCCAGGCGGCGCCGACGGTATATGCGGCCAGGACGGAGGCAGGGAAGAAGCAGACACTTTGTGAGCATCATCCGGCCCATGACGAGGACTGCGGCTATACCGGGGGAAGCCAGGGGACAGCCTGCGGCCACCGGCACACGGAAGGCTGTTATAAGCTGGCGGAACACTGCATTCGTTTGCGCTTGATTCCTCACTATCCATGTGATCCAGTATCTTCTGGTCTTTAGAAAGTTTTTCCGGGCATGAATATCGGAAACACGCAGGCCATCCTCTGATCCACTGCTGGAACGCAGGATTTTTCTATATTTGGGATTTCTGCTCCCCTTCATCCAGTTTTCAAGGAAAAAATATATCATGAAAAATAATGATATGAAAGGATGAACAAGAAGCTCCTTTTGTGGTACAATATTTTAATAGCACCCACAGTGAGGAGGGTACAAAATGGATAACAATTTGCAAATAAATCAAAATGCAGAACAGACCTATCATTCTATTCGCCAGTCTATTGTATCAGCACAGCATAAGTTAAGTGCTGCGGTGAACTACGCAATGGTAATAACCTACTGGGAAATTGGGGAACAGATTTATAAAGCGTGTGGAGAAAATGACAGAGCGGCATACGGAAAAAATTTGTTGGACTATCTTTCAGCTCAATTGACTGTTGAGTTTGGAAAAGGTTTTGACAAATCAAATCTTCGTAAGATGAGGCAGTTCTACTGTACATTCCCAATTCGAGACACACTGTGTCTTGAATTAGGTTGGTCGCATTATCGCCTTTTGATGCGCATACCAGATGAACAGGCACGAACCTTTTATATGGAGGAATGTGTAAAGTCTGCGTGGAGCGTCCGACAGTTAGAACGGCAGATCAACACGATGTACTATCAGAGAATTTTAGCAAGCCAAGACAAAGCAGCTGTTTCAAAAGAAATTCAAACAACAGAACCGAAACCTGAATATGAAAAAATAATCATAGATCCTTATGAGACGAGATTTGTCAAGGTGATTTTCTGATAAAAAAACACTTTTTTTTTAGAAGGCTTTATATACAGCACCCTTTATCATAAATCTCTGTATTTACAATAAAAAAAGACCAGCGTATGGATATAATGCAATCTCAGCGCTGGTCTTCTCTAATGTTGGTCTATTTCTCACAAAGAGACACCTTAATAATTTTCAGGATGTAAAAATACTGCATTTATCCAAACAGAATGATAAATGACATTTCCGAATATACAATCAAATCTTTACTCTACCCGCAGCATTCGATAACCAACACCGATATGTGTCTGAATATATTGGGGGGACTCAGGGGTTGTTTCTATTTTCTTACGAAGAGTCGCCATAAAGACTCGAAGAGAAGCAATATCATTTTCCCAGCTGTGCCCCCATATTTTTTGTGTAATGTAGGTGTGGGTCAGAACCTTTCCTACATTTTGAGAAAGGATACACAACAGTTTATACTCGATTGGTGTCAAATGTAATTCCTGCTCATTCAAGTAAGCACATCCAGCGGCATAATCAATCCGAAGCTGTCCATTGGAAAAGACTGCTGCACCTGCCGAAGATTCGCTTTCCATCATTGCAATTCTCCGTTGGGTAACACGAAGGCGAGCCAATAGCTCCTCCACAGAAAATGGTTTTGTAAGATAATCATCTGCACCAGCATCCAAAGCATCTATCTTATCGGTATCTTCGCTCCTTGCGCTAATGACAATAATTGGCATATTAGACCATGTTCTGATTTTTTTGATCACATCCACGCCGTCTATGTCCGGTAATCCCAAATCCAAAAGTACAATATCCGGATTGTGGGAAGATGCTTCTAAAATTGCAGCCTTCCCATTGGGAGCCGTTAGATGCCGGTAATCATGTGCCTTCAATGTGGTTGTAATCAAATTTTTCACGGAAGAATCATCTTCCACAACTAAAATGAGTGGTTTATTCATGTATTTGTGCCTCCTCAGCAGGTAATGTGAATGTAAACACTGTTCCATGTGGTATGTTATCGGAAACAGAAATCGTACCGCCATGTGCATGGATAATCGATTTGCACAACGACAGTCCCAATCCTAAGCTACGCCGGCTGTCTGCAATCTTATTCGCACCACTATAAAACATATCGAACACTTTCGGTTTCAGCTCATCTGGAATTCCTTCCCCATCATCTGCTACAGTAACAATTACATGCTCGTCTTGCTTCCTTGTTTTTATCTGAATATGCGAGCCTTTTGGAGTATACTTAATGGCATTGTCTACAATATTGATAATGACCTGAACGATCAGTCTGGCGTCTATTTTAGCAAGGATAAAATCTTCTTCATGTTTTACCGTAATGCAATGCTCTACACTTTTACGATTTACATGGTGCAATGCCTCCGCAATTACTTCATCTATCAAATTTGCAGACGCACGAATATTCAGCCGCCCTTCCTCTATCCGAGTAACGGCGAGAAGATTTTCCACAAGATTAATCAACCACATGGAATCGTCGTAAATATCGGTGTATAGCTGGAGCTTGGTATCTTCGTCAAAGGATTTTCCGTTTGACAAAAGATTGCTGGCATTGCCGGAAATAGAAGTCAGGGGAGTGCGAAGGTCATGGGAAATCGCCCGTAGAAGATTTGCCCGAAGCTGTTCATTTCTGGCAAGAATTGCCGCTTCCTCTTTCTCTCTGGCGTTTTTCTCATTTTCCAGTGACATTGCACACTCACCAAGAATCGAAAGCAAAATGCTGTTCTCAAAAGCATCCAGAGGCTGTTCGCCAATGACGATTCCCACCACACCGTACACTCTGTCCATAATCCGTACAGCAAGATAAAGGCATTTTGCATCAGAAAGTGTATCTGTGGTAGCACCTGCATGTTTGTTGTTTTTCAAAACCCACTTTGCCACCCCTTTTTCATTTACAGATAGGAAGCTGTTATCCAAGACATTCCCGTCCGGTGAAAAAGTACGTGCTTCTCCAAGCAAGCCATTTTCTACAGGATAAAACACAATCCCCCTCCCAAGCAGCTTGACAAGCTGCCTTGATGTGGCGGAAATAATATCCTCCTGATTTTTTTCCTGCTGCAAAATCTGATTCGTGTCAAATAAAACCTTGGTACGATATGCAGCCTGTGCGGATTGTTTTGCATGATTCTTAAGCTGTGTGGCAAGGGAACCTGTCAGGAATGCCGCAAGGAACATGATAATAAAGGTAACAGGATATCCCTGATCGTATGCTTCCAATGAATATCTCGGAACAGTAAACAAAAAATTAAATACCAATACGCTCACAATGGAAGAAATCAGGCTGTAAATCCGGTGTGTTGTGATAACCGAAGTAAGCAGCACTCCCAGGACATACACCGTAATGATATTAGCTTCGGCAAACCCTAATTTTTGAAACAGAAACCCGATGCCGGTTGCAGCAATCAAAATACCGATACTTTTTGCAAGATCGGCTGGAGAAAATACCAGATGCCTGATTCCCTTTGCTTTTTTTGCATAGTAGGAAACAGGGGCAGAAGTTGTGTCTGGAATAATATGCACATCTAAATTGGGGGCATGGGCAATCAGCTTTTCTGTCAGTGTAGGTTTGCTGAATAAATGCTTTTTCGCAGCTACACTTCGTCCGATCACAATTTTTGATACACCGGAAAGTCTCGCAAATTCTGCAATTTGTAAGGGAATATCATCGCCATATACAGTTTCTATCTTTGCCCCTAATTGTCTGGCAAGATGCACATTATCCCGAAGTCTTTTTTTATCTTCCGCTTTCATAGCAGAAAAAGCTGGTGTTTCTACAAATAATGCCGTAAAATCACTGCGGAAAGCATTTGCCATTCTTGCGGCAGTCCGGATTAATTTTGCGTTGGAGGGAGAGGAAGAAAGACACACAAGAATATGCTCATCGGTATGATAATCACCATGACTTTTGATTCTGCTGTTTTCAGTCAGGATATTTACCCGATCTGCACAGCGGCGCAGTGCAATTTCCCGAAGGGCTGTTAAATTTTCTACAGTAAAAAAGTTATTTACTGCCCGCTTTGCCTGGGATTCCCGATAAACATTTCCCTCTTTCAACCGTTCGATCAGCTCCTGAGGTTCAATATCCACAAGCTCTACCTGATCAGCCTGATCGAAAATGGAGTCAGGGATGCGTTCACGCACAAAAACGCCGGTAATAGAAGCAACCATATCATTCAGACTTTCGATATGTTGTACATTAACTGTAGTATACACATCAATTCCGGCATATAACAGCTCTTTTATATCCTGATAGCGTTTTGCATGGCGGCTGCCGTCGGCATTTGTATGAGCCAGCTCATCTACAAGAATCAACTGCGGCTTTCTTTGAAGGGCTGCATCAATATCAAATTCCCGGAGGGTAATCCCGTTGTATGGAACACTTTTACTCGGAAGCACTTCCAGACCATGCAAAAGAGCAGCTGTTTTTGGTCGTGCATGAGGTTCGATATATCCGACAATCACATCAATTCCACGCTGCTTTGCCTCATGAGCCGCTTTCAGCATAGCATAGGTTTTCCCAACTCCGGCGGCATATCCAAAAAATATTTTCAAACGTCCTCTGGTTTTATCTCGTTCTTCCTCTTGAATCGCTTTCAAAAGTTTATCAGCCATAAGATTATTCTCACTCACAAGTTCTCACCTCTTATCATTACATTAGTTTGGCCTATATCCCATTAAGTTGCAAAAAGAATCTGAATACAGACATTAAGATTGCATAAAGATTGTACAATATAACGGTCTTTTTTTCAAACCAGCTAAATTCTAAGCGATTGCATCACAGAATTTATCATATTGCTTTAACAGTTCGACAAACTGATTTAATTCCCGTTTATATAGATCTCTTTTCCATAATACTTTTATCATAATCGGAGTTGTATCAATCGGATTAATAGGAATGTCAATTACGAATGTACTTAAAGAATTGCGCTTCAACATAATAAGTGCAGACGAGTATTCTTCCTTTTGAATTTCCTGACAATCCGCTGCAACAAATCCTAAATCAAAATTATTTTCTGTCAAGCCTTCCTGTATCTCATGTATATTTCCAGTCATGAAATATATATCGCAATCCGGATTTCTTTTAGAAAATTCTTCCAGCAAATCGGATAAAGAAGCAGCTATGGAAGAATCCTCCATAGCTATACGAAGGGCAGAGGTGTGTTCCATCACTTCCAGCCGACTGTAATTATCGTTTAAGAAATGATCTACCTTATCCATGATATAAAAACCAAAGGCAAACATTGCCATGACTGCACCTATTAAAATAATTTCTTTCATTTCTTTCCTTCTTTCGCAGCTGCAAAGACCTCAAAGCCACCTGTATTTCTTTCATTTTATCTTTATTTTTATAAAATGTGTATGAGTAAACATTGAAACGCATTAAGATTGTATAAAGGGCAGGAAAAGATTTTTCCTGCCTTTTAACTTCTCTATATTATATGACATTTCCTGCTACCTGTGAAAAAATATCAGGAGCAAAGCAGACAAGTTTTAAGATTATTACAAACATTACCGTCAATACCATTGCCATCAGTTTTAACATCAGTGAACCTACTTGTTTTAACATCTTATCCTGCCTCCTTTTCAGTTTTGAAGCAATCCCATTGCTGTACCAAGTTCAATATTCACTTTTACTACATTCACAGTTTCCTCTCCAAATACTCCTAACAGCTTACTGGTAGTATGATTCTCTATGATTTTACGCACCTGATCTTCCTCCAACCCAGAAGCAGCTACAATACGAGGAATCTGGATTTCAGCTGCCTTTGGAGAAATATGAGGGTCAAGACCGGAGCCGGAAGCCGTCAGCAAGTCAGTAGGAATATCCTCCGGCTTTACATCCGGATTTTTTTCCAGAAAAAATGCCATATCTGCTTCCACTCGTTCTACAAGCTCGGGATTAGACGGCGCATAGTTATTAGAGCCGGAACCAATTCCGGAAAATTCCGTTCCGTCCTGATAAGTTTGAGTTCCGTCCGCATTTTCTATGTATACATTGTAATGGTAAGCAGACGGTCGGCTCCACAAATAATAATCTTCTGTAAATTCCTGCCCTACATTCTCTGCTGCCACTGCCTTACCGTTTATCTCTATCAAACTGCCTTCAGCCTGATGCGGGAAAAGAATCGCAGAAAGGTCGGAAAGTAAAAGCGGAAAAAGCAGTCCGCAAACCAACATCAGCACCAGAGATACACCAAAGGCTTGCCTTATATAATGCAACATTCCTTTTATATTCTCTTTCATGAATAATCAACCTCCTATTACAGTCCCAGCAGTGCCAACAATGGGTGAATGATCATATCAATTAACTTAATACCCACAAAAGGTGTAATGACACCGCCAACACCAAAAATCATCATATTCCGCAACAGCATTTTCCCTGAAGACATGGGACGATATTTTACGCCTTTCATTGCCAGTGGGATCAGACACGGTATGATAATCGCATTGAAAATCAAAGCGGAGAGGATGGCGCTGTATGGCGTAGCCAAATGCATGATATTAAGAACCCCTAATTCAGGGATCGCCATCATAAACATCGCCGGAATAATAGCAAAATACTTTGCTATATCATTGGCAATGGAAAAGGTAGTTAAGCTTCCCCTTGTAATCAGAAGCTGCTTACCAATCTCCACGACTTCCAGAATTTTTGTAGGATCGGAATCCAAATCCACCATATTGGCAGCCTCTTTTGCCGCTGTTGTACCACTGTTCATGGCGAGTCCTACATTCGCCTGTGCCAGTGCCGGAGCATCGTTTGTACCATCTCCGGTCATAGCCACGATTTTTCCTTCAGCCTGCTCTTTCTTAATAACTTCTATCTTATCCTCCGGCTTACATTCTGCGATAAAACCATCAACACCGGCTTCCTTTGCAATAGTGGCGGCAGTCAGCAGATTATCTCCGGTACACATAATTGTCTTGATACCAATGGCTCTCAGCCGTTCAAATCGTTCCGCCATTCCCGCTTTTACCGTATCTTTCAGATAAATAACTCCTAAAATACGATTATTTTCACAGACTGTCAGGGGCGTTCCTCCAAGAGAAGAAATTTTTTCCACTTCTTCTCGTAAATTTTGGGGAATATGCCCACCCTGTTCTTTTACATAATTCTCTATTGCTTCCGCCGCACCTTTTCGGATTTTTGTTCCGTTAGGAATATCCACACCGCTCATACGGGTTTGTGCGGTAAACTCGATAAAGTTAGAACCGGGTGTTTCCGTGCTGTTGTCACCCATACGGCGAGCAAGTTCCAGCGTAGATTTTCCCTCCGGTGTGTCATCATGAAGGCAGGTCAGCGCCGCACAGCGAATCAGCTCGCTGCGGTCTGCACCTTCCACTGGGAAGAAATCGGCCGCCAGACGGTTTCCGTAGGTAATCGTACCAGTTTTATCAAGAATCATGGTATCCACATCACCGCAGGCTTCTACTGCTTTACCGGACATGGCGATTACATTGAAGCGAGTCACTCGATCCATACCTGCAATCCCGATAGCGGAAAGCAAACCGCCAATGGTCGTAGGGATCAGGCAAACAGCCAGGGCAATCAGCGTGGAAATCTGAAGCTGAACGCCGGAATATACTGCCATCGGATAAAGGGTAACAATCACAATTAAAAAGATAATCGTCAAAGAAACCAGTAAGGTATTGAGTGCAATCTCGTTGGGTGTTTTTTTTCGGGAAGCACCTTCTACCAGTGCAATCATACGGTCCAGAAAGCTGTTGCCGGGATCAGAAGTAATGCGGATTTTCAACCAGTCTGAAACCACGGTTGTACCTCCGGTAACGGAGCAAAAGTCTCCGCCGGACTCTCTGACAACCGGAGCCGATTCACCTGTAATAGCGGATTCATCCACAGAAGCGACTCCTTCGATTACCTCACCATCACCGGGGATAATTTCACCGGCAGAAACCAGAACGACATCATTCTTTTTCAGCTCGCTGGATCGGATGTCTGTTGTAGAACCGTCCGAACCGAGCAGATGCGCCGTGGTATCTTTTTGCGTCTTTTTCAGGCTTGCCGCCTGTGCCTTGCCTCGGCCTTCAGCCACAGATTCGGCGAAGTTGGCGAACAATACGGTCACAAACAACACCACGCAGACAATGATGTTATATACCCTGAGATTGCTGGTTGCTATATCGCCAAACAAACCAGGAAGGAAAGAAAGCAGCAGGGTGATAAAGCATCCTACTTCCACCACGAACATCACCGGATTTTTCATCATATATCGTGGATTCAGCTTTACAAAGGAACCGATGACCGCCTGATGGAAGATTTCCGGCGTTATCAATTTTTTTGTTTGTTTTTTACTCATATTCGTTTTGCCTCCTTACGCCCATAGTGTCAGATGCTCTGCAATCGGACCGAGAGCCAGCACCGGGAAAAATGTCAGCGCCGCAAAAATATAAACGACAACGACAAGAATAATCGGAAATGTAGCCGTATCTGTATGCAGGGAACCGACGGAGTCATTTACAAATTTTTTCTTCATAAACGAACCTGCAATCGCAAGCTGGATCACAATGGACAAATATCGTCCAAAGAACATGGCAAGACCGGTTGTAATATTCCAGAATATGGTGTTGTCTGCCAGTCCTTCAAAGCCGGAGCCATTATTGGCTGCTGATGAAGAAAATTCATAAAGCACCTGGGACAGTCCATGAAAGCCAGGATTCGTAATGCCTTCCAAACCAGCCTGTGTCCCTACCGCTAAAGCGGAAAATGCCAAAATCAAAAACGGATGGATAATGATACAAAGGGCAGTGAGCTTCATTTCACGGCCTTCAATTTTTTTACCCAGATATTCCGGTGTCCGTCCGATCATCAAGCCACAGATAAAGACTGCTAAAATTGCATACATGATCATGTTCATTAAACCGACACCTTTACCGCCGAACACCACATTGAGCATCATGTGCAAAAGTGGGATCATACCGCCCAGTGGTGTTAGGGTATCATGCATATTATTGACTGTACCGGTAGTAAAAGAGGTAGTCGTAGTTGTAAACATTGCTGATTGTGCAACGCCAAACCGAACCTCCTTGCCTTCCATACTTCCCATCGACTGAGACAATCCAGCTTCTGCCAATGCTGGATTTCCTTGAGATTCTGCCCAGAAGCAAATGCCCAGACCAATCACAAAAAGAATACTCATCGCAGCAAAAATGGTTCTGCCCTCCCTACCAAAGAAACGGGCAGTAAAACTGCGGGAATCTACGCCGCTGCGAACTGTAAAAGCTGTACTGCCTGCCTGTGCCTCACATTTGCGGTCACGAACCATTTTACCGAATGTGATTACACAAGCGCCGGGAAGCAGCATCATGGAATACAACTCAATCAGGTTGGTAAGAATCGTAGGATTTTCTATAGGTGTAGCAGAGTTTGCACCGATAAATCCGCCGCCATTGGTTCCCAAATGTTTGATAATTTCCAGAGCAGCGACCGGACCCTGTGCGATAATCTGTTTGGCACCCTCAATGGTATCTACAATCACATTGCCGCTGAAGTTCTGCGGAACACCCTGCCAGACAAGAAGCAAACCGCCAATGATGGAAAACGGAAGCAGTACACGAGTGATGATCCGGACCAGATCCGAATAAAAGTTTCCTACGTTATTTTTGCTTTTTCCAGCCAACCCACGGATAAAAGCAACACAGGCAGCATATCCGCTGGCTGCGGAAACAAACATCATAAAGGTAATGACCAGCATCTGGGAGAGATAACTCAGACCGGATTCCCCTGAATAATGCTGAAGGTTAGTATTTGTCATAAAGCTAATAATCGTATTAAACGATAAGGATTCCTCCATAGCTCCTACACCGTTGGGATTGAAAATGGGAATACTTTGAATCCTCAAAATCATATACCCCAGTAAAATCATAACTGCGTTTGTACCAAGCAAAGCCAGGGCATATTTTTTCCAATCCATCTTTTTGTGTGGGTCAATGCCGCTTATCTTATAAATCACATCATCCACACGATTCAATACCGGATCGGCAAAGGTATGTTTTCCGGCGGCAATATGATATAAATAGCTGCCTACCGGAATGACCATAATCAAATAAATGAGAATCGTCAACACAAGTTGAAGCATCGCTTTTTCCTCCTTTACATATTAGAATTTTTCCGGGTGAACCAATGCGTACACCAAATAGCCACCCATTAAGAGGACAATGCCTCCAAGTACATACATCATAAAAACAATCTCCTTCCTATTCGTTTTGATCGACCTGTTTCTGACACCAATGAATCAACAATGCAATCGATCCACAGCAAGCACCTAAAAGAAGCAGCATCCAAATATCAAGCATTTTTATTCCCTCCTCTAATCTGATTTCCCCATTATCTTAATCTCTTTCTCATAAAGTCGGTAAAAGTCTTTTTTACTTGCCATAAAGTTGCCATAAAGATGTTAGACCCAACCGAAAATAAGGGAAAGCGGCAAGGCAATCACTGTGGTGCCTGCCGCAACAGCAATCAAAGTAAAAATGGGCATCCCAATAAACAGAGCAAAAAATGCAAAATATGGATGATGAAAAGTAAAGCGTTCCGCCTTCTTCTCAAATTTGTCTTCGTATTTATGAATGGATTTTATTAAGGTTGTCATAGTCAACTCCTCCTTTTGTGCTTACAAGAGTAGCATAGAAGGAATTAAAACAGGGAAAGGGATTTTTGATTGAAATTAAGAAGAAGTAAAATTGTATTCACATAATTAGCAGATTGCTTTTTGGAAAGGGAGTACATCGTTCCAAATGCACTCCCGCTGAAATTTTATCGTTCCCAACTGTCTCGACGTTTCTTTTTGTTCTGCTTTTGCTGTGCTTGCTGTTGCTGCTTCTGACGAACGAACTCCCGCACAGATCGTACTTCCGCCTCCTCATGGAGTAGATTTGCCACATCACGCTTGCTGTCGTGCATCAGCATCGGATCGTATTTCTCGCTATAGGCAGATTTCACTTTTTCAACGGCAGAGTGTTCCTTTTCCTCACGGACAGCAAGCCGTGCTTCTATCAGCTCAGCGGCATCTATACCGACAGCCTGTTCTTTCAGCTCGGCATACTGCTTTAAGGCATCTTCCAACTCGGCAGCATATTTTTCTTCCTGCTTTGTCAGCCACTTCAAATTTTCCTCCATAGCCGCAACACTCTTTTTGACTTCGGCGATTCCAGTATCCTCACTACAATCAAATGAACTGAGGAGCATCGTCTTTTCGGATTTTAGTTCTTCCAAGTCTTCTGTCAGTTTGGCAATCTGTTTTACCAAATTATTATGAGCAACAAACTGATAAAATGGTGTCTCTTTCTTTTCTGCAAGCAGCGTTTTCCGTTCTTTAGTCTTATTTTTAATCTGCTGTACCAGTAAGGTATAACGCTCCAGATCGGGCTTCAACACATTCAGGCTTTCCGATAATTTGTGTTTTCCAAAACCGGCATAGCGGATTTGATAGCGGAAAATAACCATGTTTGCCCGCAAGGACTCCATTGCTTCCGCAAGCGCAGGAATAGATACTTTGACTGCCTGCATCAGCTTTTTCACTGTCGTTTTCAATTCCCGTAGAAGGGCATTGTCTGCCTTAATCTGACGATTCAACTCACAGCGGTCAGAAACAATCCCCTTTTTCTCCAATGCTCTTGCAACCACACCCTCGTGAATGGTGGGCTGTTCGGTCAAGCCACGATCTGCATGGCTGCGGTGGTCGATACGTTCTTCGTGTCCGGCAGTCTCCAAATGGCGGTTCGTCACATCAGCCCACGCTGCTCTCCATAAAACAAGTTGTTCTTCGCTATTCCAACGCTCGGCAATGGGATTCTGCCTTCCGTATTTCGTGCTTTTGGGATATTTCGATACCCGTTCATAGCCTTTTGCTTCAGCAGCAGAAGCAGTCATATAAACCTTTTTCTTTCCAACCTTATACTGGTATTGCTTTTCCCATCCCTCTGTCTGTGCTGCCTTAAACTCATCCGCAGTAAAACCTTGTTCCTCTCCATTTTTCACACAGAGATATTCTTTCTGCGTCTTATATTGCCAGTTCCCTTTTTCATCTAACGGGCGCACTGTCAGCATGATATGAGCATGGGGATTGTGACCGGGAGGGTATGGATCGTGAATTGCCACATCTGCACACATCCCATCAGCTACAAAGGTGCCAGAAATAAAATCGGACAGCAGCTTTTCCCACTGTGCTTCGCTCAACTCAATCGGTAGAGCAACCACAAATTCACGGGCAAGGCGGCTGTCTTTTGTCTTTTCATTTTCTTCTACGGCGTTCCAAAGCACGCCCCGTTCTTTCCATTCTGACGGAGCGAACTCTGGTAGGAATACTTCCTGCCAGACCAGTCCTTTCTTGCGAGTGTAGTCATGCTGCACCCCATCATAATCATTGAGAATTTTAGAACAACTCAGATAAGCGGAAGCTGCGACAGCACTTCTTCCTGTACCACGGCTGACTACTTTTGCTTCCAGATGATAGATTGCCATTTGTTTTCACCGTCCTTTCTTTCTGTTTCTCTTTTGAAAAGAGAAAATGGGTGTCGCCGGAAATGCGATACCTATAACTGCGTAAAAGCTGCCGGTGGCAGGTTTTCGCAGGCAGGCGGCGGGATGGGGTGGCAATATGCCACCTCATCGTTTTGCTGATAGTGCAAAATATAGAGCCGGCTGCACAGGGAATGTTCGCTTGCGACATTGCCTGCCCCCTCTGGAAAAGCGGCTGAAAGACGCTTTGTGAAGAGCGCACGAGCCCGACCAACGGGAGGGATACTACCGCCTGCTTTGCAGGTGGTGAGTAAGTGCGCCCTTCGGGAAAAAGAAAAAGCGACCGATAGCCGGTCGCTCATAAAAATCATCGTATTGGTTTGAATACTTCGCACAAAAAAACCTCCAACTGTTCCAAAGTCATCTGTGTTGTCTGCGGTAATGCTTTCTCCAAAATCGCACCTTCTTGAATCAGCCGCCGTGTCCGTGCTTTGCGCTCTTTCTGCCGGTCACGCATCTGTGCTTCTTCCAATCTATGCTTCGCCTGCAAAAGCTTCTTTTCATTTTCTGTCATAAATTTTATTCCTTTCTGCCGTATCCGGCTGAAAACGCAAAGAAGGCGGCTCATGAGATTTTATTCTCACAAGTCGCCTTCAGCGTCATTTATTATGCGGTTTTCTGTTCTTGTCCATTTTCTTTAATAGGCGGGTTATCAAGCAATACTGGTTCGTTCTCTTTTATTTGCTTCGCAGCATTGCGTTCTTTCTGCATCCTGCGGTTTGCGTTTGCTCTGCAATCATCACAGCAGTATTTTACATCTTTCCGTGTAGCGGTAAAAGTTTTTCCGCAGTTCTCACAGACACATTCCCGCTTTCGGTTTTCCGCCGCTTCCTGCCGGTAAAATTTAGTACGGCACTTCGGACTGCAAAACAGAGTATTTGACCGCTTGGATTCAAATTCTTCACCGCAGCATTTACAGATTAGCTTAAATGGCTGACCAACTGCGTGTTCACCAGCCTTGATTTTTTGGTAGCGTTCCCGACTCTTGATGCGGTGTCTGCGAAGCTGTTCCTGCCGCTTGATCTCCTCCGGTGTCAGCTCCGGTCCGGGCAGTTCAAACCGTCCGATAAATTTCAGATAAATCTCAACCTCCTGCACCCGATCCCCGTCAATCTTTTCCGGGGCGTGGACAATGATTTTTTCAATAAACTCATTGATCATCGGGGTTGTCAATTCGGAAAAGTCGGTGTACTTCTTTGCCAGTGAATGGAACTGCGCCGCACGGTCAGTATCTTCCTCAAAAGAGGACAGATGCGATTCTGCCTCCGATACAGATGTGACAAGAGCTTTCTGTTCCGCTTCGTATTCTGCAAGCAGAGTATCAAAGCGTTCATCGGTAATGCGCCCAATGGCAAAAGATTCGTAGAGCTTTTTGATAATGGTATCAAGCTCGGCAATACGCCTACGGTCTTTGTTCAACCTGCGTTTGGTATCCTTTGCGACTTCCGCCTGTCTGATTTGAGAAGCAGAACGCACCTTTTTCATAAACTCATCCTGATTGGCGATGGCAAAGGTGCTGGCTGTTCGGATGGTTTCCAAAACAAGCTCTCTGACCGCTTTTGTCCGAATATAGTGACCGCTGCAAGCATGAGTGCGCTTTTGATGTGCCAGCGTGTAGGCGGAGCAATCGTAAAAATCAGAGGGATAGGGATTGTTCTCCGTACCGCCTTTGGAACGGTGATTGGTCATTTTCGCTCCGCAGTCAGCGCAGAACAGAAGTCCAGTCAGCGGATTGGCTTCGCCAAGCGTATCGTGGCGTCTCGGTGTCTTTCGCAGTTTCTGTGCAAGCTCCCACATTTCCTTATCTACAATCGCTTCGTGGGTGTTCTCAAAAATTAGCCAGTCCTCCTGCGGATTCATAACCGGATTTTTGTCCTTGTAGGACTGCTTGTGAGAACGGAAGTTGACCGTATGCCCCATATATTCGGGCTTGGAGAGAATCTGCCCAACGATATAACCACTCCAGTTATAAGGGTTGGGAAATTCCTCTTTGCTTTTCCAAACGCCACGCCCCTGCTTTGCGGCGTAGACCGCAGGAGTTTCCACCTTATCGTCATAGAGAATACGGGCGATGTCATAAGGACCGTTTCCCTCGATGGTCAGCCGGAAAATACGGCGGACAACCGCAGCGGCTTCCTCGTCGATATACCAACTGTACTTATCTCCAGGCATTTTCTTGTAGCCATAAATGGCACAGTTGGTGGTAGGCTTGCCGGATTCGCCTTTCACACGGATTGCTGTTTTCTGCTTGCGGCTCAAATCACGAAGATACCACTCGTTCATAATGTTGAGGAACGGGGCAAACTCATTGCTGTTCTGATCGTCGCTGTCCACGCTGTTGGCAATCGCCACAAAGTGAACATGATGCTGACGGAAGAATACCTCCGTGTAAAAGCCTGTTTGCAGATAGTCACGCCCCGCCCTGCTCATATCTTTTACAATGACATGAGCAACTTTGCCTGCTTCGATGTCTGCAATAAGTTGTTTCCAGGCGGGACGCTCAAAATTTCCTCCACTCCAACCGTCATCGGTATAGTGCTGACAGTTCGTATAACCTTTCTGATGGGCATAGCTTTCGAGGTATTTTTTCTGATTGACAATACTGTTGCTATCACCAGTTTGGTCATCATCACGGGACAGTCTTTCATATAAAGCTGTGATTTTTCCTTCAGTCTGTTTTACGCTCATGATGCGCTCCTTTCAGACTGTCAGCTCATTTGTGGTGAATCTATTATACCACAAGTTCCGCCAGTTGTAACCGTTTCATTGCGAATCATCCGTAAAATTTTATCCTCCATCGTTTCCTTCTCTGTATCACTGAATACTACTTTAACTTTATAGGTGGTGCCGCCAATGCGGCGAGTCATATAAGAAAAATTACTGTTCTCGTTTTTTGCCATAGGCAGTTACCTCCGTGTTGAAATATTCATTGTTTTTTCGTATAATAGGTTTAGTTCCGGCATGATGTAACCATTTGTATGGTTAAAATCGAGCAAAAGGTATTAACACCCTGCCAATGCAGAAACGCCCTCAAAAAAGCCTTGCGGCACAAGGCTTTCCGAGGGCAAAAGCGTTACATCTGCTGCTGTTTCTCCCGGTACTTGCGTACCCGTGCTGCGGTCTGCTTACGGCGAGCTTCTTCGGCGCAGTGCTGTGAGCAGTACACCCGTTTTCCGTCAGTTGGGAACGGCTTGCCGCATTGTTTGCAATGAGTGGTCGGTATTTGCGTGAATACGGCTTCCAACCCTGCATCTTCCGGCAGGACAGACTTGCGGAAATATCTGCATAGTGCGCTGTTGGTAAAGCAGATACCCAACATTGGACAGCCACAGTCCAATGGCAGGCAGCCGTACTCTTTGTCGTAGTTGGCACAGAGAGAAGTAACCAGCTTCTTGATCCGCTGCTTCTCTCTGCCCGTCAGCTCACGATAATTGTTTGACATAGTCGTTTTCCTCCTTTCATTCAGTGTCGAAAGTAATCCAATAACAGACAAAATAGATTACCCCCTCACTTATAGGAGAAATACAGGGTACTTAGCGGAACTGTTTTTACGGAGAATCCAAGAAATTTTCAAAAATATTTTTGAAGGGAGGTGTCTGCGGTGTTCGACAATCCCGAACAATATGAATATGACGGCGTTTATGAAGAAGATACCGACTATGAAGATGAAACAGACGATTCCGATTACATAGTCGATGACGAAGAAGATGAAAATGCCCTTTGGGACGATGAGGAAGAAGCCGCTGACGATCTTCCCGAAAAGAAGCGAAGGAAGCGGAAGAAGCAAGTTGTTCTTGCTGACAATGATACAGATACAGAAGAAACCGAATTATCCGAACAAGCCCTGCGGCAGATCGCAAAAGAAGAACAGCTCATCGAAGAACTGGAAGCCGACGCCGAGGAACATCCATTTGAGGATGGTACTGACGAGGAAGAACCGGAGCGTAAGAAGCTCAAACGAGAACTGCGGGCAGAAGCCCTTGCACGATTGGAGGATTCCGCCAGAACACAACGGGAGTTTGAAAATGTGATTGCATGGTGGGACAGGCTGGATGCCAATCGGGAGCGTAGGGAACGCTATCATGAACTCAGTCGCAGCGGTGACGATGTTCCGCTTGACTATGGTGCATCTGCCAATGAACTCTTTTTCCCGGATATGCTAAACGACGTACTGGAAAAGCAGCTCCGAAAGGGAGATTTTATTGACGCCATTTTCTACTGTCCTTACGACATCCATGAACTGGTAACGGAAGAATACCTATCCAAAATCCTCTGGGAATTGAATGAGGAACACAAGGAGCTACTCTTTCTCTGCGCTGTCCGGCTGTTTAGCTCAACAAGAATCGCTAAAATACGGAATCAAAGCGACCGGAATATCCGCAAGGTGCGTGGCACAATGCTAAAGAAGATACGAAAAAAGCTGCTTCCTGCACTTTTGGACAAGGCAGAAAAGCAGCAGCCAATGACCTTATTGGAGAAAGATTTTTTAGAAGAATCTGGAATGGAGATTGATTCAGGGGAAAAGAAATAATATAATTGATAATATAAAACTGAGTTATTCAGGTTACAATATGAAGTGAGGAATAGACTGATATGGGAAATATAAAAGCAGAAGAAGCAATGAAGGAATTAACACTGATGCTGTTATACCTCTCCCGCTTTACACAGGGAGAAAAGTTTCACGAAGCAACCGATTTTTATGCGTGGAAAGGCTATGATTTTGATATACTGAACGAATTGGACGATGCAGACTATATCCGGCAGGGAAATCATCCGTCCCGTTCCAAATCGGTATATATTACGGAAAGCGGTATGGAACAGGCAAAAGAGCTTTTATCCAAATATGGTATCAGTGATTGGAAACAGGGGTGAGAAAATGAAGAACCTTTTTGAACGCACCAGTTCTAACTGGGTGCGGTATAGTGAATATGAATGGAGGGCGACAGAGGACGGAACTCTGTATCTCACGCCCACCAAGACGGCACAACCGAGTATTTATGATCCACTGGCAGAGTATCAGCAGATAGTCTTAGACGCTATCAATATCGGACGAATGGAATCGCAGGGCAAAACTCCACAGGAGATACAAAAAGCTATTGGACAATTTGCAGTAAAGTATGGTTTGCTTGGTCTTATGACAGCTTTGCCGACCACACCAACATTTATGGACTATGAAGCAGTTTATCTGCCGAAAAATCACTTTATCAAAGAAGAAACCATGTCCACTAAGGATTATCTGCATCTGTTCTTTCCGTTTCACAATCCGGATGTGGTCAAGCGTGGTGTAGAATCCATGTGGAACATACAGAATGACCGTGTGATGATGGCGCTTGCTATGACCATGAGCGATAAGCCGATGGCAGTCAATATGAGCTTTCAGCGGGAATATGCCGAGCCATACGAATGGATGAAACAGCAATTTATTGATTTGGCGTTCACTTTCCTGACTTCTGTTATTTTTTACGAAGATTACGATGATATGACACCAGATCAAAGGCTTCTGATGCAGGAAGGAATGACAGCCTTTGGCGGTATTGCACCAACTTACCGGATTGCACTGCTTGACAAGCCGACGATTATCTGGGATTTCCACTCCCTTATGCTTGGGATTCAGATGATGTTCAGCTTTATGCTGACCGACAGCGAAAACCCGATTAAGCTTTGCAGGCATTGTACCAAAGCTTTTGTCGCAAGCAGACCAAGTGCTGTATTTTGCAGCCCGCAGTGCAAGAATAAGCATAATGTTTACAAAAGCAGAGCGAGAAACAAAAGTGAAGAATAGGAAGGGAATGGATATGAACGAAGAATATGGGCTAACTCCTTATGAAACAAGGGAAATCCTGTTTTATAAAACCGATAATGGTGAAGTTCGGGTTGAAATCCTTTTATATCAGGAAAACTTGTGGCTGACGCAGGCAAAGATGGCAGAATTATTTGAAGTGCAAAAGGCGGCTATTTCAAAACATTTGAAAAATATTTTTGCATCTGGCGAATTGCAGGAAGAAGCAGTTGTTTCCAAAATGGAAACAACTGCGGCAGACGGCAAGCGGTACAATACCAGCTATTACAATCTGGATGCCATTATTGCTGTCGGATACCGTGTTAATTCTAAAAAGGCTACGATGTTCCGCATTTGGGCAAATCGAGTATTAAAAGAATTTATTATTAAAGGCTATGTGATGGACGATGCACGACTGCGAGAACCAGAAAACCTCTTTGGTAAGGACTATTTTGAGGAACAGTTGGAGCGTATTCGTGATATTCGCTCCAGCGAACGCCGTTTTTATCAAAAAATCACGGACATTTACTCCCAGTGCAGTGCTGACTATGATGTGAACAGTCCTGTTACAAAAGAGTTTTTTGCCACAGTACAGAATAAGCTTCATTACGCTGTCACTCATCATACGGCGGCTGAGATTGTTTATGGACGAGCCGATAGCACAAAACCAAACATGGGCTTGACAACTTGGAAAAATGCTCCGCAGGGGCGTATTCGCAAGTCGGATGTTTCAATCGCCAAAAACTACTTGAACGAAGAAGAAATGATAAATCTGAATGAGATCGTGACAATGTATCTGGACTATGCCGAAAGACAGGCACGGCGGGGAAATATCATGTATATGCAGGATTGGGTTAATCGTTTGGATGCGTTCCTCCAGTTCAACGAAGAAGATATTTTACATGACAAAGGCAAAGTGACCGCTGCCATCGCAAAGGCGTTTGCAGAAAGTGAATTTGAAAAATTCCGTGTTTTGCAGGATAGAACATATCAGAGTGATTTCGACTGTCTTGTGGCAAATATCGAAGAAAACAGCAAACAAACAAAATAAATCAGGAAACCCCACGCTTCCGATTTTATTGTCAGAAGTGTGGGGCTTTTGTATCAGGTTTACAGATCATATACCAATTCGTGCAGAACGATTTCTTCCGCACGGTTACAGATACTGTTCATACGGCGCACCCATTCTATTTGATCAGCCGCTTTGAGTGCTTCGGTCACACCTTCCTGCTTTGCCATAGCGGAAACGATGTTTTTCATGCGCTCGTTGCAGGCTTGATCGAGTCCAGCTAAATGCTTGAACAGCGTTCCCTCCAGCACATAGTTGTTGTAGAGGATTTTACGGTACTCTTTCAGATAGCTGCGGCGCATACGCCCATATTTGCCTATCTGATATTCGCCGTCATCCGGCAAAGTAATGTTGGGAATGAAATAATCGCCCACTTGACGGTATGTACCGCCCATTTCTTCAAAGATAGTTTTCATAAAATTCAGCTCCTTTTGTGTTGATTTCCAGCGGTTATAAGGCTTTTTGACTCCTTTCTTACAACTGCTTTTCAATTTACCACAAATGAGCCGCAGTCATATGTATTAGGTGGCAGAAACCACCCTTTACATATTAACTCTTGTGATGGAATTTTTGCAGATTCAGCCAGATACCCATGTATATGAAGGTGAGCTGGAACAGGCATTGATTGACCACCTCCAGCATTTTCTTCTGGAACTGGGACGAGGATTTTCTTTTGTAGCACGGCAAAAGCGGTTTACACTGGATGGACAGGATTTTTTCATCGACTTAGTATTTTACAATTACATTTTGAAATGCTTTGTTCTGATTGATTTGAAGATGGGAAAACTGACCCATCAGGATCTGGGACAAATGCAGATGTATGTGAACTATTATACCCGTGAAATGATGAATGAGGGAGATTCACAGCCTATCGGTATTGTCCTTTGTGCAGACAAGGGCGACTCTATTGTAAAGTACACGCTGCCGGAAGATAATCACCAGATATTTGCATCAAAATATTTTACTTATCTGCAGACAGAAGAAGAATTGAAGCATGAATTAAATTTGGACGATTTTTATAAGCTGGAAGAATGATATGGGTGCTAACAACAAAATCTGTCCGAATTGTGGCAGGAAAATGAAACAGCAGTTTATTGGTTTGGCTGCACAGAAAGTCGGGCGATCAGGCAAAGCCTTCTTGCCGGGAGCTGCTTCGTGTGGCGATTGACAACGCATGATCACAAAGTCCTGTTGACTTTGAGGAACTGCTGAAAGAGTCTGGCTGTGAGGTATCAAAGCGCGGAAAATCGTATCGCCTGAAGCTCCCAGGCTGGGAGAAAGCCGCCCGCCTGGACAGCCTGGGCGAAGGATATGGATTGGAGGATTTGCAGGCAGTTCTCTCCGGGAAGAAAGTGCATATCCCACGAAAGAAAACTGTTACACAGGCAGAGCCGCCGAAGGTCAATCTGCTGGTGGACATTCAGGCAAAATTGCAGGCAGGAAAAGGCTGCGGCTGCCACGGCACATCACAATGAGCTTTATCCTAAAATTCCTATGCGATAAAGTTTATATGAACCGAGAGCAACAGCATCTCGACCAACGCCTCCTTTTATGGTATAATTTAGCATTATGCAATCATGAATGGAGGCGCTTTTCATGGGCGGACAGAAGCCTGAAGGAATGAAAAAACATATTTGTACGGGTCTGTTGGCCCATGTGGATGCGGGAAAGACCACCCTTTCCGAGGCCATCCTATATACCACCGGCACCATACGGAAGCTGGGGAGAGTGGATAATAAGGACGCTTTTCTGGATACATATCAGCTGGAACGGGCCAGGGGGATCACGATCTTTTCCAAGCAGGCAGAGCTTACACTGGGAGATACGGCGGTGACTCTTCTGGATACGCCGGGCCATGTGGATTTCTCGGCAGAGATGGAACGGACGCTGCAGGTGCTGGACTATGCGGTCCTGGTGATCAACGGGGCGGACGGCGTCCAGGGCCATACGGAGACCCTTTGGCGTCTTCTGAAGCGGTACAGGATCCCGGTGTTCCTGTTCGTCAATAAAATGGACCAGCCGGGAACAGACCGGGAGGCGCTGCTTTCCGGATTAAAGCGCCGTCTGGACAGCGCGGTAACAGATTTTACGGGAGTGACGGCTGGAACGGATGGGATTCTTTCGTACAGCGGAGACAGAGAGAACGGAGAGGAGTTTTTTGAGGAGATCTCCATGGCCGGGGAGGAGCTTCTGGAGGAGTATCTGGAGCGGGGGATCCTGTCTGTGGACCCGGTCCGCCGGGCTGTGAAGGAGCGGCGGCTGTTTCCGTGTTATTTCGGGTCGGCCCTGAAGCTTACGGGCGTGGAGGAGTTTTTAAAGGGATTCGAGACCTTCACCGCCGGGACCGGGTATTCCCGGGAATTCGGCGCGCGGGTCTTTAAGATATCCCGGGACAGCCAGGGAAACCGGCTGACCCATTTAAAGATCACCGGAGGAAGCCTGAAGGTAAAGAGCTTTCTGGATCAGGAGCAGACGGAAAAGGTCAACCAGATCCGGATCTATTCGGGGGAAAAGTTCGAGTTGGCCAGTGAGGCGGAGGCGGGCTGTATCTGCGTGGTCACAGGTCCATCAGATACCCGCCCGGGACAGGGCTTCGGTGTGGAGAGATCGGGGAAGAGCCCGCTTCTGGAGCCGGTACTTACCTACCAGGTGATCCTTCCCGATGGGGCAGATGCCCATGTAATGCTGAAAAACCTCCGGCTTCTGGAGGAGGAGGATCCCCTGCTCCATATTGTCTGGGATGAGACTCTGGGAGAGATCCGGGCCCAGGTCATGGGGCAGGTGCAGATGGAGATCCTGAAAAGCCAGATCCTGGAACGGTTCGGCGTGGAGGTGGATTTCGGGACTGGAAATATCGTATATAAGGAAACCATCCAGCGGCCAGTGGAGGGAGTGGGGCATTTTGAGCCGCTGCGCCATTATGCGGAGGTCCATCTGCTGATGGAGCCTCTGGAGCCGGGAAGCGGCCTGGTGCTGGGGTGTGACTGCAGCGAGGATCTTCTGGACCGGAACTGGCAGAGATTGGTGCTGACCCACCTGGAAGAAAAAAAATACCGGGGGACTTTGACTGGCTCAGAAATCACGGATATGAGGATCACTCTGACGGCGGGCCGGGCCCATATTAAACACACAGAGGGCGGCGATTTCCGTCAGGCCACCTACCGGGCTGTGCGGCAGGGGCTTAAGGAGGCGGGATGCCGCTTGCTGGAGCCGTATTATGAATTTATTCTCGAGGTGCCGGAGGAGTCGGTGGGCCGGGCCATGGCAGACATTGACCGGATGTATGGGAAATTCCAGGCGCCGGAAACAGGAAACGGCATGGCGGTGCTGACCGGGAGCGCTCCGGCTGCCTGTATGCGGGATTACCAGCGGGAGGTGACCAATTATACCAGGGGAAGGGGACGGCTGTCCTTAAGCCTCAAGGGATATGAGCCCTGCCATAACCAGGACGAGGTGGTGGAGGCCATGGGCTATGATTTTGACGGGGATCTGGCAGATCCGGCAGGATCTGTATTCTGTTCCCACGGAGCCGGAGTGGTGGTGCCCTGGGATCAGGTGAAAAAGCATATGCATGTGCAGACGCCTCTGGATAAACGGAGGGCCGCCGGTGTGGATCTTCCGGACCGGAAAGAACGGGAGGACGAAAGCTCCGGAGCCGGAGTCCCGGAGGGACGGTCAGGTGCCGGGGCAGGCGGAGGCCGGAGCAGCGCAGCAGGCACTGGCGGAGGAGCCGGAAGGCTGTCGGCGTCGTATTATGAAGATAAAGAACTGGAGGAGATATTTAAGCGTACCTACGGGGAACCGAAGCGCAGCTATCCGCCGGGAAACGCCCTGGGTCAGAGAACGGCCGAAGCCCGGAGTACAGGCGGCCTGGGCCATGGAACCGGCAGCGGCCAGAGTACAGACGGCCCAGGCCAGAAAACGGCCGGGGGCCGGAGGGCGGGCAGCAGCCGTCCCGGGCCATGGGGGCCAGACCGCGCGGACCGGAAGAGCGGCCGGGGAACTGGAGCGGCAGATACCAGCTCCGGCACAGAGGAGGAATATCTTCTGGTGGACGGCTACAACATTATTTTCGCCTGGGAGGAGTTAAGCGAGCTGGCAAAGGTGAACATCGACGGCGCCAGATACCGGCTCATGGACATTCTGTGCAATTACCAGGGCTATAAAAAATGTACGCTGATCGTGGTCTTTGACGCATATAAGGTGGAAGGAAACACCGGAGAGGCCATAAAATATCACAACATCCATGTGGTATACACAAAGGAAGCAGAAACGGCAGACCAGTATATTGAAAAGCTGGCCCATAAGATCGGCCCCCGGTACCGGGTCACAGTGGCCACCTCAGACGGCCTGGAGCAGCTGATCATCCGGGGCCAGGGCTGTCTTCTCCTTTCAGCCAGGGATCTGAAGGAAGAGGTGGACTATGTGGAAAGCCAGATCGCAGATGAGCAGGGGCGGTTAAAATCCCAGCAGAGGAACGGGAAAAATTATCTGCTGTCCCATGCGGACGGCGAGCTGAGAGAATACCTGGAAACGGTACGGCTGGGAAATGCCGGGACGTCTGGCCGGATTGACAAAGAAAAACCGTGATGCTATACTGGAAACAGTTCATCGGAGGGCTTGTAAACGCATTTACAAAGCTGGATAAGATGCCAGGGGACCGCCTGGTATTTTATCCGGCTTTTTATGTTATAGGAAGGTTCTTGTTTGGGGGTCTCTGGTGGGATGCAGAAGATCAAGGAGGAAGATACAATGGAAAAAACAGCAGATTTTACAGAGGGGAGGATCCTTTCCAGGCTTTTGAGGTTTGCCCTGCCGGTGCTGGCAGCTCTGTTTCTACAGGCCATGTACGGCGCGGTGGATCTGATGGTGGTGGGGCAGTTCGGAGCGCCCACAGACGTGTCGGCGGTCTCCACCGGCAGCCAGATCATGCAGACGGTAACGTCACTGATCACGGGACTGGCCATGGGGATCACGATCCTGGTGGGCCAGAAGATCGGGGAAAAGCGGCCGGAGCAGGCTGGGGATGTGATCGGGAGCGGGATCTGCCTCTTTGGAGTCCTGGCGGCAGTCCTTACGGTCTTAATGATCCTGGGAGCAGGCTTTCTGGCAGGGCTTATGCATGCGCCGGATGAGGCCTTTTCCCAGACCGTGGATTATATCCGGATCTGCTCCGCCGGGGCCGTGTTCATCATCGCCTACAATGTCCTGGGCAGCATTTTTCGCGGCATAGGGGATTCCAGGATGCCTTTATTTACCGTGGCCGCCGCCTGCGTCTTTAACATCGGAGGAGACCTTCTCCTGGTGGCCGGCTTTCACATGGGGGCAGCCGGAGCGGCCCTGGCCACGGTGGCAGCCCAGGCGGCCAGCGTCCTTTTGTCCCTGGCAGTGATCCGGAGGAGGACCCTGCCCTTTACCATTGGAAAAAAGAACCTGCGGTTTGAGAGACGGCTGGTGGGAAGGATTCTGGCTCTGGGAACGCCCATTGCCCTCCAGGATCTGCTGGTCAGCATTTCCTTTCTGGTGATCCTGGCCATTGTCAATTCCATGGGCGTTATCGCCTCGGCCGGCGTTGGTGTGGCAGAAAAGCTCTGCGCCTTCATCATGCTGGTGGCGTCGGCCTACATGCAGTCCATGTCAGCCTTTGTGGCCCAGAATATGGGGGCGGGGAAGCCGGAGCGGGCGAAACGTGCCCTGCTTTACGGGATCGGAACCTCCCTTATGGCCGGGGTGACCCTCTTTTATTTTTCGTTTTTCCACGGAGATGCCATGGCGGGGATCTTTGCCAGGGACCCGCAGGTGGTGGCTGCGGCTGCCGATTATCTAAAGGCATACGCCATCGACTGTATCCTTACGTCGTTCCTGTTCTGCTTTGTGGGATATTTCAATGGATGCGGTAAGACCTTTTTCGTTATGGTCCAGGGGATCGTGGGAGCCTTCTGTGTGAGGATCCCTGTGTCCTGGTTCATGAGCCGCATGGCCGGAGTGACGCTTTTTAAGATCGGTCTGGCAACGCCCTGCTCTTCGGCGGTCCAGATCCTGCTCTGCGCGGCCTATTTTATCTGGCTGTCGGGACGGAGCAGGAAACACAGGACATCCGCGTAAGAACTTGGGGCAGAATGCATAAAAACGGAAAGAGAAAATGGACGGAAATAAATGAAAATGCCTATAAACGTCCATAAAAAAGAACGGATTGTAAAATATGCGCAAAATGTGAAAAACATATTGATATTTTTTGTGCGATATGATATGATGAATTTAAGTTAAAAAGGTGCTGAGAGATGAGAGCATAGTGCAAACGGTAAGAAAACCGGGTTGGTTGCTATGCTCTTTTTTTATCACCTGCCGGAAGCGGCAGACAGCGGGGGGAATCCAATGGAAATGAAATTTTATGATTATCTGGATGCGAATCCAGTGATCGCCGCCGTAAAGGATATGGACGGCGTAAAGAAATGCTGTGAACGGGAAGAGATAAAGATCGTATTTATCCTGTTTGGAGACGTCTGCAGCATCTGCCGGATCGTGGAGGAGTTAAAGGCCCACGGAAAGGTCGCCATGGTCCATATGGATCTTGTAAGCGGTCTCAGCGGAAAGGAAGTGGCCGTGGACTTTATTAAAAAGAATACCAGGGCCGACGGGATCATTTCCACAAAGCCTGCCCTCATCAAGCGGGCCAGGGAGCTGGATCTCTATACGACCCTCCGGGTGTTCGTCCTGGATTCCATGGCCTTTGAAAATATTGAAAAGCAGATGGGACTTGCAAGGCCCGACAGCATCGAGATCCTTCCGGGGCTGATGCCCAAGGTGATCCGCCGGGTGGCAAGGCTCGTAAAGGTTCCGGTGATCGCTGGGGGGCTGATCTCGGAAAAGGAGGACGTGATGGCCGCTCTGTCAGCCGGGGCGATCTCAGTGTCCAGCACAAACCAGTCTGTCTGGTCCGTATAGGGGTGAAAGAGTCCGCCGGAGGCGGATACAGGAAAGGGTATTGATAACGGATAGATACGGGGAGTATGTATCCAGGGTATATAAGGAGGAATTTTTATGGCAAAGTATGTAATGGCATTTGACGCGGGGACCACCAGCAACCGGTGTATCCTTTTCAATGAAAAGGGCGAGATCTGCAGTGTGGCCCAGAAGGAATTTACCCAGTATTTCCCGAAGCCGGGATGGGTCGAGCACGATGCAAATGAGATCTGGTCCACCCAGCTGGGCGTGGCCGTGGAGGCAATGTCCAAGATCGGTGCGTCCTCAGAGGACATCGCGGCCATCGGTATCACCAATCAGCGCGAGACCACCATCGTATGGGATAAAAATACGGGAGAGCCGGTCTACCACGCCATCGTATGGCAGTGCCGCAGGACCTCAGAATACTGCGATACCTTAAAGGAAAAGGGTCTGGTGGACACCTTCCGTGCCAAAACGGGACTGGTGATCGACGCATATTTCTCTGGAACCAAATTAAAATGGATCCTGGACAATGTGGAGGGCGTCAGAGAACGGGCAGAAAAAGGCGAGCTGTTATTCGGAACCGTGGAAACATGGCTGATCTGGAAACTGACTAAGGGAAGAGTCCATGTGACCGACTATTCCAACGCATCCCGTACCATGCTGTTCAATATCAACACTTTACAGTGGGATGACGAGATCTTACAGGAATTAAACATCCCGAAATGTATGCTTCCGGAGGCAAAGCCGTCCAGCTGCATTTATGGGGAATCCGATCCCCAGTATTTCGGCGGCCCGATCCCCATCGGCGGCGCGGCAGGAGACCAGCAGGCGGCTCTGTTCGGCCAGACCTGTTTTAATCCCGGCGAAGCGAAGAATACATACGGCACCGGCTGCTTCATGCTGATGAACACCGGAGAAAAGCCGGTATTTTCTAAGAACGGACTGGTAACGACCATTGCCTGGGGACTGGATGGAAAGGTGAATTACGCCCTTGAGGGCTCCATCTTCGTGGCGGGCGCAGCCATCCAGTGGCTCCGCGATGAGATGCGTCTCATCGATTCCTCACCGGATTCTGAGTATATGGCCAATAAGGTAAAGGATACCAACGGCTGCTATGTGGTTCCTGCCTTCACAGGCCTGGGTGCTCCCCACTGGGACCAGTACGCCAGAGGCACCATCGTGGGCATTACCCGCGGCGTCAATAAATACCATATCATCCGTGCCACACTGGATTCCCTGTGCTACCAGACCAACGATGTATTAAAGGCCATGGAGGCCGATTCCGGGATCCGCCTGGCAGCCCTTAAGGTGGACGGCGGAGCCAGCGCCAACAATTATCTGATGCAGACCCAGTCAGATATCATCAACGCGCCGGTACAGCGTCCCCAGTGCATTGAGACCACAGCCATGGGCGCCGCATACCTGGCGGGCCTGGCAGTGGGCTACTGGAAGAGCAAGGAGGACGTGATCAAGAACTGGGCCATCGACCGTACCTTTGAGCCTGCGATCTGTGACAAAAAGCGGAAGGAAATGGTGGACGGCTGGGATAAGGCAGTGAAGTATTCCTTTGGCTGGGCCAAATAAATGAATGGAGGCGGAAGAATATGATGGCATATATTGCAGAATTTATCGGGACCATGCTCCTGATCCTTTTGGGCGACGGCGTTGTCGCCAATGTGACCTTGAATAAATCCGGAATGAAGGGGGCCGGTTCCATCCAGATCACCTTTGCCTGGGGCCTTGCGGTCATGATCCCGGCCTTTATCTTCGGAGCGGCCTCCGGAGCGCACTTTAATCCGGCATTGACCATTGCCCTTGCTGTGGACGGAAGTCTTTCCTGGGGGCTGGTACCCGGCTACATCATCGCACAGTTTGCCGGTGCCTTCGTGGGCGCCTGCCTGGTATACGCCCTGTTTAAGGACCAGTTCGACGCCACAGAATCTGCGGCCACGAAGCTCGGCGTATTCTCCACAAGCCCGTCGGTCCCCAACATGGGCCGCAACATCTTAAGCGAAGCCATCGGGACCTTCGTTCTGGTATTTGCCATCAAGGGGATCGCACAGGTTCCCGGACTGGCAGCCGGACTTGACAAGTTCCTGGTATTCGGGATCATCGTATCCATCGGTATGTCCTTAGGCGGACTTACAGGCTATGCCATCAACCCGGCCCGTGACCTGGGACCCCGTCTGGCCCACGCCGTTCTTCCCATTAAGGGAAAAGGCGATTCCAACTGGGGCTACGCGCCGGTGGTCATCCTCGGACCGGTGATCGGAGCGGTGGCAGCCGTCCTGTTATACGGAGTCATTCCGTGGGCATAAAGGTCCAGCAAGCTCTCCCGCTGTGCGGATGGGGCTGCTGCAGGAGATCATCTTCAGCAGCCCCCGGAAGCCGGCTTACAAAAATAAAAGATAGATTTGCAGAGATAAGAGCAGAGCAAATAAAGCATGGAGACATGTTTTGTTTGCTCTGCTCGTTTAGGAGATGAGAAGTCATGTATGATGTGATCATTATCGGCGCAGGCGTATCCGGAGCGGCGGCAGCCAGGGAGCTGTCCCGGTATAAGGGAAGGATCTGCGTCCTTGAAAAAGAAGAGGATGTGTGCTGCGGCACCTCCAAGGCCAACAGCGCCATCGTCCACGCGGGGTATGACGCTCCGGAGGGCTCCCTGATGGCGAAGCTCAACGTGGAGGGAAACCGCATGATGGCGGAGCTTTCCAGAGAGCTGGATTTTCCGTTCCGTCCCTGCGGCTCCTTTGTGGTATGCCTGGACCGGGAGATGCTCCCGGATCTTCAGGCCCTGTATGAGAGAGGCGTAAGAAACGGCGTTCCGGGGCTGGAGATCATTACCGATAAGGAGCGGATCCGGGAGATGGAGCCAAACCTTTCGGACCAGACTGAGGCAGTGCTTTATGCTCCCACAGCCGGGATCGTCTGTCCCTTCTTATTAAATATCGCTATGGCGGAGAACGCCTGCACCAACGGCGTGGAATTCCGGTTCAATACAACGGTCACCGGCTTTACCAGGACAGAAGAGGGATGGCTGGTCCACACAAATAAAGGCGATGTGGAAACCAGGACCGTGGTCAATGCGGCGGGAGTTTATGCAGATGAGCTGCATAATATGGTCTGTGAGGAGAAGATCCATATCACTCCGCGCCGTGGAGATTACTGTCTCCTGGACAAGAGCGCCGGAGCCCATGTGAACCGCACGATCTTCGCCCTGCCGGGGAAATACGGAAAAGGCGTTCTGGTGTCGCCCACGGTCCATGGGAACCTCATCGTCGGCCCCACAGCCATTGACATCGGGGATAAGGAAGCCACCGCCACCACCAGAGAGGGGCTGGATCAGGTGATCGAAAAGGCGGGGATGAATGTGAAGAATCTTCCCATGCGGCAGGTGATCACCTCCTTTGCCGGTCTCCGGGCCCATGAGGACGGCCACGAATTCATCATCCGGGAGCTTCCCGGAGCGCCGGGCTTTGTGGACTGCGCCGGGATCGAATCCCCAGGCCTTACCAGCTCCCCGGCCATTGGGAAAATGGTGGCGGAGATCGTAGAGGGGATCTTACACCTTCCGGAAAATCCGGACTTTAACGGCGTCAGAAAGGGGATCCTGGACCCGGATACACTTTCAAAGGAAGAGCGGGCAGCGCTCATTAAAGAAAATCCGGCTTACGGAAACATCATCTGCCGGTGCGAGATGGTCACGGAGGGCGAGATCCTGGATGCCATCCACAGGCCCCTGGGAGCCAGATCCCTGGACGGGGTCAAGAGAAGGACCAGGGCCGGCATGGGACGGTGCCAGGCGGGCTTCTGTACGCCCAGGACCATGGAGCTGCTCCACAGAGAGCTTGGCATTCCCATGACGGAGATCACAAAATCCGGCGGGGAGTCCAGACTCCTTGTGGGAACCAGTAAAGATACCCTTGGAAAGGAGGATGCTTAAGATGAGAGAATACGATCTGGTCATCGTCGGCGGCGGCCCCGCGGGGCTTGCGGCAGCAGCGGCGGCAAAGGACAGCGGCATCGACAGCATCCTGATCCTGGAACGGGACCGGGAGCTGGGCGGGATCTTGAACCAGTGCATCCATAACGGCTTCGGACTCCATACCTTCAAGGAGGAGCTGACAGGACCGGAATATGCGGCCAGGTTCATTGAAAGGGTCCGGGAACGGAAGATCGAATATAAGCTGAACACCATGGTCATGGAGATCAGTCCCCAGAAGGCAGTGACGGCCATGAACCGGGAGGAAGGTCTGTTTGAGATCAAAGCCAGGGCTGTGATCCTGGCCATGGGCTGCCGGGAAAGATCCAGAGGCGCACTCAATATCCCCGGCTATCGTCCGGCTGGTATCTACTCTGCGGGAACGGCCCAGCGGCTGGTCAATATGGAAGGCTTCATGCCTGGCCGGGAGGTGGTGATCTTAGGATCCGGCGATATCGGACTCATCATGGCCCGGCGTATGACCCTGGAGGGCGCAAAGGTGAAGGTGGTGGCAGAGCTGATGCCTTATTCCGGCGGCCTTAAGAGGAACATCGTCCAGTGCCTGAACGATTACGGGATCCCATTGAAGCTGAGCCATACGGTGGTGGAGATCCGGGGAAAGGAACGGCTGACGGGGATCACCCTGGCAGAGGTGGACAAAAACGGAAAGCCCATTCCCGGCACAGAGGAGGACTATTCCTGTGATACTCTGCTCCTTTCTGTGGGACTGATCCCGGAAAATGAGCTGTCTGGCGGCATGGGCGTGGCCATGAACCGGGTCACCTCCGGCCCCAGGGTCAACGAGAGCCTGGAGACCAGCGTGGAAGGCGTGTTCGCCTGCGGAAATGTGCTCCATGTCCACGATCTGGTGGACTTTGTGTCAGAGGAGGCGGCGGCGGCCGGAAGACATGCGGCTTCCTATATAAAAGAGGGCCGGAAGGAAAATGCCCGGGAGATCGTCATAAACGCTGTGGAAGGTGTCCGGTATACGGTTCCCTGTACGATCTCGCCTGAACGGATGGAGGATACCCAGGTGGTGCGGTTCCGTGTGGGGAATGTTTATAAAAACTGCTGCATCGGCGTATACTTTGACGGGGAGCAGGTGATCCGGCGGAAACGGCCGGTGATGGCTCCCGGAGAGATGGAAGAGATCCGGCTGGAAAAGGAAAAGCTTCTCTTGCATCCGGAACTGAAAACCATTACAATTAAGGTGGAGGAGGCGTAGAAAATGGAGAGACGGGAACTGATCTGTATCGGCTGTCCCCTGGGATGCTCCCTTACGGTGTCCATGGAAGGGGCAGAGGTGGTCTCGGTCACAGGAAATACCTGCAAGCGGGGCGACGTGTACGCCAGAAAAGAAGTGACCAACCCAACCAGGATCGTGACCTCCACCGTGAAGGTCTCCAACGGAACGGCAGATATGGTGTCTGTAAAGACGAAGGAGGACGTGCCGAAGGAGAAGATCTTTGACTGTATGAGAGCGTTAAAGGATGTGACGGTCCAGGCGCCGGTCCATATCGGAGACGTGGTCCTTAAAAACGTGGCAGGAACCGGCGTGGACATGGTGGCCACAAAAAATGTGGACTGAAGGGAGCCGGGACAGAAGAAAGGAGAGGCTTATGACCATGGAGAAAAAGAACCTGGGGCTGGGAAACATGAACGGGATGACCGATCAGGATCACAGGACCTGCGGGATCAACGACATGAACTGCCTGGGAGGAGAGGAGAAGGAGCAGACTCTGAACGACATGAACGGGGTGAGCCGGGAGGACGAGACGAGCTGCAGTCTCAACGATATGAACTGTTCGAAAAAAAAATAAAACTATTGCAATTGCTTCTTGAGTGTGATATGATGTAAACGATAACATAAGTAACTGGCTGAAAAGAGTGGACGAAACAAAGTCCACTCTTTCGTTTTGTATCTTCTTTCCGGTCCGGAAAAGACACGCACGGACGCGGGGGAACAGCCGGTGCTGATAAAAAGAAAGGTGGTGGGATCGTGTCAAAACGGGAAGACTATGAGGCAAGGGTGGAAGCATTCTTACTGCCTGTCATGGAAGAAAATCATTTTGAGCTGGTGGATGTGGAATATGTAAAGGAAGCCGGAACCTGGTATCTCAGGGCCTATATTGATAAAGAGGGCGGCTTTACGGTGGATGACTGCGAGATGGTGTCCAGACGTCTGGGCGACTGGCTGGATAAGGAGGACTTCATCGACGAAAGCTATATTTTAGAGGTCAGCTCTCCGGGACTTGGAAGACCCTTAAAAAAGGAAAAGGACTTTAAGAGGAGCATGGGCGAGCAGGTGGAGATCAAGCTCTACCGGGCCGTGGACCGTCAGAAGGACTTTACAGGGGCTCTTGCAGCCTATGATGAAAATACGGTCACCATCCGCTATGAGGATGGGTCAGAAAGTACATTCGACAGAAAAGATATTGCCTTAATCCGTCTGGCATTTGATTTTTAAAAGGAGGATAAAAGATGAACAAGGAACTGATGGAAGCAATGACGGTGCTGGAAAAGGAATATAACATCAGCAAAGACACATTGCTGGAGGCCATCGAGAATTCCCTTCTTACGGCATGTAAGAACCATTTCGGGAAAGCGGACAATGTGAAGGTGATCATTGACCGCGAGGGCTGCGACTATTCTGTTTATGCAGAAAAAGAGGTTGTGGAAAATGTGGAAGACCCGGTGACCCAGATTAGCCTTGCAGACGCGAGAATGAAGGGCGCGAAGTTCGACCTGGGCGATATCGTCCAGATCCCCATCGATTCCCATGATTTCGGCCGGATCGCCACCCAGAACGCCAAAAACGTGATCCTCCAGAAGATCCGTGAGGAGAGCCGGAAATCCCAGTTAAACGAGTGGCAGTGCCGGGAGAAGGAGGTAGTGACCGGTATCGTGCAGCGCTATATCGGACGGAACGTCAGCGTGGATCTTGGAAAGATCGACGCCATCCTGCCGGAATCCGAACAGGTAAAGGGCGAGGTATTCCAGCGCACGGAGAGGATCAAGGTCTATATCCTGGAGGTAAAGGATAATCCCAAGGGACCCAGGATCTCCGTATCCCGTACCCATCCGGACCTGGTGAGACGCCTGTTTGAGGCGGAGATCGCCGAGGTGCGGGACGGAACGGTCGAGATCCGCGCCATTGCCAGAGAGGCCGGTTCCAGAACGAAGATCGCAGTGAGCACCACAGACCCCAACGTGGATCCGGTGGGCGCATGCGTCGGCTTAAACGGAGCCAGAGTCAACGCCATTGTCAATGAGTTAAGAGGCGAGAAGATCGACATCATCAACTGGGACGACAACCCGGCCTTCCTGATCGAAAATGCCCTGAGTCCTGCCAAGGTGATCTCCGTTGTGGCCGATGAGGATGCGAAGGAGGCACAGGTCATCGTTCCGGATTATCAGTTATCTCTGGCCATCGGCAAGGAAGGACAGAACGCAAGGCTGGCGGCGAGACTGACCACCTATAAGATCGATATTAAGAGCGAGACCCAGGCAAGGGAAATGGGCCTGTTTGATGCCCTGGAGTCCGGCGAATATGAAGACGGATTTGAAGGCGAGTTTGAAACTGAAGGCAGCTATGAGGTTCCCGCAGAGGAAGACTACCAGGAGGAATCCGAAGAATAGGAGAGAAGTGATCTTACAGTGAGTACGGAAAAAAAAGTTCCGCAGAGACAGTGCATCGGCTGCGGAGAAATGAAGAACAAACGGGATCTGATCCGGGTTTTAAAGACAACGGACGGTCAGATCACCATCGACGCCACTGGAAGGAAGAATGGGCGGGGTGCATATCTCTGTCCGTCCATGGACTGCTTTAAAAAGGCCGTGAAGGGAAAAGGGCTGGAGCGCTCCTTTAAGATGGCGATCCCCAAAGAGGTATATGAAAGTCTGGAAAAGGAGATGGAGCAGCTTGATCAATAAAAGCAGGGTTTTTGGCCTTCTGGGCCTGGCCGCCAAGGCGGGAAAGGTGCAGAGCGGAGAGTTTTCCACGGAGAAGTCCGTGAAATCCGGGAGAGCATACCTGGTCATTGTCTCGGAAGAGGCGTCGGAAAATACAAAGAAGAAGTTCCGGAATATGTGTACTTACTATGAGGTCCCCTATTTTGAATTCGGAAGCAAGGAGGAGCTGGGCCACGCCACCGGCAGGGAGATGCGTGCTTCCCTGGCTGTGCAGGACGCAGGCTTTTCCGAGGCCATGAAGAAACAGCTTTGTATGAACGGAGGTAGTGAGTGTGAGGGATAACGATTTAGCTAAGAACTTAGGAAAGACGAATAAAGAGGTTACAGATACGTTGCAGAAGAATAATATGGAAGAAAACAGCAGTATGACAAACGGAGCCGGAACCCAGCCCGCCGGCGAGAATAAGGAAGGGGCAGCTCCGGCCAAGAAGCGGATCGCAGCCGTATACCGTCCCCAGAACAGCACCCAGAAGGGCCGCGGCGGCAGAAGCCAGGGACAGGGAGCCAGAAACCAGAGATCCACAGGACCAGGCATGCAGGTGCGTCCCACAACCTCTGCTCCGGCCCAGAAGCCCAAGGCAGCTCCGGCGGAAGAGGTGAAGGAACAGACCACAGCTCCCGTCCAGGAGACAGAGACGGCTCCGGTGCAGGCCGCTTCCCAGGCAGAGGCAAGGCCCCAGGGAAGCCGCCAGGGAGGCTATAACCGCGACGGCCAGAGAGATGGAAATCGTCAGGGAGGCTACAACCGTGACGGCCAGAGAGACGGAAACCGCCAGGGAGGCTATAACCGCGACGGCCAGAGAGACGGAAACCGCCAGGGCGGGTTTAACCGTGACGGCCAGAGAGATGGAAACCGTCAGGGTGGGTTTAACCGCGACGGCCAGAGAGACGGGAACCGTCAGGGAGGGTTTAACCGCGACGGCCAGAGAGATGGAAACCGTCAGGGCGGGTTTAACCGTGACGGCCAGAGAGATGGGAACCGCCAGGGAGGCTATAACCGCGACGGCCAGAGAGACGGAAACCGCCAGGGCGGATATAACCGTGACGGCCAGAGAGATGGAAACCGCCAGGGAGGCTATAACCGCGACGGCCAGAGAGACGGGAACCGCCAGGGTGGGTTTAACCGCGACGGTCAGAGAGACGGAAACCGCCAGGGAGGCTATAACCGTGACGGCGGCCGTCAGGGAGGCTATGGCCGCGATGGCCAGAGAGACGGAAACCGTCAGGGAGGCTATGGCCGCGATGGCCAGAGAGACGGGAACCGTCAGGGAGGCCGTGACGGTCGCGGCGGACTGAACATCCCCAAGCCGTCCTTCGATACCCCCATGGCCCAGAAGCAGCAGAACACCAAGGCCAGCAAGAATGCTTATAAGAAAGAGCATGATGCCAGAAAGGACCGGGACGAGGAGTTAAGAGGCAAGAACGCCAAGGGCGGAAAGGGCGTTAAGGCTCCCGTGATGCAGCAGCCCAAGAAGGCTGAGGCCAAGGTGGAGGAGATCAAGACCATCGTGATCCCGGAGACCATCACCATTAAGGAGCTGGCTGAAAAGATGAAATTACAGCCCTCCGCCATCGTGAAAAAACTGTTCTTACAGGGGACCATCGTGACCATCAACCAGGAGATCGACTTTGAGAAGGCTGAGGAGATCGCCATGGAGTACGACGTTCTCTGTGAGAAGGAAAAGAAGATCAACGTGATCGAGGAGCTCTTAAGAGAGGAAGAGGAGGACGAGAAGGACATGGTTTCCAGACCGCCGGTCATCTGCGTCATGGGTCACGTTGACCATGGTAAGACCTCTCTTCTGGACGCCATCCGCCAGAGCAATGTGACTTCCAGGGAGGCAGGCGGCATCACCCAGCACATCGGTGCATATGTGGTAGAGGCCAACGGCCAGAGGATCACCTTCTTAGATACCCCGGGCCATGAGGCATTCACCGCCATGCGTATGAGGGGAGCCCAGGCTACGGACATCGCAATTCTTGTGGTGGCAGCCGACGACGGCGTAATGCCCCAGACCGTGGAGGCCATCAACCATGCCAAGGCCGCAGGGGTGGAGATCATTGTTGCAGTCAACAAGATCGATAAGCCCAGCGCCAATGTGGAGCGTGTAAAACAGGAGCTTTCCGAATATGAGCTGATCCCCGAGGACTGGGGCGGCAGCACCGTATTCGTTCCCGTATCCGCCCATACAAAGGAGGGCATCCCGGAGCTTCTGGAGATGATCCTCTTAACGGCAGAGGTGAAGGAATTAAAGGCCAACCCCAACCGGAAGGCCAGAGGTCTTGTGATCGAGGCACAGTTAGACAAGGGCAGAGGTCCCGTGGCTACGGTCCTTGTACAGAAGGGAACCTTAAAGGTGGGCGACTCCATCGCCGCAGGCTCCTGTTACGGAAGGGTCCGCGCCATGATGGACGATAAGGGCAACCGTGTGAAGGAAGCCGGCCCGTCCACTCCGGTGGAGATCCTGGGTCTCAACGACGTTCCCAACGCCGGCGAGGTATTTGTGGCTCTCCAGAACGAGAAGGAGGCCAGAAGCTTTGCTGAGACCTTCATCACAGAAGGAAAGAACAAGTTAATTGAAGATACAAAGGCAAAATTATCCCTGGACGATCTGTTCTCCCAGATCAAGGCAGGAAATGTGAAAGAGCTGCCCATCATCGTAAAGGCAGACGTACAGGGATCGGTAGAGGCAGTAAAGCAGAGTCTTGTGAAGCTCTCCAACGAAGAGGTAGTGGTAAAGGTGATCCACGGCGGCGTCGGCACCATCAACGAATCCGACGTGACCCTGGCTTCCGCTTCCAACGCCATCATCATCGGCTTCAACGTGCGTCCTGACGCCACCGCCAAGTCCATTGCGGACCGGGAGAAGGTGGATATGCGTCTGTACCGCGTGATCTACCAGGCCATCGAGGATGTGGAGGCTGCCATGAAGGGCATGCTGGATCCCATCTACGAAGAGCAGGTGACCGGCCATGCCGTTGTGCGCCAGACCTTCAAGGCCTCCGGCGTGGGCACCATTGCCGGTTCTTATGTCCTGGACGGAAAGATCACCCGCGGCTCCAAGGCCCGCATCACCCGCGAGGGCGAGCAGATCTTCGAGGGACCGTTAGCTTCCTTAAAGCGTTTCAAGGACGATGTGAAGGAGGTCAACGCAGGCTACGAGTGCGGCCTTGTATTTGAAGGCTTCAACGACCTGAAGGAAGACGATATGATCGAAATCTATATCATGGTAGAGGTTCCGAGATAGTAAAGAAGGAGTATCATGAGAAAGAACAGCATTAAAAATACACGAATCAACGGGGAGGTCCAGAAGGCTCTGAGCGATATCATTCGCTCAGAGCTCAAGGATCCCAGGATCCATCCAATGACCAGCGTGGTCTTAGTCCAGGTGACGCCGGATCTGAAATACTGCAAGGCGTATATCAGCGTTCTTGCAGACGAGGAGCAGGCTAAGGACACCATCCGCGGCTTAAAGAGCGCCGAGGGCTTTATCCGGAGCCAGCTGGCAAAGGCGGTGAACCTTAGGAATACGCCGGAGATCTCCTTTATCCTGGACCAGTCCATCGAATACGGAGTCCGCATGTCGAAGCTCATCGACGATGTGACAAAGGATCTGACGGACCGGGATGAGGAAAACGGCGAGGAGACAGAGGACGGCAGGTAAGGTCCTGCCCCAGGAAAGGAGTCTGCCCAGTGGGAATTCTGACAGATGTGCTGAAAGATAAAAAAACAGTGGCCATTTTAGGCCATGTGAATCCGGACGGGGACTGCATCGGTTCCTGTCTGGCCATGTATAATTACCTGACGGAAAACTACGGGGAGCTTAGGGTATCTGTATATCTGGAGCCCATGGGCGCAAAATTCGGATATTTAAAGGGCTACGGCCAGGTGAAACACGGATTTGAGCCGGAACGGACCTTCGATCTCTGCATTACCCTGGACGCCAGCGACGAAAAGCGCCTGGGAGAATTTGCTCCCTATCTGAAAACGGCGGCGGACAGCCTGTGCATCGACCATCACATCACCAACCAGGGCCTGGCCCGGGTCAATGTGATCGCCGGAAGTGCCAGCTCCACCTGCGAGGTCCTTTACGGCCTCCTGGACCAGGATAAGATCGGGAAGGCCGTGGCAGAGTGCCTGTACACCGGCATCGTCCATGATACGGGCGTGTTCAAATATTCCAACACCTCCCGGAGGACCATGGAGATCGCCGGATATCTGATGGACCAGGGGATCGATTTCCCGAAGATCATTGACGGAAGCTTTTACCAGAAGAGCTACGGTCAGACCAGGGTCCACGGCCAGGCCATGCTGGACAGCGTCCTTTTTGAGGACGGCCGCTGCATCTACACGGTGGTGACCCAGGAGGAGCTTAAGAAAAACGGCTGTACGGTGAAGTCCACCGACGGCATCGTGGATCTTCTCCGGTCTGTGACCGGAGTGGAGTGCGCCATCCTCCTTTATGAGACAGGGAATCCGTCGGAGTATAAGGTGAGCCTCCGGACTAATACGGAGCTGGATCTGAGCCGGATCGCCCTGGCCTTTGGCGGCGGCGGCCACAAAAAGGCCGCGGGCTGTACCATGACCGGTACAGTGGAGGAGATCATCCGCCAGGTGGACGGACAGATCCGGATCCAGTGGGACGAAGAAAAAGAACAGACTGGGGTTTAAAATGTACGACGGCATCATAAACGTATATAAGGAAAAGGGCTTCACGTCCTTTGATGTGGTGGCTAAAATGCGGGGGATCCTGGGCCAGAAAAAGGTGGGCCATACGGGGACCCTGGACCCGGAGGCCGAAGGCGTCCTGCCGGTATGCGTGGGAAAGGGCACCAGGCTCTGCGACATGCTGACAGACCGGGACAAGACGTATGAGGCCACCCTGCTCCTGGGTATGGAGACCGATACCCAGGATACCACAGGGACGGTCCTTTCAGAAACGGACGCTTCCGGACTGACGGAGGAGGCCGTGCGGGAGGCCGTCTTATGCTTTGTGGGGGATTATGACCAGATCCCTCCCATGTACTCGGCCTTGAAGGTCAACGGAAGGAAGCTCTGCGATCTGGCCCGCCAGGGCGTGGAGGTGGAGCGGAAGCCCAGACCGGTGAAGATCTACGACATCACCATCCGTTCCATCCGGCTGCCGGAGGTGGTCATGACCGTTTCCTGCTCCAAGGGAACGTATATCCGGACCCTCTGCCATGACATCGGAGAAAGGCTGGCTGTGGGCGGGTGCATGAAAAAGCTCCTGCGCACCAGGGCCGCCGGATTCCGGATGGAGGACAGCCGGACCCTGGATGAGCTCCAGGCCCTGAAGGATACGGGCCGGCTGGAGGAGGCGGTGCTGCCGGTGGAAACTGTGTTTTCCGGTTATAAAGAGATACGGTCCGGGGATGCGTCCATGGACCGTCTTTTGAGAAACGGAAATCCCTTCCGCTTCCAGATGGACGGGGAAGCCAGTCTTGAAGATCCCTTCCGGGTCTACGACAGCACGGGGCTGTTCATTGGTATTTACAGATTTTCTGAGGAAAAACGCATGTTTTATCCGGTAAAAATCTTTTTGTCATAAGGAGACGGCATGCAGTATATTGCAGAAACAAAAGAATTTCAGATCACAGAACCGACGGTGGTCAGCATCGGAAAGTTCGACGGTCTCCATGTGGGCCACCAGAAGCTGGTGAGGGAAATGGTCCGCTGGAAGGAAAAGGGCTTAAAGGTGGCGATGTTCACGTTTTCCACGCCGCCCCTGAGCCTGGTGGGCGGCCGGAAGCAGACTGTCCTCATGACCAACCGGGAGCGGATGGAGCTCCTGCGCTCGGCCGGGGTGGATTATCTGGTGGAATATCCCTTTGACCAGGAAGTATGCCACATGGCCCCGGAGCAGTTTGTAAAGGAGATCCTGGCGGGAAAGATGAACGCCAGGGTCATCATCACCGGGCCGGACTGTCATTTTGGCTACAAGGCCGCAGGAGACAGGGCTCTTTTGGAAAAACTGGCGCCGGAATATGGCTACCAGTTTTTTGTGGTAGAAAAGGAACGGGACACAGACGGAGCCATCATCAGCAGCACCTATGTGCGGAAGATGCTGGAGGAGGGCGATGTGAAAAAAGCGGACCGGCTCCTGGGCTATGATTATTTCATCACAGGGACCGTGACCCACGGAAGATCCATCGGCCATAAAAAGCTCTACCCCACAGCCAATCTGCTTCCGCCGCCGGAAAAGCATCTGCCCAGATTCGGCGTCTATGTGACCCGGGTGACGGCAGACGGGAAGACCTACGGCGGTCTTACGAACATTGGGAAAAAGCCCACGATCCAGGGAGAGAATCCTGTGGGAGTGGAGACGTATCTCTATGATTTTGATGGAGATCTTTACGGAAAGGAGATCCGGGTGGAGCTTCTGGATTTTATACGGCCGGAGATGCGGTTTGATTCCATCGGCCAGCTAAAGGCCCAGCTGGATCATGATATAGGAAAATGCCGGGAGATCTTCCGGGATTCCTGGATTGTCCAGGAGAAAGGAAAGGCGGATGGGTAAAAAACAGATCGGAACGTATTGTGTGATCGGGCTCATTGCTGCGGCGGTGTGCCTGTTTTTGAAGAATGCGGACAGGATCGCATCTGTGTTCTCCCTGGCATTTTCGGCGGCAGCTCCCCTGCTGGTGGGCTGCGTCATCGCCTACGTGCTCAATATCCTGTTAAAAAGGATCGAGCGATTCTGGTTTCCGGGCACAAAGCGGAAGTTCCTCATAAAGCTCAGACGGCCGGTCTGCATCCTGTTATCATTCCTGGCCCTGGTGCTTATCATGGCCGGAGTGGTGTATCTGGTGGTTCCGGAGCTGGTTTCCAGTATCCGGCTGGTGACAGATGAGATCCCGCCGGTGATCGAGGAGATCCGGCTGTGGGCCATCGCCCATCTGGAGGAAATGCCAGAGATCCAGACGTACCTGGAAAATGCAGATATCGACTGGAAGAACATGATGGAGAAGGCTGTGAACATCCTGCTTACAGGAGCCGGAGGGATCTTCAATTCCGTTGTGCTGGTATTTTCCAAGGTCATCGGAACGGCAGCCCGGTTTATGATCGGTTCCATTTTTGCCGTTTACCTGTTAAGTTCCAAGGAAAAGCTGGCATCCCAGGGCGACCGGATCATGCGGGCCTATCTGCCGGACCGGGTGCGGAATACAGTCTGCTACGCCCTTAAGACGCTTCATGAGGTGTTCACCAGCTTTATCGTCGGCCAGTGCATGGAGGCAGTGATCATCGGAACCCTCTGTGCCCTGGGAATGACTCTGCTCCGGTTCCCCTATGCGGTGATGACCGGCGCTGTGGTGGGCGTTACAGCCCTGATCCCGGTGGTGGGCGCATATATCGGCGCGGCTGTGGGTGCATTTATGGTATTTACGGTGAATCCCATCCAGGCGGTGGGCTTTATCATCTTCCTGGTACTGCTCCAGCAGCTCGAAGGAAACCTGATCTACCCAAGAGTGGTGGGCTCGTCCATCGGCCTTCCGGGCATGTGGGTCCTGGCGGCTGTGACCATTGGCGGCGGCGTGCTGGGCGTAGGAGGAATGCTCCTGGGAGTACCTCTGGCGGCAGCGGCGTACCGCTTCCTGGGCGACGGTGTCCAGAAACGGCTGAGATCCTAGGGAACCGGGAAGTTTAGGAAGGAAATTATGGAAGAAAAGAAGGAAAGAGAAGGAGAGGCGGAAAGCCTTTCCCCGGAAACGCCCCAGACCGGAAGGCTCCGGGGAAGGAGCCGGAAACGGACGGACGCTCCGGAAGGGAAGAAAAAGGCCGGCCGGATCGCTCTGGCAGCCGTCATTGGGACCGCCGTCCTGGCGGCGGCCGGGGCCGGATATTACTTCCTGGAAACGGGAAAGTATAAAACGGCGTTTTTCCCCAACACGACCATCAATGGCATAAACGCCTCCGGAAAGACCGTGGAGGAGGTCAAAAGCCTGATCGAGGCCGGGCTTTCCGGCTATACGCTGACGGTCCAGGCCCGGGACGGGGCCAGCGGGACCATTGGAACCGAGGAGATCGGCCTTCATTCAGAATTTGACGGCAGTCTGGAAAAGCTTCTGGAGGAGCAGGAGCCGGGCCAGTGGATCCGGTATCTGAAGGAGGGGCCGGCTCATGAGATCCGTACCATGATCGCCTTTGACGGCGAAAAGCTGAAGGAAGCGGTCCGGGAATTTCCGTTTATGGATCCGGATCAGATGAGGGAACCGGAAAATGCCCGGATCTCCGAGTATGACAGCGGGACCAGGAGCTACTCGGTGGTTCCGGCAGTCCAGGGAACGGAGCTGGTGGAGGAACAGGTGGAGAAGGCAGTGGCCGCGGCCATCGTAAGTCTCTCAGATCAGGTGGACCTGGATGCAGAGGGCTGTTATACAAAACCGGCGGTGGATGAGACAGACGAGGGGCTCAACGCGGCCGCAGCAGAGATGAACCGGTATGTGGGCGCGGTGGTGACCCATACCTTTGGGGATGCCAGGGAAGTGCTGGACGGAGATACCATCAGCCAGTGGATCACAGTGGACGGAGGAAACGTCACCCTGGATGAAAGCCAGGCGGCCGCTTACGTAAAGGAACTGGCGGGAAAGTATGACACAGCCTATAAAACAAAGACCCTGAAAACGTCCTACGGAAAGGATGTGACCATCTCCAGAGGCCATTACGGCTGGAAGATCAGCCAGGCGGCGGAGACGGCGGCGGTGCTCTCCATCATAAAAAACGGAGAGCAGCAGACCAGGGAGCCGGAATACAGCCAGAAGGCTGCCAGCCGCGGGGCCAATGATTACGGCAGTACATATGTGGAGATCAATCTGACTGCCCAGCATCTGTATTTTTATAAAAACGGAGAGCTCCTGGTGGAAACAGACTTTGTATCCGGCAATGAATCCAGAGGCTGGGCCACACCGGGCGGCGCGTATCCGCTGACCTATAAGCAGAGGAACGCCACGCTGCGGGGAGAGGGCTATGCCACGCCTGTATCCTACTGGATGCCCTTCAACGGCGGGATCGGCCTTCATGACGCCAGCTGGAGAGGAAGCTTCGGCGGGACGATCTATAAGACCGGCGGCTCCCACGGCTGCATCAACCTTCCGCCTAAGGCGGCCAAGACGATCTTTGAAAACATCTCCCAGGGAGATCCGGTGCTCTGCTACCACCTGGCCGGTACAGAGTCCAAAAAAACGGCTCCGGCGGAAAAACCGGCAGCAACCACTGCGGCCTCCACAGCCGCCTCCACGGCTGCGCCGGAGACCACGGCCGCACCGGCACCGGAGCAGACCCAGCCGCCGACAGAGCAGCCGGTGGGTCCCAGCGTGGAGCTTCCGGAGGGAAATACGGATGGTCCGGGAGGCGGAGCGTCTCCGGAGGAATCCAGTCCCCAGGAAACTCCGGCGTCTCCAGTGGAAACGGCCCCGGCTGTGCCAGGCCCTGTGGGTCCGTCTGTGACGGCCGGAGGGGACGAGGAGAGCTTTGGTCCCGGATTTGCGGATCCGGCGCCAGAGCCGATGCCGGGACCTGGAGGCCCTGGAGCTTAAGAGAAAAACTCCCGCAGAAGCCAGCGGATGTCCAAAGCTGGCTTTCTGCGGGAGTTTTTTATTTGATAGGAATTTGATAGGAAATTCCTAAGAACCGGGACTCTGTTCCTTACCGGGTCTGTACCACGCCGTCAATCACCCAGGCCCCGTCGGTGTTTAAAAGATTTCCATCCACAACGGTGCCAGAGAGCATTTTTCCTCTGGTGCCGTCGGAGGCGGGGTTGAAATAATAGCATTTTCTGAGGCCCGAGCCATCCGGGATCCAGTGCCATCCGGTCAGCATTTTTCCTCTGGTGCCGTCCGAGGCGCTGTTGAGGTAGTAGTAGCTTCCATCCGGATCCTGGAACCATCCGGTCCTCATGCTCCCGTTTTCGTCAAAGCAGAACCAGTCAAAGGAGGACTGGCCCTGGGCAGGATCGGCGTATGGATTGTAGATGGCGGCCCAGCAGTTTTTATAGAATCTTCCAGAATCATCCAGGAAGGTCCAGCTTCCCTCTGCGTTGAGCCCCCAGGTGCCGTGGACCACATAGGAGGGAAGACCGGAGACTTCGGAGCCGCCAGAGGTCTCGGTGCGGTCAGAGCTTCCGAAGCCATTGGAGCTTCCGGAACCGCCGGAGGTTCCAGAATTGCCGGAGCCTCCGTCCTCCTCTTCACCATCAGTGTCCTCATCACCGGAATCCTCGGTGCTGTCGTACTCGTCGGATGACAGGGAGAAGAAATGGACCGTATACTGGAGCCCGTCGTAGCCGCTGTCGTTCCGGAGACCTGTGATCTTTACGGTCACATTATCACCGGCGGAAAACCGTACATTGGGGGTGAAGATCAGAGCCGGTCCATAGCCGTAGTTGCTGGTCTCCACGTTCATATAGGTCCCGGCCCGGTTGGTATCTTTGCCGGAGATCGTATACTGCTTTCCGGTCTTTTCACTGGTCATGGTGATCTTGATCCTGGATTGGTCGCTGGAGCGCAGCGGATATTGGGAGGAATCGAAGCTGATGCTCCAGGGGCCGGTGAAATACTCCACAGGCATGTTCAGGGCCGGCCACAGCACCATTTCCGGCACATCCTCGTATCCGTTGTCCGTGCCGTCAAAGCTGTACATGGCCGTATAGGAGCCCGCATGGCCGAAGCCGGTGGCCTGCATACGCGGATCCAGGCACCATCTTCTGTGGCCGATCCTGTCAATATTGGAGGTATCCCCGTCGTCGATCCAGCCATCGGTGATGGCGGTGGAGAGATTGCGGTAGCCCTGGCCCAGGTTGGAGGATGAGGTGCCCTCATAGGCCAGCTGGTAAAATTCCTGGGAAACGCCGGCGGGTTTTTTGGGCTTATGCTCCATTCCGGTCTTTGTCATAAGGGCAGCACCTGCCATAGCCATATTTTCATAATAGTCGCTGGTTTCCACGTCAGCGGAGATCCCCGCGATATAGCGGATGAAATTCAGGGTATTCAGGGCATTTTCCACGGATTCTCCGCTGAGCTTCCCAGCCGTTTCGCTTTCCAGATCCGGTTCCTCATCAAATGTATCCGGCTGGGTCCTGGAGAAGGGGCGGCTGTGGAAAAAGTCCCGGATTTCTTCGGGAGAGTAGTATTCCACAGGGGAGTCGTCTTCGCTGATGTGATAGATCTCCTGGGAAGCCTGGGCCGGAAAGGCCGGGATCGCCAGGCAGGCCGTCATGGCAAGACAGCCGGAAAGCACGAGCGCAGGAATTGTCTTTCTGTACATCTTTTTTTCTCCTTTGTGATAAATTTTTCCATTTATAATGGATCGTTTATTAAAAGTTTAAACAATATGGAGGGATCTGTCAAGATTCCCGGGCTGATTCCTGCCGGAAACCAGGAGGAACCGGGAGTTCCAGAGCGGCTGTCCCTCAGACGGGGAACAGGACCCCATCCTGGGTGCGGACCGACGCCTGGATCCGGTCTCCGGGGGCCAGGTCCACGGGCCCGGAGAAGGCCTTTTTCCACAGGGCCCCATCATCAGACCGGAGGGATACAAGGACAGAGCCGCCCCGGAAGGAGACCTGCTCCACAGTGAGAAAATATCCTCCCGTCCGGTCAGGCTCCAGGCTTCCGGGCCGGAGCATCAGCCGGCAGGGGCCATCGGGAACAGACGGACCAGGCACTGGAGAATCAAAAGAGGAGGGGATGGCCTGGGAGATGAATTCCTGGGAGAGGAAGGGAACCGGACAATCAAGCCCACCGCCGGTGAACCTTCCCCCGGAAATGGTTCCGTTTATATACACGCAGTCCCCGAAATAATCGGCTGCCAGTCTGCTTTCCGGCCGGAGGTATACCTCCTTTGGCGTCCCGGTCTGGACCAGACGGCCGGAAAACATCAGGGCGATCCGGTCGGACATGGACAGGGCCTCCTCCCGGTCATGGGTCACCAGGATCACAGTCATATGGAATTCCCGCTGTAACTGAAGGACAAGATTCCGCATATCCTCTCTGAGATTTTCGTCCAGGGCAGAAAAGGGCTCGTCCAGGAGCAGGAGCCGGGGCCTGGCCGCCAGGGCCCTGGCAAGGGCGGCCCGCTGCTGCTGTCCGCCGGAAAGCTCCGCGGGCCTCCGGTCCCGGAACCCGCCCATCTGGACTTTTTCCAGCAGATCCCTGGCCTGTTCCAGCCGCCCGGACCGGGAAACTCCCTGCATTTTTAAAGGAAAGGCCACATTTTCCTCCACGGTCATGTGGGGGAACAGGCGCATATCCTGGAAGACGATGACAGTGCCGCGTTTGTGGATGGGAAGGCCGGTGATATCCTCACCGTCCAAAAGAATGCGCCCTCCCTGGGCCGGAAGGATCCCGGCCACGGCCTTCATCAGCGTGGTCTTTCCGCAGCCCGAGGGACCCAGGAGGGATAAAAACTCCCCCTGGTTCACGGACAGGGAAAGGTCCTTTATTACAAAATCCTTATCATATCCAGCCGAAAGGCCTTCGATCTTCAGCTTCACGGTTTTCTTTCTCCTTTCTGGATCCAGTGGATGATCCCCTCAAAAATAAAAAAGACCAGGAGCGCCGAGCCCACAAAGGCAGTGGAGTACACCGAGGACAGGGAGCGGTCGCCGCTCTGGATGTAGGGGACCAGCACCAGGGCGATGGTCTTTACCCGGCCCCCGCCCACCATCAGAGTCGTAAAATACTGGCTGTAAGACAGGATAAAGCCCATGCTCATGGACGACAGGATCCCGGGAAGAAGGGAGGGGAAGGTGGTCAGGAAGAAGGCCTTTACAGGTCCGGCTCCCAGTACCATGGCCTGTTCTTCAAGTCCTGTCCCCACAGCCCTGGTCACATCGGTCATGATGGTGATACAGTAGGGGACAGCGGCCACCAGATGGACCAGCACCACCCCGGCCACCGTATCAGAAAGCCCCAGGCGGATCAGGGTGATCTGGATCCCCATGGCAAACACGGTCCCGGGCACCAAAAGCGGCAGAAGGGAGCCGAACCGGACCAGGGAACGGCCTGGAAAGCCGTAGTTTTCTGTGGCCCGGGCAGTCATGACGCCTACTGCCGTGCCGAGAACGGCCACGGTGAGGGCCAGGAGGATGCTGCTGGACAGAAGCCTGGGAAGGCTGGCAGAGCCGGTCAGGAGCTCCTTTATGGTGCGGAGCGAGTAGGTTTCCGGCAGAAGTCCCGGCCAGGGCCAGCGGCCGGCCACGCTCCACAGCAGCATCAGCGCCATGGGGAGGAAGATGCTGAACAGGGCGGCAGAAAGGACCAGCCCCATGAGACGATGTTTTTTCATTGGATCCCTCCGATCTTTCTGCTGACCCGGTCCATGACAGCGCTGTAAAGGACGGTCATGACAATGGACAGCAGGAGCATGACGCCGTTCATGGCCATGGCCAGGGGACGGTCCAGGAGATCTGGCCGGGTATAGGCCAGATACGTTTCCACCGACAGCGCCCTGGGCAGGGTGGAGCCCAGGAGCAGGGGCAGCTCATAGCCTCCGAAGGCGAAGATAAAAATAATGAGAAAGGCCCGGGAGATCACCGGAACGCTTAAGGGAAGGGTGATCTGGAAGAAGCTCCTTACCGGGGACGCCCCCAGATTTTCCGCCGCCTCCCCCAGAGAGCTGCGGATGCCGCCCATGAAGGCCAGTACGAAGTACGCCACAAAGGGGGCCTCCTTCCAGATATAGGCCAGGATGGTCCCCCCATAGGACTGCGTAAATAAAAGCTGCGGAAAAGCCGCCGGTTCTTCAAGAAGGCCCAGGACGAAGGCCAGACGGGCCAGGAGCCCGGTCTGGGAAAAGATCTGGATCATGAACACCGCCGCCACTGCATGGGGCACCAGCACGGGGATACGGACGGCAAAAACGTGGCCGCCGCGCTGTTTCCCGCACTGGATGAGGGCCATGGACAGCAGGACCCCCAGGACCGTGGAGATCACCGCCGACCAGACAGAGATCTTAAGGCTCACCAGCACAGAGCTTAAAAATCCCGGGTCCTTTAACACCCGGGCGTAGTATCCAAACGTCGGCTCTCTGAGACCAAAGGCCGGAATATAACCCAGGCTCTGGGTCAGTACGTTCCAGATGGACGCCAGCACCAGAGCCATGAGCAGAAAAAAAGGAATTAACAGAAAAAAAGGTTTTTTCATTTATTTACCTACAACTTCATTGAGCCAGATCTCCTCGATCACAGGAACAAGGCTGGCAGGCATTTCCGGCAGACGGTGGGACAGAAGCTCCGCCTGGGTAAGGATCCCCTGGCCCAGCTCCACTGCGTCAAAGGCGGCCTTTTCTTCGGCTGAAAGCTTATCCTGATCCACCACAGGCAGCTCCTTCAGCTGGGCATACTGGGTGAGCTGGATCTCTCCGCTTAAGATGGCGTTGATGACCACCATAGCCCCGGCTTTATTGGGGGAGTTGAAGGCAATGCCCATGTAGTTGGTGTTTCCGATGGTGCCGTTATCAAAGACAAAGGTCTGGGTGGTATCTGTGTAGATCCCCTCCTCAATTCCAGAGGCCACGGAGAAGGGGCCGTAGCTCATATCCAGTACCAGCTCTCCGTCGGCAAACATGGCGTCCACTGTGGTGGAGGAGTCGGGGAAGGTCTTTCCCTGGTTCCACAGATAGGGGTTCAGCTCCCTTAAATAGGAGAGGGCCGGTTCAATGGCGGCCTTTACTGTATCGTAATCGGCCTCCATATCCTGGAACTGCTCCCAGCCGCAGGTCTCGTAGATCAGACAGCGGACAAAGGCGCTGCCGGTGAAGTCCGGAAGAGCCGGATAGGTGACCTTTCCCGGATATTTTTTACAGAATTCCATGAATTCAGCGGCGTTTTCTGGAAGCTCCGGGGTCACGGCCGTATCGGCGTACAGGACCATCTGGGCTTTGGCGTAGGGGGCCTCATAGCCCTCGATGGGCATGCAGAAGTCGTTTAAGGTCTCTGGATCCTCCAGATCGACGTAGGCCTCCATATTGGGGAGCTTATGGGTAAAGGGGCCGTATAACAGGCCGTTATCCTTGGCGGAGTAAAAATTCTCGCCGTTGATCCAGATCATGTCGATGCTGCCCTTTTCTGATCCAGCCTGTTTTTCTCCGGAAAGCTTGGTGAGGATATCATTGATATCCATGCCCACCACCTCCAGGGTGATGCCATAGTTTTCTTTTACATGATCGGCCACCGTAGTGTTTAACCAGTTATTCCTGTTTTCGTCGCCGCCCCAGCCGTAGAAGGTGACGGTGGTATCCCTGGCGGCCTCGGTGATCTGGTCCCAGGAAGCGGCCTCCAGATCGGGGCCCTCCAGGGCTTTTTTTCCGCAGCCGGTCAGAAGGACTGCTGCTCCGGCGGCTGCCAGGCCTAAGGTCAGGAGCTTTTGTAGCTTTTTCATAGGAAGTATTTCTCTTTCTGCCTTGGGGGAGGAAGGACTTTTTTGTTTTTTCGGATTTTCCCCCGGAACCATTCTAAAGGCTGGGGCTTGGAATGTCAACGACTGCCGGCGGCCTATGGAGAATAACTATCTGAAACGGAGCTTGTATCGATGGAATGAATACGGGCGGTCTGGACAGGAGCAGAAACGCCGTGGTATAGTTAAGGAAAAACCAAAGAAGGAGCCATAGATGAAGCAGATTATTTTTGATTGTGACAGCACTGCGGGGATCCCTGGTTATCCCATGGATGATGCCCTGGCGCTGTTTTATTTACTGGGACGGCCCCAGGAGGCAGAGGTCCTGGCCGTAACCTGTACCTTTGGAAATGGGACGACAGAGCAGGTATACAGGGCTTCCAGGGACCTGCTTTCGGAGGCTGGCTGGGAACGCCTTCCGGTGATCTGTGGGTCTTCCCAGGGAGAGGAGCCTGTGAGCGATGCGGCACGGTTTATTGTGGAGGAGACCAGAAAAAAGCCGGGAGAGCTTTCTTTTGTGGGCATTGGCTCTCTGACGAATCTGTATGGGGCCAGCCTCCTGGACCCGGGGATCTTTGACCGGTTAAAGGAGATCGTTCTCATGGGCGGCTATACAGCGCCTCTATTGTACCATGGAAGCCATCTGGACGAGCTGAATTTTTCTGTGAATCCGGAGGCGGCGGCCTGGGTCCTGAACCATGGAAAAAATATATCCATCCTTACAGGGAACAATACCCTGGAGCCCTCTTATCTTCCCAAAGAGGAATTCTATACGGCTATGGGCCAGAACGAAGCCGGCCGGTATCTGGCAGAGAAGCTGGGATACCGGTTTGATGTGAAGGCAGAGCGGAATGGAGAGGCCTCCTCCTACTGCTGGGATGTGGTGGCATCGGTGTATCTTCTGCACCCGGAGCTGTTTGAGGATTCGCCTTCCTTCTGCTATGTGACGGAAAAGGGGATGCAGAGCGGCTGGCTGGGAGTCACGGAGCAGGCGCCGGATACCTGCCTTTTAAACCTGCCCAGAGTAAAAGACCTGGAGGCTTACCGGAAGGAGATGTACGGAGGCTGGCTGGATCTTAAGCTGGGGAAGCGGCCATGAGACGGGCAGTCATCTGCTTTACCAGGGTCCCCAGACCCGGAGTTACAAAAACCAGGCTCCTTCCGGTGCTTTCGCCAAAGCAGTGCGCAGCGCTCCACACGGCCTTTTTAAAGGATCTGGCCAGGGTGTACCGGGAACTGGACGCGGCACTTTTTGTGGCCTATGCGCCGGATCCGGACTGGGCGCTTTTGAAGGACATCTTTCCTATGGCTTCTGCGCTTTTTCCCCAGACCGGAGAGAGCCTGGGAGAACGGATGGATGCGGCCATGCGCCGTGTGCTGTCCCTGGGCTTTGAACGGGTGATCCTCACGGGAACAGACCTTCCTATGATGGGACGGAAGCACCTGGAAAGCGGTTTTTATGCCCTGGATCTTTCTGATGTGGTCCTGGGGCCCACGCCCGACGGAGGCTATTATCTGGTGGGGGCAAAGGCTCCCTGTACCGCTGTTTTTGAGGATCAGCAGTATGGCGGAGGAAATGTGTATGAAAATACGGTAAGGGCAGCGGAGGAAGCCGGGCTCTCCCTGGGCCAGGCTCTGCCCTGCGGCGACGTGGACACGCCGGAGGATCTTAGAAGGCTGATCCTCCAGGCGGACCCGGACAGCCATACGGGCCGGTTTCTGGCTGCATTAAAAAAGGAGGGGCATCTGTTATGATCCATAAGGAACCGTTGGCTTCTTATTTAAAAAGACGCGTGTTTTTAGGCGCATTGGGGCTTTCGGAGGGGGAACCGGTTGTGTTTTCCCCCCTGGGCCAGGGAGAATATAATGTGAATTACAGCTTTATCCATCCGCGGACGGGGAAAAAGCTGGTGCTCCGGATCAATACGGGCAGCCAGATGCACCTGGAGGACCAGATCGGCTATGAGTTTACGGCCCTCCAGTACCTGGTCCCCAGCGGGCGGACGCCAAAGCCCCTGTTCTGTGACCGGGAACAGGGGCTCCTGGTGATGGAGTGGCTTCCGGGAAGGACGCTTGACTATAAGACGGACATGGATGAGGCGGCCGGGATCCTGGCTGATATCCACAGCGTTCCGGTGCCGGAGGGCTGCCGTCTGATCCGGCCGTCCTGCCCGGCCCAGGCCATTTATGAGGAATGCCTGGATATGGTGCAGCATTATTATGAGTGGGAAAAAAGAGATCCAGAAGTGGAAGCGCTCCTGCGGCAGCTGGTAAAGGAGACGGGAAACCTTCCTCTGACGGAAAAGGCAGGGGAGGGGGTTCCCTTATGTATGGTGAATACGGAGCTGAATTCAGGGAATTTTCTCATCGATCCCCAGGGCGTCAGCTCTCTGGTGGACTGGGAAAAGCCCCTGGTTTCGGAGCCTGCCCAGGATCTGGGCCATTTCCTGGCCCCTACCACCACTTTCTGGAAGACGGATGTGATCCTGAGTCCCGATGAGGTGCGCCGGTTCGTGGAGACGTACAGGACCCTTGTGGGGGACCGCATGGACTGCCGCCTGCTTCCGGAGCGGGTCTCCCTGTTTTTGCGGATCACCTGTCTGCGGGGAGTGACCTGGTGCGCCATGGCCTTCCGGGAATATTCGGAGCCTGGAAGAGCCCTTGTAAACCAGGATACCTTCCGGAAGCTGAAGGCCTATATGGAGCCAGAGTTTCTGGCCCATATCCTGGATACATATGTGAGAAAGGACTTTCTGGCATGAAGATATCCATGATCCTTCCTATTTACAATGAAAGCTCCACCATCGACGGGATGATGGACCAGTTAAGGGCGCTTCCCGGGGACTGGGAGATCCTGTTTGCAGACGGAGGCAGCAGAGACGGCACGGTCCAGAGGATCGGGACAGAGTTTCCTGTATTAAAAAGCCCCAAAGGCCGGGCTGCCCAGATGAATGATGGGGCTGCCCGGGCTTCGGGGGAGATCTTATGGTTTGTCCACTGCGACAGCCGGCTGCCGGAGGATGCCCACAGCCAGATCCAGGCGGCGGCGGAAGCGGGAGCCGCCTGGGGGTGCTTCCACATTGGCTTTGATTATAACGGGCCGTTCATGGGCTGCAATACGTTTTTTTCCAACCGGCGGGCCAGACGGGGCATTGCCTTTGGGGACCAGGGCATATGGATCCGCAGGGAGCTGTTCCTGTCCCTGGGAGGTTTTCCGGAGCTTCCTATTATGGAGGACTATGAGTTTTCATTACGGATGAAGGAGAGAGGCATCCCCATCCGGCTCCTTCCAGGCCGTATCATCACCTCCGGCCGCCGGTACCGGAAGGGGTTTCCTCTTTTTACCATGTGGAACATGTACCGGCTGCGTCAGATGTACCGGGCCGGAGTGGATATCAGCGAGATCGCAGAACGATACCGGGACATAAGGTAACGAAGATCCTGTTTTTCCAACCCTGTTTCCTGCTTTTCCCAAAGAGCAGTTCCAGCAGATGGAGGGTCTCCCGGCCCTGGCCTTTAAAGGAGCCAAGGCAGCCCTGGCAGCTGCTCAGTATGATCCGGTCCGCCGGAAATTCTTCCAGCCGCCGCGCCCGCATACGGGCGCTTTTTTCTGGCTCCAGGGTGTGCAGCATATGGAAATTCCCGCAGCACAGGGTCCGGGGGCCGGTGTGCTCCGGCTCCATGACCGGGACGCCGGAGAGGCGTAAAAGGGCCCGGACCGCCTGTTGCCCGTCCGGATCGTTCCGGGTGGGGCAGGGATCGTGCCAGATAAAGCCGGGCGTTGTTTCTCCGGCTTCCAGGTGTGCACTTCCTGGTCCGCAGAGGTCCTCCCGGGTCATGGTCCCGGCCAGGACGGACCAGATGGGGATCACCTGGATCCCGCAGATCCCATGAAGCTGGCGGGTACAGTTGGGACAGGCGGTGTAGATCCTTTTTACCCTGCTTTTTTTCAGCCGGTGTTCCAGCTTTTTTCTGTATGCCGGATATTTTTCCGGAAACAGGAAAAAAGAGGGCTGGCCGCAGCAGCCGGCTGCCAGCCGGATCTCTGGCTCCGTCCGGGCAAGGATCTCCAGCGTTTTTTTCAGTATGGATGGATCCTGGTTCAAAAGGGCACAGCCGGGCCAGAAAACGGCCGGCGTTTCTGGAACCGACATCATGGGCGAAAAGAAGGAGATGGCCTGATGAAGGGCCATCCCCGGAATACCAGAGCTATTCATGGGTGTTTCCTGCTTTCTTTGCCTGGCGGTCGTTATAGAGCTGCTTAAAGATGGTTCCCAGGATCCCCAGGGAGAAGATGCATAAAAGGCCGGTCACCAGGTATTTGACGCCGCCGGTGAGCATGCCGCCCACATAGGAATAGACCACAGTGGCAGGAAGCTGTCCGATGCCGGTGGCCACAAAAAAGGCGGTGAAGCGGATGGGGGTCAGGCCTGCAAAATAGCTGACTGCATCGAAGGAGACAAAGGGCAGGAGACGGCATACCAGGACGGTCCTGGAGCCGTATTTTTCAAAATAGGTTTCCACACTGGCCAGGGCGCCTTTTCCGGCGAAGCGTTCCACCATGTCGCGGCCCAGTCCCCTGGAGATGAAGAAGCAGAGGGCGGCTCCGGCCATGGCGCTGGACCAGGACAGGATGGCGCCCTGCCACCAGCCGAAGATGGCGGCATTGGACAGGGTGATAAGGAAGGCCGGAAGCGGTGCAGCCACCGACGAGAACACCATGAGGAAGAAGGAAAATACCATGGCGTAGGCGCCGAAGGACCGGATGTATTCCACCACCGCGTCCACGTTGGCAGAGCCCAGGACCGCCGCTGCCCGATTGATGGGGCGGCTTACAGCCGGAAGGGTCAGATAGGCGATCAGAAACAGCGCCAGGGCCAGCAGGATCAGAAGCCGGGGCATGCCGGAGCGTTTTTTTGAGGTGTTATTTTGTTCCATTTTTTTCTCCATTCGTGTTTATTTTTATTTTTGCATTATTCGGAAATAAAAGCTTTCCCAGGGCGGCCGTCACAAAAAGCAGCAGGGCCATGAGCCCCAGGGAGGTCCAGAATCCTGGTGAGGAGAGATCCAGCATGTGGTCTCCGATGTTGATAAAAGCAAAGGTACCGGGAATAATGCCGATGGCTGAGGCCAGGATATACGTTTTGTAATCCATGGCAGAAAGGCCATAGGCATAATTGATGAGGTTATAGGGGAATGCCGGGATCAGCCGCAGAAGGACCAGGAACAAAAAGCCCCTCCGTCCCTCCAGAAAGGAAAATATGCGGTCTGCCCGTTCCCCCAGCCGGCTGCGTAGCATCCGCTCCACCTGTTTTTTTCCCAGCCGCCTTGCCAGGAAGAACATAAGGGTGCAGTTTAAGACAGCTCCCAGGAAGGTGTATGCTGCTCCGGCCCAGAAGCCGAATAACAGGCCGCCCGCCAGGGCCAGCACCGCCACGGGAAAGAAAAAAGCCGGGAGAACGGTGAAGGCAGCCACATAGGCCAGAGGGGCCCAGGGGCCGAAGCCGCGGATAAACGTGTCCAGCTCATCTGCGGAAATCCCGGAAAAAAGCAGCCAGTACGCCAGTACCGCTGCCACAGTGATCGATACGAGAATCCATTTCTTTTTCATGGAATCCAGTATAGCGGCAGCAAAAATGTTTGTCAATCCGGCAGGAGAAAGATGGTATAGGTTTTTTATAATGGAAGAAGCGGTTGTATTCAAATAATCTTTAGGAGACAGGCAGACATTGACTTTCCTTTTTTTTGATGGTACGATAGCGGCGTTCTTAAATATAGGGAACAAAATGCATAAAATTTTATTTTTTGGAGGATACGTATTATGAGAAAAATGACTTCCCTGCTCCTGGCAGCCGGAATGACCATGGCCCTGTTAAGCGGCTGCGGCGGCGGTACAGAAGCAAAAGAAACCACAGCAGCCCAGACAACGGCAGCAGAGACCAAGGCGGAGGAGACCACCGCAGCAGAGTCCAAAGAAGCTGAGACAAAGGCAGCAGAGGTAAAGGCTCCGGAAAAGGATGTGGAGATGCAGTATATGTCCGTGGAGGATGCCCACAGCAATTTAGGAAAGGACGGTTATACCTTCCTGGATGTCCGCAAGGCAGAGGATCATAAGACCTCCTGCGTTCCCGGCTCCGTAGGCGTGGACATGGACGCAGCCAAGGGCGGTGACTTCCAGGCCGGTGTGACAGCTATGCAGCCCATCGTGGACGAGCACGACGACAACCTGGTGATCATCTGCTATTCTGGAAAATCCTATGCTCAGGCTACCACCAACGTGCTGTCTGCACTGGGATATGATATGAGCAAGGTATACACCCTGGAGGGCGGCTACAAGGCATGGACCAAAGCTTATGCTGACGAGGTAGAGGTTGCCCAGGAGATCAAGGCTCCGGAAAAAGACGTGGAGATGCAGTACATGACCGTTGAAGAGGCCGCTGAGAAGGCCGGCGCTGACGGCTACACCTTCTTTGATGTCCGCAAGGCTGCCGACTACGCTGAGGGTCACATTCCGGGAGCTGTTTCCGCCGATATGGATGCTGCTAAAGAGGGCGACTTCAATGCCGGCGTTTCCACCATGCAGGTGGCGACCCGCGATATGGACGATACCCTGGTACTGGTATGCTACTCCGGTAAGAGATACGCCCAGGCTACCACCAACGTGCTGTCCGCACTGGGCTACGACATGAGCAAGGTATACACCCTGGAGGGCGGCTTTACAAAATGGAGCGAGACCTATCCGGACCAGATCGAGAAATAAACAGGCAGAAACCGTATTGACAAATACCCGGAAATATGCCATAATCAGATAGTATGTGAGCGCCGGCGCCCAGTCTTTGGACGACTCCAGCCAGGACTTAGTGACCGGTAAGAATATCATCTATATTTTAAGGAGGAACTTTCAATGATTTCTAAGGAAAAGAAAGCAGCTATCATTGCTGAGTACGGCAGAAAAGAAGGAGATACCGGTTCACCGGAGGTACAGATCGCGATCCTTACTGCCAGAATCGCAGAGCTTACAGAGCATTTAAAGGACAACCCGAAGGATCATCACTCCAGACGCGGCCTTCTTATGATGGTAGGTCAGAGACGTGGTCTCCTTGCTTACCTGAAGAAGAAAGACCTGGAAGGTTACCGTGCTCTTATCGAAAAGTTAGGCATCAGAAAGTAATCACAGACCTAAGGGTGGGGGCCAGGAATGGACTCCGCCCTTCTTTTTACACGTGCTTTCCATTATCTGACCAGGCAGGAGAAACATCCGAGACCGCTAAAGGACGCAGGAGCGGATCCTGTGCCGTTTAGTAGTTTCGGCTTCTTCTGCCAGACTATATTTTATTGAGAAAAGGAGACGAAGCCATGTTTAAAAGTTTTTCCATGGACTTAGCCGGACGTACCTTAACCGTTGAGGTGGGCCGTGTGGCAAAGCAGGCCAACGGTGCAGCGTTCATGCACTACGGCGATACAGTCGTTCTTTCTACGGCAACTGCATCCGATAAACCCAGGGACGGGATCGATTTCTTCCCCTTAAGCGTTGAATTTGAAGAGAAATTATACGCAGTCGGAAAGATCCCGGGAGGCTTTACAAAGAGAGAAGGAAAGGCGTCTGAGAACGCAGTCCTTACTGCCCGTGTCATCGACCGCCCCATGCGTCCTCTGTTCCCCAAGGATTACAGAAACGACGTGACCCTTGACAACATCGTTATGTCTGTGGATCCGGAGTGCAGCCCGGAGCTGACCGCAATGCTGGGCTCTGCCATTGCCACCAGCATTTCCGATATCCCCTTTGACGGTCCCTGCGCCACCACCCAGGTGGGCCTCATCGACGGTGAGTTCATCATCAACCCCACTGCGGCGCAGAAGAAGGTTTCCGATCTGGCCCTGACCGTGGCTTCAACCAGGGAAAAGGTCATCATGATCGAAGCCGGAGCCAACGAGGTTCCCGAGGATACGATGATCGAAGCCATCTTCAAGGCTGACGAGGTAAATAAAGAGATCATCGCCTTCATTGACAAGATCGTTGCCGAGTGCGGAAAAGAAAAGCATTCCTACGAGAGCTGTGCGATCCCGGAAGAGCTGTTTGCCGCCATCCGGGAGATCGTTCCGCCGGAGGAGATGGAAGAGGCCGTATTTACAGACGATAAGCAGACCCGTGAGGAGAACATCCGCCAGATTACAGAGCGTCTGGAGGAAGCGTTTGCAGAAAATGAAGAGTGGCTTCCGCTGGTGGGAGACGCCGTTTACCAGTACCAGAAGAAGACAGTCAGAAAGATGATCTTAAAGGATCACAAGAGACCGGACGGCCGTAAGATCGACGAGATCCGTCCCCTGGCTGCGGAAGTGGATCTTTTACCGAGAGTCCACGGCTCCGGTATGTTCACCCGCGGACAGACCCAGATCTTAAACGCATGTACACTGGCTCCCCTTTCCGAGGCCCAGCGCCTGGATGGTCTGGATGAAAATGAGACCACCAAGAGATATATGCACCACTATAACTTCCCGTCCTTCTCGGTTGGCGAGACAAAGCCGTCCAGAGGACCGGGACGCCGTGAGATCGGCCATGGCGCTTTAGCAGAGCGCGCTCTTCTGCCGGTACTTCCCAGCGAAGAGGAGTTCCCCTACGCCATCCGTACTGTATCTGAGACCATGGAATCCAACGGATCCACCTCCCAGGCCAGCATCTGTGCTTCCTCCCTGTCCTTAATGGCAGCAGGCGTACCGATCCGATCCATGGTAGCCGGTATCTCCTGCGGTCTTGTGACCGGAGAGACCGACGACGACTACCTGGTGCTTACAGATATCCAGGGCCTTGAGGACTTCTTTGGAGACATGGACTTTAAGGTGGGCGGTACCCATAAGGGAATCACAGCCATCCAGATGGATATCAAGATCCACGGCCTGACCCGCCAGATCATCGAAGAGGCCATCCGCCGCTGCCGTGAGGCCCGCCTTTACATCATGGACAATGTAATGGCTCCGGTGATCTCCGAGCCCAGAAAGCAGCTTTCCCAGTATGCGCCCAAGATCTCCCAGATCATGATCGATCCCCAGAAGATTGGCGATGTGGTAGGAAAGCAGGGCAAGGTGATCAATGGCATCATCGCTGAGACCGGCGTAAAGATCGATATCACCGACGACGGAGCTGTAAATGTATGCGGCACGGATCAGGAGATGATCGACAAAGCGATTTCCATTATTAAAAACATCGTTACCGAGGTAGAGGCAGGCATGATCTTTACCGGTAAGGTAGTCCGGATCATGGAATTCGGTGCCTTCGTGGAGTTGGCTCCCAACAAGGACGGCATGGTCCACATTTCCAAGCTGTCCGATAAGAGAGTAGCCAAGGTGGAGGATGTTGTGAACATCGGCGACGTGGTAACCGTCCGCGTGACCGAGGTGGACCGCATGGGAAGGATCAACCTGACCATGAGACCGGAGGACATGACTGCGGATCTTGAAAAGCTGACCCGTCCGGAGAAACGCGAGGAAAGACGCGACCGCGGGGACAGAAGAGGCGGAGACAGAGAACGCCGCGGCGACAGAGAGCGCAGGGATGACAGAAGAGAGAAAAGAGAAGAGAACGAATAAATAAGCAAAAAGCGGAGAGCTGCCGGGAACGGCGGCGTCTCCGCTTTTTAAGAATACGTTTTAATGATCTCCCCGGCGATGGTCTGTCTGGTAACGCAGCGGTCCATGGCCTGTTTTTCGATGTAGCGGTGGGCTTCAGGCTCGCTCATGGAGAGCTGGCTGATCAGAAGCCACTTGGCCTTATTGACCAGACGGATCTCAGCCATTTTTTCTTCAATGGACAGGGATTTTTTTTCAAATTGTCTCAGACGCTCTCTGGCACTTTCAAGCCAGCTGAGCGCATAGGTCATGGTTGTTTTCGATATGGGCTTTGACAGGGTGAACACGCCGTATTCGGTGACCTGTTCATGGATCCCGTTATGCAGGTCGCTTTTTACCAGAAGGAGGACCACCGACTGCCGGCTGCTGCACAGATCAATGGCAAAACGGACGCCCATGTCGTCGGGCAGAGGGGAATTGATGATAACAAAGTCATACGCCTTTGCCGCAGCCGCCCGTCTGGCGGCGCTGATGCTTGATACCGTCCGGACGGGGGAATATCTTGCCTCGGGCAGCAGGTCCGCGAAGGCGGAGGTGAGGGAGCCGGCTGCGGAAACGATGAGAATGCTGTATGAACGTCCTCTTAAGCTCATGGTTCACCCTCCTTCTGGGAATCCGGTCTACTGGCCGCAGTATATTTTTAAAATGGCCTCCGGGATATATTTTCTGATAAAGGCGCTGCCTGCGGCGGCGGCGCGGGCAGCCTCAAGATCCTCTGGAAGCTGCCTAAAAGCCGCAAGGGCAGAGGCATCTGCCCGGTACAGATTGAAATCCGCAGGCGGCGGCGGCACCAGCCTGCCCTGAAGGCCCTCGAGGACCGCATAGATCATAAGGGCAAAGGCCAGATAGGGATTTGCGGACGGGTCCGGGGAGCGGAGCTCCACACGCCGGTACGCACCCACGGCCGCCGGGACACGGATCAGCTGGGAGCGGTTTTCACTGGACCAGGAGATGTACCTGGGAGCCTTATTGCTGCCAAAGCGCTTGTAGGAATTGGCGGTTGGATTTAAAAATACGGTCATATCTGAAATTTTATCCAGGATGCCGGCGATCATGGGATCCATATGGTCGGCGCCGTCGGAGGACTTTACAGACATGTTGATATGGAAGCCGTTTCCTGCCTTGTTTTCCAATGGCTTGGGACTGAAATCAGCAAAGATGCCGTTCAGCCCGGCAATGGTCTTTACTACGGTCTGAAAGGTCATGGAGTTGTCGGCAGCAGTCAGAGGGTCAGAATAGCGGAAGTCGATCTCATTCTGCCCAGGCCCCTCCTCATGGTGCGAGCTTTCCGGCAGGATCCCCATCTGGTCCAGCATAAGGCAGACCTCGCGGCGTATATCCTCGCCCTTGTCTTCGGGGGCGATATCCATATAGGCCGCGTGGTCATGGGGGATCTTGGTGGGCGTTCCGTTGTCGTCCAGCCGGAACAGATAAAATTCCTGCTCCGCTCCAAAGAAAAACTGGTATCCGGCCCTGTCCGCGTCCTGGACGGCCCTCCTTAACAGGGAGCGGGTATCACATTCGAAGATTTTTCCATCCAGACCGGTGATGCTGCAGAACATCCGTACCACGCGTCCGTGCTCCGGCCGCCAGGGCAGGGCCGTCAGCGTATCCGTGTCAGGATGAAGGAACAGGTCCGAATGGCTTTCATCGCCAAAGCCGGTGATGGCAGATGCGTCAATGGCGATGCCGTACTCAAAAGCCCTGGGCAGCTCCTGCGGCATGATGGAAATATTTTTCTGCCTTCCAAATACATCGCAGAACGCCAGACGGATGAATTTCACGTCCTCCTCCCGCATATACTGGAGAACTTCTTCTTTCGAATATTTCATAATCTTACCTGCTTTCTTTACGATTGCTGCTGAAAACGTAAGAGGCGTCCATTTTTAAGGCAGAAATATACTGCTGTAAAAATGAACGCCCTTGCTCATATTTAATATATATACTGTGGATCTGAGCGTTTGTCAAGAGACAAAAAGTTTTTTTCAGCCGGGCCGGCGGGAAATGGGCAGAGAAAAAAATAAAAAAGGGATTGACAATTTTTTTTCCGGGGTGTATGATGCAACCCATAAAGGCAAAGGCGTCTTTGAGACAGGATCTCAGAGGCGCCTTTGCCTTTGCATTTTTTTAACAACAGGCGAGGAGCGATAGTATGAAAAATGTACCGGATTTTTTTGGATGCAGCGTATTCGATGACCGGGTGATGAAGGCAAAGCTTCCCTCAAAGGTATATCTGTCATTGAGAAGGACCATTGAGGAAGGCGAAAAGCTGGACATCAGCGTAGCCAATGCCGTTGCGGATGCCATGAAGGACTGGGCCGCCGCCAAAGGGGCCACCCACTATACACACTGGTTCCAGCCTCTGACCGGCGTGACGGCGGAAAAGCACGACGGATTTATTTCCCCGTCGCCGGACGGCGGGGTGATCATGGAATTTTCGGGGAAGGAGCTGATCAAGGGGGAACCGGACGCGTCCTCGTTCCCGTCCGGCGGACTCCGGGCGACCTTTGAGGCAAGAGGCTATACGGCGTGGGATCCCACCTCATACGCGTTTATCAAGGGAAAAACCCTGTATATTCCCACGGCATTCTGCTCCTATGGAGGCGAGGCGCTGGATAAGAAGACACCGCTGCTCAGATCCATGGAGGCCTTAAATAAGCAGGCCCTGCGCATTCTCCGTCTGTTTGGAAATGACGATGTAAAATATGTCCGCACAGCCGTGGGACCGGAGCAGGAATATTTTCTTATTACAAGGGAAATGTATGAGCAGAGAAAGGACCTGCGGTTCACGGGACGGACTCTTTTTGGAGCGAAGCCTCCCAAGGGACAGGAAATGGACGATCATTATTTTGGAGTGATCAAGCCAAGGGTGGCCGCATATATGGAGGATCTGAATAAGGAGCTCTGGAAGCTGGGGGTCCTGGCGAAAACAGAGCATAACGAGGTGGCCCCGGCCCAGCATGAGCTGGCGCCCATTTACACCACCACCAATATCGCGACGGACCATAACCAGCTGACCATGGAAATGATGCAGAAGGTGGCGGCAAAGCACGGCCTGGTATGCCTTCTCCACGAGAAGCCGTTTGCCGGAGTAAACGGAAGCGGCAAGCATAATAACTGGTCGATGGCGACGGATAAGGGGATCAACCTTCTGTCTCCGGGGGAAACGCCCTATGAAAATGCCCAGTTCCTGCTGTTTTTGTGCGCTGTGATCCAGGCAGTGGACGACTATCAGGATCTGCTCCGCATTTCTGTGGCAACAGCTGGAAACGACCACAGGCTTGGCGCCAATGAAGCGCCTCCGGCGGTGGTGTCCATCTTTCTGGGAGACGAACTGAACGGGGTCCTGGAGGCCATCGAAACCGGTACGCCGTATGCGGGAGCAGAAAAGACACAGATGAAGCTGGGGGTCAATGTTCTTCCCAAATTTAACCGGGATACGACGGACCGCAACCGCACGTCGCCTTTTGCGTTTACTGGGAATAAATTTGAATTCCGTATGCTGGGCTCTTCCAACAGCATTGCCTGTGCCAACATCATGCTGAACAGTGCAGTGGCAGAATGCCTGAAGCTCTATGCGGACCGGCTGGAGAAGGCGGGGGATTTTGAGACTGCGCTTCATGAAACGCTCCGTGAGACCATCCGGGATCACAAACGGATCATTTTTAATGGGAATGGCTATGACGACGCATGGCTGAAGGAGGCTGTGGAAAAAAGAGGGCTTCTGAATTACCGGACAACGCCGGACTGCATCCCCCATCTTCTGGATGAAAAAAATGTGAGGATGCTGACGTCCCATAAGGTATTTTCTGAGGCGGAGCTGAGATCCAGATGCGAGATCCTGCTGGACAACTATTGCAAGACGGTCCTGATCGAAGCAAACACCATGATCGATATGGCGAGAAGGGAGATCGCTCCGGCGGTGAGCGGGTACGCAGCGGAGCTGGCCCATACGGCAGCGGCCAAGAAAGCTGTGGACAGCTCGTTATCCTGCGGCTATGAGACGGAACTGCTGAAGAAGCTGGCAATGCTGGAGGATCAGATCATGATCCGGTCTGAGGAACTGCAGGAGGCTGTGCTGGAGGTCCAGGACATTGGGGATATTGCAGAGGAATCCCGCAGGATCCGGGATACTGTTTTAGGAAAAATGGGGCAGCTCCGGGTCGCCTGCGACAGTGCGGAAACCATGACGGCAAAGAAATACTGGCCGTTCCCCACCTATGAGGACCTGTTATTCAGCGTAAGATAAAACGGGGAAAGGAAATTGATAATGAAACAATACAGATTTGAAACGCTCCAGATCCATGTGGGCCAGGAAATGCCGGATCCGGCCACAGATGCGCGCGCAGTACCGATTTACGCCACTGCGTCATATGTTTTTCATGACTGCGCCCATGCGGCGGCCCGATTTGGGCTAGAGGATCCCGGAAATATTTACGGCCGTCTGACCAATTCCACTCAGGAGGTGCTGGAAAAGCGGGCTGCCGCCCTGGAGGGAGGCACTGCAGCGCTGGCGCTGGCTTCGGGGGCTGCCGCCATTGCGTATACCCTGCAGGCCCTGGGACAGAACGGCGGCCACTTTGTGGCCCAGAAAACAATCTATGGAGGCAGCTACAACCTGATGGAGCATACGCTTCCCGGCTTTGGGATCACGGCCTCTTTTGTGAATATCCATGATCTTGACGAGGTGGAGGCTGCGATCCAGGAAAATACAAGGGCAGTCTACATCGAAACCCTGGGAAATCCCAACAGCGACATCCCCGATATCGACGCGCTGGCGGCCCTTGCCCACAGACATGGCATTCCTCTTGTTGTGGACAATACCTTCGGCACACCGTATTTCATCCGTCCCATCGAGCACGGAGCGGATATTGTGGTACATTCCGCTACAAAATTTCTTGGGGGCCATGGCACGACCCTTGGAGGCCTCATTGTGGATTCGGGAAATTTCGACTGGGCTGTCTCGGGGAAGTATCCGGCCATTGCAGAGCCGAACCCAAGCTATCACGGTGTTTCCTTCGTAAAGGCCGCCGGTCCGGCCGCCTTTGTCACCTATATCCGCGCGATCCTGCTCCGGGACACGGGAGCGTCCATTTCTCCATTTGCGGCGTTTTTGCTGCTGCAGGGGATCGAAACGCTGTCGCTCCGTCTGGAACGCCATGCGGAAAACACGAAACGGGTGGTGGAATTTTTAAATGGCCATCCACAGGTCGAAAGGGTGAACCATCCGTCGCTCCCGTCCCATCCGGATCACGCACTTTACCAGAAATTTTTTCCCAATGGGGGAGCATCTGTTTTTACGTTTGATATTAAGGGAGGAGCAGAGGCTGCGTATAAATTTATCGATAATCTGCAGGTGTTTTCACTGCTTGCCAATGTGGCGGATGTGAAAAGCCTGGTGATCCATCCGGCAACCACGACCCACAGCCAGCTTTCTCCCGAAGAACTGGCGGACCAGGAGATCCGGCCCAATACGATCCGGCTTTCCATAGGGACCGAGCATATTGAGGATATCCTTGAGGATCTGCAGATGGGATTTCATGCGGCGGAGCAGATGGGCCTGGATGCTGCCGGGGCGGAAATGCCGGAGAAAATGGAGGAACGGTCATGACAAAATATATATTTGTGACCGGAGGTGTAGTCTCTGGTCTGGGAAAGGGGATCACAGCCGCCTCTCTTGGCAGGCTTTTAAAGGCCAGGGGCCTGAAGGTGGCGGCCCAGAAGCTGGATCCGTATATCAATGTCGATCCGGGGACCATGAGTCCGTACCAGCACGGAGAGGTATATGTGACCGAGGACGGGGCGGAAACCGACCTGGATCTGGGCCACTATGAGCGGTTCATTGACGAGGACCTGAACCAGTACTCCAATCTGACAACCGGAAAGGTCTACTGGAACGTTCTCAACAAAGAGCGGAGAGGAGAATACCTGGGCTCCACGGTCCAGGTGATCCCTCATATTACCAATGAGATCAAGGAATTCGTGTACCGCGTGGGAAAAAAGACAGATGCGGACGTGGTGATCACAGAGATCGGAGGGACCATCGGGGATATTGAATCCCAGCCGTTTTTGGAGGCTGTGCGCCAGATCGCTCTGGAGGTGGGAGATGAGAACAGCCTGTTCATCCATGTGACCCTGGTCCCCTATCTGAGCGGGTCTGAGGAGCATAAATCAAAGCCGACCCAGCATTCTGTCAAGGAGCTCCGGGGCATGGGGATCAATCCCGATCTCATCGTTCTCCGGACAGACAGACCGCTGGAGGAGGCCATTTTCCGGAAGATCTCCCTGTTCTGCAACGTAAAGGAGGACTGTGTGATCGAAAACAGGACTCTGGCGAATCTGTACGAAGCGCCTCTGATGCTGGAATGCTCCGGCTTTTCGGATGTGGTATGCAGAGAGCTCCGCATTGACGCGCCGGAGCCGGATCTGGCCGAGTGGGAAGCCATGGTGGAGCGGATCCGGAGCCGGTCAGAGGAGGTACATATCGGCCTGGTGGGCAAATACGTAAAGCTCCATGACGCGTATCTGTCTGTGGCGGAGGCAATGAACCATGCGGGCTATGGACTGAATGCGTTTGTGAGGATCCACTGGATCGATTCTGAAACGATCAAAAGGGAAACGGCAGCCGGGGTCCTGGGCGGACTGGACGGGATCATCGTTCCAGGCGGGTTTGGAAACCGCGGGATCGAGGGAATGATCCTGGCCGCAGAATACGCCCGTGAAAACCAGATCCCCTACCTGGGGATCTGTCTGGGGATGCAGATCGCGGTCATTGAATTTGCCAGGAATGTTCTGGGGCTGGCAGACGCCAATTCGGGAGAATTCGACGAACAGTGCGCGCACAAGGTGATCGATTTTATGCCGGGACAGAGCGGGGAGATCCATAAGGGCGGCACCCTGCGCCTGGGAAGCTATCCCTGCCGCATAAAGGAAGGAAGCAGAATGGAAGAGTGCTATGGCGCCGGACTGATCCATGAGCGCCACCGTCACCGCTATGAGCTTAACAATCAGTACCGCAGGGAACTGGAGCAGGCGGGACTTGTGATTAGCGGCGTCTCTCCGGACGACCGGCTGGCAGAGGCCGTAGAACTGCCGGACCATCCGTTTTTTGTGGGAGTGCAGTTCCATCCGGAATTTAAGAGCCGGCCCAACCAGCCCCATCCACTGTTTAAAGGCTTTATTTCAGCCGCATTGCAGCAGGCGAAGGGAAAAGAGGTGTAGGACTATGTGCGGGATCATTGGATTTGCGGGAAATACAGAGGCAGTTCCCATTCTGCTGGACGGGCTGGAGCGGCTGGAATACAGAGGATATGACTCAGCCGGAGTCGCGGTGGCATCGCCGGAGGGAAGGCTCCAGGTAAAAAAATGCAAAGGCCGCCTTGGCGTTCTCCGGGAGGCCCTGGCCGCCCAGAAGCCTCTGACCGGGCAGGTGGGCATCGGCCATACCAGATGGGCGACCCATGGGGAGCCGAACGATGTAAACGCCCATCCCCATGTGAGCCAGAGCGGGAAGCTTGCAGTGGTCCACAATGGGATCATAGAAAATTATCTGGAGATCAAACAGTCTCTGCTCCATAAAGGCGTTGTGTTTGCCTCTGATACGGATACAGAGGTCATTGTCCAGCTTCTGGAGTATTATTATAAGAAGAGCTCCAACCTGATGGACGCGGTGTATGAGGTTTTAAACCGCATCAAGGGCGCTTACGCCATGGGGATCCTCTGCTCGGATTTCCCGGAGCAGCTGATCGCCGTACGAAAGGACGCGCCGCTGCTCATCGGCTACGGAGCAGACGGAAATTATATTGCCTCTGACGTGACCGCGCTGCTTGCCCACACAAGGACGGTCACCTATATGGAGGATGACGAGGTGGCAGTGGTCACGGCAGACCATGTGCAGATCCTTGGAAGGGACGGCTGCTTTCTGGAAAAGGAAAAGCATCAGATCCAATGGGACGTTTCAGCAGCGGAAAAAGGCGGGTACGCCCACTTTATGTTAAAAGAGATCATGGAGCAGCCGGAGGCCGTCCGCAGGACCATCCAGCCGAGACTGGCAGATGGGGAGATCGTGTTTGAGGAACTGGAGGATGAAAGGGACCTGATGAAGGGGATCTCCAGGATCTATCTTGTGGCCTGCGGCTCCGCATACCATGTGGGAATGATCGGAAAGTACGCCCTGGAAAGACTCCTGGGAATTCCTGTGGAGGCCTGCCTCGCGTCTGAGTTCCGGTACAGCGCGCCGCTCTTGGGCGAGTCGGCGCTGGTGATCGTGATCAGCCAGTCGGGAGAAACGCTGGATTCCATGGCGGCGCTCCGGGAAGCGAAGCGGAGGGGCTCGAAGGTCCTTTCCATCGTAAACGTCATGGGAAGCTCCATTGCCAGGGAATCGGATCATGTGCTTTATACGTGGGCGGGGCCGGAGATCGCCGTGGCGACCACAAAGGCATATACCACACAGACTGTTCTTCTTCTCATGCTGGGCGTTTATCTGGCCAGGCGGCTGGACCGGATCGGAAACGGAGAGTACCAGGAGATCGTCCGGGAGCTTCATGGCCTGCATGAAAGGATCGGTATGGTCTTAAAAAACCTGGAGCTTTACCAGAAAACGGCAGCCAGGTATTTTAACCATGACAGCGTCTTTTACATCGGACGGAACCAGGACTACGCCCTGGGGATGGAGGGCTCCCTGAAATTAAAGGAGATCTCCTACATCCACTCGGAATCCTATGCGGCGGGAGAGCTGAAGCATGGGACCATTTCCCTGATCGAGCCGGGAACGCTGGTGGTTGCCCTGGCGGCCTATGAGCCGCTGGTGGAAAAAATGCGGTCCAATATCGTGGAGGTAAGGTCCAGAGGCGCGGAGGTGGTCGCAATGACCACGGAAGAGACCAGGGACATGATCGGCAGCCAGGCATCGGAGGTATTTGTGATCCCAAAGATCCATACGCTCCTGCAGCCGGTGCTGGGAGTGGTCCCGCTGCAGCTGTTTGCCTATTATATCGCGCTGAACAGGGGCTGCGATATTGATAAGCCAAGAAATCTTGCAAAATCGGTTACGGTAGAATAGGGAATGGAGGCAGGAGAAAGGAGCAGGATGGGAATTCACGAAGAATGCGGCGTGTTTGGAGTGCTCAGCGCCAAAAAAGAAAATGTGGCGGAGCTGGTCTATTACGGGCTCTATGCCCTGCAGCACAGAGGGCAGGAAAGCTGTGGGATCGTGGTCAATGACGATGGGGTCTTTTCCTCTTACAAGGACCTGGGACTGGTGAGCGAGGTGTTTTCAAAGGATACCCTGGCTCATTTTCCCGAAGGGACCATGGCGGTGGGCCATGTGAGATATGGGACCACCGGAGGAAACACAAGGAGCAACTGCCAGCCCATTGAGGTCAGCCACCAGAAGGGGAAAATGGCCCTGGCCCACAACGGGAACCTGACCAACGCCTTAACGCTCCGCGACAGGCTGGAGCTGTCAGGCGCTATTTTCCATACGACCAGCGATACGGAAACCATTGCGTATATGATCACCAGAGAACGGCTGGGAGCGTCCAGCATCGAGGAGGCCGTCAGCCGCGCCATGGAGTCTCTGGAGGGAGCGTATTCCCTGGTACTGATGTCCTCTGCGAAAATGGTCGCCGCGCGGGATCCATATGGATTCAGGCCCCTGTGCTATGGCAGGATGCCGGACGGCGCCTATGTGGCCGCGTCGGAGAGCTGCGCGCTGTCTGCGGTGGGGGCGGAGTATGTGAGGGATGTTCTGCCTGGGGAGATCGTGGTCTTCCGTCCGGACGGTGTGGAATCCAGAAGAGAGCACTGCGGAACCCAGAGGCAGAAGACCTGTATTTTTGAATATATCTATTTTGCCAGGCCGGATTCTGTGATCGACGGCATATCGGTCCACGAATCGAGAAGAAGGGCGGGAGAGCTGCTGGCAGAGCGGTATCCGGTGGACGCGGACCTGGTGACCGGGGTTCCGGACAGCGGGCTGGACGCGGCCCTGGGATTTTCGGAGCGGTCCGGGATCCCCTATGGGATCGGGCTGATCAAAAATAAATATATCGGAAGGACCTTTATCTCTCCGGGACAGAGGGAGCGGCTGGATCAGGTCAGGATCAAGCTCTCTCCTGTAAGGAGTGTCATTGAAGGGAAACGGGTGGTTTTGATCGACGATTCCATTGTCCGCGGAACCACCAGCAGGCGCATTGTAAAGCTTCTGCGGGACGCGGGAGCCAGAGAGATCCATATGAGGATCTCTGCTCCGCCGTTTCTGCATCCCTGCTATTATGGGACCGATATTGATTCAGAGGAAAATCTGATCGCCTGCCATCACACCACAGAGGAGATCGCGAAGCTCATAGGAGTGGATTCCCTGGGCTATCTGGAGGTGGAAAGCCTGGGCAGGCTGACAGGCAGCAAAAATTACTGCGCTGCCTGTTTCCAGGGAGATTATCCGACAAAGATACCGGCCGACCTCCGGAAGGACCGTTTTGAAAGAAGGCTGTCAGAGGAGATCGGAGGAAGAAAGGAAGGAACGGAATGATACCAAATACCAACTATAAGAATTTAAAGGATTCCTATCTGTTTTACCATATCGCACAGAAGACAAAGGCGTATCTGGAGCAGCATCCCGGGGCCTATCTGTACCGCATGGGCATCGGCGACGTGTCCCTGCCCCTTTGCGACGCGGTGATCCAGGCCCTTCACAAGGCCGTAGACGACCAGGCGGTCAAAGCCTCTTTCCATGGGTATATGCCGGAATGCGGTGATCCGGAGCTCCGCAGGACCATTGCCGGATACTATAAAAAGAGGAACGCGGACCTTTCGCCGGAGGAGGTATTTATTTCCAGCGGCGCCAGCGATGAGCTGGGAGATATCCTCGATCTGTTCGGCAGGGACAAGAAGGTTATGATCATGGAGCCAGCCTATCCGGCTTATGTGGATGCCAATATCATCGCAGGCAATACGATCATACATATCCCATCGGGAGAGGCAGAGGGCTTTGTGCCGCAGCCCGGTGAAAGGGATCGGGCGGATGTGATCTATATCTGTTCCCCCAACAATCCGACGGGGGCGGTCTTCAGCCGCGAGAGATTAAAGCAATGGGTGGATTACGCCAACCGGACCGACGCGGTTCTTCTGTTTGATGCCGCCTATGAGGCATTTATTGAGGACGAGGATATCCCCCATAGTATTTTTGAAATAGAGGGGGCAAAAACCTGTGCCATTGAGATCTGTTCCTTGTCGAAGACAGCCGGATTCACAGGGACCAGGCTGGGCTATACGGTGATCCCCAGGGAGCTGGAGCGGAATGGGATGCGCTTAAATGAAATGTGGATCCGGAACCGCACAACCAAAACCAATGGGGTCTCCTACATCATCCAGAAAGGCGGAGCAGCTGTGTTCACTGAGGAAGGACAAAAGCAGGTCCGTGAAAGGATCCAGGTTTATAAAAAGAATGCGAAGGTGCTCATGGAGGCCCTGGACCGGCTGGGGATCTGGTACTGCGGCGGAAAAAACGCGCCCTACATCTGGATGAGGTGCCCTGGGGGAATGGGAAGCTGGGAGTTTTTCGACTACCTGCTCCAGGAGATCCAGGTAGTGGGAACGCCGGGAGAAGGCTTTGGAGCATGCGGGGAAGGATATTTCCGGTTTTCCACCTTCGGCTCGCCGGAGGATACAAAGGAGGCGGCAGAACGGCTGGTGAAGCTGCTGGGCTGACGATTCCTTTCCCGCCCTGCGGGGCCAGTCCACTGGCTGCTTCATTCGTTCTTGTTTTGTCAATATCAACTAAAATTCAAGGAATGCCCAGTCATAGAATCGTCCTTTTTACAAGTTGCATATAACTAACTGATGTGCTATACTCTGCGGGTAACGCAAGATAGGATTGCTTTTGCGTCAAAAATATCTGCGTTTTTTATTTATACATAGGTTAGTTAAAACTAATTAAAGGAGGCAATACTATCAGACAATATCGCTCAACAGTATTACTTGTGGTCCTGCTGCTGGTCGCGTCCGTTATTTCACTTTTTATAGGCGTGATTGAACTGCCGCTGCAGGAGCTTCTGTCAGGAAATCTGCATTTATGGGAGATCTTTTTGGTATCCCGTCTTCCGCGCCTGCTGGCGATCCTTTGTACCGGTGTGGGAATGAGCGTGGCCGGACTCATTATGCAGCAGCTGTGCAGCAACAAATTCGTGTCACCCACAACTGGCGCCACCATTTCTTCGGCCCAGCTTGGCATTCTGCTGGCGCTGCTGTTCATGCCGTCGTCTACTTTGTGGACCCGGGCGCTCTTTGCCTTTGCGGCAGCGATCCTGGGCACCTGGATCTTCGTCTGGTTCATCCAGCGCATCCAGTTTAAGGATGCGGTGATGGTCCCGCTGGTGGGTATCATGTGCGGCAATGTCATCGGCGGCATTACCAGTTATCTGGCCTATAAATACGAAATGACCCAGGCCCTGTCCTCGTGGCTGGTGGGCCATTTCTCTCTGGTGCTGAAGGGGCGGTATGAGATCGTCGGGCTGACAGTGCCGCTGGTGGCGCTGGCTTTTGTATTCGCCAACCATTTCAATATTGTGGGGCTGGGAAAGGATTTTTCCAGGAACCTGGGGGTTCCCTATAACCTGGTCCTCTTTTCCGGACTTACCATCTCTGCCATGATCACTGCCAGCATCGTGGTGGTTGTCGGCTCCATCTCCTACATTGGTCTCATCGTGCCCAATGTGGTGGCCATGTATAAAGGGGACAGGATCCGGGGCACGTTGGCGGATACTGCCCTGTTCGGCGCCATTTTCGTACTGGTGTGCGACATGATCGGCCGGGTGGTGATCTTTCCTTATGAACTGCCCATCGAACTGATCGTTGGCATACTGGGCAGCCTCATCTTCATTGCCCTGTTGTTTTGCCGGCTTAAATATGGACGCAGGGCCATCCGGCTGGGCGGTACAGGGACAGGCTGCTGCTCCGCCATGCCCGGTCTGAAAGGAGGTGCGGAACAGTGAATACTGCTGCTATACGCGCCAACCGGCGCAGGTTGCTGATCCTGACCGTAATAGTCCTTTTCTGCGCAGCAGCCTATATGCTGGTGGAAGTGGACTTTTCCAACCCCAGGCTGTTTGCGTATGCCATGAAGCTCCGGGCCCCAAAGCTCATCGTCATGCTCATTACCGCCTTTTCCATCGGAGGGGCTTCACTGGTGTTCCAGTCCATCATCAACAACACCATTGTGACACCCTGTCTGCTGGGGATGAATTCCCTCTATACCCTCATCCATACGGCAGTGGTATTTTTCCTGGGATCGGCCAGTGCGGCAGCCTCCAATGCGAATTTGTCCTTTGCAGTGGATGTGGTGCTCATGGGCATTGCGGCCACAGTTATTTACAGCTGGATCTTTAAAAAGACAAAGCACAATGTACTGTACGTGCTGCTGGTGGGTACAGTGCTGACCTCCTTCTTCGGCAGCATCCAGACAACGCTGACCCGGGTCATGGATCCCAATGAGTATGACAGTCTGATGAACACCCTGGTGGCCAGCTTCAGCAATATAAACTCTGAGATCATTGTTTTTTCCCTGATCCTTCTGGCAGCCGTAATCTTTGCCCTGCGAAAAGAGCTGGCCCTGTTGGACGTACTGACCCTTGGAAAGGAGCAGGCCATCAATCTGGGCGTGGATTATGACCGCTGCATCCGCCGCCTGCTGCTGGGCGTAGCCCTCTGCATTGCTGTGGCCACCGCCATGGTGGGACCCATCTCTTTTTTGGGACTCATCATCGCGAACCTGTCCAGACAGCTGCTCAAGACCTACCGGCATACCCATCTGGTGCTTGGCTCAGCTCTGTTTGGTATGATCGTACTGGTGGGCGGGCAGCTCATTGTGGAGCACATATATTCCTATTCCGTTCCGGTGAGTGTATTCATTACCGTGGGCGGCGGTCTTTACTTCCTTTATCTCCTATTGACAAGAAAGAAGGTGTGATTATGAATGTGCAGGAATTGAAGAAACAATATGACGGAAAAACTGTGGTGGACGGCGTGAGCTTTGCCATCCCCAAGGGGAAGGTGACTTCCCTCATCGGTCCCAACGGTGCGGGAAAGTCCACAGTCATGGGCATGATCTCACGGCTTATCGCCCACGACAGCGGAGTGGTAGACTTCGAGGGAAGGGATATTGGAAAGTGGAAAAGCAGGGAGCTTTCCAGGCGGCTTGCCATCCTGACCCAGTCCAACAGCATTCAGATGAAGCTGACCGTGCGGGAACTGGTGGCCTTCGGGCGCTTCCCCTATTCAGGGAACCGGGTCACCCTGGAGGATCAGAAGATCATCGACCGGGCCATTTCCTACATGGAACTGGAGGGCTTCCAGGACCGCTTCATTGACGAGCTTTCCGGAGGCCAGAGGCAGCGGGCCATGATCGCCATGGTCATTGCCCAGGACACCGAGTATGTACTTCTGGACGAGCCTACCAATAACCTGGATATCTACCATGCTACCAATATGATGAAAATCGTCCGCCGTCTCTGTGACGAGCTGGGAAAAACAGTGATCCTGGTGCTGCATGAGATCAACTATGCGGCATTTTATTCCGATTATATCTGTGCCTTCAAGGACGGAAAAATCGCCAGATTCGGCACTGTGGAGGGGGTGATGACAAAAGAGAATCTGTCTCAGATCTATCAGGTGGATTTTGAGATCCTGACCATTGCAGGAAAGCCCTTATCCATCTACTATTGACCCTGTTTTTCAGTACTTTTTTAGAAAAGGAGCAATCAGACATGAACATGAAAAAAATGATCTTTTTTGCCCTGGCCGGCGTGATGTCCCTTGGCCTTGCAGCCTGCTCTGGGGAGAACATAAAAACCACATCCGGGGACAGTATCCCGCCTGCCAGCAGCCAGACCGCCAGTGGACCGCAGAACAAGGAGAGGCCTGAGTCCGTGACCATCATAAGCCTCAACGCCAGCAAGGAGGAAACGGAGCTGGAGGTACCCTACGATCCCCAGCGCATCGCCATTCTGGATATGGCTTCCCTGGATATTCTGGATGCCCTGGGCGTGGGGGGCCGGGTCGTTGGCACTGCTGATACCAGCCTGGAGTATCTCCAGAATTACATCAATGACGACATTTCCAGCCTGGGAACCATCAAAGAGGCGGATCTGGAGGCGGTCATGGCCTGCGAGCCGGATGTTATCTTCATCGGAGGCCGCCTGGCTTCCAGCTATGACGCTCTCAGCGAGATCGCTCCCGTGGTCTATCTGGCCACGGACACTGAACTTGGCGTAGTGGAAAGCGTCCGACGGAATGCCATGACCATCGCATCCATGTTTGGGCTTGAGGATAAAGTAGATGAATTAATGGCTGGCTTCAATTCCCGCATTGCTGCTCTGGCTGAATTTTCTGCCGGAAAGACTGCGATCATAGGGCTTGTCACCAGCGGCAGCTTCAACGTGCTGGGCAACGATGGACGCTGCTCCATGATCGGACGGGAGATCGGCTTTGAAAATATCGGCGCGGCCGCCGATATTGATACCTCCACCCACGGCAATGAGGCTTCCTTTGAATTCATTGTGGAGAAGAATCCTGACTACATCTTCGTCATGGATCGCGACGCAGCCATCGGCACCGATGGGGCACAGCTGGCCCAGGAGATCATGGAGAACGAGCTTGTGATGGGTACGGACGCCTATAAGAATGGTCATCTCGTCTATCTGGCCCACCCGGCTGTGTGGTACACCGCCGAGGGAGGCATCACCGCTCTGGATCTTATGCTGAAGGATCTGGAGAGCAGTCTGCTGGGTTAAGGCAGTTTCCATATAGCAGCAGTGTATACAAACACGCACCGGTTACAGAGCATATAGGTATGCTGTGCCCGGTGCGTGCTGCGTTGTGCGCCTGGTCTTGCACATTTCTAAAGGGTGCAGGTCCAAAATCCGCCCGGCAGCGGGAAGGATATAGGGGGAGGCAAGGGGGTTCATCGTGAGGTGGAATCTGAAGGCAGCTGGATGTGGGGAATCTACCAGCCCATGGGCAAGCCTCTGGTCTGATGAACAGAAATGTGGGCAGGGAATAAAAGAACGGATGTTCGACGACTCTGTACTTTTGGAATTATTTATGGTACAATGTCTGCAAAACAGACATTGTACCATTGCGCATCTGGTTTCTGTGTTTAACATGGTTTTTCCCTGTTTCGGCCATATCGAATTACATGGGTACGGCAGGCTCAAAAAAACAAATTCTGTTTTAAATCCTGGAGGTGGTTCTTATGCAAAATGAACAAAAAGTTTTTGAATTACATTCCGAATACGCCCCCACCGGCGACCAGCCCCAGGCCATTGAGGCGCTGGTCAAAGGATTTCAGGAAGGCAATCAATTCCAGACCTTATTAGGAGTTACAGGGTCCGGCAAGACCTTTACCATGGCCAATGTGATCCAGCAGCTAAATAAGCCGACGCTGGTGATCGCGCACAATAAGACCTTAGCAGCACAGCTCTATGGTGAGTTCAAAGAGTTTTTTCCAAATAATGCAGTGGAATATTTTGTCTCCTACTATGATTATTACCAGCCGGAGGCATATGTCCCTTCCACTGACACATATATTGAAAAAGACTCGGCCATTAATGACGAGATCGATAAGCTGCGCCACTCGGCCACAGCGGCGCTTTCAGAGAGAAATGATGTGATCATTGTGGCCTCTGTATCCTGTATCTATGGACTGGGAAGCCCCATCGACTATAAGGAGATGGTGATCTCCCTGCGTCCTGGGATGGAGAAGGACCGGGACGAGGTGATCCATAAGCTGATCGACATCCAGTACACAAGAAATGAGATGGATTTCCGGCGGGGATCCTTCCGGGTCAGAGGAGATGTCCTGGAGGTGTTCCCTGCGTACTCCGGCAGCGAGGCCTACCGGATCGAGTTTTTCGGCGATGAGGTGGACCGGATCTCAGAGATCGACGCGCTGACCGGGGAGGTGAAGGCCCAGCTGGGCCACGTGGCGATTTTTCCGGCCTCCCACTATGTGGTGCCCAAGGAAAAAATGATGGCTGCGACAGAAAATATCCTGGCGGAGATGAAGGAACAGGTGACATTCTTTAAGAGCGAGGATAAGCTTTTGGAGGCCCAGAGGATCGCAGAAAGGACCAATTTTGACGTGGAGATGATGCGGGAGACGGGATTCTGTTCCGGGATCGAGAACTATTCCCGCCACCTGACCTTTGGAAAGCCGGGGGAGCCGCCCTGCACGCTTCTGGACTACTTCCCGGAGGATTTCCTTATTATCGTTGACGAGTCCCATATTACGCTTCCCCAGGTGAGAGGGATGTATTTTGGCGACCGGTCCAGGAAGAAGACTCTGGTGGATTATGGGTTCCGTCTGCCGTCGGCACTGGATAACCGTCCCTTAAATTTTGAGGAATTTGAAAGCCACATCAGCCAGATGATGTTTGTATCCGCCACGCCATCCGTATATGAGGCAGAGCATGAGCTGCTTAGGACAGAGCAGATCATCCGTCCCACCGGCCTTCTGGATCCGGAGATCAGCGTCCGTCCGGTGGAGGGCCAGATCGACGATCTCATCGGAGAGATCAACAAGGAGGTGGAAAGCCACAATAAGGTCCTGATCACAACGCTGACAAAGCGCATGGCTGAGGATCTGACGGATTATATCCGGGAGGCCGGGATCCGGGTCAAATATCTCCACTCAGATATTGATACCCTGGAGCGGGCGGAGATCATCCGCGATATGCGCCTGGATGTGTTCGACGTACTGGTGGGCATCAATCTTCTCAGAGAGGGGCTGGATATCCCGGAGATCACTCTGGTGGCGATCCTGGACGCCGATAAGGAGGGCTTCCTCCGGTCTGAGACCTCTCTGATCCAGACCATCGGCCGCGCTGCCAGAAATGCAGAGGGGCATGTGATCATGTATGCCGATTCCATCACCGATTCCATGAAAGCTGCCATCGATGAGACCAACCGCCGCCGGGAGATCCAGCAAAAGTATAATGAAGACCACGGCATTACACCCCAGACCATTAAAAAGGCCGTCCGTGACCTGATCTCCATTTCCAAAGCGGCAGCAGCAGGATACGGGGAATTAAAAAAGGATCCGGAATCCATGGATGCAAAGGAGCTGGATAAGCTGGCAAAGGAACTGGCAAAGAAGATGCGCCAGGCAGCGGCCGAGCTGAACTTTGAGGAGGCGGCCAGACTGCGAGACCGTATGAAGGAGGTAAAGCAGATGCTCCTGGAGCTGGAGGGCTGAGACGGAAACGGTCAGAAGGATGTAAGTTTATATTGACAACCAATCCCGGTAAGGCTACAATATCTGCGGAATCGAAGCAGATCCGGGAAGAACAGGATGGGAACCATGAGACTGTGTGACTGTGCTGCCGGAAAGCTATATATGATCCGGACGGTTACGGCAGAGGAAACGATCGTCCGGCGGCTGGAGGCCCTGGGACTCGTCGAGGGAACAAAGGTCCATATTCTGATGAAAAAACAGGACGGCTCTCTGATCGCCGCATTCCAGGGGACACGTCTGGCGCTGGGAAAAAAGATCGCTGGAGCCATTGAAGCGGAGGACTGTGAAGAACATGGGCGCTGAGAGTGTGACGGTCTGCTTTACAGGAAATCCCAACTGTGGAAAGACCACGCTTTTTAATGCGTATACTGGCGCAGGGAAAAAAACAGCCAACTGGCCTGGCGTTACTGTGGCGCTGTCGGAGGGGAGCCTGATGCACCGGGGCCGTCTGGTCCACCTGGTGGATACGCCGGGAATTTACAGCCTGGATCCCTATACTATGGAAGAAACAGTGACCAGACAGTGCATAAGGGACCAGAAGGCGGATGTGATCATCCATGTGGCAGATGCACTTCTTCTGGAAAGAAGCCTGTTTCTGACCATGCAGCTATTGGCGGAGGGAAAGCCTCTGGTCCTGGCTCTCAATATGATGGATCTGGTCCGGGAACGGGGGATGGACATCGATATAGGAAGGCTGTCCAGACTCCTGGGAGGGATCCCGGTGATCCCAGTATCAGCCAGAAGGAGGACTGGGCTGGAGGAGCTGATGGATGCCGCCGTGGAAGCGGCCAGAGCCCGCCGGATGGCAGACGGCAGCGGCCGCTTTGTATCGGGAGCCCGTTATTCTGTATACAGAAGCCATTCTGCGCACAGCGATGGGCCTGCATATGGCGATGGCCCTTCTGGATCCGGGGGCTCCTGGCATGGCCCGGTGTCTGCCAGGGAGCTCCATGACCGGGCCCGGCAGCTTGCCGCTGCCTGTATCCGGTACAGAGGCAGTCCCGCACAGAATAAAAGGAACACGGATCCCAGCGTTGGGAGAGTATTGGATTCCTTCACTGACCGGGCGGACCGGCTCCTGGCCCATCCAGTATGGGGGATCCCCATATTTTTTGGGATCCTGGCCCTGGTATTTTTTCTGACATTTTCTGCCGGAGGCTTTTTGAGAGGATATTTTGAGCGGGGCCTGGCCATGCTTTCAGCGTATATCCTGGAGCTCCTGGGCCGGTGCCGGGTCTCCGGCTGGATCATTTCCCTGGTATCCGATGGGATCCTGGCCGGAGTGGGAGGAGTCCTGGGCTTTCTGCCCAATATCAGCATCCTGTTCCTGGCCCTGGCCTTCTTAGAGGACAGCGGCTATATGGCCAGGATCGCCTGGATCATGAACGGGACCATGGCCTCGGCGGGACTTTCGGGAAAAGCCGTTCTCCCGGTGCTCCTGGGATTTGGCTGTACGGTCCCGGCAGTCCTGGCATCCCGGATCCTGGAGAATGAAAAGGACCGGAGGCGGACGATCCTTATGACGCCGTTCATGTCCTGTTCAGCCAGGCTTCCGGTTTATGTGCTGTTTACAGGAATGTTCTTTCCAGAAGCATCAGCGGCGGTGATCGGAGGCTTATACGTTCTGGGCGTCCTGGCGGCCCTGGGGACGGCCTGGGCAGCCTGGAAGGCAGGACGGGAGGAGCCGTATGAGGATATTCTGCTGATGGAACTGCCTGAATACCGGTGGCCGGATCTGGGAACCGTGGTCTCCTGTGCCTGGGAACGGGTCAGGGACTATCTGGAAAAAGCCGGGACCACGATCTTTCTGGCCTCCCTGGTCCTGTGGTTTTTCCTTCATCTGGGACCACAGGGAGCTGCGTGGGATGTATCAGAAAGCTTCGCGGCAGTCCTGGGACGGGGCCTGGCTCCGGTCCTTGTCCCGGCCGGCCTGGGAGCCTGGCAGACAGCAGTGGCGCTGCTCACCGGACTTTCGGCAAAAGAGGTGGTGGTATCCAGCTTCTTTATTCTTTACGGAGCCGGGAACAGAGGCGCTGGAGGAGGCCATGAGGCTCTTGCAGCCAGTCTTGCAGCCGGCGGCTTTACCGGAGCCAGCGCCCTGGCGCTTCTGGTATTCTGTCTCCTTTATACACCCTGTGCGGCGGCCATGGGAGCCATAAAGCAGGAGACAGGATCCCTCCGCTGGACTGTGGGACTGGCGGTTTATCAGCTTTTTCTGGCCTGGATATGCGCCGTGCTCGTATACCAGGCAGCCAGCCGGATCCCGGGGCTGGGATGACGGAAAGAATTCTGGCCTGTATGGAAGCAGGCGGGAGTGAAATAGACAAAGAGAGGAAAACAGAATGGATGAGAAACTTCTTCTGAAGGCCGTGGTTCTGGCCGGAGAGATCATGCTGTCCAGCGGCGCAGAGGTATCCCGTGTGGAGAATACCATGCAGTTCATGCTGCGGCGGTCCAACTGTGAGGTTACGGAGGCTGTGGTCCTGGCCACAGGACTTTTCGTGACCATGGCTGACCCGGGCGGAGAGCCGATGACCTTTTCCAAGCGGATCCCTGCCAGAAGCACAAACATCAACCGGATCTGCCGGGTCAATGAGGTCTCCAGGCAGTTCTGCCATATGGAGCTGACGGTGGAGGAGGCCTACGAGGAGCTGAAAAGGATCCAGAAGGAGATCCTTTATAAGCCATGGATGAAGCTTGCCGGGATCATCGGTATATCTGTCAGCTTTATCTTTATTTACGGCGGGAACTTCCTGGATCTTTCCACGTCGGTCCTGGTGGGGATCTGTATGGCGGCGGCGGACCGGTTCACAAAGATCCTCCGGCTCAATGATTTCAGTACCACGGCCTTCTGCGGGTTTGTGGTGGCCTTTTCTGCTATGCTCATCCAGGAACTCTGTCCTTTTAAGGTCAGCGGCGATGTGATGATCATGAGTGCCATCATGTATCTGGTGCCCGGGATCCCCTTTACCACTGCGGCCCGGGATACCATTAACGGAGACTATGCCGCCGGATCTGCCAGGATGCTGGAATGTATCGTTGTGGCCCTGGCTGTGGCTGTGGGCGTGGGCTTTGGAATGGTCTGCTTCCGGACATTATGGGGAGGAACGCTATGATGATACTTCAGATACTCAGCGCTTTCAGCGCTGTGCTGGTATTTACCATGATCCTGGAGATACCGAAAAAATATATGCTTTATGCGTCCGCCTCGGGTGCGGTGGGCTGGTGGGCCTACCTAATGGTCCAGAACAGCGGCCATTCGTCTATGCTGGCAGCGTTTTTATCTACTCTGGTGGTGGCCTTTTTAAGTCATATCCTGGCCAGGGTCAAAAAGGCCCCGGTGACAGTGTTTCTGATCACGGGAACGCTTCCGGCAGTGCCGGGAGCCGCCATATACCGGAGCGTTTATTATTTCCTCCAGAACGACTCGGCGCTGGCTACAAAAAATCTTCTGGAGACCATCCAGATCGCCGGAGCCATTGCCATGGGGATCTTTACCATGGACTCTCTGTTCCGGCTGGTTCTGGCCTATGACAGGAAAAAAGCGGAGAAGGGATGATGGTCCCTGTTTCCCGGCTGAAGATATAGATGCGGTCCGAGAGCACGTCCTCCTCAGAGACGTCCTCCCGGTTGATCTCCTGGACCGTCCGGCACAGGAACGCATGATCGAACATAAGATGATCTGGAAATAAAAGGACTTCGTGGATACTGGAAGGCAGGATGATCACATCCGTCTCTTCCTGGTCTGCGAAGTCTTTTATTATATCCCTGTAAAGCATACAGGAGGCTCCGTAGATCCCGCGGCGGTTGGTGAGCACATGGAGTGCCGGCCCGTCTGCTGGGATCTCCACCGCAGGCTCAGCCGCTTCCAGCCCCTTCGCAGCTGCCATAGGCTCAGTGTCTCTTAGGATCTCCGATGCAGCCACATGTTCTGCCGTCTCCAGCCTCTCTGCAGCTGCCATAGGCTCAGTGCCTCTTAGGATTTCCGCTGCAGCCGCGGATCCTGTCGTTTCCAGATCCCTTTCCGTCTCCGCCAGGTCCGGGAACGGGGTATCTACGTAAACGGACGGCAGAAGGAGCTCCGTCAGAGGCGTTAGGACAGGGGGAAAGAGAATGGGGGTATTTTCCTCTGCCAGGGAGCGCAGGGTATCTGCATCCATGTCCCAGGCGGAAAGGAGCGGCCAGTGGACCAGGGAGGACACCAGATCGGCAGAGTCCAGGTCCAGGCAGATGAAAAAGACCATAGCCAGATCGTGAAAGGGGAACCATGGGATATGTTTCAGCAGTTCTTCATTCCGCTCCTGGGAAACCAGACGGAAGGCAATGCGGGTTTTTGCAAATTCTGGATCCAGGATCTCCTGGCATATGGAGGATGGGAACGGGGGCCTGCGCTCCAGAAAAGAAAGAACAGAGGCACATATGGTCTCCATAGGTATGCCTTTTTGGTACTGGTCATACAGAGGCTCCAGATAGACGACCGGCCCCAAGGCACTGTCAGCAGGGAGTGCAAAGAGGACATCCGGACATACGCCGTTATTTTTGCAGAGTGTTTTTTGAATAAATTGAGTACATGGATCTGAATTTTTGCGCAATATATCCGATATAGCCGAACAAAACTGTGAATAGTACATAGAAATTACCTCCAGAAATGAAGTTGAATGTGATTAAAAGAAATGGTGTCTATATTGTAAGGGATAAAAAACATGAAATCAATAGTAATTTATGCTTGATTTCTTGAGATAAATGTGATAAAATAACGAAAATTAATTACATATATTTGTGCAAAATGGATAGTATGCCTGTGCCTGGGGATATACGATCCATTTAAAAGTGTTTTCTAAATCGATGCATTTGGCCAGTGGTCATGCAAATATAATTATGAGGTGAGAGAGTATGACAAAAAAACTTATGCGCGGCTTAGTACCGGTAATGGTCCTTTCAGCGGCAGCAGCCCTGTTTACAGGCTGTGGCTCCAAAGAGGCTCCCGCAGATACGACCCAGGCTGGCGGCTCTAAGGAAACAGAAGCTGCCGGATCCACAGCAGCCTCTGAGAACAAGGAAACCGAGTCCAAGGGAAGTTCCTCCAAGGATACTCTGATCATTGCGACTGCCAATGAGACACCCAGTGTTACCACAAACCTGCACAACGCAGTGGCCGGAGACTATATCAACCAGATGACCCACAACAGCCTGTTCTATACAGACGAGAACCTGGAGCCCCAGCCGTGTCTTGTGGAATCCTATGAGATCGTAAGCGATACCGAATGGGTGTTCAAGCTGAAACAGGGCGTGAAGTTCCACAATGGCCAGGAGATGAAGGCCGCCGACGTAAAAGCATCTCTGGAGCTTTGTAAGGAATCTCCGCAGGTTTCCCAGTACGGCACCTCCAGCGGAACCATTGAAGTAGTAGATGATTATACAATTAAGATGACAACAGACGGCCCGCAGTCCGGTCTTCTTTCTGACCTCTGCCATCACGGAAACGCGATCCTTCCGGCAGACCTGATCGCCAGCGGACACGACTTCAACAAAGAACCCATCGGCACAGGCCCATACAAGCTGGTGGCCTGGAACAAGGGCGAGAGCCTGGAACTGGAAGCCTTTGAAGATTACTGGGGCGGCGCTCCGGCTATTAAGAAGGTTGTATGGAAAGTGATCCCCGAAGGTTCCTCCCGTACCATGGCCCTTGAGGCTGGCGAGGTTGACCTGATCATCGAGGTTGAGTCCACTGACTTTACACGCTTACAGGACAACGCCGATCTTGTTACCTTCAACGAGGCAGGTACCTCCCACAACTGGCTGATGATCAACAACGAGAAGGCTCCCTTTGACAACATCGACTTCCGCCGCGCCCTTGCATCTGCCATTGACAAGAATGCAGTGGTACAGGTTGCGTTAAACGGTCTGGGCAGTGTATCTGACAGTATGATCGCTGAAAGCTTCCCGGGCGTTGTGACCGACGGAGCTCCGACCTATGACCCGGAAAAGGCGAAAGAGTATCTGGCGGCATCCGGCTTAAATCCGGCAGACTGCGGATTCACGATCATCTGCTCCGATGATACAAAGCTCCGTGCAGGACAGGTGATCCAGTCCTCCTTAAAGGAGAACCTTGGAGTCGACGTTACTCTGGAATCCATGGACCTTGCTACATACCTGGATAAGACAGCAGTAGGTGATTATGAGGCCTCCATCGGCGGCTACACCTCCAGCGGCGTTCTTCCCTATGCCGTAGGCGTTTACCACTCCAAATCCATCGACGGTTCCAACAAGACCCGTACCAACGAGCCGGCCATCGATGAGCTGATCGACAAACTCCAGGCTACACTGGATCCGGAAGAGAACGTAAAGGTTGTTACCGAGCTCAGCAAGGCTGTGAATGAAAACTGCCCGCAGATCCCGTTATACTTAAGAAACAATGTGCGCGCATACGCCAAAGGCCTTCAGGGCTTCAATCTGAACGCAGGCGGAAACACATTCTACGAGCAGATGAGCTGGGGCGAGAACTAAATATTGGTGGCTTCTATCATACAGATGAACGTATATACGTTTAGATGAACCTTTAAAAGTGAACAGGGATCTGGCCCCTTAAAGGGTACAGGTTCCTGTTTGCATTTAATACATGACTTTTAAGTAATGGATATATGGAAGAATCGGTATATGCAGAGCGGAAGGAGGATTTCATGGGGAAAGGAGGGATGGCCTGAAAACCGGATGATTCTCGAGGCTTTTGCAGTCTGTATGTGGAAAATTATATAAAATATTGAAAAAATAAATATAAATACGAAGAAATTTGTGAAAAAAATCCCTATACACAGCAAAAAAATAATGGGGAGGGGAGCGAGAAACGCAGGATAAAGGAAAAAATAACGAATATAGATATAATTTATACTTGATTTATATGGATAAATATGATAAAATGACGAACATAAATCACGTATATTTGTGCAAAATGAATACATTGCTCTATATCTGCTGATGTATGAATGCCTGACAAGGGTCTTCTAAAATTGATGCATTTGGCCAGTGGTCATGCAAATATAATTATGAGGTGAGAGAGTATGACGAAAAAACTTATGCGCGGGTTAGTACCGGTAATGGTCCTTTCCGCAGCAGCCGCCCTGTTCACAGGCTGTGGTTCCAAGGACTCCGGTGCAGACGCAAAACCGGCAGGCGAAACCAAGGAAACAGAAGCAGCCGGCTCTACAGCGGCATCCGAAGACAAGGGAACTGAATCCAAGGGTACTTCTTCCAAGGATACCCTGATCATTGCGACTGCCAATGAGACTCCCAGTGTTACCACGAACCTCCATAATGCGACGGCTGGTGACTATATCAACCAGATGACCCATGAGGGGCTGTTTACCTCCAGCGTTGATTTAACACCGCAGCCGGCTTTGGCTGAATCCTATGAGATCGTAAGCGATACCGAGTGGGTATTCAAGCTGAGACAGGGCGTGAAATTCCACAATGGCCAGGAAGTGAAGGCCGCCGACGTAAAAGCTTCCCTGGAACTTTGTAAGGAATCCCCGCAGGTTTCCCAGTACGGTGACGCAGTGGAATCCGTTGAAGTGATCGATGACTATACAGTTAAGATCACAACCAACGGCCCGCACTCCGGTCTTCTTACAGACCTGAGCCATCACGGAAACGCCATCCTTCCGGCAGACCTGATCGCCAGCGGACATGACTTCAACAAAGAGCCCATCGGTACCGGCCCATACAAATTTGTGGCATGGAACAAGGGCGAGAGCATCGAGCTGGAAGCCAATGAGGATTACTGGGGCGGCGCTCCTGCCATCAAGCACGTGACCTGGAAGATCATTCCGGAGGGCTCCTCCCGTACCATGGCCCTTGAGGCCGGCGAAGTGGACATGATCATCGAGGTTGAGTCCACAGACCTTTCCCGTTTACAGGACAACCCGGATATCGTTACAGTCAACGAGCCTGGTACAGGCCATAACTGGATGATGGTAAATAATGAGAAGGCTCCCTTCGATAACGTGGATTTCCGCCGCGCCATTGACGCTGCTATTGATAAGAACGCAGTGGTACAGGTTGCCTTAAACGGACAGGGTTCCGTATCTGACAGCATGCTTCCGGAGTGCTTCCCGGGCGTTGTGACTGACGGAGCTCCCACCTATGACCCGGAGAAGGCAAAAGAGTACCTGGCAGCATCCGGCTTAAATCCGGCAGACTGCGGCTTCGCTCTGATCTGCTCTGACGATACAAAGCTCCGTGCCGGACAGGTGATCCAGTCCTCCTTAAAGGAAAACCTGGGCATTGATATCACTCTGGAGTCCATGGACCTTGCTACATACCTGGATAAGACATCTGCAGGCGATTACCAGGCTGCCATCGGCGGATATACCTCCAGCGATGTTCTGGCACACTCCATGGGTGTTTACCATTCCAAATCCATCGGCGGTTCCAACAAGACCCGTCTGAACGATCCGGAGATCGATGCTCTCATCGATAAGGTGAAAGCTACGCTGGATCCGGAAGAAAACCTGAAGGTTGTTACCGAGCTGAGCAAGGCTCTGAACGATACCTGCACACAGGTTCCGATCTACTTAAAGAACAACGTACGCGCATATGCAAAGGGACTTGAAGGCTTTAAGATGAGCCCGAGCGGCGGTATGTACATCAGTGAGCTGAGCTGGAGCGAATAATCCAGACGCACAGCTCTCAGATGAATCTTTAAAAGAGGCTGGGGACCTGGCCTTGAAAGGCCGGTCCCTGTTTTGATTAAAATTTATGTAGAGGGGAGAGGATCGCACCATATGATCAAGTTTATAATCAAACGTCTTCTGGCACTGATCCCGGTACTGGTCGGAGTATCACTGCTCGTATTCTTTATCCTTGATTTGGCTCCTGGTGATCCTGCCAAGGCTGCTCTGGGTGAGCAGGCACGTCCCGAAGATATCGAGGCGTTCCGGGAGGAAATGGGCTTAAATGACCCGTTCATTGTCCGTTACGTAAACTACATGCTGGGCCTCTGTCAGGGAGACCTGGGAACCTCCTATAAGACCCGTGATCCGGTAGGAGAAGAGGTATGGGCCCGTCTGCCAAATACGGCGATGTTAGCGCTTACCTCCACTGTGGTAGCCATCTTACTGGCACTTCCGTTAGGAATCATCGCGGCCATCAAGCAGAACACGCTGTTCGATGGCATCAGCATGTTCATATCCCTCCTGGGTATCTCAATGCCCGTATTCTGGATGGGCCTCCTGCTGATCCTGTTCTTCTCTGTAAAGCTGGGCTGGTTCCCGGTATCCGGAGCAGACCAGGGGATCAAGAGCCTTGTGCTGCCGTCCATCGCGTTAGGCTTCATGCACATGGCATCCATCGCCCGTACCACCAGAAGCTCCATGCTTGAGACGATCCGCCAGGACTACATCCGTACTGTGCGTGCAAAAGGCCTTCCGGAGAAGGAGGTCATCACCCGCCATGCCTTAAGGAATGCGCTGATCCCGACGACAACGGTCATCGGCCTCCAGATCGGAGGAATGTTAGGCGGTTCCGTACTGACCGAGAGCGTGTTCGCATGGCCGGGGATCGGCCGTTACATGATCCAGTCCATCCAGGGCCGTGACATCCCGTCGGTCATGGGCTGCATCATCATCTTTGCACTCAGCTTCGCGGTGATCAACCTGATCGTAGACCTGATCTACGGCTTCATCGATCCGCGAATCAAAGCACAGTATAAGTAAGGAGGGGAAGACAGTAATGAGCAATGCTTCTGCAAAAAATGTAAATGCACCTGCTGACATCAAGAAGAAGAGTCAGTTCGTAGAAGTCTGGAAGCGTCTCTGCCGGAACAAGACGGCAGTCCTCGGACTCGTGATCGTTGCACTGCTGACGCTGATGGCGATCCTTTCTCCGATCCTGATCGACTATGAAACGCAGGTGATCAAGACCAATTACAGTGAGGCCCTCCAGGCGCCCAGTGCAAACCACTGGTTCGGAACGGACGAGATGGGCCGTGACATCCTACTGCGTGTCATGTACGGTTCCACCGTTTCCCTTTCCATCGGAGTGGTGACCGTGGCAGTTTCCCTGACCGTGGGCCTGATCCTGGGAGCGGCAGCCGGATACTTCGGAGGAAAGACGGACATGATCATCATGCGTATCATGGACATCTTCCTTGCGATCCCCGGAACGCTGCTTGCGATCTGTATCGTGGCATCCCTTGGAAACTCCATCCCGAACCTTGTCATCGCGCAGGCGGTATCCTCGATCCCGACGTTCTCCCGTGTCGTGCGCGGAGCGGTCATCACAGCCCGTGACGCCGACTACGTGGAGGCAGCAAGGGCCATCGGGGCGAAGGATGCGACGATCATCTTCCATGAGGTGCTGCCCAACAGCCTTGCGCCGATCATCGTGCAGACGACCTTACAGGTGGCATCGGTGATCCTTTCCATCGCAGGCCTTTCCTTCATCGGACTGGGAATCCCGGCGCCGAGACCGGAGTGGGGCGCAATGCTCTCCGGAGCCCGTGCCTACATCCGTGACTACAGCTACATGTGCCTGTTCCCGGGCCTTGCAATCATGACCACGATCCTCTCACTCAACCTTCTGGGTGACGGACTTCGTGATGCACTTGATCCGAGACTGCGTTAAGGGGGTAGCAAGATGAGCGAAAATGTAAAAATCGAAAACAAGAAGACCGGGGGGAAGGACCTGACCGCAGAGATCAAGAACCTGGTGGTGGAATTCCGCACGGACTACGGAGTGGTGCAGGCATTAAACGGCCTGGACCTTGAGATCGGGAGAGGAAAGACCCTGGGCCTGGTAGGAGAGACGGGAGCCGGAAAGACGACGACGGGCCTGTCCCTGTTACGGCTGATCCCGGACCCGCCGGGAGTGATCGTGGACGGAAGCATCAAGCTGGACGGCCAGGACATCCTTTCCATGAGTGAAAAAGAGATGCAGGACATCCGGGGAAAGAAAGTAGCCATGATCTTCCAGGATCCCATGACCTCCTTAGACCCGGTCATGACGGTAGAGGAGCAGATCGCAGAGGTCATCAAGCTCCATGAAAAAGACGTGGACCCGATGCAGAAGGCCAGGGAGATGCTGGAGTTAGTAGGGATCCCCGGAAGCCGCGGAGGCGAGTACCCGCACCAGTTCTCCGGCGGAATGAAGCAGCGGGTGGTCATCGCCATGGCGCTTGCGTGCAACCCGGAGCTTCTGATCGCGGACGAGCCGACGACGGCCCTGGACGTGACGATCCAGGCGCAGGTGCTGGAGATGATGAAGGGCCTGCGTGACAAATACAACACCTCGATGTTAATGATCACCCATGACCTGGGGATCGTGGCCGAGATCTGTGACGAGGTATCGGTGGTATACGCAGGGCGTGTCATCGAGCACGGGACCCTGGAGGATATCTTCAAGAATACCCGCCACCCGTATACAGAGGGCCTGTTCAACTCCCTGCCGAACCTTGAGAACCGGCAGGCAGAGTTAAAGCCCATCAAGGGCCTGATGCCGGATCCCAGCAACCTGCCGAAGGGATGCGCGTTCTGCCCGAGATGCGAGTATGCGATGGAGATCTGCAAGACGCAGAAGCCGCCGAGGACGTACCGGAACGATACCCACTATGTGGAGTGCCACCTGTACAACAAAGACAACATCCATGAAGGGAAGGTGAACATTCGATGAGCCAGCCGCTGCTTGAAGTAAAAAATCTCAGAAAGTATTTCAAAACCCCGAAGGGGATGCTGCACGCCGTGGATGATGTCACCTTTACGATCGAAAAAGGAAAGACGTTGGGCGTGGTAGGCGAGTCCGGCTGCGGAAAGTCCACCACAGGCCGTGCGATCCTGCGTCTGATCGAGCCGACGGCCGGCGAGGTGCTGTTCGAGGGCCAGGATGTGGTGAAGCTGTCTGCGGAGGAGATGCGAAAGAAACGTACAGACATGCAGATCATCTTCCAGGACCCGTTCTCCAGCTTAAACCCGCGTAAGACCATCAGCCAGATCATCGCGGATCCGTTAAAGATCAACAAGATCATCACGGACAAGAACGAGCAGATGGACCGTGTGCGTGAGTTGATGGAGACGGTAGGCCTTGCAGACCGTCTGATCAACACATACCCCCACGAGCTGGACGGAGGCCGCCGCCAGAGGATCGGGATCGCGAGGGCACTGGCGTTAAACCCGAAGTTCATCGTGTGTGACGAGCCGGTATCCGCCCTGGACGTATCGATCCAGGCGCAGATCCTGAACCTGATGAAGCAGCTGCAGAACAAGATGGGTCTGACCTACATGTTCATCACCCATGACCTGTCCGTGGTAAACCATTTCTCGGACGACATCGCGGTTATGTATCTTGGAAAGCTGATCGAGAAGGCACCGTCAGAGGAGCTGTTTGCCCACCCGACGCACCCGTATACCCAGGCGCTGTTATCAGCGATCCCGATCCCGTCCCTGGACAACCGGAGGGAGAGGATCCTGTTAAAGGGAGAGATTACCTCGCCCATCGAGCCGCCGAAGGCATGCCGTTTTGCGAACCGGTGTCCGTATGCGACGGACCGCTGCCGCTCGGAGGAGCCGCAGCTGAAGGAAATCAGCCCGGGCCACTTCGTGTCCTGCTTCCTTACCGACTAGGCTTTATAAGGCCGGAACTCTTTTATGGGAGTTCCGGTCTTTTTTGCATTATATCTTTTTGGTACTGGATGTGGGAAAATATGGATGAAAGAAGAGGCATAAGGCGTTTGTGGGAAAAGGAGAGAAAAGGGATATGGTGGTCCAGAGTATCCTTGCAGGGCTGGATGCAGGGAACAGGAAAAGGAAATTGTAAGGTTGTGTATTTTGTTGAAAAAACAGGAAAAAAAAGGGAATGGTTCGTGGGAAATTTTCTATGTGGAGTTGGGGGAAATGTCCGGATCCAGGGAAAGAATCATGAAATATAGATAAAATTAATGAATACACCCATAATTTATGCTTGATTTCTATAATAAATTGTGATAAAATGGCAAAAGTTGCCCAAAACATTTGTGCAAAATAGATAATATGCCCATATGGGGTATGGACAAAGTATTTTTTATTTCGTGCATTTGACCATAGGTCATGCAAATATAATTATGAGGTGAGAGAGAATGACGAAAAAACTTATGCGCGGTTTAGTGCCGGTAATGGTTCTTTCTGCTGCTGTTGCCCTGTTCACAGGCTGCGGCTCCAAGGACTCCGGTGCAGATTCAAAACCGGCAGGCGACTCCAAAGAGACCACAGCTGAGGCTGGCAAGGATTCTGGATCCAAGGGAACTTCTTCCAAGGATACTCTGATCATTGCAACTGCCAATGAAACACCCAGTGTTACCACGAATCTGCACAATGCGACGGCTGGTGACT